>BNJS01003613.1_pt1 | contig 396047 bp, 496 predicted proteins | sample 8540461 | NCBI WGS metagenome assembly BNJS01 (sample SAMD00202454, study PRJDB9452) | human saliva metagenome | isolation source: human saliva | place: Japan | reverse complement strand
CGCCTTCCGCTTCCCATCACTTGGTAAGAAAGCGAAGTACATCGGTATCCCAACAACTTCAGGTACTGGTTCAGAAGTAACACCATTTGCCGTTATCTCTGATAAGAAAAACAACCGAAAATACCCATTGGCTGACTACTCATTGACACCGACTATTGCCATTGTTGACCCTGCTTTGGTTGAATCAGTTCCAGACTTTATCGCTGCTGATACAGGTATGGATGTCTTGACTCACGCGACTGAAGCCTATACTTCAAACTTCGCTAACGACTATACAGATGGTATTGCGCTTCAAACAATCAAACTGGTCTTTGAATGGTTGGAAAAATCTGTTAAGACAGCTGACCCAGAAGCTCGTGAGAAAATGCACAACGCGTCTACAATGGCTGGTATGGCCTTCGCCAATGCCTTCCTTGGTATGAGCCACTCAATGGCCCACAAGATTGGTGGTGTTCACCACACTGTTCACGGACGTACAAATGCTATCTTGCTTCCATATGTTATCCGTTACAACGGAACTCGTCCATCTAAGACAACTACATGGCCTAAGTACAACTATTGGAAAGCTGATGAGAAATTCCAAGACATCGCGAAAATGCTTGGCTTGCCTCACTCAACTCCAGAAGAAGCAGTTGAAGCATACGCTAAAGCTGTTTACGAGCTTGGTGTTGCAGTAGGTATCAAGATGAACTTCAAGGATCAAGGAATTGATGAAAAAGCTTGGAAAGACAGCTTGCATGAAATTGCTTTGCTTGCTTATGAAGACCAATGTTCTCCTGCAAATCCACGCTTGCCAATGGTAGCTGACATGGAAGAAATCATGGCAGATGCTTACTATGGTTATGCAGAACGTCCAGGACGTCGTAAATAATCGTTTATCAGCCTAGAGGCAGGAATTTCCTGTCTCTTTTTTGTGAAACTGGAGTATTGAGAATAGTTTTAAGTTTTCTATTTTCGTTTTTTATCAAATACTTTATCATCAAATTGTTCAGCTAGTATAGTTGCTGAGTGATAAAGTTCCTTTGCTTTATTTTTATCATTTTCAAAATAAAGATAGCACTTAGCTTCAAATACTGAAATTCCAGGTTTATAGACTTGCAACATTGTTACTGATAAAATTTCATTCATCTTTTTTACTAGAGATATCATATGCTTATAGTCATTATGAACAACATAAACACCCGCTATGGCACAAAGAACTGATAGTAGCTCTACATTATACATTTCATCACTAACTAATTGCTGTTTCAACAACTTAATCCGAAAATCATCTAATGCTCTCTTCTATAAATCAAGTCTTGACATTGCATAGCAAAATAATCAATTAATAGTAAATCATTGAATGTGTAAACTTGCTTTAGTGTTACTTGCTTAAAATAATCATCAAAAATATCTTCAGCGAAACTACCTGTCCCTGTTCTTATCAAGTCTAATATTCTTTCAATCAAGTCTAGACTCAGCAACTCTTCCTCAGGAAGAGCTAGTTCTTTATTTTCAAGAAAAGTATCTATCGGAACTTCTAATCGCTTAGATAAATATTGTAACTTAGTAATTGTTGGCAAGGATTGCCCAAGCTCAGTACGCATCAGCTGTTTGATTATTAAGTCAGCTTCTGTCCACAGACCTCTTCTCTCATCAATTTGTGACGTTCACGTTCCTGTCTTACTCTATGACCAATTTCAGTTTTAATATCTGTTGTCATTCTTACCTCTTAACCACAATCCATAAATTAACATACTTTTAATTCTTCGGCTAAAAATTAACAATAATTCTTTTTCAAATCCGTCATATTATTTTCTAAAACTTGGATGTCTTGGCTGACTTTGAGAATGACAATGCTGCCTTGAATACTGGAGATGACTTGACGGGCCTGCAACTGCGCCCGCTCTTCTGACCAGTCAGCATGCAGGTCTTGCAAGAGGCTGGCTAACTTCTCTGTCCATTGGGTCATAAAATCATTGAGAGGACAGCGGAAGTTCTCATCTTCTGTGGACAATTCCACAATCAGATTACCAATTGGGCAACCATAAAAGACCGTCTGACTTTCATGAAATTGACAAACCCAGTCAATCATATCCGAAAACTTGTCACTGTCAGACTTGTCTGCTTCAAAAAAATATCTTCAAAAAAAGCTCTTTTTCGCCAATTTGCTAAAATATCTTGAATGACCGTCAAACCAATTTCCTTCTTAGATTTGAAATAATAATAAAGCTGTCCCTTGCCAACATCAGCTGCCTCCATGATGTCACTGATGGAGGTGGCCACATAACCCTTCTGATAAATCAATTCCTCAGCACTTTGTAAAATACGCTCTTTAACGCTCATCTACTCACCTCTCTTTTTTCCTATTATAGCAGATTCAGAGTCTGAGACCAAACAATTGAAACCACCTCCTTTTGCCACTGTTTTATCATTAAAATTTTTTGTTCTGAGCAAATTAATTTACAAATTCAATTTTAGATGTTATTATAATTGTACCGAATGGTCAGTATATAACTAAAACTACCATTTGGAAAATCATCAAACTAACAGTCTAAATTCCTATTGGCTGTTAATCAAATCATATTAGGAGGAACCTCATGTTCAATAAGAAAAATGTCGCATTTGTTATCACAGACCCACAAGTTGAATTCCTAAAACATCCTGGTAAAGGATTCGGAGCAACTAAAGACGTTCTTGAAAAAGTTAATACTATTGAAAATCTGACAAAGCTTTTCGCTTTTGCTAAAGAGCGTGGCTACAAGCGTTTTATCTCACCGCACTACTTCTATCCACACGATCACAAGTGGCAATTTAAAGCTGCTGGTGAAACGATGATGATTGAAAACGAAATGTTTTGGCGTGATAACCAGTATTCGGCAATTCCAGAAGGCTCTGGAGCAGATATGATTGAAGAGATTAAACCATTTTTGGATGAAGATACTATTGTTGTCAACGGACATAAAATCTTTGGCCCAGAAAGCAACGACCTTAACCTTCAACTCCGCAAAAATGGTATCGACACCGTCATCTTGGCTGGTATGAATGCTAATCTCTGCGTGGATTCACACATGCGTGAACTCATAGAATTAGGTTACAATGTCATTGTTGTTAACGATGCTGTCGGTGCTCCAGGTGAAGAAGCCTACCAAGCTGCCCTGACAAACTATGGCTACATTGCCAACCAAGTTTTGACAACTGAGGAAGTTATCGCTCAACTTTAGAAAAAGGAAAGTTGTAAATGACTATGTAGACAAAGAAAGACAGCGGTATAGGCTTTCAAAGGAGAAAGGGAAATAAGCGAGATATAGACAAAAAACAATGCCCGTACTTGCAATTAAACTTAAATAGTTATATAATAGGTTTGTTGAAAGGTGATTTGTAGTGATTCAAGTTACTCTTTTCACAATAAAAATTTCATGATTTTCATAAGGAGGAAATCACTAATGGTAGTTAAAGTTGGTATTAACGGTTTCGGACGTATCGGTCGTCTTGCTTTCCGTCGTATCCAAAACGTAGAAGGTGTTGAAGTTACACGCATCAACGACCTTACAGATCCAGTTATGCTTGCACACTTGTTGAAATACGACACAACTCAAGGTCGTTTCGACGGTACTGTTGAAGTTAAAGAAGGTGGATTCGAAGTTAACGGTAAATTCGTTAAAGTTTCTGCTGAACGTGATCCAGAACAAATCGACTGGGCTACTGACGGTGTAGAAATCGTTCTTGAAGCTACTGGTTTCTTTGCTAAGAAAGAAGCAGCTGAAAAACACCTTAAAGGTGGAGCTAAAAAAGTTGTTATCACTGCTCCTGGTGGAAACGACGTTAAAACAGTTGTATTCAACACTAACCACGACGTTCTTGACGGTACTGAAACAGTTATCTCAGGTGCTTCATGTACTACAAACTGCTTGGCTCCAATGGCTAAAGCTCTTCAAGACAACTTTGGTGTTGTAGAAGGATTGATGACTACTATCCACGCTTACACTGGTGACCAAATGATTCTTGACGGACCACACCGTGGTGGTGACCTTCGCCGTGCTCGTGCTGGTGCTGTAAACATCGTTCCTAACTCAACTGGTGCTGCAAAGCTATCGGTCTTGTAATCCCAGAATTGAATGGTAAATTGGACGGAGCTGCTCAACGTGTTCCTGTTCCAGCAGGTTCTGTAACTGAGTTGGTAGCAGTTCTTGAAAAGAACGTTACTGTTGACGAAGTGAACGCAGCTATGAAAGCAGCTTCAAACGAATCATACGGATACACTGAAGATCCAATCGTATCTTCAGATATCCTAGGTATGTCTTACGGTTCATTGTTTGACGCAACTCAAACTAAAGTTCTTGACGTTGACGGTAAACAATTGGTTAAAGTTGTATCATGGTACGACAACGAAATGTCATACACTGCACAACTTGTTCGTACTCTTGAATACTTCGCAAAAATCGCTAAATAATTCATGAGTCGATAAAAAGCAAGGCCTCTTGGTCTTGCTTTTCTTATATGGAAAAATGGATGACGCAATCATCCATTCTTTTTTAATTCTTTTTCGAAAGTATCTGAGAGGATAGTGAAGCTTAATTTCTCTAATGTAAGCGGATGGGTAAAGGACAGTCGAAAGGCGTGGAGCATAAGCCGACTTGTTTTTGATTTACTATTATAGAGAGGGTCGCCTAAAATAGGGAAATTATGATGCGAAAGGTGCACACGAATCTGATGGGTTCGCCCTGTCTTTAGATTGCAACGAACCAAGGAAGTTTTGTTTGGAAATTGCTTTAATCTGCTTACATGCGTTTCAGCATATTGTCCATTTTTTGTATCAACTATTCGCTTTCTGCGATCATGGCGATTACGTCCGATTTTGTCCCTGAAAACAAGCTCTTTGCTGCTGATATTTCCATCAACTAGTGCCCAATATTCCCTAGAAATCTCTTTTTTCTCCAGTAAGCGATTGAGAATGGGCAGGATAAAAGGGTTTTTGGCAAAGAGAACCAAGCCACTGGTTTCCATGTCCAGACGATGAACGACATAGCAGGTTTGGCCAACATAGGCACTGACATGGTTAAGAAGGGCGATTTCGTTTGGCTGATTACCATGCGTTTTCATCCCCTCTGGCTTGTTCACAATAACTAAGTGTTGATCTTGATAAACTTCCTGAACGAGGTTTGGGTTGCCCCAAGGAATTTCTTTTTCGGGATAATCTTCCTCGTCAAAAGTTAACTGGCAAACATCTCCAGGTTTTACCATCTCGTTCCAATGAACTTCTCGCTGATTAATCAAAATGTGTTTCTTGATTCTCAAAAAATGACGGATTTTTCTAGGGATGAGGAGTTGTTCCTCAAGTAATTGCTTTACCGTCATTTGAGGTAGAGAGTCTGGTAATGTAAATGTGAATTGCATACAGATATTGTAACAAAAAAAGCCCTATTTGGATAGGAAATAGCTAAATTCTTGTCTTCCTATGATGAAGATGATAAAATAAACGCATGAAATTAGATAAATTATTTGAGAAATTTCTTTCTCTTTTTAAAAAAGAAACAAGTGAACTAGAGGATTCTGATACGACTAGCTTACGTCGCTCTCGTAGTGATCGAAAAAAATTAGCCCAAGTAGGTCCAATTCGAAAATTCTGGCGTCGCTATCATCTAACAAAGATTGTCCTTATACTAGGTTTGAGTGCAGGCTTGCTGGTTGGAACCTATTTGTTTGCTGTAGCCAAGTCAACCAATGTTAACGATTTGCAAAATGCCTTGAAAACTCGGACTATCATTTTTGACCGTGAAGAAAAGGAGGCTGGTGCCTTGTCTGGTCAAAAAGGAACTTATGTTGAATTGACTGATATCAGTAAAAATTTGCAGAATGCCGTTATTGCGACAGAAGACCGCTCTTTCTATAAAAATGACGGGATTAACTATGGTCGTTTCTTCTTGGCGATTGTCACTGCTGGTCGTTCAGGTGGTGGTTCTACTATTACCCAACAGCTGGCTAAAAACGCCTATTTGTCGCAGGATCAAACTGTTGAGAGAAAAGCGAAAGAATTTTTCCTTGCCTTAGAATTAACAAAAAAATATAGTAAGGATCAGATTTTAACCATGTACCTTAACAATGCCTATTTTGGAAATGGTGTGTGGGGTGTAGAAGATGCGAGTAAGAAATACTTTGGAGTTTCTGCGTCAGAAGTGAGTTTGGATCAAGCTGCGACTCTGGCAGGGATGCTCAAAGGGCCGGAACTGTATAATCCTTTGAATTCCGTACAAGATTCGACTAATCGTCGCGACACTGTCTTACAAAATATGCTTGCAGCGGGTTACATTGATAAAAACCAAGAAACTGAAGCTGCAGAAGTTGATATGACTTCGCAATTGCACGATAAGTATGAAGGAAAGATTTCAGATTATCGCTATCCTTCTTACTTTGATGCGGTGGTTAATGAAGCTGTTTCCAAGTATAATCTAACAGAGGAAGAGATTGTCAATAATGGCTATCGCATTTACACAGAGCTGGACCAAAATTACCAAGCAAATATGCAGGTTGTTTATGAAAAACACATCGTTATTTCCGAGGGCAGAGGATGGAACATTTGCTCAATCAGGAAGTGTAGCTCTCGAACCGAAAAACAGGGGGAGTTCGTGGAGTTGTCGGTCAAGTTGCTGACAATGATAAAGCTGGATTCCGGAATTTCAACTATGCAACTCAATCAAAACGTAGCCCTGGTTCTACAATCAAGCCTTTAGTTGTTTATACGCCAGCAGTTGAAGCAGGCTGGGCTTTGAATAAGCAGTTGGATAACCATACCATGCAGTACGACAGCTATAAAGTTGATAACTATGCAGGAATTAAAACGAGTCGAGAAGTTCCTATGTATCAAGCCTTGGCAGAATCGCTTAATCTACCTGCTGTTGCCACTGTTAATGATTTGGGCATCGACAAGGCTTTTGAGGCAGGCGAAAAATTCGGGCTCAACATGGAAAAGGTCGACCGTGTTCTTGGTGTCGCCTTGGGAAGTGGTGTCGAAACCAATCCTCTGCAAATGGCTCAAGCATATGCTGCCTTTGCAAATGAAGGTTTAATGCCTGAAGCTCATTTTATTAGTAGAATTGAAAATGCTAGTGGACAAGTTATTGCAAGCCATAAAAATTCACAAAAACGGGTGATTGATAAGTCTGTAGCTGATAAGATGACCAGTATGATGTTGGGGACATTCACCAACGGTACCGGTATTAGTTCATCGCCTGCAGATTATGTAATGGCAGGAAAAACTGGTACAACTGAAGCGGTTTTCAATCCAGAATATACAAGTGATCAGTGGGTAATTGGTTATACACCGGATGTAGTGATTAGTCACTGGCTTGGTTTCCCGACGACTGATGAAAATCACTATCTAGCTGGCTCTACTTCAAACGGTGCAGCCCATGTCTTTAGAAACATTGCCAATACCATTTTACCTTATACGCCAGGAAGTACCTTTACGGTTGAAAATGCTTATAAGCAAAATGGAATTGCACCAGCCAATACAAGAAATCAAGTGCAGAGTAATGAAACGAATCAGACGGATGATACCCTTTCTGATATTAGAAGTCGTGCGCAAAATCTGGTAGATGAGGCCAGTCGTGCTATCTCGGATGCTAAAATTAAGGAAAAGGCTCAAACGATATGGGATTCGGTAGTCAATCTATTTCGTTAAGATACTTGTCAAAGCCTAGCTTTCTTGTTATAATAGATAAGATGGAGGCGTTATGGCACTAAAAAAAGCAAGCCTAGCTTGTGCGGTTTGTGGTTCGAGAAACTATTCAATAAAGATCAGCGGAAACCCCAAGCCAACACGACTAGAAGTAAATAAATTTTGTAAACATTGTGGTAAGCACACTATACATAGAGAAACGAGATAGGAGAGAGCGATGCGTTTTATTGGAGATATTTTTAGACTTCTTAAAGACACAACATGGCCAACTCGCAAGGAAAGCTGGAGAGATTTTCGTTCTATCATGGAATACACAGCTTTTTTTGTAGTAATTATTTACATTTTTGACCAGTTGATTGTTTCAGGTTTGATTCGATTTATTAACATTTTTTAGAAGGCTAGTGGAGTTATTTACACTAGATATCTTCTATTATGAAAGGAAATATCATGGATAGTTTTGATAAAGGGTGGTTTGTTTTACAAACTTATTCTGGTTATGAAAATAAGGTAAAAGAAAATCTATTACAACGTGCACAAACCTACAATATGTTGGATAATATTCTACGCGTTGAAATTCCAACACAAACAGTGCAAGTTGAAAAAAATGGAAAGAGAAAAGAAATAGAAGAAATCGCTTTCCAGGTTATGTTCTTGTAGAAATGGTCATGACAGATGAAGCTTGGTTTGTTGTTCGAAACACACCAAACGTTACAGGATTCGTTGGATCTCACGGAAATAGATCAAAACCAACTCCATTATTGGAACAAGAAATTCGTGACATTTTGGTATCTATGGGACAAACTGTTCAAGAATTTGATTTCGATGTTGAGGTTGGTCAAACTGTACGTATTATTGATGGCGCTTTTGCAGACTACACTGGTAAGATTACAGAGATTGATAACAATAAAGTGAAGATGATTATCTCTATGTTTGGTAATGATACAGTTGCAGAAGTAAACCTAAACCAAATCGCAGAATTATAACCCTGAGAGAGGCATGTCCTCTCTTTTTTGTGCAGTTGAGACGGTGTAGGGAACAGAATGGGGGAAATGGGACAAAAGTGTTTCTGAATCTGTTAAACTGTATCTAGAAAGGAGAACATTATGATTAAAGAATTGTATGAAGAAGTCCAGGGAATTGTATACAAGTGTAGAAATGAATATTACCTTCATTTATGGGAGTTATCTGATTGGGAGCAAGAGGGTATGATTTGCTTACATGAATTGATTAGTAGAGAAGAAGGAATAATAGAAGATATTCCTCGTTTAAGGAAATATTTTAAGACTAAGTTCCGGAATCGAATTCTAGACTATATCCGTAAGCAAGAAAGTCAAAAGCGTAGATATGATAAAGAACCCTATGAAGAAGTAGGTGAGCTTAGTCATCGTATAAGTGAGGGAGGTCTGTGTCTAGATGATTATTATCTCTTTCATGAGACACTAAGAGATTATAGAAGCAAACAAAGTAAAGAAAAACAAGAAGAGTTAGAACGCGTCTTAAGAAATGAACGCTTCCGAGGGCGTCAAAGAGTATTAAGAGACTTACGTATTGTGTTTAAAGAGTTTGATATCCGTACTCAATAGGAAGTCATACAAAAAAACATAAAAAGTTTAAAAAAGGTGTTGACAAAGTTAGAAAAGTCGGTATAATAGTAAGAGTTGAAAATAACAGCTCTGGTCCGTTGGTCAAGGGGTTAAGACACCGCCTTTTCACGGCGGTAACACGGGTTCGAATCCCGTACGGACTATGGTATGTTGTGGTTGGAACACTTGATGAAAAAAGTTTAAAAAAGTTTCAAAAAAGTGTTGACAAGCGAAAGCGACTGTGATATACTAATATAGTTGTCACTTGAGAGAAGTGAGTGACAAAGACCTTTGAAAACTGAACAAGACGAACCAATGTGCAGGGCACTACAACTAAGATTGTAGTACTGAACAATGAAAAAACAATAAATCTGTCAGTGACAGAAATGAGTGAGAACTCAAACTTTTAATGAGAGTTTGATCCTGGCTCAGGACGAACGCTGGCGGCGTGCCTAATACATGCAAGTAGAACGCTGAAGGAGGAGCTTGCTCTTCTGGATGAGTTGCGAACGGGTGAGTAACGCGTAGGTAACCTGCCTGGTAGCGGGGGATAACTATTGGAAACGATAGCTAATACCGCATAAGAGTAGATGTTGCATGACATTTACTTAAAAGGTGCAATTGCATCACTACCAGATGGACCTGCGTTGTATTAGCTAGTTGGTGGGGTAACGGCTCACCAAGGCGACGATACATAGCCGACCTGAGAGGGTGATCGGCCACACTGGGACTGAGACACGGCCCAGACTCCTACGGGAGGCAGCAGTAGGGAATCTTCGGCAATGGACGGAAGTCTGACCGAGCAACGCCGCGTGAGTGAAGAAGGTTTTCGGATCGTAAAGCTCTGTTGTAAGAGAAGAACGAGTGTGAGAGTGGAAAGTTCACACTGTGACGGTATCTTACCAGAAAGGGACGGCTAACTACGTGCCAGCAGCCGCGGTAATACGTAGGTCCCGAGCGTTGTCCGGATTTATTGGGCGTAAAGCGAGCGCAGGCGGTTAGATAAGTCTGAAGTTAAAGGCTGTGGCTTAACCATAGTACGCTTTGGAAACTGTTTAACTTGAGTGCAAGAGGGGAGAGTGGAATTCCATGTGTAGCGGTGAAATGCGTAGATATATGGAGGAACACCGGTGGCGAAAGCGGCTCTCTGGCTTGTAACTGACGCTGAGGCTCGAAAGCGTGGGGAGCAAACAGGATTAGATACCCTGGTAGTCCACGCCGTAAACGATGAGTGCTAGGTGTTAGACCCTTTCCGGGGTTTAGTGCCGCAGCTAACGCATTAAGCACTCCGCCTGGGGAGTACGACCGCAAGGTTGAAACTCAAAGGAATTGACGGGGGCCCGCACAAGCGGTGGAGCATGTGGTTTAATTCGAAGCAACGCGAAGAACCTTACCAGGTCTTGACATCCCTCTGACCGCTCTAGAGATAGAGCTTTCCTTCGGGACAGAGGTGACAGGTGGTGCATGGTTGTCGTCAGCTCGTGTCGTGAGATGTTGGGTTAAGTCCCGCAACGAGCGCAACCCCTATTGTTAGTTGCCATCATTCAGTTGGGCACTCTAGCGAGACTGCCGGTAATAAACCGGAGGAAGGTGGGGATGACGTCAAATCATCATGCCCCTTATGACCTGGGCTACACACGTGCTACAATGGCTGGTACAACGAGTCGCAAGCCGGTGACGGCAAGCTAATCTCTTAAAGCCAGTCTCAGTTCGGATTGTAGGCTGCAACTCGCCTACATGAAGTCGGAATCGCTAGTAATCGCGGATCAGCACGCCGCGGTGAATACGTTCCCGGGCCTTGTACACACCGCCCGTCACACCACGAGAGTTTGTAACACCCGAAGTCGGTGAGGTAACCGTAAGGAGCCAGCCGCCTAAGGTGGGATAGATGATTGGGGTGAAGTCGTAACAAGGTAGCCGTATCGGAAGGTGCGGCTGGATCACCTCCTTTCTAAGGATAAGGAACTGCGCATTGGTCTTGTTTAGTCTTGAGAGGTCTTGTGGGGCCTTAGCTCAGCTGGGAGAGCGCCTGCTTTGCACGCAGGAGGTCAGCGGTTCGATCCCGCTAGGCTCCATTGGTGAGAGATCACCAAGTAATGCACATTGAAAATTGAATATCTATATCAAATAGTAACAAGAAAATAAACCGAAAACGCTGTAGTATTAATAAGAGTTTATGACTGAAAGGTCAAAAAAATAAGGTTAAGTTAATAAGGGCGCACGGTGGATGCCTTGGCACTAGGAGCCGAAGAAGGACGTGACAAACGACGATATGCCTTGGGTAGCTGTAAGTAAGCGATGATCCAGGGATTTCCGAATGGGGGAACCCAACAGGTACTACCTGTTACCCGCATCTGTTAAGGATGTGAGGAGGAAGACGCAGTGAACTGAAACATCTAAGTAGCTGCAGGAAGAGAAAGCAAAAGCGATTGCCTTAGTAGCGGCGAGCGAAACGGCAGGAGGGCAAACCGAAGAGTTTACTCTTCGGGGTTGTAGGACTGCAATGTGGACTCAAAGATTATAGAAGAATGATTTGGGAAGATCAGCCAAAGAGAGTAATAGCCTCGTATTTAAAATAGTCTTTGTACCTAGCAGTATCCTGAGTACGGCGGGACACGAGAAATCCCGTCGGAATCTGGGAGGACCATCTCCCAACCCTAAATACTCCCTAGTGACCGATAGTGAACCAGTACCGTGAGGGAAAGGTGAAAAGCACCCCGGGAGGGGAGTGAAATAGAACCTGAAACCGTGTGCCTACAACAAGTTCGAGCCCGTTAATGGGTGAGAGCGTGCCTTTTGTAGAATGAACCGGCGAGTTACGTTATGATGCGAGGTTAAGTTGAAGAGACGGAGCCGTAGGGAAACCGAGTCTGAATAGGGCGCCTTAGTATCATGACGTAGACCCGAAACCATGTGACCTACCCATGAGCAGGTTGAAGGTGCGGTAAGACGCACTGGAGGACCGAACCAGGGCACGTTGAAAAGTGCTTGGATGACTTGTGGGTAGCGGAGAAATTCCAAACGAACTTGGAGATAGCTGGTTCTCTCCGAAATAGCTTTAGGGCTAGCGTCGACATTAGAGATTCTTGGAGGTAGAGCACTGTTTGGGTGAGGGGTCCATCCCGGATTACCAATCTCAGATAAACTCCGAATGCCAATGAATTATGGTCGGCAGTCAGACTGCGAGTGCTAAGATCCGTAGTCGAAAGGGAAACAGCCCAGACCACCAGCTAAGGTCCCAAAATAATTGTTAAGTGGAAAAGGATGTGGGGTTGCACAGACAACTAGGATGTTAGCTTAGAAGCAGCTATTCATTCAAAGAGTGCGTAATAGCTCACTAGTCGAGTGACCCTGCGCCGAAAATGTACCGGGGCTAAAACAATTTACCGAAGCTGTGGATACCTTTATAGGTATGGTAGGAGAGCGTTCTATGTGTGATGAAGGTGTACCGTGAGGAGTGCTGGAACGCATAGAAGTGAGAATGCCGGTATGAGTAGCGAAAGACAGGTGAGAATCCTGTCCACCGTAAGACTAAGGTTTCCAGGGGAAGGCTCGTCCGCCCTGGGTTAGTCGGGACCTAAGGAGAGACCGAAAGGTGTATCCGATGGACAACAGGTTGATATTCCTGTACTAGAGTATGTAGTGATGGAGGGACGCAGTAGGCTAACTAAAGCAGACGATTGGAAGTGTCTGTCTAAGCAGTGAGGTGTGATATGAGTCAAATGCTTATATCTGTAACATTGAGCTGTGATGGGGAGCGAAGTTTAGTAGCGAAGTTAGTGACGTCACACTGCCAAGAAAAGCTTCTAGCGTTTAAACATACTCTACCCGTACCGCAAACCGACACAGGTAGTCGAGGCGAGTAGCCTCAGGTGAGCGAGAGAACTCTCGTTAAGGAACTCGGCAAAATGACCCCGTAACTTCGGGAGAAGGGGTGCTGACTTTAAGTCAGCCGCAGTGAATAGGCCCAAGCAACTGTTTATCAAAAACACAGCTCTCTGCTAAATCGTAAGATGATGTATAGGGGGTGACGCCTGCCCGGTGCTGGAAGGTTAAGAGGAGTGCTTAGCGTAAGCGAAGGTATGAATTGAAGCCCCAGTAAACGGCGGCCGTAACTATAACGGTCCTAAGGTAGCGAAATTCCTTGTCGGGTAAGTTCCGACCCGCACGAAAGGCGTAATGATTTGGGCACTGTCTCAACGAGAGACTCGGTGAAATTTTAGTACCTGTGAAGATGCAGGTTACCCGCGACAGGACGGAAAGACCCCATGGAGCTTTACTGCAGTTTGATATTGAGTGTCTGTACCACATGTACAGGATAGGTAGGAGTCTATGAGATCGGGACGCCAGTTTCGAAGGAGACGTTGTTGGGATACTACCCTTGTGTTATGGCCACTCTAACCCAGATAGGTGATCCCTATCGGAGACAGTGTCTGACGGGCAGTTTGACTGGGGCGGTCGCCTCCTAAAAGGTAACGGAGGCGCCCAAAGGTTCCCTCAGAATGGTTGGAAATCATTCGCAGAGTGTAAAGGTATAAGGGAGCTTGACTGCGAGAGCTACAACTCGAGCAGGGACGAAAAGTCGGGCTTAGTGATCCGGTGGTTCCGTATGGAAGGGCCATCGCTCAACGGATAAAAAGCTACCCTGGGGATAACAGGCTTATCTCCCCCAAGAGTTCACATCGACGGGGAGGTTTGGCACCTCGATGTCGGCTCGTCGCATCCTGGGGCTGTAGTCGGTCCCAAGGGTTGGGCTGTTCGCCCATTAAAGCGGCACGCGAGCTGGGTTCAGAACGTCGTGAGACAGTTCGGTCCCTATCCGTCGCGGGCGTAGGAAATTTGAGAGGATCTGCTCCTAGTACGAGAGGACCAGAGTGGACTTACCGCTGGTGTACCAGTTGTCTTGCCAAAGGCATCGCTGGGTAGCTATGTAGGGAAGGGATAAACGCTGAAAGCATCTAAGTGTGAAACCCACCTCAAGATGAGATTTCCCATGATTTTATATCAGTAAGAGCCCTGAGAGATGATCAGGTAGATAGGTTAGAAGTGGAAGTGTGGCGACACATGTAGCGGACTAATACTAATAGCTCGAGGACTTATCCAAAGTAACTGAGAATATGAAAGCGAACGGTTTTCTTGATTTGAATAGATATTCAATTTTGAGTAGGTATTACTCAGAGTTAAGTGACGATAGCCTAGGAGATACACCTGTACCCATGCCGAACACAGAAGTTAAGCCCCTAGAACGCCGGAAGTAGTTGGGGGTTGCCCCTGTGAGATATGGAAGTCGCTTAGCTCTAGGGAGTTTAGCTCAGCTGGGAGAGCATCTGCCTTACAAGCAGAGGGTCAGCGGTTCGATCCCGTTAACTCCCATAGGTCCCGTAGTGTAGCGGTTATCACGTCGCCCCTGTCACGGCGAAGATCGCGGGTTCGATTCCCGTCGGGACCGTTTGGAATAACGAAAGTTATTTTTAGACTCGTTAGCTCAGTTGGTAGAGCAATTGACTTTTTAATCAATGGGTCACTGGTTCGAGCCCAGTACGGGTCATATATGCGGGTTTGGCGGATTGGCAGACGCACCAGATTTAGGATCTGGCGCTTAACGGCGTGGGGGTTCAAGTCCCTTAACCCGCATTAAGATATAATAAATGAGCCGGCTTAGCTCAGTTGGTAGAGCATCTGATTTGTAATCAGAGGGTCGCGTGTTCAAGTCATGTAGCCGGCATTTTTAGATAGAAGAAAACAGTGCGAACGTAGTTCAGTGGTAGAACACCACCTTGCCAAGGTGGGGGTCGCGGGTTCGAATCCCGTCGTTCGCTTAGAGAGGCCGGGGTGGCGGAACTGGCAGACGCACAGGACTTAAAATCCTGCGATTGGTAACGATCGTACCGGTTCGATTCCGGTCCTCGGCATAATATAATGAGCACCCTTAGCTCAACTGGATAGAGTACCTGACTACGAATCAGGCGGTTAGAGGTTCGACTCCTCTAGGGTGCATTTTTCTTTTTAACTCGGGAAGTAGCTCAGCTTGGTAGAGTACTTGGTTTGGGACCAAGGTGTCGCAGGTTCGAATCCTGTCTTCCCGATTCATTACAGGAGTCTGGGACAATAGTCTTTTGTATCCAAAAAAGCAACGGATTTACCGTTGCTTTTTTTGCATGGTTGCGATAGTCTTGGTAAAATAGGACTCTTTGTCAACTGTAGTGGATTGAAGAAAAGATAAGCTAAAGAAAGGACGAGTTTCGTCCTTTCTTTTTTGATGTTTAGAGTGATAAAAATCCGTTTTTTGAAGTTTCAAAGTTTCGAAAAGCAAAGGCATTTCGCTTGATAAGTTTGATAAGATTATTGGTCGCTTCCAGTTTGGCGATGATTTCCTTGTGTGTAACCCTATTAATAACATCGATAATTTTGATATTAGTATCTTCAATGTCAAGTAGTTTCGTGATAAAATGTAATAGTTCCATATGAATCTTTCTAATGAGTAGTCTAGTCGCTTTTCATTATAGATTTTTTGGAACTATTTTCTATACCTAAATTGGCCCTATAATATTTATAGGGGATTTACCCACTATAAATATTATAGAGTCATTTGTTAAAAGTAGCAGTCTTTAAGGAAAGATACTAGCTATATATTTTTTCTAAATATGGTAAAATAGTAGGAGAATAATGTGAGGAATATGAATGTCAAATAGTTTTGAAATTTTGATGAATCAACTGGGGATGCCTACTGAAATGAGACAGGATCCTGCTTTATCACAGGCTGATATTGAGCGAGTTGTGGTTCATAAAATTAGTAAGGTATGGGAGTTTCATTTCGTATTTTCTAATATTTTACCGATTGAAATCTTTTTAGAAATAAAGAAAGGTTTGAGCGAAGAATTTTCTAAGACAGGCAATAAAGCTGTTTTCGAAATCAAGACTCTGTCTCAAGAATTTTCAAATCAACTCTTGCAGTCCTACTATAGAGAGGCTTTTTCTGAGGGGCCATGTGCTAGTCAAGGTTTTAAATCTCTTTATCAGAATTTGCAAGTTCGTGCTGAGGGCGATCAACTCCTTATTGAAGGATCTGAGGCGATTGATAAGGAACATTTTAAGAAGAATCATCTTCCTAATTTAGCCAAACAACTTGAAAAGTTTGGTTTTCCAACTTTTAATTGTCAAGTAGAGAAGAATGATATACTGACCCAAGAGCAGGAAGAGGCCTTTCATGCTGAAAATGAGCAGATTGTTCAAGCTGCCAATGAGGAAGCGCTCCGTGCTATGGAGCAACTGGAACAGATGGCACCTCCTCCAGTAGAAGAGAAACCAGCCTTTGATTTTCAAGCCAAAAAAGCTGCAGCTAAACCCAAGCTGGACAAGGCGGAGATTACTCCTATGATCGAAGTGACGACGGAGGAAAATCGTCTGGTCTTCGAAGGGGTTGTTTTTGATGTGGAGCAAAAAGTGACCAGAACAGGGCGTGTTTTGATCAACTTTAAAATGACAGACTACACTTCAAGTTTTTCGATGCAAAAGTGGGTTAAGAATGAGGAAGAGGCCCAGAAGTTTGACCTAATCAAGAAAAATTCTTGGCTCCGAGTCCGTGGGAATGTGGAGATGAATAACTTCACACGAGATTTGACTATGAACGTGCAAGACGTGCAGGAAGTTGTTCACTATGAGCGGAAGGATTTGATGCCAGAAGGTGAGCGCCGGGTTGAGTTTCATGCTCATACTAACATGTCGACCATGGATGCACTACCCGAGGTAGAAGAAATCGTTGAGACAGCTGCTAAGTGGGGACACAAGGCGGTTGCCATCACGGACCATGGAAATGTTCAGTCCTTCCCACATGGCTATAAGGCGGCTAAGAAAGCAGGAATCCAGCTGATCTATGGTATGGAAGCCAATATTGTGGAGGATCGTGTCCCTATCGTCTACAATGAAGTGGAGATGGACTTGTCGGAAGCGACCTACGTGGTTTTTGACGTGGAAACGACAGGTCTTTCAGCTATCTATAATGACTTGATTCAGGTTGCGGCTTCTAAGATGTACAAGGGCAATGTCATTGCCGAATTTGATGAATTTATTAATCCCGGGCATCCCTTGTCAGCCTTTACTACTGAGTTGACTGGAATTACAGATGATCATGTAAAAATGCCAAACCACTGGAACAAGTTCTGCAAGAATTCCAAGAATTCTGCAAGGATACAGTCTTAGTTGCCCACAATGCGACCTTTGACGTTGGCTTTATGAATGCCAACTATGAGCGCCATGGTCTGCCTAAGATTAGCCAGCCAGTAATCGATACTCTAGAATTTGCTAGAAATCTCTATCCTGAGTATAAACGTCATGGTTTGGGGCCTTTGACCAAGCGTTTCGGTGTGGCACTGGAACACCATCACATGGCCAACTACGATGCGGAAGCTACAGGTCGCCTGCTCTTCATCTTTATCAAAGAGGTTGCAGAAAAACATGGTGTGACCGATCTAGCTAGACTCAACATTGATTTGATTAGTCCAGATTCTTACAAAAAAGCTCGGATTAAGCATGTAACTATTTATGTCAAGAATCAGGTAGGTCTAAAAAATATCTTTAAGCTAGTTTCTTTGTCCAATACCAAGTATTTTGAAGGGGTGCCACGAATTCCGAGAACAGTTCTAGATGCCCATCGGGAAGGTTTGATTTTAGGTTCAGCTTGCTCTGAAGGTGAAGTTTTTGATGCAGTCGTTTCCCAAGGTGTGGATGCGGCGGTTGAGGTGGCCAAGTATTATGACTTTATCGAGGTCATGCCACCGGCTATTTATGCGCCATTAATTGCCAAGGAGCAGGTCAAGGATATGGAGGAACTCCAGACCATTATCAAGAGTTTGATAGAGGTGGGAGACCGTCTTGGTAAGCCTGTTCTGGCTACGGGGAATGTCCACTATATCGAACCAGAAGAAGAAATTTACCGTGAAATTATTGTCCGTAGTTTGGGACAAGGGGCGATGATTAACCGAACTATCGGTCATGGGGAACATGCCCAACCAGCTCCTCTTCCGAAGGCTCATTTTCGAACAACCAATGAGATGTTGGATGAATTTGCCTTCTTGGGAGAGGAATTAGCTCGGAAATTGGTTATTGAAACACCAATGCCTTGGCAGATATCTTTGAACCTGTTGAGGTTGTTAAGGGTGACTTGTACACGCCTTTCATTGACAAGGCTGAAGAAACAGTTGCCGAGTTGACCTATAAGAAGGCCTTTGAGATTTATGGTAATCCGCTGCCAGATATCGTTGATTTGCGGATTGAAAAAGAATTAACTTCTATTCTGGGGAATGGATTTGCTGTGATTTATCTGGCTTCGCAGATGCTAGTGCAACGTTCCAATGAACGGGGTTACTTGGTTGGTTCCCGTGGATCTGTTGGTTCCAGTTTTGTTGCGACCATGATTGGGATTACAGAGGTCAATCCTCTCTCTCCTCACTATGTCTGTGGTCAGTGTCAATACAGCGAGTTTATCACCGATGGTTCGTACGGTTCAGGTTTTGATATGCCCAATAAGGACTGTCCTAAATGTGGTCATAAACTCAGCAAAAATGGGCAGGATATTCCGTTCGAGACCTTCCTTGGATTTGATGGGGACAAGGTTCCCGATATTGATTTGAACTTCTCGGGGGAAGATCAGCCTAGTGCTCACTTGGATGTGCGTGATATCTTTGGTGAGGAATATGCCTTCCGTGCAGGAACGGTTGGTACGGTGGCTGCCAAGACTGCCTATGGTTTTGTCAAGGGCTATGAGAGAGATTATGGCAAGTTTTATCGTGATGCAGAGGTGGAACGTCTTGCCCAAGGTGCTGCCGGTGTCAAGCGGACAACAGGACAACACCCTGGGGGAATCGTTGTTATTCCTAACTACATGGATGTCTATGATTTTACGCCTGTCCAGTATCCAGCAGATGACGTGACGGCTGAATGGCAAACGACCCACTTTAACTTCCACGATATCGATGAGAACGTCCTCAAACTCGATGTACTGGGACATGATGATCCGACTATGATTCGAAAACTCCAGGACTTGTCTGGGATTGACCCTAATGAAATTCCTATGGATGACGAAGGCGTTATGGCCCTTTTTTCTGGGACTGATGTGCTAGGGGTGACACCTGAGCAAATCGGGACGCCAACGGGCATGCTGGGGATTCCTGAGTTTGGGACCAACTTTGTCCGAGGGATGGTAGATGAAACGCATCCGACGACTTTTGCGGAGTTGCTTCAGCTGTCTGGTCTGTCCCACGGTACCGACGTTTGGCTGGGCAATGCCCAAGATTTGATTAAGCAAGGGATTGCTGACCTATCAACCGTTATCGGTTGTCGAGACGACATCATGGTTTACCTCATGCATGCTGGTCTCGAACCTAAGATGGCTTTTACCATCATGGAACGGGTACGTAAGGGCTTGTGGCTGAAGATTTCAGAAGAGGAGAGGAATGGCTATATCGAAGCCATGAAGGCTAATAAGGTGCCAGAGTGGTATATCGAATCCTGTGGGAAAATTAAGTACATGTTCCCTAAAGCCCATGCGGCAGCCTACGTTATGATGGCTCTTCGTGTAGCTTACTTCAAAGTTCACCATCCTATTTATTACTACTGTGCTTATTTCTCTATCCGTGCCAAGGCCTTTGATATCAAGACTATGGGAGCGGGCTTAGATGCTATTAAGCGAAGAATGGAAGAAATCGCTGAAAAACGGAAGAACAATGAAGCTTCTAATGTGGAAATCGATCTCTATACAACTCTTGAGATTGTTAATGAAATGTGGGAGCGTGGTTTCAAGTTTGGAAAACTCGATCTCTATCGTAGTCAGGCGACAGAATTCCTCATTGATGGGGATACTCTCATCCCGCCATTTGTAGCAATGGATGGTCTGGGAGAGAACGTTGCCAAGCAGTTGGTACGAGCGCGTGAAGAGGGAGAATTTCTTTCTAAAACAGAATTACGCAAGCGTGGCGGACTTTCCTCAACCTTGGTTGAAAAGATGGATGAAATGGGCATTCTCGGCAATATGCCAGAGGATAACCAGTTGAGTTTGTTTGATGATTTGTTTTAAAAAATTGCTTATTTTGATCAAGTGGACAAAATATGTCCACTTGATTTGTTATAATTCTCTTAAAAACAATAGAAAAGAGAGTATAATATGGTGAATCAAGAAATTTTAAATTCTAATGTGTCAATTGAAGAGGAAATTTATAATTTTGAAAAAGGCTTGAAAGATGATGGGAATGATTGGACCGGATTCCCACAAATAGACTTAAAAGAAGATTCTCAATGTATTTACATTTGCGGTATTTCAGAGACTGATAGATGGCATTTGTTTTATTATACGTTAACTAAAATAAAACCTGTTACTCCAATAGCATCACTTGCATATTATCGAGTGAGAGATAATTTGATTTTTTCTAAACATAGTCAATGGATGAAACTGCAAATGGGGTATACAGAGTATGATTTGATTTTTCTGGATGGAGTTCAATTTTTGGGAGAGGCTGATCAAAGGGTACAGGAATACTGGATGCAGCGATTCAAAGAGAGTAAGAAAAGAAACAAACTCTTCATTGTATATTCAGACTGCTTACCCGAAGACTTAAAAAATATGCCTGAATCCGTAGTTGAGTTCTTCGAATCTGGCATAGTGGTACAGTTGAAATCATCTAAGGGCTAGTTTATTTTGCTTTAATCGTTTTGAATATAAAGTGCTAGTTAGACTATAGAAGTGATAATAATGTACTAGAAATAGTATTGTTTGAATAATATGTAGAAGGACTGGAAATGAATGATCAAGAGAGACTGCTAACGATTTTTTTACGTTTACAGTTTGGGACTCCGTTAGGAAAAAAGCAACTGGCTCAGGAATTTGAGGTTAGTGAAAAGACGATACAGAGAGATTTTTCGCTACTCCGTGATATTTTATCTAGTCACACCAGTTATAGTGGAGATTTACTTTATAACCGTAAAACGAATAAGTATTGTTTAGCAAGTAAGTCAGTTTTTAATAAAAAGGATATTCTCGTTATTTCAAAGATTTTATTGGAAAATCGAGCACTGAATAGACCAGAAATTGCTAGCTTACTACATAATTTACTGGTCTTAGTTCCCCGTGATGATCGGAAAGAAATCGAGCAGATTATTGGAAGTGAAAAGCTGAACTATGCTCCCTTAACGGATCAACAAAATAGAATAGAGAAAATTTGGAATTTATCAGAAGCTATTTTGTATGAACAGGTTCTAGACATTATCTATCAAACCTTATTCTGAGTCTTCTAAGAGGCAGACTGTTTTGCCAGTCTCTCTTTATTATGATAGTCATTATTTCTATCTAGTTGTCTACCAGTTGAAACATGCTACTTATATTACTTTAAGAGTAGACCGTATCCAGTCATGGTCTCTTAGTGATATAGAGAAACCCTCTATTTCTTATCGAGATAAATTTAGAGATGGCGACATTCGTAACGAGAGAGTAGATGCTTTTATCGGGAAGAAAATCAGTATTGAAATCGAGTATTTGTACGATCCGACGATTGTGACGGATCAATTTCCAAATGCAAAAATAGTTGGGAAAAATGGCTACTGGACTCATTTTAAGTTTGAGAGTCAGCACACACCGGGGCTTAAACGCTGGTTGCTGGGGCAAGGGGAAGCAGTTACTGTTTTGTCTCCTCGGATTTTAGTAGAGGATATGAAGCAAACAGTTAAAGAAATGATAGATAAATATAGATGAGGATAAAATGACTATTCAATTTACTTCTAAAAAGGTTGGAGAACTATTGAAAGAAGAGAATTTGCGGATTCCTTCTTATCAAAGACCATATAAATGGAACAGAAAACATATCCGTAATCTTTTTTATGATTTACGAGATGCTATGGGAAAAAAGGAATATCAGATTGGTTCCGTTATCTTGCATGAAATCTTGCATGAAAAGGAAAAATACTTAGATATTGTCGATGGACAGCAACGGCTAATTTCTATTTCCTTGTTTCTTCATTTATTAGATGATTTAGAGAATTATAAGGGTGCTAATCAACTGCTGAGTGCTGAATTTGGAGAGCTATCTTGCTATCATGCGAGTGAAAATTATAATGAGTGGGAAAATTTGACTCAATTGGTTGGTGAAAATCAGGCAAAAGATATTTGCAATTTTTTATTGGAAAATTGTTCTGTCTCCGTGATTACTATGCCACAGGAACGATTATCTGAAGCCTTTCAGTTATTTGATTCTCAGAATAATCGTGGAAAATCTTTAGAACCTCATGATTTGCTCAAAGCCTACCATCTTCGCAAGTATGATTCAGAAGATGAAAAGATTGTCGAAAAGTGGGAGCAATTTGTAGAGGATAAAGAGTTAAGTCTCAAAGAGTTGTTTGATAAACATCTTTTCCGTATGAGACGTTGGTCGCGCGGAGAGACAGGATTAACAAACAAACGTTATGGATCTTATCTGCGTTTACAGAGGATTTTATTGACGATTTTAAAGGCGTTGATTTGAATCAGAACTTTCCATATCTAGAATTGTATCGTCATATTGAAAAATTCCCTCTTTCAATTACTATGCCAATCATTGATGGAAGTACATTTTTTGAATATATTGAATCTGCTCATAAAACTATTAAAGATCATAAAGATTTTTTAAATGCAAAGTTAGGATTTTCTGATGAGCCTGAAGGGGAAGAAAAAAATCTTGCTTACCCAAAAGGTATGTTAAACATTTACAATAGCTCAAAAGGACGCTACCTCAAGTGTCACAATATATTCTTAAATATTTGCTCGCTTTTTTTGCAGAGAGATTTGGAAAAAGATGAGCTATCAAAGGATATAGTAGAGACCTTGTTTATTTGGTCTTATTACCCTCGAGTTAAGTCTAAAGCAATATATGATGCAACTTTTGGAAACTATGCTGCTGGTGGAAAGTTTAGACAAAAAGAGGTTCAAAAGATATTTCAACTTTTATCTCATGCTGTCACTCCGAATGATTTCATGATCAAGATAGATAGAGAGCTATTTGAAAATTATACTGTGGACAAGATTATAGAAGAGGAAAAAAATAAATGGTAGAAACACATATAAGCTTATCAGTTAATCGTTTGCTAAATGAAGATACCTATGCTATCCCTCTTTATCAGAGAAATTTTGCTTGGACTTATGATGAAATTGAACAGTTATTGAACGACGTAGCAGATGCTTTTCAAGAAAATAGAGACAATTACTATATTGGAACATTGGTCGTTAATAACGAGAATGACATTTTCAAAATCATAGATGGGCAACAACGGACAACCGCCCTTAATTTGATTGCCCTAGCTTTGAAGAATGAGTTTGGTTTTGATAGATTGAAAGCTGTCAAGCTTACCTTCCCAGCTAGGAAGAAATCAAATAAGAATATTCAAGATTTATTTGCCAAGCAAGAAATTTCAGAGGACGATGAGAATGAGCTGACTAGAGGTTACGGATATGCTAAAGACGCATTGAAAAAAGTGCTAGAGGAGCGCCAGCTTAATCCTCAGTTTTTCGTTGACTATCTTTTTGAAAAGGTCATCATTTTTCGGAGTATACTTCCTGAGGATTTAGATTTGAATCTTTATTTCGAACGTTTCAACTCTCGAGGAGAACAACTAGAGGCTCATGAGATTCTTAAGGCACAAATGATGTCTAAATTTGGTGAAGATCAAGAAATGGCGCAAAAGTTTGCAAGAATCTGGGATGCCTGCGCAGAGTTTGATAAGCCGGTAATCAATGCATTTACAAAAAAAGCAAAGAACAAGCATCATGATGCAGAGAGAGAAAAAATATTTCCTTTGAATTGGATTAAAAGAAATAATTATCAGAATAGCTTTCTTTTAAATATCGATAAGTCCTTAAGTCAAATAGAAGTTCAATCAACTAATAAGAAATCTTTATTCTCTAGTATAGAAAATAAAGAATCTACAATAGTTAAAGTAATATCAGATACGAATGAAGTGGAAAAATACAGAACGATTATAAACTTTGAAACATTTTTTTATATTTCGTCTATTATATAACATTTGGAAATGTATCCCCTTCTGATATACAGCTAGATGACAAGAAATTATTAGAAACATTTGAAAATGTAATTAATGTTAATACAAACTTAGAGGATGTTACATTATTTATTAGGAATTTATTGAAATTAAAAATTTATATTTGATAATTTGATCGTACGAATGTCTCAAGAGACTAATAATAGAAGACAAGAAAATGATTGGTTTCTGCAGAAAGTTTATCGGAATGATTATAATAACAAAACAGGAGGAGATTTATTTGTTCAATATTATTTTGATAAAAATTCTTTTGAAAAGTTTAATGATGATATTTTAATGCTCCAATCCATGTTTGCTGTGACCTTTACTGCCAATCGTGACAGTCGTTGGTTATATGAAATATTACAATTCCTCTACAAACATATTGAAGAGCTAAATGATCAAGAATTTGGTGCTCGCTTTAAGGATTTTCTTGAAAAAATGGCAGTGAGATATGCACAAGAAAGATTGTTTACAGAAGATAAAAGTATCAAAAAATATGGGGCAATTCCTGTTTATGCTTTTAACTTTGTAGATTATGTTTTATGGAAAAATCGTGCCGAATTAGAGAAAGAGTACAAGGATATTAATTTTGATCATTTCAAATTTGCTTATCGTCGCTCCATAGAGCATTGGTATCCACAACATCCAAATAGTGATGAAATAGTGGAAAAGATGGATGATAAATTTTTGCACTCCTTCGGGAATCTTTGTATCATTACTGATAGTCAAAATTCGAAGTTTGGAAATTTAGTTCCAAGTGCAAAGTATAAACAGTGGGAAGGAATTTTCAATCGCCAGAGTTTAAAATTACAGATGATGGCAGACGTAACGGTAAAAAATGATAAATGGAGTATTCGTGAGATTCAATTTATGGAAAAAGAAGTGGAAAGATATGTTCACGACTTTTGTTTTAGTTAATTAAAAACAAGCTTTATTAGGCTTGTTTTTAAATTTATATCATATGTGATATACTAGTAACGGAGGATATTTCATGAAACTAAGAATTTTTGCGGAAGACAAGCCGGCTGAGAAGGTATTTGAATATCAATTAGAACTTGCTGATCAGACAATTCTTCTATCGACAGCACTCTTGTCAGGTGCTATTGCTTTGGCAGGATTATTTTCTGCCTTGAAAGAAAAATAAAAATAGAAAAGGACAAATAAAATGGTTTTACCAAATTTTAAAGAAAATCTAGAAAAATATGCGAAATTGTTGGTTGCAAATGGAATCAACGTGCAACCTGGTCACACTTTGGCTCTCTCTATCGATGTGGAGCAACGTGAGTTGGCTCACTTAATCGTCAAAGAAGCTTATGCTTTGGGTGCACATGAGGTGATCGTTCAGTGGACAGATGATGTCATCAACCGTGAGAAATTTCTCCATGCGCCGATGGAGCGTCTGGACAATGTGCCAGAATACAAGATTGCTGAGATGAACTATCTCTTGGAGAACAAGGCTAGCCGTCTCGGAGTTCGTTCATCTGATCCAGGTGCCTTGAACGGAGTGGATGCTGACAAGCTATCAGCTTCTGCTAAAGCTATGGGACTTGCGATGAAGCCAATGCGAATCGCAACTCAATCCAACAAGGTTAGCTGGACTGTAGCAGCCGCTGCTGGACTTGAGTGGGCTAAGAAAGTCTTTCCAAATGCTGCGAGCGATGAAGAAGCAGTCGATCTCCTTTGGGATCAAATCTTCAAAACTTGCCGAGTCTACGAAGCAGATCCTGTTAAGGCTTGGGAAGAGCATGCAGCTATCCTCAAGAGCAAGGCCGATATGCTTAATAAAGAGCAATTTCAGCCCTTCACTACACAGCGCCAGGAACAGATTTGACACTTGGTTTGCCGAAAAACCATGTTTGGGAATCAGCTGGTGCTATCAATGCACAGGGCGAAGGATTCTTGCCAAATATGCCGACAGAAGAAGTCTTCACAGCACCTGACTTCCGTCGTGCAGATGGTTATGTCACTTCTACAAAACCGCTTAGTTATAACGGAAACATTATTGAAGGTATTAAGGTGACCTTTAAGGATGGACAAATCGTTGATATCACTGCTGAGAAGGGTGATCAAGTGATGAAAGACCTTGTCTTTGAAAATGCGGGTGCGCGTGCCTTGGGTGAATGTGCCTTGGTACCAGATCCAAGCCCAATTTCTCAGTCAGGCATTACCTTCTTTAACACCCTTTTCGATGAAAATGCGTCAAATCACTTGGCTATCGGTGCAGCCTATGCAACTAGCGTAGTTGGTGGAGCGGAGATGAGCGAAGAGGAGCTTGAAGCTGCGGGGCTTAACCGTTCAGATGTTCACGTAGACTTTATGATTGGTTCTAACCAAATGGATATCGATGGTATCCGTGAGGATGGGACACGTGTACCACTCTTCCGTAACGGAGATTGGGCAAATTAAGGAGATAATATGTTAGGAAGTATGTTCGTTGGTCTCCTAGTGGGATTTTTAGCAGGTACTCTGACCAATCGTGGAGAACGCATGGGATGTTTTGGAAAAATGTTTCTCGGATGGATTGGTGCCTTTATAGGCCATTTGCTTTTTGGGACTTGGGGACCGATAATAGCAGGAACTGCCATTATTCCGGCAGTACTAGGTTCCATGATTGTCTTAGCGATTTTCTGGAGACGAGGAAGTTAATTTCTTAAATCTGATACTCAATGAAAATCAAAGAGCAAACTAGGAAACTAGCCGCAGGTTGCTCAAAGCACTGTTTTGAGGTTGTAGATAGAACTGACGAAGTCAGCTCAAAACACTGTTTTGAGGTTGCAGATAGAACTGACGAAGTCAGTAACATATACCTACGGCAAGGCGACGTTGGCTCGGTTTGAAGAGATTTTTGAAGAGTATGAAACGAAAAGGAGGTTGGTCATTGTACCAGCCTCCTTTTGAGTATGATATAATAGTTCTATGAGATTAGATAAATTTTTAGTGGCCTGCGCTGTGGGGAGTCGGACTGAGGTCAAAAACTTGCTCAAGGCTGGGCGCGTGACGGTAAATGGTAAAAAAGAAAAGTCGGCTAAATTGCAGATTGATGAAGAAAGAGATGAGATTCACTTTGATGGGCAAGTACTGGAGTATGAAGAGTTTGTCTACTACATGATGAACAAGCCCAAAGGGGTTATTTCAGCGACTGAGGATCCCAAACACAGAACCGTTCTGGACTTGTTGGATGATATTGCTCGGAGCAAGGAAGTTTTCCCGGTAGGACGCTTGGATATTGATACACATGGTCTTCTACTCTTGACCAATGATGGCCAGCTTGCCCATGCTCTTCTTTCACCCAAGCGTCATGTGGATAAGACCTATCTGGCCCAGGTCAAGGGAATCATGGCCCAAGAAGACGTAGAGACATTTGCCAAGGGAATTCCTCTTAAGGATTTTTACCTGTCAGCCCGCTAAATTGGAGATTGTGTCCATAGATACAGAAAAAAATCAAAGCCAAATCCGTGTGACCATTGCAGAAGGGAAGTTTCATCAGATCAAGCGTATGGTGGGCTACTGCGGCAAGGAAGTGGTGGACTTGCAACGTTTGACTATGGGAACTCTAGTATTGGATGAGAACTTGCAGCGAGGAGAATGGCGTCGTTTGACCAAGAAAGAATTAGAGGTTCTCCTTGCAAGTATTGCTTAGTTTGGTTTATATTCGAAAAAGGTGAGGGAGAATGTCCTTGCCTTTTATGTTTTTCAGTTGCTTCCTTTTTGAAAAGCGTTATAATAGACTGTAGAATAAAAAGGAGGAATCTATGAACGCGATTCAAGAATCATTTACAGATAAACTATTTGCCAACTATGAAGCAAAATGTAAAATACCAAGCGATTGAAAAATGCTGCCAGCCACAACGGAATTTTTGCAGCCCTAGAACGTCGTCAGAGCCATGTAGACAATACACCTGTTTTCTCATTGGATTTGACTAAGGACAAGGTAACCAACCAGAAAGCGTCTGGTCGTTGCTGGATGTTTGCAGCTCTCAACACCTTCCGCCACAAGCTCATCTCACAATACAAACTAGAAAAATTTTTGAGTTATCACAGGCCCACACCTTCTTCTGGGACAAGTATGAGAAATCAAACTGGTTCTTGGAGCAAGTCATTGCGACTGCAGACCAAGACTTGACGAGTCGTAAGGTTAAATTCCTACTTCAAACTCCACAACAAGATGGCGGTCAGTGGGATATGGTCGTTTCTCTCTTTGAGAAATACGGTGTCGTGCCCAAGTCAGTTTACCCTGAGTCTGTTTCATCTAGCAGCAGCCGTGAGCTAAATGCAATCCTTAATAAATTACTTCGTCAAGATGCTCAAATCTTGCGTGACTTGCTTGCTTCTGGCGCAGACCAAGCGACTGTTCAAGCTAAGAAAGAAGACCTCTTGCAAGAAATCTTTAACTTCCTTGCTATGTCTTTAGGACTTCCACCACGTAAATTTGACTTTGCTTATCGCGATAAAGATAACAACTACCAAAGTGAAAAGGGCATTACACCACAAGAATTTTACAAGAAATATGTCAATCTTCCGCTAGAAGACTATGTTTCTGTTATCAACGCACCAACTGCTGACAAGCCTTACGGCCAATCTTACACAGTTGAAATGTTAGGAAATGTGGTTGGTAGCCGTGAGGTTCGTTACATCAACGTACCTATGGAACGCTTGAAAGAATTGGCGATTGCTCAAATGCAAGCAGGTGAGACTGTTTGGTTTGGTTCAGATGTCGGTCAGCTCAGCAACCGCAAAGCTGGAATCCTTGCGACAGATGTTTATGACTTCGAATCAAGCATGGACATTCAATTCACTCAAGACAAGGCTGGACGTCTGGACTACAGCGAAAGCTTGATGACCCACGCCATGGTCTTGACAGGTGTTGATTTGGATGAAAATGGTAAGTCAACCAAGTGGAAGGTTGAAAACTCATGGGGAGACAAGGTCGGTACAGATGGTTATTTTGTTGCCTCAGACGCTTGGATGGACGAATACACTTACCAAATCGTTGTTCGCAAAGAATTGTTAACAACCGAAGAACAAGCTGCCTATGAAGCAGAACCAATTGTGCTTGCACCATGGGATCCAATGGGAGCTTTGGCTGAATAAAAGCGTAGAAAAAAGGAATCAGGTTTAGAACCTGGTTCCTTTTAAGTTGCTTGATTACATGATACCGAAGAAACGAGCTGCGATACCTACTGCAAAGAGTGCAAGGATGATTGAGATAGGTGATACTTTTTTCTTAAGCAACCACATGCAAAGGAAAGTAAGGAGAAGTCCCATCAATCCTGGAATCAATGAGTTCAACTGACCTTGAAGGGTTTGTGGTTGAATCTTATCTAGGCTCAATCCCCCAAGTGCTTGACCAAGGATACCTTTCAATTCAGCACCTGATACAGGACCTTCTGGGAAGTTGATGTAGGCACCCTCAGCCAATTGTTTACCTGGAAGGTTAACTGTGAAGTTGATAGATACCCAACGTTGTACAAGGACGGCAAGGATGAACATACCAAGGATAGAAGCACCTTTAGTGATGTCTTTCAAATACCACCAGACATGTCTTTAGTGATTTCAGATCCAGCTTTGTAACCAAATTCTTGTGTGTACCATAGGAAGGCCATACGGATAGCGTTCCATCCGAAGAAGAAGAGAAGTGGACCAACCAAGTTACCAGATGCAGCAAGTGATGCACCAAGAGCTCCAAGGATAGGACGAACTGTAAACCAGAATACTGGGTCACCGATACCAGCAAGAGGGCCCATCATACCGATTTTAACCCCTTGGATAGCAGCGTCATCGATTTCAACACCGTTAGCACGTTCTTCTTCAAGTGCAAGAGTAACCCCCATGATTGGAGCAGCTACGTATGGGTGAGTGTTGAAGAACTCAAGGTGGCGCTCAAGAGCAGCAGCTTGATCTTCTTTAGTAGTGTACAATTTTTTGATAGCTGGGATCAATGAGTAAGCCCAACCCAAGTTTTGCATACGCTCGTAGTTCCAAGAACCTTGAAGGAATTGTGAACGCCACCAAACTTTTTTACGATCTGATTTTGATAATTGAAGTTTTTCAGTCATGATTGTTCCCCTTTCTAGTAGTCTTCTAGGATATCACCGATTGGGTCGTTAGAAGTCGCAGCTCCGCCGCCACCGTTACCACCTTGTTTTGAAAGGTTAAGGTAGATGAAGGCAAGGGCAACACCGACTACACCAAGGGCAATCAAAGTCAATTGAGAAATCGCAGCAAAAGCAAACCGATTGCGAAGAATGGCCATACTTCACGAGTTGCCATCATGTTGATAACCATAGCGTAACCAACGGCAACGACCATAGCACCACCGACAGCCATACCACCGTTCAACCAGTCTGGCATCAATTTAAGAGCATCTTGAACGGCAGAAGCTGGGATAGCGATAAGGAAGGCTGCAGGGATAGCAATACGAAGACCTTGAAGAAGAAGTGCGATAAAGTGAGCACGTTCAACAGCCGCAATATTTCCTTCTTTAGCAGCAGCATCTGCAGTGTGAACCAAACCAACTGAGATTGTACGAACAATCATAGTCAAGAAAAGTCCAGCTACGGCAAGAGGGATAGCTGTTGCTGTTGCAACGGCGATACCTTCAGTAGTAAAGTTACCACCTTTGATCAAGATGATTGCTGCGGCAACAGATGCAAGAGCAGCGTCAGGAGCTACGGCAGCTCCGATATTTGCCCAACCAAGGGCGATCATTTGAAGTGATCCACCAAGCATAACACCTGCTTCGAGGTTACCAGTTGCAAGTCCGATAAGGGTACATGCAACGATTGGTTGATGGAATTGGAATTGGTCGAGGATACCTTCAAGACCTGCAAGGAAGGCAACAACTACAACCAAGACAGCAGAAATAATTGAAATATCTGACATGGTTTTATTCCTTTTCTATTTAATGATAATAAAGTGAAAAATTTTCTTAGAATTCTTCGATAGTTACTGATGTCTATTATTGAACGTTGGCTTTGCTAATCAAGTCAAACAAATCTTTTTTAGTGTCGTTTGGTACTTTACGTACGTCAAATTCAACACCGAGGTCACGCATTTTTTCAAATGTAGCAACGTCTTCTTTGTCCATAGACAAAACGTTGTTGATCATTGTTTTACCAGTTGAGTGAGCCATTGATCCGACGTTAAGAGTCTTGATTGGCACGCCACCTTCAATTGCACGAAGAGCATCTTGAGGTGTTTCAAACAAGATAAGGGCATGTGTTTCTCCAAAACGTGGGTCTTTTGAAACCTCAATCAATTTTTGGATTGGTACAACATTGGCTCTTACTCCATTAGGAGCTGCTTGTTTAATCAATTCTTTACGAAGGTCGTCGTTGGCAACGTTATCTGAAGCAACGATGATACGATCTGCTTTTGAATCTGGAGTCCAAGCAGTTGCAACCTGACCGTGAAGTAAACGAGTGTCTAGACGGGCAAGATTGATTTTCAGTTTACCGTCACCGATAACAGTTCCTTCTGGGATAGCAGTTTGGGCAACTGGAGCAGCTGCAGCACTTGCAACTTCTTCAACTGGATTTAACTCTTCTGGAAGAGCTTTGATGCCATCTTTGGCTTCTTTGATAATATTCGCAGCGACTTTTTCCACACCTGCTGTAGCGTCCATGAGGCGCTCTGTATAGGCTTGGATTAACATCGGTAAGTTAAGTCCTGTGATGATGGCAAACTTACGATCAGGATTTTCTCCCATCACGCGACTAGCTTGGTTGAATGGAGAACCACTCCAAAGGTCAGCCAAAACTAGCACCTCATCTTCTGCGTCAAATGCAGCCACAGCGTTGTTAAATTTAGCATATAGGTCATCTGGACCTTCATTTGGCATAAAGGTTACAACTTGAACCTTTTCTTGTTCACCAAAAATCATAGATCCTGACTGATGAATACCTGCAGCAAATTCACCGTGGCTCGCAATAATGATTCCGATACTCATTATTGTCATTCCTCCTTATAAAATGTTGTGCCCATTGTTTAAGAAAACTTTAAGACTAGATTAGTATAAACCGTTTTCATAAAAAAATCAACTATTTGATATAGAATTTTTTTTAAAAATAAAATACAGATATTTCAAAATGTTGATATAATAATGTTTTTTGGAAGAGAATAATTTTCGTTTTAAAAAATTAATATAAAAAAGTTGGAAGCGCATTCCAATTTTTAAAATAGGTTTCTAATAAATTAGTAGGTGAAGTCGAGTACATACGTCCTTGGATTTGACCTTAATGGCTATGGCATCTTCTACTGGAGGTTTTTGGGTAACTGCAACTACCAAACCTTCTGCACCGACTTGGAAGGCTTCTTCCAAGTCTTTACGAGTTCCTACAAGAGAACCGATGACTTGGATTCCATCTAAAACTGTTTTGACGATGCTGAGTTCCATCATCTCAGAAGGAAGGCCAACAGCAACTACGCGTCCACCAGAACGAACTGAGTCAACAGCCTGATTGAAGGCAACTTTAGATGCAGCTGTTATGACAGCTGAATGAGCTCCACCATCAATTTTTTCCTTGATAAGTCCAGGTACATTTTCAACTTCGAGGCCGTTGATAACGATATCAGCACCGACTTCTTTTGCAAGGGCAAGTTTGTCATTGTTGATATCAACCGCGATTACATGAGCATTGAATACTTTTTTAGCGTATTGAACAGAGAGATTACCAATTCCACCAGCACCATAAAGAACAACCCATTGGCCTGGTTCAACTTTGCTTCTTTAATAGCTTTATAGGTTGTTACGCCAGCACATGTGATAGAAGAAGCTTGGGCTGGATCAAGTCCGTCAGGAACTTTAACAGCATAGTCTGCTGTTACGATACATTGTTTAGCCATACCACCATCTACTTAGTAGCCTGCATTTTTCACTGTACGGCAAAGGGTTTCACGGCCAAGTAGTACAGTATTCGCAAGTGCCACATCCTTCAAAGAACCAAGCAACGCTGACGCGGTCTCCGACTTTAAGGTTTTTTACATCTGGGACAATTTCTTTCACGATACCAACACCTTCGTGACCTAGGATATGTCCTGGTACTTGACCGAAGTCGCAATGGGCAACGTGAAGGTCAGTGTGGCAAACACCACAGTATTCAATTTCTAAAAGTGCTTCCCCAGTTTCAAGTGGACGGAGTACTTTTTCTTCAATAGCAGAATCAGTGCTTTCTGGATTTACAACAACAGCTTTCGTAGCTATCCTCCTTGATATTAACTGAGAGCACAAAGACCAGCTTGCAAGCTGGTCAGCATAGGTTATAAGAATAAGTCTTGTAGGGTTTTGGCAACACCGTCTTGGTCATTGGTCAGGGCGATTTGCTCATCCGCATAGGGGAGTAGCTCTGGGTTGGCATTTTTCATGGCATAGCCCTTCCCAGCAAAAGCTAGCATTTCGGTATCATTGTGTTCATCTCCAAAAGCAATCAAATCTTTTTTGTCACGGTTCATTATCTTGAGCAAGTAGTCTAAAGCAAAGGCCTTATTGACACCTTTTAGGGTACACTCAAGGATATTGAGCGGACCTCCCCAGGTATTGATAGACAGTTGATGCTGGTAGAAGGCGTTCATTTCTTTTGCCAAGGCGTACTTGTCACTGGCTCTGGTCTGCAACAGGATACAGTTAGGGTCCTTGGTCACCAATTCGGGCTGGAATTGATCTTCAGGCTGGAAAGCTTCTACGCCAAATAGTTTGGGATTGGCAATTCCTTCATTAGGATTTGTAATGTAGAATTTTTTACGGTATTCTCCAGCGATAAAATCGGCTTGAATGTCCTCAGAACGTCGAACCATGTCTAGCAGATATTTTTTGTCTACGGTCAAACACTTTTCAAAGTTCCAAACTTGGTCTGGTAAATGAGTAAGGGAGCCGTTGAAATTAATCATAGGAGTGTTTAAGCCTAATTCATGGTAAAAATCTTTTGACATGCGGTAAGGGCGCCCTGTCGTAATAATAACTTGATGTCCTTTTTCAGCAATTTTTTTGATGGTTTTTGGTAAAGTCAGAAATCTGACTGTCTGAGTTGAGCAGGGTTCCATCTAGGTCTACTGCAATAATTTTTTTCGTCATATGGACCTTTCTAGTGTCTTTCCAGATAATACTCTTCGAAAATTTCTTCAAACCACGCCAGCTTCCATTAACAATCTCAAAACAGTGTGTTGAAAAACCTGCAGCTAGCTTCCTAGTTTGCTCTTTGATTTGCATTGAGTATAAGATGTCTTCTATTATAACAAAAAGCAGGTAGAAAAGCAGAGTCGAAACAAAAAAATTAAATTATATCATTTTCTTCAATAAATCAAACAAAGATATTGAAAAAAAGTGAATGATAAATGATATAATTCTATTATTGTTCGTAAAAAAATTAAAAGGAGATTGATGATGGACAAATTATTTAAAACTAAAAAGAGAACGGTACAGACGTTCGTACAGAGGTTCTCGCTGGTTTAACAACTTTCTTTGCAATGAGCTATATTCTCTTTGTAAACCCACAAATTCTTTCGCAAACAGGAATGCCTGCTCAGGGTATCTTCCTAGCAACGATTATTGGTTCTGTGGTAGGAACTCTTATGATGGCTTTTTATGCTAACTTACCATATGCCCAAGCACCAGGTATGGGACTGAATGCTTTCTTTACCTTTACAGTTGTCTTTGGACTTGGTTATTCTTGGCAAGAAGCTTTGGCTATGGTTTTCATTTGTGGTATTATTTCATTGATTATTACTTTGACAAATGTACGCAAAATGATCATTGAATCCATTCCTACTGCTCTTCGTTCAGCTATTTCAGCAGGTATCGGTGTCTTCCTTGCTTACGTAGGGATTAAGAATGCTGGACTTTTGAAATTTACGATTGATCCAGGTAACTATACTGTTGTAGGAGAAGGTGCTGACAAAGCTCAAGCAACGATTGCAGCAAACTCTTCAGCAGTTCCAGGATTGGTTGACTTTAATAACCCAGCTGTTTTGGTAGCTCTTGCAGGACTTGCTATTACTATCTTCTTTGTCATCAAAGGGATTAAGGGAGGGATTATCCTTTCTATTTTAACAACAACAGTTCTTGCAATTGCAGTAGGTTTAGTTAATATTTCTAGCATTGATTTTTCAAATAATCACTTGGGTGCTGCGGTAGAGGATTTGAAGAAAATTTTTGGTGCAGCTCTTGGTTCAGAAGGTTTAGGAGCTTTGATTTCAGATACAGCTCGCTTACCTGAGACTCTTATGGCCATTCTTGCCTTTTCATTAACAGATATTTTCGATACAATTGGTACTCTAATTGGTACTGGTGAAAAAGTTGGAATCATTGCTTCTAAAGGTGAGAACAAGGAATCAGTTAAATTGGACAAAGCTCTTTATTCTGATTTAATTGCTACAACAATTGGTGCAGTAGCTGGTACTTCGAACGTAACGACTTATGTTGAGTCTGCTGCTGGTATCGGTGCAGGTGGACGTACTGGTTTGACAGCCTTGGTCGTGGCAATCTGTTTTGCAATTTCAAGCTTCTTTAGCCCACTTCTAGCGATTGTACCAACAGCCGCTACAGCTCCAATCTTGATTATCGTTGGGATTATGATGTTGGCTAGCTTGAAAAATATTCATTGGGATGATATGTCTGAAGCGGTTCCTGCTTTCTTCACATCTATCTTTATGGGATTCAGCTACTCTATCACTCAAGGGATTGCAGTTGGTTTCTTGACTTACACTTTAACTAAGATTGTCAAAGGTCAAGCTAAAGATGTTCATGTCATGATTTGGATTTTGGATGCCTTGTTTATCCTTAACTATATCAGCATGGCCCTATAATATAATTACCCAGGGGGGATTTCCCCCTTTTTTTAATACAAAGTCTAGGAGATGAATGATGGAAGAGAAAAGTATGTGGAAAGAATTGTTGAATCGTGCAGGCTGGATTTTGGTCTTTTTGCTAGCGACAATTTTATATCAGATTCCTTTAGCAGTTACTTCCATTTTAACTTTAAATGCAGTACCACTGTTACAGTCAGGGCTGATAGTTGCTGGTATTTCAATTGTGGTTCTGGTGCTATTTATTATTGGAGCTCGTAAAACACAATTGGCAAGTTTTAATTTTTCTTTTTTTAGAGCTAAGGATTTGGCACGATTGGGATTAAGTTATTTAGTCATTATATGTTCAAATATACTGGGATCTATCTTGTTACAACTGTCAAATGAGACGACAACAGGTAATCAGTCTCAGATTAACGACATGGTTCAGAATAGTTCTCTGATTTCTAGCTTTTTCTTGCTAGCCTTGCTTGCTCCAATTTGTGAGGAAATCTTGTGCCGTGGGATTGTTCCTAAAAAGATTTTCCGAGGAAAGAGAACTTGGGATTTGTAGTCGGTACGATTGTGTTTGCTTTATTGCATCAACCAAGTAATTTACCTTCTTTATTGATTTATGGAGGTATGTCGATCGTTCTGTCTTGGACGGCTTACAAGACCCAACGTTTGGAAATGTCTATCTTACTTCACATGATTGTTAATGGAGTTGCTTTCTGTTTGTTGGCTCTTGTGGTGATCATGAGTCGGACATTAGGGATTTCTGTTTAAGATTTTTGACAATTGCTTACTTGTTTCTACTGGGAAAAAGATGAATGCAATCGTGTCCATCTTTTTCTTTTTATGGTAAAATAGAGAAATAATATGATGAAAATCCTTGAGGGAGTGACCGATATGTCAAGTAAAGCCAATCATGCAAAGACAGCTATTTGCGGAATTATCAATGTAACCCCAGACTCCTTTTCGGACGGTGGTCAATTTTTTGCTCTTGAGCAAGCACTCCAGCAGGCTCGTAAATTGATAGCAGAAGGAGCCAGCATGCTAGATATCGGTGGAGAATCAACTCGGCCGGGAAGTAGCTATGTTGAGATAGAAGAGGAAATCCAGCGTGTTGTTCCAGTAATCAAAGCTATTCGCAAGGAAAGTGATGTCCTCATCTCTATTGATACTTGGAAGAGTCAGGTAGCAGAGGCTGCTTTGGTTGCTGGTGCCAATCTAGTCAATGATATCACTGGCCTCATGGGTGATGAAAAAATGGCCCATGTGGTAGCTGAAGCGAGAGCGAAAGTGGTCATCATGTTTAATCCTGTTATGGCTCGACCTCAGCATCCTAGCTCGCTCATATTCCCTCATTTTGGATTTAATCAAGCTTTTACAGAGGAAGAGCTAGCTGACTTCGAAAAATTGCCAATCGAAGAGTTGATGGAGACTTTCTTTGTACGAGCACTAGCTAGAGCAAATCAAGCTGGAATTGCACAAGAAAATATCCTGTTGGATCCGGGAATCGGCTTTGGTCTGACCAAGAAAGAAAATCTGCTTCTTTTACGGGACTTGGATAAACTACATCTGAAGGGGTATCCAATCTTTCTCGGAGTGTCGCGTAAGCGATTTGTCATCAATATCCTTGAAGAAAGTGGTTTTGAAGTCAATCCTGAGACAGAATTTGGTTTCCGCAATCGAGATACGGCTTCGGCTCATGTAACTAGTATCGCTGCGAGACAGGGTGTAGAAGTGGTGCGCGTGCATGACGTAGCTAGTCACAGGATGGCAGTTGAAATTGCCTCCGCTATTCGTCTGGCTGATGAAGCGGAAAATTTAGATTTAAAACAATACAAATAAGATGAAAGAAATTGAAAACAATCAGTGGATTGCTAACTACCGGACGGATCAACCGCATTTTGGCTTGGAAAGAATGGTGGAACTGTTAGCTTTGCGCGGAAATCCCCATCTCAAACTCAAAGTCATCCATATCGGAGGAACCAATGGCAAGGGTTCGACCATTGCTTTTTTGAAAAATATGCTGGAAAGCTAGGCCTGAGAGTTGGTGTGTTCAGCTCGCCCTATCTCATTCACTACACAGACCAGATTAGCATCAATGGGGAATCTATTCCCGAGGCTAAACTCGAAACTCTCATGGCAGACTATCAGTCTTTGCTGGAAGGAGAAGTGGCCGCTAATTTACAGGGCACAACCGAGTTTGAGATTATCACAGCCATAGCCTATGACTACTTTGCCTCAGAGCAAGTAGATGTGGCTATCATGGAAGTGGGCATGGGTGGACTCTTGGATAGTACCAATGTTTGCCAGCCTATTCTAACAGGCATTACGACCATTGGATTGGACCATGTAGCCCTACTTGGTGACACCTTGGAAGCCATAGCAGAGCAGAAAGCTGGTATTATCAAACAAGGTATTCCCTTGGTAACAGGTCGTATCGCTCCAGAAGCTTTGGCTGTGATTGACCGCATTGCGGAAGGGAAAGATGTGCCGAGACTTGCCTATGGGAAAGATTATCAAGTTTGTTATCAAGAGAGTGTGGTAACGGGTGAAGTCTTTGACTATACAAGTGTTGTCAGACAAGGTCGCTTCCAGACTGGCCTGCTTGGTTTGCACCAGATAGAGAATGCTGGGATGGCCATAGCTTTACTTGATAATTTTTGTCAAGAAGATGGTCGAGAGCTAGCAAGCAATCACTTGATTTCTCAAGCCTTGGAAGAAACAAGTTGGCCAGGGCGTTTGGAAATCGTGTCAAGAGATCCCTTGATGATTTTGGATGGAGCCCACAATCCCCATGCTATCAAGGCTTTATTAGCAACCTTGCAAGAACGCTTTGCGGATTATCGCAAGGAAATCCTCTTTACTTGCATCAAAACCAAGGCCTTGGAGGATATGTTGGACTTGCTGGGGGCCATGCCAGATACCGAGCTTACTCTAACACATTTTTCGGATAGTCGGGCGACTGATGAAAGCGTGCTGGAAGAGGCAGCAAAGTCTAGAAATCTCAGCTACCAAGGTTGGCAGGATTTTCTAGAGCAGAAATTGACAGATAAAAAAGAAGAGAAAAAAACAGTTAGGATTGTCACAGGTTCCTTGTATTTCATGAGCCAAGTGAGAGCCTATCTGATGGAGAGGAAAAACGAGAATGGATACACAAAAGATTGAAGCAGCTGTAAAAATGATTATCGAGGCTGTAGGAGAGGACGTTAATCGCGAGGGCTTGCAGGAAACACCTGCTCGTGTCGCTCGTATGTACCAAGAGATTTTTTCAGGTCTTGGTCAAACAGCGGAGGGACATTTGTCAAAATCTTTTGAGATTATTGACGATAATATGGTGGTAGAAAAGGATATCTTTTTCCATACCATGTGTGAACACCACTTTCTACCATTTTATGGGAGAGCGCATATTGCCTACATTCCAGATGGTCGTGTGGCAGGTTTGTCTAAGCTAGCCCGTACGGTTGAAGTCTATTCGAAAAAAACCACAAATTCAAGAACGATTGAATATCGAAGTGGTCGATGCCTTGATGGACTATCTAGGTGCTAAAGGAGCCTTTGTTGTCATTGAGGCGGAGCATATGTGTATGAGTATGCGTGGTGTCAGAAAACCAGGCACAGCAACCTTAACGACAGTAGCTCGTGGTCTATTTGAAACAGATAAGGACCTCCGAGATCAGGCTTATCGTTTAATGGGACTATAATACTCTTCGAAAATCAAATTCAAACCACGTCAGCTTCCATCTGCAACCTCAAAACATTGTTTTGAGCAGCCTGCGACTAGCTTCCTAGTTTGCACTTTGATTTTCATTGAGTATAAAAAGAATCCGCTTGAAGTGGATTTTTCTAGAAAGGAATCATTATGGATCAACTGCAGATTAAGGATTTGGAAATTTTTGCCTATCATGGTCTTTTTCCTAGTGAGAAAGAATTGGGGCAGAAGTTTGTCGTTTCAGCCATCCTATCCTATGATATGACCAAGGCGGCTACAGACTTGGATTTAACAGCCTCTGTCCATTACGGAGAATTGTGTCAGCAGTGGACGACTTGGTTTCAGGAAACCACTGAGGATTTGATTGAAACGGTAGCCTATAAACTGGTGGAACGTACTTTTGAGGCTTATCCTCTTGTCCAAGAAATTCAGCTGGAACTGAAAAAACCTTGGGCGCCAGTGCATTTGCCGCTAAATACTTGCTCGGTAACCATTCATCGCCGCAAGCAACGAGCCTTTATCGCCCTAGGAAGCAATATGGGAGATAAACAAGCAAACTTGAAACAAGCCATTGAGAAAATGCGAGCTCGAGGTATCCATATTCTCAAAGAGTCCAGTGTCTTGACGACGGAGCCTTGGGGTGGTGTGGAGCAAGATAGCTTTGCTAATCAAGTGGTTGAGGTTGCAACCTGGTTGCCGGCCCCAGTTCTATTAGAGACCTTGTTAGCCATTGAGTCAGAGATGGGACGGGTGAGAGAAGTACATTGGGGACTCGTTTGATTGATTTGGACTTGCTCTTTGTGGAGGATCAGGTCATTTATACAGATGACCTGATCTTGCCTCATCCTTACATAGCGGAGCGCCTTTTTGTCCTTGAGTCCTTACAGGAAATTGCACCTCATTTTATCTATCCTACATTAAAGCAACCTATTCGTAACTTGTATAATGCTTTGAAAAAATAGAAAAACTCTAGTTTTCAGTCACTTGCAACTGAAGGCTAGAGTTTTTATACTCTTCGAAAATCTCTTCAAACCACGTCAGCGTCGCCTTACCGTAGGTATGGTTACTGACTTCGTCAGTTCTATCCACAACCTCAAAACAGTGTTTTGAGCAACCTGCGGCTAGCTTCCTAGTTTGCTCTTTGATTTTCATTGAGTATTAAAATAGGTCATTTTCTTCTGGGAGGAGGATAGTCTCTCTACCATCCATGTCTAAAACCAAGACTCTCGGGGGATAAAGAGGGTCGAAAGGGTGGTTAAAGTCAAAATCAATGGCTGTAGGGAGATGTTGACTTGAAAAGTGGAAGGTAATTTTTCCTTGGTTATTGAGCAATTGAAACTCAAGTTCTTCTTCCAATTCAAAGACATTTTTTAAGAAGTGGTCGATGATATACCAAAAAGAGTCAATGACATCATCAGGCAAGCTGGTAACAATGCCAAAACTAGCCGACCGCATGTGGGTATTGGTAAAAGCCATATTTCTACCCCTTTCTTTTCCCTTATCATACAGCAAATAGGATTAAAAATCAAGAAAAGGTGATTTTTTCTTCATAAATATAGTTTCCTATGAAATTTTTTCAAATAATCTTCAAAAAACGCTTGAAAGTGTTTACAAATAGTGATAAAATGGAATAAGTAGAATCATGAAAACGAAATTTTCATACAGTCTCTTTTTTTGGAGTCTCGTGAGGTATGATATAGAAAGGAAATGGAATGAATACAGACGATACAGTAACGATTTATGATGTCGCCCGTGAAGCAGGAGTTTCAATGGCGACAGTTAGCCGTGTAGTCAATGGCAATAAGAATGTAAAAGAGAATACTCGAAAAAAAGTGCTTGAGGTGATTGACCGTTTGGATTACCGTCCAAATGCAGTGGCGCGTGGTCTTGCAAGTAAAAAGACAACCACTGTTGGTGTCGTGATTCCAAATATTACCAATGGCTATTTCTCAACGCTTGCTAAAGGGATTGATGATATCGCTGAAATGTACAAGTACAATATCGTCCTTGCCAATAGTGATGAAGATGATGACAAGGAAGTTTCAGTGGTTAATACACTGTTTTCTAAGCAAGTGGATGGTATCATTTTTATGGGGTACCACTTGACTGAAAAAATTCGTTCAGAGTTTTCTCGCTCTCGAACACCAGTTGTTCTTGCGGGAACAGTAGATGTGGAGCACCAGCTTCCAAGTGTTAATATTGACTACAAACAAGCAACGATTGATGCAGTAACCTACCTTGCTAAAGAAAATGAGCGCATTGCTTTCGTTAGTGGTCCGCTAGTGGATGACATCAATGGTAAGGTTCGTTTGGTTGGCTATAAGGAAGCCTTGAAAAAAGCAGGTATTTCTTACAGCGAAGGATTGGTATTTGAGTCTAAATACACTTATGAAGATGGCTATGCCTTGGCAGAGCGTTTAATTTCATCAAACGCAACTGCAGCAGTTGTAACAGGTGATGAACTGGCAGCAGGTGTCTTGAACGGCCTTGCTGATAAGGGTGTATCAGTACCAGAAGAGTTTGAAATTATTACTAGTGATGATTCGCAAGTCTCACGCTTTACCCGTCCAAACTTGACAACTATCGCCCAACCTCTTTATGACCTTGGTGCTATTAGTATGCGTATGTTGACTAAGATTATGCACAAGGAAGAGTTGGAAGAACGTGAAGTTCTCTTACCTCATGGTTTGACAGAACGTCGTTCAACACGAAAACGGAAATAGAAAAAAATCAGGGAATCGTGAAGATTTCCTGATTTATTTTTAGAGGAGGGAATTATACTTAATGAAAATCAAAGAGCAAACTAGGAAGCTAGCCGCAGGTTGCTCAAAGCACTGCTTTGAGGTTGTAGATGAAACTGACGAAGTCAGCTCAAAACACTGTTTTGAGGTTGCAGATAGAAGCTGACGTGGTTTGAAGAGATTTTCGAAGAGTATTAGCCTTCCATATAGTCTTTCAAAGCCTGCCCTGTTAGTCCGGCATTGAGGGCAATGAGGAGTTTCAAACGGGCTTTTTGGGCGTTAAGTTCTTTGACAAAGAAAACACCTGCCTTTTGCAACTGCACGCCCCCACCTTGGTAGGCATAAACAGGTTCCGCTATACCGTTAAAGCATCGTGAAACCAGAGCGACTGGGATTCCTTTTTGCAGAAGGCTTTCTAATTTTTGAGCCGTTTCTTTGGGAATATTACCAGCTCCGAAGGCTTGGATAATCAAACCGTCCAATTGTTCCAAATCCAGCATATCAATCAGCTCATCTGTCATACCAGCATAAGCCGAGATGATAGGGACTAATCCTTGTATGTGATCAAGGTCAAAGCGGACACGGGGTTCAGCTGTTTTAAAGTAGAGAATTTCCTGTTTCATAATCAGACCAAGGGGGCCATGTGTTGGGGTCTGGAAGGTGCCGACATTGGTCGTATGTGTTTTGGTGACATACTTGGCAGCGTGGATTTCATCGTTCATAACGACCAAAACTCCTTTGTCAGCAGCCTTGTCATCGCTAGCTACCCGCAAAGCACTCAGATAATTATAAACACCGTCACTACCGAGTTCGTTAGAGCTGCGCATGGCACCTGTTAGAACGATGGGCATATGGGGAACTTCCATAGTATCAAGGAAATAGGCTGTTTCCTCTAAAGTATCGGTCCCGTGTGTGATCACCACTCCATCGTAGTTAGCAGCTTCCTCTTTAATTTTCTGGTAGAGGGCTAGCATATGCTTGGGTTTGATATGGGGACTTGGCAGATTAAAAAAGTCTAAGGCGTGGACTTGGATTCCTTCAAGTGGGTTGGATACATGGTTCATGGGATTATCTGAACTCGTCACAACAGCGCCAGAAGCATCGGCTTGCATGGAAATAGTTCCGCCCGTATGTAAAACAAGGATTTTCTTAGGCATGATTTACTCACTCTTTCTGAAATGTGGTATAATCATTGTATCACAAAAGGGGAGATTGGGATAGGATGGAAGTCAAAGCTGTTTTTTTTGATATCGATGGAACCTTGGTCAACGATCGCAAGAGTGTTTTGAAATCCACTAAGGACGCGATTAAGATTGTCAAAGAACAAGGGGTACTTGTCGGCGTAGCGACAGGTCGAGGACCTTTTTTTGTTAAGGAATTGATGGACGATTTGGATTTGGACTTTGCGGTAACCTACAATGGCCAGTATATCTTTAATAAAGACAGAGTCTTGTTCACGAGTCCTATTTCCAAGTTACATTTGCGCCAGCTCATTACTTATGCTAAAAAAGAGGGTAAGGAGATTGCCCTAGGGACCAAGGATGACATGTTGGGTTCCAAAATCATGTCCTTTGGTTTGGGTTCTTTTTCCCAACGAATCAGTCGCTTCGTTCCCTCAGTTTTAACTCGGACGGTGAGTCATTCCTTTAATCGTATGGTCAGCAAGGTTGTTCCCCAAAAGAAAGAAGACCTACTTGATCTAATGAATCAGCCTATCTACCAAGTTTTGATGCTGATGACACCAGAAGAATCTGAGAAGGCGGCAGCTGATTTTGAAGATTTGAAATTGACACGTAGCAATCCTTTTGCAGCGGATGTCATCAATCAAGGAAACTCTAAATTGGAAGGCATACGCCGAGTTGGGAAAGAATATGGTTTTGATCTCAACCAAGTCATGGCCTCGGTGACTCAGATAACGACCTAGAAATGCTGGCGGGTGTCGGTATGTCGGTCGCTATGGGAAATGGTAGTAGCAGTGTCAAGGAAGTTGCTAAGCACATTACCACCAGCAATCAGCAAGACGGAATCCACAAGGCCCTGGAACATTTTGGTGTTCTGGCCTCAGAAAAAGTCTTTGTCAGCCGTGACTATCATTTCAATAAGGTCAAGACCTTCCACCACATGATGGATGAACGGACCCAAGAAGAACCACGAGCTTGGGATTTAGAAGGTGCAACCCACAGGGCTGGCTTTAAAATAGAAGAATTGGTGGAGTTTGTTCGAGCTGCTAGCCCTTCTGAAGAGGACTTTGGTCAAGCTCTATCGCAACTTCATCAATCTCTTGATAAGGCAGCAGATAAAGTAGCTAAGAAGACGCCTGCTCAGCAAGATTTGATAGGGCAGGTAGATGCCTTGATTGACACGCTTTACTTCACCTACGGTAGTTTTGTTTTGATGGGGGTGGATCCAGAACGTATTTTTGATATTGTCCATCAGGCCAATATGGGGAAAATTTTCCCAGATGGCAAGGCTCATTTTGATCCAGTGACCCACAAAATCTTAAAGCCAGATGATTGGGAAGAAAAATATGCTCCAGAACCTGCTATTAAAAAGGAACTGCAGCGTCAGCTCAAGGCTTATGAACGCCATAAAGAGAGAAATAAACAGTAAACAAAAAGGAGCTCTGGGCTCCTTTTCTTTGTAATTATAAGGTTTTTTCTTGTTCTCTCACCACCAGCAAATCAACCTTAGCATGGCGGAGAATGTATTCAGATGAAGAACCGACCAAGAGGCGTTCAAAGGCGTTGAGACCAGTTGCACCAACGAGGATGAGGTCTACTTCCTCTGCATCTGGAATAGTACGTGCTAGTAGGGTCTTTGGATTTCCCATTTCAATGACGATGTGAACATCTGCCACACCAGCATCTTTAGCACGTTTTTCGTACTCTTTCATTAGACTTTCAGCGTCGACTTGGAGTTCTTCGTAAACTTCAGCATCAAAGGTGGATACGCTTTGGAGTGCGCGTATGTCAATGACATGTGCGATGGTAAGTTTAGCGTCGTTTCGTAGAGCAGAATGAATTCCCTTGACAAAAGCCAAGTCTGCTTCTTTAGAACCATCGATTGCGACCATAATATTTTGCTAACGTTGTGCCATAATGAAACCTCCTGAAATTTTCTTACTATAATTGTAAACCTTTTCACTATAGAAGTAAAGCAAAAAAGGTATTTTTTAAAAGAATGTTAGCGCTCAAAATCTATATAAATATATGATAAAATAAAAGAAAGGATAGCAGGAAACAAGTGAAGGGAGGGAGAATGATGAAAAACTCTTTTCAAAAATCAAATTTCTTTTATTATGGAATCATCCTAGTTTCAGTCTTGGTAGAAGTTGTCATGATCTGGCAATTAGAGAGACTGATTCCCTTTCTTTATCCAGGTTTTATCGGCTTTTTAGTCTTTCATATACTCTACCATCTGTTCTTATTCCTAGTTGCTAAACGAAGTGGGCGTTGGGATTACTTGACGATATGGGGGCTTTTCCTCATGTTCAATCTTCTTTATGACTCCTTTTTAGGCTTGCTTTTTCTAGGTTTATCTTTTGGTATGTGATCTGTCTTTGGCAAAATTCCTGCTATTTCCCCTGTCTTGACCTCGCTTTTAGTGAAGTTTTTATCCTATACGAATCTAGTAACACATTTCAGTAAACTTGTCGCATTCTCTTTCTAGTGGTATAATGTTACTATCCTGAAGAATTGAGGAAACAAGATGAAAGAATATAACAAGTCTAGTAAGTTAGAGCATGTTGCTTATGATATCCGTGGCCCTGTTTTGGAAGAAGCCATGCGGATGCGAGCAAATGGAGAAAAGATTTTACGTCTGAATACAGGAAATCCAGCAGAATTTGGCTTTTACAGCGCCAGACGAGGTCATTCATGACTTAATTATGAATGCGCGGGATAGTGAAGGTTACTCTGACTCCAAAGGGATTTTCTCAGCCCGTAAGGCTATCATGCAGTATTGCCAGTTGAAAAAATTTCCAAACGTGGATATTGATGATATCTACCTTGGAAATGGTGTCAGTGAGTTGATTGTCATGTCCATGCAGGGGCTTTTGGACAATGGGGATGAGGTCTTAGTCCCAATGCCAGACTATCCTCTTTGGACGGCCGCTGTCAGTCTAGCTGGAGGAAATGCCGTTCACTATATCTGTGATGAAGCTGCAGAATGGTATCCAGATATTGATGATATCAAGTCAAAAATCACTTCCAATACCAAGGCAATCGTCCTTATCAATCCAAATAACCCAACTGGAGCCCTTTATCCTAAAGAACTCTTGTTGGAGATTATTGAGATTGCCCGTCAAAACGATTTGATTATCTTTGCGGATGAAATTTATGATCGCATGGTCATGGATGGACATGTGCATACGCCTGTAGCCAGCTTGGCACCAGATGTCTTCTGTGTCAGCATGAATGGTCTATCAAAATCCCACCGTATTGCTGGTTTCCGTGTGGGTTGGATGGTCTTGTCTGGACCTAAGGCTCATGTCAAGGGCTATATCGAAGGGCTCAATATGCTATCCAATATGCGCCTTTGCTCTAACGTTTTGGCACAACAAGTCGTACAAACTTCCTTGGGTGGCCACCAATCAGTCGATGAATTGCTCCTTCCTAGTGGACGAATTTACGAGCAAAGAAATTTCATTTACAATGCCATTCAGGATATCCCAGGTTTGTCTGCGGTTAAACCTAAGGCTGGGCTCTATATCTTCCCCTAAAAATCGACCGCAATATGTACCGTATCGATGATGATGATGAGCAGTTTGTCCTTAATTTCTTGAAACAGGAAAAGGTTCTCTTGGTTCATGGTCGAGGCTTTAACTGGCAGGAACCAGACCACTTCCGTATCGTTTACCTTCCTCGTGTTGATGAACTAGCCCAAATCCAAGAAAAGATGACTCTGTTTCTGAAACAGTATCGTAGATAGGGCTTACATTCGAAAAAGCTGGAAACATTTACCTAGAGCTATTGACAAAAGTAAAAGAATCAGATAGAATAGTAAAGTATGTTTAGTAACTGATCACTTTATAGCCGGCTAAACGAATACAAAATCTATGAGGAGGTATTCATCGTGAAACGTACTTATCAACCAAGTAAACTTCGTCGTGCGCGCAAACACGGATTCCGTAACCGTATGTCAACTAAAAACGGTCGTCGCGTATTGGCAGCTCGTCGTCGTAAAGGACGCAAAGTTTTGGCTGCATAATCCAAACGAATTCTATCAAAAATCAGTAGGAACTCGAGTCTACTGATTTTTATTTTTGTAAAAAAGTACAAAAAGCTTTATATTTTTGCTTGAATAGTGTATAATATTTCACATACTGTAAAAATGGAGAATAATCATGAAGAAATCAAAAGTTATGCTTTTTGGAGCTATGGCTTTGACAGCAGGTCTAGCTTTAGCAGCGTGTGGATCATCTCAATCAAGTAATGCAGACAAGACTTACTCTTATATCTTTGTCAATAACCCAGATACTTTGGATTATATTACCTCTACCCGAGACTCTACATCTAGTATCACAACCAACTTGATTGATGGTTTGTTGGAAAACTGACCAGTATGGCAATCTCATCCCATCTATGGCTGAGTCATGGACAGTGTCAAAAGATGGTTTGACCTACACTTATAAAGATCCGTCAGGGGGCTAAATGGTACACTTCTGAAGGAGAAGAGTATGCGGATGTAACAGCTCATGACTTTGTGACTGGTCTCTAAGTATGCGGCTGATAAAAAGGCTGAAAACTTGTACTTGGTACAAGATTCTATCAAAGGGCTAGCAGACTATGTTGAAGGGAAATCATCTGATTTTTGAAACTGTTGGTGTTAAGGCAGTGGATGATTACACTCCACAATACACCCTCAACCAACCTGAGACTTATTGGAACTCTAAAACAACAGCAAGTATCCTTAGTCCTGTAAACGAAGCTTTCTTGAAGTCTCAGGGAGATGACTTTGGAAGTGTGACACCATCAAGTATCTTGTCAAATGGTCCTTATTTATTTAAATCATTTACATCCAAATCTTTGATTGAACTTGACAAAAACCCTAATTACTGGGATAAGGACAATGTTAAAATCGAGAAAGTGAAACTCTCTTTCTTTGACGGTTCTGACCAAGACAGCATTGCTAGAGGTTTCTTGGATGGTAACTATACTGATGGTCGTATCTTCCCAACAAGTTCAGTCTTTGCTGAACTCAAGAAGGGAAATGAGGACAAGATTACCTATACACCGCAAAACTCAGTTACTTTTTATTATCTTTTCAACGTGAATCGTCAAAGCTACAAGCAGACTATGAAACAGTCTGATAAGGAAAAGACAGATTCACGCGCAGCTATGCAAAATAAAGATTTCCGTCAGGCTATCAACTTTGCCTTTGACCTCCATGCCTATGCAGCGCAGACAAATGGTGAAGATGGAGCAGATCGTATCTTGCGTAATACGATTACACCAAGTAACTTTGTTCAAGTTGGCGATAAGAACTTCGGTGACATTGTCAATGAGAAAATTGTCAACTACGGTAAAGATTGGGCAAATATCAACCTAAACGATGGTAAGCAAGCCTTCTTGAATCCTGACAAGGCCAAAGAGAAGTTTGCTAAGGCCAAAGAAAGTCTGCAAGCACAGGGAGTAACCTTCCCAATTCATTTGGATATGCCAGTTGACCAGACTGCTAAATTAGATGTGCAACAGGCTGGCTCTCTCAAACAAACAGTAGAAGAAACTCTTGGTAAGGATAATGTTGTCATTGATGTTATCCAACTTTCTCCAGATGAAAAAGATCAGGCAACCTACTTTGCAGATACAGCAGAACAAAAAGACTACGATATTGACGTCTCAGGATGGGGTGGAGACTACTCAGATCCGAAGACTTACCTAGCGATTCTAGATCCAGAGACTGGTTCTCAGTTGAAAAACATGGGCTTGTCTGAAGGAAAAGACAAGGAAGTTAAGGATAAGATTGGTCTTGCTGACTATAAGAAACTCTTGGATCAGGCAGATTCGGAAATCACAGATACTCAAGCTCGCTATGAAAAATATGCTGAAGCCCAAGCTTGGTTGACAGATAGCGCCCTCTTCCTACCAGTTCAAAGTGGTGGAGCTAATCCAATCTTCCGTAAGACTGTACCGTTTACAGGTCCATTCTCATTCGTTGGTCATAAGGGAAATGCGGACAACTACAAATATGTTGAATTGCAAAAAGAGCCAGTAACTGCTAAACAGTACCAAGAACTCTATGAAAAATGGCTAAAAGAAAAAGCTGAGTCAAATAAAAAAGCTCAGGAAGATTTAGCTAACCACATTCAATAATATGCCTAGTCATTCTTTTCAGTTAATACTCAATGAAAATCAAAGAGCAAACTAGAAGCTAGCCACAGGCTGCTCGAAGCACTGCTTTGAGGTTATAGATAGAACTGACGAAGTCAGCTCAAAACATGGTTTTGAGGTTGTAGATGAAACTGACGTGGTTTGAAGAGATTTTCGAAGAGTATAAGCATAGTGACTGGATTTTGAGAAAGGTCCCTACCAGAGCTTTTGGTTCTGGTAGGGGCCTTTTCTTTATTCTTTAAGTGATAAGAGTAACTAGCGACAACGACGTCTTGGTGCCAACGAAGGGCGTATTTGAGTTTGAGACTCATCTGATTGTGCAGGATATTTTGCCAAGGTTTATTAGGGATAAACTGGGGTACGAGGACAGTGACTGTATAGTTCTTTTTCTGGGCATCCTCAGAAATCCGTTTGACATACTTGACAGTAGGGGTGATGATGTCACGATAGCTAGTCTTGATATTTTTCAGAGTAATGGTTGGGAAGTAATCGGCAAATTCTTGGAGAATCTCTTGGTCTTTTTCTGCTGTTTCCTTAGTAGAAATGTGCATGGCTAGGACTTCATCTCCGATACTTTGAGCGTAGTTAATGGCTCCGACGCTGACTCGGGTGACATTTCCTACTAGGACCAGAACCAGATTGCCGTCGTAAGTACGTTTTTCGATTCCTTCATAGAGTCGCAGTTGTTGGGCTACTTTTTGGTAATGACTGTGAATTGCCAAGAAGAGTAGGGTGAGTACGAGAATAATCGGGAAGAAAGGCCAGATATCACTGAGACGGAAAAAGAGCAAGATTAGTACAATCGCGTAGCAAATGATTGCCCCAAGGATATTAGCAAGAGCAGGTTTTAAGAAAGTTGCTCCTTTTTCCTTTTTCCAATGACGAATCATCCCAGTCTGAGATAGGGCGAAGGGAACGAAGACTCCGATAGTATAAAGAGGAATCAAGCGTTCTGTATTGCCATTAAAAATGAGAAGAAGAATCATAGCCCCAAAAGCCAGAGTTAAAATTCCATTGGAGTAGCCTAGGCGGTCTCCTTTTTCCATAAAGAGATGGGGCATGTATTTGTTTTTAGCCATATTGTAAGCTAGCATAGGGAAGGCTGAAAAGCCAGTATTTGCAGCTACGGCTAAAATCAAGGCTGTGGAGAATTGGAAGATATAATAGCCAAGGTGTCCTAAGAAGGAGTTGCCAAGGATACCTTGAGCCATCTGTGAAAGAATAGTTTCTCCGTGTTGAGGCAGAATCCCCATCCAGTAGTTTAGGAAGGTAATGCCTGCAAAAAGAAAACCTAAAATCAAGGCCATGATGGTCAAGGTTTGAGCGGCATTCTTTTCTTTTGGAGCCTTGAAAAAGGGAACGGCATTTGAAATAGCTTCAACCCCTGTCAGAGAGGCAGAGTCCGCTGGTAAAAAGCTCTTAGAATGAGAACTATAGACAGGCTCGGAACAGCATGCCCAATAGGTGAAGTTGCCTGATAGCTGAGAGACCCTGTCATTAGTTGAAAGATTCCGTAGAGCAAGAGAAAGATAGTACTGATGATAAAGAGATAGACAGGAATCATCAGTGAACTGGCAGATTCTTTTAAGCCCCGTAAATTCAAGAGCATAAGCAAACAAACTAGAAAAATGGAAATGTGGAGGTTGTAAGGGTGGAGAGCAGGGAGAGCTGCTGTGATAGCATCGGCTCCAGATGACACCGATACCGCCACAGTCAGCATGTAGTCAACCAGCAGACTACCTCCAGCAATTAAGCCAAGTTCGGGAGATAGATTTTCTCGAGTAACCATATAGGCCCCTCCTCCTTGAGGGTAGGCATGGATGATTTGACGGTAGGAGACGGTCAGGCTAGCTAGGAGCAGGAGGACAAAGAGGCCGATAGGAAGACTCCACCATATCGCAAGAGGAGAGAGACTAGCCAAGACGAGGACTACTTGCTCAGGCCCATAGGCAATGGAAGATAGGGCGTCGCTTGACAACATGGCCAAGGCCTGCATTTTTCCCAGCAGACCTCCCTCGCCTTCTGTTAAGGACTTAAGAGGACGACCGATAAAGGTCTGTTTTAATTTTGTAAACATGGTATTTTCCTTTACTGAAAATTTCAATAAGTGCTATTATACTGCTTTGAAAAAATAGCGTCAAGAGATGACAATAGATTTTAGAATATTTTTTACAGATGAGGAGAGAGGATAGTTTTTTGGTATAATAGAAGATAGAAAACGAGGTTAGAAGAGATGATTTTTGATACACATACACACTTGAATGTAGAAGAATTTGCAGGTCGTGAGGCAGAAGAAATTACCTTGGCTGCTGAGATGGGTGTGACACAGATGAATATTGTTGGTTTTGATCAACCGACGATTGAGCGTGCTTTGGAGTTGGTAGATGAGTATGACCACCTCTATGCGACTATCGGTTGGCATCCGACAGAAGCAGGGACTTACACGGAGGAAGTCGAGGTTTACTTGTTGGATAAGTTAAAACATCCAAAGGTTGTGGCTCTAGGTGAAATTGGCTTAGACTACCATTGGATGACAGCGCCAAAAGAGGTGCAGGAGCAGGTTTTTCGGCGTCAGATTCAGCTATCTAAGGACTTGAATTTGCCTTTTGTTGTCCACACCCGTGATGCGCTGGAAGATACCTATGAGATTATCAAAAGTGAGGGCGTTGGTCCTCGTGGTGGCATCATGCATTCCTTTTCAGGAACTCTTGAATGGGCAGAGAAGTTTGTCGCGATTGGCATGACTATTTCCTTCTCAGGAGTGGTGACTTTTAAGAAGGCAACTGACATCCAAGAAGCAGCTAAAGAGTTACCTTTGGACAAGATTTTGGTAGAGACAGATGCGCCTTACTTGGCTCCTGTTCCTAAACGGGGTCGTGAAAATAAAACAGCCTACACTCGCTATGTAGTGGACTTTATCGCTGACTTGCGTGGCATGACGGCAGAAGAGCTAGCGGCGGTAACAACTGCAAATGCAGAACGAATTTTTGGATTGGACAGCAAGTAATGAAAGAAAAAATTTCCCAAGTTATCGTGGTCGAAGGGCGCGATGATACGGCCAATCTCAAACGCTATTTCGATGTAGAGACCTATGAGACACGAGGTTCTGCCATCAATGAGCAGGATCTAGAGCGGATTCAGCGCTTGCACCAACGTCATGGAGTCATTGTCTTTACAGACCCAGATTTTAATGGGGAGCGGATTCGTCGCATGATTATGACGGCCATTCCAACAGTTCAGCATGCCTTCCTCAAACGAGATGAAGCTGTTCCCAAGTCTAAGACCAAGGGGCGTTCTCTGGGGATTGAGCATGCCAGCTATGAAGACTTGAAAACGGCTCTAGCTCAGGTGACAGAACAATTTGATCATGAGAGTCGGTTTGACATCAGTCGTAGCGACTTAATCCGCCTTGGTTTTCTAGCAGGAGCAGACAGCCGTAAGCGCAGAGAATATCTTGGGGAGGCTCTCCGAATCGGCTATTCTAACGGCAAGCAACTCATCAAGCGCTTAGAGTTGTTTGGGGTTGCATTGGCAGAAGTGGAAGAAGCTATGAAATCTTATGAGAACAGCTAAGCAGACCCCAAATGTAAGGGGAATGTGTTACAATAGTAGTAAGTAGATTTATGTCAGGGGATTCACTTTGATAATATTTAAATAGATGTTTACAAGGAAAGAGTGAAATGAAAATACGAGTTGATAGAGATTCTGTCTGTATGGGTGATGATGTTTTCTCTCATCAGATGGATCTTGATGTCCCGGAGGATATGACAGTTGAGGAGTTTTGTAGTTTTCTTCAAAAGGACAGATATCTGCCTAGATTGGATACGGAATGGCTTCTACGACATGGTGGAAAGACAATAACAAGTTATAATACAGAAACAAAAGAATTGACGAATCCAAATGTTTATTTAAAAGACCTGATTCATCAGGGTTCTAGAGGAAATGATTTTGTTTGGATATATCGTCGTTCATATTAGAAAAGAGAATAAATGAGAATTGCAGATTACAGCGTGACCAAGGCAGTGCTGGAGCGTCACGGTTTTACCTTTAAAAAGTCCTTCGGGCAAAATTTTTTGACGGATACTAATATCCTTCAAAAGATTGTAGATACGGCTGAGATTGATGACCAGGTCAATGTTATCGAAATCGGGCCAGGGATTGGTGCCTTGACGGAGTTTTTGGCTGAGCGTGCAGCAGAAGTTATGGCCTTTGAGATCGACCACCGTTTGGTACCGATTTTGGCAGATACCCTACGTGATTTTGACAATGTGACCGTAGTCAACGAGGACATTCTCAAGGTCGATTTGGCGCAGCATATCCAGAATTTTAAAAATCCTGACCTGCCAATTAAGGTAGTAGCCAACTTGCCTTTACTACATCACGACGCCTATTCTCATGCACTTTGATTGAGAGCGGATTCCTTTTAGTGAGTTTGTAGTTATGATGCAAAAGAGGTGGCGGACAGAATTTCAGCCCAGCCTAACACTAAGGCATATGGCAGTTTGTCGATTGCGGTTCAGTACTACATGACTGCCAAGGTTGCCTTCTATCGTGCCTCGTACGGTATTTGTGCCAGCGCCAAACGTGGACTCTGCTATTTTGAAAATGGTGCGTCGTCCAGAGCCGGCTGTAGCAGTGGAAGACGAGAACTTCTTCTTTAAGGTTTCCAAGGCTAGTTTTACCCATCGCCGCAAGACCTTATGGAATAACTTGACAGGTTACTTTGGTAAGACTGAAGAGGTCAAGGACAAGCTGACCAAGGCTTTGGACCAAGCAGGCTTGTCACCAAGTGTGCGTGGGGAAGCTCTCAGCTTGGCAGAATTTGCCAGTCTAGCAGATGCACTTAAAGGGCAAGGACTCTAAGATGCAGGGACAAATCATTAAAGCCTTGGCTGGGTTCTATTATGTAGAGAGTGATGGCCAGGTCTATCAAACACGCGCGCGTGGGAATTTCCGTAAAAAAGGTCATACACCCTATGTTGGGGACTGGGTTGATTTTTCTGCCGAGGAAAATTCAGAAGGCTATATCCTCAAGATTCACGAACGCAAAAACAGCCTAGTCCGTCCGCCTATTGTCAATATTGACCAAGCTGTAGTAATCATGTCTGTCAAGGAACCTGATTTTAACAGCAATTTGTTGGATCGTTTTTTGATTCTTTTGGAGCACAAGGGTATCCATCCAATCGTCTATATTTCCAAGATGGACCTACTGGAAGATAGAGGGGAACTGGATTTTTACCAACAGACCTATGGTGATATCGGCTATGACTTTGTGACCAGTAAAGAGGGACTCCTGCCTTTGTTAACAGGCAAGGTTACAGTCTTTATGGGGCAGACAGGTGTTGGGAAGTCAACTCTTCTCAATAAAATCGCACCAGACCTCAATCTTGAAACAGGAGAAATTTCAGACAGTCTGGGTCGTGGGCGCCACACTACTCGAGCAGTTAGTTTTTATAATCTCAATGGAGGTAAAATCGCAGATACACCGGGATTTTCATCCTTGGACTATGAAGTGTCAACGGCTGAAGACCTCAATCAGGCCTTCCCAGAGATTGCTACTGTCAGCCGAAACTGCAAATTCCGCACTTGTACCCATACCCATGAGCCGTCCTGTGCAGTGAAGCCGGCAGTAGAAGAGGGTGCCATTGCTACCTTCCGTTTTGACAACTACCTGCAATTCCTCAGTGAAATTGAAAATCGCAGAGAAACCTATAAAAAGGTCAGCAAAAAAATTCCAAATAAGGAGAAACCTATGTCTCAATACAAGATTGCTCCGTCAATTCTGGCAGCAGATTATGCCAACTTTGAACGTGAAATCAAACGCCTAGAAGCAACTGGTGCAGAATATGCCCATATCGATATCATGGATGGTCATTTTGTACCGCAAATCAGTTTTGGTGCAGGTGTGGTCGAAGCTCTTCGCCCTCATAGCAAGATGGTCTTTGACTGCCACTTGATGGTAGCTAATCCAGAGCATCATTTAGAAGACTTTGCGCGTGCAGGTGCCGATATCATCAGCATCCATGCGGAAGCAACGCCTCATATTCATGGCGCCCTTCAAAAAATTCGTTCACTCGGAGTTAAGCCTTCAGTCGTTATCAATCCTGGCACACCAGTTGAAGCCATCAAGCACGTCCTTCATCTAGTTGAGCAAGTCTTAGTCATGACGGTTAACCCTGGATTTGGCGGTCAAGCTTTCCTACCAGAAACCATGGATAAGGTTCGTGAGTTGGTTGCTCTTCGTCAGGAAAAGGGTTTGAACTTTGAGATTGAAGTGGATGGTGGGATTGATGACCAAACTATTGCTCTAGCCAAAGAAGCTGGTGCGACCGTTTTTGTAGCAGGTTCCTATGTCTTTAAGGGAGATGTCAATGAGCGAGTACAAACTCTCAGAAAACAACTGGACTAGGGTTGCCGTTTTTGCAGGAGGAGACCGCGGTCACTACCGTACAGACTTCGATTGCTTTGTCGGAGTGGATAGAGGTTCGCTTTGGGTCTTGGAGGAAGATTTGCCTCTTGCTCTAGCAGTCGGAGATTTTGATTCTGTGACGGAAGAAGAGCGACAGGTGATTCAAAAACGTGCCCAGCATTTTGTCCAAGCCCGACCAGAAAAAGATGATACAGATTTGGAATTGGCTCTCTTAACCATCTTTGAGAAAAATCCTCAGGCTCAGGTCACTATTTTCGGTGCTTTGGGTGGACGTATTGATCATATGCTGGCCAATGTTTTTCTTCCTAGCAATCCCAAGTTGGCGCCTTATATGCGCCAGATAGAAATTGAGGATGGGCAAAACTTGATTGCCTATTGTCCAGAAGGGACCAGTCAGCTAGAACCTCGCTCGGACTATGACTATCTTGCCTTTATGCCAGTTCGAGATAGCCAGCTGACCATTCTCGGTGCTAAGTATGAGTTGACAGAGGAAAATTTTTTCTTTAAAAAAGTGTACGCTTCTAACGAATATATAGATAGGGAAGTGTCGGTGACTTGCCCAGATGGCTATGTGGTTGTACTGCATAGCAAGGACAGGAGGTAGGATGGAAAGTTTATTAGTTCTATTATTAATTGCCAACCTAGCTGGTATCTTTCTGATTTGGCAAGGCAGGATAAACATGAAAAACATCTAAGTAAGAGCTTGGAGGATCAGGCAGATCATTTGTCAGACCAGTTAGATTATCGCTTTGAACAAGCCAGACAAGCCAGCCAGCTAGATCAAAAAGATTTGGAAGTAGCTGTCAGCGACCGTTTGCAAGAAGTGCGAATGGAATTGCACCAAGGTCTGACTCAAGTCCGTCAAGAAATGACAGATAATCTCTTGCAAACCAGAGACAAGACCGACCAACGCCTCCAAGCCTTGCAGGAATCAAATGAGCAACGTTTGGAACAAATGCGCCAGACAGTCGAGGAAAAACTAGAAAAGACCTTGCAGACACGCTTACAGGCTTCCTTTGAGACAGTTTCCAAACAACTGGAGTCTGTCAATCGTGGCCTTGGAGAAATGCAGACAGTTGCCCGTGATGTCGGAGCTCTCAACAAGGTTCTCTCAGGAACCAAGACGCGAGGAATTCTGGGTGAATTGCAATTGGGACAAATCATTGAAGACATCATGACACCTGTCCAGTACGAAAGAGAATATGCAACGGTTGAAAACTCCAGTGAACGAGTGGAGTATGCCATCAAGTTACCTGGCCAAGGCGACCAAGAATATGTCTACCTACCAATTGACTCTAAGTTTCCATTGGCAGATTATTACCGCTTAGAAGAAGCCTATGAAGAGGGTGACAAGGACGAGATCGAACGCTGTCGCAAGTCACTCTTAGCCAGCGTCAAGCGCTTTGCCAAGGATATCAAGAGAAAGTACATAGCACCGCCTCGGACGACCAATTTTGGAGTTTTGTTTGTTCCGACAGAAGGTCTCTACTCAGAAATCGTCCGCAATCCGGTCTTCTTTGATGACTTGAGACGGGAGGAGCAGATTATTGTCGCAGGTCCAAGTACCCTGTCAGCCCTCCTCAATTCCCTATCAGTTGGTTTCAAAACCCTCAATATCCAAAAAAGTGCTGACCATATCAGCAAGACTCTTGCCAGTGTCAAGACTGAATTTGGCAAGTTTGATGGGATTTTGGTTAAGGCACAAAAACACCTCCAACATGCCTCTGGCAATATTGATGAATTATTAAACCGTCGTACCACAGCTATCGAGCGGACGCTCCGTCACATTGAGTTGTCAGAAGGTGAGCCTGCGCTTGATCTACTCCATTTCCAAGAAAATGAGGAAGAATATGAAGATTAGTCACATGAAAAAAGATGAGCTGTTTGAAGGCTTTTACCTAATCAAATCAGCTGACCTGAGGCAAACTCGAGCTGGGAAAAACTACCTAGCCTTTACCTTCCAAGATGATAGTGGCGAGATTGAAGGGAAACTCTGGGATGCCCAACCTCATAATGTTGAGGCCTTTACAGCAGGTAAGGTTGTCCACATGAAAGGGCGTCGAGAAGTTTATAACAATACCCCTCAAGTCAACCAAATTACTCTCCGTCTGCCTCAACCTGGCGAGCCCAATGATCCAGCTGATTTCAAGGTCAAGTCACCAGTTGATGTCAAGGAAATTCGTGACTACATGTCGCAAATGATTTTCAAAATTGAAAATCCTGTCTGGCAACGGATTGTCCGAAATCTCTACACCAAGTACGACAAGGAATTTTACTCCTATCCAGCTGCCAAGACTAACCACCATGCCTTTGAAACTGGTTTGGCTTATCATACGGCAACCATGGTGCGTTTGGCAGATGCTATTAGCGAGGTCTATCCTCAGCTCAATAAGAGCCTGCTCTATGCGGGGATTATGCTGCATGACTTAGCTAAGATCATCGAGTTGACGGGACCAGACCAGACTGAGTACACGGTCAGAGGCAATCTCCTTGGGCATATCGCTCTCATTGATAGTGAAATTACCAAGACAGTTATGGAACTCGGCATTGATGATACCAAGGAAGAAGTCGTTTTGCTTCGTCATGTCATCCTCAGTCACCACGGTTTACTTGAGTATGGAAGTCCAGTCCGTCCACGCATTATGGAAGCAGAGATTATCCATATGATTGACAATCTGGATGCAAGCATGATGATGATGTCAACAGCTCTTGCTTTGGTGGATAAAGGAGAGATGACCAATAAAATTTTTGCTATGGACAATCGTTCCTTCTATAAACCAGATTTAGATTAATAATTTAAGAAAAATGAGCATTTTTTAGGATAAGAATGTTCGTTTTTTTATGTGAATATGGTATAATGGATAAAATATCAAAATTAAATGAAGTGGGAAATAGAAATGAAATTAAGAAGAAGTGATCGAATGGTTGTCATTTCCAACTATTTGATTAATAATCCTTATAAACTAACTAGTCTCAATACTTTTGCTGAAAAGTATGAATCTGCTAAATCATCCATCTCAGAGGATATCGTGATTATCAAACGCGCCTTTGAGGAAATTGAAATCGGTCATATCCAGACAGTAACTGGTGCTGGTGGTGGTGTCATTTTCACACCATCAATCTCAAGCCATGATGCCAAGGAAATGGTTGAGGACTTGTGTGCCAAGTTGTCAGAAAGTGACCGTATCTTGCCAGGTGGTTACATCTACCTGTCCGATTTACTTAGCACACCAGCCATCTTGAAAAATATTGGTCGCATTATAGCCAAGAGCTTTATGGACCAAAAAATTGATGCGGTTATGACAGTAGCGACTAAGGGTGTTCCACTTGCAAATGCAGTTGCCAATGTCCTCAATGTTCCTTTTGTTATTGTGCGCCGTGACCTGAAAATTACCGAAGGTTCAACTGTTAGCGTCAACTATGTTTCAGGTTCAAGTGGTGACCGTATTGAGAAAATGTTCCTTTCAAAACGCAGTCTCAAGGCAGGAAGTCGTGTCTTGATTGTGGATGACTTCTTGAAAGGCGGAGGAACTGTCAACGGGATGATCAGTCTCTTGCGTGAGTTTGATTCAGAATTGGCAGGTGTAGCCGTCTTTGCGGACAATGCCCAAGAAGAACGCGAAAAGCAGTTTGACTACAAGTCACTCTTGAAGGTCACCAATATTGATGTCAAGAATCAAGCCATCGTTGTCGAGGTTGGCAATATCTTTAACGAAGACAAATAAGAGATAGAACTAAAGGTTGGAACGATTGTCCCAGCCTTTCTTTGCAAATAGAATAGAAGGAAGCTTATGAAAACACCATTTATCAATAGAGAAGAGTTAGAAGCGATTGTTGCCGAGTTCCCGACTCCCTTTCACTTGTATGATGAGAAGGGAATTCGTGAAAAGGCAAGAGCTGTCAACCAAGCCTTTTCGTGGAACAAGGGCTTTAAGGAATATTTTGCAGTTAAGGCAACTCCAACACCGGCTATCTTGAAAATCCTTCAAGAGGAAGGCTGCGGTGTGGACTGCTCTAGTTATGTAGAGCTCTTGATGAGCCATAAACTGAATTTTCCGGGTTCTGAGATTATGTTCTCTTCTAACAACACGCCAGACAAGGAATATTCCTATGCGCGTGAATTAGGTGCGACTATTAACTTGGATGCTTTTGAAGACATTGAACATCTAGAGCGAGCGGCAGGCATTCCAGAAATCATCTCTTGTCGTTACAATCCTGGTGGTGTTTTTGAACTGGGGACAGACATCATGGACAATCCTGGAGAGGCCAAGTTTGGAATGACTAAGGCGCAGCTCTTTGAAGCTTTTGCAATTTTGAAGGAAAAAGGAGCCAAGACTTTTGGGATTCACTCCTTCCTAGCATCTAATACGGTGACCCATCTCTATTATCCAGAGTTGGCTCGTCAGCTTTTTGAATTGGCTGTTGAAATCAAGGAAAAGTTGGGCATTTCGCTAGACTTTATCAATCTTTCTGGCGGTATTGGTGTCAACTATCGTCCAGACCAGGAGCCGAATGATATCGCCTTGATTGGTGAGGGAGTTCGTAAGGTGTATGAAGAGGTTCTTACGCCAGCAGGTCTTGGTCAGGTCAAGATTTTTACCGAATTGGGTCGTTTTATGTTGGCACCTCACGGTGCTTTGGTCACAAGAGTCACTCATAAGAAGGAAACCTACCGTACCTATCTCGGTGTGGATGCATCAGCAGTCAACCTCATGCGTCCAGCTATGTACGGAGCTTACCATCATATTACTAACGTGACTCATCCAGATGGACCAGCTGAAGTGGTAGATGTGGTTGGTTCACTCTGTGAAAACAATGATAAATTTGCAGTGAATCGCGAACTGCCTCATACAGAAATCGGTGATTTGCTGGTAATTCATGATACAGGTGCTCACGGTTTTTCCATGGGCTACCAGTACAATGCTAAACTTCGTTCTGCGGAAATCCTCTATACCGAAGAAGGAAAAGCCCGTCAAATCCGCCGTGCAGAGCGCCCGGAGGACTATTTTACAACCTTGTATGGTTTTGATTTTGAAGAATAAAATGATAAGTAATTGAAAATGAAATTGAAAAACAGATTGCTTTCTAAAAAATAGACAAAAATCTTGTTTTTCCTTCAAGTCGTGATATAATAAAACTATAAAACGTTTTCAAGGAAGGTAACGATATGTCTGAAGAAACAATTGATTATGGACAAGTGACAGGAATGGTGCATTCGACAGAAAGCTTTGGGTCAGTAGATGGGCCTGGTATTCGCTTTATTGTCTTTTTGCAGGGCTGTCACATGCGTTGCCAGTATTGCCACAACCCAGACACTTGGGCTATGGAGTCCAATAAATCACGTGAACGGACGGTAGATGATGTCTTGACAGAAGCCTTGCGCTACCGAGGTTTCTGGGGAAATAAGGGTGGGATTACAGTCAGTGGAGGAGAAGCCCTCTTGCAGATTGATTTCCTGATTGCCCTCTTCACTAAGGCTAAGGAACAAGGAATCCACTGTACCTTGGATACCTGTGCCCTTCCTTTCCGTAATAAACCACGTTACCTTGAGAAGTTTGACAAACTCATGGCTGTTACTGACTTGGTTCTTTTGGATATCAAGGAAATCAACGAAGAACAGCACAAGATTGTCACTAGCCAAACCAATAAAAATATCTTGGCTTGTGCCCAGTATCTATCAGATATTGGAAAACCTGTCTGGATTCGCCACGTGCTAGTTCCGGGATTGACAGATAGAGATGATGACTTGATTGAACTTGGTAAGTTCGTCAAGACCCTTAAAAATGTGGATAAGTTTGAAATTCTGCCTTATCATACTATGGGAGAATTCAAGTGGCGTGAACTGGGAATTCCATATTCACTCGAAGGGGTCAAACCTCCAACAGCAGACCGCGTCAAGAACGCTAAAAAACTCATGGATACCGAAAGTTATCAAGACTATATGAAACGTGTACATGGATAAAAAAGAAGCCTGATGGAAACATCGGGCTTTTAAGTTTACACAAATATATATAATTAAATAAAACAAAATTTTATACTCTTCGAAAATCTCTTCAAACTACGTCAGCTTCCATCTGCAACCTCAAAACAGTGTTTTGAGCAACTTGCGGCTAGCTTCCTAGTTTGTTCTTTGATTTTCATTGAGTATTAAATCTTTTGACTCTTGAAATTCTGAAAAAAATCCGAAAAAGAATCTGTAAAATATAGTTACTTGTAGAAATATTAAATAGAATAGGGGAACATCATGGAACAAAGTATTACCATTAAAAATTTATGTAAGTCGTATGGCCAAGCTCAAATTTTAAAAGATATTTCTTTTGAAGCAAAAGCAGGTAGAGTGACTGCTTTCCTAGGTCCAAATGGAGCTGGAAAAAGTTCAACCTTACGTATTTTATTAGGATTAGACAAAGCAACATCTGGTCTTACCAAAATTGGAGATCAAACTTATAAGGAATTAAAATTTCCTCTAAAGACTGTAGGAGCTTCATTTGACAGTGTAGGTGCTCCTGATGATCGGACTGTTTATCAACATTTGAAAATTGTTGCTGCTAGTAATGGGATATCCAGTCAGCGAATTGATCAAGTCTTGGATATGGTGGATATTAGCCATAAGAAAAAATCTAAAATTGGGAAATTATCATTAGGAGAAGGACAACGATTAGGAATTGCAACAGCTCTATTAGGAAATCCTCAATATCTGATATTGGATGAACCAACTAATGGGTTGGATCCAAGAGGAATTCGGTGGTTTAGAGAGTTTATAAAAAAACAAGCTCAAGAAGGGAAGACAGTCTTGCTATCATCTCATATATTATCGGAAGTGGAAGCAGTAACAGATGATGTAGTTATCATAAATAAAGGAAAAAGTTCTTATAAAAAGGCACTTTACAAGAAGTGATGAAAAAAATCTTTCTTCACTAGAAGAAGTCTTCTTTAGTTTAACAGAGGGAAGAAAGTGACATGGCACTTATATACTCTCTTCATTCTGAAATATTGAAATTGCTTTATAGGAGAGCTACTCATGTTGTATTATTCTTGATACTGGTATTTCAAACGTTTTTAGCAAATATTGGTGCTTCTCAAATTGTTTCAGTTGGTATCCATGCTACACCAGAGACAAATCCAGAATTAGCAGAAGCTATACCTCCTATTGAATTTTTAGGTTTTGATGTCACTTTATTTGGTGTTTTTATTATGATTATCCTAGGTTCAATTTACGGAGCCGAGGAGTATAAATGCTCTGCTATTCGTACAAGTCTCCTCTCTATTACAAATCGAAGTATTTTCCTAGTTTCAAAAACATTAGTTTGGCTTGTATTTTCTTTTTTCATTTCTTTTCTATCAATATTCTTTACGATTAACATGACACATTATGTTTTAGGACAAGATGGCTTATTGCTTTTTTCACTAAATGGAACAGTTTGGTTCTATATGTTTTTAGCCAGTATAGCTTGGACTTTGTTGGGACTTCTAGCCTATATTATGGCTTTGACATTTAAAACAGCCATTGTTCCTCTATTATTTTTGCTTCCCCAAGTCTACAATTTAGGAACATTCTTAGCAAACTATATATCGGTTGCAAAATTTCTTCCAGTTGCATTGGGGCAAGGATTGATTGCTACATCTCCTCAAATTTTAGAACATAATAGTTTACAAAATATTTTATTTTTACTTTGTTGGAACTTCTCATTCTTGGCTTTAGCAATCTACCGATTACTTAAGTCAGATATTGGAGGAGGTGAATAAGTTGAAAGAGCAACTTAAAAGTGAGTATCTCAAGTTTATGATGAATCCTTGGCACTGGTTGGTTATAGGTGCTCTATTACTGTGTGTTCCAGCGTTAGTTATTTTTTTAAATAGTAAGCCAGACCAGTTGACTCTACAGTTTGTTTTGGAACAGCTACTGCAAAGTCTCTATTTAGGACAGGCAGGTTTCGTTAGTCTAGCGGTTCTATTTATAGGTCAAGAATTTACAGGTTCTAGCCTTCGTACCAGTTTTCTTACCTGTCCAAATCGTTTGAAATTTATAATATCTAAACTAGCTATTCTATTATGTATTGAAATTATCCTATTGGTCGCTGTAATATCATTATGCGTACTAATCGCCCAAGGATACTACAATATCAATCTTTTGAGCAATATTAAACATGTTCTAACAATTCTATTTCCAGCTTGTATTTCTATTCTAACCTTCGCTCTTTTAAGTGGTATTTTTGTATTTATTTCCCAGTCTTTTATCTTAATTTTGGGAATCAGTTTATCCCTTTTATTAGGGTTGGGGCAAATGTTACTACAATTCAGTTCTTTTTTTAGAAATTTACCATTATTAGCTAGTATGAATTGTTTTTATACCTATCCATTGTCTCTTTATTATCCAGTGTGGCAAGGCTTAGGGATACAAATAGTTTGGTTGTTAATTGTTTTTCTATTTGCTACATTGATACTCATAGGAAAAAATGTACGCTAAAGACAGGGGATATCCTGTCTTTTTCTCAGGTAGTGCTATAATATATTCAGGAGGGTGAGTTATGGCTTATAAATTTTGGTTGTAGATGATGATCTTGCTATTCTTCGCCTAATAAAAAAAGTACTAGAATATGAAAAATATGAAGTAGTCATACGAAATAAGATAGAAGAGATTGATCTTTGTGATTTTACAGGATTTGACTTGATTTTATTAGATATTATGATGCCTGTTAGTGGTTTAGAAATCTGTCAGATGATTCGCGAGCAGATAACTGTTCCTATCTGTTTTATAACTGCTAAGGATATGGATGAAGATTTAGTAGCTGGGATTAATGCGGGTGCTGATGATTATATTATGAAGCCCTTTAGTATGCAAGAATTGTTAGCACGTGTTAAAATGCACCTACGTCGTGAAGAACGGATTAAAGGAAATGTTCATCAAATAAAGATTGGGAAGCTTATACTATATACGGATAGTAAGGAACTATTTGTAAACGATGATAAGATTGCTCTGACAAGGAGAGAATTTGATATAGTGAATCTTTTGGCAAGCAACCCAAGTAAAATATATTCTATTGAGGAAATTTATAATTATCTATATCCACAAAGTTCCGAAGCGCTTTTACGTTCGGTTTCAGAGTACATTTATCAAATTCGTCAAAAGCTGAAACCTTATCAATTAAATCCAATTAAAACCTTGTACGGTGGAGGATATCAATGGGTAGAATCAAAAGTTTTAGACAATTAATTCGAGAAACCTGTTGGAGAATTATTTGGCAGTTTAGTCTTGGCTTACTAATGGCCTATCTTATTCCCTTAGCTTCAGTATCTATACAAATAAATGAAGATGGGAAACCTCTAAACAATAGTGGTGTTCTATCAATCTTTTTTAATGTGTCATCATGGATATATATTTGTGTTTTATTGATTATCCTAATAAGTTATCACATTGGAAAATTGTTGAAAAAACTGAGTTATGAAATGACTTTGATTTATGAAAATAGTATGTGGTTGGAGAAGGAATGTACAGAAAGTTTAACGGTTAAAGAATTTCGCGAGACAGGAAATCGGATTATTGTGATGCAAGATAGAATTCGACAATTAATAGTTGATGAGAAACAGCAGAAGGAAGATTTAATGTTTCAGGTTTCAGCAGCTTCTCATGATTTAAAAACTCCCTTAACCATTATTAGGGGAAATGTGGAATTTTTGCAGACGATAACTGAAAACGACCAATCTCAAGAATGCTTAGCAGATATAGAAAGAGCTAGTCAACAGTTACTAGATTATTTCAATCAATTGATTCACTATTCTAAAACCTATTATGATGATGAGACAGGTTGGACGGAGTATTCCTCTTCAGATTTTATCAATGAATTAGAGAAAGAAGTCTCTTTTTTGATAAAAAATCAGATGAAGTTTTCTTTTGAACAAAATGTGAAAGGAACTGAAAACTATTATATAAATCCATCTCTTCTGATTCGTGCCATACAAAATATTTTAACAAATGCTTTGGAATACGCCGATAAACAGAACCCTAAAATTAAAATTAGAGTAGAGCAAGAGGGGAAGGAATTGAAAATAGGTATATGGAATAGTGGTTCGGAATTTCCAGAGGAAGTTTTAACTAATTTTGGAAAGCTCTTTTATCGTATGGATAAAGCTAGATCGGTTAAAGAGCAACATTATGGTATTGGACTTAGTTTTGTATGTAGAGTTGCAAAACTACACAAAGGCCGAGTTGAGCTTAGAAATAGAGACGCGGGAGCAGAAGTTTTAATAACTGTGAATTGTATTAAATCATAGTGATTTACTTGTTAATTATGATTGAATATATTTTATATGTGAGCTTTTAAACTATTTAACTTTTTTGACTAGTATAAGATGTAACGGTAGATAATAAAAACGAATGATGATATCTAGTTGATGAAAACTATTTATCATTCATTCGTTTTTTAATTATTGGATAATTTACGTAGCTTTATCTCGAACGTTGTTTTCCAGCGTTGCGATTTTTGTGTTTTTTCTTGCTTGTGATAGCAGTTGGTTGTTCAGGGGTAACGTCTTTTCGTCCACTTGGTGTAGAGAAAGCACGTGCTTTTGGTGGGTTCTTGGCTAGTTCTTCACGGACTTTTTTGCGAAGTTTTGGACGAACGATATAGTTGACGATAAACTGTTGGAGAATCATCATGAAACCACCGACAACCCAGTAAAGTGTGACACTGGCTGGTGAGAAGAGGGAGAAGACGACGATCATGAGTGGGCTCATGTAAATCATTTTCTTGATCTGTTCTCTTTGCATTTCATCTTCTACTCCGTGAAGTGAAAGGAGCGATTGAAGATAGTAAAGGACACCTGCGCAGGCAACCAAAATCATACTTGGAGAACCTAGAGGAATTCCTAGGTAGCTTGCTTGAGCAACACCTTCAGTATGTTGGGCAGCAAAGTAGATAGCTGAGAAGAAAGGCATTTGAAGGAGGATAGGGAAACATCCTACACCACCAAACATGCTGATGCCGTGCTCTTTTTGAGCTGCAAAGAGAGCTTGTTGGGCTTCGAGTTTTTCTTCTTGAGTAGTTGCTTCTTTGAGACGTGTTTGGTGTGGCTCAAGGACGTGCTTGAGGGCGTTCATCTTTTCAGAGTGAAGCGTTGCCTTCCATGATTGGTAGATACCAAGTGGCAAGATAATCAAGCGCACGATAATGGTTACGATAATGATAGCGACACCAAAGCCTAGCCCTTTATCAGTAGCGAAGTACTTGATAGCTTCTCCCATCGGGGCACCCAAGAAATCCCAAACGGGACCAATTGGCTTACCTGTTGCTTTATCAATCTGAACGCAACCTGCCAAAACTAGCAACATAGCCACTCCCATAGCTGAGAGTGCAAAACGTTTAATAGATTTCACTGTTTTTATTCCTTCTTTAAAAATTATACCTTTCTATTCTACTGTTTTTTTACAAAATATACAATAGTTCTAGAGACCTAATTTGCGATTTTAAAGTCAGGGTAGGGAGGAAAGTTGCTTAGTTTGACATCTAAGTAGCTGACTTTTGAAAAAGGTGTGGGTCCTTTGCGGATTTCTTGGATAAATTTTGCCATGATAGCAGATGAGTCTGCTTGGGCTAAGATTTCCACTGTGCCATCGTCGTTATTCCATACCCGACCTGTGATGCCACCAATTTCAAGCGCCAAGCTGTAAACACCCCAACGAAAGCCGACTCCCTGTACCCTACCTTGGGCAATCATTCTAACCTTTTGCATACCAAACCCCTTTGATTGTGTTATAATATTTCTATGACTATTATAACCTCAAAAGCCAATTCTGTGGTAAAAAATGCCAAGAAATTACACCAAAAAAAATACCGCAAGTCTGCTTATTTGATTGAAGGCTGGCACTTGTTTGAAGAAGCTGTTCAAGCTGGAGTGACGATTGAGAAAATCTTTGCCCTAGAAAGTTATCGAGAACAGTTAGTTGCTTTTCCGCAAACTGTCTGGGTGTCAGAGGATATTTTGCTAGATTTGGCGGATTCTCAGACTCCACAGGGAATTGTTGCGGTGGTTCAAAAAGAAGAAGTAGGGCAAGCTGACTTTAGTCAGGGCAAGTTCTTGTTTTTGGAAGATGTGCAAGATCCTGGTAATGTGGGAACTATCATTCGGACTGCGGATGCAGCAGGTTTTACTGGAGTAATTGTTTCAGATAAATCGGCAGATATCTACAGTCTCAAGACTCTACGTTCCATGCAAGGCAGTCATTTCCACCTGCCCATTTATAGGATGTCGAGTCAAGCGCTTCTTAAGGAAACCAAAGAGGCAGGTATCCCAGTGCTGGCAACAACCCTATCTAAAGATTCTGTTGATTACAGAGAACTGCCTCCTATAGAAAATTTTGTACTAGTCATGGGAAATGAGGGGCAAGGAATTAGTCCCCTTATGGCTGAAAGTGCAGATCAATTGGTCCATATTAGCATGAAGGGGAAGGCAGAGAGTTTGAATGTTGCAATTGCGGCCGGTATTTTAATTTTCCATTTAAGCTAATTTTAACTTTCTTTGTTATAATCAAGGAAAGATGTTCATAGAAAAGGAGAAAAGATGAATCACACTATTATTCACGACCGCGCAGGTCTCAATCAATTTACGCTAAGGTTTATGCCTTTGTTGGTCTGGGGATCGGATTATCCGCTTTAGTATCAGGTCTTATGTTGACGGTCTTTCAATCTCAGTTGGTTTACTTCTTGATGCAGGGACGTCTCTGGTTGACCATTGCAACCTTTGCAGAGCTAGCTCTGGTCTTTGTTGCCAGCAGTATGGCTTCAAAGAATAGTCCAGCTGCTCTTCCAGTGTTTTTACTTTACTCAGTATTAAACGGCTTTACCCTCAGTTTTGTGGTGGCCTTCTATACTCCAGGTACAGTTTTATCTGCCTTTGTATCAAGCGCTCTTCTCTTCTTTGTCATGGCGGCAGTCGGTATGTTCACCAAGAAAGACTTGAGCGGGCTTGGTCGGGCTATGATGGCTGCGCTTATCGGTTTGCTGATTGCTATGATAGTCAATATTTTCTTGGCTAGTGGTTTCTTTGATTATATGATCAGTGTAGCCATGGTCTTGGTCTTTTCTGGGCTGATTGCTTGGGACAACCAAAGAATTCGCTATGCCTATGAGCAATCACAAGGTCGTGTAGCGACAGGTTGGGTTGTGTCAATGGCTCTCAGTATCTATCTTGATTTTATCAATCTCTTCCTAAGTATTTTACGTATCTTCGGTCGTAATGACTAGAAGGTGCCTAACATCAGTGTTCGAAGGAGCACTGATTTTTTTAAATTTGCTCTTTCCTTTTCTTGGAAATAGGTGTATAATGCTTTTAATTAATTTGAGGAGTAGTTTATGAAGAAAAGTTTTATTCATCAACAAGAAGAGATTTCCTTTGTCAAAAACACTTTTACCCAGTATTTGAAAGATAAGTTAGAAGTTGTCGAAGTTCAAGGTCCTATCTTGAGCAGGGTCGGTGACGGGATGCAGGATAATTTATCAGGTGTGGAGAATGCAGTATCAGTCAAGGTTCTCCAAATCCCTGATGCTACTTATGAAGTGGTGCACTCACTTGCTAAATGGAAACGCCATACTTTGGCCCGTTTTGGTTTCGGTGAAGGTGAAGGTCTTTTTGTCCACATGAAGGCCCTTCGTCCAGACGAAGATTCGCTGGATGCGACCCACTCTGTTTATGTTGACCAGTGGGACTGGGAGAAAGTTATCCCAAATGGTAAACGCAATATCGCTTATCTAAAAGAAACAGTTGAGAAGATTTACAAGGCTATTCGCCTGACTGAGTTAGCTGTTGAAGCCCGCTATGATATCGAGTCAATCTTGCCAAAACAAATCACTTTCATCCACACAGAAGAGTTGGTAGAACGCTATCCAGACTTGACACCGAAAGAACGTGAAAATGCTATCTGTAAAGAATTTGGAGCAGTCTTCTTGATCGGTATCGGTGGTGAATTACCAGACGGTAAACCGCACGATGGACGTGCACCAGACTACGATGACTGGACAAGTGAGTCTGAAAATGGCTACAAGGGTCTAAATGGCGATATTCTTGTCTGGAATGAGTCTCTGGGTGGAGCCTTTGAGTTGTCTTCTATGGGAATCCGTGTAGATGAAGAAACTCTTCGCCGTCAGGTTGCCATCACAGGTGATGAAGACCGCTTGGAATTGGAATGGCACAAGTCCTTGTTGAATGGCCTATTCCCATTGACAATCGGTGGAGGAATTGGACAATCTCGGATGGCCATGTTCCTACTTCGCAAGAAACACATCGGAGAGGTGCAAACAAGTGTTTGGCCTCAAGAAGTCCGCGATACTTACGAAAATATTTTGTAGAGAATCGAACCGCAAGGTTCGGTTTTCTTTCTCTTTTCGCCTATAATTTGGTATAATAAACGGTATGAAGATCGTATCAGGAATCTATGGGGGACGCCCCCTCAAGACACTAGAAGGCAAGACGACAAGACCTACTTCGGATAAGGTTAGGGGAGCCATTTTTAACATGATTGGTCCCTACTTTGAAGGGGGACGAGTCTTGGACCTTTATGCAGGTAGTGGTGGTTTATCTATCGAGGCAGTCTCGCGTGGCATGTCCAGTGCTGTTTTGGTGGAGCGAGACCGTAAGGCTCAGGATATCGTGGCTGAAAATATTCAGATGACCAAGGAAGTTGGAAAATTTCAACTCCTCAAGATGGATGCAGAAAGGGCATTGGAACAGGTATTTGGGGAATTTGACCTCATTTTCTTAGACCCTCCTTATGCCAAGGAACAAATCGTAGCAGATATTGAAAAAATGGCTGAGAAAGAGCTTTTTCTGAAGATGTCATGGTCGTGTGCGAGACGGATAAGGCCGTTGAACTTCCAGAAGAAATTGCCTGCCTGGGTATCTGGAAGGAAAAGATTTATGGAATTAGTAAGGTGACAGTCTATGTCAGGTAAGATTGGCTTATTCACAGGCTCATTTGATCCGATGACAAATGGGCATCTGGATATCATTGAACGGGCGAGCAAACTCTTTGATAAGCTCTACGTAGGTATTTTTTTTAATCCTCACAAACAAGGATTTCTCCCTATCGAAAATCGTAAACGGGGGTTAGAAGATGCTTTGAAACATTTGGGAAATGTTGAAGTCGTGTTTTCACATGATGAATTGGTGGTTGATGTCGCAAAAAGACTGGGGGCTACTTGTCTAGTGCGTGGTTTGAGGAATGCGTCGGATTTGCAATATGAAGCCAGTTTTGATTACTACAACCATCAGCTGTCTTCTGATATAGAGACCATTTATTTACATAGCCGACCTGAACATCTCTATATCAGTTCATCAGGTGTTAGAGAGCTTTTGAAGTTTGGTCAGGATATTGCTTGCTATGTTCCCGAGAGTATTTTGGAGGAAATAAAAAATGAAAAAAAAGATTAGATGGCCCTTATATGTCATTGCGGCCTTGATTGTGACTTTCTTGGCATTTGTAGTGCCCTTGCCCTATTATATAGAGGTTCCAGGTGGTTCGGAAGATATTCGCCAAGTCCTTAAAGTCAATGATACAGAAGATAAGGAAGCAGGTGCCTATCAATTCGTTACGGTTGGTGTCCAGCATGCCACTTTAGCCCATATGATTTATGCTTGGTTGACGCCTTTTACAGATATTCGTAGTGCCCAAGAGACTACAGGTGGCTCTTCTGATGTTGAATTTATGCGGATCAATCAATTCTACATGCAAACATCGCAAAACATGGCCAAGTATCAAGGGCTAAACAGCTGGTAAAGATATCGAACTCAAATATCTTGGGGTTTATGTTTTGACTGTGACGGATAATTCGACCTTTAAAGGGATTCTTAACATCTCTGATACGGTCACAGCAGTCAATGATCAGACCTTTGATAGTTCCAAAGATTTGATTGATTATGTCAATTCTCAAAAACTAGGGGACTCCGTCAAGGTCACCTATGAAGAGGATGGGCAAACCAAGTCCGCAGAAGGTAAGATTATCACCTTGGAAAATGGCAAAAATGGGATTGGGATTGGCTTGATTGACCGTACAGAAGTAACCAGTGATGTCCCAATTCGTTTTTCAACAGCTGGTATCGGTGGACCAAGTGCAGGTCTCATGTTTAGTCTGGCTATCTATACTCAAATAGCTGACCCAGGCCTTCGTAACGGCCGCATTGTTGCCGGTACAGGAACCATTGACCGCGATGGGAATGTGGGGGACATTGGAGGTATTGATAAGAAAGTTGTAGCTTCGGCTAGAGAAGGTGCTGCTATTTTCTTTGCCCCTGATAACCCTGTTAGCGAAGAAGAACAAAAAGCGCATCCAAACGCGAAAAACAACTACCAAACAGCCCTAGAAGCAGCTAGAACAATCAAGACAGATATGAAAATTGTTCCCGTTAAAACCCTACAAGATGCAATTGATTACTTGAAAAACAATCCCTAGTTTTTAAGTGAAGTTTCCAAACTAGCGCACAAACAGAGAAGATGGTATAATAGTCAAATGGTTCAATTATTATTCACTCTAAGCAGTCACATGCTCTTTATTTATGTGAGTTTTTACCTTTTAAAGGATCTTGTTAGATGGGAAAAGGTTTTAAAAGTGACAGCTGAGAATACAAGAAAAGTTCGTTTATTGATAGCTCTTTTCAGCATTGTAATGGGCTACATCATGAGTTCTTTCTTTACCAGCCTGTATCAGTTGTGGCAAGAAGCGCTTAGAGGATTATTATAAAATCAAGAGTAAAGGAAATAAGTATGGAAAAAATTGTGGTTCAAGGTGGCGATAATCGTCTGGTAGGAAGTGTTACGATAGAAGGAGCAAAGAATGCAGTCTTGCCCTTGTTGGCAGCGACTATTCTAGCAAGTGAAGGAAAGACCGTCTTGCAGAATGTTCCTATCTTGTCAGATGTTTTCACTATGAATCAGGTGGTTCGTGGTTTGAATGCCAAGGTGGATTTTAATGAAGAAGCTCATCTTGTTGAGGTGGACGCGACTGGCGATATCACTGAGGAAGCTCCTTACAAGTATGTCAGCAAGATGCGTGCATCTATCGTTGTCTTGGGACCAATTCTTGCTCGTGTAGGTCATGCCAAGGTATCCATGCCAGGTGGTTGTACGATTGGTAGCCGTCCTATTGATCTTCATTTGAAAGGTCTGGAAGCCATGGGAGCTAAGATTAGTCAGACAGCTGGTTATATCGAAGCCAAGGCTGATTGCTTACATGGAGCTCATATCTACATGGACTTCCCGAGTGTTGGCGCTACGCAGAACTTGATGATGGCAGCGACTCTAGCTGATGGGGTAACAGTGATTGAAAATGCTGCGCGTGAGCCTGAGATTGTTGACCTAGCTATTCTCCTCAATGAAATGGGAGCTAAGGTCAAAGGTGCTGGTACAGAGACCATTACCATTACCGGTGTTGACAAACTTCATGGTACGACTCACAATGTAGTCCAAGACCGTATCGAAGCAGGAACCTTTATGGTAGCTGCTGCCATGACTGGTGGTGATGTCTTGATTCGAGACGCTGTCTGGGAGCACAATCGTCCCTTGATTGCCAAATTGCTTGAAATGGGAGTGGAAGTGACAGAGGAGACTGAAGGGATTCGAGTTCGCTCTCAACTAGAAAATCTAAAAGCTGTTCATGTGAAAACCTTGCCCCACCCAGGATTTCCAACAGATATGCAGGCTCAATTTACAGCCTTGATGACCGTCGCAAAAGGGGAATCAACTATGGTGGAGACAGTTTTCGAAAATCGTTTCCAACACTTAGAAGAAATGCGTCGCATGGGCTTGCATTCTGAGATTATCCGTGATACGGCTCGTATTGTTGGTGGACAACCTTTGCAGGGAGCAGAAGTTCTTTCTACTGACCTTCGTGCTAGCGCAGCCTTGATTTTGACAGGTTTGGTAGCACAAGGAGAAACTGTAGTTGGTAAATTGGTTCACTTGGATAGAGGTTACTACCGTTTCCATGAGAAGTTGGCGCAGCTAGGTGCTAAGATTCAGCGGATTGAGGCAAGTGATGAAGATGAATAAGAAATCAAGCTACGTAATCAAGCGTTTACTTCTAGTCATTTTGGTACTGTTTTTAGGTGCTCTAGCCCTAGGTATCGGCTTAATGGTAGGTTATGGAATCTTGGGCAAGGGTCAAGATCCATGGGCCATCCTGTCTCCAGCAAAATGGCAGGAATTGATTCATAAATTTACAGGAAATTAGGCTGGAGAACCAGTCTTTTTCTAGAGATAAGGAGAAAAATGGATAAAAAAACAAGACAGACACTGATTGGACTGCTAGTGTTATTACTCTTATCTGCGGGGAGCTATTATATCAAGCAGATGCAGTCGACATCTAATAATCCTAAAACCAAGCTTAGTCAGAAAAAACAAGCTTCTGAGGCTCCTAGTCAAGAATTGGCAGAGAGTGTCTTAACAGACGCAGTCAAGAGTCAAATAAAAGGGAGTCTTGAGTGGAATGGATCAGGTGCTTTTATCGTCAATGGTAATAAAACAAATCTAGATGCTAAAGTTTCTAGTAAACCTTATGCAGATAATAAAACGAAACTGGTCGGCAAGGAAACAGTGCCAACTGTAGCTAATGCCCTTTTATCAAAGGCAACTCGTCAGTATAAAAATCGTGAAGAAACAGGAAATGGATCAACATCTTGGACACCTCCAGGTTGGCATCAGGTCAAAAATTTAAAAGGTTCCTATACGCACGCAGTTGACAGGGGACACTTATTGGGTTATGCCTTAATTGGTGGTTTAGATGGTTTTGATGCCTCAACCAGCAATCCTAAAAATATAGCTGTTCAAACGGCCTGGGCCAATCAGGCTCAAGCTGAAGATTCGACAGGTCAAAACTATTATGAGAGTATGGTACGAAAAGCCTTGGACCAAAATAAACGAGTTCGCTATCGTGTCACTCTTTACTACGCTTCAAATGAAGATTTGGTACCGTCAGCTTCTCAGATTGAAGCTAAATCTTCTGATGGTGAATTAGAGTTCAATGTTCTAGTTCCGAATGTCCAAAGGGCTGACATTGAATTATCGAACTGGGGAAGTGACACTTACCCAATAGACAAGAAACCAATTAAAGCCCCTATCAGCTAATGATAGGGGACTTCTTGTGTTCAATAAAAGAAATAATGTGTATCCTTAGGTCTTTTGTGATATAATGAAAGATAAGTTACTATTTTAGGAGAAGAACTATGGAAGACCCAAGTAGTCAGAATTTGTTGCTACAATTTGTTTTATTGTTTATCTTGACGGTATTAAATGCCTTTTTCTCAGCCACAGAAATGGCTATGGTTTCACTAAATCGTGCGCGTGTTGAACAAAAGGCAGAAGAAGGAGATAGACGCTATATCCGTCTGCTGAAGGTACTAGAAAATCCTAACCACTTTTTATCAACCATTCAAGTAGGAATTACCCTGATTACGATCTTATCAGGGGCGAGTTTGGCAGAAACTCTGGGACGAGAAATTGCATCTTGGCTTGGAAATGGCGAAACAGCTTATGCCGTGGCAAGTTTTCTATCTTTAGCATTTTTGACTTATATTTCCATCGTTTTTGGGGAATTGTATCCTAAGAGAATCGCTCTTAATCTAAAGGATGCCTTGGCGATTCGTACAGCGCCAGTTATCATTGGGCTGGGGAAACTAGTTAGTCCCTTTGTTTGGCTCTTATCTGCATCTACCAATCTCTTGAGTCGCTTGACTCCTATGACCTTTGACGATGCTGATGAAAAAATGACCCGTGATGAAATTGAGTACATGTTGACAAATAGTGAAGAAACACTAGATGCTGACGAAATTGAAATGTTACAAGGAATTTTTTCACTGGACGAATTAATGGCCAGAGAAGTCATGGTTCCTCGAACGGATGCCTTTATGGTCGATATTCAGAATGATAGTCAAACCATCATCCAAAGTATTTTAAAACAAAATTATTCTCGTATCCCTGTCTATGATGGGGATAAGGACAATGTGATTGGGATCATTCACACCAAGAGTCTCCTTAAGGCGGGTTTTGTGGACGGTTTTGACAATATTGTTTGGAAGAAAATCTTACAAGATCCACTCTTTGTTCCTGAAACTATTTTTGTGGATGACTTGTTAAAAGAATTGCGTAATACCCAAAGACAAATGGCAATCTTGCTAGATGAATACGGTGGGATGGCTGGTTTGGTGACTCTGGAAGACCTCTTAGAGGAAATCGTTGGGGAAATCGATGATGAAACGGACAAAGCAGCAATAGATGTTCATCAGATTGGCGATGGTACTTACATTGTTCAAGGTACCATGAATCTCAATGATTTTAATGACTACTTTGATGTTGAACTGGAAAGTGATGACGTTGATACCATCGCTGGTTACTATTTGACAGGAGTTGGGACCATTCCAACGACTGAGAAACTCAGTTATGAATTAGTCAGTCAAAACAAGCAGCTTATCCTAACCAATGATAAAGTGAAAAATGGACGTGTTACCAAGGTAAAAGTCCAAATTACCGAAGTTGAAATAGAAGAAGAAACAGAGTAAACTAGAGGCTTTTGTCACCAGGTGTGACGAAGCTTTTTCAGTTGATTTCATACTCTTCGAAAATCAAATTCAAACCGCGTCAACGTCGCCTTGCCGTACGCAAGTACAGCCTGCGGCTAGTTTCCTAGTTTGCTCTTTGATTTTCATTGAGTATCAAAAGATTGTCTCCTAAAAAGAAGTTTGCCCCAAATTCACCCCAAAAGTTTTTGTAAGTTATATGTATTTATCCGAAGAAAATAAAAAAAGCCCTTTAAACTGGGCTTTCTGTTTAAATGAAACTTGAAAAATCAAGTTATAGAAGGCGGTAGACGGATTTGAACCGACGATCAAGCTTTTGCAGAGCCGTGCCTTACCACTTGGCTATACCGCCTTAACGTTTATTATTATACCTTGAAAATGATTTTCAGTCAATAGCTTTTTCAGATTTTTTGTGTCAATAAGCCTAAATATTCTGAAAATTCGTTTACTTTTCTTGAAATCTATGATATAATTGATGATAACCTATACTTTATTTATAAGAGGAGTAAATAAATGAAAAAAAGTCAAGTGCTTGCTGTAGCGGGAGCTACCTTATTAGCGTCAGGAGTTCTAGCTGCGTGTTCAAACACTAGTTCAAACAATGCTAAACTAGCAAAAGATTACCAATATGTTTATCAAACAGATCCAGAAACCTTGGATTATATCGTCAGCAATATCGATTCAACATCATTCGTCACAACAAATGCTGTAGATGGTTTGTTGGCTAATGATAAATATGGTAACCTGGTTCCTTCTATTGCTGAATCATGGACAGTTTCAAAAGATGGTTTGACTTATACCTATAAAATCCGTAAGGATGCTAAATGGGTGACAGCAGAAGGAGAAGAATACGCTCCTGTAACTGCTAAAGACTTCGTTACTGGTTTGAAACATGCCGTAGATGGAAAATCAAAAGGACTTTCAATCGTTAGCTCTTCTATTAAGGGATTAGAAGCCTATATCAAGGGTGAAACAAGCGATTTTTCAACCGTTGGAGTAAAAGCACTTGATGATCAAACACTAGAATATACTTTGAACCAGCCAGAAACTTTCTGGAATGACAAGACCACTAGTGGTGTTTTGATGCCGGTTAATGAAGAATTCTTAACTTCAAAAGGGGAAGGTTTTGGTGCCCCAACCGATGCTAACTCTATTCTTTATAACGGTCCATTTGTCTTAAAATCTGTAACTCCAAAATCATCTATCGAGATGGCTAAAAATGATGCTTACTGGGACAAAGAAAATGTAAAAATTGAGAACGTTAAGTTCACTTTCTGGGATGGTAAGGACCAAGATGTGATTGCTAAAGGTTTTGCTGATGGTCAATATAGCAAGGCTCGTATCTTCCCTACAAGTTCTACATATGAAAAATATGCAGCTGACTTCAAAGATAACATTTACTTTAATGAACCAGGAGCGGGTGTTGCAACTGTCAGCTTGAACTATGGCCGTACAACCTATAACCACACTGCCAAAACAAGTGATGCTCAAAAGACATCTACTCAGAAAGCATTGCTAAACAAGGAATTCCGTCAAGCCTTGAACTTTGCTGTCGATCGCAATTCTTACTCAGCTCAAACAAATGGTACTGATGGAGCTGCAGTAGCCATCCGTAATACGTTTGCACCTTATAATCTTCAAGTTGGTAAGAAAACATTTGGTGAATTGGTACAAGATAGCTTGGCTAAGACAAATTCTTCTACTTGGTCAAACGTGTCTCTAGCAGATTCTCAAAATGGCCTTTACAATGAAGAAAAAGCGAAAGAAGTCTTTGCTAAAGCAAAATCAAGCCTACAAGCTGAAGGTGTTGAATTCCCAATCCACTTGGATGCCTTGGTAATCCAAGAATCAACAGCGGTTGTAAACCGTGTTCAATCATTGAAACAATCAATTGAAAAAGTATTGGGTTCAGATAATGTTGTTGTAGACTTACAACAAATGACTCAAGCAGAAGCTTTACCAATTTCATTTAGCGCTCCAACAGCTAAAGAGCAAGACTGGGATATCCATACCTTGCTAGGATGGAACCCTGACTATCAAGATCCTTCTACTTTCTTGGATCAATTCGTCCTTAAGGGAGGAAGCACTCGCCTTTACCTTGGTATTGACCAAAACACAGATGCATCAGTAGTAAGCAAACTTGGTTTAGCTGACTATGGAAAATTACTCGATGACGCAAACAGCGAAAACCAAGATGTTCAAAAACGTTATGAAAAATACGCGGTGGCACAAGCTTGGTTGACTGATAATGCTTTGACAATTCCAGTAATGGCTTCTCCAAAAGAAACAGCCGTTTCATATGTTTCAAAAGTTCTACCATTTAGCTCTTCATATTCAGTAGCCGGCCTTAAAGGTGAAAATTCAGGATACTTGAAGTACACTGAAGTTGGTGAAAAAGCAATCACCAAAGAAGAGTATGAAAAAGCTCGTGAAAAATGGTTGAAAGAAAAGACTGAGTCAAACGAGAAAGCTCAAAAAGAATTGGCAAGTCATGTGAAGTAAATAATTTTCAATAGAACTTTCTCTCCATGAGGAGAAGGTTCTTTTGGGATTTTTAAAGGAAATGATATGAAAAAATATATTTTTATGCGTGTTTTGCGGTCATTGGTTTCTATCTTCTTAGTAACAACCTTGACTTACACGATTATCTATACAATGGTTCCTCGAAAATTGATTTTCAAACAGGATACCAACTATAACAAGATTGCGACAACTGCTGATAAACGTGATAACTATGAGAATACCGTTTATGAGCGTATGGGCTATATCGAGTACTACGATACTAAAGAGTTGCAAGAAAAAGCTAGCCAGATGGATGCTTCTGTAACAGTTGAAGCCAATGATACCAACAAGGCTATCTATGAAAAATACATCAAACAAATCGGTCATGGTTGGACCCTGGGAGAATTTACTGAAAGTGGCCAATTCTACGCTACTCGTGAAATCCCAATTTTTGAACGTGTTTTTCACTTCTATGCTAACTTGATTGACATTGACCATACAAATAAAATTCAAGACCCTGAAAATCCAGACTTGAAACGTTACCTTCGTTTTGAAAATGATCCAGCGATCGGATGGTCCTTGGTCGGTTCAGGAACTAAACACAAATATCTCTTGTATTTCAACAGTCAGTTCCCATTTGTGCATCAAAACTTTGTGAACATTAATTTAGGTGACTCTTATCCAACCTATGCTAATAGCCCTGTTTTACAGGTTATTACTCAGGGACAAGGACAAACAAAAACATCTCAAGTTCAGTTCCCAACAGGTAAGAAAACTTCTTCTGTAAATATTTACTCAAGAACCTACAAATCACCTAGTCAGGCTGACTCTCGTGAAGTAGCCAACTACGGAAAAGATGACCCTTATACAGCTACGGAAAGCAATTACCAATATCCTTCTATGATTGCCAGCTCTGCTGTCGTTGGATTGATCGGTTTGGTGATTTCTTATGCGATTGCTGTGCCACTTGGTTCAGCTATGGCTCGCTTCAAGAACACTTGGATTGATAGCTTCTCAACAGGGGCTTTGACCTTCTTGATGGCTCTTCCAACAATTGCCTTGGTTTATATCGTTCGTTTGGCTGGTTCTTCAATCGGCTTGCCAGATTCATTCCCTATCTTGGGTGCTGGAGATTGGCGTTCGTATGTTTTACCAGCAGTTATCCTTGGTTTGTTGGGTGCTCCTGGTACAGCTATTTGGATTCGTCGTTACATGATTGATTTACAATCGCAGGACTTTGTTCGTTTTGCTCGTGCCAAAGGTTTGTCTGAAAAAGAAATTTCAAACAAACACATCTTTAAAAATGCCATGGTTCCGCTGGTTTCAGGAATTCCTGGTGCTGTTATCGGGGTTATCGGTGGTGCAACCCTTACTGAAACAGTCTTCGCCTTCCCAGGTATGGGTAAAATGTTGATTGACTCTGTAAAAGCATCTAATAACTCTATGGTCGTTGGTCTTGTCTTCATCTTTACATGTATTTCTATCTTCTCACTTCTTTTGGGAGATATTTGGATGACGATTATCGACCCACGTATTAAATTGACTGAGAAAGGAGGCAAATAATGTCTACAATCGATAAAGAAAAATTTCAGTTTGTAAAACGTGACGATTTTGCCTCTGAAGCCATTGATGCGCCAGCTTATTCATACTGGGGATCAGTGTTTAGACAATTTATGAAGAAAAAATCAACTGTAGTCATGTTGGGAATTTTGGTAGCCATTATTTTGATGAGTTTCATCTACCCAATGTTTTCTAAGTTTGATTTCAATGATGTCAGCAAGGTAAATGACTTTAGTGCTCGTTATATCAAGCCAAATGCTCAGCATTGGTTCGGTACAGACAGTAACGGTAAATCTCTCTTTGACGGTGTCTGGTTCGGAGCTCGTAACTCTATCCTCATTTCTGTGATTGCGACAGTGATTAACTTGGTTATCGGTGTCTTTGTCGGTGGTATTTGGGGAATTTCAAATCAGTTGACCGCGTGATGATGGAAGTTTATAACGTCATCTCAAACATCCCATCTCTTTTGATTGTCATTGTCTTGACTTACTCAATCGGAGCTGGATTCTGGAATCTGATTTTTGCCATGAGTGTAACAACATGGATTGGGATTGCCTTCATGATTCGTGTGCAAATCTTGCGTTATCGTGACTTGGAATACAACTTGGCGTCACGTACCTTGGGAACACCAACCTTGAAGATTGTTGCCAAAAACATCATGCCACAATTGGTATCTGTTATTGTGACAACCATGACTCAAATGCTTCCAAGCTTTATCTCATACGAAGCCTTCTTGTCTTTCTTCGGTCTTGGATTGCCGATTACAGTGCCAAGTTTGGGTCGTTTGATTTCAGATTATTCACAAAACGTAACAACCAATGCTTACTTGTTCTGGATTCCATTGACAACTCTTGTCTTGGTATCCTTATCCCTTTTCGTAGTTGGTCAAAACTTAGCGGATGCTAGTGATCCACGTACACATAGATAGGAGTAGAAATGACAAAAGAAAAAAATGTAATTTTGACTGCTCGCGATATTGTCGTGGAATTTGACGTTCGTGACAAAGTATTGACAGCCATTCGCGGCGTTTCCCTTGAACTAGTTGAAGGAGAAGTACTAGCCTTGGTAGGTGAGTCAGGATCAGGGAAATCTGTTTTGACAAAGACCTTCACAGGTATGCTCGAAGAAAATGGTCGTATTGCCCAAGGAAGTATTGACTACCGTGGTCAAGATTTGACAGCTCTATCTTCTCACAAGGATTGGGAACAAATTCGGGGTGCTAAGATTGCGACTATCTTCCAAGATCCAATGACTAGTTTGGACCCAATTAAAACAATTGGTAGTCAGATTACAGAAGTTATTGTAAAACACCAAGGAAAAACAGCTAAAGAAGCGAAAGAATTGGCCATTGACTACATGAATAAGGTTGGGATTCCAGACGCAGATAGACGTTTTGATGAATACCCATTCCAATATTCTGGAGGAATGCGTCAACGTATCGTTATTGCGATTGCTCTTGCTTGCCGACCTGATGTCTTGATCTGTGATGAGCCAACGACTGCCTTGGATGTGACCATCCAAGCACAGATTATTGATTTGCTCAAATCATTACAAACGAGTACCATTTCACAACAATCTTTATCACTCACGACCTTGGTGTGGTAGCAAGTATTGCGGATAAGGTAGCGGTTATGTATGCTGGAGAAATCGTTGAGTATGGAACTGTTGAGGAAGTCTTCTATGACCCTCGCCATCCATATACATGGAGTCTCTTGTCTAGCTTGCCTCAGCTTGCTGATGATAAAGGGGAGCTTTACTCAATCCCAGGAACACCTCCGTCACTTTATACTGACCTGAAAGGGGATGCCTTTGCCTTGCGTTCAGACTATGCAATGCAAATTGACTTCGAACAAAAAGCCCCTCAATTCTCAGTATCAGAGACACATTGGGCTAAAACTTGGCTTCTTCATGAGGCTGCTCCGAAAGTAGAAAAACCAGCTGTGATTGCAAATCTTCATGATAAGATCCGTGAAAAAATGGGATTTGCCCATCTGGCTGACTAGGAGGAAGGAAATGTCTGAAAAATTAGTAGAAATCAAAGATTTAGAAATTTCCTTCGGTGAAGGAAGTAAGAAGTTTGTCGCGGTTAAAAATGCTAACTTCTTTATCAACAAGGGAGAAACTTTCTCGCTTGTAGGTGAGTCAGGAAGTGGGAAAACAACTATTGGTCGTGCGATAATCGGTCTAAATGATACAAGTAATGGTGATATCATTTTTGATGGTCAAAAGATTAATGGTAAGAAATCGCGTGAACAAGCTGCGGAATTGATTCGTCGTATCCAGATGATTTTCCAAGACCCTGCCGCAAGTTTGAATGAACGTGCGACTGTTGATTATATTATTTCTGAAGGTCTTTACAATCACCGTTTGTTTAAGGATGAAGAAGAACGTAAAGAGAAAGTTCAAAATATTATCCGTGAAGTGGGTCTTCTTGCTGAGCACTTGACTCGTTACCCTCATGAGTTTTCAGGTGGTCAACGTCAACGTATCGGTATTGCTCGTGCCTTAGTGATGCAACCAGATTTTGTTATTGCAGATGAGCCCATTTCAGCCTTAGACGTTTCTGTTCGTGCCCAAGTCTTGAACTTGCTCAAAAAATTCCAAAGAACTTGGTTTGACCTATCTCTTCATCGCCCATGACTTGTCGGTTGTTCGTTTTATTTCAGATCGTATCGCGGTTATTTACAAGGGTGTTATTGTAGAGGTTGCAGAAACAGAAGAATTGTTTAACAATCCAATTCATCCATATACTCAGGCTTTGCTTTCAGCGGTACCTATCCCAGATCCAATCTTGGAACGCAAGAAGGTATTGAAAGTATATGATCCAGATCAACATGATTATGAGACAGATAAGCCATCTATGGTAGAAATCCGTCCAGGTCACTATGTTTGGGCTAACCAAGCCGAATTGGCACGTTATCAACAAGGGTTAAACTAATAATGGTTTTATAATTTCCATGTCAACTTTTATGGAAATTATAAACCTTTTTTTGTTGGATTGATTTGGAAAAACTTTGAAAGAGTTTTCGAAAGAAATAGAATTCTTAGAAATCATTGAATTATAGTGAGATGAAATAAAATCTTAACAACTCGATTAGGAAAGTCAAATTAATTTCTAGAAAAGTTTTAGAAGTCGCGGCGTATTACTCTAGCTTCAATCTACTATAGTCTAATACTCTTCGAAAATCTCTTCAAACCACGTCAGCGTCGCCTTACCGTATATATGTGACTGACTTCGTCAGTCTTATCTATAACCTCAAAACAGTGTTTTGAGCAGCCTGCAGCTAGCTTCCTAGTTTGCTTTTTGATTTTCATTGAGTATAATATCTACAATGTAAAAAACTCTAGCTATCAGTTCATTGATAGTTAGAGTTTTTTCTATTCATATGATTTAAGGAGTTTAAATAAGGCTTCTATTTCTGATGACGGTGTAGCTGATTTAAGGTAAGCATAATAAACTGTAAAAGTTATCTTATCCTTCGGTATAAGAGGAATCTTTATTAAATCATCATCTTCATCAGAAAGTGCGATATCAGCCAGTAAACTAAGGCCAATCCCTTTCTTTAAAAGTTCTTTAAGAATGACAATGTCATCAGTCTTAAAGAATATTTCTGCCTTGTTTTGATGCTTCTGATTAAGCGTTTCAAAAGCTTTCAGGTGAACAAAGTGTTCGTCTAAGAGTATAAAGGATTGATCTACTAATTCTTCAAAAGCGAGGGAAGGAACAGTGGCAAAAGGATGGTTCTTAGATAAAACAACATACAGTTCTTTATGAAATAGCTCGTGTGTCTCTATTGAAGGATAATTGAGAGGTTCAATTAAACCGAGTAGGCTTGCATTAAGGTCTCCCTTAAGGAGAAGGTTTAATAACTCTACGGAGCCACCGCGGATAGGGCGTATCTTTTTTAAAAAATCGAATTTATCTTTTTCGTTTAAGGCAGCAAAGAGATACTGAATGATAATAGGAGGGAATCCTACAGTAGAGTATTGTGCCAAGGAGCGATTAATTTCTTTGCGAGTAGAAATGACCTCAGGTAAAATCAGTTCTGTATGCTTTAGAAGGATTTGTCCTTGAGGAGTTAGCTTGAAGGAACGATGCGAGGGGTCATGGTGAATCAATTTGCAGTTAAAGGATTCCTCTAAGCGCTTGATAGCATAAGAAATAGATGGTTGGCTGACTTTATGTTGTTTTGCTACTTCCGTATAGGATTGAAGCTGGCAGAGGTCATAAAAATATTGTAGATCTTTTAAATTCATATGGGTTCACTTTCATTAGTTGGAGAAGGAAAATAAGTGGAAAACAGCAGATAAATAATTTTTATCCGTATCCTACAATTTGACTATACTAGTATTCACCAGTTAAAATGTAAGTGAGTCAGGGATCTCAAAGATTATCTAAGATACTCTCAAAAATGACCAACATTTTTTCTCGTTTATCAATAGGGAGCTGTTTAATCTTCATGTTGATTCTTTTGAGTGAAAGATTGTCACTCTTATCAGAGGTTGATTCAAGGCTATCAAAATTGAAAAATTCCTCTGGGGTCATTTCTAGGGCGTCAATCACTTTTTCAAGACTGTGAATGGTCAGATTCACATTTTGGTTTTCAAGTTGATTGATATACTTAAGCCCGAGTCCTGCTTGTTCCGAAAGTTCTTCCTGGCTCATTTTATTCTGTGTTCGAAAATATTTCACTTTTTGGGAAATATATTGTTGTAAATAGTTTTTAGTTGTCATATAAATAGAATACAAGTTTTATATGACAAAAAAACACCTTAAAAATACAAAAGTATCACAAAACATACATAGATGATATTTATTTTAATTAGGATTGTCAATTTGTATGATTGGTTTATTTTACTCGAAACTTTTAGTAAAGAGAGATCATCGAGAGTTTGATGAGTTCAGAAATTTATAACATATGCGTATACAATTGTATTATTTAAACAACAACGTTTTACGAACAATTCGTTTCATGTGGTATAATGTAAGTAAAAAGGAGGTTGCACTATGACTGCACATGATATTTTAAACAATCCTTTCCTCAATAAAGGTACTGCCTTTACCTTAGAGGAGCGAAAGGAACTAGGCCTTATTGGTTTACTGCCACCGTATGTTCAAACGATTGAAGAACAAGCGGCGCAAACTTATGCACAAATGCAAACAAAAGCCAATGATTTGGAAAAACGTCTTTTCCTAATGGAAATTTTTAATACCAACAGGACTCTTTTCTATTACCTCTTTTCTCAACATTTGGAAGAATTCAATCCAATTGTATATGATCCAACCATTGCAGATACGATTGAAGGCTATAGTGATCTTTTTGTAGATCCCCAATATGCGGGATATCTTGATATTAATCATCCTGAAAATATTGAAGCTACTTTGAAAAACGCTGCCGGGGGTCGTGAGATTCGTCTCATTGTTGTAACAGATGCAGAAGGGATCCTTGGAATTGGCGACTGGGGAACAAATGGTGTCGATATTTCTGTTGGGAAATTGATGGTCTATACGGGTGCTGCTGGAATCGATCCTTCGATGGTCCTTCCTTTAGTCATTGATGCAGGGACTAACCGCGAAGAACTTCGTGACAATCCTAATTACTTAGGAAATCGTCACGAAAGGGTCCGCGGAGATCGTTACTACGACTTCATTGACCAATTTGTTCAAACAGCAGAACGTCTCTTTCCTAAACTCTACCTTCACTGGGAAGACTTCGGCCGCTTGAATGCTGCCAATATTCTTGAAAAATACCGGAAACAAATTCCGACCTTTAATGATGATATTCAAGGTACAGGAATCGTTACCTTGGGTGGTATCTTTGGTTCGCTGGATATTAGTGGTGAAAAATTAACAGATCAAGTTTATCTCTGCTATGGTGGTGGTACTGCGGGTGCAGGAATTGCCTCTCGTGTTCTTCGTGAAATGGTAAGTGAAGGTCTTTCTGAAGAAGAAGCCTATAAACGTTTCTTTATGGTTGATAAACAAGGTCTGCTCTTTGATGACATGGATGACTTGACACCAGAGCAAAAACCATTTGCTAAGAAACGTGCTGACTTTAGTAACGCAGATAAGTTGACTGACCTGCTTGAAGTAGTGAAGACTGTGAAGCCAACTATTCTTGTAGGAACTTCAACTCAGCCTAATACCTTCACTAAAGAAATAGTAGAAGCTATGTGTGAAAACACAGAACGTCCAATGATCTTCCCTTTGTCAAATCCAACTAAATTGGCAGAAGCTAGTGCCAAAGATTTGATTGAATGGTCAGATGGCAAAGCTTTTGTCGCAACAGGAATTCCTGCTGATACGGTTTCTTACAAAGGTATAGACTATGTGATTGGTCAAGCAAATAATGCCCTGATTTACCCAGGTCTTGGTCTAGGTATGCTGGCTTCTGAAGCAAGTCTTTTGACTGATGAAATGATTGGAGCAGCGGCGCATTCATTGAGTGGTATTGTCGATCCAGGCCAACCAGGAGCTCCTGTCTTGCCACCATTCAAGTATGTAGCAGATGTTTCTATTAAAGTAGCAGAAGCAGTCGCTAAAAAAGCACAAGAGCAAGGTCTTGCACGCGCTAAGGAAACAGATATGGCCAAAGCAGTTCGTGATTTGAAGTGGTATCCAGAGTATAAATAATTCATTTCTGTTGCCTATCCTCGGGATACTTGGCTTATTTTGGATATGTTAGCAATCTACAGAGTTGATAACCGAAAAGTAAAGAGATTGTCGTATTGACTATTGGTTTTAAACAGTATAAAATAACTGTCGATTTTTTGTCCGACTGCCAAGAGTCAGTTTAATACTATACTAAAATCAAAACGCATTATATAATAGTGATATGAAATCAACCAAAGAAGAAATACAAGTTATCAAAACACTTTTAAAAGACTCTAGTACAACTAAATACCATAAAAGTCTTCAAATCGTTCTATTTTGTCTAATGGGCAAATCTTTGAAATTATCCTAAAAGAATTGAAAGAATTATGAAAGAATTTTCGAAAAATTTTAAAAAATTCTGAAATATTCTTGACAGGTGATGAAAAAGGTGGTAAGATAAGAAACATCAAAAAAGAAAGCAGAAAAAGAAATGAATAAGAAACAAGCTGTAACGATGAATCAAAACTTTTACTTTAGCTACTTTAGATAGTGTTTGTAGACATGTCACCATGGATACAAACAGTTCAAGCAATTTGTTTGTATCTATGTGGCTAAGATTTTTGATTGTGGTCCATATAGATGAATATCTAAATGGACTAGCAAAGTTATAACTTGTTAGATTATTTCAAGCATCCGTTTAGATAGTATCTAGGCGGTTTTTTGTTTTATCTTTTCTGAGAAGGAGTTTCATTATGAAAGTTGTTCGAAAATTACTAGCCCCTCTCTTGGTAGTGGGTATCCTCTCGACCTCTCTGATCAGTTTGCATCAGTTGAAGGCAGATAAGAAAAAAGATGTTTTTCGTATCGGTATTTCGCAATTTATTACTCATCAATCTTTGGACGCTACTAGAGAAGGTTTTGTGGATGAGTTGGCTAAGCAAGGCTATGTTGAAGGGAAAAATATCGAGATTGATTTGCAAAATGCACAGGGAGAACAACGAAACCTAAAAACGATTTCCCAGCAACTAGCAGAATCTAGTGATGTCGTTCTAGCTATCGCAACGCCTTCTGCTCAGAGTTTGGCCAATACAACACAAACGACACCTGTTATCTTTTCAGCGGTAACAGATCCTGTCAGTGCCAAGTTGGTCGAGTCAAGAGAGCATCCTGGGGGCAATGTAACTGGGACTAGTGATCAGTCATCAGATGCCATTTCAACCCAAATCAATTTGATAAAGAAAGTGTTGCCAAAAGCTAAAACAATTGGAATTCTTTATACTCAGAGCGAGCCAAACTCAGTTGTCCAAAAGGATGAAGCTAAGCGTCTTCTGGAAGAAAAAGGATTTACTGTTGTTGAAAAAACAATCTTGGACAGTAATAACGTCAAGGCGGCAGCAGAGAGCTTGATGGCAGAGGTGGATATGGTTTTTGTACCAACGGATAATATCATTTCGTCAACCATGGAAACAGTCAAGCAGGTTTCTATTAAACACAAGGTACCAGTATTTGGTGGCTCAACAGAAATGATTGCTGTTGGTGGCTTGTATAACTACGGTACCAATTATGAAGAATTGGGAAGACAGACAGCTCGCATGCTGATTCGTATTTTAAAAGGTGAGAAGCCAGAAAATATAGCAGTTGAGTTGCCTGAAAAACTGGAATTGCATACCAATCAAGAAATGGCAGATGCATTGGGAATTGATATTAGTAAGTTAGAAGGCAAGGAATAAGGAGGTTTAAGATGAATTTTGTATTATCTAGTTTATCAGAAGGTTTATTGTGGTCGATTATGGCGATTGGGGTCTACTTGACTTTCCGTATTTTGGATATTGCGGATATGACTGCTGAAGGTGCCTTTCCACTTGGGGCGGCTGTCGTCGTATCTCAGATACAGGCAGGGACAAATCCTTGGATTGCGACCTTACTTGCTTTGCTGGCAGGTATGGTAGCAGGTCTTGTATCAGGAATGCTCCATACCAAGATGAAAATTCCAGCTCTCTTGACAGGTATTGTGACCTTGACAGGGCTCTATTCCATCAATATTAAAATCATGGGCAGCGTACCTAATCTTTCCTTGGGAGATTCTGCAACCGTCTTTAAACAATTGGCGAGCTTGGGACTGACAAATGAAGAAGCTGTTTTCTCATTCAGTTTGGTCTGTCTCTTACTTGTTTGTTTGGTCTTGACTCTTTTGATGAAAACGGAGATTGGTTTAGTTTTGCGTTCGACTGGGGACAATATTCCGATGAGTGAGGCAAATGGGGTCAATGTAGACACCATGAAGATTGTTGGTTACATGATTTCAAACGGCTTGATTGCCCTATGTGGTTCCTTGTTTGCCCAAAATGATGGATTTTCAGATGTGACTTCTGGGACAGGAACCATTGTTGTTGGTTTGAGTGCCGTGATTATTGCGGAAGTTTTGATACACGACTTGACCATTGGAGGCCGCTTGTTATCTATCGGAATTGGTGCTATTGTTTACCGTTTGATTATTTTAAATATCTATGAAATTCCAAATCTAGATCAAAACCTGGTTCGTCTCTTTAATGCAATCTTGCTCGCCTTGGTTTTATTTGCACCAGAATTGCAAAAGAGATTAAAGATTCGTGGTCTGAAATTGAGAAATGAATAGGAGGAGAAAGTTATGGCAAGTTTGTTAACACTTGAAAATATTCACAAAACATTTGAAGCAGGGACGGTCAATGAGAACCATGTCCTCAAAGGATTAGATTTAGAGGTTGAAGAGGGAGATTTTATCTCTGTGATTGGTGGAAATGGGGCAGGCAAATCCACTTTGATGAATATCTTGGCTGGCAATCTATCGGTGGACGAAGGGGACCTTTTATTGGCAGGCAAATCCATTAAAAATCTGAGTGTCAGAAAGAGAGCCAAGGATATTGCCCGTGTTTTTCAAGATCCTAAGATGGGAACAGCTTCTCGTTTGACGATTGAGGAGAATATGGCTATTGCCTTGAGACGCGGGCAGAAGAGAGGGCTTGGTTGGGGCGTGAAGGAGAAGGATAGAATCCAGTTCCAAGAGGCCTTGAAGGAGTTGAATATTGGTCTTGAAAACCGCTTAAAAGTAGATACTCAATATCTCTCAGGAGGACAAAGACAGGCCTTGACCCTAGTCATGGCAAGCTCTGGTGAAACCCAAACTTTTGCTTTTGGATGAACATACTGCGGCACTTGACCCGAAAACGAGTCAAATGGTGATGGATTTGACGCAAAAGATTGTGGAACACCATCAGTTGACGACTTTGATGATTACCCATGATATGAACCATGCGATTGAGTATGGTAATCGTCTCATTATGCTCTATCAAGGCAAGATAGTGGTGGATGTTAAGGGAGAGGAGAAAAAGCATCTGACAGTTGAAGATCTCATGCGTCTCTTCCAGAAAAATAGTGGCCAGAGTCTAGTCAGTGATGAATTGGTTTTAGGATAAAGAAAAACACCACACTTTGTAAGATACAAGGTGTGGTTGTATTTTATCTCTTAGACCAAGTTCTCTTCATAAAGAGAAGGAGGATTGGGTAAATCTCCAAGCGGCCTGCAATCATTGCAAAGGAGAGGAGAATTTTTGAGATAGGACTAAAGATTGAGAAGCTAGAAGTGGTTCCTAGAATAGGTCCGATATTATTGAAACAGCTAAAGACAGCGCTGGTCACAACCAGAAAATCATTGCTATCTAGGCTGACAATAAAGATAAGGGATAGCAAAATCATAGAATAGATGACAAAGTACTTGAGAATCTTATGCTGGGTATCCTTGTCAATTACCGTTTTATTAACATGGAGGGTCAAAACACGGTGGGGCGATAGGATTGACAAAATTTGATTTTTAGCAATTTTTGAAAGGATAAGGCCTCGAATAACCTTGAGTCCACCTGCGGTTGAACCAGCAGAACCACCGATTCCCATGAGGAAGAGAAGGATAAACTGGGAGAAGAGGGGCCAGTTGGTAATATCCCCGTAACCAAAACCAGTCGTTGTAATGATATTGGAAACTTGGAAGAAGGCCATTTCAAAACTCTTTGAAAACCCTGGATAGAGATAGAGGGTATTGAGGCTAATCAAGCCTGTAGAAAGCAGTACAATGACCAAGTAAGCTCGAAGTTCTTCATCTCCAAAGAAGGCCTTGACGCGACGGAGCATAAGGTAGTAGTAGAGATTGAAATTTACCCCAAAAACCAAACTCCTATACTAACCAGATAGGTAATCAGTGAGCTACCATAGTGGGCAATCCCGTCGTTATAGACGGTAAAGCCTCCTGTACCTGCTGTCCCCATAGCAATGACAAAACTATCAAAAAGGGGCATGCCAGCCAGATAATAGATGATGACAAAGAGGGAGAAGAGAGCTAGATAAAGGAGATAGAGAATCTGGGCAGTATTTTTGAGTTTGGATACAACCTTACCAAAGACGGGTCCAGGAACCTCAGCCTTCATCACTTCTAGGTGGCTATTCTTAGCATTATCCATAATAGCAAGTGCAAAAACAAGCACTCCCATCCCTCCAATCAAGTGGGTAAAGCTTCGCCAGAAGAGGAGGGAACGACTGAGAACCGAAACGTCATTCAGAATAGTTGCTCCAGTAGTTGTAAAGCCAGAACTAATCTCAAAAAAGGCATCGATAACGCTGGGAATTTGCCCAGCAAAAACAAAGGGGAGACCACCAAAGAAAGACCAAAGGATCCAACAAAGGGCAACAATCAAGATTCCCTCCTTGGCATAAATTCGTTGATTTTTTGGCTTTTGTAAAATTCCTGAACCACCTAGTAATACGAGAAGTCCTATGGTCGAAAAGAGGGCTGTAAAGACTTGGATTGATTCACGGTAATAGACAGCGATAGACACAGGAACCAAGAGGAGAACAGCTTCAATCAAAAGTAACTTTGAAAGGAGATAACGAATCATACTTTTATTCATTTCTTACCTCGCGATCAAGTCATAAATCTTGGTGATGTTTGGCAACAGGGTTGTTACTAGGAGCTTGTCTCCAACTTCCAGCATATCCTCCCCAGTTGGGAAAATAGTCTTGCCCTTTCGAATGATAGCTGCAATCAGAACCCCTTTTTTCAATTTCAGTTGAGAAAGAGGTTTGGCAGTCATCTTATTAGCTTCCTTGATATGGAATTGCAGGGTTTCGATTTGGCCATTGGCTAGATGGTGCATGGCCTGAAGGTCTGAATACTGGGCATTAACCCGACCACGAATAAAGTGCATGATTGTATCTACAGCGATGCTTTTAGGTGTGATGATACTTGAAAAATCAGGTGCATTGATAATCTCGAGGAGACTGGTACGATTGACCTTGGTGATATTTTTTTGTACACCTACCCTGTCAAGGAACATAGAGGTAATCAGATTTTCCTCATCGACCCCTGTTAGAGTTGCAACGGCATCATAGTTTTGAGCACTTTCTTCCAGCAGGATATCTTTTGCGGTACCATCTCCTTGAACGATGTAGAGATTTGGGAATTTCTCGCTAAAGAAGCTGGCGATTTCAGGATTGATTTCAATAACCTTGGTATCGATACGACTGTCTTTGAGAATACCTAGAAGATAATAAGCAATTCTACCTGCGCCAACGATGAGAAGGCTCTTCACGGCACGTGATTTAAAATAATTATGGAAGAGCATCATGTCAACACGGTTACCAGTGACAAAGATTCTATCTTTATCCTGTACAGTCATGTCACCGCTTGGAATGATAATTTGATGATCTCTTTCTATCGCACAGACAATGACATTGCCAAATTTTTTCCGAAAATCAGAAATGGGCATTTGGCAAAGACCACTGGAGGATTTAACAGTGAATTCCATCAAGCTGACCCGTCCACCAAAGAAACGTTCGACAGAGAGGGCGTTGGGGAAGTCAATGATATTCGCGATAGCACGAGCAGCCAAGAGCTCAGGGTTAACGATAAGAGAAAAACCGAGAATATTCTTTTCCTTGAAATAAGAGTTAGAATATTCAGGGTTCCGCACCCGAACGATGGTCTCTTTAGCTCCCATTTTTTTGGCTAGAACAGCTGCAATCATGTTCACTTCATCGTATTCAGTCAGGGCGATAAAGATATCACAATCCTGGACACTGGCTTGCTCAAGGATGGTAAAATCGGCCCCGTTACCAAGGATACCCATGATATCAAAGCGATTAACAATATGATTAAGAACAGCTTCGTCTTGCTCAATCAGCAAAACATCATGCTTTTCTGCAACCAAGGAGCGACAGAGGGCAGAACCAACTTTTCCCCCTCCGACAAGGATAATTTTCATAATAAAACCTACTTCTTCATTATGTAACTATCATACCTTTTTTCAAGAAAAAATGCACCTACTAGCTAATCACCAGAGTTTTTAGTAGGAAATTTGCTATAAGGTAAAACTATACCTGTTAAATCTGGCTATTAAGTACCTTTGCACCATTCCTCTGGCTATTATTTTTTTGATGACAACCCACCCTAGTCAGTTTGCTTCTAGTTTAAATCAAATTGGTGTGCCTTATAAGATTGCCTATTCTGTCAGCCTGACCTTGCGCTATATTCCAGATTTGCAGGAAGAATTCTTTACTATCAAGATGTCTCAGGAAGCGAGTGGGATGGAATTATCCAAGAAAGCTTCTCTTATGCAACGAATCAAAGGCAATCTGCGCATTATCACTCCCTTGATTTTTAGCTCGTTAGAACGCATTGATACCATCGCGACTGCCATGGAGCTTCGACGCTTTGGGAAAGAGAAAAAACGCACTTGGTATAGTTATCAGGCCTTGAAAAAAGGAGACTATCTTACCTTGCTCTTGGCAGCCTTGTTTTTAGTAGCTAGTTTGTTACTTATCTTGCAGAATCAGGGACGATTTTACAACCCTTGGAAATAGCTTGAAAAAATCAAAAAAATCAAGTCGTTTCTATTGACAATGATTCTGAAAGTGTTATACTAAGAAAGTAGTTTCGCTGATTTACTTCAAACCTGTTGTGAGGTAAGTTAACGATGCCTTAACCACGCTGTTTGCTGAGCTTGACTCCGGGCAGTGTGGCTATTTTTTTGCAATGGTGAAAGGAAGCAAGTCATGACAAATCACATTGTATTATTTGAGCCTCAAATTCCACAAAATACAGGCAATATCGCGCGTACTTGCGCTGCGACCAATTCTCCCCTCCACATCATCAAGCCAATGGGCTTTCCTATTGACGACCGCAAGATGAAGCGAGCTGGATTGGATTATTGGGATAAACTAGAGATTTATTTTTACGAGAGTTTGGAGGATTTCATGTCTCAGATGAAGGGCAAACTCTATCTGATTTCTAAATTCGCTGAGAAAGTGTATTCTGAGGTGGATTTATCGACTGACGAAGACCATTATTTTCTTTTTGGACGTGAAGACAAGGGCTTGCCGGAGGACTTTATGCGAGAACATCCTGAGAAAGCTCTCCGTATTCCTATGAATGATGAACATGTCCGCAGTCTCAATGTGTCTAATACCGTCTGCATGATTGTCTATGAGGCTCTCCGCCAGCAGAACTTTGCAGGTCTTGAGCTTGTTCATACCTATGAAGTGGATAAATTGAAATAAAAAATGAAAATGAAAATGAACAAAATGCTTGCGCTTGCAAGCGTTTTTTGTTATGATAAAAGAGTCTTCAGGGCAGGGTGTGATTCCCGACCGGCGGTAAATTTGACTAGCTATTTTAGCTTTCTCGTCGTTGTCTTGTCTCGATATGCTTTAAGTATTATCTTCGACTGCGACGCCTAGATAAATCTAAAATATCTTAACCAAATAAGTCCGCGAGCGCAAGCTGATGTGGTGAGATTCCACAACCGACAGTATAGTCTGGATGGGAGAAGACGAAAGAATAGCTTTGTCTGTTCTGATAGATTTATAGCTAAACTGTAACCGCTTGCTTTTGTTTTCTTTAATAGAGTGAGAGGGAACTTTTGGGATATAAAAAGTGAGAATAGATAGAGGAATCCTTTCTAACTTCTTCTGATTTTATAGAAAATTGGAGGAACCTGTTATGACAAACACACGTCGACTTTCGACCATTGCGATTTTATCAGCCATCTCATTTGTGCTGATGTACTTTGACTTTCCGCTTTTGCCAGCGGCGTCCTTCCTCAAAATCGAATTTAGTATCTTGCCAGTCCTTGTGGGCTTGGTGGTCATGGATTTGCCTGCTGCTCTAGGAATTCTCTTGCTTCGCTCACTCTTGAAATTGCTTCTTAACAGCCAGGGGGTGAATACTTATATTGGTTTGCCAATGAATATCGTAGCTTTGGGAGTTTTTGTCATCGTATTTGCTTTGATTTGGAAAAAGGAACGGACAACCCTTCGTTTCCTACTAGGTTCTCTAGCTGGGACTATTGGTTTAACCGTGGCTATGTTGGTTCTCAACTATGTTTATGCTGTTCCTTTGTACGCTAAGTTTGCTAACTTTGATATTGGAAAAATTTTGGGACTTTCCAACTACCTAATGACCATGGTATTACCTTTTAACTTGATTGAGGGTGTAATCTTTTCCGTTTCATTCTGGTTGTTGTATGTTCTCTTGAAACCAACCTTAAAACATTATGAGAGATAAACAAACATTTTTAATGAAGGGCAGTTTTGCCCTTTTACTTTTCGTTATTCTTGGCTATATGGTCAAATTTTACCCTGAAATGTTGGTCAATTTTGACCAACCGATACAGACTGCCGTTCGAGGAGACTTACCAAATTATTTGACGATTCTTTTCAGGGCCATCACACGCTTGATTGATATTCCAGTGATTATCACTTGGGTTGTCATTACAGCTTTTGTCTTTTATCGTAAGCGGTGGAAGATAGAAAGTTTCTTCATGCTGGGAAATCTGGCTTTGGCAGGTCTTTTAATCGTGACCTTTAAATATCTACCAGCGTCCACGACCAGCTATTTTACACTTGGTTGAGGAGAAGGGATTTTCCTTTCCAAGCGGCCATTCTCTGGCTGTGACGCTGATGGTAGGGACTTTGATTGTTATTCTTAGTCAGCGGATGAAAAATCTGGTCTGGAGAAAAGTCGTACAAATCGTCCTTGGCTTTTACTTAGTCAGTGTGCTGGTATCAAGGGTTTATCTGGGAGTTCATTATCCATCAGATGTCCTTGCCAGTCTCTGTGTCGGCTTGGGAGTCCTGTTTATCGAGTTTCCCTTTTATGACAAGCTTCGCTTCCAATGGCGATTCAAAGGCAAACAGAAGTGAGATAGGTCTTGCAAGAATGGTAAAAATCTGATAAACTAAGTAGTAATTGAATAGAAATCCGCAAGACTAGTAACTCAAGGGAAGTATATCAGGGAGGAGAGCCGTGACTGTAAGCTCTCTATATGAAAGCTGGGTGAATTCACTTGCGCATGGATTTAGAAATGAAGGTCTGACTTGTCAGATGAAAACGGATGGTACCGCGTGTCAACGCTCCGAGTGGAGTTTTTGGCATGTGGTTTTCTTTTTATCTACGAGAGACTGATGGAGGAATTATGTCAACTATTGAAGAACAATTAAAAGCGCTTCGTGAAGAAACGCTGGCTAGCTTGAAGCAGATTACTGCTGAAAATGAAAAAGAGATGCAAGATTTGCGTGTCTCTGTCCTTGGTAAAAAGGGTTCGCTCACTGAAATCCTCAAAGGGATGAAAGATGTTTCTGCTGAGATGCGTCCAATCATTGGGAAACACGTCAATGAGGCTCGTGATGTCTTGACAGCTGCTTTTGAAGAAACAGCTAAGCTCTTGGAAGAAAAGAAAGTCGCGGTTCAACTTGCTAGTGAGAGCATCGATGTGACGCTTCCAGGTCGTCCAGTTGCTACTGGTCACCGTCATGTTTTGACACAAACTAGTGAAGAAATCGAAGATATTTTCATTGGGATGGGTTACCAAGTCGTGGATGGTTTTGAAGTGGAGCAAGACTACTATAACTTTGAACGTATGAACCTTCCAAAAGACCACCCAGCTCGTGATATGCAGGATACTTTCTATATCACTGAAGAAATCTTGCTCCGTACTCACACGTCTCCAGTGCAGGCGCGTGCCATGGATGCCCATGATTTCTCTAAAGGTCCTTTGAAAATGATCTCACCAGGGCGTGTCTTCCGTCGTGATACGGACGATGCGACCCATAGTCACCAGTTCCACCAAATTGAAGGCTTGGTTGTTGGGAAAAATATCTCTATGGCAGACCTTCAAGGAACCCTTCAGTTGATTGTGCAAAAAATGTTCGGTGAAGAGCGTCAGATCCGTCTGCGTCCATCTTACTTCCCATTCACAGAGCCATCTGTTGAGGTGGATGTTTCTTGCTTCAAGTGTGGTGGAGAAGGCTGTAACGTATGTAAGAAAACAGGTTGGATCGAAATTATGGGTGCCGGTATGGTTCACCCACGTGTCCTTGAAATGAGTGGTATCGATGCGACTGTTTACTCTGGATTTGCCTTTGGTCTTGGACAAGAGCGTGTGGCCATGCTCCGTTACGGAATCAACGATATCCGTGGATTCTACCAAGGAGATGTCCGCTTCTCAGAACAGTTTAAATAATGATTAGAAAAGTAGAAAAGGCAGATGTTGAGGTGTTGGCTAACATAGCCAAACAAACCTTTCGTGAAACATTTGCTCATGATAATACGGAAGAGCAGTTACAGGAATACTTTGAAGAGGCTTATAGTCTGAGAGTTTTGTCAACTGAGTTGGAAAATCCTGACTCCGAAACCTATTTCATTACGCACGAAGAGGAGATAGCTGGTTTTCTCAAAGTCAACTGGGGAAGTGCTCAGACTGAGAGAGAATTAGAGGATGCTTTTGAAATTCAACGTCTCTATGTGCTAGAAAAATTCCAAGGATTTGGATTCGGTAAGCAACTGTTTGAATTCGCTCTGGAACTTGCTACAAAAAATAGTTTTTCCTGGGCTTGGTTAGGTGTTTGGGAGCATAATACAAAAGCTCAAGCGTTTTTATAATCGATATGGTTTTGAAAAATTTAGCCAACATCATTTTATGGTTGGTCAAAAAGTAGATACAGATTGGTTACTGAAAAAGAAATTAAGGTAAGAAGATGATTCTTCTATTTGAAATGATAGGAAAGGAAAAGAACTAGAGTGACAACTGTCATTCTGGAAAACTAAATTATGCTTGTATCTTATAAATGGTTAAAAGAATTGGTGGACATTGATGTTCCATCACAAGAGTTGGCTGAAAAAATGTCAACTACAGGGATCGAGGTAGAAGGTGTCGAATCACCGGCTGCTGGTCTCTCAAAAATTGTCGTCGGTGAGGTCTTGTCTTGCGAAGATGTGCCAGAAACTCACCTCCATGTTTGTCAGGTTAACGTTGGCGAAGAAGAAGCCCGTCAAATCGTTTGTGGTGCCCCAAATGTGCGTGCTGGTATCAAGGTTATGGCGGCTCTTCCAGGAGCTCGCATCGCTGACAATTACAAAATCAAAAAAGGGAAAATCCGTGGTCTTGAGTCACTTGGGATGATCTGTTCACTTGGTGAATTGGGAATTTCTGACTCAGTTGTACCTAAGGAATTCGCAGATGGCATCCAAATCTTGCCAGAAAATGCCGTTCCAGGTGAGGAAGTCTTCTCATATCTAGACTTGGATGATGAAATCATCGAACTTTCTATCACACCCAACCGTGCGGATGCCCTTTCTATGCGTGGGGTGGCTCACGAAGTAGCAGCTATCTATGATAAGGCAGTCAACTTTAAAGAATTTACTCTTTCAGAAACTGACCAAGTTGCAGCAGATGCTCTTTCTGTGGGCATTGAGACAGACAAGACGCCTTACTATGCAGCTCGTATCTTGGACAATGTGACTATCGCACCAAGTCCACAATGGTTGCAAAACCTTCTTATGAATGAAGGTATCCGTCCTATTAACAACGTGGTGGACGTGACAAACTACATCCTGCTCTACTTTGGTCAACCAATGCATGCTTTTGACTTGGATACCTTTGAAGGGACTGACATCCGTGTGCGTGAAGCGCGTGCTGATGAAAAATTGGTGACTTTAGATGGTGAAGAACGTGACTTGGACGTGAATGACTTAGTTATCACTGTCGCAGACAAGCCAGTAGCCCTTGCAGGTGTCATGGGCGGTCAAGCAACAGAAATCTCTGAAAAGTCTAGTCGTGTCGTCCTTGAAGCTGCAGTCTTCAACGGAAAATTAATCCGCAAGACTAGCGGACGTCTCAACCTTCGTTCTGAGTCATCTTCTCGCTTTGAAAAAGGGATTAATGTGGCAACTGTTAACGAAGCTCTTGATGCGGCAGCTAGCATGATTGCAGAGCTTGCAGGTGCGACTGTGCGTAAGGGTATCGTTTCAGCGGGTGAGCTTAATACCTCTGATGTGGAAGTTTCTTCAACTCTTGCTGATGTTAATCGTGTCCTTGGTACAGAACTTTCTTACGCGGATGTAGAAGACGTCTTCCGTCGTCTTGGCTTTGGTCTTTCTGGAAATGCAGACAGTTTTACAGTCAGCGTCCCACGCCGTCGATGGGATATCACAATCGAAGCAGACCTCTTTGAAGAAATCGCTCGTATCTATGGTTATGACCGATTGCCAACCAGCCTTCCAAAGATGATGGTACAGCTGGTGAATTGACAGCCACACAAAAACTCCGCCGTCAAGTTCGTACTATTGCTGAAGGAGCAGGTTTGACAGAAATCATCACCTATGCTCTAACAACTCCTGAAAAAGCAGTTGAGTTCACGGCTCAACCAAGTAACCTTACGGAACTCATGTGGCCAATGACAGTGGACCGTTCTGTCCTCCGTCAAAATATGATTTCTGGTATCCTTGATACGGTGGCTTATAACGTAGCTCGTAAGAATAAAAACTTGGCCCTTTACGAGATTGGGAAAGTCTTTGAACAAACAGGTAATCCAAAAGAAGAACTTCCAAATGAGATCAACAGCTTTGCCTTTGCCTTGACAGGCTTGGTTGCTGAAAAAGATTTCCAAACAGCAGCAGTTCCAGTTGATTTCTTCTATGCTAAAGGAATCCTTGAAGCATTATTTACTCGCTTGGGACTAGAAGTGACCTATACGGCAACATCTGAAATCGCTAGCCTCCACCCAGGACGTACAGCTATGATTTCACTCGGTGACCAAGTTCTTGGTTTCCTTGGCCAAGTGCATCCAGTCACTGCTAAGGCTTACGATATTCCAGAAACGTATGTAGCTGAGCTCAACCTTTCAGCCATCGAAACTGCGCTTCAACCTGCTAATCCATTTGTAGAAATTACTAAATTCCCAGCAGTCAGCCGTGACGTTGCCCTTCTCCTCAAGGCAGAAGTCACTCACCAAGAAGTTGTGGACGCGATCCAAGCTGCAGGCGTAAAACGTTTGACAGATATCAAACTCTTTGACGTCTTCTCAGGCGAAAAATTGGGACTTGGTATGAAGTCAATGGCTTATAGCTTGACTTTCCAAAATCCAGAAGATAGCTTAACGGACGAAGAAGTCGCACGCTATATGGAAAAAATCCAAGCATCGCTCGAAGAAAAAGTCAATGCAGAAGTGCGTTAAAGTATCAATCCATCCTTTGGGGTGGATTTTTGCTTTTCAAATAACAATTCAGGATCAAAAATAGACAGTTGAGGAGCGGAGGTGATAAATTGAGTTTGCTACTGTATAATGGATTTATCACTAATACTCTTCGAAAATCTCTTCAAACCACGTCAGCTTCGCCTTGCCGTACTCAAGTACAGCCTACGGCTAGCTTCCTAGTTTGCTCTTTGATTTTCATTGAGTATAAAAGTGCTCCAGGCCATATTTTACACAGCAATAGTCTTATAAAAATGGACGAAAATCATTGTAAAGGCTATCAAAAAAGAGTATAATGAGTGAAAGACATTTCGGAGGTGAAAGATGCTAGAAGTAAGAAGTCTAGAGAAAAGTTTTGGACCCAAGCAAGTTTTGTTTGGTATTGACTTTCAAGCGCGACCAGGTCGTATTTTGGGATTAGTCGGGAAAAACGGTGCTGGGAAGACAACAATTTTCCACAGTATTTTGAAGTTTTTAGAATATCAAGGAGAAATTAGTCTTGATAATCAGGATATTCGTCAGGAAACGTACGTTCGGATTGGCTATTTGCCTGAGGAACGCAGCCTCATGCCTAAATTGACAGTCCTTGAACAAGTTCGCTATTTGGCGACTCTAAAAGGTATGGATGCCAAGGAAGTTAAGGAAAAACTTCCTCAATGGATGAAGAGGTTGGAAGTGAAAGGAAAGCTGACTGATAAAATCAAGAGTCTGTCAAAAGGAAATCAGCAGAAGATTCAGCTCATCATTACTCTGATTCATGAACCAGACTTGATTATCTTGGATGAGCCTTTCAGTGGATTGGACCCAGTCAATACAGAATTGCTCAAACAAGTCATTTTTCAGGAAAAAGAGCGTGGAGCAACCATTATCTTTTCTGACCATGTCATGACTAACGTCGAGGAACTTTGTGACGATATTCTCATGATTCGAGATGGTCGTGTGGTCTTGCATGGACCAGTTCAGGATGTTCGCAATCAATACGGGAAAACGCGTCTCTTTGTTTCAAGTGAACGAAGCAAGGAAGAATTGGAAAATCTTCCTCATGTCAAACAGGTGAGCTTGACCAAACAAGGCAGTTGGAAATTGATCTTGGAGGATGAGAGCGCTGGAAGAGAACTTTTCCCAATCTTGACTCAAGGGCAATATATCGCAACCTTTGACCAGCAAGCGCCAACAATCGATGAAATCTTTAAACTAGAATCAGGGGTGGAAGTATGAGAAATATGTGGGTTGTAATGAAGGAAACCTATCTTCGACATGTCAAATCGTGGAGTTTCTTCTTTATGGTGATTTCACCATTCTTGTTTATCGGTCTTTCTGGAGGAATTGGCTATCTCCAAGGCTCTTCTATGGCCAAAAATAGTAAGATAGCAGTAGTAACAACTGTGCCATCTGTGGAAGATGGGCTCAAGGGTACTAATGGTATCAACTTTGATTATCAGGATGAAGCCAGTGCCCAAGCTGCTATCAAAGATGAGAAAATCAAGGGTTACCTAACCATTGACCAAGAGGACAGCGTCCTCAAGGCCGTCTATCACGGTGAAACTTCTCTTGAGAGTGCGATTAAGCTAGGAGTAACGAGCAAGTTAAATGAGCTTCAAGGACAACTCAATCGCTCGGCAGCTAATTTGTCACAAGAACAGGAAAAACGCTTGGAACAAACAGTTAACTTTACGGAGAAAATTGATGAATCTAAGGAAAACAAAAAAATTGTTCAAACCATTGCGGCCGCAGGGCTTGGTTTCTTCCTTTATATGATTTTGATTACCTATGCTAGTGTCACTGCTCAGGAAGTGGCTAGCGAGAAAGGAACCAAAATCATGGAAGTGGTCTTCTCTAGTATCCGAGCTAGTCATTATTTCTATGCTCGCATGCTGGCTCTGCTTCTTGTGATTTTGACCCATATTGGCATTTACGTCGTGGGTGGACTTGCTGCCATTCTTCTCTTTAAAGACCTACCAATCTTGGCACAATCTGGTATTTAAACCATATAGGAGAGGCTTTCTCGCTCAACACCTTATTGTTTGTCTTGGTTAGCCTCTTTATGTACGTTGTTTTAGCAGCCTTCCTAGGTTCTATGGTTTCTCGTCCTGAGGACTCAGGAAAAGCCTTGTCGCCTTTGATGATTTTGATTATAGGTGGTTTTTTTGGAGTGACAGCTCTAGGTGCAGCTGGTGACAATCTCATCTTGAAGATTGGTTCATATATTCCCTTTATTTCGACTTTCTTCATGCCGTTTAGAGCTATTAATGGTTATGCAAGTGATTTAGAAGCTTGGATTTCGCTTGCTATTACGATTGCTTTTGCAGTAACTGCAACAGTCTTTATCGGACGTATGTATGCTAGTCTCGTTTTGCAAACAGATGATTTAGGTCCTTGGAAAACCTTTAAACGTGCCTTATCTTATAAATAGAAGAGCCTCGCATAAGCGAGGTTTTCTTTGCTCTCAGAGTTTGCTTTTAAGAAAAATATTTTTCATATCTATTGACTTTTAGGGGTAAAATTTGGTATGATAGTAGGCGGTATTGTTTACCCCATTTGAAAGGCCCCGGAACCTTCCAAATACTTTTCGATGGGAAGGAACACCCATCACCGTAAACAAAAATCGAACTATATATAGGAGAAATCATGAACAAAACAACATTTATGGCTAAACCAGGCCAAGTTGAACGTAAATGGTACGTAGTTGACGCAACTGATGTACCACTTGGACGTCTTTCTGCAGTAGTTGCTAGCGTACTTCGCGGAAAAAACAAACCAACATTTACACCACACACTGATACAGGTGACTTTGTGATTGTTATCAATGCTGAAAAAGTTAAATTGACTGGTAAAAAAGCAACTGATAAAATCTACTACACTCACTCAAACCACCCAGGTGGATTGAAACAAATCTCTGCAGGGGAACTTCGTTCTAAAAATGCAGTACGTTTGATCGAGAAATCAGTTAAAGGTATGCTTCCACACAATACACTTGGACGCGCTCAAGGTATGAAGTTGAAAGTATTTGTTGGAGCTGAGCACACTCACGCTGCACAACAACCAGAAGTTCTTGATATTTCAGGACTTATCTAAGGAAAGGAACAATAAAGTATGTCACAAGCACAATATGCAGGTACTGGACGTCGTAAAAACGCTGTTGCACGCGTTCGCCTTGTTCCAGGAACTGGTAAAATCACTGTTAACAAAAAAGATGTTGAAGAGTACATCCCACACGCTGACCTTCGTCTTGTCATCAACCAACCATTTGCAGTTACTTCAACTGTAGGTTCATACGACGTTTTCGTTAACGTTGTAGGTGGTGGATACGCTGGTCAATCAGGAGCTATCCGTCACGGTATCGCTCGTGCCCTTCTTCAAGTAGACCCAGACTTCCGCGATTCATTGAAACGCGCAGGACTTCTTACACGTGACTCACGTAAAGTTGAACGTAAGAAACCAGGTCTTAAGAAAGCTCGTAAAGCATCACAATTTAGTAAACGTTAATTCGAAAGAATTACTATACTTACAAAGAGCACCTTTCGGGGTGTTCTTTTTGTACTTTCTTACTAAATTGGTGCAATTGACACAGTTGTTGCGACTTTAGTCGCTTACAAATGTGGCTGCAACATGACGAAGTCAGTTGCCTCAAAACGTTAATCAATACGATTATATCAACGTTTCAAAGCACTCAAGAGTTTACCTCATGGGTGCTTTTTTTATGTTTTTTGAAAAAGTTCACCTCAAAGTTTACCTTATTGTTTTAGAGACTTTAAAGCAAATTCACCTACTGTCATAGGAACTACATTAGAAGTGTTGACATAAGTCTTTGTTGTAATCGTTTCACTATGCGTTAGTGCTTTATAGGTTCCATAGTTTAATCCAGTTTTAGCTATTTTATTATTTCTTGAGTACTAGCTTCTCAGCAAAAACGTTGAGAGCAGGTGCGACAGAATTTCCATTCAGCGAAGTATCCGATAAGAAAATAGGATTAACTGCTTCAACAAGAGCATCTTCTGGAAAGAGAGTGGTAGAAGCAGGTGTAATAACGTGGAAGGCACCATGAGTTTCACTATTTAGAATATGTCTTTGGTACTTTCCTTCTTTACCAAAGACATAACGAGGAGCGTTTCCTAATTTCTCATAGTAAGCTGGGCCGATAAATTCTGGTTTCATTTTAAAGTTTCTGGGATCATAAGTTGTTTCATTTCTGATTGTAAAATAAAAAGAGTTAAGCTGGTAGCTTCACTCTTGAGTAGTAGTGAGTAGAGAGTTAACGTTTAAACATTCTAGTATAGAATGCCACTTCGGAATGAGAAAATCCTGTAACAAGTGATTTCTTTGCTAAAGACTCTAAATCATTCAAAGATTGAGTGTATAACTGTGCGGTTAGCTTATCAGATGAACTGAATATTCTATATGTAAATGTGTAATTATCGTAAAGTCGTTTACATTGTAGTGCGAAAAAAGTTTGTCATAGTTTTATCCTTTATTATAAATGTAAAAAAGCTACTAAGAAACAGAAGACTTAGTAGCTTGAGAGTGAGTCTATCAAGGTAGATAGACAGCAGTAAAGAAAAGTTATTGGTTGAAGGATTCCTCCTTCACGGTGGCAAAGTTTAGCAAGGTGCATTGCATGAATTACCATCGCTTTCCCAGCCAACCACAATAGGTAGTCATTATCATACCCATTGGGTTCTCTTACGCCCTTTGGCGAAGCCAGTTCACTTTACTATTCGGAAAAGTGCGAAAGTCCGAAATGCGTTGAAGTCCACAAATAATGTTTTAAATCTTCACTTCAACCATCAAACAGACTTGACTTTTCTTTTCAAAACGTTTACAATAAAGGTACGAAGTTTAGTGTAGTTTTGGCAATCAGTCTTCTGGTTGTCAGACGCACTTTTTATTTAATTGTCAATGATCGTGATTTAGCCTTGAAGATAAGGTTATTATTTTCAATTGTTATACAACTATTAGTTGTTGGTTATATTTTACAACCGTTAGTTGTAAATGTCAACGGTTTTCTGCAAAATTTTAAAATATTTTTTTGAGGTCACATATGGAATTCGCAGAACGATTGAAAACACTAAGGAAACAAGTTAAACTAACACAGACTCAAATAGCTGAAAAAATAGATATTTCCCAACAAGCATATGCTTCATGGGAACGTGGAGCAAAAAAACCAACACAAGAAAATCTTGTTAAGATTGCACAAGTTTTAAATGTGTCCGTTGATTATTTAGTTGGGAACTCAGAAGAAAAATCAGATGAATTAGATAATATTGAATTGCTTTTCCGTATGAACTCAAAAGGCTTGACTGATGAGGAAAAGGAAATTTTTAAGAAAGAGTTGATTGAATTTATGGAAATTAGGAAGAAAGCGTTTGAAAAGTAAAGAATAGAACGAAGTTGGTAAGTATTAAACAGTTTATACTTTAAGTATTGTATTTGTATTTAATTAAAGGGAGCTTTTGTAGTGCTGAAAAAGATAATTCAACAAAAAGATAATGTACCAATTTTAATAATTCATTTTATACTTTTTTTTATTGTAGGAATTATTTATTGTTTTTTTAATATAGAGAGTGTAGAAGTAGCCTATTTTATTATTTCTATCTTTATTATTTTTAAAGCTAATCTGTTTTTATTTATCTTTCACTAAGGAAAAAAATTATTGTAAAAAAATAGCAAATTTAACAATAACAGTTTTTTTAGGTTTTATAGACTTTCTAATTTTTAACTGAATTAGTACTTTTTTTCTTATGGATCACAACAATCTGAATTTTAATATTTCTGATCTTATCTATTTAATTATTTTTTTATAGTACCCCTGATATTTATTATGCCCATGTTGGAAGCTTATCTAATGAAAAGTACGAAACCAGAAAATATACTCCCTATCATAATTGTTGCATTTTGTGAAGTTATACTTGGAACGATATTATATTTTATTGATCCCAAAGAATCAGCAATTATATCAGCATTTAGTGCATTATTTATATTTTTGTTAACACCTGAAAATTTGGAGGTTTTATTAAACATAAAAATATCGAAATATAGGGCACAACAAATTTCGTTCATTAGATCTAATTTAATATTTTTGATTCCAATTATGTACATAATAGCAAAAATGATTCCGATTTCTACGTGTGTTAATAATCCTTTGGAGATTGTACAACAGCTCATATATCGCTTATTCTTCTTACTAGTATTGTGGGTAATTACAGTATTTTTAATTTATTTGCCAAATAATAGACAGTCTATTCAAAAGTATCTTGGTTCACCTTCTAACCAGGTAGAACTAAATGGAAATTGGAATATGATTATAAAAAAATAAATATACTAAAAAAAGATATTATTGTAAGACAATCCTTATTGAATATAGATGGTAGAAGACTAATGTATCATAAGACAATTTTTTTATTTAAATAAAAAAATCGGAGGTACTGAATGATTATGAAGAAAAAAAGTTGGGAAAAATAATAAAAAAATTGATAGTGAACAAATAATTTTAGAACTTGATAATAAAGGTGAGAGAAAAATCTTTACGAAATAGTAAGAGTTATATAAAAATTTATCAAGATTGGAAGTAAAGAGTATAATAATTTTAAACAAAAAAATATAAAAAAAGGAAAAATGCAATATTTCGTAACATTAAAAATCTTGGATCCAATTACTCAAAAAAAGATATAGAAGTCACAAAATTTATTAGTTATACAGACAAAAACTACTTTATTGAAGCAAATAGTAAAACAAGTGATGAATATAAACTTGAAAACGATATGTTGGTTGGGTTGAAAAGTAATGAGGAGTCTTTAACGTATCTAGATACTTATGAATCAGATACATTTTACTAGTGGACAGTCGTCCACTTTTTTTATATAATACACTCAATCTATTTGGTTTAGTTGTTGCGAATTATGACTTAAGGGAGGTACTGTTCGTTGGATGAATTGTATTCAAGGGTAAGTGAAATAACAAAACAGGCCCTATATTCTTTTATGAAAGAAGAAGAAATTTCAACCCTAAATTATCACTTTCGTTACTTTTTTGACCATTGCATTTGTAATAATAATATCCAAGTAATTAGTCATCACTTTTCAAATCATAAGATTGAAGGTTTGACAGTTATTGATGAGTTTGGTATTAGTTTTTCCTATGAAGAAGACAATCCAGTGACTAAGCGCCACTTCACCTTATGTCATGAGCTGGGACATTTTATTTTAAAGCATGAGGGGTCTTATTTTACAGAATCTGTGGATAATAACGAATCAGAGTTGGAACGAGAAGCCAACATTTTTTCAGCTATTATACTTATGCCAGATATTGTTCTGTTGTCTAAAATTTATTATTCCTGTGATACCTTTCAAAAGATCAGTTTCAAAACGGGCACTTTCTTTTCGTTTAATTGACTTATTAAGGCACTATGAAGTAGATGATGAGTCAGCCATTAAGCAAGCAGTTGAAGAATATATAGACGGTCAGAATGCTTCTCTTCATCACTATTTTCATCAAGTAAAAGAAATTTTGATTGCAGAATTTAATAAGTATCAACCGTCTCTGTTATTAAGCTTAAAAAAGAAAATGAACAAACAAATTTTGTGACTAGTCAAGAATTACCAGAATTATTAAATCAAAATTGTTGGCATGAGACTAGAGCTAAAAAGGGATTAAAAGTGTGGCTTGTTTATAACAAGGGGAAATCATTAGCCTATGTTTGGGATAATGAAAAATTATCTGAAACAGAAGCAGAAAGTAAATAAAATTTTATTTAATCCACCATATTCTCAAGGGAAAACAGACAAAACTCTAACAGAAATCAATTTTATTCGTCACGCTTTGGATATGCTGGTGACTGGGGGGAAATTAGCGGTGATTGTCCCCCAATCAACGATGGTTGGTAAATCTAAGGAAGAAAAAGAATACAAGAAAAAAATTCTTGAAAAACATACTTTAGATATGGTAATTACTGTAAATAAAGATACCTTCTATGGCGTGGGGACTAATCCTGTTATCGCGGTTTTCGAGGCAGGGAAACCTCATGATATCGAAAGAAAAAAAGTTAAATTTATTAATTTTGAGGAAGATGGTTTTGTTGTAAGAAAACATATTGGTTTGATTGATGATGGTACAGCAAAGAAAAACAGACGTTACTTATTTGATGTTATTAATGGAAATGAAGAGAATTACACGACAAAGTTTATGGTGAAATCGACAATCCAAGCAGAGGATGAGTGGTTACACAGTTTTTACTACTTTAATGATGAACCGCCAAGTGATACTGATTTTGAAAAGACTGTTGCAGATTATCTGAGTTTCCAATTTGATATGTATACCCATGGTAGAGGCTATTTATTTGAAGAGGTACAGGATGAAGAATAGAAAATGGAAAGAGTTTAGACTCGCAGAGTTATTCCAAGTAAAACGTGGCAAACGTCTTGTCGAAAGTAGTCGTATTGCAGGGATGCGCCCATTTATAACAGCAGGTTTTCATAACAGTGGAATTGCTAGTTTTATTGCAAATAGTGAGCAGGAAATTTTTCCTAAAAACACAATCACGATTGATATGTTTGCAAATGCATTTTACCGTAATTATTCCTATAGTGCAGATGATAATATTCTAGTGTTAATTAATGATGATATTTCAGAAAACTGTAAATTATTTATTACTTCAGTTTTTGATAATGCAAATCAATTTAGTTATGGAAAACAGTATAGACTAGGAAATTTTAAAAGGCAGAAAATTATGCTTCCTGTTACAAATTACGGGACGCCTGATTGGGCATTTATGGAAGAATACGTTCAAATTAAATTAAATAAAATCAAATCAAGGCTACCTATCGACTTCCTAGACCAAATAAAATAACAGATTTTAGAGAATTAGACGAAGTTAAGTGGAAAGAGTATTTCTTGACAGATATATTTGAAACTATTAAACGAGGTAAACGCTTGAAAAAATCTGATCATATTTCAGGTAACATTCCTTATATAAGTTCAACAAAAATGAATAATGGGTGCGACGGTTTCTTAGGAAATCAAAAAGGGGTTAGAAAATTTAGGAATTGTTTAACAATTGCTAATAGTGGAAGCGTTGGAAGTGTATTTTACCATGATTATCAGTTTATAGACTCTGATCACGTTACAGCTTTGGTAAATTCCAAATTGACCAAGCAGCAATATCTCTTTATTGCTAGTCGTATGTCAAAAATTGGTGAAAAGTATTCATTCAATCGTGAAATGAATGATGAAAGAATACAGAGAGAAAAAATACAACTTCCAGTTGGTATAAATGGTCAACCAGACTATGACTATATGGAACAGTATATGAAACGTATGGAAAATAAAGTAATAAAAAAAATAGGGATGAGCTAATGTATATCAGTATTTCAAGTGAAAGTACTATTGAAAATATTTTTTCAAATTTTTTAATTATTGACGGAGAAACTTATCAATTTTCTATCCCTTTGTACCAGAGAGAATACTCTTGGAGAGAAGAGCAGTGGAGAGAGACTTTTGATGACCTTATTCATTCGTTGAATAAGCCTGATATGGATACGGATTATTGGGGAAATATTATTGTTTTTAAAAATGATGCGAACAGGGAATTTGAAATTGTAGATGGGCAACAACGATTAATAACACTGTTGTTGCTAATCTTATCTGTTGGAGAGATCAATAAGCCAAATGGCTTTTTACCGTTAAAATTTAAAGGTGATAATAATGAGTTGTGGTTGAAAATAGCTTCAAAACTTCGTTTAAGACAGGATGAGAAACGCCATGCGTTTAATCAAGCAATAGAATTTTTTGAAGAATGTATTAGAGAAGAAGGCTTAGATGCAAACCAGTTATTACAACATATTCAAAAAACAAAACTTTCTATTGTGATTGTGGATGACGAACTTGAAAGCAACTTACTTTTTGGACGTTTAAATACACGAGGCCTACCTTTAGGTCAGGTGGATTTGATTAAGCATAAGTTGTTCTATGCTACAAAAAGAAGAATGGCACCAACAGGAAATGATGAGGTATTAGAAAAGTGGAAGGCACTTTTTTTAACTACAAAGGATTTGAATACAACTATAGATCAGTTTTTGGAAAAATGGTGGGAAGTTCACTACGATTTAAATAACGAAACCTTATACTCGTCTTTTCAACAAAAATTAATTTCAGATGACTATTTATCGTTTTTAGAGTCAGTTTTAGCTTCTTCTCAACAAATCTTAGATTTAAAAAACAATAGCACAGGGACCGATAATAGAATTGGACGAAATTTGAAATGGCTATTGAAAATTTCTCAATCGGAGCAACTTTGGATGGTACTAATAGCGTTAGAAGATACAGTATTACCATCAAAAAGAAGAATTGATTTTTACGAACAATTAACGGTGTATGAATTTTGTAGGGCGATATCTTCTCAATCCGATTTCTCAGAACTAGATGATATATACTATGATTTCGCCAAAAATTTACTTAGTGAAGTAGCTGGTAATCGAATGAATGGCAATGAAGTAATTGTTGAAATTGCAAAAGTAACCCAAAAAATGGTAGAACTTTTGCCTGACTTACCTGACTTCATCGATGACTTTTCAGCCTTGAGGTTTGATGATAGTGGTAGATGGGAATGGGAAGGTATAAGTCATGAACAAATGCTTTCTAGATATGCAATATATACTCTGAATAACTGGTTAGATACAACTAATCATGGAGCTGGTGTTGAATATCGAACTAAGGATGATGATGAGTATTCGATAGAACATATAAGAGCAAAACTGCATGCAATTAGCGCGAGTTCCCATGAATATTTAATTGGTAATCTTGTAGTGCTGGAAAAACAAATAAATAACGATTTGGGAGATATAGATGTTGATGAAAAGCTATCTGAATATAAAAAATCCTCCTATCCCCAAATGAAAGAGTTTCTGATTAAAAAAGAGAGAAAACACGGAACTGCATATCGTAGAAACAATATGATGGAATGGAATAAGAATGGATTTGGTGTTTCAGATATTGAAAATAGAGGAAGATATTTAGCGAATTCATTCTACGAACGAATAGAAGAAATCTTGGGTATGAAATAACAATGTTATCTGCTTCGAAATAACTGTTTTTCGGAAATATAAAGAGATATAGAAATTTCCAGGAGTGACTTGTAACTTCTTTCAATCCTATGGCATATTTATATGCTGTTTGAATCGTCTCGATGAGAGTACAACTTTTTGAAACTTTATGAGGCATTGAGCTATGCAACCAAGTTTTATAAAAAATTAGAATCTGACCCAAAATAAATTTCAACAAGGTTTCAAAACACTTAGTCCCTATCCAGATTTGGATAGGGTTTTTCATCATTCCAAATTCGAATTAAAATTTCAACACTTGCTTTTAAATGGAATAGTTCAGTTGTTATATCGCTGTTAGTGTGGTTGTTTTCTATTTGGTAACAATGGCGTTTGATATGCCATAATGCTCTTTGGATGTTATTTTCTTTTATATTTTTCATGGTTATATCATATCAAAAGAAATTATATGATTACTCTAATAATTCTCAAATGATAAAAAATAACTCTGAACGGTATATACAGATTATAAACAAGTATTTTAAAATGTTTTACGGATACAAAAAAGAACACTCAAAAGTAGTGTTCTTATGAATTAAGTAAAGTTTCCACTAATTCTCGAGGATATTATTGATAACCATACTTTTTTAAAGCTTTTTGATAAGCCTTGCTATCTTTTTTATAATAGTCGTGCCTCATGCCTGAAATATCTACAGTAAATACATCATCTTTAAAAGTATAACTTTTTGTCAGTTTAATGATATTTTCTCCCAATAATTGAATGGTCGATTTTTCTTTGTCTATGGTAAAACCTTCGGCCTCTTCATGTTTAATAGTTCCCGTATCACCAGATATAACAAAAGCTACTTCATTTCTATTTTCGTTTATCCAGTAATATTCTCCATCTAAGGAGATATTTGATTGCTTAGAGCAAGCCATTAGCAAAAATGAAGATATAGATACCAATAATAATACGATTAATTTTTTCATCTTACTTCCTCCTTTCAACATTATACCAAATAAATATCACGAGTATAATATAGATGTTGTCAGTTACTATTAAACATTTTTCGAGAAAATACTTATTTTTCGGGAAAAAGTAGGTAGAAAGTAAATTTTGACAGAAGTTATTTTACATAAAGAATCTTAAAAATAGTTGACAAATTAAAGAAAAACGCTTACAATACTACTATGTTGCAACTTCCATTGTTGGCGAATTAGAGTCGCCCTGAAGGAGGAAAGACCATGAAAGTGGATAAGAAAACCCTTGCTCGTCTTGAGCTAGCAACATACGTCCTTTTAGCAGTAAAAGATATTGTTATCAAGTACCTTGAAATCAATAATCAGAAGTTAGAAGGCTAGCATACAGTTTTACTGTATGCTTTTTATTTAAATTTTAGAAATGGATTGAAAATATGATTATAGAAAAAAATATAGTTTCTATCAATAATCAGGCAAATTATTTTAAGTCATTATTTGAGTATAAAATCTTTGAGGGACCATATAAAAATTTCATAAGAAATACAGCTAGAAATGGGTCTGACTTTCCTCTATTTTCTATTGCTTCTGATAATTTTTTTATATATCAAAAAGTATGAACGAGTGTTACAATCTGATATTCGAAATTTTTTTAATAAATCCTATTTTAGAAGAATTATTGAATAATTGTGGTTATAAAGTTGAAAGTCAATTGGAAAAAGTTAAGAAAAGCATAGTGGCTATAATAATGATAAAAATAGAGCTTTACAGTATTTGTCCATTTCAGTTTATTTTTTTACAAAAAAATAATCTTAGGTATGGGGTGAGATATACAAATTTATATGATACTGATGATATTGTAAAAAGATTTAATAAAAAAATTTTTCAAATAGATAAAGTAATCATTTTACATTTTTTTCAAATGAACAAGATTTTTGGATTAAACCAATATCGAGAAATAATAAACATTTCTGATTGTTCAATTAAAATGTTTTTTTGATGAGTTTATAAATGAAAAACTTATATCATTATTTTTTTGACCACATTAAAAAGAAGTGATCGAAGAAATCCAGAAATTAATAGGTTTTGACACAATTCCTAGTATAAATATTTCAAACATAACTGGCGTTAAACATGAATTAAGAGAAAAATTTAAATAATATAGATTTTCGATTATTGACTTATAATTCATCAAAAAGAATTTGATTCTTTAGGTAGAAATGATTTATCTAATATTTGTTCAAATTTAGATAATGGTAAAAGCTCAAATATTGATAGGAGACTCAGACTTCGCTCAATCATATATAACTTCTGAATATTTGTATCAGGTGTTAGTTGATAAATTTAACTATAATAAATTAGAATATAAATTCGATTATACTTCTGTTGTGGCAGGTTATTTAAAGACAATTGAACAATTTCTTTATAAACTTTTTGTGTTATCAGATTAATTATGACAGAAGTGAAAAAAATGGATCAAAAGAGGGAAAAAAAGTACGTCTATAGGAATAAAAAAAGGAAGTATCCTAGAAAAGAGGAAGTAAGGGAGAATCCAAAAAAATGAAGGAATTTATCAAGTATTAGTTACTCATAATAATCTTAAATTTATGGATATTAGTTTAGGGTCATTAATCTGGTACGTATCTGATAATGAAAATTGTTGGAATCTAAGTAGCCAGGGAAGAAAGTTATTAAATGAACTTTTATTGGATTATAAAGATTCAGTTAGAAATGGGTATTTTCATAAACACAACCTAGAAGATATTGAAGAATTAAAACGTATCAGAGAAAATACTTTGTATCTTTTATGCTTTATAATTGGAAGTTTAAAAGATTTTGACATTAGCAAATTTGGTGTTTTAGATTTTTCATTTAATGACTTCTATACTGCAATCTCTGAAGTTCCAAAACACATACCGTTTTATATTCAGGAAACAATAATTAGTCAACCCCTATTAATGACGAGGGTTTATAAACAAGAAGCTGAAAGTTATGATATAGATGGATTATTGGAACAAAATCTCTACTTTGCCAAAATAAATGATTCTACAATCAAATATGAGTCAGTTACGGATGTACCCAAGAATGACTTAGTCATTTTTAATACTAAAAATGTCCCTTATAGAGCAGAGTATATTGTAAGGGGTACAGAAGATGGCTCTAACAATAAAGTTGAAGTTTATAGAAAAAATTAATTGGAAAAGAAGTAATTCTGTTTGTTTGGTGAAATTTTTAAAAACTTTATGGGGTTAGAAATCTTGTTTCAGATTTTTATAGAGCATTATGATATGTCGTGTAATACTTCTCTGTGAAACCTCACAATTCTCAAAATGTGGTCCAGCATAAATATATCAACGTTTATACACATCCAGGAGGTATCTCTTGGATGCTTTTTAATTTGATAAATCTTATAGCTAGACTTAAGGTTGCGGATAGTTATAAAGGTGTAATAAATGTTTTAAAATACCTCATCTATATCCAAATTTGGATAGGGCTTTTCATTGTTTAAAATTCGACTTAGTATTTCAATACTAGATTTCAAGTGGAATAACTCAGTTTTACTCTATTCATTTTCATAATTATTCTCTATATTCGTGCAGTGGTGTTTAATATGCCATAGTGCTCGTTGAATATTTTTTCTTTTAAATTTTTCATGACTATATCATACTATAATCAATATCAAAATAGAATTTGTTTTCTCAACTGTTCAAGATTTAACCTAAACTGTGATAATGTATCTAAGCTTTTAATTGGATAGCTTATTATTAATTAATTTTAACTGAAGTCTAAAATTAGATGCTTAAGAAATTAAAGATTTCGCTCTTGGACTTTACGAAGTAGTTTTTCTTTGTCTTCTTCAAGTTCAAGTTGATGAATTTTAGCGTGGCAATTTGGACAAACTGCGATTGCATTTTCAATTGTATCCTCGCCGCCTTTTGATAAGTACTCAATATGGTGAACATGTAAAAATGGTTTACCCTTTACTTCAAAGGGAGCTTTATTATCACATAATTGACAAATTCCTTTAGCAAGTTCTTTTACATATTCTTTTATTGCAGGAGAACGTTCATAAGTCAAAGTAGATACTCTTCTAAAAAGATGTTTATTTTTATTTGAATTGCTTTTTTCAATTGCTAATTCTCTAATTTCTTGAACATTCTTACGTAATATTGCTTTTTCTAATTTTTCTTCATTTTGTATTAATGTATCATTATTTGGGCAATACTCTGAAGTTTTTAATTTTAGAGGGAATTTATAGACAATACGCTTATTATTATTTTTATCAGGTTCAATTTCTTCGAAAGGTGGTTCAGCAAGCTCAATTATGCCTGCATAGGTATACTCTGCGTCTTTAAAGACTTCAAATAAATGTACAGTAACACCATTGTTACAAGATTCCATTAAAGTTCTGTTCTGAGCATAATCAAGTTTTTGATCACCTACTTGTCCCATTCCGGTATAGTGAAGTATATTACCTATGGTAAACAGATTTACCTGTTTGTTTTGATATGAGAACAAGAGTATTAGTTGTATTTGATTTTCTCATACCACCTTGTTTGGAACATCTAAAAACTTTGGCAATAATATCATTAGTATAGATGTCATTTATTTTCAAATCATCAATAGTTTTGATATTGCTACTACTCTGAGTGTTTGTCATAAAAACCTCCAAATTATGGTATACTACTAATTGTAGTATACCATAATTTGAATACATATGATAAATTATGATGGAAGTTGATTGTTATTGTAATGAATGCTTAGGCTACTTTAGTTATGATGTTTATGAAATAGATAACTTCAAAAAATATCGATGGAGTTGTTCTGAGAATACAGAGGATGCATAGAAATTTTTCTATAATATTAGTTACATTAAAGATCTATACAGAATTTATTTTCTAGATATATAATAACCCTTATCAAAAATAAGAACATTGATAGAAGGTAATTGTATAGATAAATGAGATTCGGATGTTGTTTCAATATATATGATATTATCTACTATTTTTTTAGAATCATTGTATATTATGTTATAATAAAATTGTACGATTGTTTGTTAATTTTTTTCTCGATATTGATATGAAATTGTTGAGATTAATTAGATGAAGTAATTTGGAGATTTTAAAATAAATGATATTTAAAAAAATAAATAACTTAGCCTCTATTATCCAATTATATAATTCAAAACCAACTTTATTTCCGAAAAAAGTGTTAGATGATGTGACTGCATTAAAAAAAGTCTGGTAGAAGAATTAGATAAAGTAATAGAAAAAGTGTCGACTACTCAAATAACAAATAATTTTTTAATTGGATATGAATTTGAACGTTTGCATCAAGAATTTGATTTATTAAAAGCAGTTAAAGTTCATCAGTCAGACTCTGAACAAAAGATTGTTATTAATATAGAACTGAAAAAAAGTAGTGCAAAGAAACACGAGATCGAAAAACAGCTTAAGAATCATCAATTTTATTTTAATAGAGCTGGTATAAAGTATACAGATATGTATCTTTTTGGCTATTGTGAGGACAAGAAACAATTTTTTGAGTATGCCAAAAAATCAGGTAATGAGTACGAACTTATAAAAGTCTCTAGCGAACGAATTTATGAGATATTATATAAGTTTCGTATGTGTAGATATTTTGATATAGATGAGATTTTTAGAGTAGAGAATATACTAATTTCCCCTCTAAATAATTGGGAAGAGTTTGTTAAAAAAAATTATTTATTAACAGATGTACAAAGGCAGTTAAGGGAAAACTTATTAACAGCAGATAAAAAAATAATAAGAGTCACAGGTTCAGCAGGATCAGGGAAGACATTAGTTTTATATGATGTGGTAAGAAATTTAGTAGCTAAGGAAAAAGAAGTTGTTGTAATACCATGTCATACAAAGATTAATGCACACAGTGAACTAGCTAAAAGTATTAATTTTACAACTATTGGTATTGGCAGTTTGAATTATAAAAAAAATTATTCCGAATTAGTCAAAGCTAATTATATATTCGTTGATGAAGCTCAACGGATTAGTAGGAAACAAATAAGTTATCTCCTTTCAAAGTTTGATGATGGAAATTTAGAGAGAATATTTTTTTTCTATGATGAACTTCAATGGTTAAAAAGCGGAGAAAAATACATAAGCAAATATTTAAAAACCATTGAACCGGATAACTCCAAAGATTTTTAATTTAAAAGGGAGTGTTCGAAGTAATTATTTTATTACTTTATTTGCCATGAATTTATTATATTCAAAAGATAAAAAAATAAAAAAATGATAACTATAAAGATACAATAGTTGAACTAATTAAAAAACGGAAGAATTTTTTATTTAGAGATTTAAAAAAATATAATGTTAAACCTACAAGTTCAGTAAATATTTATTATTTTGATAATCATCAAAGTGCAAGAGAATTTATGTCAACTACCCCTGAGACTTTGGGATCAACTCCGTTATATTTTACCCCATCGAAAAATGGTATTCATGATGGAAAAAGAATCCATTACTCTAATCCAATCAATGATGAGATTACGGATCCTTCAAGAAATCCTCATAAATATATGGGGAGAGAGTTTGATAGCGTGACCGTGCCAATGGATTCAAAATTTTCTTATGACAAAGAAGGAAATTTAGTTGTAAAGGAGAAATGCAATAATAGTGATCCTGTTCAGATGCTTTATGAAATAGTAACGAGAGCAAGAAAAGAACTAAATATTGTAGTAATTGATAATTTAGCTTTATATGAAAAATTAGAGCAAATAAAACAAAATACAGAGAAAATGTTTCGTGATGGAGAAATTAGTAATTAACGTGTAGGTTCAATCATGGAAGAAGAGTTAGAAATTAAGGTTCTACTCATCAATGATCCAGAAATTGTTGTAAAACAGTTCCTAACGGCAATATCATTGAATTTGTGTGTGATTTAGTAACTTTGATTGCTAGATTTGGGGTATTATTTTATCTCTACCAACACTGATAAATCTTCCAATAAAAAAGATTGTAGATATAGAAGTTAATTTTTACAGAACTAAATTATTACCCTATTTAGAATCTATTAATTCATATTTTATGAAATTAATTAGTAGATATTGTTCTTAAAATCCTTGATATTGTGCTGTTTTTACCCCAACTGAAACCCATACTTTCCAAACCAGGTCTTAAGAAAGCTCGTAAAGCATCACAATTTAGTAAACGTTAATCAATACGATTATATCAACGTTTACAGACATTCAAGAATTTTCTCTTGGATGTCTTTTTTTGATAAAAACTCAAGAATTTCCAACATTGATTTTTTTACAGCAGAAACATGAAATATTTTTTTAATACATATTTTTTTAAAAAAATGCTCGATCTTATTTTTTTAGTATAAAAAAATTATAATATCTTTTGCTGAATATTTACTAAAGTGATAGTCAAAATACAAAACTACCCTCAAAAAGTGAGATTAAAAGTCTCATTTTTTGAGAGTAGTTTGTTGATATAAAAGTAAAATTTATTTGATAGAAGAGAGCATATTAATTTCAAAGTATACTTTACCTTATTTCTCTATATAATTACAAACATTATTAATCTGTTCGTGAATTTCTGTACCAAATTTTTTTTCAAAAAATGCACTTCCGATTGTAAATGCCCAAGGATTTGTATCAATTACTTCATTCAACCGTTCATAACAATCAATACTTCCGGCCAAACAGACGGGAGCTTGTATGGCTTGAGTAAAAGCATTATTTAGCTCCAAGGGGTCGCCAGTATAACGGTAACCTAGTAAGTCAAAGCCATAGACCCCTTTTTTTAAGTATTCTTTCGCCTGAGAAATCATATTTTCTATAGTACCTTCCAAAATAGATGGACGCTCTTTAATTTCTCCTACGAATGGCATGTACTTTATGTTATTCTCTTTACAAAACTCGTTGATTGAATCAAAGTAGACAGTCCCCATTAAAACATCGCATCCGCACTCTTTTGCAATTCGTGCACCTTGAAGACCATTCTCTTCATCGTATTCCACAACTTCAAGAAAAGTAGTTTTACCGTAAGACTTCATTTCTGAAAATAAAGACTTCATTTCCGAAATTGGAAGTGGTTTTTCTTTAAATCCCCAAAATTCGGCTTTGGTGTTCTTACATGATTCGAAGATTTCTCGTGCATTTTCAATTGTGTGATCATTATGCGTCAGCATAACAATTAATTTAGGTGAGTTCATAAATGTTCCTTTTGATGTTAATTCTAAGTTATTTTTCTTAAAAATAAAAGTACCTAGGTTACTGTCTAATCATTTCTTTAGGAATGAGTTTCGGATCGTACATGACTTTTGAATGATTTTTCAAAATAAGCTCTTTTTCCAAAGTTTGTTCAGTTATTCTATCAAGTTTTTCACGATAAATCATGGAGTTGCGATAGTAATAATTGCCTTCTTTTTTGAAATGATGATTTTCTTCAACTATCTGATAAGTGAACGGAAATTGTGATTCGCTTCTTAATTCCCCGAAGAGAATTTCATTTTCAGTCCATGTTCTCAATTGAATAAGTTGGTCAGTATTATTTAAAACGATAGTCCTGATGATTATATTGTACAGAAGTTCCATTCGCAAATGGTTTCCGAGTCCCCTTATCAGGGTCTAATGCATCAGAGTGAGAATGAAATTCTGTAATTTCCATAGGACTATGAACAATTAAAAGATGAAGCAAGTTAGCTAAATTACATAGCCCGCCGCCAATATCAGGTTCTACTTTACCATTAACAATAACTCGCCCTTCCTGGTATCCTTTTTTCTTAGTTGTATTACCAACTAAACTCCAAAAAGAAAATTCTTCTCCTGGATGAATGATAATGTTATTTAGATTTTTACTAGCAATCTGTATGTTAGTAGCTTTTCCTTTTTGAAGAGTAATATCAATGCCAGGACCACGTTTTATCAGTTGGGTAGAATATGATGAAACTAAGTTAGGTAATATCTTTTCTTGACGAATCTTGGAGAATTTTTTTCCTTGTTTAAAGTTCTGGATATGTCGTTTTAGATTTTCTTTTTTTAAAGAGATTTTATATGTTGTAGGACTAATTTCACAAAATAATAGATCCTTATTCCAAAAAACCATGTTGTTTCTCCTTTTTGATCACATCTAAATTTTTATTTTTTTGTCTCAAAAATGGGTAAGTATGAAGTATTAATTTTTCAACCCATCGTTTTTTACCAATTCCGCCTTCTTTAGGATCATATAAAAAATCAACTAAGATAGTGGAGATATTTGCACGACTAGCTCCGAGCACATCTGTAAAAAGTTGATCTCCAATCATAACTGTTTCAAATGGTTTTAGCTGCATCATGTCAAGAGCTTTTTTAAAGTTCTTAGGATTTGGTTTGTCAGAAAGAGGAATAAAAGGCACAGATAAGTGTTGATTAAATTCTGATATTCTTTCTTCGTCGTTGTTTGACAAAAGAAAAATTTGAAAACCAATGGCTTTGAGATTTTGAAATAGTTCAATAACTTGTTCTGTAGCGGGGGCGCCATGCATCACAAGAGTTTGATCGATATCAAAAATTAATCCTTTAAAACCAAGTTGATATAATCTTTGATAGGGGATATCAAAAACAGTTTTTGCTCGTGCTGCTGGCATGAATGGAAACATATTGTGTAAAGCCTTTCATTGAATATATAACAATAATTCTAGCACATATATAGAACAAGGTCAATACCACTATTAAGTGTGTAGCAGAAATAGATATTCCTAGTAGACAACCGTCCACTTTTTTTATATAATAAAATTAAACCTTTTTGGTTGAGTTTTAAAAATATGGATTCAAGCATCGATTAGTCTTTCTAAGGGAGATAATGTCCATTAAAGTATCATAATAGGGGGTGAAGTATGTATCAGCCAGAAAAACTCAAGGCTCGTAGAAAAGAGTTAAAATTAACACAGAAGGAAATTGCAGAGAAACTTGGGATTAGTTTCCAGGCTTACTCAGCTTGGGAACGTGGAATCAAAGAACCGTCCAAGGAGAAGGTGTCCCAGTTAGAGAACATTTTAAAGGTATCCAAAGGATATTTTACTCAGATCGAGATTGTCCGTCTCTACCATAGCCTCTCCAAGCAAGGGCAGGAGAAGGTTGTTCTCTATGCTCGCAACCTATCTCAAGAGGAGAAAGCCCAGAAAGTAACAGCGATGCCAGAGCGCCTCTACGAGTACCGTGTTTATGAACGCATGTCAGCAGGGATTGGGGCTTCAGTCTACGATGATCAGAATTTTGATACGGTTTACTTTAATGAGGAGTTGGCTCATGATTTTGCGTCATGGGTGTCTGGGGACTCCATGGAACCTAAATACCAAAATGGTTCAGTAGCTCTGATTCGAGAGACAGGATTTGACTATGACGGGGCGGTTTATGCAGTGGTTTGTAACAACCAGACCTATATCAAGCGGGTTTATCGTGAGGAAGATGGCTTGCGTCTGGTCTCTATCAATCCTAAATACAAAGATATTTTCATCTCCTATGAGGAAGATCCTCGGATTGTGGGGATTATCGTTGGGAACTTTGTGCCGATGGAGGGTTAGACTATGGGCTACTTTGATTATTCCAGAGAGCCCAAAAGTGACATTGCCTTTGTCGATATGAAATCCTTTTATGCTAGTGTTGAGTGCGTGAAAAGGGGATTACATCCGCTGAAAACCTCGCTTTGTGTCATGAGTCGAGCGGATAATTCAACTGGTCTTATCCTAGCCTCCTCTCCCCTGTTTAAGAAGATTTTTGGCAAGTCAAATGTTGGTCGGGCCTATGATTTGCCTTTTGATATCAAAACGCGAAAATTTTCCTATTACAATGCTCGAAAGCAAGGGCTACCTACCGACTCAGACTATGTTCGCTACATCGAAGATTGGGCTCAAGTTACCTTGATTGTCCCTCCTCGAATGGACGAGTACATTGCAGTCAATATGGAAATCCAGCGAATCTTTCAAAACTATGGCAGTCCAGATGATATTTATCCTTACTCTATCGATGAGGGCTTTATTGACCTAACTAGTTCGCTCAACTATTTCATCCCAGCTAAGAGTCTCTCTCGCAAAGACAAGCTGGATCTGCTTTCTGCCCGTATTCAGAGGGATATTTGGAGGCAGACAGGGATTTACTCTACAGTAGGTATGTCCAATGCCAATCCCTTACTAGCCAAGTTGGCTCTGGATAATGAAGCCAAGCACACTCCGACCATGAGGGCCAACTGGTCTTACCAGGATGTGGAAGAGAAGGTCTGGGCAATCCCTAAGATGACGGATTTTTGGGGAATTGGCAGACGGATGGAGAAACGCTTGCATGCTCTGGGGATTTATTCCATCAAGGAATTGGCAACCAGCAATCCAGACCAGTTAAAGAAAGCTCTGGGTCAGGCTGGTCTGCGTTTGTGGTTTCATGCTAACGGGATTGATGAGAGCAATGTTCATAAGCCCTATAAAGCCAAATCCAAGGGCCTGGGGAATTCTCAAATCTTGCCGAGAGACTACGTGAAGCTACGGGATATTGAAATTATTCTCCGAGAAATGGCGGAGCAGGTGGCTATTAGATTGAGAAGGTCTGGCAAGAAAACAACCCTTGTCTCTATCTATGTCGGTTTCTCTAAACAGGAGGTTAGGTCGTCTATTCACACACAAATGAAGATCGAACCGACCAATAATACAGCTGTCTTAACGAATTATGTTTTGAAGCTATTTCATGACAAATACACTTCTGGAGCAGTCAGAAGTGTCGGAGTAAACTATTCAGGCTTTGTAGACGAATCCTTTGGATTGATTTCCCTCTTTGATGATGTTGACAAGCTAGAAAAAGAAGAAAGGCTCCAGACGGTCATTGACTCCATTCGGGAACAATTTGGTTTCACTTCCCTTTAAGAGCAAATGCACTGGAAGAAGCCTCTAGGAGTCTTGCCAGAAGCAAGCTGATTGGGGGACATTCTGCTGGAGGATTAGATGGATTACAATGATTGATCGTTCTTATTTACCTTTTCAATCCGCGCGAGATTATCAAGATCCAGGTATGCAGAAGTGGATGGGATTTTACCTTTCAGAACACACCAGTTCGCTCAGTGAAGAAAAAAGCCGTGTTGATTTTTCGACGGATTTGACTCCAGATGAGAAGTTGCACTTGCTTTCTCAGCTTTATGTTGGCCAACTTAGGGGAAGTTTTGTGCTAAAGGAAAAGAAGCAGAAAACCACTATCATCGGTGTGGTGAGAGAGTTATGGCCTCAGACTCTATCTATTAGGACAAGCGAGGGATATAGGTTGATAGAGGTTGCAGATATCCTCGAAATTCGGCTGTGGGAGGAGGGAGTTTATGACTAGAAAAGAGCTGTATGAAAACAAACTGCAGATGGATTACTTTTCAGATAACTATATTCATTTTGAAGAGGATTTTCAAAAATACTCTGCCATGAACGTACCCTTGACTTTCTTGATTGATGACATCCTACGAACCATGGCGATGAATCAGAAAAACTACTTTGTTTTAAACAAGGAAAATGCCAAGGATGGGCGGGAGCATCGTTTTTATTTTAGGGTGGTAACGGAAAAAGCGTGTCCTAGAAATAGGACCTATGTATATGCTGGGATTAAAAATAGTGGCCAGTAGATTTGGTAGGAGATGAACTCGTTTTTTGGTGTACCCCATTGCAGCTATCTGAAGAGGACTTGAAGAAGCTTATTATGGTCTTTCTGATGAAATCGGACAAGAAGCCCTATCTTTTTTAGATAATCGTTTACTTGAAATTGTTGTTGAATTTGAAAATACTTATCCCAAATAATCATTCTGTTTTATATATACTAAGATATCCATAGAAATTTATGGATATCTTTTGATTTATATATAGAAAAAGAGAAGACCGGCTGGTCTTCTCTTTGGGGGAACTAGAATCATTGAAAAGAATGAAGTAAAGATTTTAATTAGTCTTTGAAATTCTTTGGAAGATGAGTAGAGACAATACTGAAGTAATAGCAGCCAAGAATAAGAAGGCATTTGCTTCTTGCTCTCCGGTTTCTGGGAGTTGTTTTTCCTTGTCTTGTTTAACTGTAGTAGCAACAGGTGCTTTTTCATCTTTTCTTGGTGAATCTTCTGTTACAACTGCAGGAGCTGGTTTTTCAGTTTCTCTAGGTAGAACATACTCAGGGAGAGTCACAACTGGTGGTGCCTCTGTTCCTACAGAACTTTGTTTAGTTCCGACTTCAATCACTCTATCTAGAGCTGGAGTTGATTTGGTTTGGACTACCTTGCGATTGCTACCATCTACTTCGACATACTCAATTAGCAGGCCGTCTTTCCCTTCTGCTAGAACTTTCTCTTTTCCTTTATCTAAGTTTGGATTTTCGTGACGGATAGTCTTGAATGGTACTGCCTTCTTGACAATATCCAAACTTGGAAGTTTAAAGACAAGGTCCTTAACTCCTTCTTCAGGACTTGAAGAAGTAATTGGTTTTTCAGGTTCTTTTGGTAGAAGGTACTCAGGAAGAGTCACAACTGGTGGAGTATCTGTTCCTACAGAACTTTGTTTAGTCCCAACTTCAATCACTCGGTCTAGAGCTGGAGTTGATTCAGTTTGAACTACCTTACGATTGCTGCCATCTACTTCGACATACTCGATTATAGCACCATCTTTCCCTTCTGCTAGAACTTGTTCTTTCCCTTTGTCTAATTGTGGATTTTCGCGACGGATAGTCTTGAATGGTACTGCCTTCTTGACAATATCCAAACTTGGGAGTTGGAAGGTAAGCTCTTTAACTCCTTCTTCAGGAATTGAAGAAGTAATTGGTTTTTCAGGTTGTTTCGGTTCAACTGGTTGTTCTGGCTGGCTAGGTTGCAATTGCTTGATTTGTTCAAGAGCGTTATTGAGAGCTTTATTGACGTCTTCTTGAGTCTTAGCCTCTTGAATAGCTGCGATTGCTTTGTCAGTAATTTCAACTAATTTCTTCTTAGCATCGTTGTTGGCACCAAGCTCAGCCACTTTTTTCTCGATAGCTTCAGTCAAGCTAGCCATAGCCTTATCATAATTGATTTCAGGCTGTTCAGGTTGTTTCGGTTCAACCGGTTGTTCTGGTTGGCTAGGTTGCAATTGCTTGATTTGTTCAAGAGCGTTATTGAGGGCTTTGTTGACGTCTTCTTGAGTCTTAGCCTCTTGAATAGCTGCGATTGCTTTGTCAGTAATTTCAACTAATTTTTTCTTAGCATCGTTGTTGGCACCAAGCTCAGCCACTTTTTTCTCGATAGCTTCAGTCAGGCTAGCCATAGCCTTATCATAATTGATTTCAGGCTGTTCAGGTTGTTTCGGTTCAACTGGTTGTTCTGGTTGGCTAGGTTGCAATTGCTTGATTTGTTCAAGAGCGTTATTGAGGGCTTTGTTGACGTCTTCTTGAGTCTTGGCTTCTTGGATAGCTGCGATTGCTTTATCAGTAATTTCAACTAATCTCTTCTTAGCATCGTTGTTGGCACCAAGCTCAGCCACTTTTTTCTTGATAGCTTCAGTCAAGCTAGTCATAGCCTTATCGTAATTGATTTCAGGCTGTTCCGGTTGTTTTGGTTCAACTGGTTGTTCTGGACTTGTTTCGTCTCCAGGTTTTCGGTAATTTTCGTCTTTGCTAAGAATATCTTGCAAAGCAGTGACTGTTGACATCACATCTTGTACATTTACAGTATCAGAACTTAATTGTGCAGTGAGTTTATCAAGATTAGACTTGAACGCTTGGCGTGCAGTTGCTGTATTTTTCAAACCACTTGGATCAAAGTTAGATAAGTCGTCTTTCCATTTAGAGAGAGATTGAAGGATTTGTGTTTTGCTGTAGAGTTCACTTCCTTCACCACGAGTGATGAATTGATCCACCTGGATACCGATGTTTCGAGACAAATCGTTTCGATCAGGATCTAGTTGAAGGGTGACTGCGTGCAAGTTTTCATCAAGACCTTTTAGGCTAACCAGAGTTTGATTGCCTTGACGTTGAGCAGCGTGACCGCTAAAGTATTTCTTGCCCTCAATAGTCGACGCATTTCCCATGCCGTCTTGGTAAGGAACTTCTTTGCCATCTAAGAAGACCTTGTAGATACCATGACCTGGGTCAACAAATCCTTTGATTTCTAAACCAGTACCATAGAAATAAGCAGTTACAGTTGTCTTTTTCTTCTGATCCTCTGTCAGATGTCCAAATGATACCCATGATTCAGTGTTTTGGTATTTGCCAGAAGAGTTGGTTTCGTGTCTCCAGCCAGGACTGTAATCTAATTGGCTAGCTTGGTCGTCGTAATTTGTCTGATCTTTCTTCAATAAATCAGCCTTCATTACTCGAATAGTTGCGTCGGTAGCAAAACCGAGTAGAGCGCCATCAGAAACAGAAGTGAGTTTTGCTTTGAAATCAAAGATTGAGTCAGCTTGTTCGGTGAAGTCGATAGTTGGAATGGTAACAGTTTTCTCTGTTTCGCCATCTGCAAAGGTCACATCTTGAGTTGTATCTTGGTAAACCTTACCGTGAACACCTGTTCCAGGTTCTGTGATGAAGCGAACAGTAGCAGCTCCCTTGCTTCCACCAACACGCTTAATTGTAACAGTAACAGGTTTTCCTTTTTCGACATCGTAAGAAGTTGCTTCAAGCTCAAACATACCCTTGCTGTTATTGTTTAGAGTGTAGATTCCTTCTGTAGCAATAGGTTCACCTGTTTTGTTAACGAGAGTAATAGTGTGTTCTCCAGGTGCTAAATCACCAGTTTCGTAAACTTTTTGGCTACGTTTACGGCTACTGTTCTTGGTTTGTACATCTGCAACTTTTTGACCATCCACGTATACAGACATTTCACCATGGTTTGGATCTACTGTTGATACGACGTAAGCCTTGGTTCCTGTGAAACGATAGGTGACTTTGGCGTCTTTCTTGTTGGTCCACATAGAAGTACCGCGAATACCTTCTGACTCGTTGTACCAAGTTGTACCTTCTTTGTCAGCTGTTGTATTTGAGTGGTATTCTAGTCCAAGAGGATATCCATCATTCTTTTCGATAGTGCTTGGAGTTTTATAGACTGAGAAGTTGGTTAGGATTGGTGTGGCTTGTGAGCCAGTAATCGTAACTCGGATTTTTTGTGCTTCTACAGGTTGACCTTGGATCAAACGACGATAGCCTACGGTTGAACCTTCACCATATGGAACCCAGCGTCCGTTGATTTCGACTTCAATTTTGAATCCAGAAATACGTTGTCCTTTAGCAATATCTTCTTTTAGTTCAACAACGTCAAAGCGTCTCTTTTGTCCTAAATCAACTGTGAAACTACCAGTTGTAGCATCATTTGAAAGTGCCCAGCTGGTATCGTCTTTACCATCAGTCAGGTGGCTTTCCTTGTAGAGATGGTTCTGACGAGTCGAACTTGCTGTTACAGTTGCACCTTTGGCAAAGTCAGTCGCATACATTTGATCTAGAGTCGCTTTGAATTCTTTCAAGCGAGCCACGTCAGCATCTGCGAATTTACCTTCTTTGTTTGGTGGAATGTTGAGAAGAAGTGGCGTTCCACGACCAACAGACTTGAAGTAGATATCCATCAATTCTTTGAGGGATTTTGGTTGCTGGTTATCGTGGTAGAACCAGCCAGAGCGGATGGAAACATCTGCTTCTCCTACAGAGTACATATCTCCGTCAGGGTCACCGTGGTTAAGGTATTCGTTCTTAACATTTTCGGTGATGTTTGCTTTCTTGACCTTATGCCATACAGGGTCACCGGCGATACCACGCTCATTTCCAATCCAACGGATACTTGTTGGTTCGGCAGAGAAGATAGCGATATCTCCTTCAGCTTCCTTGATGTATTTGAACCACTCATCAAAAGTGTAGGTTACTTTTTGGGCACCGCTACCGCGTGCTCCATCCATCCAAACTTCGATAAATTTACCCTTATTACCGTATTTTGGATTACCAAGGATTTCTTTTAGTTGATTGAGGTAGTATTCGTTGTATTCTTTGAGTAGCTACCTTATATTTAGGGCTATTAACATCCCATGGTGATAGGTAAACACCCATGTTCATATCGTATTTAGTAGCCGATTTAGAGATTTCTTCTAAAAGGTCACCCTTTCCATCTTTCCATGGACTTGCAGCTACGGTATGATTTGTATATTTAGATGGGTAAATAACGAAACCATCGTGGTGTTTGACAACCATAATAGTTCGTTTAAAGCCAGTTTCCTTTAGAGTACGGATCCATTGATCTGTATCTAAGTTAGTTGGATTGAAGTTTTTAGGATCTTCATTTCCATGTCCCCATTCAGAATTAGTATAAGTATTCATACCATAGTGGATAAAGGCAGCTAATTCTTCCTTGTGATAATCAAGTTGAGCCTTGCTTGGAAGGGGACCGTGATTTCCAATTTCTGTTTCCTTATCTTCTGGATGAGCAGCAGGTAAAACATTTGAAGTCGGATTAGAGCTATCAGAGATTTTTTCGTATTCAAAGACGACATCATTCACACCCTTGTGCTGGATGCTGGCTTCTAAGCGTGGAGTGATTGCGCGGTAGCCTGCGATTTCTTTTGCTTCAAAAGTGTTTACAAAGGAAACATCGTATTCTTTTCCGTCATTATTATCAGTAACAACATCTGCTAATTCTTGCTCTGAGCCTTTCAAACGATAATGAATGGCAAATGAACCTTTATTCACTTTATAAACCACCTTGATGACCCGTGTTCCTGGAGCTGTTTTGCTGACGACGTTGTAGGTCCACTCATCTTTGAGTTGTTTGTTGATTTCGACGCCATCAATAGAGACAATCTGGTATTTCTCTTGATTTTTTGTATAGAAGTCAGTCTTAGCGATTTCTTTTTTGAAGTTATAATCAAAAGCTGTTCCAACTTCAGTTTTTTCAACAAAAGTATCATCAGTTTTGATTGGATTACCAGTTTCATCTACGTGTTGAACAACTACACGTCCGTAATCGATTCCTTTAATGAGTGTCGCAACACCATTTTCATCGAAAGAATATTGATTTTCGCCAATAACAGCAGTTTTATTTCTGAACATTTCTCCTTCAGGAGTAAAGTAATATCGTTTCCCATTATCACCTTGGTACCAACCTTTGACACCATATTTAGCGATAATATCTTTTACCCATTTTACTTGCTCGGGTGAGAGGACGATTCCGCCACCGAAGCGGTCTTTGTCAGGGATGCCGTTTTCAATTGTGCCGTGTTGGTGAACACCGACTACTTTACCATCACCGTTGATAATACCAGCACCTGAAAGGCCTGAAACAGAAGTCATATGATAGGTGATGCCTTTTGAGCCTTTATCATCATAATTATCAACAGATTTCACGACACCATCAGCCTTGTAAAGTTGACCAGCTACAATTGGTTTTTTGAGCTCAGGTGAGCTTGAATCAGTTGGATACCCAATCGTGCTAACAGGGTCCCCTGGTTGATAGGTTTTGTTTTCTGCCAAAGGAACAAAGGTGGCAGCTTTATTTGGACTAGCGATTTGAAGAGGAACAGGTGCTACAACAGCAGCCAAGTCATTTTGATATCCTTTTCCAAATTCTTTCTTGTTCCAAAAATGAATATCTTCTTCTTTGAAAAGAGTAGTATTACCCGTTACAGGCTGAGAATTGCGAACAGCAGAATTAGAACCGAGGTTATAGTAAAACTTAGCAGAATCTCCGCCTCGAATATGTCCTTCTTTTGTATCACGGTTTGATTCTAAAAAGTTGTGGGCAACAGTCAAGATGACATTTGGTGCCACAAAAATACCAGAACCAGACACGATATAGCGTTGGGAACCACCATTGTAAATAGTGTAAATCATACTAGCAGCAGTAGCAGGTTGTCCTTCATAAGGGACGTGCTTCAAATCTAGACCACCGTTGATAATTGCACGATTACTATTTTCAGCTTCTTTTGGAAGTTCTTCCTTGTTTTTTAGAATGCTTTCTGTCTCAACTTTAGGACTATCCTTCTTGTCTACGATTGCTGAAGTATCTATGTTTTTCACGGGTGCATCAGGATAAGCTTGATCGTGGATTTCTTCAGGAAGCAAGTCAGTAGTTTTAGTTTCTGCTACAGTCTTCTCTTCTACTGGTTTAACAGTTTTTTCTGCTTTCTCTGCTTTCTCTGACTCTTGAGGTGTAGAAATTACAGGACTTTCATTTTTGACTTCTGGTTTGGTTTTTTCAACTTCGGCCAATTTTTCTACATTTGGTTGAGAGCTTGTAGTTTCAATTTTTGCTTCGTCAGCTAGTGCTGTACCAGATGCAAAAAAAGCGAGTCCGACCATAACCGAAGCAACTCCAACGGTTAATTTTCTGATGCTAAAAGTTTGCTCTTTTTCAAAAAGGTATCGATTCATAATGTACTCCTAGTTTGAATCAAGACAGTCAGCTACTGTCTGAGCCCAAGTATGACTTGGAAACGATTTTCTTTAGCGATAGTTAGATTTTGTGCAATAGTTTGAGACTAATTACCCCCTCTGTTTAAGCGCTTTCATTTTAGAATAAAAAAATTAAAATTGTTATCTTAATCTTTAAAATAACCTAAAAACCTTAACATAACAAATATACTAAATTGTTCCAAGAAATGCAATAGAGAAAGTAAACCTAATTTAAAGAAATTCTTTCACTTTTTAAAGAAAAAAATACATCCTTTCAAGAATTAAACTGAATGAAAGAATGTATTCAAAAAAAAGTCAGAGTAATTTTTGTATCGCCTCTTCAATTTGTTTTGGGTCTGTTTTTGAAGAGAAGCGTTCAAAGACCTGCCCATCTCGACCGATGAGAAACTTAGCGAAATTCCATTCGATTCGTTTTCCTAGTGGACCAGATTTTTGTTCTTTCAACCAAACATAGAGAGTATCTGCTTCCTTACCGTTGACCTTGATCTTGGCAAAACGTGGGAAGCTGGTCTGATAATGTAGGCTACAGAAGGCGTTGATTTCCTCTGCACTACCTGGTGCTTGTCCCATAAACTGATTGCAAGGGAAGTCTAAAATCTCAAAACCTTGTTCTTGATAGCGGTCATAGAGTTCTTGGAGACCTTGGTACTGGGGCGTTAAACCACATCCAGTAGCAGTGTTGACAACCAAGAGAATCTTACCACGATAGGTCTCTAGTGGAGTTTCTTGATGGTCTTGGTTCAAGACTGAAAAATCGTATAGTGAAGTCATTGCTTGCTTTTCTCCTTCTGTTTGGTATTTTTAGGAGTTTTCTCCTCCTGTAGTGATAGAAATCCGTAGGTCAGGGTTCCAAAAATGCTACCGATAATCAGGCCATACATCAGGAAAGGACCACTTTTATCGAATTGCATGAGCAACTTCATAAAATCTGAAAGGGACATCTGCTGAACGAAGACTTTATGAAAGATGAGTAAGGTAAAGAAGCCAATCTGAATACCGATAAACACAATCCAACTTCGGAATTTGATTTGGGCTTTGCTGTAGGTTTTGAGAATGATTTCTGATTTGTCATCCTTTTCAAGATGAAGCTCTTGGACGGCTTTTTGAGCTTTTATACTCATGAACAAAATGAGTCCAAAATAGATGTAGGGCATAACATTTCGAACAATTTCTATAAAGCTTCCGAACAAAATATAGAATAGGAAGAGAATGAAGGAAGAGTAAAAGATTTGGATCATGGAACGGGCGCAAGCCTTGTAGATAACCTCTTGACGGCATTCATCAAAAGGCCCTTGGATATGAAAAAAATTTCGAAGTAGGCGAGTGGTTAAGTCTTCTTTTTTCATGCTAGTAACCTCCTAAATGAGTGGTTTTACTGATTTTCTTTTACAAATTGATAGAGATAATAAAGATAAGTAATAGAAGAAAGGATAGCGATAGTGAGCAGTAAATAATATTTCCAATTGCTTGAAATGAGCGTCAGTTGTGGTAAGGATAGAATCATAAAGAATAGTGCTAAGTTGAGTATGCGCGTTTTTTGGGAGTCAATCTTTAGATAAGTCAATCCTTTGTTGAGGGCTGGAACAAAGACTGGAAGGAGGACTATATCGTAGATTGGCAAGTTCCCTGAAACGATGATGAAGATGAACAGAGAACTGAACAAAAGATGATAGGTAAGTAAAGTTACTAGTGATTTTATAAGGCACCTCCTAATCCTCATCTTGATCTTTCTTAGCTTTCAATGCGACGGGAGATGAGGAACTGTATACTCGCTCCGAAGAAAATAGAACCGAGAATGCTTGATACACCATTTCTTATAGTTAGGAGAGAATGAAAATAGTCCTGACCTTCACCTATGAGTATACTGAGAAGAGGAGTTATAAAAAACATCCATAGACCAAAGAACAAACCTGCTTTAAGACCTGGGTAGTATAGTTGCTTACTTTCTTTCTCGCTCAGCATGTCTGGATCAATAGCTGTAATCCCTGTTTTTTTCATTTGGTAGGTGACATAGCTAGCAGCGATGAGGGCAATCACTAAAATCAGAGGAGGATAGATTAGAGCCACTTCTTGAGGGTATTTATAGGCCAGAAGGAGTGGAATAAGATTTCCGAAAATCATCAGATAAAAGAGGGCGATAAAGACTTGGTTCCCAATACGATCGATCTCACGCCGTTTGTATTCGTCAAGGGGACCAGAAATACCGTATGTGCGTTTGATGAGTTTTTCAGTGAAGGTTTCTTTTTTCATGAGTTGGCTCCTTTTTTAAAAATTATCCTCCCAAAAGAGACTATTGAGGTCAGTTTTGAGGCTGCGGGCGAGATTGAGACAGAGTTCCAGGGTTGGATTGTACTTGTCGTTTTCAATCATATTGATGGTCTGTCTCGAGACACCGATATCCTTGGCGAGTTCGAGTTGGGAAATACCTAGTTCCTTGCGAAATTCTTTCACACGATTCATCTGTTCTCCTTTCTGATTTATGTCGTATATATTTGACTATATTATATTCTTCTATGAAGTAGATGTCAAGCATATTTGACATATTTCTTAAAGAAATCTTACTTACATTTGACCTATTTGTCTGACTAGTGCAAGCTAGTCAGATTTGTGGTAAAATAGATAAGATATGACAAAAGAATTTCATCATGTAACGGTCTTACTCCACGAAACGATTGATATGCTCGACGTAAAGCCTGACGGTATCTACGTTGATGCGACTTTAGGTGGAGCAGGCCATAGCGAATATTTATTAAGTAAATTAAGTGAAAAAGGACATCTCTATGCCTTTGACCAAGATCAGAATGCCATTGACAATGCGCAAGAACGCTTGGCACCTTACATTGAAAAGGGGATGGTGACTTTTATCAAGGATAACTTCCGTCATTTACAGGCACGTTTGCGCGAAGCTGGTGTTCAAGAAATTGATGGAATTTGTTATGACTTGGGAGTGTCTAGTCCTCAACTGGATCAGCGTGAGCGTGGTTTTTTTCTTATAAAAAAAGGATGCACCACTGGACATGCGCATGAATCAGGAAGCGAGTCTGACAGCCTATGAAGTGGTGAACCACTATGACTATCATGACTTGGTTCGTATTTTCTTCAAATATGGCGAGGACAAATTCTCTAAACAGATTGCGCGTAAGATTGAACAAGCACGTGAAGTCAAGCCAATCGAGACAACGACGGAGTTGGCAGAAATTATCAAGTCGTCCAAACCTGCCAAGGAGCTCAAGAAGAAGGGCCATCCTGCCAAACAGATCTTCCAGGCTATTCGAATTGAAGTCAATGATGAACTGGGGGCGGCAGATGAATCTATCCAGCAGGCTATGGATATGTTGGCTCTAGATGGTAGAATCTCAGTGATTACCTTCCATTCACTAGAAGACCGCTTGACCAAGCAATTGTTCAAGGAAGCTTCAACGGTTGAAGTTCCAAAAGGTTTGCCTTTCATCCCAGATGATCTCAAGCCTAAGATGGAATTGGTGTCCCGTAAGCCAATCTTGCCAAGTGCAGAAGAGTTAGAAGCCAATAACCGCTCGCACTCAGCTAAGTTGCGCGTGGCAAGAAAAATTCACAAGTAAGAGGAAAAAATGGTAGATAAGAAAGAAACAACCAGTCAATTCTTGCAGAATCGTATCAAAAAATTCTCACGTGTGGAGAAGGCTTTTTATCTTTCCATCGCATTTACAGCTCTCGTTTTAGCAGTGAGTATCATCTTTATGCAGACACGACTTTTGCAAGTGCAAAGTGATTTGACGAAAATCAATGCGCAGATAGAGGAGAAGAAAACAGAGCTGGACGATGCCAAGCAGGAAGTGAATGAATTGATTCGTTCAGAGCGTTTGAAAGAGATTGCAGATAAAAAAGATTTGAAATTGAATAATGAAAATATCCGAACAGCGGAGTAAGATATGAAATGGACAGAAAAAATAACCCGATTTGCGATCAAAAATCGTAAATCTCCAGCAAAAACCGTAGGATAGTTGGTAAGTACCTCAGCTTTGTAGCGGTTGCCCTTTTTGGTCTCTTTTTGGCCAATTTTGCTTATATTATCGCGAAAGGTAATATATTTGGTACTGACTTAGTAAAAGAAGCTAAAAAGGTTCACCAAACAACCCGAACAGTTCCTGCCAAGCGTGGAACTATCTATGACCGAAATGGAGTGCCTATCGCAGAAGATGCGACCTCTTATAATGTCTATGCTGTTATTGACAAAAAATACAAGTCAGCAACGGGAAAAATTCTTTATGTAGAGGATTCGCAGTTTAATAAGGTAGCAGAAATTTTCCATAAGTATTTGGATATGGATGAGGCTTATGTGAAAGAGCAACTGGCTCAACCAAATCTGACCCAGGTTTCCTTTGGTGCAAAAGGAAATGGGATTACCTATGCCAATATGATGGCTATTAAAAAAGATTTGAAAGATGCTAGTGTGGAAGGGATTGACTTTACAACTAGCCCTAACAGAAGCTATCCAAATGGACAATTTGCTTCTAGCTTTATTGGTTTAGCCCAGTTACATGAAAATGAAGATGGGACAAAAAGTCTCATTGGAACGTCTGGTCTCGAGAGCTCCTTAAATAGCTTGCTGGCAGGGACAGACGGTATTATTACCTATGAAAAAGACCGTGTAGGAAATATCGTACCAGGTACAGAACTGGTATCGCAACAAACTGTGGATGGCAAGGATGTTTATACAACATTGTCTAGTCCGCTACAATCTTTCATGGAAACTCAGATGGATGCCTTTCTAGAAAAAGTAAAAGGTAAGTATATGACCGCGACCTTGGTCAGTGCAAAGACCGGTGAAATCCTTGCTACCACCCAACGACCTACCTTTAATGCAGATACTAAAGAAGGAATCACTGAGGACTTTGTTTGGCGTGATATTCTTTATCAAAGTAACTATGAACCAGGATCAGCCTTTAAGGTCATGACGTTAGCTTCTTCTATTGATAATAATACCTTCCCAAGTGGAGAATACTTCAATAGCAGTGAATTCAAAATGGCGGATGCGACGACTCGAGATTGGGATGTTAATGCTGGTTTGACTACTGGTGGGATGATGACTTTCTTACAAGGTTTCGCTCACTCCAGTAATGTTGGAACGAGTCTACTTGAACAAAAAATGGGAGATGCTACTTGGTTGGATTATCTAAAACGCTTTAAATTTGGGGTTCCAACTCGCTTTGGCTTGACAGATGAATACGCTGGTCAACTTCCAGCTGATAATATTGTTAGTATTGCTCAAAGCTCATTTGGGCAAGGAATTTCAGTGACACAAACACAAATGCTTCGTGCCTTTACAGCTATTGCTAATGATGGAGTTATGCTGGAGCCAAAATTTATAAGTGCTATTTATGATACTAACAATCAGTCTGTACGTAAGTCACAAAAAGAAATAGTAGGAAATCCTGTTTCCAAAGAGGCAGCAAGCACAACTCGAAATCACATGATATTAGTTGGGACGGACCCTATATATGGAACTATGTATAATCACTACACAGGAAAGCCAATTATAACAGTTCCTGGACAAAATGTAGCAGTTAAATCCGGTACGGCTCAAATCGCTGATGAGAAAAATGGAGGATACTTGGTTGGTTCTACCAATTATATTTTCTCAGTTGTGACTATGAATCCTGCTGAAAATCCTGATTTTATCCTCTATGTCACAGTTCAACAACCAGAACATATTTCTTCGGTGCAACTAGGAGAATTTTCCAACCCAATTCTGGAGCGGGCTTCGGCTATGAAAGAATCTCTTAATCTCCAATCTCCAGCCAAAAATTTAGATAAAGTTACGACAGAATCTTCTTATGCAATGCCTAGCATCAAGGATATTTCACCTGGTGAGTTGGCGGAAGCCTTACGCCGAAATATTGTGCAACCAATCGTTGTAGGTACTGGAACAAAGATTAAAGAGACTTCTGTAGAAGAAGGGACCAATCTTGCACCAAACCAACAAGTTCTCCTTTTATCGGATAAGGTAGAAGAAATTCCAGACATGTATGGCTGGAAAAAAGAGACTGCCGAGACCTTTGCTAAATGGTTGGATATTGAACTGGAATTTGAAGGTTCAGGTTCCGTTGTTCAGAAGCAAGATGTTCGTGCTAATACAGCTATCAAGGACATTAAAAAAATTACATTAACTTTAGGAGACTAATATGTTTATTTCCATCAGTGCTGGAATTGTGACATTTTTACTAACTTTAGTAGGAATTCCGGCCTTTATCCAATTTTATAGAAAGGCGCAAATTACAGGCCAGCAGATGCATGAGGATGTCAAACAGCACCAGGCAAAAGCTGGGACTCCTACAATGGGGGGGCTTGTTTTCCTCATTGCTGCAGTTGTGGTGAGTTTCCTTTTTGCTCTTTTTGCAAAACAATTGACTAATAATGTCGGAATGATTTTGTTCATCTTGGTCCTTTATGGACTTGTCGGATTTTTAGATGACTTTCTCAAGGTCTTTCGTAAAATCAATGAGGGCCTTAATCCCAAACAGAAATTAGCTCTTCAGATTCTAGGTGGCGTCATTTTCTACCTTTTCTATGAGCGCGGTGGAGATATGCTTTCTGTCTTTGGTTACCAAGTGCATCTAGGGATTTTTCTATATTATCTTCGCTCTTTTTCTGGTTAGTCGGTTTTTCAAACGCAGTCAACTTGACAGACGGTATTGACGGTTTAGCTAGTATTTCCGTTGTGATTAGTTTGTCTGCCTATGGAGTTATTGCCTATGTGCAAGGTCAGATGGATATCCTTCTAGTGATTCTTGCTATGATCGGTGGTTTGCTTGGTTTCTTTGTCTTTAACCATAAGCCTGCTAAGGTCTTTATGGGGGATGTGGGAAGTTTAGCTCTCGGTGGAATGCTGGCAGCTATCTCTATGGCACTCCACCAAGAATGGACTCTCTTGATTATCGGAATTGTTTATGTCTTTGAAACAACTTCGGTTATGATGCAAGTAAGTTATTTCAAACTGACAGGTGGTAAACGTATTTTCCGTATGACGCCTGTACATCACCATTTTGAGCTTGGAGGATTGTCTGGTAAAGGAAATCCTTGGAGCGAGTGGAAGGTCGACTTCTTCTTTTGGGGAGTGGGGCTATTAGCAAGTCTCTTGACCCTAGCAATTTTATACCTACTGTAAAAAAATAATTTAGTGTTTCGATTGTATGACACGAAAACGGACGATGGTAACGTATACAGATAGTCTAGTAGATAATATAAAGGAATAAAAATTTCTAAAATAATGATATAAGATACTTACTCAAAGTATAATACGAGTTAAGTAATAGAATGTGTCTAATGTCCGATTTTTTTAGAAAATCTAAAAAATGATTGAGTAACATTATTATCATCAGGGTATATTTAGTTGGAATCTTGTAACAGAAATTCAAGAAAGTGAAGAGTTCATTGTTCTAAATTTCAAAAAAATTTAAAAACTGAAATATTTAATATCATGATAGACTAAAAGAGAGAATCAGTGTGATTCTCTCTTTTTTTATTATGTGACGATTAGTCCGTCTCGCACCTCTAGGTGCGAGACAAAAAACCACCCGCTATGCGGGTGGTCATGATTATATTTTTATAAAGAAATTATTTTTTCTCCTTTGTTAACCAGTAGGTAATTCCAGCTGATGTAATTCCAGAAACAACAACAGCAACAATTACCCATAATCTGTTGTTTTCTACAGAAATAGGCGTAGCATAAGTTTCTTTTTTGGTTTCTATAGGATTTGATAAGAAACTCATAACATTTTGGTTAGTGGTTCCTCCGTCACGGATATTTTTCATAACAGTTTTGAAGGAATCTGCATAATTTCTATTTCCTTGAATAACATTTGCTTCAGTAGTAATCAATTCGTTTGTTGTTGAAACAGTGCGGTCAATATTATCTTTAATCGTTTTAACTTGGCTATTAAATTGAGTGAATTGATCTTTCATTGTTCCAACAGCTTCATGATTCTTGTTAGTTATTTTTGAACTATCAGAAGTGGTAGTAACTAGTGATTGAATAGATTGATACAGTTGCTCAGGTGTCTCAATTTTAACTTTTAATTGATTGTTGTTTGATTCAGAAGTTGAATTTGTAATTTCAAGTTGTTTTTCTTTTGTTTCTTTCCATACCTTATATTCTTTTGATAAAGATTCAATTGATGCATTATACCAATTTGTTAAATCTGTGATTTTCACTTTGAAATAATCATTTGGTAAATCTGCTTCATTCAATTTTGGTATTTCACTTGTTATTTTTCTTAACGAATTTGAAGTCCCTTGAATTTCGTCGAGTAATTCAAGACCAGATTGTTTAAATTGTGTGATTTGTTTATTTGAAAGTTGCGATTCAATATCTTCACGATTGATATTACCATACATATTATAAACTGAATCAGGTGATAAAGCAGAAAAGTTTATAGAGCTACTGTTTGGATTTCCATAGATTGCTTTAATCATTCCTGCAGCTTGATTAATTTTACTTAATTTATCAAAAATATGTGTTAAATCCTTTTTAACAAGTACATCTGATTCCTCTTTATCACTACGATAGATGGTTTGTTTTATAGGGATTATTGTGTCTCCGATGTGTATCTCAAAAGATATATCATTTTTTCCATAATGTGGCTCAAAAGTATAGGAAATGGTCAATTTATAGGTCTTATCATCAGCAATAACCTGTTCACCATTTACTAATTTAGCATCTCCGGTAACTGAAATTTTAGCCTTAGGTGATATGTATTTTGTTTCAGTTGATGTTTTTGTTTCGGCTGATGTTTTTGTTTCAGTTGATGTTTTTGTTTCAGTTGACGTTTTTGTTTCAGTTGATGTTTTTGTTTCGGCTGATGTTTTTGTTTCAGTTGATGCATTAGAGATTTCAGGTTTTGATTCTACATTTAAAGAGGAAGCATCACTTGGGGTAGTTGAAATAGGGGAAGAAATCTCTGTTGTAGCAGTTTCTTGCCCTGCTTGAGGAAGTTTAACTGTGATAGGGATTTCTTCGGTAATTTTGTCTAATTTATCATTTTCTGTTGTTAAAAATTCAAAACTAGGCAAGCCGGTTATAGGTGTAAATTTTTTATCAAATTGAGAATAGTTCTCAATTAAAGTTAGTTTTGAAGTATATTCATTAACTTGATCAGGGGTTAAGACTTTTAATTTCTGTAATTTAGCAAATAATTCTTTGTAGTCAGACATTTGGATACTAGTTTCTGATAGTGTTGAACGAATCATATCTTGATAAGTGTCAGGTAAAGAATTTTTTACTTGTAGGCTATTGTTTATTTGTGCTGCAAGCGTTGCTTTGGATTCAGAAGTTAAATCCGATTTAGTATCCACTCCTTCTTTTCCAAAGTAAAATAACTCTACTTTTTTCTTCTCTTTTTCTAATTCAGTTTGGAGCTTCTCTAATTCGGTCTTTTTACCATTTGTTTTATCTCGATATTCAGAAATAATTGTATGGTAATTAGAAATCAAATCTTCAAATTTACTAATTTCTGATTTTTGAGTATCATTATTCTTTCCAAATTGAGATAATGATTTTGATGCAGAATCATTTATCTTTTCTACAATTTCAGCAGTTTCTTTATATTGATCTTTTAAAATCGTATTTGTTGTAGAGACATTTTGTTCTGAATTTTCTTTTTCTCTTTTAAAATTCTCTTTAACATCTTGAAGTTTTGTTTGTAAGTCATTACCCGTACTATTTAAAAGTTTTATAACTGATTCGGAGAAATTTTTTTGAAGTTCCTCGAAGGAAGAGTTGTTTTTTTCTAAACCAGAAACTAAATCCATAGTACTAGTAATAGATTGGCTAGCTTGATTGGATGGTGTATAGATATACTGAGAAATTTTAGAGTGTGTTCCTGATTGCTCATTGACAATGTTTTCAACATTTCTTTTCGCATCGTCTAAGTTGTTAATGACACTCGAAAAGTACATTTTGATAACGTTTTGATTGATTGTATTCAGATGTTCTCCGACACGTAACTCTACATTTTTAGATTTGACAGGATCTAGATTCGATTTTGTTTTATATGCTATCTTTGCTCGGTCTGGGTTAAAGCTTTCCAGTTGAGCTATTTTCTCTGAAAATTGTTGTTCTATGTATACAATGACGTCAACAGAACCATTCTCAAATCGATTTTCAGCGACATTGCGAGTCATAACTGTCCATTGGTTTGAGCTATCTTTGGATAATAATGTTGTAAAATCATTCCCTAAATTATACGTGTTCCCATTTAAAGATCCACCAGTGTCTTCATTTACTAAAGCAATATTTAATTTACGGTCATTTACTTTATTAGTTATTGAAACTTCTTGATTTTTTAAGTAAACAAAAGCAGCACCAGAACCGACCAATAATGTTACAAAAATGCTACCACCTATGATTATTTTTTTCATACATAAACCCTTTCATTTATAGTTTATTATATCACTAATGTGAATCTGAAACAAGGGGGCGATTTGAACTATTAAGTTTTAAATTTTTTGGGGTAATAATGGAATATAGTGTAATAAAATGATAGACAAATAATAAAATATATGATAAAATAATAAAAATAAAAATTAAAGGAGAATACTAATGTCAGTAATTAGTTTAACCCCAGAACAGTTACAATCTCAGGCGGCAATTTATCTTAGTGCTAAAGAACAAATTGAACAGGCAGTACAAACTGTTAATCGAACAAATGGCGAAATGGCATCACAATGGAAAGGTCAAGCATTTAATGCTTACCTTGAGCAATACAACCAGTTGTATACACATGTTCAAAAATTTGAGGAGCTTCTAGTGAGCATCAACCAACAATTGAACAACTATGCTCAAACAGTAGCTGAACGTGACCAACAAGATGCACAAAGCTTTGGTTTGTAGTTAATTTTGAGGAGCGTCAGGGGAACTTGACGCTTATTTTTATTTTATGATGAAGAACATTAAAAAGTACCTATTAATTCTTTGTATAGTATTTCCTGTGTTAGTCTATGCAGACGATGGTAGCTTAAAACTTGATACAGATATCATTACAAATAGTACACAGGAAACGGTCAAAAATAGGATAGAATCCAAATATGCTCCAAATTTATTTTTAAATCGTACCCAAAAGGTTGTGGACCAGAGAACTCAAACAACCAAAGAACTTATACAGGGAGCAGAACAGACTATATTTACTGATGGTGAAAATCACTCTATTTATCGTCTAGAAACTACTGTTGTCCAAACATCATTGTTTAATCAATACACTATAGAGGAGAAATCCTCTTTTAAACAAAGGAATTATTCAATTTTTAAGGATTGGATGGGAAATGTATTTACCAGTTTTTTCTTACTGTTTATGGTTTTGTTGGGAGTCTATTTAGGAAGGAAATGGCATGGATTACGAAAAAATAAAGTTAACTCTAGACTATAGAGCAAAACAAATAGATATTCTAGTTTCAAAATCTCTAACTTGGTTAAGATTAGAAGAATTACTAAAAGATACCAAAGTTAGAGAACAGTTGAATTTACCTCTAAATAGTTCGTTTTGTTTCAAACTTAGAAACAAACAAATCCATATCGAACCAATGGATATCTTGGATGTTTATCCAGTTAGCGATGGAGATTATATAGAGATTGAGGATGTATCATAGGAGGAAAAAATGTTTGAAGCAGATCGACTAGAATTTGTGAGAGAAGACAATCAAATATCAGTTCAAATTTCTTCATCAGGTTATCGTAGAGAACAACTTGAATTGATTCAAGAATATTGTCCAGTAGAAATAGTACAGAAAGACGGAGTTCTTTCTTTGCAGTATAAGATTCCTGAGTATTTTAAAACTGTTAAAGAAGAAATTTTAGAAAGAACTACGGAACTTGAACGTTTTAGTTTGGCACAAAGTATGTCTGTATTAGTTCGTTCTGAAAATGATTATAAAATTCCGTACATTCATCCTGAAAATATCATTATTTTTGGAAGTAATGTACAAATGTTACACTATGGAATTGAAAAATTACTTGCACCTCAACAGTATAGTTCTGAATTTTATCTAGAATCTTATAAAGCTTTAATGATTTCTATTTTACTACCTAAGATAGATTTTGAACTAGCCATCCATGGGATTGATGCAATAAAGGAAAAGGTGGCACAAGATATTATTCCCTTAGAGAGTGTAGCTGATGTCAATAATTATATTGCAGAAAAGTATGCCAAATTATCAGAAGAGAGTTCAAAAGCAAATTTGTTGGTTAACAAGAAAAAATGGAAGACTTTGTTAATAGGGGGAGCTTTACTTGCTACAACCACACTTGTCTTAAGCTTTGCAACTTACAAATCTATGTTTAAAGATGGGCCACTAAAATCATCAGTCATTATGGCACAATCAAATTTCATGCGAAAAGATTACTCTGAAACAGTTGAATCATTAAAAAATTATGGTACAGAATCATTGCCCAAGGAGGCCAAGTATATCTTAGCAGCAAGTTATGTCCGTTTAGATAGTTTGAGTGATAAGCAAAAGGAAGTTATTTTAAATACGATTACAGAATCAACAGATGATACAATTTTTTCTTATTGGATTTATCTTGGACGTGGAAAATTTGAAAAAGCTCTAGATGTGGCACAAAATATCGGGGACACGCAATTGATTTTACATGCTTATACAAATCTATACGAGTCAGTTAAGGCAGACATCAATATGAATGGTTCTGAAAAACAAAAGAAACTTGAAGAATATGAAAAGAAAATAAAAGAACTTTCTGCTGAGATTGGAGAAGCTACGACAAATAGTAGTGATACAAAAGTATCTACTGAAACAACAACTCCTAAAGACAACCGAACAAAAGAAAAGAGTGAACGATAAATGAAGGCAAAAAAGCTAGAATATGATCATCAGCTGGGAGACCAATTAGGAGAGCTTCATAAACCTCTTTATACCTTGTTGATTGAACAAGATAATCTAGAGAAAATAGATTTGTTTGAAGGACAAAAGGTGAAGGTCGGTACTAACGAGTATACAGTAGAAGGTAGAATAGTCTATCGAAATGGTAAGACTTTAGAAAGAGGAAAATCTACTTTTGATAAAGAAATTGTAACCTTGTTGGTTCCTGAGGAAGATATTTTTATCAGTTATATTTTCCCACCACAGCGATTTATTTGTAGCAAGAAAGAATCAGCTGATATTAGTTGGAAAATTTCGAACCAACTTATTTTTTCAAATAATCAAGTACAGGTGACACTTGGGGAATCTCCGATTTATTTAAATGACCGTCTAGTCAAAGAGGGAGGACTTTATCCGTTTGAATTAGGGAACCGAATGAAGGTTTCTAATTATTTTATAGAAAAAAGAAAGAATCAGTGGAAGATTGGATGTCTCTTCGAAGAACCGCAATTAAATAGGAATCAAATTCTGATACAAGAAAAAAATAATGAGTATCCGATGGATTTTCCAGAATATAGAAGGAGTCCCAGAGTTAACCCTATTATCCATAGCGGGAAAATCATTATCAATCAACCTCCTCAACCGATTAGACTCCCTAAAAACTCGCTCATCAGAGCGATTGTTCCAGCTTTAGGAATGTTTACTTTAACTGCATTGAGTTCAATTTGGACAAAAGGTAATCCTGTAATGATGCTAGGGATGGGGGGCTTTAGTCTCCTGACAGCAGCGACAACTATGAGTCAGTATTTTGAAGAGAAAAAGGATACCAAGGAACAAGAAAAAAATCGAATCCAAGATTATGAGGCATATTTATTAAAACAAGTATCTGACTTAGAAAAATACTACAAAGAAGAAACTAGTATTTTACATTATAATCAACCGTCAATCTCAACCATTACTGAACTGATTGCAAAGTATGATTCAAGAATTTATGAGAGAATGGACTATAATGAAGATTTCTTACAGGTGTCTTTGGGTTTAGGAGATAGGTTAAGCCAGCTAGAGCTGCAAACAAATTTTGATGAGCAAAGTAAAGATGAAATATCACAGTTTGCTCGCACAGTCTTGCAAGACTACAGTTTGCAAAAGAAGGTTCCAATTACTGTTAATATTTTTGAAGCGACAGTTGGTCTTGTTGGAAATAGTGAAGTAACTAGGACAGCTGTATATAACATGCTTTTACAGATGGCAATGTTTCACAGCTACTTAGATGTTAATTTTATCAATCTTGTTCAAGAACAGAGATATGAGAAAGATTGGTCTGAGTGGCGATTTCTTCCTCATTTCAATATACAGGAACGAAATATTCGTGGTTTTGTCCATGATGCCAGAAGTCGTGATGCCGTTCTAAATTCGCTTTACCGTATTATTCAAAAACGTTCTCAAATCAAACGTGAAATGGGGGAAAAAGATGCGCGCTTTAAACCCCATTATGTCTTAACGATTATGGATGACTCCCATTTACTTGGCCATAGTTTGAATGAGTATCTAGCCAAAGATTTGACAGAGTTGGGTGTAACAGTCATTTGGGTGAAAGAGGCACGTCGTCTTTTGCCAGAAACTATCACAACTCTAATTGAATATAAGAATCAAAAATTTAGGTCAAATCATTAATGATGAAGGTGCCTATAGTGCTCAAACCTTTATTCCCCACCCGCTGTTGGATTGCTATGAAGATTCTATTCGTACTTTAGCAAATCTAAAACACATGGAAGTAGAGAAGAACACGATTCCTAAATCCGTTACCTTTTTGGAACTCTACCAAGTCAGAGAAGTTGAAGAGTTACAGGTTGCGACTAGATGGTCCAAAGCGGATACTTTTAAAACGTTAGCTGTGCCATTGGGATTGCGTGGGAAGGATGACCAGGTGGAGCTCAACTTACATGAACGTGCACATGGGCCACATGGTCTTGTAGCAGGAACTACTGGTTCAGGTAAATCTGAGATTCTTCAGTCTTATATATTATCCATGGCTGTAAACTTTAGTCCAGAGGATGTTGGATTTCTTACGATTGACTTCAAAGGTGGAGGGATGGCGAATCTTTTCAAAGATTTACCACATATGCTTGGGTCTATTACTAACTTAGATGGAGCTGCTAGTGCGCGTGCCCTAGCTTCTATCAAAGCAGAGTTACAAAAACGCCAACGTCTCTTTAATCAATTTGGTGTTAATCATATCAATGGATATACTAAATTATATAAGGAAGGCCAAAAAGCTACTGACAAATCAGGTTATCCAGAAAAACCATTACCTCATCTGTTCCTTATTAGTGATGAGTTTGCTGAATTAAAAGAACATGAACCAGAATTTATGACAGAGCTGGTTTCGACAGCCCGTATCGGACGTTCGCTTGGAGTCCATCTAATTCTTGCTACACAAAAACCATCAGGGGTCGTCAATGATCAAATATGGTCAAACTCTCGTTTCAAACTAGCTTTGAAAGTGTCAGATGAGTCTGATTCCAATGAAATAATCAAAACACCAGATGCGGCGAGCATTACTGAACCAGGACGTGCTTACCTACAAGTAGGAAATAACGAAATCTATGAATTATTCCAGTCTGCATGGAGTGGTGCACAGTATGCCCCACAAACAGAGGGAGTTCAAGAAGTTGTTGATGAAAGAATTTGGTTGATAAATGACCTAGGACAATATGAATTGTTGTCTGATGACCTATCTAAGGATGAAAATTATATTGCTGATCAGACGGAAGAAATCACGGAACTCTCAGCGGTTGTAAACTATATAGCAAGAGTGAGTAAGACTGTTCCTTTCAATCTGCCAGATAAACCGTGGTTAGAACCTTTAGATACAGCCATCATATCTCCTCAAACAGATATTCACTGGACCGATGAAAAAGTATTGGCCGTTCCCTTTGCTCGAATGGATATTCCGACAGAACAACGTCAGAAGGATTATCATTTTGATTTGGAAAAAATGGGGCATACAGTTTTCTATGGTTCACCTGGTTTTGGGAAATCCCTAGCTCTTCAAACTCTAGTGCTAAATCTCGCTCGCTTGAATACTCCAGAGCAAGTACAAATCAATCTATTTGACTTCGGAACCAATGGACTCTTGCCACTAAAAGATTTACCTCATGTAGTTGATTTAACAAGGTTTGATGAAGAAGAAAAACTGGTTAAGTTTTTAAAACGTATTGACCAAGAGTTGAAGATTCGTAAGGAGAAGTTTGCCATCTATAATGTAGCAAGTCTTTCTCAATACGAACAAAAATCAGGTGAGAAACTCCCTGCTATTCTTACTATTTTTGACGGGTTTGATACTATAAAAGACACAGCGCTAGAAGAAGCTATTGAAAGTATGATTAACCGCCTCCTACGTGAGGGAGCGAGTCTTGGATGCTATGTGATTTTGACAGCACTCCGCTCAAATAGCCTTAAAATCAGTATGTCAAGCAATATTACCTCGCGCTTGGCCTTTTACCTGGTTGATGAAGGAGCTTCTAAGGAAATTATAGGGCGTGATGCTTTAATTCAGCAAGAAATTTGGCCGTGCCCAGTTGAAAGAAGATATTCCGTATGCCATTCAGGTTTATCTCCCGATAAGTGGAGAAGGCGATATTGAGCGCCTATATAACTTGGAGGAAGAAGTTAAGCTGATTGCAAGAAGCTGGACAGGAGTTTGCCCAGAACCAATTCCAATGTTGCCAAATGAAGTGACGCTTGATGAGTTTAAACAATCAGCTACAGTTCAAGAGATGATGCAACAAGGTCAAATCCCAATAGGATTTGATAAAGAAACGACTAAGGTAGTAAGCTTTAATCCTAAAGAACATGGCTATTTTGTCATTATGGATGACACACCACAGCAAACAGAACTACTGGAATCAGTTTTATTAATGGCATTTGAAAATCTGAATGGGCAAGCTCAACGTATTCTTTTTGATATTGACGGACGTCTTGCAAATCCAGATAGTTTTGATTCAATCATCTTGTTAAATAACTTTAGTACGGCATTAACAGATCTTGTAAGTGAAATTGAACGAAGATTACAAGGTGGTGATAATCAAATGATGTTTGTTTACATGCCAGACATTCATACCGTAAATGAAAAAATGTTACTTTCTGCAAATGTGTTAGAAACGATTATCAAAAATGCCTCTAAAGCTGGAGTTTACTTTATTTTCCATGGCTATCAGAAAAATATTGAAAGTAAATTTGATGAGTTTAGTAAGCGATTGCGTGCAAATATGCCTGCAGGTATATTTGGTACTAGATTTATGGATCAAGGAATGATTAAAGGTAAATCAGATTACAAAGAAACTCTTTTAGAAGTCGATGAAACTCACTTCTTTGTTGGAAGAGAAGTTTGCAGAATTAAATTACCAAGATAATTAAAAATATAGTTCACAAAGAGCTTCTTGTTCTGTGAAGGTGTCATCTTTCGTACTTAATGTATATAGCTTTTGTGTGATAAATATGTTAAATAAATTCTATAATTTAGTTTTTACGGAGGATAGGAATGGGAGAATATTATAGACAGATAGCATCGTATTTTCGGCAGTGTGCATCAAGTATGCAAGTTGAAAAGGCAGCAATCGATGAAAAAATTCATAGGTTGAGAGATGCTAGTAGTGCATTGGCAATTAAAATAGAATCTATCCAAGTTCAATCGAGATCTTTAAGTCAAATCCTACCTTTGGACTCGACTCAGTTTAAAGGGAATCGTCAGGAAGATTTTGAAGAAAAATTTCACTCTTTAGAAACAGAGCTATCGAATTTTTGTTCTGGCCATGAAAATAATAAACAAACAATTGATGATAAAATTCAAACTCTTACATCGGAATCGAGTGATTTACAGAATAAAATAAATAATTACTACCGACAAGCGAGAGTGTATGATAATTTAGATGACTAGGAGAGAATAATGGCAGAAACAGGTGTAAATAAATCCAGTTGGGACAGTATTACTAGAAATGTTTCTTCTTCAACTGCAGGAATTGCCAAGCTGAATGATATACGATTTAGTCGTACAGATCTAATCCCTTTTACTACGTTTAATGAAGTTTTTGAAGAATTTAACAAATCAATAAATAAATTTAAAGGATTCACAAGTAAAGATGCATATAAAATGGAGCAAGCAGGTCAGAATAAACTAGATGATGATGCTGCTGGAGCATCTGCTATGACATCTGGGGGAGGTTTGAAGTGATAGAACCACAGATGACTTTATTTACAAGAGCACTATCTAAATGTAAATTGAAAGAGAAAGATAATGATGTTTTGACAGCGGTAGCAATGACCTTATCAGGACATCCAGATGTTTTTAGGGCGTGTTATATAGCTTTTATGAATGACGAACCAAGCTATCATTATCATCCAATGATAGGGGCGCCGTTGGAATTTTTCTATGAAAAAGAACTCGTGCGGATTCGGCGTCTTCAAGAAGAAGTTATCCTACCTCGTTCAGTTTTTTTATCCAGTATGCTTCCTATGTGGATCTCTGCTTAAGTCGTATCTATCCTTTGGGTAGTGTTGTCGAACTTGATCGTGAGCTTCTTCCGAAGGACTTGGTTGAGTCATTTGAAAGCGAGCAGATGGACTTTTTGTAGTCATTTCAGGTCGTCGAGTTGATTTGGATAATGGTCATTATATGGACTACATCGGTCATGGCTATCCATTTGGATTACGCTTTGACACTTCCCCCTTGTTTTTAAGCAATCTCTTGATCAAGAGAGTAGTATCAGAAGGGTATTCGGATACCGTGGATGAACACTACTGCCAAGAAGCTCTGCGTAAGGACTATCTAGACGCAGGACTGATTTCCAGTGTTTACTCAGAGGAGGAAGTGAATGAAGATTGATGTATCCGAAGTTCGAGTTCAAAAAGAGTTGTTAGTTATTTCGGTAAATAGTATCAAGGAACAGCTATCTGTTTCGAGAAGCCGTCTATCAGAGGTCGTTTCAACCGATAGTCTTAAAGGGGCAGTGAAGGATGCCATTAACCAGAAGGTGACCAACTATCAGATACCACTGGTTGATAACTATGTCAATGCCCTAGATAGCATTGTCAGTCGCTATGATGGACTTGTGAAGCTCTTTCAAGACACGGTGTCAGAGACTGACAACAATGCCATTATTAAGACAGAATACCTAGAACGCATCAAGCAACGGATGAAAGATCCGATTGAGGGATTAAAGAGCAGTTCCAGTAAGACGAAAAATATCTATGCAGGGATTAGTGATATCCTAACATTAACGAATCCAAGTTTGGATAGTGTGAATACAAGTTATAATCAAGCAGTCAAGAGTTTAGATGATACCATAAAGAACATGGAAGCTTTTAATAGTGTTCTTTTAAAGACAGATACTTTTGACCTTATCGATATGCAAAATAGTGAAATCGCAACACTATCAGGTTATGCCCCTCTTCCGTATGGGAACCCCGCATTGAGAAATTATTATAATCGAACTCAGTTTAAAAACTCAGTTTCAGAGATTCACACAGCTATCCATAGCAATTCCAAAGCTGTGAAGTATCAAAATGCTCTTGCAAAACAGCTTGCCGAGTCTAAGTATAGTGGGACGGTGGACTTAAACAATCAAAACTATTCTGATGTAATTTCAAATGATTTAAAAAATAATTTCGCCAGTGAGTCATTCATGAATAGTATCGATGTATTTGGAGATAAAGGTTGGGTTGCTTTGTTAGAAAAAACTCCAACTGTTCTAGGAGGAGTACTTAGCACCTTATATCAACTAAGTGATTCAGTCGGAAACTTTATTAACCTAGGTACTAATGGACTAATTTCACCCAATGTACTTGATGGTATTAGTAATTCCTCTTCAGGAGTCATTAGAAGTTTGAGTGAAGGAATTGAAACTTTTGCCAAGTCTGGTCCTGAAATAGGTAGAGCGATGGCATTTATTGGTCCTGCAATTGATTTCACTTCACAAGTTTCAGCAGGAGAAAATGTTCCGAACGCAGTTATTAAAACAGGTGTTCATACGGTTGTTTCGAATACTGCAATGGCTATTGGAGGAGCAATTGGTTCAGCTATCCCTATTCCAGTTGTAGGAACCGCTGTAGGTATAGTTACTGGTGCAGCAGTAGGTATTGTCGTGAATTCAGTTTTTGATATGATTTATGATAACACTGTTGGAAAGGAAGTCACAAAAATAACAAATAATGTAGTAAAAGCAGGTAAAGAAGTTATAGATGGTGTTGGTAATGCAGTATCTGACTTTTTCAGTGGTATTGGAACTGTATTTCAGTGATAGGAGATTCTCTTGGAAAAGAATCAAATTATAAAGTTAAAGGACGTTGAATTTGTAGGAATTGGTAATTTTGAAGGGGAAACAGTTTTTTTTGATAAGAAAACAGACAAGATGTTCTTAGGTCATTCTAAAAGAAAGTTTAAAGTGTCTCCTGTCGCTTTCTCGACAGGAGCAGCACTTATTCTTTATGTTCTTGTAAGAAAAGTAACAAAAGCTCAGGTATTCAGTAGTTTTTGGCCCTTGATTTGGTTTTTTTCTAATGATCATTGTCTCAAAACTCCTCTACAGACCAGCTTTGAATGAAGAATTAATTATTAGTCCTTTTGTGCTTTCAAACGTTGATATGATAACTTTTCTTAAAAATGAGAAGAAAAATATAGTTAAGAGCCATCTAATTATATTATTGGCATTTCTTTTTCCAGTGCTTTTTTCTATAGTTTATTTATTGACTTCTAATTTTTTGTTTTTGTTTTTAGCCATTTTATTTTTTATGTTCCCCCTATTGTTATTAAACACGAAACCAATACAGAGATTTAAAGTGGTTCATATGTTAGACAAAAAATATTCCCCTAAGGAAAAATGATATATGAAAAAAATATTTAAAAAAATATGGTTCCTATAGGAATTATTGATAAAAATCCAGTTTGTTTTGATAATGAAGATTCTAGTTTATATATAGTAAGAAAAAAGACTTCTTTTTTGGGAACTGCTGGCAGTAGCTTGATCATGATAATTTATATCATAATCGGAAAAGTTAATTCCAAATACTATTTAACAATTCTGGGAAGATATCAATTTTTAATGATAGGCATCCTGATTTCCTTTATAACAGCCTTTGTTGTTTGTTATGCGACCTTCCATCGTGAGAGAGAAGTGGAAAAACTTCAATTAGAGGAAAAAGCAATGAGGGACTTTGTGTTAAGAGAGCGAAAGAATATCTTTTTGACCTATTTATCTCTTATTATATTACCACTAATTATAATATTTTTTTCACACCTCTTTATCACATATGGCAATCTTCCGTGGGGAGTTGTTTCAATTTTATGTATGACTATATATTTTATGTTCTTTTATAATAAGATATTCCAAAGAGGAAAAATCATAAATGAACTGTATAAAACTTATAAATAAGAAAGATAATTATGAAAAAGTAACACTAAAAATTTCATTGTCCTAGGTATATATCAGGAAAAATCTGTCTATTATAACAATGAGAATCATCAACTTTTATATCCAACAAAGGATAAAACTATTGGAGCAACTGCCATTACTGGTTACAGTTCAATTGCTCTTGTTTTATATATTGTTTTAAGAAGTATAAGTAAAAATGGGGAAGTACCAACAGATTTTCGGTTGCTGTCTTTGGTCCTTGCTTATATTATAATTAGTATTGGTAGCAGTCTATTACTTTATTATGTTTTAAACCGTGTCATTGAGTTAGAAGAATTTCAAATTGATTTAAGAAACTATCAAAACTTTTTAAAGCAAGAAAAAAGGAATGTTTTAATATTATACATAACGATGCTCTGTTTTTTGATTATAGGAATAGTGACTGCTGCAATTTTTATAAGTTCGGGTAATTATATTAGTCTTGTATTAACTTTATCATCATATTTTATCGTATACACTATTTTAAATACCAAATTGATTAAACGCAGCATGATATTGAGACTGTTATACAAAGAATTAAGTAATAAGGAGAGTTAATAATGAATGATAAAATATTGCCAATCGGAAGTGTGATTCAACTTCATAACGGAGAAGTGAAGTTAATGATTTTATCTCGTTTTCCACTCTATAATAATCAAGGGACAATTGGTTATTTCGATTATTCGGCATGTTTATATCCAAATGGAAATACGGATAATCAATGTTATTTTTTTAACAAAGAAGATATAAGTAAAGTTTGGTTTGAGGGGTATATTGATGACCAAGAAAAAAGCGCTCAACAGCTTTTTGAGAAGGAACAAAAAAATATTAAATATCCTCACTTAAAGTTAAATAACATATAGAAAAAGTAGATTTAGAGATAGGAACAAGGAGTACAAGCGAGCAGATGGACTTTTTTGTAGTCATTTCAGGTCGTCGAGTTGATTTGGATAATGGTCATTATGTGGACTACATTGGTCATGGCTATCCATTTGGATTACGCTTTGACACTTCACCCTTGTTTAAGCAATCTCTTGATTAAGAGAGTAGTATCAGAAGGGTATTCGGATACCGTGGATGAACATTACTGCCAAGAAGCTCTGCGTAAGGACTATCTAGACGCAGGACTGATTTCCAGTGTTTACTCAGAGGAGGAAGTGAATGAAGATTGATGTATCCGAAGTTCGAGTTCAAAAAGAGTTGTTAGTTATTTCGGTAAATAGTATCAAGGAACAGCTATCTGTTTCGAGAAGCCGTCTATCAGAGGTCGTTTCAACCGATAGTCTCAAAGGTTTAGTTAAAGATGCTATCAACAATAAGGTGACGAACTACCAAATTCCCTTGGTCGATAACTATATCAATACCTTGGATAGTATTTTCAGTCGCTATGAAGGGATTTTGAAATTATTCCAAGATACTGTGTCAGAGACCGACAACAGTGCGATTATTCATACAGAATATCTAGAGAGCCTCAAGCAACGTATAAAAGATCCTGTTAATGATTTGAATAAAATTTCAAGTGAGGCACTAATTATCTATGCAGGGATTGGTGATATTCTGACGTTAACGAATCCTAGTTTGGATAGTGTGAAGGCGAGCTATAGTGAAGCAGTCAAGAGTTTAGATGATACCATAGAGAACATGGAAGCTTTTAATAGTGTTCTTTTAAAGACAGATACCTTTGACCTTATAGATATGCAAAATAGTGAAATTGCTACCCTATCAGGTTATGCTCCTCTTCCATATGGGAACACCGCATCGAGAAATTATTATAATCGAACTTGGTTTAAAAATTCAGTTTCAGAGATACACTCAGCTATCCATAGTAATTCCAAAGCTGTGAAGTACCAAAATGCTCTCGCAAAACAGCTTGCAGAGTCTAAGTATAGTGGTACGATAGCTGAAAATAAAAACTTAATAGATGCATTATTTAATGTGTATAAAGATATAAAAGAAAATCGTCTGTATGGAAAATCTGAATATTTTGAATTGGAATCTATGTTGGCAGCTTTATATGCGTATTATCGTTTTAGAAAAAATAAAAAAGGGGATATCATTGTTTCTAAAGCAACAACAGAATTCGGTAAGTCATTAGATGATTATTTTAAAGTTGGTAAGAAATTAAGTGGTAGTCATATTTACGAAGTTGTTCAATATAAAAATGGTGATGTTTCAAAGGCCTTTAAATCCATTATGAAAAATCTAGGCTACACTAAATATAACGAAGAATTGAGTAAGGTTTTCGAATCTTTTACAAATACAACTCGATTTAGAACTAAAGTGGCTAGTGTCGGAAAATCAATTGTGTCTACAACTGGAAGTCTACTGAAAGAAGAATTCACTAATGAAATAAGTTTCAAGGATGCTGGTAAAGGCCTGTGGAAAGGAATTACAAGTGAGAAAGGACTCATAGGTTCTGTTAAAGAAGGACTAACAAACTTTAAATCTGCTACGAAGTTTGGTAAGTTTTTTTAAAAAGGAGCTACAGTTGTAGGAGCTCGCTTTAGATGTGGTTGATACTTTTTTTCAAACATCAGTGAAAATGAAAAAAAGAGGCCAAACGTCAAGGATTGAGAGGAAATGAAGTTGAGGCTAGTAAGGCGACAGGCTTTTGTGATAGATGCGGCTAAGGCGCGGGAACAACTGTTGCAGGGATTGCTGTAGCGAGTGCTACGGCAACTTTCGTTGGTTTAGTTGCTGCTGCGACAGCTCCGGCTTGGCTAGCTGGAGGAGCAGCTGTTTTAGCATCAGCAGGTGTTGTAGCAGGTTTGAACTTGCTTGATAAAAAAAGTTTAATGTCACTGACAATCTTAAAAAAGGTGCCAATAGCCTGATCAAAGGCATGAGAGGATGGTTTAAATGATACTGGAACGAATTAAAAAAACGTTTGAACTTCAAAGAAGGAGTGTCCACGGACCAGTTCCTCTGTGGGGGGTATTAAATGGGATTTTTATTATATATCCTTTGGCATTTTTGTTTTTTCTTGCAGGAGGATTAGAGGTTCTCAACAATCCCTCTTTGTATCAAACATTGCTTATTGCAGGGATTGTTGTTTGGATTTTAAATCTGGTATTCTTACTGGATCTTAGACGAGGAATTTTAACTAGTTTTGGAACCTATCTCATGTATCTGACTGGTCATATTTATGCCATTATTGGCTTTAGCGCTATTAGTGGCGACCATAGTTTTCTTGGTTTAAAAATTTTCCTTCCTCTAATCTTTTCCATTATTATGAATATTGTTATGAGTTTGATGGTTGACTTAGACTCTGAAGAAATTTTATCAGAAAAGGCCACCAAAAATTTCTATAATTTTGTCTTTGGCCCTCCTATGATTTTATCTTTTATTTGTGTTTTTTTAGGGATAATTGGATATGAATATTTTTTGGGATGGGGGATGTCTTTATTATTTATGATTTTTGGACCTGCTTTATACAGAACATGGTTTTATATTATCTATGCCTACCAACACCGTAATGATGTTGAGGAAGAGACTTCAATCAAGCATATAAAAGTAAACCCAGATCTGATTTCAAATAGAGAATTTGACAGAGATAGGTTTAAAAAGTAAAGTTTTCAAAAACATGAGAGGATGGTTTAAATGATACTGGAACGAATTAAAAAAACGTTTGAACTTCAAAGAAGGAGTGTCCACGGACCAGTTGCTCTGTGGGGGGTATTAAATGGGATTTTTATTTTATATCCTATATCCTTTTTGGCGTTTTTTGCAGGGGGATTAGAGGTACTCAACAATCCCTCTTTGTATCAAGGCTTGATTATTACAGGAATTGTTGTTTGGGTTTTAAATCTGGTATTTTTACTGGATCTTAGACGAGGAATTTTAACTAGCTTTGGAACCTATCTCATGTATCTGACTGGTCATATTTATATCATTATTGGCACTAGCGCTATGAGTGGCGACCATAGTTTTCTTGGTTTAAAAATTTTCCTTCCTCTAATCTTTTCCATTATTATGAATATTGTTATGAGTTTGATGGTTGACTTAGACTCTGAAGAAATTTTATCAGAAAAGGCCTCCAAAAATTTCTATAATTTTGTATTTGGACCTCCTGTAATTTTATCGCTTTGCTTTATTTTTTTAGCGATAATTGGATATGAATATTTTTGGGGATGGGGAGCTTCTTTATTCTTCATGATTTTTGGACCTTATTTGTACCGAACATGGTTTTATATTATCTACGCCTACCAACACCGTTATGATGTTGAGGAAGAGACTTCAATCAAGCATATAAAAGTAAACCCAGATCTGATTTCAAACAGAGAATTTGACAGAGATAGGTTTAAAAAGTAAAGTTTTAAAAGGCATGAGAGGATGGTTTAAATGATTATTGAAAGAGTCAAAAAATTTTTTGAGTTTCAAAGAAGGAGTGTCCATGGACCAGTTCCTCTTTGGGGAGTATTAAATGGGATTTTTATTTTGTATCCCTTGGTATTTACAGGATTTTGGCTTGCAGGATTAAGGATTTTAAAAAATCCTGCCTTACATCAAGGCTTGATTATTACAGGGATTGTTGTTTGGATTTTAAATCTGGTTTTTCTTTTGGATCTTAAGCGAGGAATTTTAACTAGCTTTGGAACCTATCTCATGTATCTGACTGGCCATGTTTATGCCATCATTGCTTTTAGCAGTTTAAGTGGGGATCATAGTTTTATTAGTTTGAAAATTTTCCTCCCCCTTATTTTTGCTATTATAGTTGTGATTGTTGAGACTTGTCTAGTCAACTTAGATTCTGAAGAAATTTTATCAGAAAAGGCCGTCAAAAATGTCTATAATTTTTTATTTGGACCTCCTGTAATTTTATCACTTTGCTTTATTTTTTTAGGGATAATTGGATATGATTATTTTATGGGATGGGGGATGTCTTTATCATTCATGATTTTTGGACCTGCTTTATACCGAACATGGCTTTATATTATCTATGCCTACCAACACCGTAATGATGTTGAGGAAGAGACTTCAATCAAGCATATAGAAGTAAACCCAGATATGATTTCAAACAGAGAATTTGACAGAGATAGGTTTAGTAGAAAGGTAACTAAAGATGATTAAAGAAATACAGCTACATATGAGCCATTTGATGACAGACCAGGTCCAGATTCAAGCGGACGAACTATTGGAGTTATTTGTTCATACAGAACTCCTTCCCTATACTGATGGTATTTATAAGGATGGCCCAACCATTTTTGAGATGACTCCAACTCAATTTAACGAAGAAAAGCAAGATGTGGGAGTCTATATTCCAGTTATATCTGAAGCAGAGCCAACAAGTCAACTGGATTATCAGGCATCTCTAGATATAGAAGGAATTAGCAAGCGGGTTCTATTTGATGGTAGCTTGGATGAAACAATTGAGGAGATGAAAGCTTATATTCGTGATCATGGTTGGGAGTTGCAAGATAAGTTATACCTAGTCTTGATTCCAGTTTATGATGATTTGTTTGTGGATTTGATTATCCCAGTGGAGAAGTAAAATGGCAGAAATTACATATGGTATGAATCAATCCTTAATGATGAGTAATGTCTTGAGTGTGAACTATAATATTGTGGGGGATGAGATTGCAGTAGCCTTTCAAGACATGATTCAAACAGCTGTAGCAGCTGGATATACACCTAAAAGCAACCCATTTTACTCATGCCCCCATATCGGAGAATTGGAAGATGGAACATACAACATCACAGTCTATCTTCCCGTTCATGAGGATTATCTAGGAAAAGAAGAGATAATGGAAGGGACAGCCTATAACAGTTATTTTTTGGTTCCTCGAATGGCAGGAGTAAGAGTTACTGGAGAGGAAGCTGTTGACTTTGATAAGGGAATATACGTGCTAACCAAATTATTGCTTGATAATGACTTAGAAGAATCTACACCCGTGTTTTATATTTCAAGTAAGATAAATGATGTTTTGTATACAGATATCATGGTAGGGATACGAGAAAAAAGCGATTGAGGATAATATACGGAGAGCTAACGCATTCGGATAAGAATAGGCAGAATTAGACAGATGAATCCATGTTCTGATGTTTCCTTTTTAGCATCTAAGATAAACATGTTTGATTTTAATCAAAAACCAGGATGAAGTTTATCTTCATCCTGGTTTTTGTGTGCTTAAAAGTTAGTTGGACTCATCCTTCTTACTCTTAAGTAGAAAAGTTGCTGTTAGGACTAGACTCAATCCTGACAAGAATAGTAGTGGATTGGATGTTTCACCAGTAGCTGGAAGTTGTTCTTTAGGAGAATCACTTGCAGATTGAACAAGGTCTGGACTAGATGAAACTTGCTTAGAGTTGTTGGCTAATGGTTTGATATCTGTTTCACTTGGTTTTTGCTCTGCAGTAGTTGATGCTCCATTAGCTTGATAAACGACTGCATAGGTGCTGAAATGACTAGTCATAAATTCTGCCATTCCCTCGCGAATAGTAAAATCGAGTGCCTGTAACTCTTTTGATGGAGTTAGGTAGTAGACATTTTCGACAGCTGAGGAAATAGGCAAGCGGACCAAGACAGTTCCTTTTGGTTGTAAACTATGATCTGTTGAATTTTTTTAAGGTGAAGATCGTAAGCATCATAGGTCTTACCAAATAGTTCTTGAGCTAAGACACGTCTGCTAGAAATGTGAGAAATTCCCTCTAAGTCAGTCGCTCCTCCAATAATTTCAACTTTAGTCTTTTCATCCTTTAAGACACGAAGTTTATATTCAGGAACAGAAACAGTAGGAGCTTGTTCTTGTCCCGCTGTCCCGACAGGTTGAGTGTACTCAGGGATAGAAACAGTAGGCGGTTGTTCTAGTCCTGCTGTGCCGATAGGTTGAGTGTACTCAGGAATATTTACTACAGGCGGTTGTTCCTGTCCAGCCGTTCCGATAGGTTTAGTGTACTCAGGAATATTTACTACAGGCGGTTGTTCCTGTCCAGCAGTTCCGATAGGCTCAGTGTACTCAGGAATAGAAACGGTAGGTGGCAGTTCTTGTCCCGCTGTGCCGATAGGTTTAGTGTACTCAGGAATGTTTACTACAGGGGGTTGTTCCTGTCCGGCTGTACCTATAGGTTTAGTATACTCCGGAATATTTACTACAGGGGGTTGTTCCTGTCCAGCTGTACCGATAGGCTTAGTGTATTCAGGAATTTCTACAATAGGAGTAGGGTCATTTCCCCTTGCTTGTAGTTGGCTGCTGATTCTCAACCTTCTTATCATCCTTTTTGGTAAAGACAGCTACGACAGGACTGCTTGTTGTATTTCCCTGGATAGAATAAGCTTCTATCGCATTTCCAATTTTTCGATTGGTTTCGTCAGGGATAGGGATTTGTACCTGATTATCTTGGATTGATAAGACAGTCTGATCTCCAGTCGTAACTAGATGATTATCGTCTATTCTGCGTAAAACGAGTGGATCTTTGATGCCTGGGAAGGTCACAGCGATGGCTTCCCAATCTCCAGCTGGAAGAGTTAAAGAGATGTTTTTATCCCCTTCCTTAAGTGGTGCGATACTTGGACTATCCAAGCTTACAGCTGGAGCCTTAATCACATCAAATGAATCTAGAGAAATTTTCTTGCGACCTGCTGGTGAATTTGGATCAACTTTCAATGTCAAAATATGATTACCATCGGTCAGATTAGTAAATTCTCCAATTAAGGTTGCCTTTTGGGTAGCGCCAGCAGTGTAGAAGTCTAGACTTGGCATTTCTTTTCCATCCAGTGTCACGAGAGCTTTTCCGAGAGCGGATGTTTTGAGTCCGTAAATTCGAATACCTGTTCCAGTAAATGGAATGGTTGCCTGAGCTTCTGAAGCAGTACTTGGGTCACTGTTATTGATATCCGCATATTTTTCTGTGCTCTTATATAATTCAGTATCGCTCCAATCTTTGAATTGAGATCCGTATTGAATGCGAGGGTCGCGGTCATCCATTTTTTCAATGGTTGTTCCTTGTCCCGGTAAAACTTTAAAGTAGTCTAAGGAGATTTTGGAACGTTCACTGCCACGGTGTTTATGCTCTTGTTTTACAGTGATGGTCATCACATGAGCACCATCTGACAATCCTGTGAAGCGACCGATAAGGCTACCTTTTTCAGTTGCACCTGCAGTATAGAAGTCCAGTTCACCGACTGATTTACCATCGATTTTGACTTCAGCGATTCCCAATTGAGATGATTTGAGACCATAGATTTCAATGCCAACACCATTGAAGGAATGGTTGCTGTCGCATCTTTATCTGTATAGTTACCTAGTGAAAGGTCGGCAAACTTCTCTGTTCCTCCAAATAATTCTGAGTCTGCCCAGTTTCCAAATGCAGAACCGTATTGGATTCGGCTATCACGGTCATCCATCAATTGGTTATAGGTTTCGACATTGGCCTTTTCGGATACCTGTGTAGAAACATTACCCAGCATAGCCTTAACAGTATAAGTGTAGGCGAGTTGAGGGTCGAGTGAACGGTCGATAAAATGGGTTTGATTGGTCACAAATTCTCTGCTTGCAGAGGTTTGGCCGGATTCGTCTTTCACGTGTCTTTGGATAACATAGTGGGTAGCGCCTTCTACTTGGTTGAAGGTAAGTTCGGCAGTGACGCCATTTTGTCTAACTGCTGTCAGACTGGTTACACGACCAGGGAAATGTTCAAAGGTAATGACATCACCTTTTTGTGTTGCCAGTTGAATGCGGCCATCTTTAAGAACAGTTGCTTTGACAGATTTACCATTAACCTTAACCTGACTGGCTTCGATATTTGGATAATCTACAACTAGGTCTCCACCGACATTTGAAAGGAAGGACAAGCTTTGCAGGTTTTTATCTTTCCACTTCATGCTGACTTCAAAGTTACCACGAGCAACCAGACCAGAAACCTGACCGTCTTTCCAAGCATCTGGAAGGGCTGGCAATGGTGCAATGTAGCCAGTGTGTGATTGAAGAAGCATTTCTGCAATCCCACTGGTTGCTCCAAAGTTTCCGTCTATTTGGAAAGGTGCGTGCGTATCCCAAAGGTTTTCTAGGGTTGAATATTTGAGCTGTTCAGCGAGCAAGCGATGAGCACGGTTACCGTCTAAGAGACGAGCCCAGAGGTTGATTTTATTGGCCTTAGACCAACCAGTACCACCATCTCCACGGTGGTTGAGGGTAGCACGCGCAGCTTCTAAGTATTCAGCCTGATCCTTGCTAAAGAGCGTACCTGGGAAGAGACCTACCAGATGGGAAACGTGACGGTGGTTGTTTTCAATGCCTTCATTAGTGAATTGTGGACTGTCTTCTTCGTACCATTCCTTGATGCGTCCCTCTTTGTTAATGTGAAGTGGTTTGAGTTTGTCAAATTTAGCCTTGACCTCTGTGACTAAGTCTTGGTCGACTTTCAGATGGTTGGCAACTTCCATGTAGTCATGGAATAGCTGCCAGACTAGCGACTGGTCAAAGGTGTTTCCGATGGTGATGGTACCGTGTTCAGGTGAATAGGATGGAGAAGATACCCAACGGTCGCTGGCCTGGTCGTAGTGTAAGAAGGAATTCCAGAACTTAGCTGTTTCCTTGAGCATTGGATAAATCTTTTCTTTTAGATAACTTTCATCCTTGGTAAATTTATAGTAGTCATAGACGTTCTGCATCATCCAGGCATTAGCTGCTGGCGACCAACCCCAATAGTAATTCCAACCAGGGGTAGTCCAGCCAAATGGTGTCGCCTGGGTATGAACCAGCCAGCCATTTTCTTGTCCATCTTTGGATTCGATACCGGCGTATTCCTTAGCAGCGATACGGCCATAGTAACGCATATCGTCAATGTAATTGATCATTGGCTTGGCTGTTTCAGCTAGATTGCTCATGTAGGCTGGCCAATAGTTCATTTGCAAGTTGACATTGAGGTGGTAGTCAGCGTTCCAAGGTGGATTGTCTACGGCATTCCAGACTCCTTGTAGGTTGGCAGGAAGGGCATCTGTCCGATCACGAGACGAACTAATCAATAAATAACGTCCGTATTGGAAGAAGAGTTCTTCCAGTTTTTGCCCTTTGCTAGGGTTATAGGTCTGAAGGGCCTCTTTCGTCGTTTGAGCAGCATTGCTTCCACCTAGGTTTAGTTTGACGCGGTTAAAGAGGCTTTGATAGTCTTTGATATGGTTCTTTTTAAGTGTCTCATAGTCTTTGCCCCTAGCTGCTTCTACAATGCCTTTAACTGTTTTTTCGAGGTCAATGTCTTTGCGATAGTTTGTTTTTGGATTCTGAGCAAAGTTAGTCTTGGCACTGAGTAAAAGCGTAGCGTAGCTAGCTCCTGTGATTGTTAAACTATCCTCATGGACAGTAACTTTTCCGTCCGTTTTAATTCCTAGATAGGATGCGAACTGGAGGCCATTATCTTTGACTGTACCTTTTAGTAGGATACCATTTGGGTCTGTCGTAACATGGCCACTCTTGTAGTTAGAATATTCCGCTGAGTAGTCTCCGTTAGCAAGTAAATCTTCTGTTAAGCTATTCCAAACTGTAAAATCAAGTTTTTTGTCCCCTTTTTGGGTCAAGTGAGTCACGGTGACATCATCAGGGTAACTTGAGAAGGTTTCTCTTTTAAAGGTCGTTCCATCTTGGGTGTAAGAAGTTGTAGTAGTGGCTTCTGTGATATCCAAACCACGGTGATAGTCTGTAACTGTATCCAGCCCCTTTTTCTGGTTATTGAAGACCATGAAGATATCACCAAAGGCTAGATAACGTCCATACTGGGCGTTGTTTGGTCCAACTAGATTTTGTTCAGCTAATCGTTTGGCTTTTTGGCGATCTCCGTCTTCAAGAGCCTTACGAATTTCTGCTAAAATTTTATACCGTTCCTGATAGTTTCCTCCGTTATAGTCGGTACTGTCGGGACGCGGACCACCTGACCAAAGAGTTTTTTCGTTGTATTGGATTCTCTCCTCGCCGATGAGACCAAAAACCTTAGCACCCATTTCACCATTCCCAACTGGGAGTGCTTGTTTTTCCCAGCCATCATAGGAAGGAGCTGTTGGTCGATCATAGTTTAGCTGATAGTTGCTTTGTTCTGTCACAGGTAGTTCTTGTTTCGGTTTCCTTATTTTCATTAGGTTTTACAATAGCCTCAGTACTGGCTTGATTAGTTGTAGCAGAAGTAACATCAGCATTAGCGGGTTTACTTTCAGAAGAACTATTATTAGCTAGAACTGGTTTTGTATGATCAATTGGCACGTTTGGCTGTGTATGCTCAGTTGATTCACTTGCTTTCGTTATAGTGTCTGTCTTAACTGTAGTTTTCTCTAATGCAGGCTCGTTTTGCTTTACTTCAATAGTATCAGCAGAGACGGTATGACTAGCTAGAAAAACCGCTCCAAGCAAAACAGAGGCTGTGCCGACTGTTAGCTTTCGAATACTGTAGCGACAGGATTTCTCCCTCCAAATTTTTTCCATAGAAACCTCCTTTATTGATTAAAAGCGCTTTCATTTTTAATGAGGCGAACTTTTGTTTCTATATTGTATTATTAATCTAATTTTACCAGCTAATGAAGTGTTGTCAAGAGGATTAGAGAAGGATATATATTTGATATTGTTTTGTATTAAAAAAGTGGAGGAAACGAATGGTAAGAGAGTGTATTTTTTATATTCTTTCTAGTTTTGACTAGAACAATAAGCCAACTTTATTACAGCATACCCATTCCTGAAAGCGTAAAACAAACTAGTCAGGGTGGCTAGTTTATGGTATAATGAAAGAGACTCAAAAAGAAACAGGAGAAAAATGATGGATTTACTTTTAGCAATTGTATTGATTGTGCTAGCTTTTCTAGGAGGAGCTCTTGGGGGAATGTACTTGGTTCGTAAGCAAATTGAAAAAGAATTCGCTGACAACCCACGTTTGAATGCTGAAGCAGTTCGTACTCTTTTGAGTGCAAATGGTCAAAAACCAAGCGAAGCTAAGGTACAACAAGTTTACCACCAAATCATCCGCCAACAAAAAGCAGCTCTTGCTAACAATAAAAAGAAAAAATAAATAAGGAAAAGTCTGGGATGAAAGTTCCAGACTTCTCACTATGTTGGTTATGGTTTAGGAATGAGACTTTTTCCTTGCATTCTATTGATATTTGATTATGATTAAGAGAGATAGTTGTTGATTAGGCTGTCATTATTCAGTTCATAAGGAACGGTAATCATAATGAACTATCAATCAGAAAAAAGACTAGAAAGAAGACTGTATGGATAATCGACCAATTGGTTTTTTGGATTCGGGTGTCGGGGGCTTGACCGTTGTGCGCGAGCTCATGCGCCAGCTTCCCCATGAAGAAATCGTCTATATTGGAGATTCGGCGCGGGCGCCCTATGGTCCCCGTCCTGCTGAGCAAATTCGTGAATATACTTGGCAGTTGGTCAACTTTCTCTTGACCAAGGATGTCAAGATGATTGTCATTGCTTGTAACACTGCGACTGCGGTCGTCTGGGAAGAAATCAAGGCTCAACTAGACATTCCGGTCTTGGGTGTGATTTTGCCAGGAGCTTCAGCAGCCATCAAGTCCAGCCAAGGTGGGAAAATCGGAGTGATTGGAACGCCCATGACAGTACAATCTGACATTTATCGTCAGAAAATTAACGATCTGGATCCGGACTTACAGGTGGAGAGTTTGGCCTGTCCCAAGTTTGCTCCCTTGGTGGAGTCGGGTGCCCTGTCAACCAGTGTCACCAAGAAAGTGGTCTATGAAACCCTACGTCCCTTGGTTGGAAAGGTAGATAGCCTGATTTTGGGTTGTACCCATTATCCGCTTCTCAGACCTATTATTCAAAATGTTATGGGGCCCAAGGTTCAACTTATCGATAGTGGGGCAGAGTGCGTACGGGACATTTCAGTCTTACTCAATTATTTTGAAATCAATCGTGGTCGTGATGCCGGACCACTCCATCACCGTTTTTACACAACAGCCAGCAGCCAAAGTTTTGCACAAATTGGTGAAGAATGGCTGGAAAAAGAGATTCATGTGGAGCATGTAGAATTATGACAAATAAAATTTATGAATATAAGGATGAACAGGACTGGTATGTCGGGTCCTATGGTATTTTTGGTGGCGTCCGGACGTTGACGGATGATGACTTGGATTTTCCTCTATTGGAGTTTGCCCAAAGATTTCGAGATGAGGATAGAGGTTTTCCTGTTTCTGTTACTGTTTTACGCTATGGTTCTCTCTATCGTTTATTGTCTTTTGTGATAGATATCCTCAACCAAGAAATGGGACGAAATGTGGAAGTCATCCAACGTCAGGGGGCTTTTCTCTTAGTTGAAAATGGGCAACTCCTGCATGTAGAATTGCCTAAAGAAGGTGTTGATGTAGAAGCATTCTTTGAGACAAACAAGGTCAGAGAAACCTTATTGATTGCGACTCGTAACGAGGGCAAGACCAAGGAATTCCGAGCTATCTTTGACAAGCTAGGCTACGATGTGGAAAATCTTAATGACTATCCTGACCTGCCTGAAGTAGCTGAAACAGGCATGACCTTCGAAGAAAATGCCCGTCTCAAGGCAGAAACCATTTCTCAATTAACGGGCAAGATGGTTTTGGCAGATGACTCAGGTCTCAAAGTCGATGTCCTTGGTGGCTTGCCAGGTGTCTGGTCAGCTCGTTTCGCAGGTGTGGGAGCTACTGACCGTGAAAACAATGCCAAACTCTTGCACGAATTGGCCATGGTCTTTGAACTCAAGGACCGCTCGGCTCAATTCCATACAACCCTAGTTGTGGCCAGTCCAAATAAGGAAAGCTTGGTTGTTGAAGCAGACTGGCCAGGCTACATTAACTTTGAACCTAAGGGTGAAAATGGATTTGGTTACGATCCTCTCTTCCTTGTAGGAGAGACAGGCAAGTCATCAGCTGAATTAACCCTTGAAGAAAAAAATAGTCAATCTCACCGTGCCTTAGCCGTTAAGAAACTTTTGGAGGTATTTCCATCATGGCAAAGCAAACCATCATTGTAATGAGCGATTCTCATGGCGATAGCTTGATTGTGGAAGAAATCCGTGATCGCTATGTAGGCAAAGTTGATGCCGTTTCATAATGGCGATTCTGAACTGCGTCCTGATTCTCCCCTTTGGGAAGGCATCCGTGTTGTTAAAGGGAATATGGACTTCTATGCAGGTTACCCAGAACGTTTGGTGACTGAGCTTGGTTCGACCAAGATTATCCAAACCCATGGTCACTTGTTTGACATCAATTTCAACTTTCAAAAGTTGGACTACTGGGCTCAGGAAGAAGAGGCCGATATCTGTCTCTATGGTCACTTGCATGTGCCAAATGCTTGGATGGAAGGAGAGACTCTTTTTCTAAATCCAGGTTCTATCAGTCAACCACGTGGGACCATCAGAGAATGTCTCTATGCTCGTGTGGAGATTGATGACAGTTATTTTAAAGTGGACTTTTTGACACGAGACCATGAGGTGTATCCAGGCTTGTCTAAGGAGTTTAGCCGATGATTGCCAAGGAGTTTGAGACTTTCTTGTTGGGGCAGGAGGAAACTTTTTTGACCCCTGCTGAAAATCTAGCTGTGTTGATTGATACCCACAATGCGGATCATGCGACCCTCTTGCTCAGTCAGATGACCTATACCCGTGTTCCTGTTGTGACAGATGAAAAACAGTTTGTTGGGACGATTGGGCTCAGAGATATTATGGCTTATCAGATGGAGCATGACTTGAATCAAGAAATTATGGCGGATACGGATATTGTTCATATGACCAAAACGGATGTAGCGGTTGTTTCGCCTGATTTTACCATTACGGAGGTCTTGCATAAGCTGGTAGATGAGTCTTTCTTGCCGGTTGTGGATGCGTCTGGTATTTTCCAAGGGATTATCACGCGCAAGTCTATCCTCAAGGCAGTGAATGCCCTCTTGCATGACTTTAGTAAGGAATATGAGATTCGATGCAAATGAGAGATAGGATTTCAGCCTTTTTAGAAGAAAAGCAGGGCTTGTCTGCAAATTCCAAGCAGTCCTATAAGTATGATTTGGAGCAATTTTTAGACATTGTAGGCGAGTGGATTTCTGAGACCAGTCTCAAGATTTACCAAGCCCAGCTAGCCAATCTAAAAATGAGTGCCCAGAAAAGGAAACTTTCGGCCTGTAACCAATTTCTCTACTTTCTTTATCAAAGAGGAGAGGTGGACAGTTTTTACCGCTTGGAATTAGCTAAACAAGCTGAAAAGAAGACCGAAAAGCCAGAATTGTTAGACCTAGACTCTTTTTGGCAGGAAAGTAATTATCTAGAAGGACGCTTACTGGCACTTCTTATCTTAGAAATGGGACTCTTGCCAAGTGAGATTTTAGCCCTTAAGGTTGCAGATATCAATCTGGATTTTCAAGTGTTGAGAATCCAGAAGGCTTCCCAACAGAGGATTGTCACTATTCCTACAACCTTGCTGTCAGAGTTGGAACCCTTGATGGGCCAGACCTATCTCTTTGAAAGGGGAGGGAAAGCCTATTCTCGTCAATGGGCCTTCCGTCAGTTAGAAGCTTTTATCAAGGAGAAAGGTTTTCCAACCTTATCCGCTCAATCCTTGCGGGAACAGTTCATTCTAAGACAGATAGAAAAGAAGGTCGATTTGTACGAAATTGCAAAAAAATTAGGATTAAAAACAGTCCTGACCTTAGAAAAATATAGATAATGGATATTAAATTAAAAGATTTTGAAGGGCCCCTGGACTTGCTCTTGCATCTGGTTTCTAAGTACCAGATGGATATCTACGATGTGCCCATTACGGAAGTCATCGAACAGTATCTAGCTTATGTCTCAACTCTGCAGGCTATGCGTCTGGAAGTGACCGGTGAGTACATGGTCATGGCCAGTCAGCTCATGCTGATTAAGAGCCGCAAACTCCTTCCAAAGGTAGCGGAAGTGACAGATTTGGAAGATGACCTGGAGCAGGACCTTCTCTCTCAAATCGAAGAATACCGTAAGTTTAAGCTCTTGGGGGAGCATTTGGAAGCCAAGCACCAAGATCGGGCCCAGTACTATTCCAAAGCGCCGACAGAGTTGATTTACGAAGATGCGGAGCTTGTTCATGACAAGACGACCATTGACCTCTTTTTGGCTTTTTCAAATATCCTAGCCAAGAAAAAAGAGGAGTTTGCACAGAATCACACGACTATCCTGCGGGATGAGTATAAGATTGAGGACATGATGGTCATCGTAAAAGAGTCCTTGACGGGACGAGATCAGTTGCGTTTGCAGGATTTGTTCAAGGAAGCCCAGAATGTCCAAGAGGTCATTACCCTCTTTTTGGCGACCCTAGAGTTAATCAAAACACAGGAGCTGATCCTCGTGCAAGAGGAAAGTTTCGGAGATATTTATCTCATGGAAAAGAAGGAAGAAAGTCAAGTGGCCCAAAGCTAGACTTGATAGAGAGGAAAGATGAGTACTTTAGCAAATAGAAGCGCTCTTGTTTGTAGCGGGTGAAGATGGGATTAGAGTCCGCCAGTTAGCTGAACTCCTCTCTCTGCCACCGACAGGCATCCAACAGAGTTTAGAAAAATTATCTCAGAAGTATGAAAAGGACCTAGATTCCAGTTTGGATCTGATTGAGACTGGTGGTGCTTATAGATTGGTGACCAAGCCTCAGTTTTCAGAGATTTTGAAGGAATACTCTAAGGCACCTATCAACCAGAGTTTATCTCGGGCTGCCCTTGAGACCTTGTCCATCATTGCCTATAAGCAGCCGATTACACGGATAGAAATTGATGCCATCCGTGGGGTCAACTCGAGTGGGGCTTTGGCGAAGTTGCAGGCCTTTGACTTGATACGAGAAGACGGGAAAAAAGAAGTGTTGGGACGCCCCAACCTCTATGTGACAACAGATTATTTCCTAGATTACATGGGAATTAACCATTTGGAAGAATTACCAGTGATTGATGAGCTTGAGATTCAAGCCCAAGAAAGCCAATTATTTGGTGAAAGGATAGAAGAAGATGAGAATCAATAAGTATATTGCCCACGCAGGTGTGGCCAGTAGGAGAAAAGCAGAAGAGCTGATTAAGCAAGGCTTGGTGACGGTTAACGGCCAGGTGGTACGTGAACTTGCAACCACTATCAAGTCAGGCGACAAGGTCGAAGTTGAAGGCCAGCCTATCTACAACGAAGAAAAGGTTTACTATCTGCTTAACAAACCACGTGGTGTGATTTCCAGTGTGACAGATGACAAGGGTCGCAAGACTGTTGTCGACCTCTTGCCCAACGTGAAGGAGCGCATCTACCCTGTAGGTCGTTTGGACTGGGATACATCAGGTGTCTTGATTTTGACCAATGACGGGGATTTTACGGATGAAATGATTCACCCTCGTAATGAGATTGACAAGGTTTATGTCGCGCGTGTTAAAGGTGTGGCCAATAAGGATAATCTCCGCCCCTTGACCCGTGGACTTGAGATTGATGGCAAGAAAACCAAGCCAGCTGTCTATGAAATTCTCAAAGTTGATCCAGTCAAAAACCGCTCTGTGGTGCAGTTGACCATCCATGAAGGGCGTAACCACCAGGTTAAAAAGATGTTTGAAGCTGTCGGCCTTCAAGTAGATAAACTGTCTCGTACACGTTTCGGACATCTAGACTTGACAGGACTCCGTCCAGGAGAATCCCGTCGTCTTAACAAAAAAGAAATCAGCCAACTACATACCATGGCTGTAACCAAGAAATAATGAAACGAATTTTAATAGCGCCTGTGCGCTTTTACCAGCGTTTTATCTCACCAGCCTTTCCACCCTCTTGTCGCTTTGAGCCGACTTGTTCCAACTATATGATTCAGGCTATTGAAAAACATGGCTTCAAGGGTGTTTTGATGGGCTTGGCTCGGATTTTACGTTGCCATCCCTGGTCGAAAACAGGTAAGGACCCCGTCCCAGACCATTTTTCACTCAAACGGAATCATAAATAAAACGAATTACAATGGTGATTCGTTTTTTCACAAGTAGTTTTATCTGGAATGATGATTCCCGCTATCCTTCTCCTATAAAAAGTGGTAAAATGGATGAAAGAAAGAAGGAACTGAAATGACAACATTATTTTCAAAAATCAAAGAAGTAACAGAACTTGCTGCGATCTCAGGTCATGAAGCACCTGTCCGTGCTTATCTTCGTGAAAAGTTGACACCGCACGTGGATGAAGTGGTGACAGATGGCTTGGGTGGTATTTTTGGTATCAAGCATTCAGAAGCTACGGATGCGCCGCGCGTCTTGGTCGCTTCTCACATGGATGAAGTTGGTTTTATGGTCAGCGAAATCAAGCCAGATGGTACCTTCCGTGTGGTAGAAATCGGTGGATGGAATCCTATGGTGGTTAGTAGCCAACGTTTCAAACTCTTGACTCGTGATGGTCGTGAAATTCCTGTGATTTCAGGCTCTGTTCCTCCACATTTGACTCGTGGTAAGGGCGGCCCAACTATGCCAGCTATTGCAGATATCGTCTTTGATGGCGGTTTTGCGGATAAGTCTGAGGCAGAAAGTTTTGGCATCCGTCCTGGCGACACCATCGTACCAGATAGTTCTGCAATCTTGACGGCCAATGAGAAAAATATCATCTCAAAAGCTTGGGACAACCGCTACGGTGTTCTTATGGTGAGCGAGTTGGCGGAAGCTCTGTCAGGTCAAAAATTCGGAAATGAACTCTATCTTGGCTCTAACGTCCAAGAAGAGGTTGGTCTTCGTGGTGCTCATACTTCCACAACCAAGTTTGACCCAGAAGTCTTCCTAGCAGTTGATTGCTCACCTGCTGGTGATGTTTATGGCGGTCAAGGCAAGATTGGAGATGGAACCTTGATTCGTTTCTACGATCCAGGTCACTTGCTTCTCCCAGGAATGAAGGATTTCCTTTTGACAACGGCTGAAGAAGCTGGTATCAAGTACCAATACTATTGTGGTAAAGGCGGAACAGACGCTGGCGCAGCTCATCTGAAAAATGGCGGTGTCCCATCTACAACTATCGGTGTCTGCGCTCGTTATATCCACTCTCACCAAACCCTCTACGCTATGGATGACTTCCTAGAAGCGCAAGCTTTCTTGCAGGCCTTGGTGAAGAAATTAGATCGTTCAACAGTTGATTTGATTAAAAATTATTAAACTTAAGGAGGTGGTAGGGATGGTAGAACCAAACCTAGAAAGCCTTGTAAAAGATCTTTACAATCATGCTCGACATGATTTGAGTGAAGATTTAGTTGCTGCTCTCCTAGAGACTGCTAAAAAACTGCCTACTACAAATGAGCAATTGCTGGCAGTTCGTCTCTCAGGTCTGGTCAATCGTGAATTGCTCCTAAATCCCAAACATCCGGCACCTGAGTTGCTCAACTTGGCTCGCTTTATCAAAAGAGAAGAAGCCAAGTACAGGGGAACTGCAGCTTCTGCGCTTATGTATGGGGAGCTCTTTAAAATGCTTTGATTCCATTGTGAATCAAAGCATTTTTCTATATATTAGAAAAGCAATTCTTGGTTAGGAAAAGAAAAAAGCCATCCCATTTAGGATAGCTTCTTGGATCTTAGATTTGTTCAGCGATGACCTTTTCAGCAAGGTTCATGGCGTGGTCAGATACACGAGTATAGTGGGAAATGATGTCGATAAAGTTGACCCCAGCTTGTGTTGAACACTCGCCCTTGTTGAGGCGTTTGATGTGGGTCTTTCTGAGAACACGTTCCATATTGTTGATTTCTTTATGGCGTTCAATCAGACTTTGAGCTTTTTCAATATCATTGTTTTCTACACTATCAAGGGCATCCTTGATAAAGCCAGTGGTTTTTTGATAGATATCAGCTAGTTCTTGCAAAGCAGCTTCAGAGAACTCAACATTTTTACGTTGAAGATAGTCGGTCAGATTGATTAGGGCTTCTGCGTGGTCCCCAATCCGTTCCAAATCACGGGATGAATCCAGAATGTTGGTGAGCACTTCACTTTCTTTCTGGCTAAGGGCCTCACTTGAAAGAGTAATCAGGTAACGAGTCAATTTTTCATCAATGGTATTGATGGCTTCTTCTGTCTTGTGGCCTTTTTCAGCAACCTTTTCATTAAGGTCAATGATGTAGTTGTATGAAAGGTCAAAGGCTTTAGAAGCATAATTTCCTAAGTGAAGGAGTTCTTTTTTCGCATTTCCGAGAGCGATTGATGGAGCTTGTTTAATCAAATGCTCATCAAGATAAAGTGGCTCGTACTTGACAACTTCATCTTCACCAGGGATGAGCTTGGTTACAAAGTAGGCCAAGGCTCCGATGAATGGAAATTGTACAATGGTGTTACTTACGTTAAAGGCACCGTGAGAGAAGGCAATGGTCATCTCAGGTGAGAGGTGAAGGAGTGCCTGAAAGTACTCAATCATAGACGTAAATGGGCCTAATAAGATTAAGCAAAGAATGGTTCCTAAAACGTTAAAGGTAACGTGGGTTGCAGCGACGCGTTTTGCAGAGACATTGGCTCCAGCTGCCTCGATGATAACTGTTAGGGTTGTCCCGATATTATCCCCGAAGAGAACCGGTAGAGAACCTTTAAGGTCCAGGAATCCGCCTGCATAGAGACCTTGCAAAATCCCGATTGTCGCAGAAGAAGCTTGGATGAGGACGGTAATCACTGCACCGGCAAAAACTCCCAACACAGGATTTTGTCCCAAGGTTACCATGTATTCCTTGAATTGTGGTAAATCTTTAAGAGGACTCATACCGGCACTGATGAGGTTGAGGGCGTAGAAGATTCCCCCTACACCAAACAGGATGCGCCCGATATTGTTTGCTGTTCTATTTTTGGTAAAGAAGAGGAACATGGTTCCAAGGAAAATCAGGGGTAAAGCATACTCACCAAGCTTGAAACCGATGATAAAGGAAGTAACGGTGGTTCCGATGTTGGCTCCCATGATAATTCCGATAGCCTGTCTAAGAGTGAGAAGACTAGCGCTGACCAGTCCAACCGTGATAACTGTAACCCCTGTACTTGACTGAATCAGGGCAGTCACGACAATCCCGACTAGAACACCTAAAAAGGGATTGCTAGTGTACTTGTCAATGTAAAAACGAAGGCGATCTCCAGCAGCTTGTTGCAAACCGTCTCCCATGGTCTTGATACTATATAAGAATAGTCCCAGACCACCTAAAAAGTGAAATAAAATTTCCTGCCAATTAATGGACATTTCTTTTTCCTCCGAAAAATAATAACGGAATTTCTCCTATTCTATTTTAAAGGATAAAAGTAAATCTAACAAGTGTTAAGCTAAGATTTTAGAAAGAAAATTCGTTAGAATGGACCTTGATTATATTAATTTTACCAATTTCTAACCTAGATATAGGTATTTCCTTTTATATATTGACATTTAAAAGAAATATTTTAAAATGAGGGAGGAATTATCTTGGTCCCTGTGATTGGGATAAAAATTTTATAAAGAAAGTTAAGCGCTTTCTTTTATGTAGCAAAATCAATCTTTTAGGAGGAGAAAATGAAGAATCCATTTTTTGAAAGACGTTGTCGTTACAGTATTCGTAAGTTATCAGTAGGAGCCTGCTCGCTAATGATTGGTGCTGTTTTATTCGCTGGTCCAGCCTTGGCTGAAGAAACTGCAGTTCCTGAAAATAAGGGAGTCAATACAGAGCTTGTTTCAGGAGAGAGTGAGCATCCAACTAATGAAGCTGACAAGCAGCATGAAGGAGAACATGCTAGAGAAAATAAGCCAGAAAAGGCAGAAGGAGTAGCGACAGCATCTGAAACTGCTTCGCCAGCAAGCAATGAAGCTGCAACTACTGAAACTGCAGAGGCAGTAAGCGCAGCTAAACCAGAGGAAAAAGCAAGTGAGGTGGCTGCGGAAACACCATCTGCAGAAGCAAAACCTAAGTCTGACAAGGAAACAGAAGCAAAGCCTGAAGGAACTAGCCAAGGGGATGAGTCTAAGCCAGCAGCAGAAGCTAATAAGACTGAAAAAGAAGTCCAGCCAGATGTCCCTAAAAATACAGAAAAAACATTAAAACCAAAGGAAATCAAATTTAATTCTTGGGAGGATTTGTTGAAATGGGAACCGGGTGCGCGTGAGGATGATCCCATCAATCGTTCCTCAGTTGAACTAGCTAAGCGCCATAGAGGTCAGTTAGTGAACGAAAAAGCAAGCAGAAGAGCCAAGGTTCAGGCGCTAGCAAATACCAACTCAAAGGCTAAAGACCACGCTTCTGTTGGTGGAGAAGAATTCAAAGCCTACGCCTTTGACTACTGGCAATACTTGGATTCAATGGTCTTCTGGGAAGGTCTCGTTCCAACTCCTGACGTTATTGATGCAGGTCACCGTAACGGGGTTCCTGTATATGGTACACTCTTCTTCAACTGGTCTAATAGTATTGCCGACCAAGAGAAATTTGTTGCTGCTTTGAAACAAGATGAGGATGGGACCTTCCCTATTGCACGAAAACTTGTCGACCTTGCTAAGTACTATGGCTTTGATGGGTATTTTATCAACCAAGAAACAACGGGTGACTTAGTAACGCCACTTGGTGAAAAAATGCGTCAATTCATGCTCTATACAAAAGAATATGCGGCAAAAGTCAACCATCCAATCAAGTATGCTTGGTACGATGCCATGACCTATAAATATGGTCGTTACCACGAAGATGGTCTAGGTGATTACAACTACCAATTCATGCAAAAAGAAGGTGACAAGGTCCCTGCGGATCAATTCTTTGCCAATTTCAACTGGAATAAGGAAAAGAATGACCACTCTGTAGAAATGGCAAAATGGCTGGAACGTAGTCAATATGATGTCTTTGCAGGATTGGAATTGCAACAAGGTGGTTCTTATAAGACAAAAGTTAAATGGGATGCCCTCTTAGATGAAAAAGGCAAGTTACGTTTGTCGCTTGGACTCTTTGCACCAGATACAATTACCAGTCTAGGAAAAACAGGTGAAGATTACCATAAAAACGAAGATATCTTCTTCACAGGTTACCAAGGAGATCCGACAGCTCAAAAACCAGCGGACAAAGAGTGGTATGGGATTGCTAATTTAGTTGCAGACCGCACACCAGCAGTAGGCCGGACCTTCACTACCTCCTTTAATACAGGCCATGGTAGAAAGTGGTTTGTAGACGGAGAAGTTTCTAAGGATTCTGAGTGGAACTACCGTTCGGTTTCAGGTATCTTGCCAACATGGCGCTGGTGGCAGACTTCAACAGGGGAAAACTTCGTGCAGAATATGACTTTACAGATGCCTACAATGGCGGAAATTCCCTTAAATTCTCAGGTAATGTAGCTGGTAAGACGGACCAGGATGTGAATTTGTATTCTACTAAGTTAGAAGTAACTGAGAAAACCAAACTTCGTGTTGCCCACAAGGGAGGAAAAGGCTCGAAAGTTTTTATGGCCTTTTCTACAACTCCAGACTACAAATTCGATGATGCAGATGCATGGAAAGAGCTAACCCTTTCTGACAACTGGACAAATGAAGAATTTGATCTCAGCTCACTAGCAGGTAAAACCATCTATGCAGTCAAACTCTTCTTCGAGCATGAAGGAGCTGTAAAAGATTATCAGTTTAACCTAGGTCAATTAACAATTTCAGACAATCACCAAGCACCACAAGCGCCTACAGGCCTTTCTGTGGTGAAACAATCTCTTAAAAATGCCCAAGAAGCTGAAGCAGTGGTCCAGTTTGCGGGTAATCAAGATGCGGATTTCTATGAAGTCTACGAAAAAGATGGGGATAACTGGCGTTTGTTGACAGGTTCATCTGCTTCAACCATCTACTTGCCAAAAGTTAGCCGCTCTGCTAATGCGACTGGTACGACGCAAGAATTGAAAGTCGTTGCAGTTGGTAAAAATGGCCTTCGTTCAGAAGCTGCGACGACATCCTTTAACTGGGGCATGACTGTTCAGGATACGACTCTCCCAAGACCTTTGGCTGAAAATATTGTTCCAGGGGCAACGGTTATCGGTAGCACTTTCCCGAATACCGAAGGTGGAGAAGGTATTGAAGGTATGTTGAACGGTACCATTACCAGTCTTTCAGACAAGTGGTCTTCAGGACAATTGAGCGGTAGTGTCGATATTCGTTTGACTCAACCACGTCGTGTTATCAGATGGGTGATGGATCATGCGGGAGCTGGTGGTGAGTCTGTTAACGATGGTCTGATGAACACCAAGGATTTTGATCTTTACTACAAGGATACAGATGGCGAGTGGAAACTAGCTAAGGAAGTCCGTGGTAATAAAGCGCACGTTACGGATATCACTCTTGACAAACCAATTACTGCCCAAGACTGGCGTTTGCATGTCATTACATCTGATAATGGAACACCTTGGAAGGCCATTCGTATCTACAACTGGAAGATGTACGAAGCCTTGGACACAGAAAGTCAAAATATTCCAATGGCTAAGGTAGCTGCCCGTTCACTTGGAAACCACCAAGTTCAACTAGGCTTCTCTGATGTTCCGGCAGGCGCAACCATCACCGTTTACGACAAGGCTGATTCACAAACACCAATTGCAACCTTGAAGACTGAAACTGGTGGTGACTTGGCAACAGCTCCATTGGGCTTTGATAAGCAACCAACTCTCCTCTACTATCGTACCCAACTACCTGGCAAAAAAATCAGTAACACCTTGGCTGTAGCGATTCCACAGGATGAGAGAAAAATTGCTGCAGTTAGCCTTGAAAAAGGACCTAAAAAGACAGTTTATAAAGAAGGAGAAAAACTGGACCTCAGAGGCGGAACACTCCGTGTTCAATACGAAGGGGGACAAGCCGACGAGCTGATTAACCTTACTCACTCAGGTGTGACGGTATCTGGATACGACGCTCATCAAAAAGGGGAACAAAACCTAACACTGCAATACCTTGGTTTACCAGTGTCAGGTGATCTGAAAGTCCAAGTGACAGGACAGGATGAAGGAAAACCAAAAGAAGTAGCGGGCTTGTATATTACTAAGAAACCAAACAGACTATCTAGTAGGAGATCAACTGGATCTCTCTGAAGGTCGCTTTGGTGTTCTCTATGATGACGAGTCAGAAGAGACTCACAGCTTTACTGATGAAGGTGTTGAAATCACGGGATACGATGCTCAGAAGACTGGACGCCAGACCTTGACCCTGCATTACAAGGGGCACACAGCTGAGTTCGATGTCTTGGTTTCTCCAAAGGCTGCAGTTAATGATGAATACCTCAAACAAGAAATCACTGCTGTCCAAGGTCGTCAGTCAACCCTTGCCTATACCTTCTCAAGTGAGGACAAACAAGCTGTACTAGTAGAGAAACTCAATGCAGCGAAAGTTGTAGCAGAAAACCACAATGCTAGCCAAGAAGAAGTCAACAAAGCCTTGAATGAATTGAAACAAGCTGGGACAGACTTGGATGGAAATCAACGTTATCAGACTGCTAGAGAAGAATTGGAAGGTTTGCTTGAATCTGTCCGTGAAAAAGATTCTCAAGATGAGTTGATTGCCCAAGCTGAAGCTTTGTTGTCTTCACAAACACCAACTCCACAAGCTTTTGCGGACATGAAAGAAAAGCTGAATAAGAAACTAGCTCCTGCAGAAGAAAGTCATCATGTTGGGAGCATGGATCCAAGTGAAGTAGCCCCAACAGTTGAGGTCCTCCCTGAACTAGTTGTTGAAACTGAAACAACAGCCTATGAGCGTCAAGAGCGACCAAATGCGAACCTTCTTAAAGGTCAACGTCAACTTGTCCAAAAAGGAGAAGAAGGGCAGATTCATCGTCTAGTAGAAGTAGATAGTCAAGGCAATCGTACGCTTCACGCTACAGAAGTTTTGAAAGAAGCAACCCCTGAAATCGTAGAAGTTGGAACCAAAGTCTTTTCAAGTAATCAACCAGCTGAAGGAGTAAAAGATTTAATTCTAGAAATTCCGAAACTAGAAGTTGAAGAGGATACAGTGGTCTTCGAACGTCAAGAGCGACCAAATGTGAACCTTCTTAAAGGTCAACGTCAACTTGTCCAAAAAGGAGAAGAAGGGCAAATTCGTCGTCTAGTAGAAGTAGATGTCCAAGGTAAACGCACCCTTCGTACAACAGAAATTCTCAAGGAAGCTGTTCCAGAGATTACCGAAGTAGGTACAAAAGTTCTATCAAGCAATCAACCAGCAGAAGGAGTAAAAGACCTAGTTTTAGAAATTCCGAAACTAGAAATTGAAGAGGATACAGTGGACTTCAAACACCAAGAACGTCCAAATCCAAATCTCCCAGTCGGTCAACGTCAACTTGTCCAAGCAGGAGTTGAGGGACAAATTCGTCGCTTGGTTGAAGTAGATAGTCAAGGCAATCGTACTCTTCGTTCAACAGAAGTTCTCAAGAAAGCTGTTCCAGAGATTACCGAAGTAGGTACAAAAGTTCTATCAAGCAATCAACCAGCAGAAGGAGTAAAAGACCTGGTTCTAGAAACTCCGAAACTAGAAGTTGAAAAAATTGCAGTATCCTTTGAACGTCAAGAACGTCCAAACTCAGAGCTTCTCAAAGGTCAACGTCGTATTGTTCAAGCTGGAGAAGAAGGACAAATTCGTCGCTTGATTGAAGTAGATAGCCAAGGCAATCGTACCCTTCGTACAACAGAAGTTCTCAAGGAAGCTCTTCCAGAAATTGTTGAAATTGGAACAAAAGTAAAAACAGAACCAGCAGTAGCGCCTACACAAGAAAAACCATCCCAAAATACAGCAGTTAAATCAGAAGAAGCAAGCAAGCAATTGCCAAATACAGGAACTGCTGATGCCAATGAAGCCCTAATAGCAGGATTGGCAAGCCTTGGTCTTGCTAGTTTAGCCTTGACATTGAAACAGAAAAAAGAAGATGAAGATTAAATATCGAAAAATCTTGTGAAATCTTTCCTTATATTTCCAAAGTGTGATATAATAGTTTCGAATAAAATAAATAAAGGGGTTTTTGTAACATGGCAAAACTTACTGTTAAAGACGTTGACTTGAAAGGTAAAAAAAGTCCTCGTTCGTGTTGACTTCAACGTACCATTGAAAGATGGCGTAATCACTAACGACAACCGTATCACAGCAGCTCTTCCAACTATTAAGTACATCATCGAACAAGGTGGACGTGCAATTCTTTTCTCTCACCTTGGACGTGTGAAAGAAGAAGCTGATAAAGCTGGTAAATCACTTGCTCCTGTAGCAGCAGACTTGGCAGCTAAATTGGGCCAAGACGTTGTTTTCCCAGGTGTTACTCGTGGTGCTGAATTGGAAGCAGCTATCAACGCTCTTGAAGATGGACAAGTTCTCTTGGTTGAAAACACTCGTTACGAAGATGTTGACGGCAAGAAAGAATCTAAAAACGATCCTGAACTTGGTAAATACTGGGCATCACTTGGAGATGGTATCTTCGTAAACGATGCATTCGGTACAGCTCACCGTGCACACGCATCTAACGTTGGTATCTCAGCAAACGTTGAAAAAGCAGTTGCTGGTTTCCTTCTTGAAAACGAAATTGCCTACATCCAAGAAGCAGTTGAAACTCCAGAACGTCCATTCGTAGCTATCCTTGGTGGTTCAAAAGTTTCAGACAAGATCGGTGTTATCGAAAACTTGCTTGAAAAAGCTGATAAAGTCCTTATCGGTGGTGGTATGACTTACACATTCTACAAAGCACAAGGTATCGAAATCGGTAACTCACTTGTAGAAGAAGACAAATTGGATGTTGCGAAAGCTCTTCTTGAAAAAGCAAACGGTAAATTGATCTTGCCAGTTGACTCAAAGAAGCTAACGCATTTGCTGGTTACACTGAAGTGCGTGACACTGAAGGTGAAGCAGTTTCTGAAGGCTTCCTTGGTCTTGACATCGGTCCAAAATCTATCGCTAAATTTGACGAAGCTTTGACTGGTGCCAAAACAGTTGTATGGAATGGACCTATGGGTGTATTTGAAAACCCAGACTTCCAAGCTGGTACAATCGGTGTGATGGACGCTATCGTGAAACAACCAGGAGTTAAATCAATCATCGGTGGTGGTGACTCAGCTGCCGCAGCGATTAACCTTGGCCGTGCAGATAAGTTCTCATGGATTAGTACGGGCGGAGGTGCTTCAATGGAACTTCTCGAAGGTAAAGTATTGCCAGGTTTGGCTGCACTTACAGAAAAATAATTTCAGCCCGTTAGTCTCTACAAAATCCTGATTTTGTAGAAAAAGGAACAAAACTGAAACGTTAACAAAAAGGTGGCTATGTCACCTTTTTGTGTTAGTGTAGGTATTTGTGACGCGGTGGAGGTGCTTCAATGGAACTCCTTGAAGGTAAAGTTCTTCCAGGACTTGCAGCTTTGACAGAAAAATAAGATTTTATAAATAAATCAAAGAAGAGAGGGATGAAAGTTCCTCTTTTCTTTTGCTTAAAATAAAAACGCTTCCTCTCAACTATTACTCATAAAATCACCCAAATTATGATAAAATGGAAATAGAAAGTTGAGATTATGAGTTATTTTAAAAAATATAAATTCGATAAATCCCAGTTCAAACTTGGTATGCGAACCTTTAAAACAGGTATTGCTGTTTTTCTAGTTCTCTTGATTTTTGGCTTTTTTGGTTGGAAAGGTCTTCAAATCGGTGCTTTGACAGCCGTTTTTAGCCTGAGGGAGAGTTTTGATAAGAGTGTCCATTTTGGGACTTCGCGTATTCTAGGAAATAGTATCGGTGGCCTCTATGCCCTGGTCTTCTTCCTATTAAATACCTTTTTCCATGAAGCCTTTTGGGTAACTTTAGTAGTTGTTCCAATCTGCACCATGTTAACCATTATGACAAATGTAGCTATGAATAATAAAGCAGGTGTAATTGGTGGTGTAGCGGCTATGTTAATCATTACCCTATCGATTCCGAGTGGCGAGACGATTTTGTACGTATTTGCGCGTGTATCAGAAACTTTCATGGGAGTTTTTGTCGCAATTCTCGTAAATTATGATATTGACCGCATTCGGCTCTTTTTTGAGAAAAAAGAAAAATAATGTTACATTTTATAACATTATCAATTGACGTTTGTCTTTTTTTAGACTATAATAGACAGAAAGAAGGAAATTGTAAATGAAGGAAAAAGAATTTCGCCGAAATATGGCTGTTTTTCCTATCGGCAGTGTTATGAAGTTGACCGATCTATCGGCGCGTCAGATTCGTTACTATGAAGATCAAGAGTTGATTAAACCTGATCGAAACGAAGGAAACCGTCGCATGTATTCCTTGAATGACATGGATCGTCTACTTGAAATCAAAGATTATATCTCTGAAGGGTATAATATCGCTGCCATTAAGAAAAAATATGCTGAACGTGAAGCGAAATCCAAGAAAGCGGTGAGTCAGACTGAGGTGCGTCGTGCACTTCACAATGAACTCCTCCAGCAGGGGCGCTTTGCTTCAGTACGGTCACCTTTTGGTCGCGGTTAGGTAACCGCAAGTAGTCATACATTAAGGAGAAAACTCATGCCAATCACAGCTGCAGATATTCGTCGTGAAGTCAAGGAAAAAAATGTTACCTTTATTCGTCTTATGTTCTCAGATATTTTGGGGACGATGAAGAACGTCGAAATTCCTGCTACAGATGAACAGTTAGATAAAGTCTTGTCAAACAAGGCTATGTTTGATGGATCTTCTATCGAAGGTTTTGTACGTATCAATGAGTCAGATATGTACTTGCATCCTGACTTGGATACATGGACAGTCTTCCCTTGGGGAGATGAAAATGGAAGTGTTGCAGGTTTGATCTGTGATGTCTATACAACAGAAGGTGAACCATTTGCAGGTGACCCTCGTGGTAATTTAAAACGTGCTCTCCGTCACATGGAAAGTAGGATTCAAATCCTTTAACCTTGGACCAGAGCCAGAATTCTTCCTATTTAAACTGGATGAAAATGGAGACCCAACACTTGAAGTAAATGATAAGGGCGGCTACTTTGATTTGGCGCCTACTGACCTTGCGGACAATACACGTCGTGAGATTGTGAATGTCTTGACCAAAATGGGATTTGAAGTAGAAGCCAGTCACCACGAGGTTGCGGTTGGACAACACGAGATTGACTTTAAGTACGATGAAGTTCTCCGTGCTTGTGATAAGATTCAAATCTTTAAACTTGTTGTTAAAACTATTGCTCGCAAACATGGACTTTACGCAACCTTTATGGCTAAACCAAAATTTGGTATTGCTGGATCAGGTATGCACTGTAATATGTCCTTGTTTGATGCAGAAGGAAATAACGCCTTCTTTGATCCAAATGATCCAAAAGGAATGCAGTTGTCAGAAACGGCCTACCATTTCCTTGGTGGTTTGATCAAACATGCCTACAACTATACTGCCATCATGAACCCAACGGTTAACTCATATAAACGTTTGGTTCCAGGTTATGAAGCGCCTGTTTACATTGCTTGGGCTGGCCGTAACCGTTCGCCACTTGTGCGCGTACCTGCTTCACGTGGTATGGGAACTCGTCTTGAGTTGCGTTCGGTGGACCCAATGGCTAACCCATACATCGCTATGGCAGTTCTGTTGGAAGTTGGTTTGCATGGTATTGAAAACAAAATCGAAGCACCAGCTCCTATCGAAGAAAATATCTACATCATGACAGCAGAAGAGCGTAAGGAAGCTGGTATTACAGACCTTCCATCAACTCTTCATAACGCTTTGAAAGCTCTGACTGAAGATGAAGTTGTCAGAGCAGCTCTTGGAGAACATATCTATACTAGTTTTCTTGAAGCCAAACGAATTGAATGGTCAAGTTATGCAACCTTCGTTTCACAATGGGAAATTGATAACTATTTAGATCTTTACTAATATAGAAGAAAGATTGCCTGAGGGCGGTCTTTTTTCTTGTATTTTATATCGAGTTATGATATATTTTATATAACGAAGTGAGATATATCGAACTGAATAGGAGATGGTGGAAATGGAATTAACAGATAAGGTTCGTCGAGTTTATCTTCCGATGACGGAAACAGGATTTTATATCTTATTCTGTCTACAAAAGGAAGGTCATGGTTATAGTATTACGCAAAAGGTCAAGGATATGACAGATTCGCAAGTCTTGATTGGTCCTGGAACTATGTATGGAACCTTGTCAAAGATGGAAAAGGATGGCTTGATTTCCTTTGTCCGTGAAGAGGAGAAGCGTAAAATCTATCGGATCACAGACTTGGGACGCAAAGTCTTAGATATTGAATTGAAACGTATTGAACGACTCTACAGAAATAGTAGGGAGGAAGGATGATGGAAAAGAAGGTTGTTTATAGAATTGCTACCATTGTGGATTATGACAGAGAGGCTTTATATCTTAGGAAAATGCATGCTGAAGGCTGGAAACTTAAGGAAGTAAGCTACTCTAACCTAGTAGTTGCGGTTAAGTATACTTTTGAAAAGTGTCAACCGGAGCAGATGTCGTATCAGTTGGACTTTTATCCCATGAAAAAATCAGAGAGAGCCTCCTATTTACAACTATTTAAAGACTGTGGCTGGGAGCATATTACAGATTTTAATGGATTTTCCTACTTTAGAAAGCTTCATTCTGGAATTGAATCGGATACTGAGTTTGAAATCTATAATGACGCTGCTGGGAAATTAGCTATGGTCAAACGGATTTTAACAATGCGGATGCTTCCTATTTTACTTCTCTTTTCAGCTCTACTACCGGTTTTCTCAAAGTTTGTCAGTGGAGGTAATTATTTCAGTTGGGAAATGTTTTTGATTGTTATAATAGATGGTGTTTTATTGATAATCCATGCGATTCAGATTTCTTATATTTTTTGGAGATTGAGTCAAAAGTGGAAAGAATTATCTAATAAATAACACCAGGCGTGTTTTCTAATTTTGGGGTAAGACAATGAATAGCAGAGTAGAATTTCGGATTTTCACCATTGTTGATTTGGACAAGGAAGAAGAATATTTACATGAGATGTATTTGAAAGGTTGGAGGTATAGAACGAGTCGTTTTGGTTTATTCTATTTTGACCAATGTCAACCAGACGATGTCATCTACTGTATCTATGATTCTAGATTTCTTAAAAATATAAGCATGAAATGCAAGATTTTAGGAATAGCGGTTGGGAATTGATAGAAGCAGGTTCTTGTTCAATTCTTCGTAAATCATCTTCTGATTTACTTCCAGAGGATCAAGTCTATATTGCTAAGGAGATCAGATGGGGAGTTATGCGATCTAGACTTCGTTCATGTGCAGCTACTTTCTTAGGAGGTTTTGTTGTTTGTATGAGTTTGTTTCGAGAAGAACTGTCGCAATCTTTCTTTGTCATTTTTGCTCTATATGCCTTTATGATTTCTTATCTAATCTATGGTTATTTCAGACAAAAAAGGAAATACCGAGTAGATGGAAGGTAGGATTCTAGGTCTTTAGACTGATTTTTAGCACTCTTGGTAAAAGAGTGCTAATTTTTTGAGTTTTTATCTTGACATTCTCTTTTAAGGGTGTATAATAGAATCATAAGTTAGCACTTGAACGTATCGAGTGCTAATCGATCAGACAGAGAGGAGTGATGAGATGGTTACAGAGCGTCAGCAGGATATTTTAAATCTGATTATTGACATCTTTACCAAAACGCACGAACCTGTCGGATCCAAAGCTTTGCAAGAGTCTATTAACTCTAGCAGTGCAACCATTCGCAATGACATGGCGGCTCTAGAAAAGCAAGGGTTGCTTGAGAAGGCTCATACTTCAAGTGGTCGGATGCCAAGTGTTGCTGGTTTTCAGTATTATGTAAAACACTCACTGGATTTTGACCGACTGGCTGAAAATGAGGTATATGAGATTGTCAAAGCCTTTGATCAGGAATTCTTCAAATTGGAGGATATTCTGCAAGAGGCTGCTAATCTGCTGACAGACTTGAGTGGCTGTACGGTAGTAGCACTGGATGTTGAGCCTAGCAGGCAACGTTTGACAGCCTTTGATATCGTTGTTTTGGGGCAACATACAGCCTTGGCGGTATTCACCCTAGACGAATCTCGAACGGTTACCAGTCAGTTTCTGATTCCAAGGAACTTTTTGCAGGAGGATTTGCTGAAACTGAAGAGCATCATTCAGGAACGTTTCCTCGGCCACACCGTTCTAGATATTCACTACAAGATTCGGACGGAGATTCCGCAGATTATCCAGCGTTACTTCACAACAACGGATAATGTGATTGATCTCTTTGAACACATTTTTAAGGAAATGTTCAACGAAAACATTGTGGTGGCGGGCAAGGTCAATCTCTTGAATTTTGCCAATCTGGCAGCCTATCAGTTCTTTGATCAACCGCAAAAGGTGGCTCTGGAGATTCGTGAGGGGTTGCGTGAAGATCAGATGCAAAACGTCCGTGTTGCAGACAGTCAAGAATCTTGTTTAGCAGACCTAGCGGTGATTAGTAGTAAGTTCCTCATTCCTTATAGGGGAGTTGGAATTCTAGCGATTATCGGCCCCGTCAATCTGGATTATCAGCAACTAATTAACCAAGTCAATGTGGTCAACCGTGTTTTGACCATGAAGTTGACAGATTTTTACCGCTACCTCAGCAGTAATCATTACGAAGTACATTAAGATTGAAATCATTAAAGGAGGCGAAAATGGCCCAAGATATAAAAAATGAAGAAGTAGAAGAAGTCCAAGAAGAGGAAGTTGTGGAAACGGTAGAAGACACAACTCCTGAGAAGTCTGAATTGGACTTGGCAAATGAACGTGCAGATGAGTTCGAAAACAAATACCTTCGCGCTCATGCAGAAATGCAAAATATCCAACGCCGTGCCAATGAAGAGCGTCAAAACTTGCAACGTTATCGTAGCCAAGACTTGGCAAAAGCGATTCTCCCTTCTTTGGACAACCTTGAGCGTGCACTCGAAGTTGAAGGTTTGACAGATGATGTGAAGAAGGGCTTGGAAATGGTGCAAGAAAGCTTGATTCATGCTTTGAAAGAAGAAGGAATCGAAGAAATCGCAGCTGACGGTGAATTTGACCATAACTATCATATGGCCATCCAAACTCTCCCAGCAGACGATGAACACCCAACAGATACCATCGCCCAAGTCTTCCAAAAAGGCTACAAACTCCATGACCGCATCCTACGCCCAGCCATGGTAGTGGTGTACAACTAGTTTAGAAAACTTGACAAAATTTGTCCGAAACGACAATAAACTATGAAGAAAGATAAAAAAGTAGTTCAGCTCTGCAATAGTGAGCGAAGCGAACCAAAGACGATACTCTTCGCCGTGGCGCTATCTGCGCAAACTTTGAGACCTTAGGCTCAAAGTTTAGTCAAAGAGATTGACGAAGTCAAGCTCTGACGGCGTCGCCACTTAAGAAGAGTATCAAAAAGAAAAAAGAAGATAAATTTAAGGAGAAAAACACATGTCTAAAATTATCGGTATTGACTTAGGTACAACAAACTCAGCAGTAGCAGTTCTTGAAGGAACTGAAAGCAAAATCATCGCAAACCCAGAAGGAAACCGCACAACTCCATCTGTAGTCTCATTCAAAAACGGAGAAATCATCGTTGGTGATGCTGCAAAACGTCAAGCAGTTACAAATCCAGATACAGTCATCTCTATCAAATCTAAAATGGGAACTTCTGAAAAAATTTCTGCTAACGGAAAAGAATACACTCCACAAGAAATCTCAGCTATGATTCTTCAATACTTGAAAGGCTACGCTGAAGACTATCTTGGTGAAAAAGTAACCAAAGCAGTTATCACAGTTCCAGCTTACTTCAACGATGCTCAACGTCAAGCAACAAAAGATGCTGGTAAAATCGCTGGTCTTGAAGTAGAACGTATCGTCAACGAACCAACTGCAGCCGCTCTTGCTTACGGTTTGGACAAGACTGACAAAGAAGAAAAAATCTTGGTATTTGACCTTGGTGGTGGTACATTCGACGTCTCTATCCTTGAATTGGGTGACGGTGTCTTCGATGTATTGTCAACTGCAGGGGACAACAAACTTGGTGGTGATGACTTTGACCAAAAAATCATCGACCACTTGGTAGCAGAATTCAAAAAAGAAAACGGTATTGACTTGTCTACTGACAAGATGGCAATGCAACGTTTGAAAGATGCAGCTGAAAAAGCGAAGAAAGACCTTTCTGGTGTAACTTCAACTCAAATCAGCTTGCCATTTATCACTGCTGGTGAGGCTGGACCTCTTCACTTGGAAATGACCTTGACTCGTGCGAAATTTGACGATTTGACTCGTGACCTTGTAGAACGTACAAAGGTTCCAGTTCGTCAAGCCCTTTCAGATGCAGGTTTGAGCTTGTCAGAAATCGATGAAGTTATCCTTGTTGGTGGTTCAACTCGTATCCCAGCCGTTGTAGAAGCAGTTAAAGCTGAAACTGGTAAAGAACCAAACAAATCAGTAAACCCTGATGAAGTAGTTGCTATGGGTGCTGCAATCCAAGGTGGTGTCATCACTGGTGATGTCAAAGACGTTGTCCTTCTTGACGTAACACCATTGTCACTTGGTATCGAAACAATGGGTGGTGTCTTCACAAAACTCATCGATCGCAACACAACAATTCCAACATCTAAATCACAAGTCTTCTCAACAGCAGCAGACAACCAACCAGCCGTTGATATCCACGTTCTTCAAGGTGAACGCCCAATGGCAGCAGATAACAAGACTCTTGGACGCTTCCAATTGACAGATATCCCAGCTGCACCTCGTGGAATTCCTCAAATCGAAGTAACATTTGATATCGACAAGAACGGTATCGTGTCTGTTAAGGCTAAAGATCTTGGAACTCAAAGAACAAACTATTGTGATCCAATCTAACTCAGGTTTGACTGATGAAGAAATCGACCGCATGATGAAAGATGCAGAAGCAAACGCTGAAGCAGATAAGAAACGTAAAGAAGAAGTTGACCTTCGTAATGAAGTTGACCAAGCTATCTTCGCAACTGAAAAGACTATCAAGGAAACTGAAGGAAAAGGTTTCGACGCAGAACGTGACGCTGCCCAAGCTGCCCTTGATGATCTTAAGAAAGCTCAAGAAGACAACAACTTGGACGAAATGAAAGCAAAACTTGAAGCATTGAACGAAAAAGCTCAAGGCCTTGCTGTTAAACTCTACGAACAAGCTGCAGCAGCTCAACAAGCTCAAGCAGGAGCAGAAGGTGCACAAGCAACCGGAAACGCAGGCGATGACGTCGTAGACGGAGAGTTTACTGAAAAATAAGATGCAAAGCCCGTTAAAACCTCACAGTGAAAATAGGAAATCTGACGCAGAAACTTTAGTTTCTAGAAAGATTTGTCTTTTTCACCAAGAGGTTAGGGCGTGCTCGATTTAGCTTAACAACTAAATGATAGTAAGAAATCCAGAGGTTGCAACCCAGCCTCTGTTTTTCGATAAGATAGAGGATGTTGCGTATGAAAAAAGTACTTTGTGTCATTTATCCTAATTTTTCTCTTTATGAGATAACCACTTTAACAAGTTCTTTAGCTCTGTCTTTTGATATCACGATTGATTATGTAGCTTCTGAGAATTCGATAGTGGTCTCTGAGGATGGTTTGTCCTGTCAACCGACGAAAACATTGGATCAAATCCGTATAGAAGATTATTCTTGTGTGATTTTGCCAGGAATGGTAAATATAGGTCCTGCTCTACAAGATGAGAAATTGATCTCGTTTTTGAGAAGTCTTAATGAGCAAGATATCCTAATTGCAGCCATTTCTTCAGCGCCCCTTTTATTGGCGAAAGCAGGCTTGTTGAACGATACGAAATTTACAGGTGGAATTTGGCAAAACTTCTTTGACTATTTTGAATTTCTTCCACGTGAGAATTTCCAACCGAAAGTTCTTGTTCAAGATAAACAAATCATTACGGCTATAGGCTTTGCGCATCAAGAGTTTGCAAGAAAAGTGATTTTCGGTTTAGGGTTGGCAGAGAATACGGACAACTATTTTAAAGAACAGAACGAGTATGCTAAACAGGATTTGATATTTACTCTATCGGACAAAGAGTTTGATGAAGTGAAGCAGAGTATAGAAAACAGCCTCTAAAGATTTACATGTAAATTATAGAAAGGAACAAGGGTGTTCAGGGAATTGAACACGGGTTCCAAAATTTCTGACTCAATATAAAAGAAAGGAATTGAACCCGACCTAAATTCTCGGAAAAAAGATAAATCTGCCTAGGAGCATCGCTCCAGCGTCAGATTTCCTATTTTTCAGTCGAATTTTACGGTCTTGGTATCTTGTATGAACAATACTGAATTTTATGATCGTCTGGGGGTGTCAAAAAACGCTTCAGCAGACGAGATCAAAAAGGCTTATCGTAAGCTTTCCAAAAAATATCACCCAGATATCAACAAGGAGCCTGGTGCTGAGGAAAAATACAAGGAAGTTCAGGAAGCCTATGAGACTTTGAGTGACGACCAAAAACGTGCGGCCTATGACCAATATGGTGCTGCGGGTGCCAACGGTGGCTTTGGTGGTGCAGGTGGTTTTGGAGGTTTCAATGGGGCAGGTGGCTTCGGTGGTTTTGAAGATATCTTCTCAAGTTTCTTCGGCGGAGGCGGTGCTTCACGCAATCCAAATGCTCCTCGTCAGGGGGATGACCTCCAATACCGTGTGAATTTGACCTTTGAAGAAGCTATTTTTGGAGCTGAAAAAGAGGTTAAGTACAATCGTGAAGCAAGCTGTCGTACATGTAACGGTTCTGGTGCTAAGCCAGGAACAAGTCCAGTCACTTGTGGACGCTGTCATGGCGCTGGTGTCATTAACGTCGATACGCAGACTCCGCTTGGTATGATGCGTCGCCAAGTAACCTGTGATGTCTGTCACGGTCGTGGAAAAGAAATCAAGGATCCATGTACCACTTGTCACGGAACAGGTCATGAAACAAGCTCATAGTGTACATGTCAAAATTCCTGCTGGTGTGGAAACAGGTCAACAAATTCGCCTAGCTGGTCAAGGTGAAGCTGGATTTAACGGTGGACCTTACGGTGACTTGTATGTAGTGGTTTCTGTGGAAGCCAGCGACAAGTTTGAACGTGAAGGAACGACTATCTTCTACAATCTCAACCTCAACTTTGTCCAAGCAGCTCTTGGTGACACAGTTGATATCCCAACTGTTCATGGTGATGTTGAATTGGTTATTCCAGAGGGAACTCAGACTGGTAAGAAATTCCGTCTACGTGGTAAGGGAGCTCCGAGCCTTCGTGGCGGTGCAGTTGGTGACCAATACGTTACTGTTAATGTCGTAACACCGACAGGCTTGAACGACCGCCAAAAAGCAGCCTTGAAAGAATTCGCAGCTGCGGGTGATTTAAAAGTCAATCCAAAGAAAAAAGGCTTCTTTGACCATATTAAAGATGCTTTTGAAGGAGAATAAAAGTAAAAAGAGCCGTTGGGCTCTTTTTGTTTATAGATTTTTTAAGACTTTTCTTAAGTAATGACGGACGGTAGCGACCTTCTTCGAAGTTTCATACCTAAACTTTGAGACTAGATCTCAAAGTTTCCGGACACCTGAAACCAAACTGTTTCAGGTGTTTTCATTACGGCGGAAAGTCTTCGATTTAGTTGTGAAATGGTGAATGAGTTGCCTAAATTATGATGTATAGTTGATGGGATATAACTTGTTTACCTTTTAAAAAAGAGCCGAGTGGCTCTTTTACTTATCTTCGATTTCCTGTGTTTCTTTGATCACAGCTAGTCTAGTCTGGATATCCTTTTCCAAGACTTTAAATTTGTAAGTCAGGTCTTCTTGGTATTCCTTGATGAGTTCTTTTTGCTGGTCGATGATTTGCAGGCTGTTTTGGATAATATCTACATCGTCCTTGATAGCTTGAACGCGGTCAGTGGTATTCAAGACTTCATCTGTGATAGTTTGACGATTTTTTGTGACCAGATAACTTCCAGCTGCAGCTCCTGCAAATAGCAGTAGATTAGATAATTTCATGGCAACTCCTTAGGCATTTTTGATAGTTTCAGCGACTTGAGCAAGTTTGTCAAAGTCTGGTTCGTGGGCGATAAAATCAATCTTGAGGTCATCGTCCGCACTGTAGCGAGGCACGAGGTGAACGTGGGTATGAAAGACGGTTTGCCCTGCGATTTCTTCACAGTTGGCAATGATATTCATACCAGCAGCCTTGGTAGCTTTCATGACTTTTTGAGCTACTTTTGGTACTTGGGCAAAGAGTTGGCTGGCGCTAGTAGCGTCCATTTCCAAAAGATTACGATAGTGTTCTTTTGGCACGACCAAGGTGTGTCCTGGTGTCACTTGAGAGATATCAAGAAAGGCAAGAACCTGCTCATCTTCGTATACTTTTGAAGCAGGAATTTCCCCTGCAATGATTTTACAAAAAATGCAATCTGACATAAAATCTACCTCTACTGTATTGAATTTTGATATAATATAGCTACATTATACCAGATTTGGAGAAAATATGTTAGAAATTAAAAACCTGACAGGTGGCTATGTTCATGTTCCTGTTTTGAAAGATGTGTCCTTTACAGTTGAAAGTGGGCAGTTGGTCGGTCTGATTGGTCTCAATGGTGCTGGGAAATCAACGACTATTAATGAGATTATCGGTCTGTTGACACCTTATAGTGGCTCCATCAATATCAATGGTCTGACCCTGCAAGAAGATGCAACGAGCTACCGCAAGCAGATTGGCTACATTCCTGAGACGCCTAGCCTGTATGAGGAATTGACCCTTAGAGAGCATATCGAAACGGTTGCTATGGCTTATAGTATTGAGCAAAAGGTAGCTTTTGAGCGAGTAGAACCTTTATTAAAAATGTTCCGTCTGGACCAGAAATTGGACTGGTTACCTGTTCATTTTTCAAAAGGGATGAAGCAGAAGGTCATGATTATCTGTGCTTTTGTGGTGGATCCGAGTCTCTTCATCGTGGATGAGCCTTTCCTTGGTCTCGATCCGCTGGCTATTGCAGACTTGATTCAGCTTTTGGAAGTGGAAAAGCAAAAAGGCAAGTCTATTCTCATGAGTACCCACGTGCTGGATTCGGCTGAGAAGATGTGTGATGCCTTTGTCATTCTCCACAAGGGGGAAGTGCGTGCCAAGGGAAATCTCCTGCAACTGCGCGAAGCCTTTGACATGCCTGAGGCTAGTTTGAATGATATTTACTTGGCTCTGACCAAAGAGGAGGAGCTATGAAAGACTTGTTTTTAAAGAGAAAGCAGGCTTTTCGTAAGGAGTGTCTTGGTTATCTGCGCTATGTTCTCAATGACCACTTTGTCTTGTTCCTGCTTGTTCTGCTGGGCTTTCTAGCCTACCAGTACAGTCAACTCTTACAACATTTTCCTGAAAATCATTGGCCTATTCTTTTGTTTGTAGGAATTACCTCTGTTTTACTTTTGCTTTGGGGTGGAATTGCCACTTATATGGAGGCTCCAGACAAGCTCTTTCTCTTGGTTGGAGAAGAGGAAATCAAGCTCCACCTCAAGCGTCAAACGGGCATTTCCCTAGTCTTTTGGCTCTTTATCCAGACCCTTTTCTTGCTGTTATTTGCGCCCTTATTTTTGGCAATGGGTTATGGTTTGCCTGTTTTTCTGGTCTATGTGCTTTTATTGGGGGTAGGAAAATATTTCCTCTTTCGTCAAAAGGCCAGCAAATTTTTCATTGAAACTGGACTGGACTGGGACTATGTTATTTCTCAAGAAAGCAAGCGTAAGCAAGTCTTGCTTCGTTTCTTTGCCCTCTTTACCCAGGTCAAGGGAATTTCAAACAGCGTCAAGCGTCGTGCCTATCTGGACTTTATCCTAAGGCTGTTCAGAAGGTGCCTGGGAAGATTTGGCAAAATCTCTATCTGCGTTCTTATTTGCGAAATGGAGATCTCTTTGCTCTCAGTCTCCGTCTGCTCTTGCTTTCCATACTGGCGCAGGTTTTTATCAATCAAGCTTGGATTGCGACAGCAGTGGTAATTCTTTTTAACTATCTCTTGCTCTTTCAGTTGCTGGCCCTCTATCATGCCTTTGACTACCAGTATTTGACCCAACTCTTTCCGCTGGACAAGGGGCAAAAGGAAAAAGGCTTACAGGCTGTAGTCCGAGGATTGACCAGTTTTGTTTTACTTGTGGAATTAGTCGTCGGGTTGATTACCTTCCAAGAAAAACTGGCCCTTCTAGCCTTACTGGGAGCTGGTTTGGTTTTACTAGTCTTGTATTTGCCTTATCAGGTCAAACGTCAGATGCAAGACTAACATTGCTTATATGACACGAAAAAAGAAGTTGAGTTCAGTTTGTCTCAGCTTCTTTTATTTTCTACAAGATAATGGTTGGTCCATAGAGGCTTAACTTGGTCTTGACTTGGTCAAAGTGGAAGCGGTCATAGGCCCGCCAAGCGGCGCGAGTAGGAGCATCTGGATCAAGAGCGCTGAGTCCCATGAGAAGACTGGAAGTCTGGTAAAATTTTTCCAGTTCAATCAAGACTCGATTATCCACTGTTTCAGCCTTGGCTAGAAAACCAAGAATAGAGTTTAATTGCTCCTGAAAGCGGACGTCGTCAGCGGTTGTCTGTTTGCATGCTTGGTAGGCTTTGTTTAAGTCAGTAATCAAAGTCTGAGCTCTTTTGATAGGGTTTGTATCTGTCATGAGAATTCCTCCTTTAATCTGGGTGCTAGTCTTGTTTCTAGCAACTGTGTTTTGATACTGTCAGTTTATCACTTTTATCTCCTTTTTCACCATAAAATCTTTAATTGCCCTTGAAATTTCCTGAATGGTACTGTTAAGATTTTATGATAAAATAGTTGTAAGATTATCATGCTTATTTGAGGAACAAGATACCCTTCAGGAGTGTTAAAGGCCTGTTTAGGATTTGGTGGGCTTGTATCAAAGTATTTTTGCTATTCTCTTTTTAGGAAGAAATCGAAACAAGGAGAGTAAGAAGATGAGAATATTTGTTTTAGAAGATGATTTTTCCCAACAGACTAGGATTGAAACGACGATTGAGAAACTCTTGAAAGAACATCATATCACTCCTAGCTCTTTTGAAGTCTTTGGGAAAGCAGACCAACTGCTGGCAGAGGTGCATGAGAAGGGGGCGCATCAGCTATTCTTTTTGGATATTGAGATTCGAAATGAGGAGATGAAGGGTCTGGAAGTGGCTAGAAAGATTCGGGATCGGGATCCTTATGCCCTGATTGTTTTTGTGACAACTCACTCGGAGTTTATGCCCCTGTCCTTTCGCTACCAAGTGTCTGCTTTGGACTACATTGATAAGGCCTTGTCGGCAGAGGAGTTTGAATCTCGGATCGAGACAGCCCTCCTCTATGCCAATAGTCAAGACAGTAAAAGTCTGGCGGAAGATTGCTTTTACTTTAAATCAAATTTGCCCAATTCCAGTATCCTTTTAAAGAGGTCTACTATCTCGAAACATCGCCCAGAGCCCATCGTGTTATTCTCTATACCAAGACAGACAGGCTGGAATTTACAGCGAGTTTAGAGGAGGTTTTCAAGCAGGAACCCCGTCTCTTGCAGTGCCATCGCTCTTTTCTCATTAATCCTGCCAATGTGGTTCGTTTGGATAAGAAAGAAAAACTTCTTTACTTCCCCAATGGTGGAAGCTGTATGATAGCGCGTTATAAGGTCAGGGAAGTGTCTGATGCTATCAATAACTTGCACTAGGTGAGGAGAATTTATGTATATTTTTTGGATGATATTGTATTCACTAGCTATTATTGGGCTAGAAATTATCATGTTCTTTAAGGTAGATGGAATTAGTCTCACTTTCGATAGAATTTTTAAGGCCTTTCTTCTAAAATTTCTTCTAGCAGCAATTGTTACAACTTTTAAATTTTTAGTCTTGACTGACTATCTGTCATACTTTATAGAACCCTTGTTCGGCATCAGCTTGTCTCTCATATTTTTAAGAGGGCTTCCTAAAAAACTCCTTTTCTTTTATGGTCTTTTTCCAGTTGTATTGATGGATATTTTTTACAGAAGTGTCTCCTATTTTGTGTTTCCGTTTTTGGGGAAAGGGATTGTAGATGGATATGGAAATCCTCTCTTTTTGTTGATTATGCTATTCGTTTACTCCATAGTATTAGTCTTTTTGAAATGGTTGGACTATGATTTTACTAGTTTGAGAAGGGAGATTCTAGATAAAGCTTTTCAAAAGTCTCTGACTACGATTAACTGGATAATGGGGGCTTACTTTTTTGTCATGGAAAGTCTGTCTTACTTTGAATATGCATACGATATCCAATCAAAGACTGTTCGCCATCTCATCCTAGTCTTTTACCTCCTCTTTTTTTATGGGGGTTATCAAGAAATTAGATACCTATTTGAAGGACAAACTCCATGAGAGACTGGACCAAGAGCAGGCCTTGCGCTACAGAGATATGGAACGTTATAGTCGGCATATAGAGGAACTTTACAAGGAAGTCCGGAGCTTTCGCCATGACTACACTAACCTCTTAACCAGCTTACGTCTGGGTATTGAAGAGGAGGATATGGAGCAGATAAAAGAGGTCTACGACTCGGTCTTAAAGGATTCCAGTCAGAAATTGCAGGACAATAAATATGACCTGGGCAGATTGGTGAATATTCGTGATAAAGCCCTCAAAAGTCTCCTCGCGGGAAAATTTCTAAAAGCTAGAGATAAGAAGATTGTCTTTAATGTCGAAGTTCCAGAGGAGATTCAGGTAGAGGGGATGAGCATGCTTGATTTTCTGACTATTGTGTCTATCCTTTGTGACAATGCTATTGAAGCCAGTGCAGAGGCCAGTCAACCTCATGTTTCAATTGCCTTTTTAAAAAATGGAGAACAGGAGACCTTTATCATTGAAAACTCCATCAAAGAAGAGGGCATCGATATTTCTGAAATCTTCTCCTTTGGAGCAAGTTCTAAAGGGGAGGAGAGAGGAGTTGGTCTCTATACCGTTATGAAGATTGTGGAAAGTCATCCCAATACCAGTCTCAATACCACCTGTCAAAATCAAGTCTTTCGTCAGGTTTTAACGGTTCACTTGCTGCCGGTTGGTCATTAGAAAATTTGTGAAAAAAGAATTGGCAGAAGCTAACAGATAAAATTTGTCTTTGTCCAGTTTGATTTTTACCATAGTATGCGAGGTATATTAAATGAATAAGAAATCTTTTTTTATCATCTGCTCTACGTTGATCATAGCATCGAATCTTCTCATGATTTCCGTGGTGAACAAGGGAGAAGAAACAGGGAGCAACCTGTTTGTGATTGCTATAGCCTGTGTTATGCTACCAGCCTTTTTATATGCAGTTGAAAACAGACTGACTTCATTGGTAAGAGTAGAATCAATCCTCCTGATTCAGTTGACAGTTATATCCCTACTCCGTCTTATCAACAGAATAGGGAGTACGCCTGAAATCCTCAACATTATCATTACCCTTATCGCTTTGGCAAGTGGGACAGCTGCTATCCTTGTTGCGATTATGAGAATATATGAGAACATACGGAAGTGAGGGTGAGTAGTTCTCTATTTTGTATTTTCACATTGTCAAGTTCCCCCAGGGCAAGTATGTTTTTCATGCTTGCTTTTTTAAATTTTTTAACAATTCAAGATGTTTTGATGACCATTTATGATTTGAGTAATCCAAGGTCAAAATGAGTGCTATACTAGCAGTGTAAAGGTTCTAGCTCAACAAAGATTCAGGAGGAAATCTTATGAAGAAAAAAATACTTGTCATTTTCATCTTGTATCTAATCATGTCTATCTTTCTATATCCGCTTAGAGAGAGTGCTTGGTATCATCTATTTTATACCATAGCCTATGTGATTGCAGTGATGATTTATTTGGCTATCATGAAAAAGAAAGGAGAAAAGAAATGAAAACTTTTCTTGCTAAAAAACGGAACATCTTCCTTGCGAGATTGTTCCTAGGTCAGTTGCCTTTACTTGTCTCTACTTATCTATTTCTATCTCGTCAGTTTTTAAATTTTTCCTTGGTTTTCCAATTTCTTTTAGTGGTTATTAACTTGGCTTCTATTTTGGTCACTGTTTACCTCACTAGGGAAATGAAGATAAGAGAGTTTGAAGATGATGATTTGGTTAGTCCTAGAACCAATCAACTCATGTATATCGGCTTGACAGGTTTTATGTCTATTATTTGTTTGTATAGAGGTATCACAGCAGGAGAATCCTATCAACAACTAATTGCCTATATTGGCGCTATTCTCTGCTTGCTTATCATGCTTCTGCTCATTTGGGGTTTGAAGTATTATAAAAAGTAGGGGAAGAGTTTTCTTCTTAATCTGGGGCTAGTCTATAGACTGGCAGGAGGAGGTTATCCTGTCTTGTAGATAATAGGGAGGAGTTCTATGAAAAAACACTCTATTCTTTTTAAAACGAGTGCCATTCTTTCTTATTTGTTTCTGTTTTTCGGATTGTTTTGGACAACCCAATTTTGGAGCAATTATTGGGAGTTCTCGTCTTGGGTAGGAAATCTTATCTGGATTCGAAACATCATCAGCCTTCTCTTTATCGGCCTGATGATTTGGATTTTAGTCAGGTCGGGTCATGCTTATCTCTTTCGTATTCCTAGGAAAAAGTGGTTGAGCTATTCTGTTCTGACGGTGTTAGCAGCCATTGTGCTTATCTGCTTTAACTATCTGACAGCTAAACACGTTCAGGGGACCAATGAAGGGTGGAATTTGTTTATTGCCTATAGTGAGACAAATTTTGCGGAGTTTGGTGTTTACCTAACCTTAATCGTACTAGGACCTCTGATGGAAGAATTGGTATGTAGGGGACTGCTTCAACATGCCTTCTTTAAGAATTCGAGATGGGGGCTGGATCTTCTCTTTCCGTCATTCTTATTTGCCTTGCTCCACTTTTCTAGCTTGCCAAGTCTCGCAGATATTTTTGTCTATACGACAGTAGGCTGTCTATACGCCTGGCTGACACGTTATACTAAGAGTATCTATCCTTCTTATTCGATTCATATTGTTAATAATATCATCGCAAACTTACCATTTTTGCTCACTTTTCTACATAGGGTCTTGGGGTAAAAAAACCAAAGCCTTGCTTTTTAGCCATAGAGGAGGTCATCATGTATACACACTTATTTTTCCTAGATTCCAAAACTTTAGACCGGTTGACGCCCTATATTCTGGTCTTGGCTTCTGACACCATTGCCTTTAATGTTTTTGTGCTAACCTTTGTATCTGCGGTGGTCTTTAATTCCCTAAATTCCATGCTAGCTTTAATGCCTATATTCTTAGGGGCTGGCTATGTGGTCGGATTTTGGTTACTCAAATGGTTTGTTTTGGAAAGACTAGATCTAAAGAATGACGTGTAGGAAGTCTGTTTGGTGAGGAGGCTAGCTTTATGGCCATTTTCAATAAGTGTCATGCCTTGTTTTTGGGATTTTTAGTATTTGCAATCATTGGTACAGCGGGATATTCCGTCAATCAAGGGGATTATTTTCAACACCAGTACACATTCATTATTATAAAGAGTCTCTTGCTTTTCCTTAGTTTTGGCTATGCGAAATGGTTTGATATGATTTCTTTTGGGATGTTAAGCAAGAAACAACTCTTGCTCTTCATTGGAATTTTTCTTCTCACTGTGCTGGTAAGTATTAGCTATCATGCTTTTTTCTCAGTTGTTTCTGGTGCTTCGGTTCAACACCTTGAGGAAGCTAGTAAAGGACTTTCGCTTTCCTTTATTGTTAGTGCTACAGTTTTGGCACCTATCCAGGAGGAATTCATGTTTAGAGGGCTTCTTCAAGGTGCAGTTTTTGATAATTCTTGGCTGGGGCTTGTGCTGACATCCTCTCTCTTTTCTTTCATGCATGAACCTTATGATATTCCTTCGTTTTGCTATTATCTTTTCGGGGGCTTGTTGCTGGGCTTTGCTTATAAAAAGAGCCAAAATTTGTGGGTCTCTACTCTAGTCCATATGTTTTACAACAGTTTGCCACTCTTAACTTATATTCAATGAAAATCAAAGGAAAAACTAGTAGCAGGCTGTACTGGAGTACAACAAGGCAACGTTAGTATAAAATGGTTTGTTTTGGAAAGGCTAGCACTAAAGGATGACTTGTAGGGAAGTCTGTTTGTTGAGGAGGAGAATTTTATGGAGTTTTTTGATAAATTTCATGCCTTTTGTTTTGGATTTTTAGTACTACTAATCGTCATTACAGTTCCATATACGATTAACCATGGGGATTTTTTTCAAAATGAATCTGAATTGATTATTGTAAGTCTTCTAGTAACCTCGCTGAGTGTTGCTTATGCTAGACAGTTTGAAATGATTTCTTTTGGGATGTTAAGCAAGAAACAACTTTGCTTTTCATTGAAATCTTTCTTCTAAGTCTGCTTGAGACGCTAGTTTATATTCATTTCTTCGCTGTTTCTTCTGGCGCAGGAGTTCAACACTTGGCGGAAGTCAGCAGAGGAATTTCTCTGTCTTTGATTTTGACTTCCTCAGTTTTTGGCCCCATCCAGGAGGAACTCATTTTCAGAGGACTTCTTCAAGGTGCCGTTTTTGACAATTCTTGGTTAGGGCTTGTGCTAACTTCCTCTCTCTTTTCTTTCATGCATGGACCTTCTAATGTCCCTTCGTTTATTTTTTATCTCCTTGGGGGCTTGTTACTGGGCTTTGCTTATAAAAAGAGCCAAAACCTCTGGGTTTCTACTCTAGTTCACATGTTTTACAATGCTTGGCCACTCTTATATTATTTATAAAAATCATGAAAAGGTAAGCAGAAGACGGTGCTTGCCTTTTTCTTTCTAGAATGATACCCAAGCCAATCCAGAGGCTTTTCTTTGAGAATCGGGTTAGAGCGGTTGACGAATAGGCCAAAAACTAGTAGAATAGTAAGGAAACTTTATACGGAGGAAAGAAATGGATTTGGGTGATAATGAGCTAACACTGACTCCCATACCTGGGAAAAGTGGCAAGGCTTATATGGGTAGCTATCCTGATGGGAAGCGTATCTTTGTAAAAATGAACACCTCTCCAATCCTACCTGGTCTAGCTAGAGAACAAATTGCTCCACAATTATTATGGAGTCGCCGTTTGGCAGATGGGCGTGATATGTGTGCTCAAGAGTGGTTGACAGGCAAGATATTGACCCCCTATGATATGAATCGTAAACAAATCGTCAATATTTTAACCCGTCTTCATCGCTCACGTCCGTTGATGACACAGTTGAGTCGTTTGGGGTATGCCATGGAAACACCTGTAGATTTGCTACAGTCTTGGCAGGAAACGGCTCCAGATGCTTTGCGTAAATCATTTTATCAGTGAAGTGATGGCTGATTTACGTCAGACTATTCCAGGATTTAGAGAGGACCATGCGACCATTGTCCATGGAGATGTACGACATAGTAATTGGATTGAGACAGACAGTGGCTTGATTTATTTGGTGGATTGGGATTCGGTTCGTTTGACCGACCGCATGTTTGATGTGGCCCATATGCTCTGCCATTATATTCCAGAACATCAGTGGAAGGAATGGTTGACCTACTACGGTTACAAGTACAATCAAACGGTATTAAATAAATTGTATTGGTACGGTCAATTGTCTTATTTGAGCCAGATTTCCAAGTATTATATGAACCAAGATTTAGAAAATGTCAATCGGGAGATCCATGGCTTGCGTCACTTCCGAGACAAGTATGGAAAGAGAAGATGAGAGTTAGAAATCGTAAAGGGGCAACAGAATTACTAGAGGCAAATCCCCAGTATGTGGTCCTCAATCCTTTGGAAGCCAAGGGGAAATGGCGGGATTTGTTTGGCAATGATAATCCCATTCATGTGGAAGTTGGAAGTGGAAAGGGTGCCTTTGTTTCAGGTATGGCCAAGCAAAACCCTGACATCAACTATATCGGGATTGATATTCAAAAGTCTGTTTTGAGCTACGCTTTGGACAAGGTGCTTGAAGTTGGAGTACCTAATATTAAGCTCTTGTGGGTAGATGGTTCTGACTTGACTGACTACTTTGAAGACGGTGAGATTGATCGCTTGTATCTGAACTTTTCAGATCCATGGCCTAAAAAGCGCCATGAAAAGCGTCGTTTGACCTACAAGACCTTCTTGGATACCTTCAAGCGTATCTTGCCTGAAAATGGAGAAATTCATTTCAAGACGGACAACCGTGGCTTGTTTGAGTACAGTTTAGTGAGCTTTTCTCAGTATGGCATGAAGCTCAATGGTGTCTGGCTTGATTTACATGCCAGCGATTTTGAAGGCAATGTCATGACAGAATACGAGCAAAAATTCTCCAACAAGGGTCAAGTTATCTACCGAGTTGAGGCAGAATTTTAAGAAATAGCCTGAAATCAGGCTGTATAAGTACTTTTGCTTTACATAAGTAGTAAAAAGTGCTATACTGTAAGTAAGAATATGAAAAGTGAGGCGGGGAAATATCTTCGCCTCTTGCTTATGAGGAGGTGGACGCAATCGCAACAATCGTAGAATTAGTCAGAGAAGTTGTAGAACCTGTCATAGAAGCGCCTTTCGAACTCGTGGATATCGAGTATGGAAAGATTGGCAGTGACATGATTCTCAGTATTTGTAGATAAACCTGAAGGAATTACCTTGAACGACACGGCAGACTTGACAGAAATGATCAGTCCTGTCCTAGACACCATCAAGCCAGATCCCTTCCCAGAACAATATTTCCTAGAAATTACCAGTCCAGGCTTGGAACGTCCTTTGAAAACAAAGGATGCCGTCGCTGGAGCGGTTGGGAAATACATTCATGTCGGGCTATACCAAGCCATCGATAAGCAAAAGGTCTTTGAAGGAACCTTGTTGGCCTTCGAAGAGGACGAGTTGACCATGGAATATATGGACAAGACGCGTAAGAAAACCGTCCAAATTCCATACAGTTTAGTATCAAAAGCACGTTTAGCAGTTAAATTATAGAAAAAGAAAGGATAGCTTTTGAGGATTCAAAAGTGAAGAAAACATGAGTAAAGAAATGCTAGAGGCCTTCCGCATTTTGGAAGAAGACAAGGGAATCAAAAAAGAAGATATCATCGACGCAGTAGTAGAGTCGCTTCGTTCCGCTTATCGCAGACGCTATGGTCAATCAGACAGCGTAGCTATTGACTTTAACGAAAAAACAGGTGACTTTACAGTTTATACTGTCCGTGAAGTGGTTGATGAAGTATTTGATAGCCGTTTGGAAATCAGCTTGAAAGATGCTCTTGCCATTAATTCAGCCTATGAGCTTGGCGACAAAATCAAGTTTGAAGAAGCACCTGCCGAGTTTGGTCGTGTAGCAGCCCAATCTGCCAAACAAACCATCATGGAAAAAATGCGCAAGCAAACACGTGCCATCACTTACAATACTTACAAAGAACATGAGCAAGAAATCATGTCTGGTACAGTAGAACGCTTTGACAACCGCTTTATCTATGTCAACCTTGGCAGCATTGAAGCCCAATTGTCAAAACAAGACCAAATCCCTGGGGAAGTTTTTGCTTCTCATGATCGTATCGAAGTTTATGTTTACAAGGTTGAAGATAACCCTCGTGGTGTCAACGTCTTTGTTAGCCGTAGCCATCCAGAAATGATCAAACGTTTGATGGAGCAAGAAATTCCTGAAGTTTATGATGGAACTGTTGAAATCATGAGCGTGGCTCGTGAAGCAGGTGACCGTACTAAGGTTGCTGTTCGTAGCCATAATCCAAACGTGGACGCTATCGGTACAATCGTTGGACGTGGTGGAGCTAACATCAAGAAAATCACTAGCAAATTCCACCCAGCTCGCTATGATGCTAAGAGCGACCGTATGGTACCAATCGAAGAAAATATCGACGTTATCGAGTGGGTAGCAGATCCAGCTGAATTTATCTACAATGCCATTGCTCCTGCTGAGGTTGACCAAGTTATCTTTGATGAAAACGACAGCAAACGTGCCTTGGTGGTTGTTCCAGATAACAAGCTTTCTCTTGCTATCGGTCGTCGTGGGCAAAACGTTCGCTTGGCGGCTCACTTGACTGGTTACCGTATCGATATCAAGTCTGCTAGCGAATTTGAAGCCATGGAAGAAGCTGGTTCGGTAGATTTGGAAGCAGAAAACGATACTGTAGAAGAATAAAAGCTGCTAGAGGAGGGAAAGATGAAAACGAGAAAAATCCCTTTGCGCAAGTCTGTTGTGTCTAACGAAGTGATTGATAAGCGTGATTTGCTCCGCATTGTCAAGAACAAGGAAGGACAAGTCTTTATCGATCCGACAGGAAAGGCCAATGGCCGTGGCGCTTATATCAAGCTAGACAATGCAGAAGCCTTAGAGGCTAAAAAGAAGAAGGTCTTTAACCGTAGCTTTGACATGGAAGTGGAAGAAAGCTTTTATGACGAGTTGATCGCTTATGTGGATCACAAAGTAAAAAGAAGAGAGTTAGGACTTGAATAAGCAAAGATAAGCAATCTCTTGGGACTTGCTCAGCGAGCAGGGCGGATTATATCGGGTGAAGAATTAGTGGTCAAGGCCATTCAAGACGGCAAGGCTAAGATGGTCTTTCTAGCCCATGATGCTGGACCCAATCTGACCAAGAAGATTCAAGATAAAAGTCATTATTATCAAGTAGAAATTGTAACCGTGTTTTCAACACTGGAATTAAGCATAGCAGTCGGGAAATCGAGAAAGGTTTTGGCTGTAACAGATGCTGGATTTACAAAGAAAATGAGGTCTCTTATGGAATAGAAGAGGAGGACATGATTTGTCTAAGAAAAGATTGTACGAAATCGCAAAAGAACTTGGAAAAGAAAGTAAGGAAGTTGTAGCGCGTGCAAAAGAGTTGGGCTTGGATGTGAAAAGCCACTCATCAAGTGTGGAAGAAGCTGTCGCTGCAAAAATCGCTGCCAGCTTTAAGCCTGCAGCTGCTCAGAAAGCAGAAGCAAAACCTGCAGCACCAAAAGCAAGTGCAGAAAAGAAAGTCGAAAAATCTGAACCAGCTAAACCAGCTGTAGCTAAGGAAGAGGCAAAACCTGCTGAGCCAGTCGCTCCTAAAACAGAAAAAGTAGCAGCTAAACCGCAAAGTCGTAATTTCAAGGCTGAGCGTGAAGCTCGTGCCAAAGAGCAGGCAGAACGACGCAAGCAAAATAAGGGCAATAACCGTGACCAACAACAAAACGGAAACCGTCAGAAAAACGACGGCCGTAATGGTGGAAAACAAGGTCAAGGTAACCGCGACAATCGCTGTTTTAATGACCAAGCTAAGAAACAGCAAGGTCACCAAAATCGTGGCAATGAGCGCCGTCAGCAACAAGACTTCCAGCCAAAACAAGCTGGACCACGTGTTGACTTTAAAGCCCGTGCAGCAGCCCTAAAAGCTGAGCAAAATGCAGAGTACGCACGTTCAAGTGAAGAACGTTTCAAGCAGACTCAGGCTGCCAAAGAAGCCTTAGCCCAAGCAAACAAACGCAAGGAGCCAGAGGAAATCTTTGAAGAAGTGGCTAAGTTAGCTGAACAAGCGCAACAAGTTCAAGCAGTGGTTGAACCAGCTCCTGTAGCTAAAGAAGCGCCAGTGGATACACGTCGTAAAAAACAAGCTCGACCAGACAAAGAACGTGATGATTATGATCACGAAGAAGATGGTCCTAGAAAACAACAAAAGAATCGAAGTAGTCAAAATCAAGTGAGAAATCAAAAGAATAGTAACTGGAATAACAACAAAAAGAACAAAAAAGGCAATAACAAGAACAACCGCAATCAGACTCCAAAACCTGTTACAGAGCGTAAATTCCATGAATTGCCAACAGAATTTGAATATACAGATGGTATGACTGTTGCGGAAATCGCAAAACGTATCAAACGTGAACCAGCTGAAATCGTTAAGAAACTTTTCATGATGGGTGTCATGGTCACACAAAACCAATCTTTGGATGGGGAAACAATTGAACTCCTCATGGTGGATTATGGTATCGAAGCCAAACAAAAGGTTGAAGTGGATAATGCCGACATCGAACGTTTCTTTGTCGAAGATGGTTATCTCAATGAAGATGAATTGGTTGAGCGTCCACCAGTTGTGACGATCATGGGACACGTTGACCATGGTAAAACAACCCTTTTGGATACTCTTCGAAACTCACGTGTTGCGACAGGTGAAGCAGGTGGTATCACTCAGCATATCGGTGCCTACCAAATCGTGGAAAATGGCAAGAAGATTACCTTCCTTGATACACCAGGACACGCGGCCTTTACATCTATGCGTGCGCGTGGTGCTTCTGTTACCGATATTACTATCTTGGTCGTAGCGGCAGATGACGGGGTTATGCCTCAGACAATTGAAGCCATCAACCACTCAAAAGCAGCCAACGTTCCAATCATCGTAGCCATCAACAAGATTGATAAACCAGGTGCTAACCCAGAACGCGTTATCGGTGAATTGGCAGAGCATGGTGTTATGTCAACAGCTTGGGGTGGAGATTCTGAATTTGTTGAAATTTCAGCAAAATTCAACCAAAATATCGAAGAATTGTTGGAAACAGTCCTTCTTGTGGCTGAAATCCAAGAACTCAAGGCAGACCCAACAGTTCGTGCGATCGGTACAGTTATCGAAGCGCGCTTGGATAAAGGTAAAGGTGCGGTCGCAACCCTTCTTGTTCAACAAGGTACCTTGAATGTTCAAGACCCAATCGTTGTCGGAAATACCTTCGGTCGTGTCCGTGCTATGACCAATGACCTTGGACGTCGTGTTAAGGTAGCAGGTCCATCAACACCAGTCTCAATCACAGGTTTGAATGAAGCGCCAATGGCTGGTGACCACTTTGCTGTTTACGAGGATGAAAAATCTGCGCGTGCGGCAGTGAAGAGCGTGCCAAACGTGCCCTCATGAAACAACGTCAAGCTACCCAACGTGTCAGCCTTGAAAACCTCTTTGATACGCTTAAAGCTGGTGAACTCAAGTCAGTTAACGTTATCATTAAGGCCGACGTACAAGGTTCTGTTGAAGCCCTTTCTGCCTCACTTCAAAAGATCGACGTGGAAGGTGTTAAAGTTACCATCGTCCACTCTGCAGTTGGTGCCATCAACGAATCAGACGTGACTCTTGCGGAAGCTTCAAATGCCTTTATCGTTGGTTTCAACGTACGCCCTACACCACAAGCTCGTCAACAAGCAGAAGCTGACGATGTGGAAATCCGTCTCCACAGCATTATCTACAAGGTTATCGAAGAGATGGAAGAAGCCATGAAAGGGATGCTTGATCCAGAATTCGAAGAAAAAGTTATCGGTGAAGCAGTTATCCGTGAAACCTTCAAGGTGTCTAAAGTGGGAACTATCGGTGGATTCATGGTTATCAACGGTAAAGTTACCCGTGACTCTAAAGTACGTGTTATTCGTGATGGTGTCGTTATCTATGACGGTGAACTCGCAAGCTTGAAACACTACAAAGACGACGTTAAGGAAGTTACAAACGGTCGTGAAGGTGGATTGATGATCGACGGCTACAATGATATCAAGATGGATGATGTGATTGAGGCTTATGTCATGGAAGAAATCAAACGATAATAGAGAAACGATAGCTCATTTGACTCGTCGTCAACATCGCCTTGATGAACTTCAGTTCTATCTAAGGCTTGTTTCCTAGATTCAAATGACTCTAGTTCCTCTATCTAATAGAATAGCTAGGTCTGCTGGCCTAGCTTTTGGTTCAAAGTAGAGAAAGGAATATCATGGCAAATCATTTCCGTACGGATCGTGTGGGCATGGAAATCAAGCGTGAAGTCAATGAGATTTTGCAAAAGAAAGTCCGTGATCCGCGTGTCCAAGGTGTGACCATCACAGATGTTCAGATGCTGGGTGACTTGTCTGTTGCCAAGGTTTACTACACCATTTTGAGTAACCTTGCTTCGGATAATCAAAAAGCCCAAATCGGGCTTGAAAAAGCAACTGGTACCATCAAACGTGAACTTGGTCGCAATTTGAAATTGTACAAAATACCAGATTTGACTTTCGTCAAAGACGAATCCATCGAATATGGAAACAAGATTGACGAAATGCTACGCAATCTGGATAAGAACTAAGAAGAGGGGCAACCCTCTTTTTTGGTGGAGGAAAATATGTGGCATTTGAAATGGAAAAATATTCTTTTAACTAGAATTCTGTATTTTTAAAGGTTAGCTAAATAGAAAATGCTTTTTTTTTTTTTAGCAAATATGATATGATGATTTCATAAATAAAAGGAGATTTTATCAATGAATAATGTAAAAAAAGTTTGTCGTTTAGCTTTGCTATGTCTTTCCGTCTCTACTCTAGTTGCTTGTAGTTCTCTTTCTGAAAAAACAAGTAGCTCTTCTAGTGAGAATCAAACAGAAGCTTCATCTAGTAGTTCTGAGAAGAAAGGGTTGTTTGCTAAAGCAAAAGAAAAACTCAGTTCAAGCGATTTTAACCCACAAGATGTTAGCGATACGACAATTGAGTCTATAAAAACCTATGAAGATTACTTGATTATGAATGAGAAAATAATCGATAATTACTATACAGAAGCAGACGAAGCCTTTAAAGGGACTGTTTTAGAAGATAGTGCTGCTATCCAAGAACTGAAAGATAGCACTAAAAAAGAGATGGAAGATCTGAAAAAACAATATGGTCCACTCAAGAAAGCACCGATTCAAGGAAAAGAAGAAGTGATTAAGACTCTAAAAGATTATCGTGATAATCTACATGAACAAGTGGAGCAGTGGAAAGCTAGTCTTTAATAGGAAGAGTGGAGTTCAATATGGATTATCAATTATTGCCACATGAATACATGGTTATGAATAGTGACCATGTGAGTTTTGGGAAAAATGGTTTGGCTACAGATGAATTAATTTTAACGAATCTACACTTAATACATATCAAAAAAAGTTTTTGGGGAGGAAAAAAAGATCAAGTTACCATACCCATTAACCAGATTAAAATTTTTGAAGGGAAACCTCAAGTTTCAGTAACCAAAACCAATGGTGTGAAACGGTTGGAAATTTATTATAATGGCGGGCAAGCTATCTTTTCATTTAATAATACTAAGGATACTGACAAGTGGGCTAGAAACATTATTAAATTGATTTCAGGTGATACAAGTAATTTTGAAACCTTGGGAGATAGTAGCTTGTTTGGAGCAGATGTTTTGGCAGAAACATTTAAGGATACATTTGACACTTTTAAAGCAGGGCTTGGAATTAAGGATGCAGAGCCAGAAAAGATTTCAACCAAGTGTAGCTTTGTGGAGCACCTTTGTCAGGTCAAGTGAAGCAAACAGTGAGATGTGCCTATTGTGATATGGAGCAGAGTTTATAAGGGGGCAATTAAATGGGGTTGATAAAAGCAATCACAGATTCTATTGGTGGAACATTTGCAGATCAGTGGAAAGAAATTATCACAGTTCATGCTTTTGATGAACATACAGCTGCAAGTCCAGGTATTGTTCAAGAAAGTAATAATGGTAGAGGTGTCAATACGAAGGAATCTGTAGGTGTTATTTCGAACGGATCCAAGATTTTTATTCCAGAAAATACTGCTGCCTTTATCTTTAGTCAGTCTGGTATCGAGGAAATTATTACAGAACCAGGTGGATATGAATACCAAAATGGCGAAAGCAGTGTTTTTAATGGTGATGGATTGAAAAAGTCACTGTTTGATAATGTTGTTAATCGTGTTGGATTCGGTGGTCAAAGTGATCAGCAAAAACAGATTTGTTTTGTTAATTTGAGAGAAATTCGTGATATTAAATTTGGGACTCGCGGTCCAGTCATGTATAATGATTTGTTTTATGGGACAGATTTAGAAGTACGTGCTTTTGGAACATTTTCTATCCAAATTACAGATGCTAAGCAATTTATCAGAAACTTTCTTCCTGCCAATGTGACTTATTATACCTTTGATAGCGCTCAAGCTAGATCACAAATAGTAACAGAATTTCTTCAATCTTTTATTGTTGCACTTAATTCTTTGTCAACAACTTATCGTATTTCACAATTACCCTCACAAGCTGCAGTTCTTGCAGAACAAGTATCAAATGATGGACAGTATGCAGGGACTTGGAAAGAACGTTTTGGATTTGAAATTGTAAAAGTTGCCATTGCTAATATTGAGTTCTCACCAGAATCTAAGGAACTGGTTAAACAATTTTCATCAAATAAGATGAATTTAAAAGCTTATGATGATGTATCGCAGAAATCTTCTAATATTGCAGCACAACAAAAAATTGCATCAGGAGTGGAGCAACATGGTCTAGGTGATAGTGCTGGAATGATATTTGGAATGAATATGGCTCAAAGTTTTGATGAAAAAGCCATGAAACCAAGTCTATCATTAGATGAGCAAATCGAAGCACTTACAAAACTAAAATCTCTTTTAGATGCAGGGATATTATCTCAGGAAGAATTTGATCGAAAGAAAAAAGAAATTATGGATTTATAATGATAGGAACTAAGCATCGTTATGAATAGTGATATCTCCCAGATTTGATCTTCGTCAAAGATGAATCCATCGAGTATGGAAACAAGATTGACGAGATGCTACGCAATTTTGATAAGAACTAAAGAAGAGGGACAACCCTCTTTTTTAGTTGTCAGAGTAAGATAATTGGTATTTGACGATGTATTTATCTTATAAATCGGTTTAAAAATTTGTAAATCTCAAATAGTATGATATGATAAAACTTGATATGAATGAAAAATGGAGATACATATGGCTAAAAAAGATATAGCAATGCAAGTGCTACAACAAGTGGTGAAATTGCCTGTAGTCAAAGTTGACCGTGAGAAATTTTTAGTTGAAAAGTTTTCCAAAGAATTAGGGCACAAGAACCTTAATAAGTTAATAGAACAAGGTCCGGCTACTATGTTACCTAAAGCAACCTTGGACCGAGTAGCTAAGGCTTGTATTAATGAAAATGTATTACTCGCGAGTGGGGCTTCTATTTTGGCAGGTTTACCTGGTGGGATTGCCATGGCTATTACTATTCCCACTGATGTTGCTCAATTTTACGGTTTTTCTCTGAAATTAGCTCAAGAAATAGGTTATATATACGGCTTTGATGATCTTTGGTCCTCACGAGAGGAATTGAGTGAAGAAGCCCAAAAAACACTTTTACTGTATCTTGGTGTGATGTTAGGGGTTGATGGTGCAGGTGCTCTACTTCGCTTTAGTGGTGTTATAGTAACTAAAAAAATGATAAATGTAGTGAACAAAAAAGCATTTACAAAGACGATTTGGTATCCTATTTTGGAAAAAGTCTTGAAAATTTTCGGTGTTAACTTGACAAAAGGAGGATTAACTAAAGGAATGGGAATCGTAATTCCTATTCTAGGTGGTGTTATTTCTGGAGGATTAACCTTTACGACCATGAAAACAATGGGTGAAAGGCTACAAAAAGAGTTGTCCAAACTAGTAAACTATAGTGAAGTTCAATATCAAGAAGATGTTGAAACAATCCGAAAAGAGGTTGAAATAATCGAAGGTGAGTGAGATGAACCCTATCAAAGCTTTTGCTAAAATCTATGGTAATTACTTTTTGACCATGCAAGGTGTAAAAGTAATGAAAACGATAAAGAAAGATGACCATGCCGTTGTCGGTCTGGGAAAACTCTTTATTGCAGATAAGCTAATGGATACGGCTCGGTGGCTCATTAAGCCAGAGGATAAGGAATAACTTGAAAATGAAAGAAACTAGCAGGAACTCTACTGCTAGTTTTTTAATCTCTTTCCTTGTGGTATAATGAAAGCAGTAAAATCATTTTAGAACATACAATGGAGGTCGTCATGGACAATATCATCGATGTGTCAATTCCTGTTGCAGAAGTGGTGGATAAGCATCCAGAAGTCTTGGAAATTCTAGTTGAGCTTGGTTTTAAACCTCTTGCCAATCCCTTGATGCGCAATACAGTTGGTCGTAAGGTATCGCTCAAACAGGGTTCTAAGCTTGAAGGAACTCCTATGGACAAGATTGTCCGCACACTGGAAGCTAATGGCTACGAAGTGATTGGATTAGACTAATGGCAGATGAACGGATTCATGTCCTACGGGATATTTTGTTAGAATTGCATAATGGTGCCTCTCCTGAGTCGGTTCAGGAGCGCTTTGATGCGACCTTTACAGGTGTTTCAGCAATCGAGATTTCCCTTATGGAGCACGAGCTGATGAACTCAGACTCAGGTGTTACCTTTGAAGATGTCATGGAACTCTGTGATGTCCATGCCAATCTTTTTAAAAATGCTGTTAAGGATGTCGAAGTTGCAGATACCGAGCACCCAGGTCACCCAGTTCGGATTTTCAAGGATGAAAATCTAGCCCTCCGTGCTGCCTTGATTCGCATTCGGAGACTGTTAGATACTTATGAGTCTATGGAAGATGAAGAAATGCTTGCGGAGATGCGTAAGGGTTTGGTGCGTCAGATGGGACTTGTAGGTCAATTTGATATTCATTACCAACGTAAAGAAGAACTTTTCTTTCCTATCATGGAGCGCTATGGTCACGATTCGCCTCCGAAAGTTATGTGGGGAGTGGATGACCAGATTAGGGAACTCTTTCAAACAGCTTTAGCGACAGCCAAGTCACTACCAGAAGTGTCGATTTCCACTGTAAAAGAAGATTTTGAAGCCTTTGCGACAGAGTTTGAAAGTATGATTTTCAAGGAAGAGTCCATCCTTCTCATGATTCTCCTCGAGTCCTTTACTCAGGATGACTGGATTCAGATTGCAGAGGAGAGCGACGCCTATGGTTATGCTATCATCCGTCCGTCTGAGAAATGGGTGCCAGAACGACAGAGTTTCGTTGAGGAAAAGAGTGCAGAGGAGCCCGTACAGCTAGATATGGCAGAAGGTCAAGTTCAACAAGTTATTGATACGCCAGAAGGACAGTTTACCATTACCTTTACCCCTAAGGAAAAGGAAGCAGTGCTGGACCGCCATAGTCAACAGGCTTTGGCAATGGCTATCTTTCAGTTGAGCAGGCCAATCTGATCCTCAATCACCTCCCCATGGAAATTACCTTTGTCAATAAAGACTACATTTTCCAGTATTACAATGACAATGCCCCAGCTGACGAGATGATTTTCAAACGTACGCCGTCCCAAGTTGGGCGCAATGTCGAACTCTGTCATCCTCCTAAGTACTTGGACAAGGTCAAGACCATCATGAAGGGCCTTCGTGAGGGAAGCAAAGACAAGTATGAAATGTGGTTCAAGTCTGAGTCGCGAGGCAAATTTGTCCACATCACCTACGCGGCAGTGCACGATGAAGAGGGAGAATTCCAAGGAGTGCTGGAGTATGTTCAGGATATTCAGCCCTACCGTGAGATTGATACGGACTATTTCCGTGGATTAGAATAAGGAGAAAAAATGAGTTACGAACAAGAATTTATGAAGGAATTTGAAGCTTGGGTCAATACCCAGATCATGATCAACGACATGGCACACAAGGAAAGCCAAAAAGTCTACGAAGAAGACCAAGACGAGCGTGCCAAAGATGCCATGATTCGCTACGAAAGCCGCTTGGATGCTTATCAGTTCTTGCTTGGTAAGTTTGAAAACTTCAAAGCAGGCAAGGGATTCCATGACTTGCCAGAAGGCTTGTTTGGTGAGCGAAATTATTAAACGAGATAGGTTCTTGATTTTTTACTAAAATCTTGATAGAATATTTATATTAAATCCTTGTCAGAGCAGGGGTTTTTTATTGAAAGGATTTTATCATGTCAAAGAAACTCAATCGTAAAAAACAATTACGAAATAGCCTCCGTCGTGCAGGTGCCTTTTCAAGTACTGTGACTAAGGTTGTAGAAGAGACAAAAAAAGTCGTGAAACGTGCTGAGCAGTCAGCAAGCGAAGCTGGTAAGGCTGTTTCTAAAAAGGTTGAACAAGCAGTCGAAGCTACCAAAGAGCAAGCTCAAAAAGTAGCCAATTCTGTAGAAGATTTTGCAGCAAACTTGGGTGGACTTCCACTTGACCGTGCTAAAACTTTCTATGATGAAGGAATCAAGTCTGCTTCAGATTTCAAAAACTGGACTGAAAAAGAACTCCTTGCCTTGAAAGGAATCGGCCCAGCTACCATCAAGAAATTGAAAGAAAATGGCATCAAGTTCAAGTAATCTTTCTTGTGCCTTGCATTTCTGAAAAAATCTTGCTACAATAGAGCCATTAGAGGTGTTTTGAATCCCGCATTTTACAGAAAGTGGCGGCGCTGAGAAGTCCACAAATGTGTCAAAACTAGTTGCTAATGGATGAAAAATTGAAATAAAAGTGTCTTTTTGTTTTAAAGACGAAAGTGGCGGGCTTGGCCCGAAATTGGGTGGTACCGCGGATAAGCACATTCGTCCCTGTCATGTAGATGGCAGGGCTTTTCTTTTGCGTCTTAGTAAAAGGAGGTTGTTATGAAGCAATCTTTTAAAACAAGTAAACTTTACTATGGCTTTCCTATCTTCATTTTGGGGTATCAGGACCAGAATTTTAGACACAATATTACGACCTGTAGCTCCTCTTATAGCTTGGGAGATTGGCTAGTTATCGGTGTTGGTTCTGAGGAAAATGCAGCTGATCAGATTAAGCATTATCAAAAGTTCACCGTGAATATCCCTGATGAAAATCTCATGCTCGAGATGGAGCAGGCTGGTTTTATCAGTCATCGAGAGAAATTGAAACACCTGGGGCTAGACTACGAGATTTCTGAACAGACTCAGTCTCCGATTTTAGAGGCTTGTCCAGTTGTGTTAGAATGTCAAGTTGATAGAATTATTGAGGAAGACGGTATTTGTCACATCTTTGCCAAGATTATCGAGCGACTTGCTGATCCAGAACTTTTGGATGATAAGGGACATTTTAAAAATGACCGTTTTTCGCCGACTTACTTTATGGGGGACGGTCACCAGCGCGTTTATCGCTATTTAGATAACCGTGTTGACCCTATGGGGATCTTCATCAAGAAAGCGAGGAAGAAGGATGTCAAGAGCTGAATTACCAGAACGATTAGAAACCGAACGACTCGTCCTACGAGTTCGTACAGTGGCAGATGCTGAGGATATCCATACCTACGCTAGTTTACTAGAGGTCGCCTATCCAGCAGGCTTTCCACCCGTCAAGACCTTGGAAGATGAGATTTATTATCTAGAGCATATCCTTCCCGAACGCAATCAAAAGGACAATCTCCCAGCTGGCTACGGAATTGTCGTCAAAGGAACCGATAAAGTCATTGGTTCTGTTGATTTCAACCATCGCCATGCGGATGATGTGCTAGAGCTTGGCTATACCTTGCATCCAGACTATTGGGGTCGAGGCTATGTACCAGAAGTAGCGCGTGCCTTGATTGACATAGCTTTTAGAGAACTAGGTCTTCACAAGATTGAACTCTCTTGCTTTGGTTACAATACCCAAAGTCAACGAGTCGCAGAGAAACTTGGCTTTACTCTGGAAGCTCGCATCCGAGACCGCAAAGATGCCCAAGGCAAGCGCTGTGATGATTTGAGATATGGCTTGCTGAGGAGTGAGTGGGAGGTGATTTGATGCATCTTTTCATCATTGGTGCTCCGGCCTCAGGAAAAATGACGATTGGTCAAGAACTATCTCGACTGACGGATTCTACTCTCTTTTATAACCATCAAGCCATCGATTTTGCACTGGAAATCTATCAGGACTATACAGAGGAAATGTGGGAATTTGTTCGTGGAATGACCTTTTCTTTCCTTGGAGCAAGTGCAAGAAATCAGCGATCAGTAATTTTAACTGACGTAATTGATTTTTCAAATCAGTACCAGCTGCTGTATTTGAAGCAAATTCAGGATTTGTTGGATGACTATCATCAAGAGATTCTTTTTGTGGAGTTGGAAACAAGTCTTGAGGAGCGCTTACATCGAAATCGAACGGAAAATCGATTAAAGCACAAACCCTTAAAACGACATATTGAGGTATCTGAAAGAGAAATTTTAGAGACCGCTGAAACACTTCAATTAAATTCCCAGCATCAACTGAATGAGTTGTACCACTACTTTAAAATAAATAATACGAATTTGTCTGCAGAAGAAGCTGCTAAGCAAATTCAAAATAAAATGAATACAATAGAGAAAGGACAAACACATGTCTAAAGAACTTTCACCTAAATACAATCCAGCCGAGGTTGAGGCTGGTCGTTACCAAAAAAATGGCTTGATGCTGATGTTTTCAAGCCTTCAGGCGATCAAAAAGGCTAAGCCTTATTCAATCGTGATTCCACCACCAAATGTAACTGGTAAACTCCACCTTGGTCACGCTTGGGATACGACTTTGCAGGATATCATTATCCGTCAAAAAAACGCATGCAAGGTTTTGACACACTGTGGCTTCCGGGAATGGACCATGCTGGGATTGCGACTCAAGCTAAGGTTGAGGAGCGCTTGCGTGGTGAAGGCATTTCCCGCTATGACCTTGGTCGTGAAAAAAATTCCTCGACAAGGTCTGGGAATGGAAAGACGAGTACGCCACTACTATCAAGGAACAATGGGGCAAGATGGGGCTCTCTGTAGACTACTCTCGTGAGCGTTTCACTCTTGACGAAGGTTTGTCAAAAGCTGTTCGTAAGGTCTTTGTAGACCTTTACAAGAAAGGTTGGATTTACCGTGGTGAATTTATTATCAACTGGGACCCAGCAGCTCGCACAGCCCTTTCTGATATCGAGGTTATCCACAAGGATGTCGAAGGTGCCTTCTACCACATGAACTACATGCTGGAAGACGGTTCACGCGCCCTTGAAGTGGCGACAACTCGTCCTGAGACTATGTTTGGGGACGTAGCTGTTGCGGTCAATCCAGAAGATCCACGCTACAAGGACTTGATTGGAAAAAACGTCATCCTTCCAATCGCTAATAAACTCATCCCAATCGTTGGAGATGAGCACGCAGATCCTGAGTTTGGTACTGGTGTTGTTAAAATCACGCCTGCCCATGATCCAAACGACTTCTTGGTGGGTCAACGTCACAACTTGCCACAAGTCAACGTCATGAACGATGACGGAACTATGAACGACTTGGCCTTCGAATTTGCAGGCATGGACCGTTTTGAAGCTCGTAAAGCAGTCGTTGCTAAGTTGGAAGAAATCGGTGCCCTCGTTAAAATCGAAAAACGTGTCCACAGTGTTGGTCACTCAGAGCGTACAGGTGTCGTGGTTGAACCACGATTGTCTACGCAATGGTTCGTCAAGATGGACCAATTGGCGAAAAATGCTATTGCCAACCAAGACACAGAGGACAAGGTAGAATTCTACCCACCTCGTTTCAACGATACCTTCCTTCAATGGATGGAAATGTCCACGACTGGGTAATCTCTCGTCAGCTCTGGTGGGGTCACCAAATCCCTGCTTGGTACAATGCTGAGGGTGAAATGTATGTCGGTGAAGAAGCGCCAGAAGGTGACGGATGGACTCAAGACGAAGACGTCTTGGATACGTGGTTCAGCTCTGCCCTTTGGCCATTCTCAACTATGGGCTGGCCTGATGTCGACTCGGAAGACTTCAAACGTTACTTCCCAACTTCAACCCTAGTAACAGGTTACGACATCATCTTCTTCTGGGTGTCTCGTATGATTTTCCAATCTTTGGAATTCACAGGACGCCAACCATTCCAAAATGTCCTTATCCACGGTCTCATCCGTGACGAGCAAGGACGCAAGATGTCTAAATCTCTCGGTAACGGGATTGACCCAATGGATGTCATCGAGAAATACGGTGCCGATGCCCTTCGTTGGTTTCTTTCAAACGGTTCTGCACCAGGTCAAGACGTGCGCTTCTCTTATGAGAAAATGGATGCTTCATGGAACTTCATTAACAAGATCTGGAACATCTCTCGCTACATCCTCATGAACAATGAAGGATTGACCCTTGAGCAAGCAACTGCCAATGTGGAAAGTTGTTAACAAGGAAGCTGGAAATGTCACTGACCGCTGGATTCTCCACAACCTCAATGAAACTATCGGCAAAGCAACTGCCAACTTTGACAAGTTTGAGTTTGGTGTTGCTGGACACATCCTCTACAACTTCATCTGGGATGAGTTTGCAGACTGGTACGTTGAGTTGACTAAGGAAGTCCTTTATAGCGATAACGAAGAAGAGAAAGTCATCACACGTTCTGTTCTCCTTTACACCTTGGACAAGATCCTTCGTCTCCTTCACCCAATCATGCCATTCGTGACAGAGGAAATCTTTGGACAAATCTCAGAAGGTTCTATCGTCACAGCAGAATACCCAACTGTCAATCCAGCCTTTGAAGACCTTGCTGCCCACACAGGTGTCGAAAGCCTCAAAGACTTGATCCGTGCTGTTCGGAATGCGCGTGCTGAAGTAAACGTGGCGCCAAGCAAACCTATCACCATCCTTGTCAAGACAAGCGATAGCGACCTGGAAGCCTTCTTTAACAGCAATGTCAACTATATCAAACGCTTTACAAATCCAGAACACTTGGAAATCGCGTCAACCATCCCTGCACCTGAACTCGCTATGTCAAGCGTCATCACAGGAGCAGAAATCTACTTGCCACTGGCAGACCTCCTCAATGTCGAAGAAGAACTGGCTCGTCTCGACAAGGAACTGGCTAAATGGCAAAAAGAACTGGACATGGTCGGCAAGAAGCTCTCTAACGAACGCTTCGTAGCCAACGCCAAACCAGAAGTCGTCCAAAAAGAACGTGACAAACAAGCCGACTATCAAGCGAAATACGACGCGACAGTAGCACGTATTGATGAGATGAAGAAGTTGGTTAAATAAGTATATTATCATTTAATAAGATAAATGTTAATTCATGTTATTAATAACATATCAGTTTTAGGTAGTGAAAGTGAGGGTACATATGACTGATATTAAGAATAAATTGATGATTAATGGGGAGAATATCTCTGTATACAGTATCAAGACAAGTCAACTAGAGACTGCTAAGGAAATTTTATCTTTTCAAAATGGAAATTTAATTAATAATGTTCACATAACGAAGTTAAATTGGTATAAAAATGAAATTAAAATTGGAGATTTAGTACTGCTAGTTCTTGGCGGGGATAGAAAACCCTGGAAAAATGGTTTAGTTGCATTTGCAAAAGTATATTCCATCGATTATTTGGAAAAATCATCGAATAATTATGAATTAGACGTTGAAATATTATGGAAACTACCAGTAGAAATGACTCCTGATGATTTTTATATTTATCCAGATGTAAAAAATGCTCGGAATATAGGTCCTTCTATTAATGGAACTCCTAATCAAGCTATCGGGAAAATATCTATAAAAGCTTTATTTTCAATATTGGCTGCAATAAATAATACATTTATAGGAAAAGAGCAGTATATAAAGGATATAGTAGGAGAAGAAAATTTTTCTAGTATACTAGATGTTCCTGTTTTAAAAGATTTGAATCCCAAAGATCAAATTGAAGAAGATCTGTCTATTGCAAATGGATTTTCAAAGGATAGTAGCCAAATTTTCTCTCCCAAAAGTATAAGTATTGATAAAAATACATATTCGGTTTTTGAATTAAATAGGAAATTCAAAAAACGATTGATTAATCTTGATAGTGATTTTCAGCGTTTAGATGTCTGGAAACTTGGTCAGAAATCAGAATTGATAGAAAGTATATTGATGGGATTGCCGATTCCAATTTTCTACTTTAACGAAGGTAGTAATGGTGAGTTGATTGTTGTAGATGGGCGTCAGAGGTTAACTGCATTTTTTGAATTTATAGATAATCGTTTTCCATTAACTGGCTTATCTATTTTATCACAGCATAATGATAAATTATTTAAAGATTTAGACCCACTCTTGCAATCGAGGATAGAGGATTATCAGATACAGTCTTATGTTATAGTTCCACCAACTGATGATTCAATAAAGTTCCATATATTTGATCGAGTTAATCGTGCAGGAACACAATTGAACAAACAAGAAATAAGAAACGCATTATATAATGGACAGATTACAAACTTCCTTAAAGATATAGTAAAATCAGCAATATTTAGACAATCTACATCAGACTATTTCGTTAAAGATACTAGAATGAAAGATCGGTATATTGTACTTCGCTATCTCGCTTTTGAGTTTTATTTCGAGTATTTAAAGTATGGTTATGAGTTTTCGAATATAGATACACTTTTAGGGAATGCGATGAGCCATTTTAATCAATTGGATGAAGAAACTTTTGATTTATATAGTGCTAAAGTTCAGGCTGGTCTTGAGAATGCAATTTTCTATTTAGGAAAAGATGCTTTTATTAATAAAAATAATAAATCTAGTAGGCCAATTAATATGAATATTTTTGAAACTCAGATGTATTTTTTGTCTAGAATACCTCAAAAAGAAGAACTGAAACAAATTGTATTTGTAAAACTAGATTCTTTATTTCAAGACGATAACTTTATTGATAGCATAGGAAGTTTTCGTGATGGAAAAACAAAGATAGAGACTAGGTTTGAAATTATGAAAAAATTATTGAGGGAAATTAATGTTCAAACAGCTAAAAGTAAAATCGTTTAAAAGTATTACAGATGTTGAAATAAAACTGAAAAAATTGAATCTTTTTTTAGGAACAAATTCATCTGGAAAATCCTCCATTCTCCAATCTATTCTAGTACTTTCTCAGGCAGATAAATTGAATTATAAGAATGATGAAATGACTACAAATACTGTTCTGAATGGTGATTTTATTAGGATTGGTAATTACAATGAAATAAAAAGTAAGAAGGCGACAGATGATATACAAATTTCACTTAGGAATGAAAATAATGTTTTTAAATTAAATATTTCACATGATATTGTTTCCTATGATGTAAATGAACATTTTTTTAACAAGGTAAAGTATATATCAGCTGATAGAGTTGGTGCAAAAGATGTTTACCCAGAATCCTTTTCAGAAGAACAGTATTTTCAATCTAATGGTCAATATTTATTTTCGTTTCTTCAAAAAAATAAAAAATTATCTTTGAATGAAGATTTTGTTATGAATCAAGATGGTTCGAATACTTTGTTAGTAGAATTGAATTATTGGTTAAATAAAATTCTTGATACTAAATTGAAAATAGAAGAAATTGAACAAACTGATCTTGTGAAAGTTACATATGATGTAAGAGGGAATATAATATCCAATCGTCCTAAATTTAGGGACTGGAACTAGTTTTGTGATTTCAATATTAATATTGTGCTTAGGTAGTCAAGAAGGAGATGTTTTATTGATTGAAAATCCAGAGTTACATTTACATCCTAAGGCACAATCGGCATTAACAGATTTTTTAATACATATAGCGGAACACAATCGCCAACTATTTATTGAAACGCACAGTGATCATGTTTTTAATGCAATTCGAGTGGCAATATCAAGAGATCAATCTGATGACAAGAAAAATTCACAAGAATTATTCGGTATTAATTTTGTTGAACTGGACGAAGAATTTAAAACAATAAACCATGAAATCGAAGTAAAAGGAAAAGGAGATGTTATCAATCCGCAAGATGGATTATTTGATCAATTCGATAATGATTTATTGAGGATGCTGGGGTTATAGTTATGGAGCTGATTATAAATGACTCTTCGTTGAATCAACAATATAGAAACGTTCATGAATTTAAACAATATCTAGATAACATCTTTATCCCTCTCTATACTACATTAACTCGAGAGAAGAATGTTTTATTTTCAAAATCTGATTTGTACTCATCTAAGATTACTAGTCAAGATACTTTTCTTGATTTTTTAACTGGAAAAGTAGGTAAAGGATTAACGTCTCGACAAACATTACTTACTTTGCTTCATAAGTCGAATTACTGGGATGTTGATTCAAAAATTGATAATACTGTATCTTATCAATGGAAAGAAAATAAATCCTTGGATGTAAAGGCCTTATATGAAGCATCTGAAAGAGATAAATTACTTATTTCTTTTAATTTAGATTCTTTTAGTCAGTTGGAAATGACTGTTGTAAAAAATTCCCAAGTTGAAATTGTAGTACATAATTTCATAGATTTACCGTCCTACCAATCTTTCTTTAAAGACAGGTTGGAAAAGAAAATAGTGATTGACAACATAGATCAATATCATGCTGTAGTTTATAAAAACGAAGATCATCATCCACCACATTTCCATATTTTATATCAGGGGGAAAAGCGGGGGGCATACCAACTTCCCGGGCTAGAAAAAAGAGATATTTCCTTTCCCAAAAAAGATAAAAAGAAAATTGATAGTTGGATAAAAGGAAATTTCCAACAGTTAATTGACTGTTGGAACACTGTACATCCTGATAGATTGATTGACAGAATAGCTATTAACTCTAAATATTCCTTGGTTTTCTCAACCCAAGATGAACAAAACAATATTCAAATAGAATATTGTGGTAGTTCTTTGGGTACATATTGCTTTGATACAAAAGAACTTAAAAATATAGGTTTTCCTACATGTGATACACAGATGATTAAACTGTTTATTGAAGATAAAGAGACGGAGCTAATTAGTTTATGGAATAAACTACATAAAAAAAATGAAAGCAGGTAACTACATGACAAATTCTGTAAGTTCGAACCGACCTGAGAAGTATAACATTGCAGCTTTCTTCTCAGGTGTAGGGGGAATTGAGTTGGGATTTGAACAGACCAACGAGTTCAGAGTGGTGTATGCCAATGAATTTGATAAGTATGCGCGTCAGACTTATCAGTTAAACCATCCAGATACCTATTTGGATGGTCGTGATATTCACGATGTTAAGCCAGAGGATATTCCAGCTGAGCGCGTGGATGTGATTATGGGAGGATTCCCTTGTCAGGCCTTTAGTATTGCGGGTTATCGCAAGGGCTTTGATGATGATCGTGGCGATCTTTTCTTTGAGTTGCTTCGCATGATTGAGGGGCGTAAACCTCGCGCTATTTTTATCGAAAACGTCAAAAATATGGTCGGTCATGACCATGGCAATACCTTCAAAGTTATTCGTGAAGCCTTGACCGAGAATAACTACTTTATCAAGTGGAAGGTTCTCAATGGGAAAGACTACGGAAATATCCCTCAAAATCGTGAGCGGATCTACATTGTTGGTTTTGATACTAAAGAAGCCTACGACTTATTTGAATTCCCAGAAGAAATCAAACTAACTACGACTCTTCAAGACGTCATTAACTTCGGCGATAAGCTAGACGAGGTCTACTACTACCGTGAAGGCAAGCAAAATTTCTACGACCAGTTGAAGTTTGAAGTGACTAGCCAAGATACGGTATACCAGTGGCGCCGTCAGTATGTCCGTGAAAATAAAAATGGTGTTGTCCCAACCCTAACAGCCAATATGGGAACAGGTGGACATAACGTTCCATTGATCTTGACGGACAGTGGTGAGATTCGTAAGTTGACACCGAAAGAAACCTTTAATGTTCAAGGCTATCCTAAATCATTTAAAATTCCAGAAGGGGTTTCCAATGGTCAGCTCTACAAGCAGGCTGGAAATAGCGTAGTCGTTCCCGTGATTAAACGTATCGCGGAAAATGTTGCCAAGGCTTTAAATGAAAGCCAAGGGCAATCTCAACTTGCACGCTCAGGAAAAATTGCCATTATCTACACCAAGATGAATGGACAATTTGAAGGGCAATCCTATGTCAAGGACTTTGTAGATAGCTATGACCAAGCTCTTGAAAAAATCAAGTCTTATGACGATGGTTTAGCTCTTCTGTCTGGTGAAGATTATTTAAAATTGGTTAAAAAACGAGGAAATCTCGAATTTTACAGTATTAATTAACGAATATATAAGAGGGTTAGTGAAAAACTAATCTTCTTTTGATATACTGAAAATAGAAAAGAGGGTGCTTATGTGGGAACATCTAAAGTCTGAACAAAAAGACAAATACAAAACCTTAATTACCAACTTCGCTAGCTTGAGCCAAGCTTTCTCTCAAAAGGCTGAATCCGACGATGAGGGACAAACAGAGAATTATGTTGCTCCGATTGTTAATTCTAAATTTCAAGAGACTGTTTTCCAGAAGGCTTTTAATGCTGTTGGGGAAGATATTGCCAATACTTCCTATGATGCCTCTGTCGTTGTGGATGAAAATCATAAATACCTAGTGGGTATTAAGTCTTTTGGAATCAATTCTGGAGATCAAAAAATCGCCCAGTTTAAGAAGGACTCTCAAGATTGGACAGAATTGCTGGGTGATATCAAATTTCATGCAGATATCTCAGCAGATAAAGCAACAGCAGACAAGAAAAACTATCAACGCTATGAAGAGTTGGCACGAAAGATTGCGACCTTAAGAAATCAGAGAATCGAATCTTCTAAGGCACAAATTAAGGGTTTTAACTCAGATTCGGTCAATGTTGAAGCTGTTTATCACGTTCTGATGCCGACACCAAAGGGAGAAAATCCTAGGATTTTTGTTGGCGAGACGACTTATTTGCCAGTTGATATTGATAATCTGGTCATTGAAGGATCAACTACCAAAAACAATCCAACCAATTTTCGATTTTCGGATGGACAACACCACTACAAATACACGGCAGCTGATAGCCAACTCCACATGACTTTTAATAATAAAGACATTGTGGTAGATACTTGGGACGTCCATTATATCGAAGATCCTTTTTTTGCTCTTTGAAAATCTTCATTTACTGACAGCTGAAAAGGACAAAACCGATGTCTTAGAAACAGTGTCTTGGGTTATTACAGATAGACATGGAAATGTGGAAGAAAACTCTGGTTTCAATGCCTTTAACGGCGGTTCAAAATTAGCCAAAAAAGATCGCTTGCCACGGATTTTAAAGATTCGGGATAAATTCGAAGACAGTCTGGCTCCAGAAGAACTAGCTTTTATGACTTTCTCACTAGAGGAAATTCTATTGAAAAAATGGACTAGCAAGGAAGAAAAAGCTCAGATGAAGGCGATTCGTGAGGATTTGATAAACTTTGTCCACGAGACTGGTAATGAAAGACTCATTAAAGAAATTGAACAGCTGGTTTATCGTCCAGTTAGTGAAGTTTACATTCCTCTGCCTGACTCGAAAAACTTTCACGATGAAAGACCAGATTTCTTTGGGCCAGGCTTCGGGACTTTTGAACCTGGCACTAAAAAATTGGCTTTATCTAAAGAAGAAAGAACTTTTAAACTACGCTTTTTATCTTCTGGTGATGTTATTAACGCCTATATAAATCAAGAAGCTGGAAAGGCAATTCAGTCAACTGATAAGCAAGAAATCCTTGGGAATTGGATCTTACGTGGCGTTTTCCAGTTGAAGGAACGAGAAGTCTTGACAGGCCAGCGACTCAATGAACTGGAAATCAACGGTATTCGTTTGACTAAGTTTAAAAATGGAGAAATCGGTATTGAATTCATCTGGATTGATATTAAAACTCCACCAAGCGACACCATCGGCTGGGTAGCAAAGAAATAAAAAGTCCTGTCACTTTCTCCCCTTAACCTTTGACTATTCAGCAAAAATTATCGTAAAAATAAAGAGTAAATGATAAAAATGAGGTCAGAGTCTGTTTCGCTCTGGCGATAGTAGTATAAATGAGGAGAAACGCTTTGGAATTAGAAGTATTTGCTGGGCAAGAAAAAAAGTGAACTATCTATGATTGAGGTAGCGCGTGCTATCTTGGAACTTCGTGGTCGCGATCATGAGATGCATTTTAGCGATCTTGTAAACGAAATTCAAAACTACCTTGGAACATCAAACAGCGATATCCGCGAAGCTTTGCCTTTGTTCTACACAGAGTTGAACTTTGACGGTAGCTTCATCTCACTTGGAGACAACAAATGGGGTCTTCGTTCATGGTATGGTGTAGACGAAATCGACGAAGAAATCATTGCTCTTGAAGAAAATGACGACGATGAAGTGGCACCAAAAGCTAAGAAAAAACGCGTCAATGCCTTCATGGATGGTGATTCAGATGCTATTGACTACAATGCAGATGATCCAGAAGATGAAGATGCATACGAAGCAGATCCTGCTCTTTCATACGATGATGAAAATCCAGATGATGAGAAAAATGAAGTGGAAGCTTACGACGCAGAAATCAACGAAATCGCCCCTGATGACTTGGGTGAGGACGTGGATCTCAACGAAGAAGACGATGAGTTTTCAGATGATGATTCTGAAAACATCGAGGAATAAAAGTTAGCTATTGACAATTATCCTATTTTTAGGTATCATATTGTTCGGGCACCTCTTTTAGAGGTCGGGGCTCCCTAGTTCTTAGGGAGCTATTTTTGTTTTTCAAGAAGTTATCTTCTTGTATTTTGGTTGTAAATCTGGTGCAGTCGTTCCAGATTATTCTTATTAGTAGGGTCTTGTTTTCTATGTCCCCTTGTAGTTGACAAGACCTTGAGTATTTTAGAAAGAGGAATCTATGTCTACGAAATATATTTTTGTAACTGGTGGTGTGGTATCGTCTATTGGGAAAGGGATTGTTGCAGCGAGTTTGGGCCGTCTCTTGAAAAATCGTGGTCTCAAAGTAACCATTCAAAAGTTTGACCCTTATATCAATATCGATCCGGGAACCATGAGTCCTTACCAGCACGGGGAAGTTTTTGTGACAGATGACGGAGCTGAGACAGATTTGGACTTGGGTCACTATGAACGTTTCATCGATATCAATCTCAACAAATATTCCAACGTGACAACTGGTAAAATCTACAGTGAAGTTCTTCGTAAGGAACGCCGTGGAGAATACCTTGGGGCAACTGTTCAAGTCATTCCTCATATCACAGATGCCTTGAAAGAAAAAATCAAGCGTGCCGCTCTAACGACAGACTCTGATGTCATTATCACAGAAGTTGGTGGAACAGTAGGAGATATCGAGTCCTTGCCATTCCTAGAGGCCCTTCGTCAGATGAAGGCAGATGTGGGGGCGGATAATGTTATGTACATCCATACAACCCTTGCTTCCATACCTCAAGGCCGCTGGTGAAATGAAGACCAAACCAACTCAACACTCTGTAAAAGAATTGCGTGGATTGGGAATCCAGCCAAATATGTTGGTTATTCGTACAGAAGAGCCAGCTGGTCAAGGAATTAAAAACAAACTAGCACAGTTCTGTGATGTGGCACCAGAAGCCGTTATCGAATCGTTGGATGTCGAACATCTTTACCAAATTCCACTGAACTTGCAGGCACAAGGTATGGACCAAATTGTCTGTGACCATTTGAAATTAGACGCACCAGTAGCAGATATGACAGAGTGGTCAGCTATGGTGGACAAGGTCATGAACCTCAAGAAACAAGTCAAGATTTCCCTTGTTGGTAAGTATGTGGAGTTGCAAGATGCCTACATCTCAGTGGTCGAAGCCTTGAAACACTCTGGTTATGCCAATGACGCAGAAGTTAAAATCAATTGGATCAATGCCAATGATGTGACAGCAGAGAATGTGGCAGAGCTTTTGTCTGATGCTGACGGAATCATCGTACCAGGAGGTTTTGGCCAACGTGGTACTGAAGGGAAAATCCAAGCCATCCGCTATGCGCGTGAGAATGATGTTCCAATGTTGGGAGTCTGCTTGGGAATGCAGTTGACTTGTATCGAGTTTGCTCGTCACGTTTTAGGACTTGAAGGTGCCAATTCTGCAGAGCTTGCACCAGAAACAAAATACCCTATCATTGATATCATGCGTGATCAGATTGATGTTGAGGATATGGGTGGAACCCTTCGTTTGGGACTTTATCCATCTAAGTTAAAACGTGGCTCTAAGGCAGCAGCTGCTTATCACAATCAAGAAGTGGTGCAACGCCGTCATCGTCACCGTTATGAGTTTAACAACGCCTTCCGTGAGCAGTTTGAGGCAGCAGGCTTTGTCTTCTCAGGAGTTTCTCCAGATAATCGTTTGGTAGAAATTGTGGAAATTCCTGAAAATAAATTCTTTGTAGCGTGTCAGTATCACCCTGAACTGTCAAGCCGTCCAAATCGCCCAGAAGAACTCTACACTGCCTTTGTCACTGCAGCAGTTGAGAACAGCAATTAGCAAAATCAGAACCTTTGAGACCAATCTCAGAGGTTTTTTGCTTGCATATTTAGGATATGAGTTGCAAAATAAAAACATAGTGATATAATTAACATAACAAAACCTAAGGAGGATCTACAATGAAAAAAATGACACTATTTGGTTTATCTCTAGCAGGTCTAGCTTTACTGGCTTGTCCTCATTCGGGGCAGGCATTTGAGCTTAAAGAAGAATGGGTTGTTAAGTGTGGAGTACAGTATCAAGATGGCAAGATTCTTCGATTTAATAATGGTCATGAAGTAGATATCAAAGTCTTGGATTTGCCAAAAACCGAGAAAATCGAGTGGACGGTTAGTCTCAATGGTCAAGATCAGACTGTCAATTTCCTAGGTCAAGAAAAGGACAAGTCTATGATGGGTGTAGAGGGGCGTTACCTGAATTTCTATGTTCCATATGGCTATAGAGGAGATATCAAAGTAGAGGCCAAGAGCGGAAACGAAGTGAAGACCTGGTCAACGAAAGTTGTAAATGATATTCATAATGATAGTGGAAAGAGAGGTTACTATCGTATTGAAGAATCAAATGATCAATACACTTACCTCGATGCTAAATGGAATTATCAAACCAAGACTTACACTGCTACCTTACCAGAGACTGTCAATGGTCAAAAAGTATATGCTTGGGCAAGTTATGATAATGACGAGTTGAAACTAGAAAAAACAAAATCTATCAGTCATAAATATGATGATGGAGGATCTTTCAAAGAACTTTATCCGATTGTAAAAGCAGAAAGCTGGCTCAAATCAAACCAAAACTGGTACTATCAAAAACAAGGTCAATTAGTAGAGAAGGATTGGGTTTATGACAAGGGAACTTGGTACTTTATGAATGATCAAGGAGTCATGTTCAATCAAACTTGGCTTTATCAAGGTAGCAACTGGTATGCCTTTAAATCATCAGGAGCTATGATTGCGAGTGACTGGCTTTACGACCAAGGTAAGTGGTACTATTTATCAACTTCAGGAGCCATGAAAGCAAGCACTTGGGTTTATGACAAGGGAGAATGGTATTATGTAAGTTCTTCTGGTGCCATGCTAGCGAATGATTGGGTCAAAGACAATGGCAAGTGGTATTATCTGGCTTCATCAGGTAAGATGCTTCGCAATACCTACACACCTGATGGTTACTACGTTGGCAACTCAGGTGCCTGGCAATAAGAATAAGAAGCCCTTTTCCTTAAAGGAAGAGGCTTTTTACTTGCTTTTCTGCTGCTTCCTCATTTGTCCTAAAGCCTTTTTTGTGTTAAAATGAATGGTATGAAAGCTAAAAAAATGTGGATAGCAGGTCTGGCTCTGCTAGGTATTGGGAGCCTTGCCCTTGCTACGAAAAAAGTTGCAGATGATCGTAAGCTCATGAAGACCCAGGAAGAGTTGACAGCGATGGTGCGAGACCATTTTTCAGACATGGGAGAAATTGCTACCCTCTATGTTCAAGTCTATGAAAGCAGTCTAGAGAGCTTGGTTGGTGGCGTCATTTTTGAGGATGGCCGTCATTATACCTTTGTCTATGAAAATGAAGACCTGGTCTATGAGGAGGAAGTCTTATGATACAACCAGCAAGTTTAGAAGAATTAGCATCTTTAGTAGAAAAAGATGGCAAGAAGGTCTTTCTTTTTGTAGCAGACTGGTGTGGCGATTGTCGTTATATCTATCCTGCCTTACCAGAAATTGAGGAGAGCAATCCAGAGTTTACCTTTATTCGAGTGGATAGAGACCAGTATATGGATTTGGCCAAACTCTGGGATATTTATGGAATCCCCAGCCTTGTTGTTCTAGAAAAGGACAAGGAAATCGGCCGTTTTGTCAATCGCGACCGTAAAAGCAAGCAACAAATTAATGACTTTTTAGCAGGACTGAAATAGGAGAAAATAGAAACAATGATTTTTACATATAACAAGAACATGTCGGTGATGTCCTTATGGTCATCGCGAAAAATAGCGGAGATGCCAAACTGGATGTGGAGCGCAAAGGCAAGGTAGCCCGTGTTTTTCTCAAAGATAATGGGGAAACAGTGGCTTGGAATATTTTTGAAGTTTCAAGTTTGTTTGAAATTGCAGAGCGCGGTCAAGTCTTTTTGACAGATGAGCAAGTCGCTCGTTTGAACCAAGAATTACATACGGAAGGCTTTACAGAAGAAATTGTCAATGATAGGGAACCTAAGTTTGTTGTTGGTGAGATTGTCGAGATGGTAGCCCATCCAGATAGTGACCACCTCAACATCTGCCAAGTTGCAGTCGCGAGTGACAAGACAGTGCAAATCGTTGCAGGGGCTCCTAATGCGCGTCTTGGGTTGAAAACCATTGTAGCTCTTCCAGAAGCTATGATGCCCAAAGGCAATCTTATTTTCCCAGGTGAGCTTCGTGGCGAAAAGAGTTTTGGCATGATGTGTAGCCCTCGTGAATTGCATCTGCCAAATGCTCCGCAAAAACGAGGGGTTATTGAATTATCAGAAGATCAAGTTGTCGGAACTCCATTTGACCCAGCGAAACACTGGACTGCCTAAGAAGTTGTTAATATCTGATAGACCAGCTAGAAGGAAATAAGATGGCAAAAAATGTAGTGATTACAGGAGCGACATCAGGTATTGGTGAAGCGATTGCGCGTGTTTATCTGGAGCAGGGTGAGAATGTCGTTCTAACTGGACGACGGATAGACAGACTAGAAATTCTCAAGTCGGAGTTTGCAGAAACTTTTCCAAATCAAACAGTTTGGACTTTTAGCTAGATGTCACGGATATGACCATGGTAAAGACTGTCTGCTCTGATATTCTAGAAACGATAGGTCAGATTGATATTCTGGTCAACAATGCTGGCCTGGCTCTAGGTTTAGCACCTTATCAGGACTATGAAGAGTTGGATATGTTGACTATGTTGGATACCAATGTCAAAGGTTTGATGGCAGTCACTCGCTGTTTCTTGCCAGCAATGGTAAAAGCCAATCAAGGACATATCATCAACATGGGGTCAACCGCAGGAATCTACGCCTATGCAGGTGCAGCTGTTTACTCAGCTACCAAGGCAGCAGTTAAGACCTTTTCAGATGGACTGCGAATTGATACCATCGCAACGGATATCAAGGTGACGACCATTCAGCCTGGAATTGTCGAAACAGATTTTTCTACGGTACGTTTTCACGGTGATAAAGAACGAGCTGCGTCCGTTTACCAAGGAATCGAAGCCTTGCAAGCTCAAGATATTGCAGACACAGTAGTCTATGTGACCAGTCAACCTCGTCGTGTGCAGATTACAGATATGACCATTATGGCAAATCAACAGGCGACAGGTTTCATGGTTCATAAAAAATAAAAAATTTTCTCGAAAAGTTACAAATTTCTGTAACTTTTTTTGATTTCCTACGAATAGATAAGTAGGAGGAAAAAATATGTATAATAAAGTTATCTTAATCGGACGTTTAACGTCTACACCAGAATTGCACAAAACCAACAATGACAAGTCAGTAGCGCGAGCAACTATCGCTGTGAACCGTCGTTACAAAGACCAAAATGGGGAGCGTGAAGCTGACTTTGTCAATATGGTTCTTTGGGGCAGACTAGCAGAAACTTTGGCAAGCTACGCAACCAAAGGTAGTCTCATTTCCGTTGATGGGGAATTGCGTACTCGTCGCTTTGAGAAAAATGGTCAAATGAACTACGTGACCGAAGTACTTGTCACAGGATTCCAACTCTTGGAAAGTCGTGCCCAACGTGCTATGCGAGAAAATAACGCAGGGCAGGATTTGGCAGATTTGGTTTTGGAAGAGGAAGAATTACCATTTTAAACATTGAAAAGTCTGAGTTGGTCTCAGGCTTTTTATCTTGAGAAAGTCAGACTTTTTTCTTGACTATTTCTGACCAAGTGATACAATAGAACTATAAATTAGCACTCGATAGTAAAGAGTGCTAATAGTATCTATCTCATTATGGAGGAAATCAGATGTTGAAACCATTAGGGGACCGTGTGGTCTTAAAAATTGAAGAAAAAGAACAAACTGTTGGAGGCTTTGTCCTTGCAGGTTCAGCTCAAGAAAAAACAAAAACAGCCAAAGTTGTAGCTACTGGACAAGGTGTTCGTACCTTGAACGGTGACTTGGTTGCTCCAAGTGTTAAAGCTGGAGATCGTGTCTTAGTTGAAGCCCATGCAGGTCTTGATGTTAAAGATGGCGATGAAAAGTACATCATCGTTGGCGAAGCTAACATCTTGGCAATCATTGAAGAATAGAAGGAGAAAGTAAGTATGTCAAAAGAAATTAAATTTTCATCAGATGCCCGTTCAGCTATGGTTCGTGGTGTCGATATCCTTGCAGACACTGTTAAAGTAACCTTGGGACCAAAAGGTCGTAATGTCGTTCTTGAAAAATCATTTGGCTCACCCTTGATTACCAATGATGGTGTGACCATTGCCAAAGAAATCGAATTGGAAGACCATTTTGAAAATATGGGTGCCAAATTGGTATCAGAAGTAGCTTCAAAAACCAATGATATCGCAGGTGACGGGACTACAACTGCAACTGTTTTGACCCAAGCGATAGTCCGCGAAGGAATCAAAAACGTCACAGCAGGCGCAAATCCAATCGGCATTCGTCGTGGGATTGAAACAGCAGTTGCTGCAGCAGTAGAAGCCTTGAAAAACAACGCTATCCCTGTTGCCAACAAAGAAGCCATCGCTCAGGTTGCTGCTGTCTCTTCTCGTTCTGAAAAAGTCGGTGAGTACATCTCTGAAGCCATGGAAAAGGTTGGAAAAGATGGTGTCATCACTATCGAAGAGTCACGTGGTATGGAAACAGAACTGGAAGTTGTTGAAGGAATGCAGTTCGACCGTGGTTACCTTTCACAGTACATGGTGACAGATAGCGAAAAAATGGTGGCTGACCTTGAAAATCCATACATTTTGATTACTGATAAGAAGATCTCAAATATCCAAGAAATCTTGCCGCTCCTAGAAAGTATTCTCCAAAGCAGTCGTCCACTCTTGATTATTGCGGATGATGTGGATGGTGAAGCATTGCCTACACTTGTTTTGAATAAGATTCGTGGGACCTTCAACGTGGTAGCAGTCAAGGCACCTGGTTTTGGTGACCGTCGTAAAGCAATGCTTGAAGATATCGCCATCTTAACAGGTGGAACAGTTATCACAGAAGATCTAGGTCTTGAGTTGAAAGATGCGACAATTGAAGCACTTGGTCAAGCAGTGAGAGTAACTGTGGACAAAGATAGCACTGTTATCGTAGAAGGTGCTGGAAATCCTGAAGCGATTTCTCACCGTGTTGCGGTTATCAAGTCTCAAATCGAAACTACACCATCTGAATTTGATCGTGAAAAATTGCAAGAACGCTTGGCCAAATTGTCAGGTGGTGTAGCGGTTATTAAGGTAGGCGCTGCAACTGAGACTGAGTTGAAAGAAATGAAACTCCGCATTGAAGATGCCCTCAACGCTACTCGTGCAGCCGTGGAAGAAGGAATTGTTGCTGGTGGTGGAACAGCCCTTGTAAATGTTATCCCTGCCGTAGCTGATTTGGAATTGACAGGAGATGAAGCAACAGGACGCAATATTGTTCTCCGTGCTTTGGAAGAACCTGTTCGTCAGATCGCCCACAATGCAGGATTTGAAGGCTCTATCGTTATCGATCGTTTGAAAAATGCCGAGCTTGGTACAGGCTTCAATGCAGCAACTGGCGAATGGGTCAACATGATTGAAGAGGGAATCATCGACCCAGTTAAAGTGAGTCGTTCAGCTTTACAAAATGCAGCATCTGTAGCCAGCTTGATTTTGACTACGGAAGCAGTCGTAGCCAATAAACCAGAACCAGTAGCCCCGGCTCCAGCAATGGATCCAAGCATGATGGGCGGGATGATGTAAAAGTAACTTATAAAAAACACAAAAGAAGGGAAAGCATATCCCTTCTTTTTATGATAATCACTTCTAAATTGGATTGAGCTCTCCTAACTTATATGATAAAATAAGACTAGAAAAAGGAGAAGAACATGATCGATGTAGAAGAAATTCTGAGCAAGATGAACCCCAATCAGAAGATTAATTATGACCGTGTCATGCAGAAGATGGTACAAGTATGGGAGAAAAATGAGCAACGGCCAACCATTCTCATGCATGTTTGCTGTGCCCCTTGTAGTACCTATACTCTAGAATATTTGACTAAGTATGCAGATGTGACAATCTATTTTGCCAATTCCAATATCCATCCCAAGGCAGAATACCATAAGCGCGCCTATGTTACCAAGAAATTTGTCAGTGATTTCAATGAGCGGACAGGAAATACGGTCCAGTATCTAGAAGCTCCCTACGAGCCAAATGAATACCGAAAATTAGTTAGAGGACTAGAGGAAGAGCCAGAAGGTGGCGACCGTTGCAAGGTTTGCTTTGACTACCGACTGGATAAGACAGCGCAAGTGGCTATGGATTTGGGCTTTGACTACTTTGGTTCAGCCTTGACTATTAGTCCTCATAAGAATTCTCAAACTATTAACAGCATCGGAATCGATGTGCAAAAAATTTACACAACCCACTATCTTCCAAGTGATTTCAAGAAAAATCAAGGATACAAACGTTCAGTGGAGATGTGTGAAGAGTATGACATCTACCGTCAATGTTATTGCGGATGCGTTTATGCAGCCCAAGCCCAGAACATTGACCTGGTTCAGGTTAAGAAGGACGCCACAGCGTTCTTGCTGGATAAGGATGTTGATAAAGACTATTCCCATATCAAATTTACAGTTACAAAATTAGATATATAAGGATAAGCCCAGCTGTCAAGCTGGGTTTTTCAAATAAAAAAACCGGGGTCTTAACCCCAGTGTGACAACTTTACCGATTCTTTAGTTCTACATAGCGCTTGTACCAAATGTTTACATAGGCTTCTGAGAAAGGACCACGTCCATTATTAATCCAATCAACAAGAATTTTGACATGTTCTTTTAAAAATATAGTCCAAGTCATCAGAATAATTCATTTTGCGTTTGTGACGCTCGTACTCCTCAACATCTAAGAGACGTTTTTTTCCCCATCTGTAAAAAAATTTTTAACATCCAAATCGTAATCAATATACTTCAGAGCTTCTTCATCCAGATAGTAGGGGCTAGCCATATTGCAATAGTAGGAAATTCCATTATCGCGAATCATGGCAATGATATTAAACCAATATTTCTTGTGAAAGTAAACAATAGCCGGTTCTCGAGTAACCCAACGACGACCATCACTTTCGGTAACCAGTGTATGATCGTTGACACCAATAATGGCGTTTTCTGTTGTTTTTAGTACCATGGTGTCCCGCCAAGTTCGGTGGAGACTCCCATCATGCTTATAACTTTGAATTGTAATAAAGTCGCCTTCTTTTGGAAGTTTCATAACTAACCAACTTTCTACAATTTATAAGTTTATCGTTTACTATTGTACCATAAAATTGCCTAAAATCTGTGAATTTTACATGAAAATATTAAAGATATTCTCTGAGAGCGCTTGCTATATCCGAAAAATCGTAGCCCTTTCGTGCTAAAACTTGAGTTAAACGCTGTTTAAGTTCGTATCCTTCATACTTTCGAGCATACTTAGCATATTGCTTATCAAGTTCCTTGAAGATGAGTTCCTGAGTCGTTTCTTGGTCAACTTGACTATCCAACTCGTCAAAGGCACTTTTAGCATCAGAATAGGAAAACCCCTTGTTGGTCAGATTTTGGATTATCTTATCTTGCAAGGCACGAGCAGGAAGCTTTCCTTCATATTTTTTCAATAGTTTATTGGCTACACGTTGAGCAACTTCCGAAAAATCAAATTCTTTCAGTATCTCTTCTATAGTAGATTTTGAAATCCCTTTTTGTGTTAGTTTCTGAGTCAGTACATAGGGCCCCTTGTCTCCTGAAAGTTGATTGGCATTGATGATAGCATAAGCGTACTGGATATCATTAATCCAATTATCTTCTTTAAGATTAGCAATGACTTGAGAAACGATGTTTTCATCAATATCGTATTTTTTCAGATATTCTTTGACTTCTTTTTCAGTGCGAGCTTTAAAGGATAGGTGGTAGAGGGCTAGATTCTTACCATAAGAAAATTGAGCAAAGTCCTGAATCTCTTTTAATTCTTCTTCACCTATCACCTTATCTCTCGATAACATAAAACGAACAATAGTATCTTCAGTAATGTAGCATTTGTCGCCATTATCAAGCTCCATCAGATAGAGTCTTTTTTTCTTTTCAAGTTTTGTGATTTTCATAGTTCTATTATAACTCAAAATGTGATAAGATAGGGGTATGAATCTGAAAGTGAAACAAAAAATACCATTAAAAATCAAGCGCATGGGAATTAATGGTGAGGGAATCGGCTTTTATCAAAAAACCTTAGTCTTTGTGCCGGGTGCTCTCAAAGGAGAAGATATCTATTGTCAGATTACTTCTATTAAACGTAACTTTGTTGAAGCAAAATTACTAAAGGTAAACAAGAAGTCTAAATTTCGAGTTGTGCCAGCTTGTACTATTTACAATGAGTGCGGGGGCTGCCAAATCATGCACCTGCATTATGATAAGCAGCTGGAGTTCAAGACGGACTTGCTTTATCAAGCGCTGAAAAAATTTGCCCCTACAGGATATGAAAACTATGAAATTCGTCCGACAATTGGTATGCAGGAACCAAAATATTACCGTGCTAAGTTACAATTTCAGACTCGAAAATTTAAAAATCAAGTCAAGGCGGGCTTATATGCACAAAACTCCCACTATTTAGTAGAGTTGAAAGACTGCCTGGTACAAGATAAGGAAACTCAAGTGATTGCTAATCGTCTAGCAGAATTACTTACTTATCACCAGATTCCAATCACGGATGAGAGAAAAGTTCTAGGTGTTAGAACTATAATGGTTCGACGAGCAAGAAAGACTGGACAGGTTCAGATTATTATTGTTACAAATCGTCAGCTTAATTTAACCCAACTAGTGAAAGACTTAGTTAAAGATTTTCCAGAAGTTGTGACAGTAGCTGTGAATACAAATACAGCTAAAACCAGTGAGATTTATGGTGAAAAGACAGAGATTATCTGGGGAGAAGAGAGTATTCAAGAAGGTGTACTCGATTATGAATTTTCACTATCTCCTCGAGCATTCTATCAACTAAATCCTGAACAAACAGAAGTCCTCTATAGCGAGGCGGTAAAAGCGCTGGATGTTGATAAAGAAGACCATTTAATTGACGCTTATTGTGGAGTTGGAACGATTGGATTTGCCTTCGCAAAGAAAGTTAAAACACTCAGAGGTATGGATATTATTCCAGAAGCCATTGAAGATGCTAAGCGAAATGCTAAAAGAATGGGATTTGACAACACACATTACGAAGCAGGAACAGCGGAAGAGATTATTCCTCGCTGGTATAAGGAAGGCTACCGAGCAGATGCTCTGATCGTAGATCCTCCACGTACAGGTCTGGATGACAAGCTATTAGATACAATTCTTACCTATGTACCAGAAAAAATGGTCTATATTTCTTGCAATGTTTCGACCTTGGCTCGTGATTTGGTACGCTTAGTAGAAGTCTATGATCTTCGTTATATCCAGTCGGTCGATATGTTTCCACATACAGCTCGAACGGAAGCAGTTGTAAAATTAATTAAAAAAGATTAAAAAAGGTGTTGACAAAGGTGAAAAAGTCTGTATAATAGTAAGAGTTGAAAATAACAACTCAGGTCCGTTGGTCAAGGGGTTAAGACACCGCCTTTTCACGGCGGTAACACGGGTTCGAATCCCGTACGGACTATGGTATGTTGCGGTTGAAACACTTGATGAAAAAAAGTTTAAAAAAGTTTCAAAAAAGTGTTGACAAGCGAAAGCGACTGTGATATACTAATATAGTTGTCACTTGAGAGAAGCGAGTGACAAAGACCTTTGAAAACTGAACAAGACGAACCAATGTGCAGGGCACTACAACTAAGGTTGTAGTACTGAACAATGAAAAACAATAAATCTGTCAGTGACAGAAATGAGTGAGAACTCAAACTTTTAATGAGAGTTTGATCCTGGCTCAGGACGAACGCTGGCGGCGTGCCTAATACATGCAAGTAGAACGCTGAAGGAGGAGCTTGCTTCTCTGGATGAGTTGCGAACGGGTGAGTAACGCGTAGGTAACCTGCCTGGTAGCGGGGGATAACTATTGGAAACGATAGCTAATACCGCATAAGAGTAGATGTTGCATGACATTTGCTTAAAAGGTGCAATTGCATCACTACCAGATGGACCTGCGTTGTATTAGCTAGTTGGTGGGGTAACGGCTCACCAAGGCGACGATACATAGCCGACCTGAGAGGGTGATCGGCCACACTGGGACTGAGACACGGCCCAGACTCCTACGGGAGGCAGCAGTAGGGAATCTTCGGCAATGGACGGAAGTCTGACCGAGCAACGCCGCGTGAGTGAAGAAGGTTTTTCGGATCGTAAAGCTCTGTTGTAAGAGAAGAACGAGTGTGAGAGTGGAAAGTTCACACTGTGACGGTATCTTACCAGAAAGGGACGGCTAACTACGTGCCAGCAGCCGCGGTAATACGTAGGTCCCGAGCGTTGTCCGGATTTATTGGGCGTAAAGCGAGCGCAGGCGGTTAGATAAGTCTGAAGTTAAAGGCTGTGGCTTAACCATAGTACGCTTTGGAAACTGTTTAACTTGAGTGCAAGAGGGAGAGTGGAATTCCAGTGTAGCGGTGAAATGCGTAGATATATGGAGGAACACCGGTGGCGAAAGCGGCTCTCTGGCTTGTAACTGACGCTGAGGCTCGAAAGCGTGGGGAGCAAACAGGATTAGATACCCTGGTAGTCCACGCCGTAAACGATGAGTGCTAGGTGTTAGACCCTTTCCGGGGTTTAGTGCCGTAGCTAACGCATTAAGCACTCCGCCTGGGGAGTACGACCGCAAGGTTGAAACTCAAAGGAATTGACGGGGGCCCGCACAAGCGGTGGAGCATGTGGTTTAATTCGAAGCAACGCGAAGAACCTTACCAGGTCTTGACATCCCTCTGACCGCTCTAGAGATAGAGCTTTCCTTCGGGACAGAGGTGACAGGTGGTGCATGGTTGTCGTCAGCTCGTGTCGTGAGATGTTGGGTTAAGTCCCGCAACGAGCGCAACCCCTATTGTTAGTTGCCATCATTCAGTTGGGCACTCTAGCGAGACTGCCGGTAATAAACCGGAGGAAGGTGGGGATGACGTCAAATCATCATGCCCCTTATGACCTGGGCTACACACGTGCTACAATGGCTGGTACAACGAGTCGCAAGCCGGTGACGGCAAGCTAATCTCTTAAAGCCAGTCTCAGTTCGGATTGTAGGCTGCAACTCGCCCTACATGAAGTCGGAATCGCTAGTAATCGCGGATCAGCACGCCGCGGTGAATACGTTCCCGGGCCTTGTACACACCGCCCGTCACACCACGAGAGTTTGTAACACCCGAAGTCGGTGAGGTAACCGTAAGGAGCCAGCCGCCTAAGGTGGGATAGATGATTGGGGTGAAGTCGTAACAAGGTAGCCGTATCGGAAGGTGCGGCTGGATCACCTCCTTTCTAAGGATAAAGGAACTGCGCATTGGTCTTGTTTAGTCTTGAGAGGTCTTGTGGGGCCTTAGCTCAGCTGGGAGAGCGCCTGCTTTGCACGCAGGAGGTCAGCGGTTCGATCCCTGCTAGGCTCCATTGGTGAGAGATCACCAAGTAATGCACATTGAAAATTGAATATCTATATCAAATAGTAACAAGAAAATAAACCGAAAACGCTGTAGTATTAATAAGAGTTTATGACTGAAAGGTCAGAAAAATAAGGTTAAGTTAATAAGGGCGCACGGTGGATGCCTTGGCACTAGGAGCCGAAGAAGGACGTGACAAACGACGATATGCCTTGGGTAGCTGTAAGTAAGCGATGATCCAGGGATTTCCGAATGGGGGAACCCAACAGGTACTACCTGTTACCCACATCTGTTAAGGATGTGAGGAGGAAGACGCAGTGAACTGAAACATCTAAGTAGCTGCAGGAAGAGAAAGCAAAAGCGATTGCCTTAGTAGCGGCGAGCGAAACGGCAGGAGGGCAAACCGAAGAGTTTACTCTTCGGGGTTGTAGGACTGCAATGTGGACTCAAAGATTATAGAAGAATGATTTGGGAAGATCAGCCAAAGAGAGTAATAGCCTCGTATTTAAAATAGTCTTTGTACCTAGCAGTATCCTGAGTACGGCGGGACACGTGAAATCCCGTCGGAATCTGGGAGGACCATCTCCCAACCCTAAATACTCCCTAGTGACCGATAGTGAACCAGTACCGTGAGGGAAAGGTGAAAAGCACCCCGGGAGGGGAGTGAAATAGAACCTGAAACCGTGTGCCTACAACAAGTTCGAGCCCGTTAATGGGTGAGAGCGTGCCTTTTGTAGAATGAACCGGCGAGTTACGTTATGATGCGAGGTTAAGTTGAAGAGACGGAGCCGTAGGGAAACCGAGTCTGAATAGGGCGCCTTAGTATCATGACGTAGACCCGAAACCATGTGACCTACCCATGAGCAGGTTGAAGGTGCGGTAAGACGCACTGGAGGACCGAACCAGGGCACGTTGAAAAGTGCTTGGATGACTTGTGGGTAGCGGAGAAATTCCAAACGAACTTGGAGATAGCTGGTTCTCTCCGAAATAGCTTTAGGGCTAGCGTCGACATTAGAGATTCTTGGAGGTAGAGCACTGTTTGGGTGAGGGGTCCATCCCGGATTACCAATCTCAGATAAACTCCGAATGCCAATGAATTATGGTCGGCAGTCAGACTGCGAGTGCTAAGATCCGTAGTCGAAAGGGAAACAGCCCAGACCACCAGCTAAGGTCCCAAAATAATTGTTAAGTGGAAAAGGATGTGGGGTTGCACAGACAACTAGGATGTTAGCTTAGAAGCAGCTATTCATTCAAAGAGTGCGTAATAGCTCACTAGTCGAGTGACCCTGCGCCGAAAAATGTACCGGGGCTAAAAACACTTTACTGAAGCTGTGGATACCTTTTATAGGTATGGTAGGAGAGCGTTCTATGTGTGATGAAGGTGTACCGTGAGGAGTGCTGGAACGCATAGAAGTGAGAATGCCGGTATGAGTAGCGAAAGACAGGTGAGAATCCTGTCCACCGTAAGACTAAGGTTTCCAGGGGAAGGCCTCGTCCGCCCCTGGGTTAGTCGGGACCCTAAGGAGAGACCGAAAGGTGTATCCGATGGACAACAGGTTGATATTCCTGTACTAGAGTATGTAGTGATGGAGGGACGCAGTAGGCTAACTAAAGCAGACGATTGGAAGTGTCTGTCTAAGCAGTGAGGTGTGATATGAGTCAAATGCTTATATCTATAACATTGAGCTGTGATGGGGAGCGAAGTTTAGTAGCGAAGTTAGTGACGTCACACTGCCAAGAAAAGCTTCTAGCGTTTAAACATACTCTACCCGTACCGCAAACCGACACAGGTAGTCGAGGCGAGTAGCCCTCAGGTGAGCGAGAGAACTCTCGTTAAGGAACTCGGCAAAATGACCCCGTAACTTCGGGAGAAGGGGTGCTGACTTTAAGTCAGCCGCAGTGAATAGGCCCAAGCAACTGTTTATCAAAAAAACACAGCCTCTGCTAAATCGTAAGATGATGTATAGGGGTGACGCCTGCCCGGTGCTGGAAGGTTAAGAGGAGTGCTTAGCGTAAGCGAAGGTATGAATTGAAGCCCCAGTAAACGGCGGCCGTAACTATAACGGTCCTAAGGTAGCGAAATTCCTTGTCGGGTAAGTTCCGACCCGCACGAAAGGCGTAATGATTTGGGCACTGTCTCAACGAGAGACTCGGTGAAATTTTTAGTACCTGTGAAGATGCAGGTTACCCGCGACAGGACGGAAAGACCCCATGGAGCTTTTACTGCAGTTTGATATTGAGTGTCTGTACCACATGTACAGGATAGGTAGGAGTCTATGAGATCGGGACGCCAGTTTCGAAGGAGACGTTGTTGGGATACTACCCTTGTGTTATGGCCACTCTAACCCAGATAGGTGATCCCTATCGGAGACAGTGTCTGACGGGCAGTTTGACTGGGGCGGTCGCCTCCTAAAAAGGTAACGGAGGCGCCCAAAGGTTCCCTCAGAATGGTTGGAAATCATTCGCAGAGTGTAAAGGTATAAGGGAGCTTGACTGCGAGAGCTACAACTCGAGCAGGGACGAAAGTCGGGCTTAGTGATCCGGTGGTTCCGTATGGAAGGGCCATCGCTCAACGGATAAAAGCTACCCTGGGGATAACAGGCTTATCTCCCCCAAGAGTTCACATCGACGGGGAGGTTTGGCACCTCGATGTCGGCTCGTCGCATCCTGGGGCTGTAGTCGGTCCCAAGGGTTGGGCTGTTCGCCCATTAAAGCGGCACGCGAGCTGGGTTCAGAACGTCGTGAGACAGTTCGGTCCCTATCCGTCGCGGGCGTAGGAAATTTGAGAGGATCTGCTCCTAGTACGAGAGGACCAGAGTGGACTTACCGCTGGTGTACCAGTTGTCTTGCCAAAGGCATCGCTGGGTAGCTATGTAGGGAAGGGATAAACGCTGAAAGCATCTAAGTGTGAAACCCACCTCAAGATGAGATTTCCCATGATTTTATATCAGTAAGAGCCCTGAGAGATGATCAGGTAGATAGGTTAGAAGTGGAAGTGTGGCGACACATGTAGCGGACTAATACTAATAGCTCGAGGACTTATCCAAAGTAACTGAGAATATGAAAGCGAACGGTTTTCTTGATTTGAATAGATATTCAATTTTGAGTAGGTATTACTCAGAGTTAAGTGACGATAGCCTAGGAGATACACCTGTACCCATGCCGAACACAGAAGTTAAGCCCTAGAACGCCGGAAGTAGTTGGGGGTTGCCCCCTGTGAGATATGGAAGTCGCTTAGCTCTAGGGAGTTTAGCTCAGCTGGGAGAGCATCTGCCTTACAAGCAGAGGGTCAGCGGTTCGATCCCGTTAACTCCCATAGGTCCCGTAGTGTAGCGGTTATCACGTCGCCCTGTCACGGCGAAGATCGCGGGTTCGATTCCCGTCGGGACCGTTTAAGATAACGTAAGTTATTTTAGACTCGTTAGCTCAGTTGGTAGAGCAATTGACTTTTAATCAATGGGTCACTGGTTCGAGCCCAGTACGGGTCATATATGCGGGTTTGGCGGAATTGGCAGACGCACCAGATTTAGGATCTGGCGCTTAACGGCGTGGGGGTTCAAGTCCCTTAACCCGCATTAAGATATAATAAATGAGCCGGCTTAGCTCAGTTGGTAGAGCATCTGATTTGTAATCAGAGGGTCGCGTGTTCAAGTCATGTAGCCGGCATTTTTAGATAGAAGAAAACAGTGCGAACGTAGTTCAGTGGTAGAACACCACCTTGCCAAGGTGGGGGTCGCGGGTTCGAATCCCGTCGTTCGCTTAGAGAGGCCGGGGTGGCGGAACTGGCAGACGCACAGGACTTAAAATCCTGCGATTGGTAACGATCGTACCGGTTCGATTCCGGTCCTCGGCATAATATAATGAGCACCCTTAGCTCAACTGGATAGAGTACCTGACTACGAATCAGGCGGTTAGAGGTTCGACTCCTCTAGGGTGCATTTTTCTATTTAACTCGGGAAGTAGCTCAGCTTGGTAGAGTACTTGGTTTGGGACCAAGGTGTCGCAGGTTCGAATCCTGTCTTCCCGATATATGGCGGTGTAGCTCAGCTGGCTAGAGCGTCCGGTTCATACCCGGGAGGTCGGGGGTTCGATCCCCTTCGCCGCTATAATGATCTTGTTGGACCTTTAGCTCAGCTGGTTAGAGCTCTCGGCTCATAACCGAGTGGTCGTAGGTTCAAGTCCTACAAGGTCCATTTAAATAATATGGAGGATTACCCAAGTCCGGCTGAAGGGAACGGTCTTGAAAACCGTCAGGCGTGTAAAAGCGTGCGTGGGTTCGAATCCCACATCCTCCTTTTGTATTAACGCGGGATGGAGCAGCTCGGTAGCTCGTCGGGCTCATAACCCGAAGGTCGTAGGTTCAAATCCTGCTCCCGCAATAAGGCTCGGTAGCTCAGTTGGTAGAGCAATGGATTGAAGCTCCATGTGTCGGCGGTTCGATTCCGTCTCGCGCCATTTTTATTTATAGTATTTATGCGGGTGTAGTTTAGTGGTAAAACTACAGCCTTCCAAGCTGTTGTCGCGAGTTCGATTCTCGTCACCCGCTTTGAACTTTGTTCAAATTACCAAGTTTTTAACTTGGGCGCGTAGCTCAGGTGGTTAGAGCGCACGCCTGATAAGCGTGAGGTCGGTGGTTCGAGTCCACTCGTGCCCATTAATAGGAGAATTACTCAAGAGGCTGAAGAGGACGGTTTGCTAAATCGTTAGGTCGGGTAACTGGCGCAAGGGTTCGAATCCCTTATTCTCCGTTTAATTTCGACTCTCTGTCAACTGTAGTGGGTTGAAGAAAAGCTAAGTTCTAGGAAGGACACATTTCGTCCTTTCTTTTTTGGTATTCAGAGCGATAAAAAGACTCCATAATATTTGTAGTGGGTACCCCCCCTATAAATATTATGGATCCTATTTTTATGTAGAAAAAAGTTCCATATGATCTATAATGAAAAGCAACCAAACCATCATTAGAAAGAATCATATGGAATAGTTACATTTTATCACAAAATTGTTCGATATCAAAGACCAAAATATCAAGATTTTAGATATCGTCAATAGGGATACTCACAAGGAAATCATCGCGAAACTGGATTACAATGCCCCATCTTGTCCTAGTTCTGGAAGTCAAATGAAGAAATATGACTTTCAAAAACCGTCTAAGATCCCTTATCTAGAAACGACTGGTATTCCTACTAGAATTCTCCTTAAAATGGCTCTTTTTCAACTGTATTGGGCTGAAGAAATACTAAAATTTGTATATATTGTTGATTTTACGGTTGTGCTAGTTTATTATTACTTCCAACTCTTGAGTGAAATTTCGCCACTATTTAGCCAGATTTCTTTTCCATTATCACATTGAACCAGAAGTTTTCCATTTTCAGAGATATCTTTAGCAAGTCCCTTGTAGTCTTTTTGATCTAGTGTAAAAGTCACTTCTTTTCCTAGAACAAATGACTGTTTTTTGTATAAGTATAATAGCTCTTCTGCTGGTGTTTCGAAGAAAGTCCGCCAGGTTTCTATGATTAATTCATTTCTGGTAATAGGTGCTGGTGTTTTAAATAAACTAGCAGCTTTTTCTTTTAATTCCTGAGGAAAGTCTTTAATAGTGAAATTAATACCTACTCCAATAATGATATCTGTGACTAAGCCAGTTTCTACAGAGGTCATTGCCTCAGTAAGGATTCCTCCAATTTTATGATTGTTTAGGTAGATATCATTGACCCATTTTATGTCGACATCAATTAAAGTTAGGTTCTTAATGGCTTTGTAGACAGCTCCTGCTACAAGTAGTGTGTAGGATGGTAATTGGTCATAGGGGAGATTTGGTTTGAGATGGAGTGTCATATAAATGCCACCTTGTGGTGAGTAGAAAGAACGTTGAAATCGACCTCGGCCTGCTGTTTGATAGGAAGCTATATAGAGGGTGTTTGCTTCATTCCCTAAATCAATTGCTTCTTTTGCATCTAGTTGAGTTGATTTTGTTTCGGGTTTAAAACTGATTTTAATTGGAAGATTTTGTTCTAGAAGTTCTGGAAGAATAAGGTCTCCATTCACTAGTTTATAGCCTTTGTTTTTGATACTATCAATTTCAATGCCTTCTTGTTCTAAACGCTTGATGGCTTTCCAAATTGATGTTCGAGTCAGTGATAGTTCCTCTGCAATCTTTTCTCCGCTGATATAATCGGTTTCTTTAGCTAGAATTTGGTAGACGGCTTGGTAGGATTTCATAGTGTTTCCTTTCTTTAGGAATTGTAAATGATTTAAATATAGTTCGGGTAGTTGATCAAAACCTTATTATATTACTACTATTTTAACATATACCTACTATTTTCGGCACGATTTTTTAGAGTGAATCTAGTCATTAAGCTTGAGTTGTGAAATCTCAGTATTTTTGCTCGCTTTTTTACCTAGGGAAACGTTTTCTTTGTTTTCAAATTGCTAAAAAAGTGGTACAATAAAGGGTAGCTTACTATTATCTGAATCAACTGATTTGGAGAGAAAGGATTCGTTTTGAAATCAATAGGCTTTATTGAAAAGCTGAAAGGGTTGTCTAGTAAAGAACTGATTTTATTGGGAATTATCCTGAGTATCTTTTTACCCTTTTATCTTTTTGTAGTTGTATTCTGTTTATATATTATTAGTTTGATTTTTACAGGAGACATGAAAAGTATTCTTCAGAAAATGGGGGAGCATCCGATGCTACTTCTTTTTCTTGGCTATAGTACTGTTATATCCGTTTTTGCACAAAATTGGATGGGAGTTGTAGCTTCAGTAGGAATTTTTCTATTTACTGTTTTCTTTTTGCACTATCAGTCGATTTTATCACATAAATTCTTTCGATTGATTTTGCAGCTCGTCTTGTTTGGTAGCGTCTTGTCAGCTGCTTTTGCGAGTTTAGAACATTTCCAAATTGTGAAGAAATTTAACTATGCTTTTCTTTCACCCAATATGCAGGTGTGGCATCAGAATCGTGCAGAAGTGACCTTCTTTAATCCTAATTATTATGGAATTATTTGTTGTTTCTGTATCATGATTGCTTTCTATCTGTTTACAACGACCAAATTGAATTGGTTGAAAGTATTCTGTGCGTTTGCAGGCTTTGTGAATCTCTTTGGTTTGAACTTTACTCAAAATCGAACTGCCTTTCCTGCTATTATCGCTGGAGCCATTATTTATCTCTTTACGACCATTAAAAACTGGAAGGCCTTTTGGCTTAGTATTGGGGTCTTTGCGATTGGCTTGAGTTTTCTCTTTTCCAGTGATTTAGGAGTTCGGATGGGGACTTTAGACTCTTCTATGGAAGAACGGATCTCTATTTGGGATGCTGGGATGGCCTTGTTTAAGCAAAATCCTTTTTGGGTGAGGGGCCATTGACCTACATGCACTCGTATCCTCGGATACATGCTCCTTATCATGAACATGCTCACAGCCTTTATATTGATACGATTCTGAGTTACGGAATTGTGGGGACCATTTTACTAGTTTTGTCTTCTGTGGCTCCTGTTCGCTTGATGATGGATATGAGTCAGGAGTCGGGGAAACGTCCGATTATTGGTCTTTATCTATCTTTCCTTACAGTGGTTGCTGTACACGGAATCTTTGACTTGGCCCTCTTCTGGATTCAGTCAGGCTTTATTTTCTTGCTAGTTATGTGCAGTATTCCATTGGAGCATCGAACGTTGGTATCGGACATGACGGATTAAGTTTTATAAGATTGAAATCTTCTACCTTGGGTAGGAGATTTTTTTACTGGGAAAAATTATTTCTAAATCGAAATAGTTGACAGATGGAATAACAAGTGTTACAATTGCTTTATTCGTTTCGATGTAGAAATAAAAGGAGGTATCATGAAAGATAGTCATTTGGTAGCCCATCATATTCGTTTGTTGAATGGGCGTATTTTTCAAAGGTTACTGAGCCAAGATCCTGAAGCTCTTTATCGGAGTGAACAGGGGAAGATTTTAGCGGTTTTATGGAATAGTGAAACTGGCTGCGCAACTGCGACAGATATTGCTCTTGCGACTGGGCTTGCTAACAATACACTGACGACGATGATTAAAAAACTAGAGGAACAAAATCTTGTAACTATTAGTCCATGTGGGGAAGATAAGCGTAAGAAGTATTTGGTTTTAACAGAGTTGGGGCAGTCTCAGAAAGAAGTGGGGCATCGTGTCAGTCAGAAATTGGATACGATCTTTTACAAAGGATTTTCAGAGGAAGAAATTCGTCAGTTTGAAGCCTTTCAAGAAAGAATTTTGGCTAATCTGAAAGAGAAGGAAAATGAGGATTAAAATAGAGCAAATTAGCTGTTTATAAGTAAAGGCCACTTTTGACTTTGTTTTCCAACTCTTAGGACAAGGAAACTATGTGGTTAGCTATGGTCAGACTCAGATTGATGGAGTTGCTTATGCCCAGTACGATATCTTCCGTCTAGAAAACGGGAAAAATTGTGGAACATTGGGACAATAAGGAAGTCATGCCTAAGGTAGAAGATTTGACCAACCGAGGAAAGTTTTTAAATTGAGGATACAGAATGATTGAATACAAAAAAATGTAGCTTTACGCTACACAGAAAAAGATGTCTTGAGAGATGTTAATTTACGGATTGAGAATGGCGAGTTTATGGTTTTAGTTGGGCCATCTGGCTCAGGTAAGACGACCATGATCAAGATGGTCAACCGCCTCTTGGAACCAACTGATGGAAATATTTATATGGATGGCAAGCGAATCAAAGATTATGATGAGCGTGAACTTCGTCTTTCTACTGGTTATGTTTTACAGGCTATTGCTCTATTTCCTAATCTAACGGTCGCGGAAAATATTGCCCTGATTCCTGAGATGAAGGGATGGAGCAAGGAAGATATTGCTAAGAAAACAGAAGAGCTTTTGGCTAAGGTTGGCTTGCCAGTAGCTGAGTATGGGCATCGTTTGCCTAGTGAATTATCTGGTGGGGAGCAACAGCGTGTTGGAATTGTACGGGCTATGATTGGTCAGCCTAAGATTCTCCTCATGGATGAACCTTTTTCAGCCTTGGATGCTATTTCTCGCAAACAGTTACAGGTTCTGACGAAAGAATTGCATAAAGAGTTTGGGATGACAACGATTTTTGTGACCCATGATACGGATGAAGCCTTGAAATTGGCAGACCGTATTGCTGTCTTGCAGGATGGAGAGATTCGCCAGGTGGCGAATCCCGAGACGATTTTAAAAGCTCCTGCCACAGAATTTGTAGCAGACTTGTTTGGAGGTAGTGTTCATGACTAATTTAATTGCAACTTTTCAGGATCGTTTTAGTGATTGGTTGACAGCTCTATCTCAACATTTGCAGTTGTCACTTTTGACCTTGTTACTGGCCATTTTTATAGCGATTCCCTTGGCTGTTTATCTTCGCTATCATGAGAAGTTGGCGGATTGGGTCTTACAGATTGCAGGGATTTTCCAGACCATCCCGTCTCTGGCCTTGTTAGGACTCTTTATCCCCTTGATGGGAATTGGAATCTTGCCTGCTTTGACAGCTCTAGTGATTTATGCGATCTTTCCGATTTTACAAAATACCATCACTGGACTCAAGGGAATTGATCCAAGTCTACAAGAGGCTGGGATTGCCTTTGGGATGACTAGGTGGGAGCGTCTCAAGAAGTTTGAAATTCCACTTGCCATGCCTGTTATCATGTCTGGGATTCGGACGGCAGCGGTCTTGATTATCGGCACGGCAACCTTGGCGGCCTTGATTGGTGCAGGGGGACTGGGTTCCTTTATCCTTTTGGGAATTGACCGTAATAATGCTAGTCTGATTTTGATTGGGGCACTTTCTTCAGCAGTGCTGGCTATTGTCTTTAACTTCTTACTAAAAGTGATGGAAAAAGCAAAATTGCGAACGATTTTTTCTGGTTTTGCCTTGGTGACAATATTGCTCGGTTTGTCTTATAGTCCAGCTCTTTTGGCTCAAAAAGAGAAAGAGAACCTGATCATTGCTGGAAAATTGGGACCGGAACCAGAAATTTTGGCTAATATGTATAAGTTACTGATTGAAGAAAATACCAGCATGACTGCGACTGTTAAACCTAATTTTGGGAAAACAAGCTTTCTCTATGAAGCTCTGAAAAAGGCGATATTGACATCTATCCTGAATTTACTGGTACGGTGACTGAAAGTTTGCTGCAACCATCACCGAAAGTGGGTCATGAGCCAGATCAGGTTTATCAGGTAGCGCGTGATGGCATTGCCAAACAGGATCATCTATCCTATCTCAAACCTATGTCTTATCAAAATACCTATGCTGTAGCTGTTCCGAAAAAGATTGCTCAAGAATATGGCTTGAAGACCATTTCGGACTTGAAAAAAGTGGAAGGGCAGTTGAAGGCTGGATTTACTCTCGAGTTTAATGACCGTGAAGATGGCAATAAGGGCTTGCAATCAATGTATGGTCTCAATCTCAATGTAGCGACCATGGAACCAGCCCTTCGCTATCAGGCTATTCAGTCAGGTGATATTCAAATCACGGACGCCTATTCGACCGATGCGGAATTGGCACGTTATGATTTACAGGTATTGGAAGATGACAAGCAACTCTTCCCACCTTATCAAGGGGCTCCACTCATGAAAGAAGCTCTTCTCAAGAAACACCCAGAGTTGGAAACTGTTCTTAATAAATTGGCTGGTAAGATTACAGAAAGCCAGATGAGCCAGCTTAACTATCAAGTCGGTGTCGAAGGCAAGTCAGCAGAACAAGTAGCCAAAGAGTTTCTACAAGAACAAGGTTTGTTGAAGAAATAGTTTGAAAATATCAAACTCAACTTTGTTAAACGACCATATAGAAAACTGCTCAGACAATGTTGTCTGGGCTTTTTTTATTGTCGAAAAAATAAAAACTCAGTAGCCTGGGCATAAGGCGACTGAGCTCTAGTCTGTATTTAGTCTTTAGAAATGAGAAGGTCTAGATAAAACTGGACAACTTCCTGATTTGTGAAGTCTTGACCTTTTTTGAGCCACCAGGTCAATGTTTCGATAAAGTTGGTTACAACTAAGTGTTGGAGATAAGAAGCAGGCAGACTTGGGTGTGCTTCTTTCAAATCATCAACCAGCATGGGGTAGACGTGGTGTTCCAACTCTCTCTGGAGTTGGCGGAGGAAGTAGTCATTCTTGGAGAATAGTAAACTGGTGATATGGTCTTGATTTTTCTGAAAATGCAGAAAGAGGTGGGCGAGGTAGTCCTCAGTTGAAATGGCTTGCTCTCTTTCAAAAAGATGATGGAATAGGTAGCGGCAAAGCTCGTCCAGAAGCAGCTCCTTGCTCTCATAGTGACAGTAAAAAGTAGAACGTCCCACATCTGCGAGATCAATGATATCCTGAACAGTAGTAGCCTCGTAGCCCTTAGCATTCAAAAGTTGTAGAAAAGCTTGATAGATAGCTTTTTTTGTTTTACTGATACGGCGGTCAATCTTAGTCATATGGACATTTGAGGCAAATTGTTCAGAACTGAATAAGCTGACGCTTTGCTTCTATCCTTTCTTTGAGTTTTAGTGGATAATGATAATGAACAAGATGTTCATGAATCTATTATAACAAAGGAATGAGAAATATGAAGGCAAAATATGCTATTTGGTTAGCTTTTTTCTTAAATTTGACTTATGCCATTGTCGAGTTTATTGCAGGTGGAGTATTTGGTTCGAGCGCTGTTCTTGCTGACTCTGTGCATGACTTGGGAGATGCGATTGCAATTGGAATATCAGCTTTTCTAGAAACCATCTCTAATCGTGAAGAAGATAATCAGTACTCCTTGGGTTATAAGCGGTTTAGTCTGCTAGGAGCCTTGGTAACAGCGATAATACTCATGACAGGATCTGTTCTAGTCATTTTGGAAAATGTTACGAAGATTTTAAATCCGCAACCAGTCAATGACGAGGGGATTCTCTGGTTAGGGATTATTGCGATTACTATTAATGTGTTAGCGAGTCTAGTGGTTAGTAAGGGAAAGACAAAGAATGAGTCTATTCTGAGTCTGCATTTTCTGGAAGATACCTTGGGTTGGGTGGCTGTTATCTTGATGGCCATTATTCTTCGATTTACGGATTGGTATATCCTAGATCCGCTTTTGTCCCTTGTCATTTCTTTCTTTATTCTTTCAAAAGCCCTTCCACGTTTTTGGTCTACGCTCAAGATTTTCTTGGATGCTGTGCCAGAAGGTCTTGATATTGAGCAAGTAAAGAATGGCCTGGAGCGATTGGACAATGTGGCCAGTCTTAATCAGCTTAATCTCTGGACTATGGATGGTTTGGAAAAAAATGCCATTGTCCATCTCTGTTTAGAAGATTGGGAGCAGATGACGGAAACAAAGAATCAAGTACGTCAGCTCTTAGAAGAAAGAGGTGTGCAGAATATTACTATCGAAGTGGACACCAGTCAAAGCAATCATGCGCAACATAAGCGAAAGGTAACAGCTTTAGAGCAGCACCACGGGCATCAACACTAGAAAGAGGCTGGGACAAAACTCAATTTCAAGAGAGAATGAAGTAAATCTTCACACAAAAACGCATAGTATCAAGGTTTCTAAACATTTGACACTATGCGCTTTTTGCTTTTAGAGACTTTTTGCCTAGCTTATTTAATATCTTAATCATTCCTTGTACTTTCTCTCAATGTCAGTCTGGTTCCCAGCATGGTTAGGCTAGGGATTTTGCGACCGTGGAGGACTTCCTTATTAAGAATATCCATGCCTGCTCGGCCCATTTCTTCAGTATAAACTGTGATGCTAGAGAGGGGAGGATAGACTTGCTTGGTCAGGCTAGTATCGTTAAAGGAAATAAGACTGACACGGTCTGGCAGGCTGATTCCAGCTTCTTGGAGGGCACGGAGGGCGCCGATGGCTAAACTATCGCTAGCTGCAAAAAATGCTGGTGGGAGTTGGTCTCCCAAGCTCTGAATGGTCTCCTTCATCAAGTCATAACCAGACTGGGCAGTAAAGCTTCCTTGAAAGACCAGTTCATCATGATAGATTCCCTTTGCTTGACTGTAGTTCCTAAAATTTTCAAGTCGCTTGTCCTGAATGATTTCTTCTTGGTCTGTTGTTTCCTCAAGCCCTGTTAGAATCCCAATGCGGTCCATCCCTTGGCTGAGAAAATAATCGACAACCTGTTTCATGGCAGTGTAAAAGTCCGTGATAATGCAGGTATGTCCTAGTGAAAGAGTATCACTGTCTAGAAAGACAAGAGGCTTTTGGTATTCTTCAAAGGCAGAAATCTGAGTTCGGCTAAACTTTCCGATGCAGAGAATCCCAATCACCTCCTCGCTTAGTGTAAAAGGATGGTCATTAAAATAGCGCAAGATATCATAGTCCAGTTCTTGGGCTCTTTTTTCTATTCCTAGGCGAATCTGGTAGTAGTAGAGATCGTCCAATTCCCCTTGTTCGCTGACCCATTGGATAATGGCAATCTTTTGCTTGGGTTTGTGGGACTCGCCTGTCTTGAGGTGCTTGGTGTAGCCCAGCTCTTCAGCAACGGTTAAAATACGGTGTCTGGTTTCTTCTGTAACAGATAGACTCTGGTCGCGGTTGAGGACACGGGATACGGTCGCGATAGAGACAGAGGCTAGCTGTGCAATGTCTTTTAAGGTAGCCATAAATCCTCCTTTTTTAAGGTTAGTATATCATATTTTTCTGCTTTTTACTGATAGTTTAGTAAAATTTTAGTAAAAAGGATTGACCTTGGGAAATCCCTTGGATAAAATAGAAGAAAACGATTACACGTTAAGGTGACTTAACGGACAGTAAAAGGAGAATTCATATGACACAACATCTTACTGCTGAAGCTCTTCGTAAAGATTTTCTTGCTGTTTTTGGTCAAGAAGCAGATCAAACTTTCTTTTCACCAGGCCGTATCAATTTGATTGGTGAACACACGGACTATAATGGTGGACATGTATTTCCAGCAGCCATTTCCTTAGGAACATATGGGGCAGCTCGCAAGCGTGAAGACCAAGTTTTGCGTTTCTACTCAGCTAACTTTGAGGACAAGGGCATTATCGAAGTGCCTCTCGCTGACCTCAAGTTTGAAAAAGAGCACAACTGGACCAATTATCCAAAAGGAGTTCTTCATTTCTTGCAAGAAGCTGGACATGTGATTGACAAAGGTTTTGATTTTTATGTTTATGGGAATATCCCAAATGGTGCTGGTTTGTCTTCTTCAGCATCCTTGGAACTCTTGACAGGGGTAGTGGCAGAGCATCTCTTTGATTTAAAACTAGACCGTTTGGATTTGGTTAAAATTGGAAAACAAACAGAAAACAACTTTATCGGAGTGAATTCTGGTATTATGGACCAGTTTGCTATCGGTATGGGAGCTGACCAACGTGCTATTTACTTAGATACTAACACTTTAGAGTACGACTTGGTGCCACTTGATTTGAAGGACAATGTCGTTGTTATCATGAACACTAACAAACGTCGTGAATTGGCGGATTCTAAATATAATGAACGCCGTGCTGAGTGTGAAAAATCAGTAGAAGAACTACAAGTGGCTTTGGACGTTCAAACCTTGGGTGAATTGGACGAGTGGGCTTTTGACCAATACAGCTATCTGATTAAAGACGAAAATCGTTTGAAACGTGCTCGCCATGCTGTGCTTGAAAATCAACGTACTCTTAAAGCTCAAGCAGCCCTTCAAGCAGGAGATTTGGAAACATTTGGTCGTTTGATGAATGCGTCACACGTTTCCCTAGAGCATGACTATGAAGTAACTGGTTTGGAATTGGATACCCTTGTTCACACAGCTTGGGCACAAGAAGGCGTTCTCGGTGCTCGTATGACAGGGGCAGGTTTTGGCGGATGTGCCATTGCTTTGGTGCAAAAAGATGCTGTTGATGCCTTTAAGGAAGCTGTTGGAAAACACTACGAGGAAGTAGTTGGCTACGCTCCAAGCTTTTATATCGCTGAAGTTGCAGGTGGCACTCGCGTCCTTGACTAGTCAAAAGGAGGCTCTATAGTGACCTTAGTAGATAAATTTGTAACACATGTCATTTCTGAAAGTTCATTTGAGGAAATGGATCGAATCTACCTGACCAATCGTGTCTTGGCACGAGTGGGAGATGGTGTTTTGGAAGTTGAGACGGATCTAGATCAATTGATTGACCTCAAGGACCAGCTGGTTGAGGAAGCCGTTCGATTAGAGACGATTGAGGATAGTCAGACTGCGCGTGAAATCCTTGGTGCTGAACTGATGGATTTGGTGACCCCTTGTCCGAGTCAGGTCAATCGTGACTTCTGGGAAACCTACGCCCAGTCTCCTGAGCAAGCGATAGCGGATTTCTACCAACTCAGTCAGAAGAATGACTACATTAAACTCAAGGCCATTGCTAAAAATATCGCTTATCGTGTTCTGTCTGATTACGGTGAACTTGAAATTACCATCAACCTCTCTAAGCCTGAAAAGGATCCCAAAGAGATTGCGGCAGCCAAGTTGGTGCAAGCTAGCAATTATCCCCAGTGTCAGCTTTGTCTAGAGAATGAGGGCTACCATGGTCGAGTTAACCACCCAGCTCGCAGCAACCACCGTATTATCCGTTTTGAAATGGCTGGTCAGGAGTGGGGCTTCCAGTATTCGCCCTATGCTTACTTTAATGAGCATTGTATTTCTTAGATGGCCAGCATCGTCCCATGGCCATTAGTCGTCAGAGCTTTGAACGTCTGCTTGCTATCGTAGAGCAGTTTCCAGGATATTTTGCAGGCTCTAATGCCGACCTGCCAATCGTGGGAGGCTCTATTCTGACTCATGATCACTATCAGGGAGGCCGTCACGTATTTCCTATGGAATTGGCTCCTCTGCAAAAGACATTCCTATTTGCTGGTTTTGAGCAGGTCAAGGCTGGCATTGTCAAATGGCCAATGTCAGTATTGCGTTTGACTTCGGATTCCAAAGAAGATTTGATCAACTTAGCTGACAAGATTTTGCAGGAATGGCGTCAGTATTCAGATTCAAGGGTGAAAGTCTTGGCAGAAAGTAATGGAACACCACACCATACCATTACACCGATTGCCCGCAAACGAGATGGTCAGTTTGAGTTAGACTTGGTTTTACGGGACAATCAGACTTCTGCAGAACATCCTGATGGTATCTATCATCCTCACAAGGATGTCCAACATATCAAGAAGGAAAATATTGGTTTGATTGAAGTCATGGGCTTGGCAATCTTGCCACCACGTCTAAAAGAAGAAGTGGAGCAAGTCGCTAGCTATCTCGTGGGAGAAGGGGAGACAGTTGCCGACTATCATCAGGAATGGGCAGACCAACTAAAAGCCCAACATTCAGATCTAGCGGATAAAGAAAAAGCCCTTGAAATCGTCAAGGACTCTGTGGGTACTATCTTTGCGCGTGTACTTGAGGATGCAGGGGTTTACAAGCAGACGGAGTATGGACAGGCAGCCTTTATGCGCTTTGTGGAGCAGGTAGGTATTTTGCCAGGCTAGGAGCTTTCTCCTTGCACAGTTCTATAAAAAGTAGTATCATAGTGTCGTTTGAAATATCAGGAGGAAACGATGAAAGATTTTCATTTTGACGCTATATCTGCCTTTGAAAATTACGAAATTGAACAAATGAGAGATGGTCACGTTGTGGTGACGACCAAAGTAGTGGACTCGTCGCTCAACTACTATGGCAATGCCCATGGTGGTTATCTCTTTACCCTTTGCGACCAGATCAGCGGTTTGGTGGTCATATCTCTGGGGCTTGATGGGGTGACACTTCAGTCCTCTATCAACTACCTCAAAGCAGGAAACTCGACGATGTGCTGACCATCAAAGGAGAATGTGTCCATCAAGGTCGCACAACTTGCGTAGTAGATGTCGATATCACTAATCAAGAAGGCAGAAATGTCTGCAAAGCAACCTTTACCATGTTTGTCACAGGCCAGAGGTCAGAAGATAGACAGGTAAGGATATAAAGAAAGGTGAGTGGGATAAATTTATCTCACTCATTTTTAATTTGTGAGATATGTTAGAAGGAAATATAAAAGAGAGTGGTGAAATACAAATGTAATAGGTACATATTGTGGTATACTAGTTATAGTAGATTTTAATTGATTATATCGAGTGAATTCTCATATTAGTGAGGAATTTTTAAATGGAATTACACTTTAATTTAGAATTAGTAGAAACCTATAAAAGTAATAGCCAAAAGGCACGTATCTTAACGGAGGATTGGGTTTATCGTCAGTCTTATTGCCCTAATTGTGGGAACAATCCCTTAAATCATTTTGAAAATAATCGGCCTGTAGCAGATTTTTACTGTAATCATTGTAGTGAGGAGTTTGAACTAAAGAGCAAAAAAGGAAATTTTTCATCAACAATCAATGATGGTGCTTATGCAACGATGATGGAGCGTGTTCAGGCAGATAATAATCCTAATTTCTTTTTTTTAACTTATACAAAAAATTTTGAGGTAAATAATTTTCTGGTTCTTCCAAAGCAATTTGTTACACCGAAATCAATTATTCAAAGGAAGCCACTTGCGCCAACTGCTAGACGAGCAGGTTGGATTGGTTGTAACATTGATTTATCACAAGTACCTTCTAAAGGAAGGATATTTCTTGTGAAAAATGGACAAGTTAGGGATCCAGAAAAAGTTACAAAAGAATTTAAGCAAAGTTTATTTTTAAGGAAGAACTCTCTTTCAGTAAGAGGTTGGACAATAGAAATTCTAAATTGTATAGATAAGATAGAGGATTCAGAATTTACCCTTGAAGATATGTATCGTTTTGAAAGTGACCTAAAAAATATCTTTGTTAAGAACAATCATATCAAAGAAAAGATTAGGCAACAGCTTCAAATATTAAGAGACAAAGAAATAATAGAATTTAAAGGTAGAGGAAAGTATCGGAAATTATGAAAACGAAACAATTTGTTGCATCAGAAGAGGTGTATGATTTCTTAAAAGTCATCTGGCCTGATTATGAAACAGAGAGTAATTATGAAAACTTATGTGTAATGGTTTATACTTTATCAGACCCTGATTGTGTGAGATGGTTATCTGAAAATATGGAGTTTGGTGATGAGAAACAACTTTCTTTATTGAATAAAAAATATAGCTGGGAATATGGAGATGAATTACCAGAGTGGTTGGAAAGTACAAAACATAGATTATTGCTAATAAGTGAGTTATTGGAGAGAAACTTAAGATGAAAAAGTATACAGTAGAAATTACAGAAACTCTAACCCGTTTAGTAAGCATAGAGGCTGAAAATCCAGATGAAGCCGAACGACTTGTAAGAGAAAAGTATAAGAGTTGTGAAATTGTTCTTGATGCAGATGATTTTCAGGACTATGAGACTAATATATATGAGTAGATGTTTTTATTTTGTCACACAAAAAAGAGGCTCGCACCTCTTTTTCTTATTTCTTTTTATGATTTAATACTGCATTGAGAACAATAGCGAGTAGGCTAGCTACGACGATTCCGTTTGAGAAGAACATTTGGAAGGCTGTTGGCATGCTGACAAAGAGATTACTGTTGTTGAGTCCGACACCTGCAGCAATTGATACAGCTGCGATAAGGAAGTTGTGTTCATTGTTAGCAAAGTCAACACGGGCGAGGATTTGCATCCCTTGAATAGATACAAAACCAAACATCACCAGCATGGCACCACCGAGGACAGGACTCGGAATGATTTGGGCAAGAGCGCCAAACTTAGGAAGAAGTCCAAGGAGAACCAGGAAACCAGCTGCATAGTAGATTGGCAGGCGAGTCTTGATACCTGATAATTTAACCAAACCAACGTTTTGTGAAAATCCTGTGTAAGGGAAGGTGTTAAAGATTCCTCCGAGAAGTACGGCCAAACCTTCTGCGCGGTAACCGTTGCGCAGGCGCGTGCTGTCGATCGGATCCTTTGTGATATCAGATAAGGCCAGATAAACACCAGTAGATTCAACCATAGACACCGTTGCGATGATACACATCATGACAATAGATGAGATTTCAAAGGTTGGCATCCCAAAGTAGAGGGGAGTTGGGACATGGACAAGTGGTGCTGCCGCAACAGGAGAGAAGTCCACCAAACCCATGCTAGCAGCAATGGCAGTTCCAACAACTAGACCAATCAAAATAGAGATAGACTTGATAAATCCTTTGGTAAAGATGTTAATCAAGAGGATAATCAGAACAGTGATAGCTGCAAGCAAGAGACTTTGACCAGTTGGCTCTGGAACGTTATTTCCCATATTTCCAATAGCGACAGGAATCAAGGTTAAACCAATCGTGGTAATTACAGAACCTGTTACGATAGATGGGAAGAGATTGGCCACTTTTGAGAAGATGCCTGAAACAAGAACTACGTAAATCCCTGATGCGATAAGGGCACCAAACATAGCGCCACTACCATGGCTTTGCCCAATCATAATCAAGGGAGCAACCGACTGGAAAGCAACTCCTAGAACGACTGGGAGTCCAATCCCAAAGTATTTGTTGAGTTGGAGTTGGAGGAAGGTTGCCACACCACACATGAAGATATCTGTGGAAATCAAGTAGGTCAACTGCTCAGCTGAATAGCCAAGGGCTGTCGCAATCATGATAGGAACCAGGATGGATCCTGAGTACATGGCTAGTAAGTGCTGCAAGCCAAGAATGGCTGCTTGCGAATGTTTTTCTTGAGTTTGCATTAGAGATCTGCCTCCTTAAAAATAACTTGACCATTTTCAAAACGATCCAAACGAGCGAGTGATAGGACAGGATAGCCTGCTTTTTCAAGCAAATCACGGCCATCTTGGAAGGATTTTTCAATCACGATACCGATGGCTTCGACTGTGGCACCAGCTTGTTCGATGATTTGAATCAAGCCTTTGGCAGCTTGGCCATTAGCAAGGAAATCGTCGATAATCAAGACCTTGTCCTCTGGTGAGAGGAATTTTCCAGCGATAGAAACGGTGCTGGTTACCTGCTTGGTAAAGGAGTAAACTTCGGCAGTCAAGATGCCTTCGTTCATAGTGATGTTTTTAGCTTTTTTAGCAAAAATCATGGGAACGTTTAAGGCTTCCGCTGTAAAAACAGCTGGGGCAATACCCGACGCTTCAATGGTTACAACCTTGGTAATACCAGCAGAAGCAAATTTTTCCGCAAACTTTACCAATCTCTCGCATCAAGCTAAAGTCAACTTGGTGGGTTAAAAAGGAATCCACCTTGAGGATGTTGTCACCCAAGATATGCCCATCCTTGAGGATGCGCTCTTCTAATAGTTTCATAAGACCTCCTAAAGTCTAAAAGCCAATCCATTTGCTTGTTTCAGATGCCTATCAAGTAAAACTGATAGAAAAAGGACCTACTTAATCTCTAAGTAAGTCCCCAAAATAGGCATGGCAAAAACGACCATACCTCACTTCTGACTTACTTATTGTTAGGTGTTCCGGCACCTTGTAGAAACGTCGTGCCAATTCACGACATAAACAAGTAAAATGATATTCAATTTTAAATAGGCTTGAGCCAATGTTTTTATTTTACACTAAATAACTTTATAAATCAAATGTTTTGTTAGTGTTTTAATGAAAAAAACGAACAAAAAAGAAACCTACAACGAGATACAGTATTGTAGGATTCTATTATTCTACTCACTAAATCTTAAAAAATAACCATCAGGATCCAAAATCGCAAATTCATGGGGATATATAAAGCTATCTCCCACTCGAAATTCTCTTTTTGTCAGGGGACGATGGATAGGATAGTCAGCTTCCAGCAGATTTTGGTAGAGCTGGGGGACATCTTTGATGCCAAAGGAAATATTGACACCGCGCCCGAAAGGATAGGTCAGCTGAGCTAATTCTCCTGAGCTGCCTTCTTCTAGCATAAGTTGGCAGTCTTCAAGCGAGAGGAAGAGAAATTTCTCCTCTGGACGCTCGTATTCGACAGAGAATCCTAGCAGGTCGCAGTAGAAGTGGCGTGATTTTTCGATGTCAGATACTACAAATTCAGGAATGACAGCTTGATAGTCCATTCGTTTTCTCCTTAGAGCTCAATCTCCATGACAATGGGTGTGTGGTCTTGGCGCGCACCGGAGTCAATCATATCAGACTTGGTCACCTTGTCAGCCACGCGGTTACTTGTGAGCCAGTAGTCGATTCTCCAGCCTGTATTGTTGATTTAGAAGTCTTGCTACGTTGTGCCCACCAAGTGTAGCGTTCTGGAACATCGCCATGAACATGACGGAAGGTGTCGGTAAATCCAGTTGCCAAAAGGTTGGTAAATCCAGCACGTTCCTCGTCGGTAAATCCAGGTGAACGGCGGTTGCTGGCAGGATTTGCAAGGTCGATTTCATTGTGGGCTACATTGTAGTCACCGGTCGCAAGGACTGGTTTTTCTTTGTCTAGTTCAGCCAAGTACTCCGCATATTTGACATCCCAGACTTGGCGTTCTTCCAAACGTTTGAGGCCGTCGCCAGCGTTTGGAGTGTAAACTTGGGTCACGAAAAATTCATCAAATTCTAGAGTGATGATGCGACCTTCTAAGTCCATGGTAGAAGGGGCACCGATTTCTGGAAAAGTGACAGTGGGTGTGAGTTCTTTCTTATAAAGGAACATGGTTCCAGCATAGCCTTTGCGGGCAGGTTCTTGGGAAGAGCGCCACGTGTTTTCGTAGCCTGGGAAGAGTTCTTCTAAAATTTCCAAGTGTTTTTTAGTAGGACCCTTGGCAGAAAGCTTGGTTTCTTGGATAGCGATGATATCAGCATTTTCAGCGACCAAGGTTTGTAGTACTTCTTGGGACAATTTGGCACGAGTTGAGTCACTAGTTAGGGCAGCATTGAGGGAATCAATATTCCATGAGATGAGTTTCATAAAGTTACCTTTTTCATTCAGATTATAGATTTTATTATACCAAAAAAAGGTCCATTTCCCCAACGTATGGCTTGAAAAATCACTCTCTTTCGTTTATAATTAAGAATGATTTTATGAAAGGGAGTGAAAATAAATGAAATTTTACTCATATGACTATGTACTTAGCCAAATCAGTCAGCAAAATGGCATCATGATTGGCTTTGGGATTGTGCTCCTAGCTATCACAGGATTTTTTGCTTTAAAAGCCTATCGAGATAAAAAGGGGACTAAGTTTCGGGAATTGGTCATGATTTTGGCCTTGACCTTGGTGGCCATGCTTTTGGTGACAATCTCAAAATACCAGACCAATCAAGCCTCTAACAACCAATTTCAAACCTCCCTTCATTTCATAGAGGTTGTTTCCAAAGACTTGGGAGTGGATAAATCAGAAGTTTATGTCAATACTTCTGCAGCCACTGATGGAGCACTTATCAAGGTAGGTTCAAATTTCTATCGTGCCATGAACGGGAGCCAACCAGACAAGTATCTTTTAGAGAAATTAGAATTGCATCAAACAGACGCTATTGAATTGGTGGAGGTAAACAAATGACACTCAATTATATGGAAATTTTAATCAAACTGGCCTTGGGTCTTTTCTCTCTTGTTTTTGTTATTAATGTGACAGGAAAGGGGGAATCTAGCACCTAACTCTGCTACAGACCAAATTCAGAACTATGTTCTTGGTGGTATCATCGGTGGGGTGATTTACAATAGTTCAATCAGCATTCTGCAGTACGCAGTGATTTTGATGATGTGGACGATTTTGGTCTTGACCCTCAAGTGGCTCAATAACAATGTTCGTTTTGTCAAACGCTTGATTGATGGCAAGCCAACTCTCCTCATCAAAAATGGGCAGATTGACCCAGAAGCCTGTCGTTCAGTTGGTTTGTCTGCAGCAGAAGTTGCTCTCAAACTTCGTAGCCAAGGGATTTTCCAGATGAAACAGGTCAAACGCGCTGTGCAGGAGCAAAATGGCCAACTCATCGTGGTCCAAATAGGAGATGAAAATCCTAAGTATCCAGTTGTGACTGACGGTGTGATCCAAGTCGATGTCTTGGAAACGATTGGCCGTAGCGAAGAGTGGCTGCTTGATAATCTCAGCAAACAAGGACATGACAATGTAGCCAATATCTTTATCGCTGAGTATGACAAGGGTGCGGTCACAGTCGTAACCTATGAATAAGAAAAACCTGGGGTCTTGGCCTCAGGTTTCTATTTGCAATCAGAAAGGGATGTTATGTCCATTATTCAAAAACTTTGGTGGTTTTTCAAGTTAGAAAAACGCCGTTATTTAGTCGGGATTGTGGCTCTGGTCTTGGTTTCCGTCCTCAACCTCATTCCCCCAATGGTTATGGGGAGGGTCATTGATGCCATCACATCAGGGGCAATTAACCCAGCAGGACCTCCTTCTTGCCCTATTTTACTTGCTTCTTGCAGCCTTTGGGATGTACTATCTGCGCTATGTTTGGCGTATGTATATCCTTGGGACTTCCTACCGTTTGGGACAGATTATGCGCTCTCGCTTATTTGAACATTTCACAAAAATGTCTCCAGCTTTTTATCAAACCTACCGGACGGGGGACCTGATGGCACACGCAACCAATGATATCAATGCCCTAACGCGTCTGGCAGGGGGTGGTGTTATGTCTGCCGTGGATGCCTCTATCACGGCTTTAGTGACCTTGATGACCATGCTCTTTAGCATTTCGTGGCAAATGACCCTAGTTGCCATTTTACCCTTACCTTTCATGGCTTATGCGACCAGTCGTTTAGGTAGAAAGACTCATAAGGCCTTTGGTGAATCACAAGCTGCCTTTTCTGAACTCAATAACAAGGTGCAGGAGTCCGTATCAGGTATTAAAGTGACCAAGTCTTTCGGGTACCAGGCGGACGAGCTCAAGTCCTTTCAGGCAGTCAATGAATTGACCTTCCAAAAGAATCTCCAAACCATGAGATACGATAGTCTCTTTGACCCCATGGTTCTCTTGTTTGTTGGTTCCTCCTATGTTTTAACGCTTTTGGTGGGCTCTTTGATGGTTCAGGAGGGGCAGATTACCGTTGGGAATCTAGTTACCTTTATCAGCTACTTGGATATGCTAGTTTGGCCTCTTATGGCCATCGGCTTCCTCTTTAATATTACCCAGCGAGGGAAGGTTTCTTACCAGCGGATTGAGGAACTTTTGTCTCAGGAATCACCTGTACAAGACCCTGAGTTTCCTTTGGATGGCATTGAAAACGGGTGCCTGCAGTACGCTATTGATAGTTTTGCCTTTGAAAATGAGGAAACACTGACGGATATTCATTTCAGTTTGGAAAAAGGGCAAACATTGGGCTTGGTCGGACAGACAGGCTCTGGGAAAACGTCCTTGATCAAGCTCCTCTTGCGTGAATATGATGTGGATAAGGGTGCTATTTACCTAAACGGTCATAATATTCGTGACTATCGTCTGACAGATCTTCGTAGTCTTATGGGCTATGTTCCTCAGGACCAGTTCCTCTTTGCGACTTTAATCTTAGACAATATACGCTTTGGGAATCCTAATTTAGCACTTTCAGAAGTCGAGGAGGCAACTAAGCTAGCTCAAGTTTACCAAGACATTGTAGCCATGCCTCAGGGCTTTGATACGCTGATTGGTGAAAAGGGAGTCAGTCTTTCTGGAGGTCAAAAGCAGCGTTTGTCCATGAGTCGGGCTATGATTTTAGATCCTGATATCTTGATTTTGGATGATTCTTTGTCAGCTGTGGATGCCAAGACAGAATATGCGATTATTGACAATCTAAAGGAAACGCGCAAGGACAAGACAACCATCATCACAGCCCATCGCCTCAGTGCAGTTGTCCATGCAGATCTGATTTTGGTTCTGCAAAATGGTCAAATTATCGAACGGGGCACGCACGAAGATCTGCTAGCCATGGATGGCTGGTATGCCCAAACCTACCAGTCTCAGCAGTTGGAAATGAAGGGAGAAGAAGATGCAGAATAAGAAAGAACAATGGGCTGTATTGAAGCGCTTGATGTCCTATCTCAAGCCCTATGGACTCCTGACCTTTTTAGCACTCAGTTTTCTCCTAGCGACTACGGTCATTAAAAGCGTCATTCCCCTTGTGGCTTCCCACTTTATCGACCAGTATCTGAGTAATCTCAACCAACTCGCCGTGACCGTTTTGCTGGCCTACTATGGCCTTTACATCCTACAAACTCTAGTTCAATATGTCGGCAATCTTCTCTTTGCGCGGGTGTCCTACAGTATTGTTAGGGATATTCGTCGGGATGCCTTTGCCAATATGGAGAAATTGGGTATGTCTTATTTTGATAAGACACCAGCTGGTTCGATTGTCTCTCGTTTGACAAATGATACCGAGACCATCAGTGATATGTTTTCGGGAATTTTATCCAGCTTTATCTCAGCAGTTTTTATCTTTCTGACAACCCTTTATACCATGTTGGTGTTGGATTTTCGTTTGACTGCTTTAGTCTTGCTCTTTCTCCCCTTGATTTTCCTTTTGGTCAATCTCTATCGGAAAAAATCCGTCAAGATTATCGAAAAAACCAGAAGTCTCTTGTCGGATATCAATAGCAAGCTGGCTGAAAACATCGAGGGAATCAGAATAATCCAGGCCTTTAATCAAGAGAAGCGCCTGCAGGCAGAATTTGATGAGATTAACCAAGAACACTTGGTCTATGCCAACCGTTCTGTAGCCTTGGATGCCCTCTTTTTGCGCCCTGCCATGAGTTTGCTGAAACTCCTAGGATATGCAGTGTTAATGGCTTATTTTGGGTACCGTGGACTTTATCTGGGAATAACAGCAGGGACCATGTATGCCTTTATCCAGTATATCAATCGCCTCTTTGACCCCTGATTGAGGTGACGCAAAACTTTTCAACCCTTCAAACGTCTATGGTTTCTGCAGGCCGTGTTTTTGCCTTAATCGATGAGAGGAACTATGAGCCCCTTCAAGAAAATGGCCAAGCTGAGGTCAAAGAAGGCAATATTCGTTTTGAAAATGTGTGTTTCTCATATGATGGCAAACATCCGATTCTGGATGACATTTCTTTCTCTGTTAATAAGGGTGAAACCATAGCTTTTGTAGGGCATACAGGTTCTGGGAAATCGTCTATTATCAATGTCCTCATGCGCTTTTATGAATTCCAGTCAGGGCGAGTTCTCTTGGACGATGTAGATATCCGGGACTACAGTCAGGAAGAGTTTAGAAAAAACATTGGTCTGGTCTTGCAGGATCCCTTCCTCTATCATGGGACCATTAAGTCCAATATCGCCATGTACCAAGAAATCAGTGATGAGCAGGTCCAGGCTGCTGCAGACTTCGTGGATGCAGATTCCTTTATTCAAGAACTTCCTCAGGGATATGACGCCCCTGTTTCTGAGCGTGGCTCCAGTTTTTCAACAGGTCAGCGTCAGCTTCTTGCCTTTGCCAGAACAGTCGCCAGTCAGCCTAAAATCCTGATTTTGGATGAAGCGACAGCCAATATTGACTCTGAAACAGAAAGTTTGGTTCAAGCTTCTCTGGCTAAGATGAGACAGGGACGGACAACCATTGCCATTGCTCATCGCCTTTCTACCATCCAAGACGCCAACTGTATCTATGTTTTGGACAAGGGGCGCATCATCGAGAGTGGAACCCATGAGGAACTCTTGGTTCTGGGAGGAACCTATCACAAGATGTATAGTTTGCAAGCGGGTGCCATGTCCTAATACTCTTTGAAAATCTATTCAAGCCATGTCAGCTTTATCCGCAATCTCAAAGCTGCACATTGATCAGCCTGCGGCTAGCTCTTTGATTTTTATTGAGTGTAAGAAGGAAATCCTTCAAATTACAGATTTCTTTCACCGCCTTTTCCATTTTGTGGTATAATGAAAAATGTTGACAAATAGTATAATAAAAACAAAGGAGAAACAGCATGCTGAAATGGGAAGACTTGCCCGTGGAAATGAAATCAAGCGAGGTTGAGTCTTACTACCAGCTTGTCTCTAAAAGGAAGGGGCGTTGATTTTTAAGCGTTGTTTGGACTGGGTTTTGGCCTTGGTTGTACTGGTTCTGACCTCTCCCATCTTTCTCATCTTGAGCATTTGGATCAAGTTGGATAGCAAGGGGCCGGTGATTTACAAGCAAGAGCGCGTGACCCAGTACAATCGACCTTTCAAGATTTGGAAGTTCCGTACCATGGTGACGGATGCGGATAAAAAAGGGAGTCTGGTGACTTCTGCTAACGATAACCGCATTACCAAGGTTGGCAATTTTATCCGCCGTGTCCGTTTGGACGAACTGCCTCAGTTGGTCAATGTTCTTAAAGGCGAAATGTCCTTTGTCGGTACACGACCTGAAGTGCCACGCTACACAGAGCAGTATAGCCCTGAAATGATGGCAACCTTGCTTTTGCCAGCAGGGATTACCTCTCCAGCCAGCATCAACTATAAGGATGAGGACACTATCATCAGTCAAATGACGGAGAAAGGTCTGTCGGTTGACCAAGCCTATGTCGAACACGTCCTTCCTGAAAAGATGCGCTATAACCTCACCTATCTCCGAGAGTTTAGTTTCCTTGGAGACATCAAAATCATGTTTCAAACCGTGTTTGAAGTGCTAAAATAAAGTAGTCATGAGAAAATGAGTACAGATAAAAGGAGCAAATCAATGCCAAATTACAATATTCCATTTTCACCACCCGATATTACGGAAGCAGAAATTGCTGAAGTAGCAGACACTCTGCGTTCTGGTTGGATTACAACAGGTCCTAAGACAAAAGAACTGGAGCGTCGCTTGTCCCAATACACACAGACACCTAAGACTGTCTGTCTCAACTCTGCGACAGCCGCTCTGGAGTTAATTTTGCGTGTGCTTGAAGTGGGACCTGGTGATGAAGTCATCGTTCCAGCCATGACTTATACAGCTTCATGTAGTGTTATCACTCACGTAGGAGCAACCCCTGTCATGGTGGATATCCAAGCAGATACGTTTGAGATGGACTATGACCTGCTTGAGCAAGCCATTACTGAAAAGACTAAGGTGATTATTCCGGTTGAGCTTGCGGGGATTGTTTGCGACTATGACCGTTTGTTCCAAGTTGTGGAGAAGAAACGTGATCTCTTTAATGCTTCAAGCAAGTGGCAAAAAGCCTTTAACCGTATCGTGATAGTTTCTGATAGTGCTCATGCTTTGGGATCTACTTATAAAGGACAACCAGCTGGTTCTATCGCTGACTTTACTTCCTTCTCATTCCATGCGGTTAAGAATTTTACAACGGCAGAAGGTGGAAGCGCCACTTGGAAAGCCAATCCAGCGATTGACGACGAAGAGATGTACAAGGAATTCCAAATCCTTTCCCTTCACGGGCAAACAAAAATGCCCTAGCTAAGATGCAGCTGGGCTCATGGGAATACGATATCGTCACACCAGCCTACAAGTGCAATATGACAGATATCATGGCTTCTCTTGGTTTGGTACAATTGGACCGCTATCCAAGTTTGTTGCAACGTCGTAAGGACATTGTGGACCGCTATGATCGTGGTTTTGCAGGCTCTCGCATCCGTCCATTGGCACACAAGACTGAAACTGTCGAATCTTCACGCCACCTATACATCACCCATGTAGATGGAGCGAGCTTAGAAGAACGCAATCTTATCATCCAAGAATTGGCCAAAGCAGGAATTGCAAGTAATGTCCACTACAAACCGCTTCCGCTCTTGACAGCCTATAAGAATCTTGGCTTTGATATGGCGAACTATCCTAAGGCCTATGCCTTCTTTGAAAATGAAATTACGCTTCCTCTTCATACTAAACTAAGCGATGAAGAAGTGGATTATATCATTGAGACTTTCAAAACAGTTTCTGAAAAAGTACTAGCTTCATCAAAAAAATTGTAAAAAAGTCTTGACAAAGGAAAAACAAAGTATTAAAATAAGTTCAATAAATCAGAAAAGTAACTATTTTTGATTTTCAGGGAGCCTGTGGTGATTGTGAACAGGTGGTTGGAAGTAGTGAAAGTGGGCTGATTTTAAAAATGAATTTGAAACAATGAAAATTCGGTGCGCACACCTTACAGTGCAACTTGTTGTTAGACAAGGCAGAGATGTAAAGGGGAATAGTCCCTTTATAATTGAGGTGGCACCGCGTTACCAACGCCCTCACACGGAAGTAGATTCTGTGTGTGGGCTTTTTTCATATCTTGGAACCAATACAGAAAGAGGAAAATTTTATGACAACTAAAGGTTATTTTGGACAATTTGGTGGTAGTTTTGTACCGGAGCCGATTCAGGCTTTGTTGGATGAGTTGGAAGTGACATTTGACAAGTACAAGGATGATCCAGAATTTTTGGCAGAATTTCGCCATTACTTGAAGGACTATTCCGGTCGCGAAACACCGCTCTATTTTGCAGAAAGTTTGACAGAGCACCTAGATGGAGCTAAGATTTATCTCAAGCGTGAAGACCTTAACCACCTTGGTTCTCACAAGCTCAATAACGTTTTAGGACAAATTCTTTTGGCTAAACGCATGGGCAAAAAACGAGTGATTGCTGAAACAGGAGCTGGTCAACACGGTGTTGCGACAGCAGCGGCTGCGGCCAAGTTTGGTATGGCCTGTGATGTCTATATGGGGGCAGAAGATGTGGAGCGTCAACGTCTCAATGTCTTCCGCATGGAGATGATGGGAGCAACTGTTCACGCAGTTGAAACGGGGACACGAACTCTTAAGGATGCGGTTGATGCAGCCTTTGGAGCATGGATGAATGACCTTGAAGCCTTCTATGTTTTGGGATCTGCTGTGGGTCCTCACCCTTATCCAACCATTGTTCATGAGTTCCAAAAGGTCATCAGTGAAGAATCTCGCAGTCAAATCTTGGAAAAAGAAGGCCGTTTACCAGACTACGTTATTGCCTGTGTAGGTGGTGGTTCCAATGCCATCGGTGCTTTTTCACAGTATGTGGCTGATGAAGAAGTCAAATTGGTTGGGGTCGAAGCTGCTGGGCACGGACTTGATACAGACAAGCACGCAGCTACTATGACAAAAGGTAGTATCGGAATTGTCGACGGTATGAAGACCTATGCAGTCTTTAAGGAAGATGGAGAGCTGGCTCCAGTTTACTCTATCTCAGCTGGTTTGGACTATCCAGGGGTTGGCCCAGAACACGCTTACTTTAAAGATTCAGGTCGCGTGGAATATGTCGCTGCGACAGACGAAGAAGCTGTTCAAGCCTTGCTCCTTCTCAGCAAGACAGAAGGAATTATCCCAGCGATTGAAAGTTCGCACGCCATCGCAGAAGCGGTTAAACGTGCACCGAAACTAAGTAAGGATGACATTATCATCATCAATGTCTCTGGTCGTGGAGACAAGGACGTAGCTGCGATTGCAGACTACCTAGAAGCTAAAAAATAATAGATGGAAAAATTACAGTCCTTTCTCTCACAGAGAGCTTGTGGTTGCTGGAAACAAGCAGAGAAAGCTGTAAGGTTGGGTCCATCTGAAACGAGAGAAGAAAACATAATTCTCAAGGGAGTGCCCTTTATCGCACAGCCTGTTACAGGAAATATCTGAGACAGGAATGAGAGATAGGAGAAATCCTATAATTGAGGTGGCACCGCGAATTTCGTCCTCACGCAAGTTATTTTGCGTGGGGATTTTTATATGTCTATTATAGGTTCAGATGTTTAGTTTTAAATTATTGTTCATTATCAAATAGATTGCTACAAAAAATTTGCGAACGAAGTGAGCTTTTAAAAGATATTTCCCGCCATAGTGGTATCCTATAGAAGCAAATATGCTTCTATAGGACGGAATTTTTGAGAGTAAAATAGTTCGGGGAACTATTTTAGCCTGAGCCTAGAAATGAATGAGCGAGGAGCTCAAAAATTAGGTCTTTCATTTCATGGATTTCTAAAATCATCCACTGGATAATTTTACCTCCCGTCCGCACTATTTAAGGGAAATAGAAAAAGATAAAAAATTAAAAATAAGGAACTGAAAGGGAAATTACAATGGAACGAATCATTCATGGAGATGTCTTATCACCAATCTTGGCTTATATGCGCCTAAAGGGGCAACACAAGGTTATTTTAGAGAGTATTCCGAGAGACAAGGAAACCGCTCGTTTTTCTATCTTAGCCTATAATCCAGTTTTTGAGATTAAGTTTGAAAATGGAGTTCTTTATCAAAATGGTCAAGTGATTGATCGGGATCCCTTGGATTTCCTTTATGAAGTGACTCATAAGAACCAGCACCATTCAGACCTACCTTTTGGTGGGGGAGCCATTGGTTTTGTTGGTTACGATATGATTTCGCTTTATGAAGAAATTGGTCAAATTCCTGAAGATACAATTGGAACGCCAGACATGCATTTCTTCGTCTATGAGAGTTACATGGTCTTTGACCACAAGAAGGAAAAAATCCATGTCATCGAGGATGCTCTTTATAGTGAGCGTAGCCAAGAAGACTTGGAAGAAGCCTTGCACCAAGTGCTTGAGGAATTACGCATTCCTGCTCCAAATGAATTTGAAGACTTGGATCTATCTCCACTGGACTTCAAACCGCATATCGCTCCTCAGAAGTTTGAGGAAATGGTGGAAACAGCTCGTGACTTGATTCGTAATGGCGATATGTTCCAATGTGTACTCAGTCAGCGCTTCTCAGCAGAAGTTACTGGAAATCCATTTGACTTCTACAGAAATCTTCGCGTGACCAATCCATCTAATTACCTTTATTTCTATGACTTTTGGTGATTATCAAATCATCGGTGCCAGTCCTGAAAGTTTGGTTTCTGTCAAAAATGGCATCGTAACAACCAATCCGATTGCAGGTACTCGACCAAGAGGAGCTACGGATGAAGAAGACAAGGCTTTGGCGACAGATCTGCTTTCGGATGAGAAGGAAACAGCAGAGCATCGGATGTTAGTAGACTTGGGTCGTAATGATATTGGTCGCATCTCTGAAACGGCCAGTGTCCAAGTCACCAAGTATATGGAAGTGGAGCTTTTCCGTTATGTCATGCATTTGACCAGCGTGGTCAAGGGGCGTTTGCTTCCGGAACTCACTGCCATGGATGCCTTGAAAGCAACACTTCCTGCTGGAACAGTGTCAGGAGCACCTAAGATTCGGGCCATGAGACGCATCTATGAACTGGAAACGGAAAAACGGGGCGTATACGCAGGAGCAATCGGCTACTTGTCTGCGACGGGCGATATGGATTTTGCCATTGCTATCCGAACTATGATTCTCAAAAATCAAACAGCCTATGTGCAGGCTGGGGCAGGGATTGTCTATGACTCTATCGCCCAAAACGAATACCAAGAAACCATTAACAAGGCTAAATCTATGACTAGAATTGGAGAACTAAGACCATGATTTTATTGATTGACAACTATGATTCTTTTACCTATAACTTGGCCCAATACATTGGGAATTTTGCAGAGGTACAGGTCTTGAGAAATGATGATCCCAAGCTGTATGAAGAAGCTGAAAAAGCAGATGGTCTGGTCTTTTCTCCTGGTCCTGGTTGGCCAGTTGATGCTGGAAAGATGGAAGATATGATTCGTGATTTTGCTGGCAAGAAGCCGATTCTTGGGATTTGTTTAGGCCACCAAGCCATTGCAGAAGTCTTTGGTGGTAAGTTAGGTTTGGCTCCAAAAGTCATGCATGGGAAACAGAGCAATATCAGCTTTGAAGCACCATCTGTTTTGTATCAAGGTATCGAGGATGGCCGTGCGGTCATGCGTTACCACAGTATTTTAATTGAAGAAATGCCAGAAAACTTTGAAGTGACAGCTCGTTCGACTGATGACCAAGCCATCATGGGAATTCAACACAAAACACTTCCAATTTATGGCTTCCAGTACCATCCAGAGAGCATTGGAACGCCAGATGGCTTGTCTTCTATTCGGAATTTTATCGAGAAGGTTGTAAAGTGAGGAAACTAGGATGAAAGAGATTATTGAAAAACTAGCAAAATTTGAAAATTTATCAGGTGTGGAAATGACGGATGTCATTGAGCGTATCGTAACTGGGCGTGTAACGGAAGCGCAGATTGCTTCTCTCCTTTTGGCTCTTAAGATGAAAGGGGAAACACCTGAAGAACGCACAGCCATTGCCCAAGTCATGAGAGGGCATGCCCAACATATTCCAACTGAGATTCATGATGCCATGGACAACTGTGGTACAGGTGGGGACAAGTCTTTCAGCTTTAACATTTCCACAACTGCAGCCTTTGTCTTGGCTGGTGGCGGTGTTCACATGGCTAAGCATGGTAACCGCTCGATTTCTTCTAAATCTGGTTCCGCAGATGTCCTCGAAGCCTTGGGCATCAATCTTGACCTCAAACCAGCTGAACTAGGTAAGGTCTTTGATAAAACTGGAATCGTCTTTCTCTTTGCTAAAAATATGCACCCAGCAATGAAATACATCATGCCAGCTCGTTTGGAATTGGGAATTCCAACGATTATGAACTTGACTGGTCCACTGATTCACCCAATGGCTTTGGAAACACAGCTTCTTGGAATTAGTCGTCCAGAACTTCTAGAAAGTACAGCTCAGGTTTTGAAAAATATGGGTCGCAAACGTGCCATCGTGGTTGCTGGACCAGAAGGATTGGATGAAGCTGGTTTGAATGGAACAACCAAGATTGCTCTTCTTGAAAATGGCGAAATCAGCTTGTCAAGCTTTACTCCAGAGGATTTGGGGATGGAAGGCTACGCTATCGAAGATATTCGTGGAGGCAATGCTCAGGAAAATGCAGAAATTTTGCTTAGTGTTCTTAAGAACGAACCAAGTCCATTCTTGGAAACGACAGTCTTGAATGCTGGTCTTGGTTTCTATGCTAATGGTAAGGTAGATAATATCAAGGATGGAGTTGCCTTAGCTCGTCAAGTGATTGCTAGTGGCAAGGCTCTTGAAAAACTCAGACTGTTACAGGAGTACCAAAAATGAGTCAGGAATTTTTAGCACGAATCTTGGAGCAGAAGGCACGTGAGGTTGAGCAGATGGAGCTGGAGGAAATCCAGCCCCTGCGCCAGACCTATCGCTTGGCAGAATTTTTGAAGAATCATCAGGATCGCTTGCAGGTAATCGCTGAAGTCAAGAAAGCTAGCCCTAGTCTGGGAGATATCAATCTAGATGTGGATATTGTGCAACAGGCCCAGACTTATGAAGCGAACGGAGCAGTGATGATTTCTGTTCTGACAGATGAAGTTTTCTTTAAAGGACATTTGGATTATCTACGGGAGATTTCCAGTCAGGTACAGATTCCGACGCTTAACAAGGACTTTATTATCGATGAAAAGCAAATCATCCGTGCTCGCAATGCCGGTGCGACAGTCATCTTGCTCATTGTGGCCACCTTGTCAGAAGAACGTCTCAAGGAACTTTATGACTACGCGACGGAACTTGGTCTGGAAGTTTTAGTGGAGACTCACAATCTAGCTGAACTAGAGGTAGCTCACCGCCTTGGAGCTCAAATTATCGGGGTCAATAACCGCAATTTAACCACATTTGAGGTCGACTTGCAGACCAGTGTAGACTTGTCCCAGCACTTTAAGGAAGGACGCTATTACATTTCTGAATCTGCTATTTTCACAGGGCAGGATGCGGAACGAGTAGCACCATACTTTAATGGAATTTTAGTTGGGACAGCTCTTATGCAGGCAGAAGATGTAGCCCAGAGAATCAAGGAGTTGCAGATTGACAAAGGTTAAGATTTGTGGACTATCGACCGAAGAAGCGGTGGAAACAGCCGTTTCATCAGGAGCAGACTACATCGGTTTTGTCTTTGCACCTAGTAAAAGACAGGTGACCTTGGATCAGGCTGCTGAGCTGGCAAAGCTTATTCCTGCAGATGTCAAAAAGGTTGGTGTATTTGTTTCACCAAGTCGGGCAGAACTGCTAGAAGTCATTGACAAAGTTGGCTTGGCCTTGGTTCAAGTTCACGGTCAAGTGGCGGATGATTTGTTTGAAAATTTGCCTTGTGCCAGTATTCAGGCTGTGCAGGTGGATGGAGAGGGTCATGTGCCCAATTCTCAGGCAGACTATCTACTATTTGATGCCCCTGTGGCTGGGAGTGGCCAGACCTTTGATTGGGGGCAACTGGATACGACAGGACTAACTCAGCCTTTCTTTATCGCAGGTGGGCTTAATGAAGACAATGTAGTAAAAGCAATTCAACACTTTACTCCCTATGCAGTAGATGTATCGAGCGGAGTGGAGACAGATGGACAAAAAGATCATGAAAAGATTAGAAGATTTATAGAGAGGGTAAAGAATGGCATATCAAGAACCAAATAAAGATGGATTTTACGGAAAATTCGGTGGACGTTTCGTCCCAGAAACATTGATGACAGCAGTTTTGGAGTTGGAGAAGGCCTATCGTGAAAGTCAGGCAGACCCAAGTTTCCAAGAGGAATTAAACCAACTCTTGCGCCAGTATGTGGGGCGTGAAACTCCTCTTTACTACGCAAAAAACTTGACCCAGTATATTGGCGGAGCCAAGATTTATCTTAAACGTGAAGACCTTAACCATACAGGGGCCCACAAGATTAACAATGCATTGGGACAAGTTCTTCTGGCTAAACGCATGGGTAAAAAGAAAATTATCGCTGAAACAGGTGCTGGTCAGCACGGTGTGGCAACTGCAACTGCTGCAGCCCTCTTTAACATGGAATGTACGATCTACATGGGTGAGGAAGATGTCAAACGCCAAGCCCTCAATGTCTTCCGTATGGAGCTTTTGGGAGCTAAGGTTGAGGCAGTGACAGACGGTTCGCGCGTGCTCAAGGATGCGGTTAATGCAGCCCTTCGTTCATGGGTGGCAAATATCGATGATACCCACTATATTCTTGGTTCTGCCTTGGGTCCTCATCCATTCCCAGAAATTGTTCGTGATTTCCAAAGTGTCATTGGTCGAGAGGCTAAACAACAGTATCGTGACTTGACAGGCCAAGATCTACCAGATGCTTTAGTAGCCTGTGTTGGTGGTGGGTCGAATGCCATCGGTCTCTTCCATCCCTTTGTAGAAGATGAGTCAGTAGCCATGTATGGGGCTGAAGCAGCTGGACTTGGTGTAGACACAGAGCACCACGCAGCTACCTTGACCAAGGGTCGTCCGGGTGTCCTTCACGGTTCCCTCATGGATGTGCTCCAAGATGCCCATGGTCAAATTCTTGAAGCCTTCTCTATCTCAGCAGGTTTGGACTATCCTGGTATCGGTCCAGAACATTCTCACTACCACGATATCAAACGTGCCAGCTATGTTCCTGTGACTGATGAAGAAGCCTTGGAAGGATTCCAACTCTTGTCTCGTGTGGAAGGGATTATCCCAGCCTTGGAATCTAGCCATGCGATCGCCTTTGCAGTGAAATTGGCCAAAGAACTTGGACCAGACAAATCCATGATTGTCTGTCTATCCGGTCGTGGGGACAAGGATGTGGTTCAAGTTAAAGACCGCTTGGAAGCAGATGCAGCAAAGAAGGGAGAAGCGCATGCCTAAGACTCTAACAGAAAAATTGAATGCTATAAAAGCAGCTGGAAAAGGAATTTTCGTTCCCTATATCATGGCTGGAGACCATGAGAAAGGTTTGGATGGTCTAGCTGAAACAATCCACTTTTTAGAAGATTTGGGTGTCTCTGCCATTGAAGTGGGCATTCCCTTTTCAGACCCTGTTGCAGATGGACCTGTTATCGAAGAAGCTGGCTTGCGCAGTTTAGCCCACGGGACCTCTACCCAGGCTTTGGTTGAAACCTTGAAAACCATTGAAACAGAGATTCCACTGGTCATTATGACCTACTTCAACCCCCTCTTTCAGTACGGTGTTGAGAAGTTTGTCAAAGATTTGGCAGATACAGCGGTTAAGGGCTTGATTATTCCAGACCTGCCTCATGAGCATGCCAACTTTGTAGAACCATTTTTGGCAGACACAGACATCGCCTTGATTCCTCTAGTTAGTTTGACGACAGGAATTGAGCGTCAGAAAGAGTTGATTGAAGGGGCAGAAGGATCGTCTATGCCGTTGCCATCAATGGGGTGACAGGGAAATCTGGCAATTACCGTGCAGATTTGGACAAGCACTTGGCACAATTGCATCAAGTGGCAGATATCCCAGTCTTGACAGGTTTTGGCGTATCTAGCCAAGCTGATGTAGAACGCTTTAATGCGGTATCAGATGGCGTTATCGTTGGTTCGAAAATTGTAAAAGCTCTCCATGAAGGAGAGCCGATTGAGGACTTTATCAAACAAGCAGTAGCTTACCAAAAATAATCATACAAACAGCAAGCAAGAGGAAAGGCACGAAAGGAAGTCTTTCCTTTTTCTTTTGCAGGAGAAAGGCTAGAATTCCCATTGCAGAAGCAAACTGAATCAAGATGAGTAATTCGTTCGCACTAAAGACGAGAGCACAAGAAGCTAGAAAGAGAAAATCCCCTGCACCCATGCGGATATCGATAAAATGAGCCAACATTCCAAGGACAAGGAGGAAGACCATGACTAGATTCCAGCCAGAGGAAGCCATGAGGATTAGGTGGAAAGTCATCCAGACCAGTAAGGGATATTCCTGATGGTGAAAGTCGTAGATGCCCAAGGTCAAACCAGCGGTGATTAGGACGACTTGCCCCAAGGAAAGCAATTCCCAAGACCAAGCCAGAAAGAGGAGTCCTAAGCCCAATTCAAAAAGGGCATACCAGACAGGATATGTAGCCTTGCAGTAGCGACAGCGAAAGCGATTGAAGACCTGTGAGAGAATCGGAATCAAATCTAAGGGACGCAAGCGAGTCTGACAGGAATCGCAGTGACTAGCAGGTTGGATAATGGATTGCTCTGGAAAACGGTCAATGACCAAACCAAGAAAAGAAGCGAGAATGCTCCCGACAAGAAAAAAATAAAAATCAATCATACTTATCTATTCGTAAAAAATGGGAGAAGTAGTATAATGGAGAAACATAGATAAGATGGTGAGGCAAAGATGATAATTCGTTTTGAAGAAAAGATGAGCACAGAAAACGCTCAGCTCGTATGCCAATGGTCCAACTCCCTTGGCAAATCCTTTCAAGAACAATGGATGGGACCAAGGATTCCTTTTCCCTTGACAATTCAAGTTTTGCAAGATTTGGAAGGAATCTTTTCAATCTTTGAAGGACAAGAGTTTGTGGGGCTCATCCAGAAAATCAGGCAAGAAGACAGTAATCTTCATATTGGAAGATTTTTTATCAACCCCCAGAAACAGGGGCAAGGCTTAGGTAGCCAGGCTTTAAGGAAATTTGTTAGTTTGGCCTTTGACAGTGGAGACATAGATAGTATTTCTTTAAATGTCTTCGAAGCAAATCAAGCAGCTCAGCACCTTTATCAAAAAGAAGGATTTGAGATCGTTCAAATAGTTGAAGTACCTGTACGAAAATACATTATGAAAAAGGGGAGATAGAAAGTAAAAATCCTTGAAATCAATCTTGACTGCGATGATGAACCTGAATCAGCCCCTCAAAAGAGACTGTATATGAATGAACGTTACCAGTGTTTAAAAACTAAAGAATATCAGGCACTTTTATCTTCCAATGGTAGACAAATTTTCGCTAAACGTAAGATTGATATGAAATCTGTCTTTGGGCAGATAAAGGTTTGCTTGGTTATAAGAGATGTTATCTGAGAGGTAAGCGCCAAGTGAGAATTGACATGGGATTCGTACTCATGGTCAACAACCTGCTGAAATATAATAAGAGAAAGAGGCGAAATTAAAAAGCTAGAGTTCCGCAATTGGAAATCTCTAGCTTTTTGTTTTCTGAGAATCATCTTGACTCAGACTCTTTTGACTAATGTTACTAAAAGATAAAGTAACTTTTAGCCTTATTTATTGTCGCCACTCAACATGTTTTTAACACCTTCGATAGCACCTTCTACAGCGTCTTTGGCATCTTCAGCAACTTCTTTTACTTTAGAAACAACTTTTTCAGCTGTTCCTTCTTTTTCCATTTTTTCATCACCGATGACTTTCCCAACACCTTCTTTAATAGAACCTTTAGCTTGATTTAATTTTTCTTCTACTGACATGATAATTTCTCCTGTTATATTTATTTTATATTAGTTTACACGAGTTTTTTCGTGTGATACTACACCAGTTGCTGCACCTTTAACAGCTTCTACGCCTTCGCTAACTTTTTCTTGAACAGTTGAGAAACCAGATCCAAGACCAGATTTAGCTTTCGAATTGTTCTGAAGCGAATTCTCCTGTTGATTCAGCAACGTCAGATACGCGATCTTGAAGGCTTACTGAGTCTGCTTCATGTTGTTCTTTAGTTTTGATGTCGACAACGTTTACGTTGATTTCAACAACTTCCAAGTCAGTCATTTTAGCAACTTCTGAAGATACGATTTCTCTGATTTCTGAATATAAAGCTGGAACATTTTTTTGATACTCAGCAATAATGTTTAAGTCAACTGCAACTTGTGTTTTACCAACTTCTACGTTAACACCACTTGTTACGTCATCGCTGTTAACGATTTTTTCTTTAAGATTTGAGAAGAAACCACCGTCGATTCCCAAAAGACCTGAAACGTTTTCTAGTGACAGACCAATGATTTTTTGGATAACTTTATCTTCGTAAGTAAGTTCCCCTTTGATTTCGTGAGCTACAACAGTAGCATCTTTCTTTTCTACATTAGTGTTAATGTTTTTTTCGTTTGACATATGAAACTCCTTTAATTAAATTAGTAATTTTTATTTATCTATATAGTTTTTTTCGATATATAATCCAGCTGCAACTCCCAGTGCTCCTAAAATCAATACAAATATTGTTTTGAAGAAGCCAAAGGAGATAATCAAACAAGCGAGAAATACGCCTATGAGACCTGCGATTATTGGATATCGATATTGTTTAAGCCATTCCATTTTTTACTTCCTTACTTCACACGACTAACAGTCTTTTTGTTTTGAGGTTTTGGTTTAGGCTGGTAGTCTTTTACTAGAACTTCTAGTTTAACCTGACGCTCAATACCAAAAAACTGCTTCAATCCATTAGTTATTTCATTTTGAATTAGTTGGCATCTGTCAGCGATGTTGTCCGAAGGAAGAATTTCACCTTCTACATGAACGAAACATTTATTTTTTCGTAAATTTACATGAACAGTTGGGTTCTTGATCAATCCATGATCACTTACCAAACTTCTAACAAAACCTTCGATTGCAGAATTCTTTAATTTTAATGTATCGTTTTTAGTTTCAAGTTGAATTTCCAAATAACGTTTAGGATAAAACAACACAACTAACATCGATAACAAAACTAAAGTTGATAGAGCCACTATCCCCCAGAATATATATCTAGAGAGATAAAATTCAACGAAATGATTCTGTCTCCAGCTAAATAGCTGAATGCCTAGATCACTAACTTGATGATAATCTATCAAAACAGGAAGGAAAATTGTCAAGATTAAAATACAGAAAATAATGAAAAATATTTTCTTTGTTTTTGACATATACAATCCTTTCGATTTAACATTAAACTATTTTTACCCGTCTAATCTATTTAAAAATAGTTTATTCTACAAGTAATTATTTCACCTGTAAAGAATGATACTACAGTAACAACAATTGCTGCTCCTGCAATAGATGGGATCAAAGCCATTCCAGCGATGGATAGGCCCCAACTACCTAAAAGGGATTGTCCTACAGATGACCCGACTAAACCAGCGAATACATTTGCGACGATTCCTATAGAACTACCTTTTTTAGTGATTCTACCTGCTACAAGTCCAATAAGACCTCCAGCAATGATTGACCACAATATTGCTTACCCTCCTTTTTTATTTTAATATCAAAAAATAAATCAATTCCTTTGATTATTGCTATTATATAATTTTGATATAAAATAATCAATTATTTTGATTATTATGTAATTTTAATATAAAAAAATCAAATTCTTTGATTGTTGCTATTATATAATTTTTAAAATTAAAAATATAATCTTTCGACTTGAATTTGATTCTGTATTTACGCCCTCAATAGACGGTAAAATAAGAAAATTGTTTATATATTGCCTCCGTAGTGTTATTATACGAAATAAAAGATTTTAGGAAAAGTCGTTATATCATGCTATACCTATTCTTTGTGGTATAATTGCAAGAGGTGAAATCCGATAATTTATAAAAAGAGAAAGACATTCATGAGAGAATTATTATCTAAAAAAAGTCATAGGCAATTAGAATTATTAGAATTATTATTTGAACATAAACGTTGGTTTCATCGTTCTGAACTAGCAGAGTTATTAAATTGTACAGAACGTGCAGTCAAAGATGATCTATCCCATGTTAAATCTGCTTTTCCTGACTTGATTTTTCATTCTTCTACTAATGGTATACGCATTATTAATACCGATGATAGTGATATTGAAATGGTTTACCATCATTTCTTTAAGCATTCAACTCATTTTTCGATTTTAGAATTTATCTTTTTTAATGAAGGCTGTCAAGCTGAAAGTATTTGTAAAGAATTCTATATCAGTTCATCTTCGCTCTATCGTATTATTAGCCAAATCAATAAAGTGATTAAAAGGCAATTTCAATTTGAAATCAGTCTGACCCCTGTTCAAATCATTGGAAATGAGAGAGACATTCGTTACTTTTTTGCACAATATTTTTCAGAAAAATATTATTTCCTAGAATGGCCATTTGAAAATTTTTCATCAGAGCCCCTATCTCAATTGTTAGAATTGGTTTATAAGGAAACAAGCTTTCCAATGAATTTGTCAACGCATAGAATGCTAAAGCTGCTCCTGGTTATTAATCTATATCGAATAAAGTTTGGTCATCTTATGGAAATAGAGAAAGATTCTTTTAACGACCAAAGTTTGGATTTTTTAATGCAGTCGGAAGGAATAGAAGGTGTTGCTCAGAGTTTTGAATCAGAATACAATATCTCTTTAGATGAAGAAGTGGTTTGCCAATTATTTGTGTCTTACTTTCAAAAAATGTTTTTCATAGATGAAAGTCTCTTTATGAAATGTGTAAAAAAGGATAGCTATGTTGAAAAATCTTACCATCTATTGAGTGATTTTATTGATCAGATTTCAGTCAAGTATCAGATTGAGATTGAGAATAAGGATAATCTGATTTGGCATCTGCATAATACCGCACATCTGTATCGTCAAGAGTTGTCCACTGAGTTTATTTTATTTGATCAAAAAGGGAATACAATCAGGAATTTTCAAAATATTTTCCCTAAATTTGTTTCAGATGTAAAAAAAGAGCTTTCTCATTATTTAGAGACTCTTGAAGTTTGTTCTAGTTCAATGATGGTAAATCATCTATCTTATACATTCATCACTCATACCAAACATTTGGTGCTTAATCTACTACAAAATCAGCCAAAGCTGAAGGTTCTGGTTATGAGCAATTTTGATCAGTATCATGCAAAATCAGTAGCGGAAACACTTTCTTATTATTGCAGCAACAATTTTGAACTTGAAGTTTGGACTGAATTAGAATTATCAAAGGAATCTTTAGAAGAATCTCCTTATGATATCATCATTTCTAATTTTATTATTCCGCCGATTGAGAATAAGAGACTGATCTATTCAAATAATATAAACACGGTCTCACTCATATCTTTGTTAAATGCCATGATGTTTATTCGATTAGATTAGTGAGTGAAAGAAGACTCCATCCATCTCTAGGGTAGATTTCCTATAGATAGGTGGAGTCTTTTTGAATATTAAAAAAGCTTCATATGATTTATCATGAGAATTGAAAAATACTCATTATAGTCGAGTCATAATAAAGTTAAGATATTGTGGACTTATTTTGAAACAACTCAATTTTATCATTGCAGTAAGTGATTAAATTTTGAGCTTTTTCAAGTGTATAGCCTTTTTCAGATACAGATTTTACTTTCTTCTCATCAAAATAGTAGCCAGTTAGACCAGTGATTTTTTCTGATAAGGTTAGGTAATAGCCTGTCTCTATTCCTTCATCAAGATCTTTTGAAAATGACTTCATCAAGCGTCCGAAGAGAGACTTTTTCGTCTTTTCAACACTGGAATCATTCCCCAAATTGGTTGAAATTAAGCCAGGATGGTAAGAATTGACGGTGATGCTTGAACCTTTTAGAAAGAAGTCTCTTGCCAGATAACGTGTCATCCAAATAGTGTAAAGTTTGGAATTATTGTAGGCTAAACCAGGATTGTAGTTCGTCTTAAATCCAAAGTCTAAATCCTTGACCTTGGCAAAATGATGCATATAGGAAGAAGTATTAATGACACGGCCGTCAGCCGCTTTTTCTAACAAGGGACTTAACTCAGTTGTTAAAATATAAGGAACCAGAACAGATAACATAAAGGTCAACTCGACATTTTCAGCACTCGCTTTTCGTTCTTTTCCGGCTTACAGTCCTGCATTGTTAAACAAGACATCGATACTTTGAAAGTCTCGCTTGATTTCCTCTACAAATCGATAAACATCGTCTAATTTTGAAAAATCTGCAAGGTAGTTAGAAACTCTGCATCTCAAGGAAACTGCCCGAACCTCTTGAAGCGCCAGCTCAAGTTTTTGAGGATTTCGACCATGGAGGATGACATGATGCCCTTCACTGGCCAATTTCTTTGCCAAATGTTTACCGATACCGTCAGTAGCACCTGTAATCAGAATCGTTTTGACCATATTAGTTCTCCAAGAAAGCCAGTAGTTCTGTTGAAAATTCGTCTGCATATTGGAAGATCGAACCGTGACCAGCATTTGGATAGATAATCAGCTTGCTATCTTTTATTTTCTCATGCATATCGTAAGAATTTTCCGTTGGAACCTGCATATCCTTATCCCCGTTGACGATTAAGGTTGGTTGGGTGATAAATTTTAGGTCGTCTTGAGAATCTTTCCCCCAACGTTTAATGGCTTTGAGTTGAGTTAGGAATCCTGATAGGTTCATGTCTTTATCCGCAAATTCCTTTGTTCTCATCCCCATTCGTCCTAGGACTTTCAAAGCTTCAATTTTCCCTTGTTTATCATGATTATAGAAGATATAGCGTTTAGGATCGGTGCGCTCGAGTCCCGCTTTAAACATATAGTTAAAGGTTTTTCCTGTGACCTTATCGACCTCTTTTCCGCCTCGAGGTCCTGTCCCAGCCAAGATTAAACGATTGACTAGAGTAGGATTTATTCTGATGATTTCTTGGGCAATCATACCTCCCATAGAAAGGCCAAGAAGATTGATTTTATCGTAACCAAGCGCTTTTACAAATTCAATTGTCTGCTTAGCCATTCCAGGAATAGTTGGAGCAACTTTGCCCTGACTGGCTCCAACACCAGGAAGATCGACTACAATGACATGGTGTTTTTCAGCAATCAAGTCTAAGAGTTTAGGATCCCAGTTATCGAGAGTTGCTGCCAAATGGACCAGCATCAGAAGAGGTAGTTTTGATTTGCCTTTACTGAGTTCGCGATAAGCGATTTTGTTCCCGTCAACTGTGATGTATTGATTTTTTGTAGTAAGATATGACATTGTGTTTTCCTTTTTATTTCTTAAAGCTGAGGACTGTTTTTCCACGTGAGCGACCATTAGCGACTTTGTCTAAGGCGCTATTTACCTCCTCAAATGGGTAAACTGTATCGATAGAGGGTTTGATTTCTAATTTACTAAAGAGGTGAGCTACCTCTTGTAATTGAGCACCATTGCTTTCTACAAAGATAAAATGGTAGTGGACACTATGTTTTTCCGCCATTTTATCAAATTTGCGACCTGCTAAGCCAAGAATCATCTGTTTCCATTTTGGTAGATTCATGCGTTTGGCAAAGACACCGTTTGGCATGGCACGGAGGGAAACAAGATGACCACCTTTTTTCATGATAGACATTTGTTTCTCAGTTTCAGCTCCACCGAGAGTATCGAGGACATAATCAACCTGGCTAACAGTTTGTGTAATCCTCTGTTTTGTAATCGATAAATCTATCTGCTCCTAGTTTCAGGACACGCTCAGCGCTATCTCCAGAACCGTTGGTGATGACTTTCAAACCTTTGGCCTTGGCAATCGGAATGGCCATTCCACCGACACCTCCAGTACCACCAGAAATAAAGATCGTTTTCCCAGCTTGAGCTCCCATGAGGTCAAGAGCCTGCATAATGGTCAAGGCAGTAAGCGGAACAGCAGCGGGCTTCCTCGTCTGATAGATAGTCTGGAACCTTGGCTAAGGCTTGGCTATCGACAGCTACGTATTCTGCAAAGGCGCCGATATGATCAAGTGGCAGACGGCCAAAGACACGATCTCCTACCTGAAAGTTGTCAACTTTCTTGCCAATGCTTTCAACGATTCCAACCACTTCGTTACCTGCAGTTTGAGGAAGTTTGTAAGGAACAATCATCTTGACTTCACCACGAGAGATCATGTTATCGAGAGGATTAACACCAGCTGCGGTGACTTTCACCAAGACTTGTTTGTCTGCAATACTTGGTTTAGCGATTTCTGTGATGTTCAGTGTGATATTGTTTTTGTTATAAGTAGTGTGTTGTGCGGCTTTCATGTGATTTCTCTTTTCTTTTTTAATACGACTAAATATACTTGTATCTAATACAAGTATATGTTATTTCAGGTAAAACTGACTTGACTTGCTATCAAATCAGTTTCGGACTTGTTTGGCTTGTTTATATAGATTGTCAATGACATCTTCTAAAGTTTGATTTGCTAATTCCTTCTCTAATTGAGATTCGGCACTAGCGAAAAGCGGTGAAACTGCTCCTTGGATATGTTTTCCAACGGGACAATCGGGATTACTATTTTGATGAACAGGGAATAAACTAATGTGATTGATTTCTTGAGTAGCATAGTAGATCTCTAGTAAAGTCATTTTCTTTGGTGATTTACTGAGTTGATAGCCTATTTTTCCTTGTTGGGAATGAATCAAATCTGCGTTTCAATAAGGCAATCACCTTTCGAATGTAACTAGCGTTAGTCCCAACACTAATAGCTAGTGCTTGAGAACTTAATGTATCCTTGCTTTCACTAATCATGGTTAGGATATGCAAAGCAACTGAGAATTTTGTATCCATCTGAACTCCTCTTTTGATAAACCTGTATCAGGTACAAGAACAAGTATATCATAAATAAAAAGAAAAGCAAGACTTTTGTTTTAAATTTTTAAAAATTTTTTGAAGAGTGTCTTAAGATTAAAGATGTATGGAAAGGGTGTTTACAAAATTATATCTTTACTATCCATTGGTTGACCAAAAGTAGAACAGATACACAAAAAAAGCCCTGAAATCAAGGCTTTTTCCTGTTGATTTAGATAAAGTGCATCTCAAGTCCTTTCTATTCTATAAGTCCGATTTATTATAACAGAAAAATGGTAATGAGAGAAAAGGATATGCTTAAATAACTTTCATGTGACGCGAATGAACTGCGCCACAAAAAGTTAGGTTTTTTTCTGTCTAACTTTTGGGGGTGCAGTTCAGAAGGGGTGTTTTTTTCTATCGTTTTTTTAGTGCTAAGACTACACAAAAAAGCCTTGTAAATCAAGGCTTTTTCCTGTTGATTTAGATGCCCCCTACAGGGATTTGGAAAGGACTTTCATATTGAGAGCAATTAAAAATATTGAAATATAAGTGATTTTAGGTATTTTCAATGTCATGATTTAAAAAAATGGGACAAAAGTGAGGGCAAAAAAACCATACAGATTCTAAACTGTATGGTTCTTTTTTTATCTAACCAAGAAAGGTTAAAACTTATTAAAACAAATGCAATCAACTGTTGAAAACTTTTTAGTCCGTGTAATATAAAAACAAGTAAAAAGTTGAACTATAGGGAATATTGTGTCATAATAGGTAATAGATGAATAATTAATAGATTGGAAATAATGCTTTCTTACCTTAACAAGTTGAATTGGTTATACATTTTTTCGTCGCAATTGTGTCTATCTCTCGAGTTTAGCTAGTTTTTATAAGCTCTGGTTTCTAATCAATATAACAAATTTTAGAAGTGCATAAGACAAGATGGTGACATTACTACAGTCATTTCTAGTCACTATATGTTGCTGGCACAGGCTGTTTGTAGTGTTGGCTATTTACTAGTCAGTTTAATCGGAGTGTTTAATTTTTATTGTTGAAAGGTTTTTATATGGCGAAAATTCTATCTTTAGGTCTGACAGGTAAGAAATTACTTGCTCAGGGGTTTCTTGTTTGTTCTGCTAGGTCTCATCTTGATGGTCACGGGGACTTGGTTGCCAGTAAACGGTTATTCGACTGGTTCTGTTTTTTTAGCTTGGATAGCAACGGTCGTAGATTTAGCTATTACGTAGTTTTTCAAAAAAAGCCAGTCAACGGATACCTTGGGAGTTGCACTGGTTAAATTGTTAGTGCTGGGATATTTGCTTGGGTTCCAATCTTGCGACGGATGTGCCGATTTATATTTCTGGCTCTTGTGATTGGAGTTTATCAGATTTTTCATGCTAGTATTAACCTTGTCACCTATGTTCTCTACCGCAAAAACTAATATTCGACCTCGTTTTCGTCTCTTACTAGATGGACTCGTACTAGTTTTTCTTGGTGGGACTAGTCTTTTGTCCTCTACAGGAAATTCTGTCTTTCAACTCTTTGTATTAGGGGCTTATTTTTTCCTTTATGGTGTGTCCAATATCCGTGATGGTTTCTTGTTTGAGGAGGAAATTGGGAAAAACCATCTCAAACGTCGTATTAGAATTAGCTTACCTATTGTCCTAGCCGCTCTCATCCCTGCAAGAACTTTAGCAAAAGTTAACAAATTTATGCTGGAAAATGCTGATGAGGAAGAAGATATCCATCTTGGAATAGTGAAGTCTGGTAAGACAGCGGAGCTTGAAATTTTTGTTCATACAGCTGAGACCTCTCTGTTTTCGGCAATTGGTCATGTGGATATCTGCTATCAAGGCCGTGTTATTTCTTATGGCAACTATGATCCGTCTTCTGAGACCTTATTTGGCATGGTAGGAGATGGTGTCTTATATTTCTGTGATCGTGACAAGTACATTGACCTATGTAAACGTGAGAGTCAAAAAAACGCTTTTTTTGGTTATGGGATAGATTTGACGCCTGAAATGGAAAAAAAGCAGTTCAGAAAAAAAGTTGGCTGAATTGAAACAACTGACGATTCCATGGGAGCCAAGTGCAGATAAAAATCATGACAGGTGATGGTAAGGAAGACTACACCTACGCTTATAAAAATCAGACATGAGACAGATGGGGAACTTTATAAATTTATCAAATCTAAGTTTAAATCCTACTTTGTCTTATCTACAAACTGTGTGCTCTTGGCTGATACCATAGTCGGTCAGGCTGGCACCGATATCCTCTCACCCAAAGGATTTATCGCTCCAGGAACTTACCAAGCCTACCTTAATCGAGAGTTTGAAAAACCAAATAGTATAGTCGTATCTAAACATGTTTATTAAGGAGAATTTATGAACTTAGTAAAAAAATACACCCCGTTAATACTTTTTATAGGGCTGGTTGCTCTTGTAATTCTGAATGCATCGAGCTTTATATCAGGAGCAATCTCTCTCTTTGATGTAATATCAACCTTGATTTATGGTGCTGTTATTGCTTTTGTGCTTAATGTTCCTATGAAAAAAATTGAACAGTACTTAGTTAAATTGAAGGTAAAGGCAGAGTTGCGTCGTCCGATTGCCATGGTACTTGTTTTCCTAGCTCTTATCTTAATCGTGATTGCTCTTTTGGTTTTGGTGCTGCCAACCCTAGCCCAGACTATTAGTCAGCTGGGAACAGTCCTTTCAACAGTCCTTACTCAACTTGGGAAATTGCTAGGCAGCTCGGAATTTGTAACCAAAGACATGTTGTCAACTATCGTATCAGGCATACAGGGACAATCTAGTTCTATTAGCCAAGCTTTGATAGGTTTTTTATCAGGTCTGACTAGTAATATCGGCAATATTTTTTCAAGTTTGATGAATGCCTTTTTGATTATAGTCTTCACCTTTTTATTTTTATCCAGTAAGGAACATTTGGCAGCGATGACGAGTCGACTTCTAAAAGTTTTTCTTCCAGAGAAGGTGGTGATAAAGTTGACTTACATTGGACAAGTAGCACTAGAGACTTATGACCAATTTTTGATGAGTCAGCTGATTGAAGCAGTTATCATAGGAGTTATGATAGCGGTTGGTTACAGCGTGTTTGGGATACCCTATGGAGTAATGACAGGTATCTTTGCAGGAGTGCTATCGTTCATTCCTTATGTAGGGCCTATGATTGCTTGTGTTGTGGGAGCGATTTTTTTATCTTCACAGTGAGTCCTACTCAAGCCTTTACTTTCTCTCTTCTATATCAAGTTATACAGCTGATTGAAGGAAACCTTATTTATCCTAGAGTTGTAGGTCAGTCTATTGGTTTTGCCAGCTATTTTTCACGCTTGCGGCTGCTAGTATTGGAGGCAATCTCTTTCGGACTACTTGGGATGATATTCTTTACACCCGATATTTGCTGTTATCTATCGATTGGTTAAAGGAATTTGTCGTTGCAAAGGAAAAATCAGCTAGATTAAGAAAAAAACTAAATTTAATAAGATATACTGAGAAGAGAGTGAGAGATTCTCTTCTCTTTTATTTTTTTAAATACTTTTCTACAAAAAAAGCTATTAGACGTTAAAAAAAGCCTTGGTTTCAAGGCTTATTTCTGTTGATTTAGATGTGCCCCTGCAGGGCTCGAACCTGCGCCCCATAGCTTAAGAGTCTACTGCTCTACCAACTGAGCTAAGGAGGCAACAGAAAAAAAGCTGAGAATGTAACTTCCCAGCTATTTTAATATGCCCAAAATGGCAGCTAGATTATTTACGAAAGGCATCAAGGATATAGGTGAAACCAACAATTAAAAAAATGCAAAGGCAACGACATAAACGACAAAGACACTTGTAGCTACTGGATTGAACAAAAATCACTAGACCTAGTAAAAAAATGCAAGCAACGCTATCCACATGATATGGTTGCCAATAATAGGGAAAAATCAATCCCAGACGATTGCCTTTAAAGAAAACTATAATGGCTTCTACAATTAACCAAATTCCTAAAATAGTTGGAATGACAACTGGCAGCGTCACAAAGCCATAGGCAACGAGGTAAAGAGCTAAGAGAAGATTAACAATCCCTTGGAAAAGATGAGCTGGTGAGCGAAGCTCTTTTGGTACAGAGAAATAGCCTAAAATAGCTGCTATAGAAGAAACCAGTAAACCAAATGCAATCCACCAGCTGTAAGCAACAAGATTAGCTACTGGGTTTGTAAATAGGAAAAGTCCTAAAAGGACAAAAACAACTCCTGCAAGGAATAGCGATAAACGATTAGAAAATTTCATTTCAATACCCCCTATATAGTATAGTATAGTTTGATAATAAAAATATTATACACCTTTTTAGAGGAAATATCAATAAACAAAATGGAAAATTTGGAAGTTTCAGTCTGATTTATGAAAAGAAAATCAGTTTTTATTATTTTGAAAATAAAAAGAGAAGATAAAATTTGTCTTCTCTACATGAAAATATTGTATGGCATCAAAGCAAAAGTAACTGGCTTTACACTATTTGTATAGATGTAATTTGATTCAAAAAGAAAAGATAGATTTAAAATGTGGGACAAATGATGGGGTAAATCAGTTATAGACAAGCAAAAAAAGCCTTGATTTACAAGGCTTTTTCCTGTTGTATTTAGATGCCCCCTACAGGGATCGAACCTGTGACCCACGGATTAAGAGTCCGCTGCTCTGCCAGCTGAGCTAAGGAGGCAAAGAAAAAAGCTGTATTGGTGCCGAAACTTCACGGTTTGTATTGAACCCGCGCAATTAAGCAGGTGGGCAACTCGCTCTAACTGAAGCTGTTTCCGTGTGAGACGGCCTACATGCTGTTAGAAGACTTTTGTTTCCCTAATAATACAAAAAATAGTCGGTCAACACTTAAGTGTGAAGTCGTACACCACAGCGTTTCTATGTTTATATAATACCACTTTTTCAAAAAAAATCAAGAGGAAAGTGCAATTTTTTGAAAAGGATTTCAGATTTTTCGCAAACGGTCGATAGCTTCCTTTCTTTGAGCCAAAGCCCGTTCATATTTACCAGTATCTTCTGCTTGGAAATAGTGATGATTACGAATTTTTTCTGGTAGATAGTCTTGCTTGACCCAATTTCCAGGATAGTTGTGTGGATAGAGATAGTCTTGGGCATTCCCCAGTTCCTTGCTTCCACTGTAGTGCCCATCACGCAGGTGTCGCGGAATAGGCAAGTGCCCTGATGTTTTGAGGTCGGCAAGAGCCTTATTCATAGCTACATAGGCTGAGTTGGATTTGGAGAAAGGGCCAAATCAATCACGACATTGGCAATGAGAATGCGGGCTTCGGGAAAACCAATCTTTTGTGCAGCATCTAGAGCAGTTACGGTGTGAATCTGAGCCTCAGGATTGGCTAAGCCGATATCTTCATAGGCGATAACAGTCAAGCGACGAGCGAGACTTGGCAAATCACCAGCCTCAATCAAGCGGGCAGCATAGTGAAGACTGGCATCAACATCTGAGCCACGGATAGACTTTTGCAGGGCTGAGAGGACATCGTAGTGGCCATCTCCATCCTTATCCATAGTGATGTAGCTTCGCTGCAGGCTATTTTCCATGATGTCTAGAGTGATATGGCGGATGCCCTTGTCATTTTCGGGAGTAGAAAGAACAGCCAAGTCAAGTGAGTTGAAGGCAGAGCGAAGGTCTCCGTTTGTAGAGGTCGCAATGAAATCCAGCGCCTCCTCATCTAGTTCTACTGGAAAATCAAAACCACGCTCAGGGTTACTTAGAGCTATCTGAAGAGCCTCTTTGACGTCTTGGTTAGACAGAGGTTCCAACTCAAAAATTTGAACACGGCTACGAATGGCAGGAGTGACAGAAAAGAAAGGATTTTCAGTTGTAGCTCCAATCATGATGACCAGTCCGCTTTCCAAGAGAGGTAAGAGGAAGTCTTGCTTGGTTTTGTCAAGACGATGGATTTCGTCTAGTAATAGGACGATGCCACCTGAAAATTTAGCTTCTTCAGCGATTTCTTGCAGTCGCTTTTTACTATCAACTGTCGCATTGAAAGTTCGAAAGGCATACTTAGTAGTCCCAGCGATGGCTGATGCAATGCTGGTCTTGCCGATTCCCGGAGGTCCATATAGAATCATGGAGGACAGGCGGTTGGCTTCCACCATGCGACGGATGATTTTTCCTTGTCCCACCAGATGTTCCTGACCGATGACCTGGTCGATGGTTTTAGGGCGCATGCGAAGCGCGAGATTGTCTGGCATAGCAGTCCTTTCTAACGTGGATTTGAGTAGAATGACTCATCTAATATATCTTACTATGTCCATTCTAGCCTATTAGTTGTGATATTTCAATGGTTTTGTAATATTCAGGGTGTGAGATAGAATCTTTTTGACTATTTAATTTAATGAGGAGAGGTATCAGCATGAGAGAATGGATTTTCCTTAAAGTTCAAATATGATAGTTGAGTCTAAAGAAGTGGAAGTGCTGACTTGAGAAATAATATTGCTAAATGTTATTGCATGAACTATAATGAAAAGAGAGGTGATAAGGAATGGAAATGATGGAATTACCAAGTCAGGAAGTTTTCTTGATAAAGTACATAGTAGATATAAATTTAGATAGCAATATTTGAAAAGGAGAAAATGGAACTAGATGAATACTTCAAATTCAAAGCTACTTGAAAATAAGTCATTTATGGAACTTGACGGACTAGTTGGTTTACCAAATGGAGTGAAACCAGCACCTATGAAATACAATCTTGGAAAAATTAACAAATATTTAAACGAAACAGGAAAAGAATTTAAAGAACTGACTGTTCTGGAACTAAAACAATTTGAGAGAGTTAAATAAAGATGGGACTAGATAAAAGATTTGTGGAGAAAGCCTTTGCCAGTGGCAAAGATAGAGTTAATAGAGCGATTTTTGTAAAACCTGAAGAGCTTATTGAACTATCTGATGAAGATTTAAGTTATTTTGGGGAAGGTATTTTTTATTGCTTACCTCGTAGCAAATTTGTAGAAAGTCATAAAGATGAGATTCGAGAGAAATACAATCTTTCCAACGAAATGCCAAAGATAAACGGCATCTATTTAGGGACTTTTTTAAAAATGAGGTCATGGGATAGAATCAGAAAAACCAAACCAAGCTTAAAAGAAATTATAAACATGGTTGAAAAGTGAAATAGTGGATATCTATTCGAAGGAGTTTTTACTCCATTTAATTTTGGTTAATAATTTCAACTGTTACGATTTTATTCTTGAATAGTCTAATCCATCTATTTCCTGTTTTGATAGATATTCTTCATCATAGACTTCTTTATGATTAAAAAGATAAATCCCTTCAAATGTTTGATTGTCAGTACCAGTAATTTTAACAACCTTATTGTTAAAGTTTTCAAGTTCCATAAATTTTCCTTTTTATATTATTGGAATCCCTTTTGCGTAAGCTTCTTTGGCTTCAGCTAGAGTCATTTCATTAGGGCCGCCATCGATATTAAATGCTCCCGTATTTTGCCAATGACAAACATCGCAAATATCATAAGTTTCTACTAAATTTTCACATACCGGGCAATGCACATGCTCCCAACCATCAATGAAAATTAAATTCTCTTTTTTAGTTTTATTCATGATAAACAACTCCTATTATTTTGTAATACCGTCTTGAATTAGCTCTATTGATGCGATTTCAGATTCATTAAATCCAACAAATGGATATTTATCTGTTCTTATTGTGATTTCATCATAGAGTTCATCCTCCGTATCAAGTTTCCCTGTAAAGCTATTACAGTGACCCTCTAAAATTTGACCATCAACAAAAACAACCCTAATTTCTTTTCCTAAATACTGTTCTAAATTCATTACTGATTTCCTTTCCAATATTATACTTCAAATCAAGTGATATTACTAATGAATAAAGTATGGTAAATGATAAAACAGTTTATCTTACAATGCAAGTTTCTCGTCTGCCGAATGTATTGATTTAGTAGTTTTTGCTAGTCTTTTATAAAAATCGTAATATAATTTTGAGTGATAATCATTTTTTAATGAAGAGAGGAGAAGTAATGTTAAGATTCAATCGCGCCACTTCTAGTGAGCCGAGAAAAGCAGGAACTCTGATAGTTCTTTATATAAGGCTTCCCTTAGAACCACATCTAGGGGCTTTTATGTATAAGAGAATAATAAGTATCACCCCTTTACAATACGTGTAGCACGTGTTATAATAATATTGTCAGGAGGTAAAAGCGCTATGCCTATGACACAAAAAGAGATGGTCAAACTCCTTACGTCTCATGGTTGGATAAAGACTAGAGGCGGTAAAGGCTCCCATATTAAAATGGAGAAGCAAGGGGAAAGACCTATCACAATCCCTCATGGTGAGCTGAATAAGTACACTGAAAGAGGGATAAGAAAGCAAGCTGGGTTGTAAAATTCAGCCCCTGCTTTTTGATATGGAGGTAGTGAGATGTTAGTTACGTATCCAGCTTTATTTTATTATGACGATACAGATGGAGCAGAAGCGACTTATTTTGTCCATTTCCCAGATTTTGAATACTCAGCTACACAAGGTGCGGGGATTTCTGAGGCTTTGGCTATGGGTTCGGAGTGGTTGGGTATAACTGTCGCAGATTTGATAGAGAGTGATGGAGATTTGCCCCAGCCATCAGATATCAATAGCTTGTCTTTAATTGATAATGATCCTTTAAAGATGATGAAGATTTCGTGTCAACCTATGACCTTGATAAATCTTTTATTTCTATGGTATCTGTTGATGTATCAGAGTACTTAGGAAGTCAGGAACCCATTAAAAAGACCTTGACCATACCAAGATGGGCAGATAAGTTGGGACGAGAAATGGGACTTAACTTTTCTCAGACTTTGACAGACGCTATTGCAGATAAGAAAATACAAGCATAAGATTAAGTGTGACATCGTGGGAATGGCCAATAAAAAAGCACATCTAATTGTGCTGGTTACTTGTCTATTGATTTTATAGGTTTCTTAGCCCTTTTGAGGGCTTTTTATATTGATTTTTCAGGAAAAATAAAGAAATCAGACTTTTAAGAAAATCACTAATACCAAGGGTTTAAATGAGGTAATATGGTATAATTAGGACATAAAATAATTTTGTGGTAAGATGGTAGTATCTATTTTAGCATATTTCCGAGCAATCGGGGCGATTAAAGAGTCGCATAGAAAGAGGACAAAATGGCAACATATGGATTTTTAGATGTTTTAGAGGAAGAGTTGGAGAAGAATTTTCCCTTTGACTTTGAGATTAGTTGGGACAAGCGTAACCACGCGGTAGAAGTGAGTTTTCTATTGGAAGCGCAAAATGCTGCAGGTGTGGAGATGGTAGATGAAGACGGAGAGGTTTCGTCAGATGACATTCTCTTTGAGGAAGCAGTGCTTTTTTACAATCCTGCCAAGTCAACAGTAAATGCAGAAGACTATTTGACTGTCATCCCTTACCTGCCTAAAAAAGGATTTTCTCGCGAATTTTTAGCTTATTTTGCTCTATTCCTCAAAGACACTGCTGAGGTTGGACTAGATGCCCTTATGGACTTTTTGGAAGACCCAGAAGCAGAAGAATTTGTCATGGAATGGAACCAAGAAGTCTTTGAAGAAGGAAAAGTAGGCTTGGAAGAGGGAGAGTTTTATCCTTATCCGAGATACTAGGGATTATTGGGAGAGTTTATGAAAAAAATTGTGACGTATTTGATTCAGACAGTGTCTGTTCTTGTGATGATGCTAGCTTTTGCTTGTGGAACCATCGCATTTGCAGAGTTGGGGTATTCCGCAGTTTTAGTTTTTACTTTTGGTTATGCCTTCGCTCTTCTAAGCATGTATGTAATCTTTATTCTTCATGAGCTTGGTCATGCATTTTGTGGTTATCTGACAGGCTATCGTCTGGTGGCTTTTGGATTAGGGAACTTTCTTTTAATCAAAAAGTCAGGAAGGCTTCATCTTAGTCGAACAGCAGTTATAAAAAATGTTGGTGCTCAGTATATTGGTTTAAAAGAGAATGAAAGTGATCAAAGAATCATCTTGATGCTTTCAGGAGGCTTGATAGTTCACCTTTGCTTGATATTATTGGCAACACTTTTTGGTTTTTTGACAACAAACTGGTATTTTGCAGGCACTTGGATTTGTCTAAATTTATCTCTTCTTCTATTCAACGCTCTGCCAGTTGGGATTACCGATGGAGCAAAAATTTGGGAATTGCTACAACACCCTGAAAATACGAAATACGCCTACCTGATGTTGAGGCATTCTGCCCAGACCTTGCTAGCTCCTCAAGAATATGATTTAAAAGACTTTATCATGTCTGTTGATGAGGATGTGAGAGGGAGTTTTGCAGAAAGTGTTCGGACTCTTCAGGGATTGGTATTCATATTGGATGATAATATAGAGCTTGCAAAGCAACAGTTTCAGTCTGTGCTAGAGAAAGCAGATAATCCAATATCTAAAACTAGTTCTCAATTATACCTTCTTCAAGTTGCTCTGATGGAAGGAGATAATGAGAAAGCGGAAGAATATGCAAGTATTCGAAGCGTTAAATCCTTTTTATCTCTAAAAACAGCAGATATGCAGGTCATTCAAGCTTGGTATCAATTTAAGGTAAGGAAAGATGTAGTTCAAACTCACAAGGCTATGAAGATTGCTAGACAGAAAATGAATAGCAGCCGGATGTTACGGGATGAGAAAAGCTATTATCAAAACTGGTTAGCCGAGCTGGAAAAGGAATTAACCGAAGGAGTCTAATATGGAAATAGAGATTTCTGATTTCACAGGCTACAAGATTGCTTTGTTTTGTGGGGATAGGCTCTTGACTATCTTACGCGATGATAAGGCAAGCATTCCCTGGCCCAATATGTGGGAACTGCCCGGTGGTGGACGCGAAGGCGATGAAAATCCTTTTGAGTGCGCAGCGCGTGAAGTTTATGAAGAACTGGGAATTCATCTGACTGAGGATTGTCTGATTTGGGCGAAGGTTTATCCAAGTATGCTTTTTGCGGATAAACAATCCGTTTTTCTAGTTGGGAAGTTGACACAGGATCAGTTTGACAGTATCGTATTTGGAGATGAAGGACAGGGTTATCAGCTGATGAATGTTGAGGAATTTCTTAGTTCCAGTCAAGTTGTACCTCAGTTGCAAGAGAGAGTGAAAGATTATTTAAAAGTAAGTGATTAGAAAGGATGGTTCAGTTAAATTTCTAAACTGAACCCGCCCTAAACACTGTGCCAAAAAGATAAACGTCTCTTAGACACAAGCGTCTTCAGAGAATTTCCTATTTGGCTTTGTGTTTTACGGGCTTGGTATCTTAATGATGGAAACATGGCAAGAGTTAAAAGTTACAGTGAAGCGTGAGGGAGAGGAGCTAGTCTCTAACCTCCTGATTGAGCTGGGAGCGCAAGGTGTTGCGATTGAAGACAGCATGGATTATGTGGAAAATATGGATCGCTTCGGTGAAATTTTCCCAGAGGTCGAGCAGAAAGAAGAAATCGTTGTGACAGCTTACTACCCTGACACGGTGGATGTGACAGTGGTTGAGGCAGACTTACAGGCTCGCTTAGCAGAATTGACAGATTTTATGGATTTGGGAGAGGTCAAAATGGGGACGACTGCCTTGGCTGAGGAAGACTGGGCAGACAACTGGAAGAAATACTATGAACCAGCTCGCATCACTCATGATTTGACCATAGTTCCCTCTTGGACAGACTATGAGGCGACTGCTGGGGAAAAGATTATCAAGCTGGATCCTGGTATGGCCTTCGGAACTGGGACCCATCCAACCACTAAGATGAGCCTTTTTGCCTTGGAGCAGGTCCTTCGTGGTGGCGAAACGGTGCTGGATGTGGGGACTGGTTCAGGTGTCCTTTCTATCGCCAGCTCACTTCTTGGTGCCAAGGAAATTTTCGCTTACGACCTGGATGATGTAGCGGTTCGTGTGGCTCAGGAAAATATTGAGCTCAATCCTGGCATGGAAAACATCCATGTAGCTGCTGGAGATTTGCTTAAGGGTGTTGAGATCGAGGCAGATGTCATCGTGGCTAATATCTTAGCGGATATTCTCATTCATCTGACAGAGGATGCTTATCGCTTGGTCAAGGATGAAGGCTACCTCATCATGAGTGGCATTATCAAGGATAAGTGGGACATGGTGTGCGAGTCGGCTGAGTCAGCGGGATTTTTCCTAGAAACTCACATGATTCAAGGGGAGTGGAATGCCTGTGTCTTTAAGAAGACCAAGGATATTTCAGGTGTGATTGGAGGCTAGCATGCAACAGTATTTTGTCAAGGGCAGTGCAATCTCTCCTGTTACCATTGAGGACAAGGAAACCAGCAAGCATATGTTTCAGGTCATGCGCCTGAAAGAAGAGGATGAGGTGACCTTAGTCTTTGATGATGGCGTCAAGCGCTTGGCGCGCGTGCTGGATGTGGAAAATCGTCAGTTTGAATTGGTTGAAGAACTAGCTGACAATGTGGAACTACCAGTCCAAGTGACCATCGCATCAGGCTTTCCCAAGGGAGACAAGCTGGAGTTTATCACTCAAAAAGTGACGGAACTCGGTGCCAGTCAAATCTGGGCCTTTCCTGCCGATTGGTCGGTTGCCAAGTGGGATGGCAAGAAGTTGGGTAAAAAGATTGAAAAACTAGAAAAAATCGCCCTTGGAGCAGCAGAACAAAGCAAGCGGAATCTGGTTCCAAGTATTCAACTTTTTGAGAAGAAAGCGGACTTTCTAGCCCAACTGGACCAGTTTGACTCTATCATAGTAGCTTATGAAGAATCAGCAAAAGAGGGAGAAGCCGCTGAGCTTATTAAAGCAGTCTCTGGTCTTGCAAAAGGAGCTAAATTGCTCTTTATATTTGGTCCAGAAGGTGGTCTCTCACCTGCAGAAATTGAAAGTTTTGAAGCTAAAGGAGCCGTCTTGGCAGGACTTGGCCCTCGCATCTTGCGAGCGGAAACAGCTCCACTTTACGCCTTATCAGCCCTTAGTGTTTTATTAGAATTAGAGAAATAAGAGGAAGAAAATGGAACAAAAACACCGTTCAGAATTTCCAGAAAAGGAACTCTGGGACTTAACAGCCCTGTACCAAGACCGTGAGGATTTCTTGCGTGCAATCGAAAAGGCTCGCGAAGATATTAACCAATTTAGTCGTGATTACAAGGGCAATTTGCATACTTTTGAAGATTCGAGAAGGCTTTTGCGGAATTGGAGCAAATCTACATCCAGATGAGCCATATTGGCAACTATGGCTTTATGCCTCAGACGACAGACTATAGCAATGAAGAATTTGCTAATATTGCCCAAGCTGGGATGGAATTTGAAACAGATGCCAGCGTAGCTCTGACCTTCTTTGATGACGCTTTGGTGGCTGCAGACGAGGAAGTTTTGGACCGATTGGGTGAGTTGCCACATTTGACGGCAGCCATTCGTCAGGCCAAAATCAAAAAAGCCCACTATCTAGGGGCTGATGTGGAGAAGGCCTTGACCAATCTGGGTGAAGTTTTCTACAGTCCGCAGGATATTTACACTAAGATGCGAGCTGGGGACTTTGAAATGGCCGACTTTGAAGTCAATGGTAAAATCTACAAAAACAGCTTTGTCACCTATGAGAATTTCTACCAAAACCATGAGGACGCTGAGGTTCGTGAGAAATCCTTCCGTTCCTTCTCAGAGGGACTTCGTAAGCACCAAAATACAGCTGCGGCAGCCTATCTAGCCCAAGTCAAGTCTGAAAAACTGTTGGCAGACATGAAGGGCTACGACTCCGTCTTTGATTATCTTCTAGCTGAGCAAGAAGTGGACCGTGCCATGTTTGATCGCCAGATTGACCTCATCATGAAGGATTTTGCGCCAGTTGCCCAGAGATACCTCAAGCATGTTGCCAAGGTCAATGGTCTTGAAAAGATGACCTTTGCAGACTGGAAATTGGACTTGGACAGCGCTCTTAATCCTGAAGTGACTATTGATGACGCCTATGATTTGGTCATGAAGTCGGTAGAACCTTTGGGGCAAGAATATTGTCAGGAAGTTGCTCGCTATCAAGAAGAGCGCTGGGTGGACTTTGCTGCCAACAGTGGCAAGGATTCTGGCGGTTATGCGGCGGATCCATATCGCGTGCACCCTTATGTCCTCATGAGCTGGACAGGTCGTTTGAGTGATGTCTATACTTTGATTCATGAAATCGGGCATTCTGGTCAATTCATTTTCTCAGATAATCATCAGAGTTATTTTAATGCCCACATGTCTACTTACTATGTCGAAGCGCCGTCAACCTTCAATGAATTGCTCCTAAGTGATTACTTGGAACACCAGTCTGACGACCCGCGTCAAAAACGCTTCGCCCTTGCCCACCGCTTGACAGATACCTACTTCCATAACTTTATCACCCACCTCTTGGAAGCAGCCTTCCAGCGTAAGGTGTATACATTGATTGAAGAAGGGGAGACCTTTGGAGCAAGCAAGCTCAACAGCATTATGAAGGAAGTTTTGACAGATTTCTGGGGAGATGCCATTGAAATCGACGACGATGCGGCTTTAACTTGGATGCGCCAAGCTCACTACTATATGGGCTTGTATAGTTACACCTACTCAGCTGGACTAGTCATCTCGACTGCGGGTTACCTACATCTGAAACATTCCGAAACTGGAGCTGAAGACTGGCTCAACCTCCTCAAATCAGGTGGCAGCAAGACACCGCTTGAGTCAGCTATGATTATCGGTGCTGATATTTCAACAGATAAACCACTTCGTGATACTATCCAATTCTTGTCAGACACAGTTGACCAGATTATCGCCTACAGCGCCCAGTTGGGGGAGTAGGGGAATTTAGGATAACGATATGAACAGAATTAAAAAAATGGCTGGAGCAGGATTCACAAAGAATACGTTTTATCAAAAATAGGCCTAGTCTTGTTGGGAATCATTTTATTGATTGCTCTTCCAACTCTCTATCTTGTTTTGAGCGGAGTTGGTATTTGGTATTTTGTAAAGAAAGTACCAGATATTCGAAAAAAAGAAATTTAATGATAGGACTTTTTTTGTTGTTAGTTTTGTTGTAGTTTCTCTTCAAACTCCGACAGTTACAAAGAAAAATTTCATCTTCTCAATCAGAAACTAAGCAAACTGCGGCATCCACTGCTAAAGTAGAGTCAACAACCGATGCTTCATCTAGTACAGAAGAAGCAAAACGAGTTGAAGAAGAGAAAAAAGCTAAAGAAAAAGCAGAAGAAGAGAGAATTGCCAAAGAGAAAGCTGCAAATGAGTTGCAAGAAAAAGGTGAAACCTTAGTCAAACAATTGGAAGAAAGTCAAGATGCAAGTCAAGTGAAGTCTGCTAAAGAAACAGTTAATCAGATTGAAAAATAATGATAAAAAGACAGAATTACTTTGGTAGGATAGATGCAGTTGAATCTTTAATTTCTCAAAAAAAGAAGAAGAGAAAAGAATTGCACGTGAAGTTGAAACTAAAGCCCAACAGCAAGATAGAATTGTCTATGTTGCAAACCATGGAAAATCAAAAGTTTATTGGTATAGTAAGGATAGAATGCCTTCAAAAACTATTAAATCTAATGTTGTCGAGATGACAGAGGCCGATGCAATTGCTGCAGGAAAAACTCTATCTCAAAAAAGAATAAGATAGAAAGTTATCTTGGGCTGGCTTTTTGAACAGTTGCTAGAAATGTAGAGGTATTGACCATGTATCAAGAGTTACTTAGAAAAATAACAGGAGAAAAACCAAGTTATAACCAGGAAGAAATCCAATGGTTGCTTGATCATTTGGGAGATTCTTCTCCCGAAATTCGTGATGACCTTGTTTTTACAAGCTTTGCTAGAGGGATTCAGGAAGAGCTATTTACACAGGAACAATTTCATTTCATTGCTGAAGGGATTTCATCTGATGGAGGGTTAGATAAAGAGATTGGTAAGGTAGGTCTGTCAACACTTGAACGTTCTTTTAGGGCGCTTATTTATGCAAATCTCTTGTCTGCAGATGCCGACCAGCAATCGGTTTTTTATCAGGGATTAAAAGTAGAGATTCGCAATGTCCTTTTAAATCAAGGTTTGTACTATCTTTCGAAAGAAAAGGACACAACGGGTTTTTCAAGTCAGTATGGTTGGGTTCACACTTTTGCACATGGAGCCGATTTACTGACAGAGGTGGTTTGTCATCCAGACTTTCCTAAAAACAGAGTTCATGAAGTATTTGAGATACTTGGCCAACTATTTAAAAGAATTTCAATTCGCTTTACAGATGATGAGGATTGGCGTTTAGCAAGAGTGATCTATGAACCTATTTTACAAGGGAAGTTGGAGCAAGAGCAAGTAACTTCTTGGATAAAAACTGTTGATTTTCCGATAGAAGAAAGGGAAGATTTTTATAAATTTTCCAACTTCAGATCCTGTCTGTTGGAAGTCTATGTCCAACTTGACCAGAGAAATAGTTTACAAGATGACTTGAAAGAAGCTATCCAGTCTTTTCAATAACAAATGAGTTTTTGAAAAATAAAAATTTGGATATTGAAATGGTTTTAGAATTTTTGCGAGGAAATGGTGCTGGTTACGATTGCGAAGTGATTTTTAATGTTGAGGAACAGTATGAAGTTTGTACACGATAGAAGTAGCAACATCCTTTTCAGCCTTCATGATAGCAGGGTGAAAGAAATCAAATATCACAACGAAACTTTGACGTTACAAGTTAATAAAATATATGAATTTGTGGAAGGTGAAAGAAAATCATACCCAGGTGAAATATGTTTTGAAAAATGTGATATCGATTTGTGCGATGTATTGATATTTAACAAAACCTTGGGTGAAGGACATTTCAATGGAAAGTCTATTGGTTTACAACAATTTATGGATGAATATATAGACTCAGAATTTGAAATCATTATTGAAGGCTATTATGGCAACACAACTACATATACAGGATGGTTTCGGGAAGACGGAAAAAGACCAGTGTCGGCAATTATGTATGTTTGGAATAGCGGAGATATGGTGTATAACGTAAAAAAATAAACGATTTAAATCAATAATTTTATAAAGGGGAAAAGCTCATGAACAAATTTGAGAAGAGAAAATTTTTACAAGAATATCAAGTCAAACAAATGGAAGAATTTGAAGAGAACTTACCGATGGAAAAGAAATTATTTTATGAATTATTTGATTATCTAAATGATAAATCAGAAACGGTAGAGTGTAATCACGATTTTTCTTTAACAAATGAGTTTTTGAAAGATAAAAATGCGGATATTGAAAAGGTTATAGAATTTTTGCGAGAAAATGGTGCTGGTTGCGATTGTGAAGTGATTTTTTTAATGTTGAGGAAAAGTTTGAAGAATAAAATGTTTGTATTAGAAATAGACAGCTAAATTTAAAGTTGTAAGGAGAAATAGTGATAGATGCAATCAATACATAATATTTTATGTGAAAAACTAAATCCGAGAAGTGGAGTTATCAAAATAAGTAGTTCTAATGATGAAGATAGAATTTATTTCGATATAAGTTGGGAGGGAGATTTCCATTTTATAGTTACTGGTTGGGTGCATTACGGGTGGTATTATGTACAAAGAGATAAACAATGTATATCGCCATCTTATGTTTATAAAGAACTAGATGATAGAGCGTTATCTGTTATGCAACACATTATAGACGAAATTGAAAATGGGAAATATAACAACAAAAAAACTGAAAAAAGAAAAAATTAAACAGGTTATTGAAGAAAGAAATCTAACCTCTTTTATGAACAATACAAAATGGAAAGAACTAATAGATTCCATCATGGAGAACATGAGAGATATCCCTGATACAATATAAGACGTTTTTTTGATGAAGAAGCTCTAGCGTGTATTGGACGATTGATACTGATGAACATTTTTCATATGAATATGAGAATTGTTGAATGGTTTAAAAATTAGAAGTAAATTTGAGAAAGTTCTTGGTCAAGGACGTTTAATTGAGACAAAGACATGTGTTACTGATAAAAAAATCTGAAATAGAGTGTATGCTTAATAGATTTAGTATTCCTTATGAATATGATGATGTTGAACAATGTTTTACTATTTTTTTGGATATAGATAATGAAAAGTTGAAAATTAGAAGTTAAAGGGGTAATTGTTCCATCTAATAGAATAGTTTGTTGTGATACTCTAAAATATCCGACTATAAATATGAGGTGGGGTTAAGCTATGAATTAGTTTTTAAATATGATTTTTGTATAGCTGTTGGGAAGAATGCGTTGGAATCTTTAATCAAAGATGAGATTTCATTGAGTTCTACCAGCAACCTGGAAAGGAAAAATCATTTGTTGGAAATTGCTCGAAAGTAGTTAAAGCTGTACGCTTCTTTAGTTGTCAAAGCTCCAATCTAGATATAAATTTTCTGAGGGGTCAGGATAAAAAGTGGAAATAGTGCTTGTTAAATTTTAACTAATGAGGAGTACAGATTTTGATAAATGAGATAAAGGCATATTGGGACAAGCAGAAAAAAAGAATATGAGGATAGATATAAAGAGACATTTTTTTAAAGGACTATGAAAGATCAACAGAATACCTTAAAAAAATGGAAAGCTACTTGTTATCCAGACAAAAAAGAATATCCTTCAGATATTGATATAGTATGTACGCTTGCTTCTTTAAAGTTAGAGCTTAGACGCGGTGAGTATATAAGATATTTAAATTCTTTTCTTGATAGATTTGAAAATTTATTTAGATAATGCTCAAAAAGCAAGAGTTTACACCAATATTGCATTTAACCATGATTATACTGTAGAAAGCATTAGAATATTTACTAAAAAGCAAAGGATTTAGATTCTCCTTTTGTTGAAACATATACAGGATTGGGGCTTTATTACTTTTAGTATGTACCAATCTAATGGAGATAAAGAATGGCTTATATTGAGTCAAAAATATTTTTGAAAAAAAGCTAAAAAAATATTGATGATAGTTATGAATATGCCTTCAATCATGCAGTCTCTTTATATGAACTCAAAGAATATGAGAAAGCTAAAGCAAATATTTTTTTAGAATTATTAAAAACAATATCCTGATAGAATGAGTCTATTGCTTAGCATTGCATACCGCGAAGTATATCTTGGTAATAAAGATAAAGCAATATCTTTGTTAGAAAAAAAGTAAAGTCAGGAGAAGATGAAAATCACAATTTGAAAACAGACGATATTTTCTGCGGAGCAAATTTTTGATGCCTATTATGTACTTGAAGAATTCGATGAATTTTTAGATTACTATAGCAATGATGTTATTTGTCAATACTATACAGCTGACTTTGAACACTATTATTATGCTTTTATGGTTAAAGGATGAAAAAGCAAAAATTTTTGTCCTTGAAGAAAAATAGACTCTATTTAATGGATGCTATTAAAGAAGCTATAGTTGATGATGACTATGTGAGTGAGGAAGAGAAGAAGAAATATATTGAGGAATTGGAAAAAAGATAAAAGAGAATATGAAGAAATGATTTCTCGTGTAAAAATCTCTAACTTTCAAACCAAAAAGTGAGGCTTAAGTTGTATCCAGAGTTTTCCTGCTTCATGATAGACTGTGTGAGGCATAAATTTAAATGAAAGGTTGTAAAAAGTTTGAAGTTGGTGCTGCAACAATTATGATAAATGAATAAGTTATAAAAAGTTGCATATGTCTTGGGGAGCTATAGCAGTTTTGATTATCCTAGCAGGCGCTGTGTTTTAAGAAATAGAAAAAGCGACAGATTGATTTACATATTGTATTTCAGGGGATCTGTCGCTTTTTATTGCAAATTATATAAATTTAAAAAATGAGAAATCAAATAGAAGATATGGTCAATGATAACCACAAGGACTTCGTTAAGGCAATTATAAGCGTGGAAAAAGGTATCAGCGATGAAAGGGCTTTGGACAAGCTCTATGACGCTTATATGGACAATGACATCGTTAATTTTATTTGAAAGTGCAAAGAAATATCTCTAAGAACATTTAGGCGAGAGCAAGACCCTAAATATATCCAAATGGAAGGCAGAAATTGGCACATTGAGGAAAGAAAAAGATGGTCTATATCCTCAAATCAAAGATATACGAAAAAGAAGTGGAACAGGCTGAAAGTGTCAGAAGCTGTATAGATAAATTACTGCAAGAAAAAAAGGGCCCCTAACACAGGTAAAGACGCATGAGTTAGGGCTGTAAAAGCTTAGTAAAAACATGATACAATATTCTAAATATTAAGTGAAACAAATTTAGAATTTGTACAAAAGAGGGAGTCATGAGTCAAAAATATTCCATTCAAGATAAAGAAAAAAATAAATGATATTCGATTACTTCAAGTAGAGATTAAAAACTGGAAAATGAAAACAGAAACAGAAGTAGTTAATATTCTAAAGTTATTTGAAAAACACCTAGAGATGAAATGTCATTATACTATTCTTCGTATTTCAAAGATGACAAATTTGTTGAGGAACTTTTACAGATAGCACTTAATTATTCAGATAATGAAAAAAATACTATTGAATATCATATCTATTTTGGGAAATATGATACTAAGATACCAACTTGAAGAAACTACCGAAATTTATAATTTTATTTTATCAAATGCTTATAAAAAAAGGACTTGCAGGTTATGTTTCTATCTATTTACCGCGTTTAAAAAAATTTTGAATATTACCCTGATAAATGGAAATACTTTTATGAGTATGCAAAAAAATGACACCAAAAAATTGCACATCAAAATTTGGTTCATATTATTAATCAAAAATATTCAAAGTGTCCCTGAAGAATACAAAAAAAGAAGTAATTTCTTTTTTTACAAACAAAAGCATGATTTAGCTAATAATGATGGTGGTAAGAATTTTTTTATTTAAATATGATAAAAAAAGATCAAAAACTAAAAATACGATTGACGTAATGTTTGATAGATAAAAAAATAGTTACTTTCAGATATTTACATTTTGAGGAGAAGATTTATTGGGTAGTGGTTACTATGATATTTAAATACAGTTAAGAAAAAGCTAGTAGTAGCGTACCCTATAATGAAGCAGAATAACCAAAAAAAGGCATGCTATAACTATAACGAATGCATAATTTATAGTAAGGATACAACATCTAATATTGCTTGACAATTAGTTATAATAGATATACGATTTAGTCATGAGGTTAGTTCGGGAAGGATATGAGGAGCTGGGCTATTTGAAACATTCTGTAGAAATGATGACGTATTTAATAACGATATAATAATTAAGAGAGCAAAACAAAGTGAGAGTACCAACTTATATTAAAGAAGAAAATTACAATATAATAAATATAGATGATACATTTACAAGTATTAGTATTTGCAACAACTTAGAAAAGTGGAGATACCAACGAACTGTATGAAATTTATTTTTATGGTTCACTTTTTGAAGAATATATGATTTGTGGTATGTATGATGAAAAAAATGAGATTACCGATCCTTGCATGATAGTAGCAAAATGTATACATACTGGAAAAAGAAATTTTTACTCTATGATGAAGCTAAATATGGATACAACCCTATGTTCTGTGATGAGATAAATTTAGAAGATATGAAAAAAACGCTCACTTTCTAAATTAGAAATTCCAAACTCTAAAATTGAAATAGATTTTACCTATAGCATTGATTTTGATGAAGAGAAAGAAGATTTTGAATTTGATGAAGATGACTTTATAGAAACTATTAACGGAGAAAAAATTTCTTTTGAAGAAGTGAAGAGAAATGGATTTGATTATATAAAAAATTACTGCTATAGACGAACTAGATGCCAAAAAGAGTTATCTGTGAGTTAGAACTTGCATAAGTTTATTAATTACGAGAGGTAAAATATGAAACCTCCTATGTTTAACAGAGAAATATTTTGAATATATCAATTAAGAAAATGAAAATATAAAGGAGACAAATGAAATGGGATGAAATACAAAAAGAAATTAAAATACGCAAAGCTTACTATAGAAAAATATTAAAAGTTTAGATGAAAACTCTTATTTTGATGTTGTTGAGCCAATGTGGGAAACAATTAATATTTATGATGGATATGATGAGTATATTCAATCAGCGCAGACTTTCACTTTAGAGCAAAGATATTTATTAGCCATTACTTGGTATTTTGCAGAAGTAAGTAATGGAGGTCATCACCAGTTTTTAGATAATTCTACAGGGATAGTTTGGGAAGATGCAATAAAAGGTTTCAAACATTTTGGGATGAACGAATATGCAGGTAATTTTCAAAAAGTTGTAGACTATTGTGGTGGGACAATATCTTTTTGGTAGAGAAGAAAGATACCATATGCTAGAAATATTGGAAGAAAAAAATACGGAGAGGAATTTTTTAAGATTTTAGATGAAGCCGATGATTTCGTTTATGATTATGAAGGTGAAGAAAACGAACTAAACTACATCAAATCTCACCCTGAAAAGTTTGTATTTGAAGGGGAATACGAGAGCTTTTACAATCGGCGTTAAAAAAGAAAAAGTAATGCTATTTTTGAGCGAGTGATTGGCGAGTTATTAGGCTTGAAAATATGGTATATTCCTGATGAAATTAAAATTTGGGACAGACGATTTGGCAGTTTATTTGAAACAAAATAATGGAATGAATGAAGTAGTATTTGAAAGAAAGATGAAAGAGTTATTTGAAATCAAGAAAACGTTTATGGAAATATAGAAACTTAATACAAAATTTGAAGTTTATGCGATCTACATGCATAGTGAAAAGGTAAAGTAGCAAACTGAGAAACAGGAGAAACTAAGTATGAGTTATGATTTAATGGTTTTTGAAAAAACAAAAGCACCTAATACAAAAAAACAATTTATGGTTTGGTATGATAAGCAAACAGAATGGGAAGAAGAACATGATTATGAAACGATAGGGGTATCTTCTTCTGATTTGCAAATTGGTTTATGGAAATGAAAGAAAATTTTCCACCTATGAATGGAGAATATGCACCTAATTTTGATAATCTTGATGATGATGAAGCTGAAAAATTGGAAATGCGTATGGCTGATTACTGTATAGGATATGATGTAATTTATGTAGCTTTTCCTTGGTCTGTAGCAGACGAAGCGTATGAAGTTATGCGAGATTTAGCTAAAAAACATAATGTGGGATTTTTTGATGTGAGTGGAGAAAAAGGAGATATTATATTACCGGATGGCACTAGGATAGAGTAGTTATGTTAATAAGCATTTCTTATTTAATTTCCTGAATGATAAATCGGAAACCACAGAGTGCAAGCATGATTTTTCTTAATTGGCTTGAACTGATGCGTTAGTAAATAGAGAGTATAGGATCAAAGTTGAGCTTGAGTGGGGGTATTAAAATTGAAAAAATGCAAACAAATGACATGGCAATATGAAATTACAGGCCTGGAAGGGAATGCAATTCTGTTTGATACAAATATTTTTGAATATGACTGGCATGAAACAGGGGAATACGTATCAGTAACGGATCCACTATATCATCAGAGTTTTAGGTTTCCTATTTATGTTGTGTATATTAATGATGAACTTCATAAATTTGTTGCTGGTGAATTTAGTAATAATGTATGGGGATTTTATTTACCTAAGTACTAAAGTGATAATTCCAGTTGATTGGTAGATGGAAACAAATTTGAATTTGTGAGGGGATATGATGATGGAAACTATAAATGAGAAGCTACTTTCCTTGGTAGAGGGTAGGGAAACCCCTGAAAGCTATCAAAATTGGTGGCTAAAACACGAACATGAATTAGAGAGGGTTTTAAATAGGGGAGAATTTTTAAGACTTAAGCCAAAAGACCATGATTTCCTCTGGGTGCCGATTTTAACAAGCCAAAAAGGAGCCATAGCCATACTGGAGAGGAAAGGGCTACCTTTTTCTAAAAGCAATCTGTATCAAGAGAAATATTTAGAGGAGCTGGATGTCTATTGTAAGGATAAGAAAAAAAGAGAGCAAGAAAAGAAAAAGAAGGTTAAAGAAGAGCAACCAAATTTGTTTGAGCATTATCCAAAGTTTACAAATGCTTTAGTGAAATCTCTTGATGAAAATGACGTTATAAAAACAAGGTGCTACACAAGAGGAAATTCGGAAAGCAGAAGAAAAAAATTAAGTTTTGCCTTTTCCTGAACAAGTACAAAGGTTTTTTTCTTAATCACAAGCGGCATTGATCTTTCAACTGGCATAAAAGTTGTGCTAAACGAAATATTTTCAATGGAAATAAAATGAGAAGCAATATTTGGTTCTTGGAGAGTTTTGGAAAGAGGCAGACGGAGATCAGCTATTGCTTTGTCATGATGAAGAAACAATTTGGTACTATGCCCATGAACAGAATAAAAGTAAAGAAGCTTTGCAATGATATGAATGAATTTCTTGAGAAGAAATTATCTAGGTATCTGAGCAGGTAAAGACAAATATGGAGAAATTTATGGAAATCGTAAGAGCAGAGTCTAAAGCTAAACCAGTTAAAATTATTGATGTAGACTTTGATACACTCATTGATATTAACAAGGACCATAGGTTTTATGATCAAGAGGAAAAGGCTATTTTGCATTATTGGTCTGATGGAAAAACAGTGTACTGGAGGCATAGACTTGTCTCTAAAGATGTAGAACATTTTCAAGTGTTTAATGGCACATTTGCAAAAGATAGTAAATCTTGTTATCTATATGATACCAAACTACGCGGTGCTAACAATGAGACATTTAAAGCCTTGAACTATAGCTATGCTTTTGATGGAAAGACTGTATGGACTATATCTGGCCGTTTTGAACCAGCAGATCCTAAAACTTTTGATGTGTGCGACGATGGTTTTTGGCTGTCTGAAATTAAAATTACATTGACTGATGGCAAGGAATATACTGAAATTCTTCATATTCCTTATGGCTTTGCGAAAGACAGCAAGCAGGTTTATTACGAAAACTATGAAGGTAAGATTAAAATTTTAAAGAAAGCTGATCCTGAAAGTTTTGTGTCTAATAAGGATGGATATTTTGGTTGGGACAAAAGCAATGTCTATTATGGGAAAAAAATCTTTGTCTGGGGGCTTCGCCAGAGAACTGGCGGGTCATTGATGATAAGAGAAAGATTTCAACTGATGGAAAGCATTTTTTTATAGATTGAATAAAAAGATTTCTGAGGAAGAGGCCTATGAGTGGATAAATAATCCACGTTTGTGAAATCATGATTTGCAAAGGATATATTTTGTATGGAAAATTTAGATATTTTTTTGAGGTGGCATGTAAATATTTTTTTCAAAAGATTAGTGAATTTAAGGAAATTTTGTCAAACAAAGTTAGAGCATTAGAAAATATAGACTGGATATATGATAAGGGAACTACAAAAGTCTGCCGAGCCAGTCAACGACAATCTGAAAAATCTAACCCACAGTGGGGGCGGAAGTACAGAACAGTACAGTAAAATATGGAGGAAAAATAAATGGGATTGATTGCAAATTATCAGTCAACTACTGATCTTGAATTAGAAAAATTTATGTGCCTTGATGATGTGGAAGAAGCACAGGATAATGAGAACTTAGAAATATGTGATATAGATAAAATGTGGGACGCACTTCATTTTTTGTTGACAGGAAAATCTGCCGGCGAACCGATTAAAGATAATTTAATCAGCGAAGCGATTGTAGGCCAGTTCAATATTTCTGGGGAAGAAATTGAAGAATTTATATCTGGAACGAAAACTGATAGAGTGAAAGAAATTGCAAAGGCATTGCAAGAGCTTGATTTTGAAACATATATTGATAAATTTGATATGAATGCGTTTCACCAAAACGATATTTACCCTAATATTTGGGAATACGAAGATGAAGCAGATGAAATTAAAGATGATTTAAGAACCTCATTTGAAAGTTTGAAAAAATTTTATGAGAAAATGGCGGCACAAGAGAGCGCCGTTTTAGTGTCAATCTATTAACTGTTCAACTTTAGAAAAATTTGTATAGGGAGGGAGTTGCAATGTTTGAAAACAGCAAAGACAGGTAATGTAAATGTAAGAATCCATGAGCATATCAAACAACAAGCGGAACAAATTTTATAGACTATAGGCATTTCTCGTGCGGCCGCTATTGATATGTTTTATAGACAAATTATTTTAAATAATGGTATTCCGTTTCCCTTAACAATACCTAAAGAGTTACCGATACATGAGAATATGGATGAAAGTACATATAATGCTTTAATGGAAACAGGGTACTCCCAGGCACTACGAGGGGAAACGTATTCTGTTGCAGAAGTATTTGAAGAGCTAGAACGAGGACTATAATGGAAATGTATAGAAGTGGTTATCATCGGTGTAGCTTATGTAAGAATGGATCAGCTGAAATAGTTAGAAAAATAGAACTTGATAATTAGTTGTGGTAGATATACGATTTAGTCATAAGGTTAGTTCAGGAAACATATGAGATTTTGGGTATCTGAGACATTCTGTAGAAATGCTGACGTATTTAATAACGATATAATAATTAAGAGAGCGAACAAAATGAGAGTACCGACTTATATTGAAAGAAGAAAAATTACAATATAATAAATATAGATGATACATTTACAAAGAATTAGTATTTGCAACAACTTAGAAAGTCGAAATACCAACGAACTGTATGAAATTTATTTTTTTATGGTTCACTTTTTGAAGAACATATGATTTGTGGTATGTATGATGAAAAAAATGAGATTACCGATCCTTGTATGATAGTAGCAAAAATGTATACATACAGGAAAAGAAATTTTACTCTATGATGAAGCTAAATATGGATACAACCCTATGTTCTGTGATGAGATACATTTAGAAGATATCAAAAAACGTCGACTTTCTAAATTAGAAATTCCAAAGTCTAAAATTGAAATAGATTTTACCTATAGCATTGATTTTGATGAAGAGAAAGAAGATTTTGAATTTGATGAAGATGACTTTACAGAAACTATTAACGGAGAAAAAAATTTCTTTTGAAGAAGTGAAGAGAAATGGATTTGATTATATAAAAATTACTGCTATAGACGAACTAGATACCAAAAAGAGTTATATGTGAGTTAGAACTTGCATAAGTTTATTAATTACGAGAGGTAAAAGTATGAAACCTCCTATTTTAACAAGAAGATTTTTGAATATATCAATTAAGAAAATGAAAATATAGAGGAGATAAGTGAAATGGGTGAAACAGAAAAAGAAATTAACATACGCAAAGATTACCATAGAAAATATTAAAAGTTTAGATGAAAACTCTTATTATGATGTTGTTGATCCAATGTGGGAAACAATTAATATTTATGAAGGATATGATGAGTATATTCAATCAGCGCAGACTTTCACTTTAGAGCAAAGATATTTATTAGCTATTACTTGGTATTTTTGTAGAAGTAAATAATGGAGGTCATCATCAGTTTTTATATAATCCTACAGGGATAGTTTGGGAAGATGCAATAAAAGGTTTCAAACATTTTGGAATGGACGAATATGCAGGTAATTTTCAAAAAGTTGTAAACTATTGTGGTGGGACAATATCTTTTGGTAGAGAAGAAAGATACTATATGCTAGAAATGTTGGAAGAAAAATACGGAGAAGAATTTTTTAAGATATTAGATGAAGCCGATGATTTCATTTATGATTATGAAGGTGAAGAAAACGAACTAAACTACATCAAATCTCACCCTGAAAAGTTTGTATTTGAAGGAGAGTACGAGAGCTTTTACAATCGGGGCTAAAAAAGAAAAAGTAATATTCTGAAAAGTTGAGAGAATGGCGCTTGAATGAAGAATCTTAGCGTGTGAAAAAAAGAAATAATGAGAGACATGCTTGATGGAGGAAGTGGATAAACGATATGGATGGAATATTTGAATGGTTAAAGAGCATATTACCAGTATGTCTTGATAGCAGGTGGATTACTATTTTTAATCGGTGCTATACGAGATTGGAAATGGGTGTATCAAGCTACAGTCGGAGATAAGGTGCGACACGCATTTATTTTTGAAGTGTGGGGTGAGAAAGGATATAGAGTTATTATAGGTATATGTGGACTATTACTTGTAATTTGTGGTGTTGTATTTTTAATGTTTGATAAACGATAATAAGTGGAGGTAATGTAAACATGAAATGGAATTTAGAAAAATCGTAAAAGAATTTTTTTGCGTATATAGAAAAAGCTTACAGATGAAGATAAATATACGGAATGTATCACAGCGTTGGAAAACATTCCCTATGGAAGAACGGGATTATGAAGTATGGTATCAGCTTGCTCGTGCCTATCAAAACTTTGCGATTGTCGGCAATGATGATAAAGGAACACCTAGTTTTTATTGGCGATAAATTTTTATTAAAAATCTATAGATATTTTTGAATTCAGTTAGAGAAGAGGGGAAAGATAAGGCTGAATGGAACATGCGTATGGCGTATGCCTATCAATATTTGACTCATGAGGAAGAAAGAGCTATTCCTTATGCATTGCGTTGGGCGGAGTTAGCTCCTGAGGAAGAGAATGCATTGGAAGTAGTAAAAGAGTGTAAAGAAGAAATTGAAAAAAGAGCAAATGTGGCTACTGAGAAAGTAATCGATCAAGAAACAGCTGAAATTGATGAAGAGTGGGGCGTTTATCTATGCAACGCATTTGCTTACGACTTGCCGGCTGTGATTCGAACCAATTTAGCTCTTAGGGATTTTGAATATACTGCAAACTACCCCAAAAGATTACATTTACAAATACTATATAAGAATGCTGATGACAACGGTTTTCCTACAAGAGAAGAAGGGGAATATGTATATTCTATAGAAGACGCTGTAGAAGAGATTGTTGAACAACATGGAGACATGTTAGCAGGCGTTGTGAAATGCGATGAGCGGGTACGTATTTTTGCCTATACTAAGAATGAGTTGGGGTACTACGATGAAATTTCTGCGGTGATGTCAAAAACTTCCCTGACTATGCCTATACATTGGCAGTAGTAGATGATCCTGACTGGGAACTGTATTTTCATGCACTGTATCCTGATAAATATGAACATCAAAGCATTATGAATATGAGGCTTATTGAGAATATTAAAAGTGATGGTGATAGTATGGTGCCGAGAGTACTCGAACATTGCCTACTCTTTAAAACAGAAGAAAATGGGGAAGCCTTTTTAGCCAAAGTAATGGAAGACACTTTTATAAAACTTTCATCAGAAAATCAGACCGATAATGAGGATATAGATAAGGAATATCCATATGTACTTGTCATTGGTAGGGAAGATGCTTTTGAAAATATCGATGAAATTGTCTGGTATCTTATGGATTTGGCAGAAGAGTTTGACGGGGAATATAGTGGCTGGGGATGCCATATTGTAAAGTAGCGTGCAATAGCACTTTAAAGAGATGAAGCGAGATGAAAACTTCCCTTAAAAATATAGATTTCAACAAGCTCTTTATAAAATAGGGTTGATGAAACAATTTTAATAGAAAATAACGATGTTAGGTTGTCTCACTGTATTTTACAACTCAGGCGTAAATGATTCAGTGTAAAAAAACAATTAAAACTACCCAATTATTGTGATATGACGGCAGTGATATTTTTATGTTTTAAAAGGAGAAAAAATATGAGTTTTTTTATAAAAAAAGTTATTAACGGATTATTTAATGATTCAAAGGAAAAATGAAGAGTATTCTAAGATTAAAGAAGCACCTCTTGCTTATCGGGAAGAATTTTCACTTATGTTAGCTTTAGTGCCTAATAATTACTCACTTACAGAAGATATTTTTGAAAAATATTAAAGCTATAGATGGTATTGAAAATTAAAGAAAAAAAGTCTTCCAAGTGAAGATTTCCCTGGACAGATTGTTCTATCATATAAAGGAACTGCTTTTGATGTAAGATTCTATCTTGGAGATTTTTAATGCAGAAGGAAATGCATCAATCGGAATTACAATATTTTACAGAAGAAGAAAAAGAACATATTTTAAATTCAAAGAATGCCTTAATTGTTTATATGAAATTTGAAGGAGATGCTAAAAATATGTTACCATTTACAGCTTAAACTTGTATATGCTATAGTTCCTGAAATGGTTGCTCTTTTGTGATGAAAGTGCTGAAAAGAATGCTAAATAAAAAAATGGGTTGAATTAGCAGCGAAATCAAATGTACTTCCTTCTCCATCAAGCCTATATACTGTTCAAGCTGTTTGTGATGAGAATGAAGTTTGGTTACATACTCATGGATTATGTAGATGTAATCTTCACGAAATAGAGATTTTGGATTCAAATAAGAAAGATTATGAATCACATTATAGCTTACTTTCTAATTACGCTTCTATAATGATAGATGGAAATTATTCTAATGAATATGAAGAAGAGATACATTTAGGAATGTTTTATGATGGAGAGCCAATAGTTGCTACATCTAAAAAAATGGATTGATGCTTTGAAATATTATCCTAATGTTAATATTGGAGGGATTGAAGACAGAAAAAGAATCGCATAATTCTAAAACAAATATAATTTTCCTATATGAAAGCGAAGAGGATTGTAATAATAACATTGTAAGTTTACCTTCAAAAATTTACAGAAAAAGTTTGATAATAACCCATTAATGTTCTTAAGTACTGAAGAAACTGCTAGAATGAGTGATTTAGCTAGAGAAAGATTTTCTTATGTTGAAAGAATGCTTAAGAAAAAAACAAGAAGGTAATGAAGATATTACTATTATTATTAAATTAGGACTTGAAACAATAGATGAAGAAGGTAATTTGGATAGTACAAATCTTGAACATATTTGGTTTGAAGCTATTTCTATGGAAGGAGATAGTTTCAAAGGCAGTATTGACTCAAGAACCATATCATATTCCAGATTTACATGAAGGTGATGAGGGGACATATTCTATAAAATTATGTAAGTGATTGGGTGATTTATACTGAAGAGAGTGTAATAACACCAGAGACTGTATACTTGTTAGATTTATAAGAAAAATAAAATAGAGCGTATGATAAAAAGTCTGTTAAATCTGCAATAGCATATATGTCAAATACAAAGTATGAGTTACTATATGATGGAGAAAAAAGGAAATGATGTTGTTAGATGTTATTGACAACAAAGATTTTTTTATCTGGCTTATTCAATTTAATGTATCACGAATTACCTGCACCAAAACCAAAGAATAAGAAATAATCACATTAGAAGTTGTAGGAGGAAAGAATGAGAATTGGAGTTATTCAAGCAAGTTCGCAAGCGACTAAAAATCAAATAATCTATGATACTGTATTAAAGTATGCTCCAAAGAAATCTGAGGTTATAAATTTTGGCTGTACGATGGAAGAAAATGAAAAATACTCGTATATAGAAATTTCTATTCTTATAGGTATCTTGTTGGCAAGTAGGACAGTTGATTTCGTTGTTACGGGCTGTTCTTCCGGACAAGGAATGATGCTTGCTTGTAATAGTATGCCTGATGTCATTTGCGGGTATGCACCTACACCGAATGATGCCTATTTATTTGCTCAGATTAATAATGGAAATGCGATATCATTACCATTAGGTGAAAATTATACATGGTCAGGTACTGAAAATCTTGAAAGAACAATAGAAGCTCTTTTCTCGGAGCCATTTGGGACAAGGATACCCCAAGAGTGAGGCAGAGAGAAAGGTAAGAGATGCCGAGAAACTTAAAGAAATAAGAAGAATCGGGCAGGTTCAGTTTGAAAGAATTCGTAAATGTACTAGATATATCACTGCTTGAATCAATCAAGAGGAAACAGGATGTAATTCAGTATGTAAAGGCGAATGGAGAGAAAGAAATAGCCGATTTACTGAAATAAGCAAATTACAGTTTTTCGAGGAAATACCTTTTAACGATAACTTTGTACTATTCTTAAAAAGTATGTGGATATGTTTACACCTAAAGACAAGACTAACTTACATACATAGTGTTCACTCGTTTCATGTGGAGTGTGTGGTATTGATGTCAAAAGTTGCCCCTACGGAGTAGATAAAATGTAGAAAACAAAGGCTTATTCATAGACTAGTATAATATTACAACAGAAAAGTGAGAGGGTTATAATGATAAAAAAATAATATTGAAGTCGATGTAAAAATAAAGTGTATTGAGACCGGTATGACTCAAGCACAACTTGGAGAAAGCATTGGATCTACAGGGAAGTATGTGAATCGGATCATAAAAAAATCGGATTCTGTAATGAACAAGACCTTCATTTCTATGTTGGAGGCCTTAGGCTACGATATAGAGATAACATATGTAAAAAGAAATGAAAAATAGAATGTTATGTGTAAGAGAGGATTCCCACTTATGAACAAAGAAATAACGATTAAAGAATTTAATTTACTAACAGAAGATGAGAAAAATATGCTAATCAAGGCGCTTCATGAAGCAAGAGAGCCTGATAAAATTATTGAACTGTTGAGTGCTGTTCCTTTAGAAAGCCTAAGCAACCTATTTCTTAGTCTGCTTGCTGCTTCTTATAACAATGTAGAATCCTATGATAAGGCAATGGAAGTCATGGAGTTTATACCGGAGCAAGAAAGAGATGCAAAGTGGTATTACCGATATGGTTATTCACTCCTTTACAAAGATTTTCTAATAGCTAGTGACCAAGTGGAAGAGGTACTTGCTATGTTTGATAAAGCCTGTGAAAAAAGTATGGATGATGAAGTAAAGAATTGGTGTGCAGAACAAATCTTTTACAATCCGAAGCTTGGAGAAACCGTACAGTCAAAAGAAGCATCATTTCCGCATATATATGATTACTATATACATTCTGACTATGCTAACGAAGAAGGTTCTGCATCGGAAGAGGAAGCTGTAGGCTCATTTTGTGGAAGTGTTTTACTTTCAGAAGATTTATGGGATAAAGAAAAATTAATCAGCGATTTAAAAGCGGATTGGGAAATTGAACTATCAAAAGAAGATACGGAAGATGAAGATACAATCGTTACCGATCTTGATAAATGTAGAATTGTAATCAGTAGATTCCCTGCACCTGTACCAAATGAAGAAGCTGAAATAAACGCAGAAAATAATTGGATGTGGGAAGAGGCTGTAGAGGTTACAAAGACTCATAAGGCTCACATAGTTGTAGCTATTTTGGGGGATGAAGAAGATTTAATATCAAGGGGCTTACTTTATACAAAAATTATGGCTACTTGCTGCAAGCAAGAAAACGCCATTGGCGTATTCACATGTGGTGTAGTATTTGAGCCTAGTTATTATATGAAATCTGCTAGGATGATTAGAGATGGGGAGCTTCCAATTTTTACCTGGGTATGGTTCGGCTTATATAGGACTAAAAATGGACTATCTACCTACACTTACGGAATGAAAGCTTTTGGAAAATTAGAGCTTGAAATCTTAGATGCCGATGAAGAAACAGGAAAATTGCTATCGTTTATATCTGCGATTTCATCATATGTATTGCAAGATGATGTGGAATTTAAGGATGGAGAAACAATAGGACTTTCTGAAGAGGATATCCATCAAATCACATGGAGTAAAGGCGTTGCTCTACCTGATCAGGACACACTAAAGATTTCTTATGAAAAGAAGAAAAAGAAATCTTGGTGGAAGAGATAAGGAGAAAATTTATGGATAATACATTTATAAGATTAAAATCTTTTTAGAAGATACGAACAATTTTGAAGAACTTTTTAGAATCCGATACTCTTATATGGGTCGATCATAGAGAATATGATGAACATATCATCTCTTATGTGAATGAAAAACTAGAAGATAAGATAGAAATAGTATTAAAAGATAATGGGAAACCTTATGGAGAAGATATTTATTTAAAACATAAAGATAAGTCATTTATGATACCCTATAAGGAAAAATGGATAGAGATACAACTATTAAATCTATAAATGAGTTTATTCAACCCAAGTATGAAATTCGTTTTTGTATTGAAAGTCTTGGGAATGATACTTTTGGCATTTGTGGTATTAACTAAAGATTTATGGAAACAATTAGAAAATGAATTCGACAAAGAAAAAAGTGAGCTATTATTTTGAAGAAATAAATTTCAAAAAGCAAGATGTTTGATATGGATGTCGATACTATTTTTTTAAAAATACGTGGTGAAAGATTAGGAATAGGGTAGAACGATAAATTTTTTTAAAGGAGTATATATGAATACAACAAAAGAATGGATTGAAAAAATATGAAACAGTAAAACATTTATTAGTTGCCCCTATGAACTATGCAGAAGTTTTTGAAAAAAATGAAATTCATGGGAAAAATTATTTGTTTTAGAAATGGGAGAAATCATATTTCCTACGGGAGAACTTTTTGGTAAGAGATCCTTTGGTTTGGCTGAGTAGAGCAGAAAAACCTTTACTTAACCAAAGTACCAAGAGGAAAGTATAGCATTGAAACTTTGGTAGCAGAAATCGAAGAAGAACACTATCGTTATGTACTTACAAGAGTAAAATTTAATGATAATAAGCCTGTGATTTATTACGAAGCTTTAAAAGGTGATGAAAAACCTAGAAGGTGTAGATAATGAAAGTATTTTTTTGGATTTATGGTTGATGCAGGATTGGCAACTATAGTTGATGTAGAAACAAGAGATAAAATATTGTGATTTTGTAGAGAAGTGGTATAAAGAAAAATACTGAAAAAAATATTTATAATGATTTTTGCAAAGGAATTTAAAGAAAAATGCCATGAAAAATCCAAAAATTTCAAAGAGAAGATGGAGACTGGATAAACTTTTTAAAAGTTCCTAATACAGATTTATCAATTCCTATGATTCAGTCTGGTTTTTGGAGATGGACAGTATCCCGTATATTTTTGGGTATGATGAAAAGGGAAATCTTTGTGATATTGTTTTTAGAGTATATACCGATAAATTAATTTCAAAGGGGGATATATGAACTATTTATTAAATAAAGAAGATTTTTATTTTATATGAATCCAAGTATGTTTCGGCTTATGAATTTGATGATGAAAATATTAATGTAACCATTTATAAAGACGATTTCACACAGGAAGAAATTGATTTTACTAACAAGCTAATTAATCTTTATGAGAAGAATTTACCTAAAATAGCTTTTGGCTTGTGTAAATTCAGATACTTTTTAAATATTGTTTTCCCGAAGAAAACTGTAGAAAGTATTATCCCTAAACTTGGGGAAGCTGATAGTTAGAAGAATGAGAAATACAACATTATTAACATATACGGAGCATACTATTGACAATGATCATATTTTTAGATATTGAATTTGAGGACTTGTATGAAGATATTTTTGATGTAGGAATTGATGGCTAAAATTAACAAATAGTGTATTGGTAATAAATATTTTACTTAAAGAATATAATATTAAAAAAATATCGAAGCCTATATGAAAGTTAGGGGATAAAATGAAAAAAATTTGATACAGAATACATTAGCAATAAAAAAAGCGGATATAGAAGAAATTAAAGAGATTATAAAAAAATCTGTTTACAGAAAATAGTGAGGAGTGGATATCTATCATTGACACTTCTAAGAAAAATCCTAACTATATTCAAGTTCATTCAGATATAGGAATACTCGATGATTTAAAAACCTGTAGTGAAATTTATTAAGTCTAATTTAAAATTATGAAGCAAATGCTATAGATGAATTAGATTTTTTTACATAATAGAATATAGAAAATATGAACATAAAAAGAACTTTAAGCATTATCGAGCTTTCTTTGATAAATCAGAAACTATTATTTCTTATCTTGAAAAAGTATTTAAACGATGAAGAAATTGATATCAGAAAAAAATGGATAGATGTAACAAGTGAATTTACAGAATAAATAAAAAAATTGTAATGAGGTAGAATATGGAAAAATAAAAACATGAATTTTTTTGGAGAATTAGATTTAGTAAATGGATTAGACGATGGTATGGGATTTAGTAACGATGTTGTTGTATTGTGGGAAGAAGAGGTAAATGGAATTAATACAATACTTTTGGTATGGTAAAACCAGCTAAAATCACAACAGAATTATTAGATAATTTTACGAAGTTTTTTTACAAAAATTTTTGGTGAATATAACATAAAAAGCTAGAAAAGTAATAAGAGAATATCTATTAGAAGATAATACATATATTACATTTCATAAAGAAGAATTAGAACTTGATTTTACCAGAAGATGTAAATGAATTTGTACAATGTATGAAAGTTACGAATATTGGATTATGGACAGATGGAGAGAATGTAATGATTGTAGATTATATGATTTCTCCAGAAGAAAGTGATGAAATTTTAGCTGTTAAATTTGATGATAGTCTTGATATTATAGATATTTCTTGGGAAAGTTAAAATTTAAAAAATTAAAGGGTAACTATTAGAATATTTTGTGTAAATGTCAATATAAGAATGTATAATTTTGACGATATAAAATGTACAATTACTCCATCATTTGCATATGATGACGTAATGGGTAAGAATCTCCGGATATACTAATGACATGAGCATGATGAAGTAGTCGATCGACAATTGCGCTAGCTACTCGTTCATCCTGTAATATAGATGTCCATTCATCAAAATTAATATTAGTGGTAACAATTGTACTTTTTTTGCTCATACCTCCTGTCAATAATTTGGAAGAGTAAATTAGCATCTCCCTCTTGTAATGGTAAGTAACCAATTTCATCAATAATTAAAAGTTGGTATCTTGTATAATGTTTTAATCGAACTTCTAAACGTCCTTCATCTCGTGTCTTTCTTAGATTCTGTATGAGAGCGTGGCATTTAATGAAGTACGTACTTCGGCTGCTCTGAGCGCTTTCAATGCCTAAGGAAGTCGCTAAATTTGTTTTCTCAACACCACTAGAGCCGAGAAATATAATATCTTCAGCTTAATCCATAAAATGTAGAGACGCTAAATTTTTAATTTGCAGTTCATTAATTTGTGGCTGAAAGGTAAAGTCAAAGTCCTTCAAGGTCTTCAAATGTGGGAAATTGCTAACTTTTACCATATAATGGATGACATTTTCTCGCTTTACATCTACCTCATAATCAGTTAACTGTAGCAGCCACTCAATATGAGATATATGTTGTGTAGTAGCTAACTCAATCGTCTCATCTAAGTGCAACAAACATTGCTTTAACTTCAGATACTTTAGATTCTCCTGTAACCGCTTGTAATTAGTCTTTGTACTCATAGATAGCTCCTATCTTTTCTAAATTAGATCTAGCTTTTTCTTTCACCTCATCAGTGGACAAATACGGAATTGTTTTCTGTAATTGTCCTTCATAATGAGAGGCCAGGTAATTAAATTTTTTCTTACTTAGTACGTATACTGTGACTAATTTTGTGTTATAGTTGCCGAGTTTATAACATGCTTGTTTAAAACTAAGCAACTATAAAATCTTTATACATTGTCATGGCTTTCTAATTGTTTTGTTGTCATTTTAATTATAAACCATGACATAAGAAAACAAGCATATCCAACTACGGAAATGCTTGTTTTTTTAGATAGTTATAAGTGAGTTTTTCCCCAGTCTCTAATGTGATTAGCTCAATTCAGCAACGATGGCCTTGATTTGTTCTGCTGTGTGAACACCAGCAACTTGTTTGACAACTTGGCCGTCTTTTTTGAAGAGAAGGGTTGGGATAGACATGATTCCAAAAGCACGAGCTGTGTTTGGATTTTCATCAACGTCCATTTTAACGATTTTCAAGACATCTTCTGAAAGTTCTTCAGACAATTTGTCCAAGATTGGACCTTGCATACGACATGGACCACACCAAGTTGCCCAGAAGTCTACCAAGACCAAACCGTCTTTTGTTTCTTGTTCGAATGTTGCATCTGTAATTGCTTTTGCCATTGTATTTCTCCTTTTTAGTTATATTGGCTTAAATCTTGTTTCATGAGATAGAAGAAGACATCTCCATAAGTCCCATGGTAGTCCAAATCATGACCGTTGTAAGTTAATTTTTGGACAGGGTAGTAGTCTGCGACGCCGATAAGGCAAGCTTGTTGTGAACGATCAAAATCTTCATAAGACTCGAAAGTCACAGTTCTTTCGTTCTTGCTGGCATCTAGATAGGTAATTTCAATCATTTTAAAAACTCCTTTGTTTAATGATGATTTTATTTTACTCCTTGTAAAAGAGAATGTCAAGAAAAATGATTGCGCACGCAACTTTTTTTCTAAAATCATCTTAAATCAAGAAATCCAAACCAGTTTCCAAGCTTTCTTCGACAGCCTTTTGTAGAGAGGCCAGTGTCTTTTGCCCATCACTTGTCAGGCAGATAAAGCTAGAACGCCTATCTTGATCACAACACCTGCGACTGAGTAGACCGCAATTTTTGGCTTCCAAGCGAGCTACCATCCGAGAAACAGCGCTCGGGCTCAGATGAAGTTTATCTGGCAGGTCAATTTGGCGTAGAGATTTTTTTCTTGAGCCAAGTCCAGATAGTAGAGCAGGTAAAACTCTTTCAAGGTCAGACTTTGCTCGCTCTGCTGGGCAATAGTCTCTTCCAAGAGACTTTCAATTTCTTTCTGACGACGATTGAAGTCAAACCATTTTTCCAAATAGGTCATAGTATCTCCTTTCTTTTTAGAGTTATAAAATAGAAGAATGTCCATTCACGGACAGTTTCTGCATCACAAGATGATTGCGCATGCAATAATTATACTACTTTTCAAGAATGCTGGCAAGAAGGACGCTGGCATCTTTTATCCTAAATCATACCTGTTTTCACAAGTCAAGAATTGTCTGTATCCACTTTCATCTCTAATTTTTAATGACTCTTGTGCATTTCCTTGAAATTTTCTGAAAAAAGAGTAAACTGGTATGCAAGAAGTCTATTTCGTGGAGTTTAGGATGAAATTATATGTTCAATTAATGATTCTCTTTGTGATTTCTCTAATCGGAGAGGGGATTTCCAGTTTCTTTCATTTGCCTATCCCAGGCAGTATTATCGGTTTGATTATTCTCTTTCTAGCCCTACAGTTCAAGTGGCTTAGAACCAGGCATGTCAACATGGTGGGGAATTTCTTGCTGGCCAATATGACCATTCTTTTTGCCGCCAGCAGTGGGAATCATGGAGAAGTTTGATGTGATTGCTCCCTATCTTTTGCCAATTGTTTTGATTGTCTTTTTTGCAGCAGTCATCAATATTATCCTCATAGCCTTGGTGGTTCAGTTTATCAAGAGACGGTTTGAGGGAGATTATGAGAAAGGAGATGCCAAATGAGTGAATTTGTTTCCAATCCCCTGTTTGGGCTTGCCCTGTCTATCCTAGCTTATCTAGTGGGAATGCTGATTTACAGACGTTTTCCCCATCCATTGACAACGCCCTTGCTTTTGTCAGCTGTTTTCATTATCATCTTTCTAAAAGTGACGGGTATTTCTTACCAAGATTACTACCAAGGTGGGGTTTATTTGAACAACTTGATTGTCCCATCGACTGTGGCTCTAGGGATTCCGCTTTATAAGAGTTTTCACTTGATGAAGCACCATGCACGGAGTATTCTCTTTGGTAGTCTGTTAGCAGTAGTGGTCAATACCTCTTTCACAGCCCTTGTGGCTAAGATTTTTGGGATGGACTTTTTCCTAGCCATTTCTCTCTTTCCTAAGTCAGTAACAACTGCTATGGCAGTTGGGATTACAGAAAAATTGCAAGGTCTGACCACTGTGACCTTGGTCGTTGTAGTGGCGACTGGGATTTTAACCAGTGTCATCGGCCCAACCCTCTTGAAGTGGTTGAAAATTGACGACCCAGTAGCTGTTGGTCTTTCCCTTGGAGGAACAGGCCACGCAGTTGGAACAGGAACAGCCTTCCGATACGGCTCTGTAGCAGGAGCTATGGGTGGTTTGGCTATCGGTGTCACCGGTATTCTCTATGTCTTTGTCAGCCCTATTGTAGCCAGTTTGATATTGAGTTAAAAAGCAAGGAATTTGAGTTCCTTGCTTTTTAAAATCGTATGTTATAGAGCATTACTTTTCTTTGCTTAAATGAATGACTTGGTCGTAGTGTTTTAAGTCTTCCTCTGTGTAGTGGTGAATGACTTCAATGACTGTTTGAGGTAGGGAGAAGAGCAAGTCGCTAATTTTTCTGCTATTTTCCGAGTCAAGATTGGCCTTAATTTCATCTGCTAAGATGAGTTGACTATCGTGATAGAGGGCACGAGCAATTTCTAGTCGTTGTTTCTCGCCACCAGATAGACTGTCATTGCTAAGGATTCGATTTTTCAAATGTTCTAATCCTGTTTTTTTTAGGATATGATTTAAAGTCTCTTTATTTTTATCCAGTCCTAGAAGGATATTGTCGTCCAGAGATAGCGTGTCAAAGTAATGGCTATCTTGGAGGATATAGGAGCTGATGCCCGTGATTTCTTGACGTGACAGGTTTTGACCAGCAAAGCTAATCTGACCACTTGTTGGTGTCTCTTCTCCATGAATGATATTGAGCAGGGTTGTTTTACCAGAGCCACTTTCCCCGATAATGGCAATTTTTTCTCCTTGCTTGATGTGCATGGAAATCGGAGACAGTAGGCTATTCCCATCTTTTTCTAGGGAGATGCTGTTAAGTTGGATAGGAAAAATGTTTTCTATGCTTCTAGGCGAGATGGAGTCAGACTGACTCAAAAGTTTTTGGTATTTGTTGAGAAGAGTTCGAGTCGCTTTTCGGGTGTTGGTAAAGTAAGCCAACTCTTGGAATTGATAGCCGATATTATGGGAAACTAGATAGATGGCCACAAAACTCGCCGCATCTAAATAATTATAGTAGGTCATAAAGCCACCGATGACGATTGGTGTGACAGAGCAAAAGGCATCGATGCTATTGATAAAGAGACTGTTTAAAGTTCGTTGCTTTTTCATAGTTGATTTCGGCACCCAGACTGGTTTGTAATTGCTTTTGATAGCGAGCAAAAAAGTAGTCTTGCCCCTGATAATGGCGAATTTGTTGGCTACCACCAATAAAATTTGTCAAGCTTGCTAAGTAGCTCTGGTTAACAGTGGACCGCTTTTCAGAAAGTGAATCCAAACGTTTTGATCCAATAGCACTGCAGAGTACAGGAAAGGAGTAGAAGAGGATGAAAATCAAGCCCAAGTAAAAATTGGTCCATAGGGCATAGAGAATGGACACAGTTGTGAAGCCAAGAGAAGAAATGATGATGACCGTTGGCTCAATATAGCTTTCTTCTAGTTGCTTGACGTCGTTTTCTAGGTCGGACAAAATATCCTTTTCATCAATCTCATAACTATTTAAAAATCGCTTGAAAATAGCACTCTTGATTCCATATTTGAAATCAGTAATCACGCGGGAATAGTAATAGCGTTTCCCAGCTAAGCCTAGTAAGAGAATGAGGTTTCCAAGGATTCCTAAAATCAAAACTTTCCAAAGAAGGCCTAGTTCTTGATTGGTAAAACTAGCAACAATATTCTGAACAAGGGCTGGCGTGATAATCGCTTCCAGCCAAGTAATGGCAATAGAAAAGAAGTAAAGTAAGAGGTGTTTCTTAGTAACAAATCTTCTCAGCATAAAGACTTGACCTCCTTATCTATATACATGTAATTAGTTTTAAAGTCATTATACTCCTTTTTATCAAATACGTCATATAAAAATGGAAGTCTTAAGGATGAAAAAAGCCTAGCGAGTTATTGTCGCTAGACTCTAAGATTATTGCAAATTAACCTTGTTTCTCAAAATATAGTAGGTTCCGAGGTAAAAGATAGCTATGAATATGAGTTCTTCAACAATGCCTACGCTTGCTCCCATATAGAAATTATCATTAAATCCTGCAAGTGAATTGACATAGAAGTTAGTACTGGTATTGAAGAAAACTCCAATAAATCCTATGACGATTTGGATACCAATGTAGGCTGCAACAGCGAGTGCGGTACGGTATTCATTGAACAGTTGTCCAATGGAAATAGCCAGGTAGATGCAGAGGATTCCTGAAATTGTACTAAGCAGGAAGGATAAGACAGTAAGACTAAAGCCGGTAAAATGTTCTGCAACAAATGACAGAAGAGTAGAAAGTTGAACTTCATCAGAATTTGTTGACAATAACATAATGTAGATACATAGGAGTAAGACAGCAGTGCTAATCACAGACCAGATAAAACACCGATTAGTTTGGCTGTGATGATATGGTGTTCAGAAACTGGCAAGGTCAAAGTCAGATAGCCTTGTCGGTCATAGACACTACCTTTGAAGCGTTTAATAATCAAGAAAAGAGTTGAAATCCCAAGTGTAAGCATCAAGCCACCAAAGACAGTAGCTAGAAAAAAGAGTAGAACAGGTTGGCTTTCTTTGACAGGCAGATTGTTATAGGTCTGTGCTTGTATCCCAATAAGGACGGAAAGGACTAGCACAGCAGCGTAGAGGGTTAAATACCACTTGTTAACATTTTTAAATTCGTAGCGAACTAAATTCCAAAACATAATATTCTCCTTTGCTTAGGCTTTAAATTCCTGACGGAAGAGTTGGTCAATGGATTCACCTGACTCATAGCGAATATCATCTACATTTCCTTGACGGACGACTTTTCCATCCTTAAGGAAGACAATTTCATCCAAGATTGGCTCGATATCAGAAATCAAGTGGGTAGAAATCAAAACGGTAGAAGTTGGGGAGTAGTTGTTGATAATGGTATTGAGGATATACTCACGGGCTGCTGGATCCACCCCACCAATGGGTTCGTCCAGAACGTAGAGGCGAGCATCACGGCTCATAACCAAAATCAGTTGTACCTTTTCCTTGTTTCCTTTTGATAGTTTCTTGAGACGACTATTTTCATCAATACCGAGGTCTGAAAGTAGATGATGGGCGCGTTCAAGATTGAAATCTTTATAGAAGGTCTTGAAGTAGGTTAGGGCTTCTTTGACCTTCATTTGCTCATTGAGATAGGTCGTATCCGGCAAATAAGCTACGATGGCCTTGGTTGCTGGGACTTGGGTCCATGTCGTTGATAAGGACACGTCCTTGATCTGGTTGTAAGAGGCCATTGATTAGTTTAATCAGGGTTGTTTTCCCTGAGCCGTTTGGTCCAAGGAGACCAACAATTTTTCCAGCTGGGATGTCAAGAGAAACATTTTCAAGGGCTGGGGTTGCTCCATAAGATTTGGATACATTTTCAAATGCTAGTAATGACATAGGCTTAAACTCCTTTAATATAATCGCCGACTACGCCTGGTAGTTCTTCTTTTTCATAGCCAAAATGGGTCATGGAGGAAACGAAGTGTTCCAGTTGTTCTTCTGATAATTGTTTTGCGTGATTGGGCGATTAGCTCCTTATCCTCAGTCACAAATCGTCCAGTTGTTCGCTTGCTGTAGACAAATCCTTCTCGTTCGAGGTCTGATAAGGCTCTTTGGATGGTGTTTGGATTGACACCCGCCTCGCTAGCTAGCTCTCTCACGGTTGGAAGTTGTTGATTGGGTTCCAGTGTATGGGAAACAATCTGAAAGCTTGATTTTTCTCCATAATCTGTAAATAGATGGGTTTTTTTGTTGTCAAATGTCCAGGACATCTTGGTCTCCTTTCTTTTATCTCTTTGTCTTAATTAAATAATACAACAAAACAAAAAACTTGTCAAGCAAAAAAGAAGAATTGTTTTGGGAATCGTTTAAAAAATGGTATAATGAAAAGAAAACGATAAGGAGGGAAAGGATGCGTTGTCCAAAATGTGGGGCTACCAAGTCAAGTGTTATCGATAGTCGCCAAGCAGAAGAAGGGAACACTATTCGTAGAAGACGTGAGTGCGACGAATGCCAGCACCGTTTTACAACCTACGAACGGGTAGAAGAAAGAACCTTAGTGGTTGTTAAAAAAGATGGCACACGGGAACAATTCTCTAGAGATAAAATCTTTAATGGGATTATCCGCTCAGCCCAGAAACGTCCTGTGTCAAGTGATGAAATCAACATGGTAGTCAATCGTATCGAACAGAAACTCCGTGGTCGAAATGAAAATGAAATTCAAAGTGAGGACATTGGTTCACTCGTCATGGAGGAGTTGGCTGAGTTGGATGAGATTACCTATGTACGTTTTGCCAGTGTCTATCGTAGTTTTAAGGATGTCAGTGAGCTAGAGAGCTTGCTCCAACAAATCACCCAGTCCTCAAAAAAGAAAAAGGAAAGATAAATGAAGCCAATTGACCGTTTTTCTTATCTAAAGAATAATCGGGTGTCGCAAGATACCTCATCTCTGGTACAGTGCTACCTCCCGATTATCGGTCAGGAGGCACTGAGCCTTTATCTTTATACGATTAGTTTTTGGGATAATGGCAGAAAGGAATATCTTTTTTCAAGTATCCTCAATCATCTCAACTTTGGGATGGACAGACTGATAAAATCCTTGAAAATCCTATCTGCTTTCAATCTCTTGACCCTCTATCAAAAAGGGGATGTTTATCAGCTAGCTATCCATGCCCCTCTATCTAGTCAGGACTTCTTGGAACATCCTGTTTATCGCAGACTTTTGGAGAAAAAGATTGGCGATGCAGCTGTGGAGGATTTGAAAGTTGAGAGTGCTGAGGGAGAAGAAATACCTGTCTCACTCAATCAAGTCTTTCCAGATTTGGCAGAACTGGGAAGTCAAGAAGACCTTGGTCTCAAGAAGAAAGTGGCCAACGATTTTGACTTGGACCATTTTCGTCAGCTTATGGCTCGAGATGGGCTTCGTTTTGCGGATGAGCAGTCCGATGTCTTAAACCTCTTTGCCATTGCTGAGGAGAAAAAATGGACTTGGTTTGAAACCTATCAATTGGCCAAGTCAACAGCTGTTTCCCAGGTTATTTCAACCAAAACGCATGCGGGAAAAAAATTGCTCAAAAAAACCTGTTTCCTCTGACTTTAGTCCTAAGGAAGCAACCATTATCAAAGGAAGCCAAAAGTAAGACTGCCCTGCAGTTCTTGGCAGAAATCAAGCAAACACGCAAGGGGACCATTACCCAAACAGAAAGAGAACTCTTGCAACAGATGGCTGGCTTGGGCTTGCTGGACGAAGTCATCAATATCATTCTCTTATTGACCTTTAATAAGGTGGATTCGGCAAATATCAATGAGAAATATGCCATGAAGGTAGCCAATGATTACGCCTATCAAAAGATTCATTCGGCAGAAGAGGCAGTCTTGCGCATCCGTGAGCGAGGGCAGAAGAGCCAGGCTCAAAAAAGCAGTAAACCCAGTCCTGCCAAGTCCAATGTACCCAAGTGGAGTAATCCAGATTATAAGAATGAAACCAGCGAGGAAACTCGTCTGGAACTAGAACGTAAGAAACAAGAACTATTAGCTCGATTAGAAAAAGGAGGAGATTAGATGGAAAGTGTCGGAGACGTACTCAAACGTCAACCTAGCCGTTTTCATTATCAAGATTTGGTCCAGAAAATCATGAAGGACCCTGATGTTGCGGCCTTTATCCAGCAAGAATCCCTGACTCCAGAGGAATTAAATCGCAGTATCTCCAAGTTTAATCAGTACATCACCGAGCGTGACAAGTTTCTCCGTGGTGATACGGATTATATTGCCAAAGGCTACAAGCCAATTTTGGTTATGAATCATGGCTATGCGGACGTTTCTTATGAAGAAACTCCTGAACTAATCGCGGCTGAAAAAGAAGCGGCTATTAAGAACCGTCTCAAGTTAATCAATCTGCCAGCCAGTCTTAAAAAAGCTAGTTTTGCTCGATGTTGATCGGATGATGTGAGACGTTTCACTGTTTTTTTGAAAAAGTCTGATGACTTTTCGTGAAGCAATATCCAGCATATTCGAAAAGGTCTTTACTTGTATGGAGACTTTGGTGTGGGTAAAAAGTTTCATGGTGGCTGCCCTAGCTCATGATTTATCAGAAAAACGTGGTGTTTCATCCACTCTCCTCCACTATCCTAGCTTTGTCATTGATGTCAAAAATGCTATCGGTGATGGTAATGTCAAGACCTTGGTGGATGAGATTAAACTGTCTGAAGTCCTGATTTTAGATGATATTGGTGCCGAGCAATCAACAGCTTGGGTGCGTGACGAAATCCTGCAGGTCATTCTCCAATATCGGATGCAGGAAAATTTACCAACCTTTTTCACATCCAACTTCGACTTTGAAGATTTGGAGAAGCATTTCGCTAAAGGGAAACAAGGAAATGACGAAACCTGGGAAGCCAGACGGGTCATGGAACGCATCCGTTATTTGGCTGAGGAGACTCGTTTAGAAGGAGTAAACCGTCGATGACAGAAACGATTAAACTGATGAAAGCTCATACTTCAGTGCGCAGATTTAAGGAGCAAGCCCTTCCTCAGGAAGACTTGACTGAAATCCTGACAGCAGCCCAGATGGCCTCGTCTTGGAAGAATTTCCAATCCTACTCTGTGATTGTGGTACGAAGTCAAGAAAAGAAAGATGCCTTGTATGAATTGGTGCCTCAAGAAGCCATTCGTCAGTCAGCTGTTTTCCTTCTCTTTGTCGGAGATTTGAACCGAGCAGAAAAGGGAGCCCGACTTCATACCGACACCTTCCAACCTCAAGGGGTGGAAGGTCTCTTGATTAGTTCAGTCGATGCGGCTCTTGCTGGTCAAAATGCCCTGCTGGCAGCTGAAAGCTTGGGCTATGGTGGTGTCATCATTGGCTTGGTTCGTTACAAGTCCGAAGAAGTGGCAGAGCTCTTTAACCTGCCTGACTACACCTATCCTGTCTTTGGGATGGCACTAGGTGTGCCAAATCAAAATCATGATGTGAAGCCAAGACTGCCACTGGAGAATGTTGTCTTTGAGGAAGAATACCAAGAACAGTCAACTGAGGCAATCGAAGCTTATGACCGTGTACAGGCAGACTATGCTGGAGCGCGTGCGACCACAAGCTGGAGTCAGCGCCTAGCAGAACAGTTTGGTCAAGCTGAACCAAGCTCAACTAGAAAAAATCTTGAACAGAAGAAGTTATTGTAGAAAGTGAGAAATTATGGCCCTACCAACTATTGCCATTGTAGGACGTCCCAATGTTGGGAAATCAACCCTATTTAATCGGATCGCTGGTGAGCGAATCTCCATTGTAGAAGATGTCGAAGGAAGTGACACGTGACCGTATTTATGCAACGGGTGAGTGGCTCAATCGTTCCTTTAGCATGATTGATACAGGGGGAATCGACGACGTCGATGCTCCTTTCATGGAACAAATCAAGCACCAGGCAGAAATTGCCATGGAAGAAGCAGATGTTATCGTCTTTGTCGTGTCTGGTAAGGAAGGAATTACCGATGCAGACGAATACGTAGCCCGTAAGCTTTATAAGACTCACAAACCAGTTATCCTCGCGGTTAACAAGGTGGACAACCCTGAGATGCGAAACGATATCTATGATTTCTATGCCCTCGGTTTGGGTGAACCACTGCCTATCTCATCTGTCCATGGTATCGGTACAGGAGATGTGCTAGATGCCATCGTGGAAAATCTTCCAAATGAATATGAAGAAGAAAACCCAGATGTGATTAAGTTTAGCTTGATTGGTCGTCCTAACGTCGGAAAATCAAGCTTGATCAACGCTATCTTGGGAGAAGACCGTGTCATTGCCAGTCCAGTTGCTGGAACAACTCGTGACGCTATTGATACCCACTTTACAGATACAGATGGTCAAGAGTTTACCATGATTGATACAGCTGGTATGCGTAAGTCTGGTAAGGTTTATGAAAATACTGAGAAATACTCTGTCATGCGCGCCATGCGTGCTATTGACCGTTCAGATGTGGTCTTGATGGTCATCAATGCGGAAGAAGGCATTCGTGAATACGATAAGCGTATCGCAGGATTTGCCCATGAAGCTGGTAAAGGAATGATTATCGTGGTCAACAAGTGGGATACGCTTGAAAAAGACAACCACACTATGAAAAAAACTGGGAAGAAGATATCCGTGAGCAGTTCCAATACCTGCCTTACGCACCGATTATCTTTGTATCAGCTTTGACCAAGCAACGTCTCCACAAACTTCCTGAGATGATCAAGCAAATCAGCGAAAGTCAAAACACACGTATTCCATCAGCTGTCTTGAACGATGTGATTATGGATGCTATTGCCATCAACCCAACACCGACAGACAAAGGAAAACGTCTCAAGATTTTCTATGCGACTCAAGTGGCAACCAAACCACCAACCTTTGTCATCTTTGTCAACGAAGAAGAACTCATGCACTTTTCTTACCTGCGTTTCTTGGAAAATCAAATCCGCAAGGCCTTTGTCTTTGAAGGGAACTCCGATCCATCTCATCGCAAGAAAACGTAAATAAAAAAGTAGAATCTGGAATGACATTTCCAGATTTTTTTGATAGAATGAAGGTAAAGAAAACGCTATCAAATAGAGGGGGCTGATGATGGAACATTTGTTTAAATTGTTAATCTTATTACCCTGTTTTTACTTTTTCAGCTGGATTGAAAAGGCCAACAGAGATAGTAAATTTTTCCCAATTTTTTACTATTTTTACTGGATTTACATCACCCTCTATGCTCTTTTTTTAGCCTTGCTTGGACAGTTATTTCAGTTCTGTTTTTCAATATCGTCTTGAGAAATTTGACAGATATCAAGTTATGGGGCATTTGGTTTCTTTTTCTTCTGCTAGCTATTGGTCTGAATAGGTCAACTTATTTCTGTCTCAAAAAAATGCTTCGCTTGAGACGGGAACTCGGGAAGTCAAAAGGTGGAAGGCATTGATTTATATTGGTAATAACATTTAATAGAACGAAACTAAAGAAAACAATTTCAAAGAGGAGGTGTCGATGATGAAACTGTCGTTTAATTGGTTTCATTTGATACTCTTATTTCCTTGTTTTTATTTTTTCTATTGGATAGACAATTCTGACAGAAACAGTAAAATTTTCCCCATCTTCTACTATTTTTACTGGATTTATATTTCCCTTTTAGCTCTGCTTAGCATGGATATGACAATTTTTTCATTCTTATTTTTCCCTCTTGTTCTGAAACATGAATCAGATGCTAGTGCTTGGGGTGTTGGGTTGCTTTTGATAGTCTTATCTCTAGGCAGTGACTGGTTAGACTATATCTTTTTCAAAAAAATGCTTAGACTAAGAAAGGAGTTAGGAAAGTCTAAGGGCGGAAAGGCATTGATTTATATGGTTTTTATTTGATAGGAGGTAGCTTATGGCACATCTAAAATCATTTATTACACGCTATTCTAAGGTCTATATTGGTTTAGTTCTGCTGATCTGGCTTGCTTTCTTCTTTCTTCCTTGGGATAAACCAGTTCTGGGAATATCTATCAATCTCTTAATCATGCAGAAAGTTTTACTAGTTTTTGGAATTCTGTCGATTTTGATGGCCTTGCTGTCCAAGAAAGTCAGTCTCTTTGTTTTTGGATTGATCTGCTGTTTTTCTCTTTGGATTAATCTATTTATCCTATTTGCGATTTTGCCGATTTTTGGCAATTAAAGTATCATAAAAGTCAGAGAGGTTAGCTTGGAAACTAGCCTCTTTTTCCTTTTCAAAATGGGGATTCTTCCTTGAAAATAATCAGTAATTGTGCTAAAAATTAAAAGAACATTCTAAAAATATTCGGAATTTAAAGTAAGGAAAAAAACATGGCTAATATTTTTAAAAAAACAATTATCGAAAATGATAAAGGAGAAATCCGTCGTCTGGAAAAGATGGCTGACAAGGTTTTCAAATACGAAGACCAAATGGCTGCTTTGACTGATGACCAACTAAAAGCAAAAACAGTTGAATTTAAAGAACGTTATCAAAATGGAGAATCACTGGATTCATTGCTTTATGAAGCATTTGCGGTTGTCCGTGAGGGTGCCAAACGTGTCCTAGGATCTCTTCCCATATAAGGTTCAGGTCATGGGGGAATCGTTCTTCACCATGGTGACGTGCCAGAGATGCGTACAGGGGAAGGGAAAACCTTGACTGCGACTATGCCAGTATACCTCAATGCCCTTTCAGGTAAAGGGGTTCACGTAGTTACGGTCAATGAATACCTGTCAGAACGTGACGCGACTGAGATGGGTGAATTGTACTCATGGCTTGGCTTTGTCAGTAGGGAATTAACTTGGCTGCCAAATCTCCAATGGAGAAAAAAGAAGCCTATGAGTGTGATATTACTTACTCAACCAACTCAGAAATCGGATTTGACTACCTTCGTGACAACATGGTCGTTCGCGCTGAAAACATGGTACAACGTCCGCTTAACTATGCCTTGGTCGATGAGGTTGACTCTATCTTGATTGACGAGGCTCGTACACCTTTGATCGTATCAGGTGCTAATGCAGTTGAAACCAGTCAGCTCTACCACATGGCAGACCACTATGTAAAATCTTTGGACAAAGACGACTACATCATCGATGTGCAGTCTAAGACTATTGGTTTGTCTGATTCAGGGATTGACAAGGCTGAAAGCTACTTCAAAGCTTGAAAATCTCTATGACATCGAAAACGTGGCTTTGACTCACTTTATCGATAACGCCCTTCGTGCCAACTACATCATGCTTCTCGATATTGACTATGTGGTGAGCGAAGAGCAAGAAATCTTGATCGTCGACCAATTTACAGGGTCGTACTATGGAAGGTCGTCGTTATTCTGATGGATTGCACCAAGCCATTGAAGCTAAAGAAGGTGTGCCAATCCAGGATGAAACCAAGACATCTGCCTCAATCACTTACCAAAACCTCTTTCCGTATGTACAAGAAATTGTCTGGTATGACGGGTACAGGTAAGACTGAGGAAGAAGAATTCCGTGAAATTTACAACATTCGTGTTATTCCAATCCCAACAAACCGTCCTGTTCAACGTATTGACCACTCAGACCTTCTTTATGCAAGTATCGAGGCTAAGTTTAAGGCGGTTGTCGAAGACGTTAAGGCTCGTTACCAAAAAGGTCAGCCTGTCTTGGTTGGTACAGTAGCGGTTGAAACCAGTGACTACATTTCTAAGAAATTGGTCGCAGCTGGTGTTCCTCACGAAGTCTTGAATGCCAAAAACCATTATAAAGAAGCCCAAATTATCATGAATGCTGGTCAACGTGGTGCTGTTACCATTGCAACCAACATGGCCGGTCGTGGTACCGATATCAAGCTTGGTGAAGGAGTTCGCGAATTAGGTGGACTTTGTGTGATTGGTACAGAACGTCATGAAAGCCGTCGTATCGATAACCAGCTTCGTGGACGTTCAGGTCGTCAAGGAGACCCAGGTGAGTCACAATTCTACCTATCCCTTGAAGATGACTTGATGAAACGTTTTGGTTCTGAACGCTTGAAGGGAATTTTTGAACGCTTGAACATGTCTGAGGAGGCCATTGAGTCTCGTATGTTGACACGTCAGGTTGAGGCAGCGCAAAAACGTGTTGAAGGAAATAACTACGATACCCGTAAACAAGTCCTTCAATACGATGATGTCATGCGTGAACAACGTGAGATTATCTACGCTCAACGTTACGATGTCATCACTGCAGACCGTGACTTGGCACCTGAAATTCAGTCTATGATCAAACGTACGATTGGTCGTGTCGTTGATGGTCATGCGCGTGCCAAACAAGATGAAAAACTAGAAGCGATTTTGAACTTTGCTAAGTATAACTTGCTTCCAGAAGATTCTATCACGATGGAAGACTTGTCAGGCTTGTCTGATAAGGCCATCAAGGAAGAACTCTTCCAACGTGCCTTGAAGGTTTACGATAGTCAGGTTTCAAAACTACGCGATGAAGAAGCAGTTAAAGAATTCCAAAAAGTCTTGATTCTACGAGTGGTAGATAACAAGTGGACAGATCATATCGATGCCCTCGATCAATTGCGTAACGCGGTTGGACTTCGTGGCTATGCTCAGAACAACCCTGTTGTTGAGTATCAGGCAGAAGGTTTCCGTATGTTTAATGACATGATTGGTTCGATTGAGTTTGATGTGACACGCTTGATGATGAAAGCACAAATTCATGAACAAGAAAGACCACAAGCAGAACACCATATCAGTACAACAGCGACTCGCAATATCGCTGCCCACCAAGCAAATATCCCAGAAGATTTGGATTTGAGCCAGATTGGACGGAATGAACTTTGCCCATGTGGTTCTGGTAAGAAGTTTAAAAACTGTCACGGTAAAAGACAATAAAATGAGATAGTTTAGAGGCGGATACCTTGTGAAAAGTAAATTTTTACTTGGTATCCGTTTGCTTTATAAGGAGATGAGTTATGGTATTTACAGCAAAAAGTCCTAAAATTAATATTGAAGAAGTTCGTGCCTTATCAAAATTGGAAGGCCAAGCTTTGGAGAGAAAATCACAGCGCGATCAAGAGCTAGAAGCCATTATACGTGGAGATGACCAGCGAGTTCTCTTGGTAATCGGGCCATGCTCATCTGACAATGAAGAAGCTGTTCTGGAATACGCTAAGCGTTTGGCAGCTTTACAAGAAGAAGTGGCAGACCGTATCTTTATGGTTATGCGTGTTTATACTGCCAAACCCCGTACCAACGGAGATGGCTATAAGGGCTTGATTCACCAGCCTAATGCGACAGAAGCGCCTAGTCTTATCAACGGAATCAAAGCCGTTCGCCATCTTCATTATCGTGTCATCACAGAAACAGGTATGACAACAGCTGATGAAATGCTTTATCCTGAAAATCTTCCGCTTGTAGATGATTTGATTTCTTACATGGCAGTTGGTGCTCGTTCAGTTGAAGACCAGCAACACCGCTTTGTGGCAAGTGGAGCAGATTTTGCGACTGGGTTTAAAAATCCAACCTCTGGAAATCTCAATGTTATGTTTAATGGGATTTATGCTGCTCAAAACAAACAAAGTTTCCTTTTCCTAGGAAAAGAAGTGGAAACAACTGGGAATCCGCTTTCGCACGCCATTCTTCGTGGAGCGATCAATGAGTATGGTAAGAATATTCCCTAACTACTACTATGATAATTTGATGGATACCATTGCCCAGTATGAGAAAATGGGCTTGGAAAATCCTTTTATCATTGTGGACACCAATCATGACAACTCTGGTAAGCAATACATGGATCAGATTCGAATTGTCCGCCAGACCTTGATTAACCGTGATTGGAATGAAAAAATCAAGCAGTACGTTCGTGGCTTTATGATTGAGTCTTATCTAGAAGACGGCCGTCAAAACGAACCAGAAGTATTTGGCAAGTCGATCACAGACCCTTGCCTTGGCTGGGAAAATACGGAAGCCCTCGTCAGAGAAATCTACCAAACGCTAGGAGAATAAGATGGCATTTATTGAAAAAGGTCAAGAAATCGATATTGAAGCAATCAAGGCAGAAACTCAATTGTCTGCGGAAGCCTTGCGACTAAAGGAGCGTCGTGATAGAGAATTGGCAGACATCATTTCAGGAGAAGATGACCGTATCCTTTTGGTGATTGGTCCTTGCTCTTCTGATAATGAAGAGGCTGTCTTGGAATATGCCCGCCGTTTATCCGCCTTGCAGAAAGAAGGTGGCGGACAAGATTTTCATGGTTATGCGTGTTTATACTGCTAAACCTCGCACCAACGGAGACGGCTATAAAGGTTTGGTTCACCAACCAGATACCTCTAAGGCTCCAAGCCTGATTAACGGTTTGCAGGCTGTGCGCCAGTTGCACTACCGCGTGATTACAGAGACTGGTTTGACAACGGCAGATGAGATGCTTTATCCGTCAAATCTGGTCTTGGTAGATGATTTGGTCAGCTACCATGCTGTTGGGGCTCGTTCTGTGGAAGACCAAGAGCACCGTTTTGTGGCCTCAGGGATTGATGCACCAGTCGGAATGAAAAATCCAACCTCTGGAAATTTGAGTGTCATGTTTAATGGCATCTATGCCGCTCAAAATAAACAGACCTTCCTTTTCCATGGGCAAGAAGTTGAGACTTCAGGAAATCCCTTGGCCCATGTCATCCTTCGTGGCGCAGTTAATGAATATGGGAAAAATGAGCCTAACTTTTACTATGAAACTTTGCTAAATGCCATTGAACGTTATGAAACCATGGGACTTGAAAATCCCTTTATCCTCATTGATACCAACCATGATAACTCAGGCAAGCAATATATGGAGCAGATTCGAGTGGTTCGTAAGACTTTGCAAAATCGTGATTGGAATGAGAAGATTAAAAAGATAGTTCGAGGCTTTATGATTGAATCTTACCTAGCAGATGGTCGTCAAAACCAACCAGAGGTCTTTGGTTGTTCCATTACCGATCCTTGCCTAGGTTGGGAGAATACAGAGGCCTTGGTAGAAGAGATTTACGCTACCTTGACAAAATAAGTGAAAAGGATGGAGTTGGGGAATCTCAACTCCTTTTGATGAGAATGATAGTTGGACACGGAATTGACATCGAAGAATTGGCTTCTATAGAAAACGCAGTTACACGACATGAAGGCTTTGCCAAGCGCGTGCTGACCGCTAAGGAAATGGAACGGTTTAACAGTCTCAAAGGGCGCAGGCAGATTGAATATTTAGCTGGCCGCTGGTCGGCTAAGGAGGCCTTTTCCAAGGCTATGGGAACTGGTATTGGCAAGCTCATTTTCAGGATTTGGAAGTCTTGAACAATGAACGCGGGGCGCCTTATTTTAGTCAGTCACCATTTTCAGGAAAGATTTGGCTGTCTATCAGCCATACAGATCAGTTTGTGACAGCCAGTGTCATTTTGGAGGAAAATCATGAAAGCTAGTCCACATAGACCAACCAAGGCTCTGATTCATCTGGGAGCTATTCGACAAAATATTCAGCAAATGGGGGCTCATATCCCTCAAGGAACGCTCAAGTGGGCTGTGGTCAAGGCCAATGCCTATGGTCATGGGAGCTGTTGCCGTTGCCAAGGCGATTCAAGAAGATGTTGATGGTTTTTGCGTTTCCAATATCGATGAAGCCATTGAACTTAGACAAGCTGGACTCAGCAAGAAAATCCTCATTTTAGGAGTTTCTGACATCGAAGCTGTTGCTCTTGCTAAAGAATACGACATCACCTTGACGGTGGCTGGACTGGAGTGGATTCAAGCACTCTTAGATAAGGAAGCGGACCTAACTGGATTGACAGTCCACCTCAAGATTGATTCAGGAATGGGACGGATTGGTTTTACGAGAGGCTAGTGAAGCTGAGCAGGCTCAAGACTTGCTCCAACAACATGGTGCTCGTGTTGAAGGGATTTTTACCCACTTTGCTACTGCAGACGAGGAATCAGATGACTACTTTAATGAGCAGTTAGAACGGTTTAAAACCTATTTTTGGCAAGTATGAAAGGTCTTCCAGAGCTGGTTCATGCCAGTAATTCGGCAACGACTCTTTGGCATGCAGAGACTATTTTCAATGCGGTTCGTATGGGAGATGCTATGTATGGTCTCAATCCTAGCGGAGAGGTCTTGGACTTGCCCTATGACTTGACTCCAGCCTTGACCTTGGAATCTGCTCTGGTTCATGTCAAGACAGTTCCAGCTGGAGCTTGCATGGGCTATGGAGCGACCTATCAGGCGGATAGCGAGCAAGTCATCGCGACGGTGCCGATCGGCTATGCGGATGGTTGGACACGAGACATGCAGAATTTTTCTCTGTCTTGGTAGATGGGCAAGCTTGCCCAATCGTCGGACGAGTTTCTATGGACCAAATCACCATTCGTCTGCCTAAGCTTTATCCGCTAGGAACAAAGGTAACCTTAATTGGTTCTAACGGGGACAAGGAAATCACAGCTACTCAGGTAGCGACCTACCGTGGGACTATTAACTATGAGGTGGTTTGTCTTCTCAGCGACCGCATTCCGAGAGAATATTATTAGAAAAGAAAGGAGTGGAGCATGAATCTACATCAACCCTTGCATGTCTTACCTGGTGTGGGACCAAAGTCAGCAGAAAAATACGCCAAACTAGGAATTGAAAACTTGCAAGACCTCTTGCTCTACTTTCCTTTCCGTTATGAAGATTTCAAGACCAAGCAGGTGCTGGATTTGGAAGACGGTGAAAAGGCGGTTCTTTCTGGTCAAGTCGTGACTCCTGCCAGTGTTCAGTATTATGGTTTCAAACGCAATCGCCTGCGTTTTAGCCTCAAGCAGGGAGAAGTTGTTTTTGCGGTAAATTTCTTTAATCAGCCCTATCTGGCTGATAAGATAGAGTTGGGAGCAACCCTTGCTGTCTTTGGAAAATGGGATCGCGCCAAGGCTAGTCTGACAGGGATGAAGGTCCTGGCTCAGGTGGAAGATGACCTCCAGCCTGTCTATCGTTTGGCTCAAGGAATCAGTCAGGCCAGTCTGGTCAAGGTCATCAAGACGGCTTTTGATCAGGGACTGGACCTCTTGATTGAGGAAACTCTTCCCCAGTCTTTGCTGGACAAATACAAACTCATGTCCCGTTGTCAGGCCGTTCGTGCCATGCATTTTCCTAAGGATTTGGGAGAATACAAGCAGGCACTTCGCCGTATCAAATTTGAGGAACTTTTTTACTTTCAAATGCAGTTACAGACGCTCAAGTCTGAAAATAGAGTTCAGGGAAGTGGTCTGGTTCTGAATTGGTCTAAGGAAAAAGTGACAACAGTCAAGGAAAGCTTGCCTTTTGCCTTGACTCAAGCTCAAGAAAAGAGTTTGCAGGAAATTTTGACAGACATGAAGTCGGACCACCACATGAATCGTCTCTTGCAAGGAGATGTGGGGAGTGGAAAAACAGTCGTCGCTGGCTTGGCCATGTTTGCGGCAGTGACAGCTGGCTATCAGGCAGCCCTCATGGTGCCAACAGAAATTCTTGCAGAGCAACATTTTGAGAGTTTACAGAGGCTCTTTCCAGACTTGAAAACTGGCTCTCTTGACAGGTTCCTTGAAAGCTGCAGAAAAGAGAAGTTTTGGAGACCATTGCCAAGGGTGAGGCTGATTTGATTATCGGAACCCACGCTCTGATTCAGGATGGGGTGGATTATGCTCGTCTTGGCTTGATTATCATCGATGAGCAGCACCGTTTTGGTGTGGGGCAAAGGCGTATTTTACGGGAAAAAGGCGACAATCCAGATGTCCTCATGATGACAGCGACTCCCATCCCACGGACCTTGGCTATCACAGCCTTTGGAGATATGGATGTTTCCATTATTGACCAGATGCCAGCAGGGACGGAAAGCCTATTGTGACACGCTGGATCAAGCATGAGCAACTACCTCAGGTCTTGACTTGGTTAGAGGGGGAAATTCAAAAAGGTTCTCAAGCCTATGTCATCTCTCCCTTGATTGAAGAATCAGAAGCTCTGGATTTGAAAAATGCCATTGCTTTATCAGAGGAGCTGACAGCTCATTTTGCAGGTAAGGCAGAAGTGGCTCTTTTACATGGTAAGATGAAGAGTGATGAAAAAGACCAGATTATGCAGGAGTTTCAAAGAGCGAAAAAAACGGATATTCTGGTTTCGACAACGGTTATCGAGGTTGGGGTCAATGTTCCCAATGCGACCGTCATGATTATCATGGATGCGGATCGCTTCGGGCTCAGCCAGCTTCACCAGCTCAGAGGTCGTGTCGGTCGGGGGGACAAGCAGTCCTATGCTGTTCTCGTTGCCAATCCCAAGACGGATTCTGGGAAAGACCGCATGCGCATCATGACAGAAACCACCAATGGATTTGTCCTTGCGGAGGAAGATTTGAAAATGCGTGGTTCAGGTGAGATTTTTGGAACCAGACAGTCAGGACTTCCCAGAGTTTCCAAGTGGCTGATATTATCGAAGATTTTCCGATTTTAGAAGAAGCCAGAAAGGTTGCTAGCTACATTAGTTCGATAGAAGGCTGGCAAGAGGATCCAGAATGGCGCATGATTGCCCTTCATCTGGAAAAGAAAGAACATCTAGATTAAGCTTTCTCTAAGGAAATCTTAAGCTAGCTTTCAGGTTTGGCCCTTATACTAGAGTCATCAAAAAGAAACGAGGACTCTCACATGACAGTAACGATTAAAGTAAATTACCAAACCACTTTCCAAAAGAAAGAAGCAAAAAATTAAGATTGAACAGGAGAAGAAAGAGCGGAAATGCTCTTTTTTTGTTTCTAAAACTACTTTCAGCCCATCATCCTAAAAGTAAAGAATCTAAAATCTCTTTCTATTTACCCTTCTTTCTTGCATTGCTTTTCTAGATATGCTACAGTTGTGGTAGCGATTACAAAATCAAAAGGAGCATGCTATGAAAAATCCAGCTTTGTTAGAAGAAATCAAGACTTATAGAGGAAGGGATGAGGTTCCAGAAGACTTTTGATGCTTTTCTGGGATGAGGAAGTGAAAAAAGTTTCAACTCTTCCAGCCTACCAGTTGGAGGAAAGAAATTTCACATTCCTCAAGTCAAGTGCTATGAGTTAACATTTGAAGGAACCAATGAAGGCAAGGTCTATGCACGCGTCGTTCTTCCAAAGAGTGAGGAGAAAGTTCCACTAATCTTCCATTTCCATGGTTATATGGGACGTGGCTGGGACTGGGCCGACATGCTGGCCTTCACTGTAGCTGGTTACGGTGTTGTTTCCATGGATGTGCGAGGGCCAGTCAGGTCACTCACAAGACGGCTTGCGTTCTCCTCTAGGAAATACAGTTAAGGGGCATATCATCCGTGGTGCTGTGGAAGGTCGGGATCATCTCTTTTATAAGGATGTTTATCTGGATATTTACCAGTTGGTTGAAATTATTGCTAGTCTGCCTCAGGTTGATGAGAAGCGACTTTCTAGCTATGGTGCCTCGCAAGGAGGGGCTCTAGCTCTAGTTGCAGCAGCGCTCAATCCTCGAATTCAGAAAACAGTTGCCATCTATCCCTTCTTGTCAGACTTTAGACGAGTGCTTGAGATTGGTAATACCAGTGAGGCTTACGACGAACTTTTCCGTTATTTCAAGTTTCACGACCCCTTCCATGAAACTGAGGAGGAAATCATGGCGACCCTTGCCTATATCGATGTGAAAAATCTTGCCCATCGTATCAAGGGTGAGGTTAAGATGATTACGGGCTTGGACGACGATGTTTGCTATCCCTATTACCCAGTTTGCGATTTACAACCGTCTGACCTGCGATAAGGCCTATCGCATCATGCCTGAGTATACCCATGAAGCTATGAATGTTTTTGTCAATGATCAAGTTTACAACTGGCTCTGTGGCAGTGAGATTCTTTTAGTACATGAAATATGAATGAGAGGCAGTAGCTCTCTTTTTATTGTATAGTAGATTGAATCTGAATATACGTCGCGACTTGAATATTGCTAGAAATTGGTTTGCTTTTCCAGTCGAGTTTATTCAAATCTTATTTCATTTTCACTATAATAGTTGGAAGTGACAAGTTTTTCAGTTGATATCGAGTGTGTAAAAATAGGATGATCGAGAGTAGAGTCGGCATAAGGAAAGAAGTGAGGAATAAGTTTTTCACTTATTTACAAAATTGTTGTTTAATTTATGAATAGAATAGTTGAAAAAGAAGTAATGATTATTTAACTTAAATGTTTTTCTTAAGCAACAAGATGCAATAAGACAAAATAACAAATATTGAAAATAATTAGTATAGATAATACTTTATTTTTCTAAAATTCAATAAATAAAAAAATATTATATGCTATTGAAAAACGATTACAAATTATGTTATGCTGTAAGAGTAAGTCTAAAAACTTAAAAGAAATAATATATATTAAAAAATGGATTATATATTGAGAGTTGTGTAGCAGGAAGGGGGATGAAGCTGCAAGACTTTATTACTAGCTAAAAAATCAAAGTTATCTAGAACTAAACTCAGATTTTTGCTTATTAAATAAAGAAAGACAATTATTAGGATTTGGAAGAAACAATAATGAATGCTTATCTTGATTGTAGATATTTAGGCAGAAATCGGTTTGGTGAATAGAAGTTAGTATACTTTAGGTTTTTTGAATTCACATGCACAAATTAACTTTGAAAGTTGAAGTGAGGTAATATATGTTTATACGTTTAAAAGGTTTAGGAAAATTTCGTAAATCCAAAGCTTATGGTTTGGTTGGTTGCTTGACACTATCCGCAGTGCTTGGTTTAGCTGCACCAGAGTTACCAGTTATTGGCGGTGGAGTTGCTTATGCTGATGTCATTCAGGGCGGTAACGATATAAAAGATGTGGGAGTTCATAGCGATGCTGCTAATGGTGTAGCGATGACCTATACCACCTATGATAGTGGTAATAGTGGTCAACAAACAGCATCAGGTAGTGGAGTTTTTGTTGCACCAAATGTGATGGTGACTGCTGCTCATAACTACTACGAGAAAAAATCTGAAGATAGCTCTGCGGTTTTACGTGGCGGTGATTCTGCTAAAAGTTATGTCGTGATGAATTCAGATACGGAGAAAATAAATAAAGTTCCTACGTCAGGTAGTACTGAAGCTGTAGATAAAGGTGCTATTCATGCTTATAATGAAAAGGATTTTGGAAAGTCTTACGGTAATGACTTGGCAGTTGTTGTAACTAAGAAAACTGTCGAAGCTATGACAAATGGAGAGGATTCACCAAGAGAGCTAAGTAAGACTGAGGTAGCTACAGGTGATTCGATTCGAATGGTTGGCTATCCCAACGATTTTTCAACCCCTAATCTAAGTGAAGAAAACAGAAATCGACTAAAAGATGGAAAACCTTATGAAGTTGAAGGGAAAGTAAGTACTCTTAATAAAGAAAATGGTGCTGTTACTTACCATACGTCTGCTTTAGGTGGTTTTTCAGGTGCTCCTTTATTTAATGATAAAGGAGAAGTGAGTTGGTATCCATCAACACGGAACAAATACTGCTAGTGAAGTAGAAGCCAATCGTATCGGTGGTGGTACTATCTTTACGGAAAAAGCATAAAGATTGGATTCGTTCTATGGTCGATAGATATGCAATCACGGGCTGGTACCTAGATGGAACGATTCGCTACTATTATGACGAAAATCATAAAGCTCTAAAGAATGTTGAAAAAGAAATTGATGGTGCGCGCTATCGTTTCAATGATAGAGGTCAAGCAACCTTATTAAGTGGAGTTGAAAAAGGTCGAGTTCTTCTTCGCCTGGAAGATGTGAAGGGCAATCGCTTGATTGCAGATAAGGTGGTGCAAACAGGAGAAGTTGATTCACCAATCGTATTCAATTTACGACAAGATTCAGACTTTAATCGATTGGTAGCCGATTCTCCGGATGCTAAGATAGTGTCTTATAATAATCTTTCTATCAACAAGTTAGTCACGGATACTAGTTGGTCTGGTGATTATGTAAGTAAAGTAGCTCTAGGAAATACGGTTATTAAAGCTGTGTTAGACTCAGTAGCTCCAAAAACTGATTTTGCTCGTACGGAGGTTGGGAAAGTTGATTTAAGTGGAACTGCGAATTTACCAAAAACAAGTGAGACAGTAAAAAATGCTCCAAATGGTGAACAAAACTTCCAAGCCACTACACATATCTTAACACCTGATGGAACAGGTTCAGCAACCTTAATTGCTCCTAATTTGTTATTAACTGTGGCACATAACTTTTTAACAGTTAATGGTTCTAAGGTTGTTACAAAGTCAGGGAAAGAGAATACAGTTTACAAAGCTACGTTACCAAATGGAACTTCTATCAATTTTTCTGATGAAGAGATTGCTTATTGGAACAAAGCGGAGTCTGTTTTTGGCTTTAAAAATGACTTAGCTCTCGTTCGATTAAAAGAAGCAGTAAAAGGAGTAACTCCTGTAGAAGTCGTGAAGCAATCTGCAAAAGTTGCAGAAGGAAATACAGTTTCGGTTTATGGTTTCCCAGATAACAAGCTAAGTCCAGTTTTAGATAGTAAAGTAATAGGAACTACTGACTTTGGTTCAGGTATAGAGGGAATCAGCTATGGAGGTACGAAACCTGGGGCATCTGGTGGTGGACTATACAATGATAAAGGTGTCTTAATCGGCGTTCATCAAAATGGAGTGATTGATAATCGTAGTGGTGGTTTAGTTTTATCAAAAGAACAATTAGATTGGGTTCGCTCCTATATTGATGGTCAACCAAAAGCCCCAGTTTATGTGAAAGATAAAGAAGTAGCATCACCTAAACAGGATTTGGATAAGGAACTAGCTGAAAAGTTGGCTTCAGCAACTGACAATGGAGTTGAAATTAACAAGGCAAGCTTGAAAGAAGAGAAACCTACTAACCAAGAAGGAAATTCTGAAATGTTCCAGCAGAGCCCAATGCAGGAAGAGGAGACAAGCCCGAGAATCTCCCTGAAGAAACTGAAAGTACAGATGATACTGTTCTTCCTCCACGTGATTACTTTGCTAGAGACTTGAAGAATGTTAAAACTGTATTTGAAAAAGAAGACCTTGCTACGAATGCTGAAAATGGGCAAAGAGTTGATTTAGCAGAAGCCTTAGATAAGTTGAAACATCTTCAAAATGCGACTATTCATATGGAGTTTAAACCAGATGCTAATGCTCCGCAATTCTATAATCTTTTCTCTGTATCAAGTGATAAGAATAGAGACGAATATTTTAGTATGTCTGTTAATAAAGGTACTGCAATGATCGAAGCACGAGGAGTTGATGGAAGTCATTTTTACGGAAGTTACTCAGATGCACCACTTAAAGTAAAACCTGGAAAATGGAATTCGGTTACTTTCACGGTGGAAAGACCGAAAGCAGATCAACCAAATGGACAAGTTCGTCTATATGTAAATGGTGTATTATCTAGAACGAATACGAAATCTGGTCGTTTTATTAAAGATATGCCAGATGTTAATAAGATTCAGATTGGTGCTACTAGAAGAGCGAACCAAACAATGTGGGGATCAAATCTTCAGGTTCGTAATCTGACCGTATATGATCGTGCTTTAACTCCTGAAGAAGTAGGAAAACGCAGTCAATTATTTAAAGTAGCAGATTTAGAAGAGAAATTACCAGAAAGTGCAAAAATCACAGAGAAGAAGGAAGTTTTTGTAAGTGGTGTAAATGGTGGATTGAACAAGGATGGGATTAATACTTACCGAATCCCAGCCTTGCTGAAAACGGATAAAGGAACATTAATTGGCGGAGCTGATGAAAGACGTTTACAATTCTCTGACTGGGGAGATATTGGTATGGTAGTTCGTCGAAGTCAGGATGGAGGAGTGACATGGGGAGATAGAATAACAATTTCTAACCTTCGTGATAATCCAGAGGCCAGAGATAAAACTGCTCCGTCACCCTTAAATATTGATATGGTATTAGTTCAAGATCCAGAAACTAAGAGAATCTTTTCAGTTTATGATATGTTCCCTGAAGGAAAAGCAGTATTCGGTATGCCTGCCAAACCTGAAAAAGCATACGAGCGTATAGGGGATAAAACTTATCAAATTTTATATAAAACAGGCGAAAAAGGACATTATACCATTCGTGAAAATGGTGAGGTTTATAATTCTAAAAATCAAAAAACAGATTACCATGTTGTCGTAAATCCTAAACAACGAGGTTATAGCGACAAAGGCGATCTGTATAAAGGAAAGGATTTAATTGGTAATGTTTACTTCGCACAGAGTACTAAAAATCCGTTTAGAGTAGCCAATACAAGCTATTTGTGGATGTCTTATAGTGATGATGATGGACAGCTTGGTCTGCACCAAGAGATATCACACCAGGTATTCGTCAAGATTGGATGAAATTCCTTGGAACAGGTCCTGGAACGGGTATTGTATTACGCACAGGTGAGCATAAGGGGCGGATATTAGTGCCTGCTTACACAACAAATAATGTTTCACATTTAGGTGGTTCTCAATCTTCTCGTTTGATTTACTCAGATGATCATGGAGTAACCTGGCATGCTGGAGAAGCACCAAATGATAATCGACCTGTAGGAAACAAGACTATTCATTCATCTAACATGAATAATGGTGGTGCGCAAAATACAGAATCAACCGTACTCCAATTAAATAATGGAGATGTCAAACTCTTCATGCGTGGTTTAACTGGAGATCTTCAGGTTGCTACTAGTAAAGACGGTGGGGTCACTTGGGAGAAAACAATCAAACGTTATCCAGAAGTAAAAGATGCCTATGTGCAAATGTCAGCTATTCATACGATGCATGATGGAAAAGAGTACATTCTTCTTAGCAATGCTGCTGGACCAGGGCGCGAACGAAAAGATGGTTTAGTTCATTTGGCACGTGTTGAGAAGAATGGCGAGCTAACTTGGATAAAACATCATTTAATTCAAGGTGGAGAATTTGCATATAATTCATTACAAGACTTGGGTAACGGAGAATACGGAATTTTATATGAACATAGCGAGAATGGTCAAAATCGCTACACCCTTTCTTATAAGAAATTTAATTGGGACTTCTTGACTAAGGATAGAATTTCTCCTAAAGAGGTAAAAGTTAAACAAGCTGCCGATATGGGTGAAGGTATAATGAGTTTAGAGTTTGATTCAGAAGTATTAGTCAATCAAGCACCTACTTTAAGTTTGGCTAATGGAAAAACAATTGAATTTATGACTCAATTAGACAATAAAACTCTTTTATTTGCTGCAAATAAAAAAGATATTGGTCAAGAAATAACTGGTATAGTTGGTGGTAGTATAGAAAGTATGCACGATTTACCGTTAAACTTAAGAAACTCAGGAGTTCCTGGTGGGGTAAACGCAGTAGAAGCAGCAGTAAATGAATTAGAAGATTATACTGGTGCAATAGGAACAGCAGGAGAAGCAATTTCAACAGCACCACTATCAGCCTATGAAGGTGGAGTAAATGCAATAGCCAGTGCTGTGCATAACGTAGAAGACTATACAGGACTATTCACAACATCAGAAGAAGAAACTTCAGTAATAAAATCTACTGATAAACAAGTAAATAATAAGGAAAGTAAGGAAGAAGAAAAAACTAATCAAGTTATCCCAAGTTTGGATAGCTCGCAACGTTTTTTCAAAAATGAAGCAGGAAGTGTTCAGATTCAAGCTTCAGAAGAAGTTTTGAGAAATGTTAAAGCTGTTCAAATAGAAGAAGTGAAAGTTAGTAGTTTAAGCTCATTAAACTATAAAGCATTTGATATCAAGTTGAAGAATGCAGATGGCCAATCGGTTCAACCTAAAGGAAAAGTTCTTATTACTTTTACTACGGATCAGTCTGTTGAAAATGTTTACTATGTAGATCCAGAAGGAAATCTATATCCTCTTGAATTCACACAAAAAGATGGAAAGGTTATTTTTGAAACCAATCACTTTAGTATTTATGCTATGACTTTCCGACTCTCTATCGACAATTTAGCGCTTGATAATCCTACAAAAGCTAAAAAAGAGGAGGAATTATCACTATCACCTAAATTGTTATCTACAAATGGAAACTCAGGCTCCAACCAATCGGAGAATAAAGTAAGTAATAATGAACAGTCAATGTTACCAAATACAGGTGAGTCTGCTTCATCACTAACAATCTTATTTGGTTTTATAGGAATGTTCCTTGGAGCAATGATTTCTTATAAGCGAAAAGACAGTTAATTTGTCTACAGTTGTTCGTTGAACTTTTAGGTTCATATAAAATAAACCAGTCTAGAATCCTGAAAAATATGGGAATTCTAGACTGGTTTTATTGATATAGAAGCTTTATAATAAGATTCGTAATTGTGAGTAATAGATACGGATATTTATGTTATCTGAAACTACTTTCAGAAACAGCTGTTCTATAAAAATACTTTTTGAAACTGGAATCTATTCTACCACAAAGCATTGAAAGCGCTTTAAAAATGATATATAATAAACCCATAAGAACAAAGAAAAGGAGGAAAGAGGATGCCACAGATTACTAAAGAAGCCTTGATTGCACAAATCAAAGATGGAATCATCGTTTCTTGTCAGGCCCTTCCTCACGAACCGCTTTATACAGAAGCGGGAGGAGTCATTCCCTTGCTGGTCAAAGCGGCTGAGCAAGGTGGAGCAGTCGGTATCCGAGCAAATAGTGTTCGCGATATCAAGGAAATCAAGGAGGTTACCAAACCTTCCAATCATTGGGATAATTAAACGAGATTATCCACCGCAAGAACCCTTCATCACTGCTACTATGAAAGAAGTTGATGAATTGGCAGAACTGGACATCGAGGTGATTGCTCTGGATTGTACCAAGCGTGAACGCTACGATGGTTTAGAGATTCAAGAGTTCATTCGTCAGGTTAAGGAGAAATATCCTCATCAGCTCTTGATGGCTGATACAAGTACTTTCGAAGAAGGATTGGCAGCTGTTGAAGCAGGAATTGACTTTGTCGGAACAACCTTATCAGGATACACATCTTACAGTCCAAAAGTGGATGGTCCCGATTTTGAATTAATCAAAAAACTCTGTGATGCTGGCGTGGATGTCATTGCAGAAGGAAAAATTCATACACCTGAACAAGCCAAACAAATCCTGGGATACGGAGTGCGAGGTATCGTTGTTGGTGGCGCTATTACTAGACCAAAAGAGATTACAGAACGCTTCGTTGCTGGTCTTAAATAACACAATTTAAAAACAGAGGAGAGTGGTGGATGCGTCGGATGAAATGAAAACGTATACAAATGCAATCTTACTCATTATCCAATATGGATACGCTTATCAATTAGGAGAATACAAATGAAATTTAGAAAACTAGCTTGTACAGTACTTGCGGGTGCTGCGGTTCTTGGCCTTGCTGCATGTGGTAATTCTGGTGGTAGCAAAGATGCTGCTAAATCAGGTGGAGATGGCGCTAAAACAGAAATCACTTGGTGGGCATTCCCAGTTTTCACTCAAGAAAAAACTGGTGACGGTGTTGGAACATATGAAAAATCAATCATCGAAGCGTTTGAAAAAGCAAATCCAGATGTAAAAGTGAAATTGGAAACCATCGACTTCAAGTCTGGTCCTGAAAAAAATCACAACAGCTATCGAAGCAGGGACAGCTCCAGATGTACTTTTTGACGCACCAGGACGTATCATCCAATACGGTAAAAACGGTAAATTGGCTGAGTTGAACGATCTCTTCACAGACGAATTTGTTAAAGATGTTAACAATGAAAACATTGTACAAGCAAGTAAAGCTGGAGACAAAGCTTACATGTATCCAATCAGTTCAGCACCATTCTATATGGCTATGAACAAGAAAATGTTGGAAGAGGCTGGAGTTGCAAACCTTGTAAAAGAAGGTTGGACAACTGATGATTTTGAAAAAGTTTTGAAAGCGCTTAAAGACAAAGGCTACACACCAGGTTCATTGTTCAGTTCTGGTCAAGGGGGAGACCAAGGAACACGTGCCTTCATCTCGAACCTTTACGGCGGTTCTGTAACAGATAAAGATGTCACAAAATATACAACTGATGATCCTAAATTCGTCAAAGGTCTTGAAAAAGCAGCTGGCTGGATCAAAGATGGTTTGTTGAACAATGGTTCACAATTTGACGGTGGAGCAGATATCCAAAACTTTGCCAACGGTCAAACATCTTACACAATCCTTTGGGCACCAGCTCAAAACGGTATCCAAGCTAAACTCTTGGAAGCAAGTAAAGTAGAAGTGGTAGAAGTGCCATTCCCATCAGATTCAGGTAAACCAGCTCTTGAATACCTTGTAAACGGATTTGCAGTATTCAACAATAAAGACGACAAGAAAGTTGCAGCATCTAAGAAATTCGTTCAATTCATCGCGGATGACAAAGAATGGGGTCCAAAAGACGTTGTTCGTACAGGTGCTTTCCCAGTTCGTACATCATTTGGCAAACTTTATGAAGACAAACGTATGGAAACAATCAGTGGTTGGACTAAATACTACTCACCATACTACAACACTATCAATGGTTTTGCTGAAATGAGAACACTTTTGGTTTCCCAATGTTGCAATCTGTATCAAATGGTGACGAAAAACCAGCGGACGCTTTGAAAGCCTTCACTGAAAAAGCTAACGAAACAATTAAAAAAGCTACAAAACAATAAGCACTAAATCAGATTGATCCCTCCCTTTTCCCTGTGCATAGTCTATGTAAGAAAAGGGAGGATTTTGTTTGAAATGTAAGGAACTGTCACGAAATTAAAATGAAGTTCTTACATAAGCGAATCTTAAAAAATTTCATTTTGATTTTAAAACAGTTCAAGAAAATCCAAAATATTTTATTTGTGAAAGAGAGGTGCCGACTGTGAAAGTCAATAAAATTCGCATGCGGGAAACAGTGATTTCCTACGCTTTCCTAGCACCAGTATTATTCTTCTTTGTCATCTTTGTATTGGCTCCTATGATTATGGGATTCATTACAAGTTTCTTTAACTACTCAATGACTAAATTTGAGTTTGTGGGCTTGGACAACTACATTCGCATGTTTAAAGACCCTGTCTTTATGAAGTCTTTGATCAATACCGTGATTCTGGTTATTGGATCTGTACCAGTTGTTGTTCTGTTCTCACTCTTTGTAGCATCTCAGACCTATCATCAAAATGCCATTGCCAGATCTTTCTACCGTTTTGTCTTCTTCCTTCCTGTTGTAACAGGGAGTGTTGCTGTAACAGTTGTTTGGAAATGGATTTATGACCCACTATCAGGGATTTTTAAACTTTGTCCTTAAAGTCAAGCCACATCATCAGCCAAAACATTTCTTGGTTGGGAGATAAAAACTGGGCTTTGATGGCGATTATGATTATCCTTTTGACTACATCTGTTGGTCAGCCGATTATCCTTTATATCGCTGCTATGGGAAATATCGACAATTCATTGGTAGAAGCAGCTCAGGTTGATGGTGCGACTGAATTAGCAAGTTTTCTGGAAGATTAAATGGCCTAGCCTCCTTCCAACAACACTTTACATCGCAATCATTACAACAATCAACTCATTCCAGTGTTTCGCCTTGATTCAGTTGTTGACATCTGGTGGTCCAAACTACTCAACAAGTACACTTATGTACTACCTTTACGAAAAAGCCTTCCAATTGACAGAATACGGCTATGCCAACACCATCGGTGTCTTCTTGGCAGTTATGATCGCTATCGTAAGCTTTGTTCAATTTAAAGTACTTGGAAACGACGTAGAATATTAAAGAAAGGAGACAGCTATGCAATCTACACAAAAGAAACCTTTAACAGCTTTCACTGTTATTTCAACTATTATCTTGCTCTTGTTGACCGTGCTGTTCATCTTTCCATTCTACTGGATTTTGACAGGTGCCTTCAAGTCACAACCTGATACAATCGTTATTCCACCACAATGGTTCCCTAAAATGCCAACCATGGAAAACTTCCAACAACTTATGGTGCAAAACCCTGCCTTGCAGTGGATGTGGAACTCTGTATTTATTTCATTGGTAACCATGTTCTTAGTCTGTGCGACCTCATCTCTAGCAGGTTATGTATTGGCTAAAAAACGTTTCTATGGGCAACGCATTCTATTTGCTATCTTTATCGCTGCTATGGCGCTTCCAAAACAAGTTGTCCTTGTACCATTGGTACGTATCGTCAACTTCATGGGAATTCACGATACTCTCTGGGCAGTTATCTTGCCTTTGATTGGATGGCCATTCGGTGTCTTCCTCATGAAACAGTTCAGTGAGAATATCCCTACAGAGTTGCTTGAGTCAGCTAAAATCGACGGTTGTGGTGAGATTCGTACTTTCTGGAGCGTAGCCTTTCCAATTGTGAAACCAGGATTTGCAGCCCTTGCAATCTTTACCTTCATCAATACATGGAACGACTACTTCATGCAGTTGGTTATGTTGACTTCACGTAACAACTTGACCATCTCACTCGGGGTTGCGACCATGCAGGCCGAAATGGCAACCAACTATGGTTTGATCATGGCAGGTGCCGCTCTTGCAGCAGTTCCAATTGTAACAGTCTTCCTAGTCTTCCAAAAATCCTTCACTCAGGGTATTACTATGGGAGCGGTCAAAGGTTAAGAAAAGTAAACTGGTGTGTCAAGATTGCGGAAGTGGTCTTGACATGCTATGGAAATATAGATGTTATAAGTGTCTACAAAATGTTGGGTATTTGCATACCTTAGAGATTTTGTTAGACACTTATAAACTTAAGAATGATTTTAGTTAACTATCAGAAACGAAGGAAAGAGTATGATTTTTGACGATTTGAAAAACATCACCTTTTACAAAGGAATTCATCCCAATCTAGACAAGGCTATCGACTATCTCTACCAGCATCGTAAAGATTCATTTGAATTAGGTAAGTATGAGATTGACGGGGACAAGGTCTTTCTAGTTGTTCAGGAAAATGTTCTCAATCAAGCTGAAAATGATCAATTTGAGCATCATAAAAACTATGCAGACTTGCATTTGCTGGTAGAAGGACATGAATATTCGAGCTACGGTTCACGTATCAAGATGAAACAGTAGCATTTGACGAAGCGAGTGACATTGGCTTTGTTCATTGTCATGAACACTACCCACTCTTGTTGGGTTATCACAATTTTGCGATTTTCTTTCCAGGAGAACCTCACCAGCCAAATGGCTATGCAGGTATGGAAGAGAAGGTTCGCAAATATCTCTTTAAAATTTTGATTGACTAAAAAATCAGGAGGAGCAAACATGGCACAAAAAGGAGTAAGCCTTATCAAGGCAGCATTTGATACAGACAATTTTCTCATGCGTTTTAGTGAGAAGGTCTTGGACATCGTGACAGCCAATCTTCTTTTTGTCGTCTCTTGTTTGCCCATTGTGACGATTGGAGTGGCTAAAATTAGCCTCTACGAGACTATGTTTGAGATTAAGAAGAGCAGACGTGTGCCTGTCTTTAGAATCTATTTAAGAGCTTTCAAGCAAAATCTGAAGCTAGGTCTTCAGTTAGGTCTGCTTGAGTTGGGCATTGTCTCATTAAGCCTTCTAGATCTCTATCTCTTCTGGGGTCAGACAGCTATGCCTTTCCAAATGGTGAAAGCTATTTGTCTAGGCGTTCTTATCTTCCTCACTATCGTGATGTTGGCTAGCTATCCCATCGCTGCACGCTATGATTTAACTTGGAAAGAAGTGCTACAAAAAGGACTTATCTTGGCAAGTTTTAACTTTCCTTGGTTCTTCCTCATGTTAGCTATTCTCTTTCTCATTGTGATGGTTCTTTATCTGTCCGCCTTCAGTTTACTTTTAGGTGGCTCAGCCTTCCTGCTTTTTGGGTTTGGACTCTTGGTCTTTATCCAGACTGGATTGATGGAGAAAATTTTCACAAAATACCAATAGGATGGCTTGTCTATGAAACTACTTTCAAGCCATAAACATTTCAAAATTCATATCGAAACTAAAATCTAAGTGTACACAAGATGTTGAAAGCGTTTTTCACAAGGTGTATACTAAACACGTAAAGAATAAATCCTGCTTTTAGCAGAAAAAAGAAATCTTAGGAGAAAATCTATGTCAGATTTAAAAAAATACGAAGGTGTCATTCCAGCCTTCTACGCATGTTATGATGATCAAGGAGAAGTAAGTCCAGAGCATACGCGTGCCTTGGTGCAATACTTCATTGATAAAGGTGTTCAAGGTCTTTATGTCAATGGTTCTTCTGGTGAATGTATCTACCAAAGCGTTGAAGACCGCAAGTTAATCTTGGAAGAAGTCATGGCGGTAGCCAAAGGTAAATTGACCATCATTGCTCATGTTGCTTGCAATAATACTAAAGACAGTATGGAACTGGCTCGCCATGCAGAAAGTTTGGGAGTAGATGCTATTGCAACGATTCCGCCGATTTATTTCCGCTTGCCAGAATACTCAGTTGCTAAATACTGGAATGATATCAGTTCTGCAGCTCCCAAACACAGACTACGTGATTTACAACATTCCTCAATTAGCTGGTGTTGCTTTGACTCCAAGCCTTTACACAGAAATGTTGAAGAATCCACGTGTTATCGGTGTGAAGAACTCTTCTATGCCAGTTCAAGATATCCAAACTTTTGTGAGCCTTGGTGGAGAAGACCACATCGTCTTTAACGGTCCAGATGAGCAGTTCTTAGGTGGCCGCCTTATGGGTGCTAAAGCTGGTATCGGTGGTACTTATGGTGCTATGCCAGAACTCTTCTTGAAACTCAATCAGTTGATTGCTGATAAAGACTTAGAAACAGCGCGTGAATTGCAGTATGCTATCAACGCTATCATTGGTAAACTCACTGCTGCACATGGAAATATGTATGGTGTCATTAAAGAAGTCTTGAAGATTAATGAAGGCTTGAATATTGGTTCTGTTCGTTCACCATTGACACCAGTGACTGAAGACGATCGTCCAGTTGTAGAAGCAGCTGCAGCCTTGATTCGTGAAACCAAGGAGCGCTTCCTCTAATCCATAAGGAGGTATTTATGACACACTATGTTGCAATTGATATCGGTGGAACCAACATCAAATATGGTTTGATCGACCAAGAAGGCCAACTTGTTGAATCGCATGAAATGCCAACAGAGGCGCATAAGGGTGGACCTCATATCTTACAAAAAACCAAAGATATCGTAGCCAGCTATTTAGAAAAAGGCTCAGTAGCAGGTGTTGCTATTTCTTCTGCAGGAATGGTGGATCCAGACAAGGGTGAAATTTTCTATGCCGGGCCTCAGATTCCCAACTACGCAGGTACTCAGTTCAAGAAGGAAATTGAAGAAAGCTTTAATATTCCTTGTGAGATTGAAAATGATGTCAACTGTGCAGGTCTTGCTGAAGCGGTATCTGGTTCAGGCAAGGGAGCTAGTGTCACCCTTTGCTTGACCATTGGAACCGGTATCGGTGGTTGCTTGATTATGGATGGGAAAGTTTTCCATGGATTTAGCAATTCAGCCTGTGAAGTCGGTTATATGCATATGCAGGATGGAGCTTTCCAAGACTTGGCCTCTACGACAGCCTTGGTGGAGTATGTAGCAGCAGGTCATGGAGATCCAGTTGACCAGTGGAATGGCCGACGTATCTTTAAGGAAGCCACTGAAGGAAACAAGATTTGCATGGCTGGCATTGACCGTATGGTAGACTATCTAGGAAAAGGTCTGGCTAATATTTGCTACGTTGCTAATCCAGAAGTGGTCATTCTCGGTGGCGGTATCATGGGGCAAGAGGCAATCCTCAAGCCTAAAATTCGAAAAGCTTTGAAAGATGCTTTGGTACCAAGTCTGGCTGATAAGACGAGATTAGAATTTGCTCATCATCAAAATACAGCAGGTATGTTGGGAGCTTATTATCACTTTAAAACAAAACAATCCTAGTTTGGCTGAGCCAAACTAGGATTTTCTGACACGTTTTTGTCTACGATATCCGTTGAGTTTTTTATTTTCCCAGTAGCTATTAAAGATTTTTTCCTTGCTTTCGCGATTGATTTCCAAAAAGTAGGCATAAATCAAATCGATAAAGAAGAGCATAGGAAGTTGAGCGGATATTCGTTGGATATAGGAAGGCTGGCTGTGGGTGGCTACAAGAACGGTCTCTGTATAGGTCTGGCTATCTTTGCTGGGAACACTTGAAAAGAGTACAGTCTTTGCCCCCATCTCCTTGGCATCTAATAAACTGTCTAAAATAGAGGGAGTTGTGCCAGAAAGTGAGAAACCAAGTACGAGACAATTTTCGTCCATAATACTGGTTGTCCAGGCAAAGCCGTCTCGATCGGTCAAAGCTTCGCAGACCACACCTAGTCGCATGAACCGCAATTTCATTTCACGAGCAACAAGGCCAGAACTCCCTGTTCCGAAGAAGTAGACACGCTCAGCATCTTCGATTAATTGGGCAATTCGTTCTAGTTGGACTTCGTCAATCAAGTCTTGTGTTTGTTCCCTCATATTGCTATAGCTTCTGAGGACTCGTTTGGTCAGTGGACTGTGGTCGGGATGTTGGCTAGCTTGATTATCTGCTTGGTGTTGGTATTGGAAAATAAATTCTCGATAACCTGTAAAACCACACTTTTTAGCAAAGCGGGTCAGAGCGGCTTGAGAGATATGTAATTTTTGAGTGACCTGCTGAGAAGATAAATCATCTGCAATGGTTTCAGATTGTAAAAAATAGCGAGCGATTTCTTGCTCTAGATCTGTTAACTCTTCAAAATGAAGATCAATAATGCTTTGCGATATCTTGCGGGTTCATGATACTCCTTTATTTGAGTCTAGCTATTAATCGATAATTATTTTTGTAGCTTTTGTAAATATTATATCATATAAAAATAGTTATGTTTAAATACCATCAGAAACTAAATTAAAAAGCACCCTTCTTTTTCCAAAATTTCTTCTTAAATTATGGTACAATGAAGAGTAAGATTTTAAATAGAAATGAGACTGACTTGTATGAGAAAAATTTGATAGCCATTCGATTCCGATTCAGCTTAATTTATTGTTTTCAATTGTTATTTTGCTTTTTATGGCCATTATTGGTCGCCTGCTTTACATGGAGGTTTTGAACAAGGATTTTTATGAGACAAAATTAGCATCGGCTAGTAAAACAAAGGTGACCACTAGTTCAGCCCGTGGACAAATCTACGATGCAACAGGGAAACCTCTCGTCGAAAACACCATCAAGCAAGTTGTATCTTTTACAAGGAACAACAAAATGACGGCTGCAGATTTAAAAGAAACAGCCAAGAAGTTGCTAACCTATGTAGAAGTTTCTTCTCCAACATTGACTGACCGACAGTTGGCGGACTATTATCTAGCAGATCAAGATGTCTATAAGAAAGCAGTGGAAAGCTTACCACGCGAGAAGCGCCTTGATTCTGATGGCAACCAATTATCTGAGTCCGAGCTTTACAATAATACTGTTGAAAGTATCGATCCAAGTCAATTGACCTACTCTGATGACGAAAAGAAAGAAATTTACCTCTTTAGCCAACTCAATGCAGTTGGAAATTTTGCGACAGGCACCATTGCGACAGATTCCTTGTCAGACACACAGATTGCCTTGATTGCTTCGGCTTCTAAGAATTTACCTGGTATCAGTATTTCAACTTCGTGGGATCGAAAGGTCCTAGAGACTTCTCTTTCGTCTATAGTAGGAAGTGTGTCCAGTGAAAAAGCTGGTCTACCAGCTGAAGAAGCAGATGCTTATATCAAAAAGGGTTATTCTCTAAACGACCGTGTTGGAACCTCTTATCTAGAAAAACAATATGAAGAAACCTTGCAAGGGAAACGCTCGGTGAAAGAAATCCATCTAGACAAGTATGGCAATATGGAAAGTGTCGAAAATATCGAAGATGGTACCAAAGGGAATAATATTAAACTGACCATTGATTTGGCCTTCCAAGATAGCGTGGACAATCTGCTTAAGAGTTATTTCAATTCCGAACTGGGAAATGGAGGAGCCAAGTATTCAGAAGGTGTGTATGCAGTTGCCCTCAACCCAAAAACAGGTGCGGTTTTGTCTATGTCAGGACTCAAACATGACTTGAAAACGGGAGATTTAACACCTGATTCCTTGGGAACAGTAACCGATGTCTTTGTACCCGGTTCGGTCGTTAAGGCGGCGACCATCAGCTCTGGTTGGGAGAATGGAGTCTTATCAGGGAATCAGACCTTGACAGACCAACCGATTGTCTTCCAAGGTTCAGCTCCAATTAATTCTTGGTATACTCAGGCCTACGGTTCATTCCCGATTACAGCTGTGGAAGCCTTGGAGTATTCTTCTAATACCTATATGGTTCAAACCGCTTTGGGCATTATGGGTCAGACCTATCAACCCAATATGTTTGTTTTAACTAACAATTTAGAATCCGCTATGGGGAAACTTCGTTTGACATTTGCTGAATATGGTCTTGGAGCCTCAACAGGCATTGACCTTCCAGATGAGTCAACTGGTTTTATACCAAAAGAGTATAATTTTCGCTAATTACATTACCAATGCATTTTGGTCAGTTTGATAACTACACCCCAATGCAATTGGCCCAGTACGTTGGAACTATTGCCAACAACGGTGTTAGGATTGCACCTCACATTGTCGAGGGGATTTATGGAAACAATGAACAAGGAGGCTTAGGGAACTTAATCCAATCTATTGATACCAAGGAAATGAATAAAATTAATATTTCTGAGTCTGATGTTTCCATCCTCCAACAAGGATTTTATCAAGTGTCACATGGTGGTAGTGCTTTGACAACCGGTCGTGCCTTTTCAAATGGTGCAGCTGTATCCATTAGTGGGAAAACAGGTACTGCCGAAAGTTATGTTGCGGGAGGTCAAGAAGCCAACAATACCAATGCGGTGGCCTATGCACCATCAGATAATCCTCAAATTGCTGTAGCCGTTGTCTTTCCGCATAACACCAATCTGACAAATGGTGTCGGACCTTCTATTGCGCGTGATATTATCAACCTCTATAACCAACACCATCCAATGAACTAGAAAGGAACATATGCTTTATCCAACACCTATTGCCAAGCTGATTGATAGCTATTCAAAGTTACCAGGTATCGGGATTAAGACGGCTACCCGTCTGGCCTTCTATACTATTGGAATGTCTGATGACGATGTCAATGAATTTGCAAAAAATCTCCTTTCTGCTAAGAGAGAATTGACCTACTGTTCTATTTGTGGACGTTTGACAGACGACGATCCTTGTTCTATCTGTACCGATCCGACTCGTGACCAGACAACGATTTTGGTGCTAGAGGATAGTCGTGATGTGGCAGCCATGGAAAATATCCAAGAATATCATGGACTCTATCATGTCTTGCACGGCCTCATTTCTCCTATGAATGGTATCAGTCCAGATGATATCAATCTCAAGAGTCTCATGACTCGTCTGATGGATAGTGAGGTTTCAGAAGTAATCGTAGCAACCAATGCCACAGCAGATGGGGAAGCGACTTCCATGTATCTTTCCCGTTTGCTCAAGCCAGCTGGGATCAAGGTTACGCGCCTGGCACGAGGCCTCGCTGTGGGAGCGGATATCGAGTATGCGGACGAGGTCACACTCTTGCGAGCCATTGAAAATCGAACAGAATTGTAAGTCTAGACAAATTTACGAACTCCATTCATTTATAAAAAATCAAGGAGGCTGAAAATCGTTCATATCGGCCTCTTTTTGTATAGTGTGATGAGTAGGATCAGGTTCAAGTTTCAAAAAAGAAGCAAATATGATATACTAAAGAACGAGTATTCTATTAGAATTGGAACAAATAATATGAAACAAACGATTATTCTTTTATACGGTGGACGTAGTGCAGAGCGTGAAGTCTCTGTTCTTTCAGCTGAGAGTGTGATGCGTGCGGTCAACTACGACCGTTTCACAGTCAAGACTTTCTTCATCAGCCAGTCAGGCGACTTTATTAAAACGCAAGAATTTAGCCATACTCCAGGTCAAGAGGACCGTCTTATGACCAATGAAACAATCGATTGGGATAAGAAAGTTGCTCCAAGTGCTATCTACGAAGAAGGTGCGGTGGTCTTTCCAGTTCTTCATGGTCCGATGGGAGAGGATGGCTCTGTTCAAGGATTCCTTGAAGTTTTGAAAATGCCTTACGTCGGTTGTAATATCTTGTCATCTAGTCTTGCCATGGATAAAATCACGACCAAGCGTGTCTTAGAATCTGTCGGGATTGCCCAAGTTCCTTATGTGGCCATCGTTGAAGGCGATGATGTGATTTCTAAAATCACCGAAGTTGAAGAAAAATTGAATTATCCAGTTTTCACAAAACCATCAAACATGGGTTCAAGTGTCGGTATTTCTAAGTCTGAAAATCAAGAAGAACTCCGTCAAGCTTTGAAACTTGCCTTCCAATATGACAGCCGTATCTTGGTTGAGCAAGGGGTTAATGCCCGTGAAATCGAGGTTGGTCTACTGGGCAACTACGATGTCAAGAGTACGCTACCAGGGGAAGTAGTCAAGGATGTTGCCTTTTATGACTACGATGCCAAGTATATTGACAACAAGATTACCATGGACATCCCAGCCAAAATCAGTGATGATGTAGTAGCTGTCATGCGTCAAAATGCAGAAACTGCCTTCCGTGCTATTGGTGGACTCGGTCTCTCTCGTTGCGATTTCTTCTATACAGACAAGGGAGAGGTTTTCCTCAACGAGCTCAATACCATGCCAGGCTTCACCCAGTGGTCAATGTATCCACTACTTTGGGACAATATGGGAATCAGCTACCCAGACTTAATCGAGCGATTGGTTGATCTTGCAAAGGAAAGTTTTGACAAGCGCGAAGCGCATTTGCTATAAAATGAAAGAGAGGGTAGAAACCAGAACCATCACTGAAAGGTGGCTAGAGTTCTCGGGCTTCGACCCTTTTTAAAGGAGTAGAAATGAAATTAACAATTCATGAAGTGGCCCAAGTTGTCGGAGCTAAAAATGATATCAGCATATTTGAGGACACTCAGTTAGAAAAAGCTGAGTTTGACAGTCGTTTGATTGCGACAGGAGATTTATTTGTCCCCTCAAAGGTGCGCGTGACGGTCATGACTTTATCGAAACAGCTTTTGAAAATGGCGCTGCTGTAACCCTGTCTGAGAAAGAGGTCGCAAATCATCCCTACATTCTAGTAGATGATGTCTTGACTGCCTTTCAGCAACTAGCAGCCTACTATCTTGAAAAAGCTGTTGATGTCTTTGCGGTTACGGGTTCAAATGGCAAGACAACGACCAAGGATATGTTAGCTCACTTGCTATCAACAACCTACAAAACTTACAAAACACAAGGTAACTACTAATAATGAGATTGGTCTTCCTTACACAGTTCTCCACATGCCTGAAGGGACAGAAAAGTTGGTCTTGGAGATGGGGCAGGATCACTTGGGAGATATTCATCTCTTGTCAGAATTGGCTCGTCCAAAAACAGCCATCGTGACCTTGGTTGGAGAAGCCCATTTGGCCTTTTTCAAAGACCGTTCTGAAATTGCTAAAGGAAAAATGCAAATTGCAGACGGGATGGCACCTGGTTCCTTGCTCTTGGCACCAGCAGATCCGATTGTAGAGGACTACTTGCCAACTGATCAAAAGGTAGTTCGTTTTGGGCAAGGAGCAGAGTTGGAAATTACCAACCTGGTAGAACGTAAGGATAGTCTGACCTTTAAAGCTAATTTCTTGGAGCAAGCCCTTGATTTGCCAGTGACTGGCAAGTACAATGCCACCAATGCCATGATTGCATCCTATGTTGCCCTGCAAGAAGGAGTTTCAGAGGAGCAAATTCGTCAGGCCTTCCAAAATCTTGAATTGACGCGTAACCGTACCGAGTGGAAGAAAGCAGCCAATGGAGCAGATATCTTATCAGATGTTTACAATGCCAATCCAACTGCTATGAAGCTGATTTTGGAGACATTCTCTGCCATTCCAGCCAATGAAGGTGGCAAGAAAATTGCAGTGTTGGCGGATATGAAGGAGCTTGGTGACCAGTCTATTCAGCTTCATAATCAGATGATTTTGAGCCTCTCGCCTGATGTGCTGAATACCGTTATTTTCTATGGAGAAGACATTGCTGAATTAGCCCAATTGGCCAGTCAAATGTTCCCAATTGGCCACGTTTACTACTTCAAGAAAACAGAAGACCAAGACCAATTTGAAGACCTAGTCAAGCAGGTCAAAGAAAGCCTTGGAGTCAATGACCAAAATCTTACTCAAAGGCTCTAACTCTATGAATCTAGCCAAGTTGGTAGAAAGTTTAGAAAATGAAGACAAGTGATTTTGTTAAGTATCTGCAAAGAATGATTGCCCTTACAGATACTGGCTTAACCTTTACAAAAGATCCTTTTGACCGTGAGCGCTATGAAGACTTGCGAAGTCTGTTATCTGAAATGTTGAATCAAGCATCAGACCTTGATGCTGAAGAAGTGGTAGAAGTTTTGAAGCCAACTTCCGCTTATGCAACTCCGTTAATGGACGTCCCGTGCTTGGATTGTTGAGGACGAAAAAGATTTGTCTGGTTAGGGGACAAGGAGAGAATGATTGGGCTTTGCCAGGTGGCTTTGGTGAGGTCGGTTATTCTCCAACAGAAAATATTCTCAAGGAAATTGAAGAAGAAACCGGTTTTGAAGCTAAAGTAGAAAGACTACTAGCTGTTTTTGATACAAATCGTTTCCAACTACAGAGCAAGCAATATGCAAAGTTTGTTTTTGAATGTAAGCTTCTTGATGGACAATTCCAAGAAAATCAAGAAATTGCTGACCTTCAATTTTTTGCCATTGACCAACTGCCAGCCTTATCTGAAAAACGCATTACCAAGGAGCAAATAGAGCTTCTTTGGCAGGTTTATCAAGGTCAGAGGGAGCAATATCTTGACTAAGAAGATGATTATCGTATTTCTAAATCCATTTTTCTTAAGTAGCATGGTATAATAAAATGCAGGAAAATTTTGAATCATGAGGAAGACTAGATGAATTTATGGGATATTTTCTTTACGACCCAAGCAACAGAACCACCTAAATTTGACCTTTTTTGGTATGTTAGCCTATTTACGCTTTTAGCTTTGACCTTTTATACAGCCTATCGTTATCGTGAAAAGAAGGTTTGCCAACGATTTTTCCAAATCTTGCAGGCCGTTCAGTTGATCCTCCTTTATGGTTGGTACTGGGTCAATCATATGCCGTTGTCAGAAAGCCTACCTTTTTACCATTGCCGTATGGCTATGTTTGTGGTGCTCTTGCTTCCTGGTCAGTCCAAATATAAGCAATACTTTGCATTACTAGGAACATTTGGGACATTAGCTGCCTTTGTTTATCCAGTGCCAGATGCCTATCCTTTCCCACATATTGCCATTTTATCCTTTATCTTTGGCCACTTAGCTCTCTTGGGGAACTCTCTAGTTTATCTATTGAGGCAGTATAATGCGCGATTGCTGGATGTGAAGGGAATTTTTCTCATGACCTTTGCATTAAATGCCTTGATTTTTGTGGTCAATTTGGTAACAGGTGGCGATTATGGATTTTTGACAAAACCGCCATTGGTTGGAGATCACGGCTTAGTAGCTAATTATTTAATCGTTTCCCTGGCCTTGTCAGCGGCGATTACGTTGACAAAGAAAATTTTGGAACTATTTTTAGAACAAGAAGCAGAAAAAATGATTGCAAAGAAAGCTTAGAAATGAGCTTTCTTTTTTGGCAATAGACAGATTGTTGTTGGCTACATAGAGTAGAAAAATTCTTGTAAAGGAAAAGTGAAAAATTGGCTAGTAAATTTAGGAAAAACTAAGCACAATCAGATTTTTTGTGTTATAATATTCTGTGAATAGCTATGCCTATGTTTAGCTATGGAATAATACGAAGTGCGAAACTTGGAAGATAGAGAGGATGCGATGTAATGGCTAGAGAAGGCTTTTTTACAGGTCTAGATATTGGAACAAGCTCTGTCAAGGTGCTTGTAGCCGAGCAGAGAAATGGTGAATTAAATGTAATTGGCGTGAGTAATGCCAAAAGTAAAGGTGTAAAGGATGGAATTATTGTTGATATTGATGCAGCCGCAACTGCTATCAAATCAGCTATTTCCCAAGCAGAAGAAAAGGCAGGCATTTCGATTAAATCAGTGAATGTCGGCTTGCCTGGTAATCTTTTGCAGGTAGAACCAACTCAAGGGATGATTCCAGTAACATCTGATACCAAGGAAATTACGGATCAAGATGTTGAAAATGTTGTCAAATCAGCTTTGACAAAGAGTATGACACCTGACCGTGAAGTCATTACCTTTATTCCTGAAGAATTTATTGTGGATGGTTTCCAAGGGATTCGTGACCCACGTGGCATGATGGGGGTTCGCCTTGAAATGCGTGGCTTGCTTTATACAGGCCCTCGTACTATCTTGCACAATTTGCGTAAGACAGTTGAACGTGCAGGTGTTCAGGTTGAAAATGTTATCATTTCACCACTAGCAATGGTTCAATCAGTTTTGAACGAAGGTGAACGTGAATTTGGTGCTACAGTGATTGATATGGGAGCAGGCCAGACGACTGTTGCCACAATCCGTAACCAAGAACTTCAGTTCACCAATATTCTCCAAGAAGGCGGAGATTATGTAACTAAGGATATCTCTAAAGTCTTGAAGACATCACAGAAACTAGCCGAAGGTTTGAAATTAAACTATGGAGAGGCTTATCCTCCTCTCGCAAGTAAAGAAACATTCCAAGTTGAAGTGATCGGGGAAGTAGAACCTGTTGAAGTAACAGAAAATTACTTGTCAGAGATTATTTCTGCACGAATCAAGCATATCTTTGAACAAATCAACAAGACTTGGAGAGAAGACATTTATTGGATCTTCCTGGTGGAATTGTTTTGATCGGTGGAAATGCTATTTTACCGGGTATGGTAGAATTGGCTCAAGAAGTCTTTGGCGTTCGTGTCAAACTCTATGTTCCAAACCAAGTTGGTATTCGCAATCCAGCCTTTGCGCATGTGATTAGTCTATCGGAATTCGCTGGACAATTGACAGAAGTCAATCTTTTGGCTCAACGAGCAGTCAAGGGTGAAGTTGCTCTGATTCATCAACCAATTAGTTTTGGGGGAATGATTCAGAAAACAGCTCAGTTTGTACAATCAACGCCTGTTCAACCAGCTCCTGCTCCAGAAGTAGAGCCGGTGGCGCCTACAGAACCAATGGCGGATTTCCAACAAGCTTCACAAAATAAACCGAAATTAGCAGATCGTTTCCGTGGCTTGATCGGAAGCATGTTTGACGAATAAAGAGGAAAAATAAATTATGACATTTTCATTTGATACAGCTGCTGCTCAAGGTGCAGTGATTAAAGTAATTGGTGTCGGTGGAGGTGGTGGCAATGCCATCAACCGTATGGTCGACGAAGGTGTTACAGGCGTAGAATTTATCGCAGCAAACACAGATGTACAAGCATTGAGTAGTACAAAAGCTGAGACTGTTATTCAGTTGGGACCTAAATTGACTCGTGGTTTGGGTGCAGGAGGTCAACCTGAGGTTGGTCGTAAAGCTGCTGAAGAAAGCGAAGAAACACTGACGGAAGCTATCAGTGGCGCAGATATGGTCTTCATCACTGCTGGTATGGGAGGAGGCTCTGGAACTGGAGCTGCTCCTGTTATTGCTCGTATCGCCAAAGATTTAGGTGCTCTTACAGTTGGTGTTGTAACACGTCCGTTTGGTTTTGAAGGAAGTAAGCGTGGACAATTTGCTGTTGAAGGAATCAACCAACTTCGTGAGCATGTAGATACTCTATTGATTATTTCAAACAACAACTTGCTTGAAATTGTTGATAAGAAGACACCGCTTTTGGAGGCTCTTAGCGAAGCAGATAACGTTCTTCGTCAAGGTGTTCAAGGAATTACCGATTTGATTACCAATCCAGGATTGATTAACCTTGACTTTGCCGATGTGAAAACAGTTATGGCAAATAAAGGGAATGCTCTTATGGGTATTGGTATCGGTAGTGGAGAAGAACGTGTTGTTGAAGCAGCGCGTAAGGCAATTTACTCTCCACTTCTTGAAACAACAATTGATGGAGCAGAAGATGTGATTGTCAACGTAACTGGTGGTCTTGACTTTAACCTTTGATTGAGGGCTGAAGAGGCTTCACAAATTGTGAACCAGGCAGCAGGTCAAGGAGTGAACATCTGGCTCGGTACTTCAATTGATGAAAGTATGCGTGATGAAATTCGTGTAACAGTTGTCGCAACGGGTGTTCGTCAAGACCGCGTAGAAAAGGTTGTGGCTCCACAAGCTAGACCTGCTACTAACTACCGTGAGACAGTAAAACCAGCTCATTCACATGGCTTTGATCGTCATTTTGATATGGCAGAAACAGCTGAATTGCCAAAACAAAATCCACGCTCGTTTGGAACCAACTCAAGCATCTGCTTTTGGTGATTGGGATCTTCGCCGTGAATCGATTGTTCGTACAACAGATTCAGTCGTTTCTCCAGTCGAGCGCTTTGAAGCCCCAACTTCACAAGATGAAGATGAATTGGATACACCTCCATTTTTCAAAAATCGTTAAGTAAATGAATGTAAAAGAAAATACAGAACTTGTTTTTCGAGAAGTCGCAGAGGCGAGTCTGAATGCTCATCGAGAGAGTGGTTCAGTCTCTGTCATTGCAGTTACCAAGTATGTAGATGTACCGACAGCGGGAGCCTTGCTTCCGCTAGGTGTTCATCATATCGGTGAAAATCGTGTCGATAAGTTTCTGGAGAAATATGAAGCTTTAAAAGATCGAGATGTGACTTGGCATTTGATTGGTACCTTACAAAGACGTAAGGTGAAAGATGTTATTCAATACGTTGATTATTTCCATGCCTTGGATTCAGTCAAGCTAGCAGAGGAAATTCAAAAAAGAAGCGACCGAGTTGTTAAATGTTTCTTACAAGTAAATATCTCAAGGGAAGAGAGTAAACATGGTTTTTCAAAGGAAGAACTATTGGAGCTCTTGCCAGAATTAGCAACCTTAGATAAAATCGAATATGTCGGCTTGATGACCATGGCTCCTTTTGAAGCTAGTAGTGATGAGTTGAAAGAGATTTTTAAAGCTACGCAGGATTTGCAACTAGAAATTAGAGAAAAACAAATTCCAAATATGCCTATGACCGAGTTAAGTATGGGAATGAGTCGTGATTATAAAGAAGCGATTCAATTCGGTTCCACCTTTGTTCGTATAGGTACAGCATTTTTTAAGTAGGAGAGAACCATGTCTTTAAAAGATAGATTCGATAGATTTATAGATTATTTTTACGGAGGATGAGGATTCAACGGTTCCTTATGAAAAAGGAAATGAACCGTGTTTACTCCAGTAAATTCTTCACAGGAACCGGCTCTCCCAATGAATCAACCTTCACAGTCTGCTGCTACAAAAGATAGCAATATCACCAGACTGCATGCACGACAACAGGAATTGGCAAATCAGAGCCAGCGTTCAACGGATAAGGTAATTATAGATGTTCGTTATCCTAGAAAATATGAAGATGCAACAGAAATTGTTGATTTATTGGCAGGAAACGAAAGTATTTTAATTGATTTTCAGTATATGACAGAGGTGCAGGCTCGCCGTTGTTTGGACTATTTGGATGGAGCTTGTCATGTTTTAGCTGGTAATCTGAAAAAGGTAGCATCTACTATGTATCTGTTAACACCAGTGAATGTTATTGTGAATGTAGAAGATATTCGTTTACCAGATGAAGAACAAAATGGTGAGTTTGGCTTTGATATGAAGCGAAATAGAGTACGATAATGATTTTTTTAATTCGTATGATTTATAATGCAGTGGATATTTACTCCCTGATTTTGGTAGCCTTTGCTGTCATGTCTTGGTTTCCAGGCGCCTACGAATCCAGTTTAGGTCGTTGGATTGTAGCATTGGTAAAACCAGTGCTTGCTCCCTTGCAACGCCTGCCTTTACAGATAGCAGGTCTTGATTTATCTGTTTGGGTTGCGATTGTTTTGATTCGATTTTTAGGAGAAAACCTAGTGCGTTTTCTGGCGATGATAGGATGAATAAAGGGATTTACCAGCATTTCTCCATAGAAGATCGTCCATTTCTTGATAAGGGAATGGAATGGATAAAGAAGGTAGAAGATAGCTATGCTCCTTTTTTAACTCCTTTTATCAATCCTCATCAGGAGAAACTATTAAAGATTTTGGCCAAAACCTATGGTCTTGCTTGTAGCAGTAGTGGGGAATTCGTCTCGAGTGAGTATGTTCGAGTTTTATTATACCCAGATTATTTCCAGCCAGAGTTTTCAGATTTTGAAATATCTCTCAGGAAATTGTGTATTCCAATAAATTTGAACACTTAACGCATGCTAAGATTTTAGGGACAGTCATCAATCAATTAGGGATTGAACGGAAACTTTTTGGAGATATCCTAGTAGATGAAGAACGGGCGCAGATTATGATTAATCAGCAGTTTCTTCTTCTATTTCAAGATGGATTAAAGAAAATTGGCCGTATACCCGTTTCGCTGGAGGAACGTCCTTTCACCGAGAAAATAGATAAGCTAGAACAGTATCGAGAGCTGGATTTATGTGTGTCTAGTTTTAGATTAGATGTTCTTTTATCAAATGTTTTGAAACTATCTAGGAATCAAGCAAACCAGTTGATTGAAAAGAAACTTGTCCAAGTAAATTATCATGTGGTAGACAAATCAGATTATATTGTTCAAGTTGGAGACTTGATTAGTGTAAGAAAATTTGGGCGCTTGATATTGCTTCAAGATAAGGGACAAACAAAAAAAGAGAAGAAAAAAATAACCGTCCAGTTATTATTAAGTAAGTGAGGAATAGAATGCCAATTACATCATTAGAAATAAAGGACAAAACCTTTGGAACTCGATTCAGAGGTTTTGATCCAGAAGAAGTCGATGAATTTTTAGATATTGTGGTTCGTGATTACGAAGATCTTGTTCGTGCGAATCATGATAAAGATTTGCGTATTAAGAGTTTAGAAGAGCGTTTGTCTTACTTTGACGAAATGAAAGATTCATTGAGCCAGTCTGTATTGATTGCCCAAGATACAGCTGAGCGAGTGAAACAAGCAGCACATGAACGTTCAAACAATATCGTTCACCAAGCAGAGCAAGATGCGCAACGCTTGTTGGAAGAAGCTAAATATAAGGCAAACGAGATTCTTCGTCAAGCAACTGATAATGCTAAGAAAGTCGCTGTTGAAACAGAAGAATTGAAGAACAAGAGCCGTGTCTTCCACCAACGTCTCAAATCTACAATTGAGAGTCAGTTGGCTATTGTTGAATCTTCAGATTGGGAAGATATTCTCCGTCCAACAGCTACTTATCTTCAAACCAGTGATGAAGCCTTTAAAGAAGTGGTTAGCGAAGTGCTTGGGGAACCGATTCCAGCTCCAATTGAGGAAGAACCAATTGATATAACACGTCAGTTCTCTCAAGCAGAAATGGCAGAGTTACAAGCTCGTATTGAGGCAGCCAATAAAGAATTGGCTGAATTTGAAGCTCAGGCTAAACAGGAAGTGGAAAATCCAACTCCTGTAGTGAGTCCTCAAATTGAAGAAGTGCCTGCTCATCCAGTTGGTCCAATGTATGAAGAACCAGAAGTAGCTCCAGTACATCCTTCGGCTCCAACACCAGCTACAGAAACGTTTGATTCAGCACCAGGATTTGAAGCACCGCAAGAATCCGTTACAATTTTATAAGAAATATTCTGAGAACAATATCTTATCCTTATATTTCCAGCGAGCAGGAGATGGTGTGAGTCCTGTAATCCCTATTGATAAGATTATCCTCTCAAAAACTCAAGTCTGAAGTTAGTAGGATTTGACGTTCCCCACGTTACGGGATAAGAGGGAGAAAGACTAAATCTTTTTCCGAATAAAGGTGGTACCACGATTTTCGTCCTTTTTGGCAGTCGTGGTTTTTAATTTGTTATTATTTATAAAGGAGATACCATGAAACTCAAAGATACCCTTAATCTTGGGAAAACAGCTTTCCCAATGCGTGCAGGCCTTCCTACCAAAGAGCCAGTTTGGCAAAAGGAATGGGAAGATGCAAAACTTTACCAACGTCGTCAAGAATTGAACCAAGGGAAACCGCATTTTGTCTTGCATGATGGCCCTCCATACGCAAATGGAAATATCCACGTTGGACATGCCATGAATCATATCTCAAAAGATATCATCATTCGTTCTAAGTCCATGTCAGGTTTTAACGCACCTTATATTCCGGGTTGGGATACTCATGGTCTGCCAATCGAGCAAGTTTTGGCAAAGCAAGGTGTTAAGCGCAAAGAAATGGACTTGGTTGAGTACTTAAAACTTTGCCGTGAGTACGCTCTTTCTCAAGTTTATAAACAACGTGATGATTTCAAGCGCTTGGGGATGTCAGGTGACTGGGAAAATTTATATGTGACTTTAACTCCAGACTACGAAGCAGCCCAAATCCGTGTCTTTGGTGAGATGGCTAATAAAGGCTATATCTACCGTGGTGCAAAACCAGTTTACTGGTCTTGGTCATCTGAGTCAGCCCTTGCTGAAGCGGAGATTGAATACCATGATTTGGTTTCAACTTCCCTTTACTACGCCAATAAGGTAAAAGATGGCAAAGGTGCTCTAGATACAGATACTTATATCGTTGTTTGGACAACTACTCCATTTACTATCACAGCTTCTCGTGGTTTGACTGTTGGAGCGGATATTGATTACGTCTTGGTTCAACCTGCTGGTGAAGTTCGCAAGTTTGTGGTTGCTGCAGAATTATTGACTAGCTTGTCTGAGAAATTTGGCTGGGTTGATGTTCAAGTTTTGGCAACTTACCGTGGTCAAGAATTGAACCACATCGTAACAGAACACCCATGGGATACAGCTGTAGATGAATTGGTTATTCTTGGTGACCACGTTACAACTGACTCTGGTACAGGTATTGTCCATACCGCCCCTGGTTTTGGTGAGGACGACTACAATGTTGGTATTGCTAATGGTCTTGAAGTCGCAGTCACTGTTGACGAGCGTGGTATCATGATGAAGAATGCTGGTCCTGAGTTTGAAGGTCAATTCTATGAAAAGGTAGTTCCAACTGTTATTGAAAAACTTGGTAACCTCCTTCTTGCCCAAGAAGAAATCTCTCACTCCTACCCATTTGACTGGCGTACCAAGAAACCAATTATCTGGCGTGCAGTACCACAGTGGTTCGCCTCTGTTTCAAAATTCCGCCAAGAAATCTTGGATGCTATTGATAAAGTTAAATTCCATACAGAATGGGGTAAAGTACGTCTATATAATATGATTCGAGACCGTGGTGACTGGGTCATCTCTCGTCAACGCGCTTGGGGTGTTCCACTTCCAATCTTCTATGCAGAAGACGGTACAGCTATCATGACAGCTGATACTATCGAACATGTGGCTCAACTCTTTGAAGTACATGGTTCAAGCATTTGGTGGGAACGTGATGCCAAAGACCTCTTGCCAGAAGGATTTACACATCCAGGTTCTCCAAATGGGGAGTTCAAGAAAGAAACAGATATTATGGATGTATGGTTTGACTCAGGTTCATCATGGAATGGTGTTTTGGTAAATCGTCCAAATCTGACTTATCCAGCTGACCTTTACCTAGAAGGTTCTGACCAATACCGTGGTTGGTTCAACTCATCACTCATCACATCTGTTGCCAACCATGGCGTAGCACCTTACAAACAAATCTTGTCACAAGGTTTTACCCTTGATGGGAAGGTGAGAAGATGTCTAAATCTCTTGGAAATACCATTGCTCCAAGCGATGTTGAAAAACAATTTGGTGCTGAAATCTTGCGTCTCTGGGTAACAAGTGTTGACTCAAGCAACGACGTGCGTATTTCTATGGATATCTTGAGCCAAGTCTCTGAAACTTACCGTAAGATTCGTAACACCCTTCGTTTCTTGATTGCCAATACATCTGACTTTAACCCAGCTCAAGATGCAGTCGCTTACGATGAACTTCGTTCAGTTGATAAGTACATGACGATTCGCTTTAACCAGCTTGTCAAGACCATTCGTGATGCTTACGCAAACTTTGAATTCTTGACAATTTACAAGGCCTTGGTGAACTTTATCAACGTTGATTTGTCAGCTTTCTACCTTGATTTTGCTAAAGATGTTGTTTACATCGAAGGTGCCAAATCACTGGAACGCCGTCAAATGCAGACTGTCTTCTATGACATTCTTGTGAAAATCACCAAACTCTTGACACCAATCCTTCCTCACACTGCGGAAGAAATCTGGTCATATCTTGAGTTTGAAACAGAAGATTTTGTTCAATTGTCAGAATTGCCAGAAGCAGAGACATTTGCTAATCAAGAAGAAATCTTGGATACATGGGCTGCCTTCATGGACTTCCGTGGACAAGCTCAAAAAGCCTTGGAAGAAGCTCGTAATGCAAAAGTTATCGGTAAATCACTTGAAGCACACTTGACAGTTTACCCAAATGAAGTGGTGAAAACTCTACTCGAAGCAGTAAACAGCAATGTAGCTCAACTTTTGATTGTGTCTGAATTGACCATCGCAGAAGGACCAGCTCCAGAAGCTGCCGTTAGCTTCGAAGATGTAGCCTTTACTGTTGAACGCGCTGCAGGTGAAGTATGTGATCGTTGCCGTCGTATCGACCCAACAACAGCAGAACGTAGCTACCAGGCAGTCATCTGTGACCACTGTGCAAGTATCGTAGAAGAAAACTTTGCGGACGCAGTCGCAGAAGGATTTGAAGAGAAATAAGGTTGAGAAGTCTAGGGAAAACTCAATTTGAGAAGAAAAGATAACTAATCTTATAGACTATAAAACGTATTGTATCACGTTTTTGAACACCTGATACGATGCGTTTTTATTTATTTTAAAAATTTGTGAGGTGTGACTTTTTATACCCAACAAGAATCAAAGAGAAACTTAGCAAGCTAACAGCAGTAAGATAAAATACGAATTTGATATTACGGATAAGATTGGTAAATTGTGTCACATTTTTACAATAATAAATTTGTATAGTTACTTTTGATTTCTGAAGAGTATTATATTTTATTTCATATTATACAAATTTTTATTTTATAATATCAGAAAAATACTAGCAAATATGATACAATTTTTATTTGAAAAATAAAAAAAGGAGATTTTATTATGAAACAAACCTTTATTACATCTTACTTGACTTTCTACATGAAAGCTTCTGTAGCTTTGGAGGGAGTTTTTATTAAAACTTCAAAATCCTAATACTATTTTTAAAAGTTATTCCCTAGGTTCTCAAAATAAGACAATTCCAGTAGAACAAGTTGCAAGTGTAGACGATTCATTTAGTCTTGATTTCAAAATCATTTGCCTGGGGTGTGATTTTTACTATTATTGGATTTTCTATGATGGGGAATTCATTTGTAGGCGGGTTGATTTTAGCTGCTTATGGAGTATTGACAGTTTTAAGTGCTTTTCAAACTCTTCTTGTTTTAAATCTTACTTCTGGTGGATCACACGTTATTAGTGCAGTAGTATTTGAAAAAGCTAATCTTGAAAATTGTAAAGAAACAATTGAAGCGTTAATTCTAAATCGTTATGATGATACTAATACAAGAAAACATACAGATCGTATGATGCAAAATGCAGATCAAAATGCAGATCGTATGATTGACGCATTAAAAAATAAGTAATCTTTTATAGTTTTGTTTAGTTATATAATGAGATAAAAAGTTGAGAGAGCTAGCTTAGTTCTCTCTTTTTAGTCGATTTTGACTAGCTTTTTTGTGAAAAATTGTGTAAAATAGAATAGATAAACGAGGGAAAACCTCGGAAAATTTAAAGGAGAATCCATCTAATGGTAAAATTGGTTTTTGCTCGCCACGGTGAGTCTGAATGGAACAAAGCTAACCTTTTCACTGGTTGGGCTGATGTTGATTTGTCTGAAAAAGGTACACAACAAGCGATTGACGCTGGTAAATTGATCAAAAGAAGCTGGTATCGAATTTGACCAAGCTTACACTTCAGTATTGAAACGTGCGATCAAAACAACTAACTTGGCTCTTGAAGCTTCTGACCAATTGTGGGTTCCAGTTGAAAAATCATGGCGTTTGAACGAACGTCACTATGGTGGTTTGACTGGTAAAAACAAAGCTGAAGCTGCTGAACAATTTGGTGATGAGCAAGTTCATATCTGGCGTCGTTCATACGATGTATTGCCTCCAAACATGGACCGTGATGATGAGCATTCAGCTCACACAGATCGTCGTTACGCTTCACTTGACGATTCAGTTATTCCAGATGCTGAAAACTTGAAAGTGACTTTGGAACGTGCCTTCCATTCTGGGAAGATAAAATCGCTCCAGCTCTTAAAGATGGCAAAAACGTATTCGTAGGAGCTCACGGTAACTCAATCCGTGCCCTTGTAAAACACATCAAAGGTTTGTCAGATGACGAAATCATGGACGTGGAAATCCCTAACTTCCCACCATTGGTATTCGAATTCGACGAAAAATTGAACGTAGTTTCTGAATACTACCTTGGAAAATAATTTGTAAAAAGAAAGCCTAGGAATACCTAGGTTTTTCTTTTTATTCTAGTATCCAACTCTTCGAAAAAGCGTTATAATGATATTAAGAAGTAGTTAAAGAAAGTGAGGTTGATGATGGCTTATATTGAGATGAAACACTGTTACAAGCGTTATCAGGTTGGGGATACGGAGATTGTGGCCAATCGTGATGTGAATTTTGAGATTGAAAAGGGTGAATTGGTTATTATTCTTGGTGCGTCAGGTGCTGGCAAGTCAACAGTTCTTAATCTTCTTGGGGGAATGGATACCAATGACGAGGGGGGAAATCTGGATTGATGGTGCCAATATTGCAGACTACAATTCCCACCAGAGAACCAATTACCGCCGCAATGATGTCGGTTTTGTTTTTCAGTTTTACAATCTAGTTTCCAATCTGACAGCTAAGGAAAATGTGGAGTTGGCTTCAGAAATCGTGACAGATGCCTTGAATCCTGAACAGGTCTTGACAGATGTAGGTCTGGCTCATCGTCTCAATAACTTTCCAGCCCAGCTTTCTGGAGGGGAGCAACAGCGAGTCTCCATTGCACGCGCGGTAGCCAAAAATCCTAAAATCCTCCTTTGTGATGAACCGACTGGAGCCTTGGATTATCAGACGGGCAAGCAGGTTTTGAAATTCTCCAAGATATGTCTCGTCAAAAGGGAGCGACGGTGATTATCGTGACTCACAATGGAGCTTTGGCGCCCATTGCTGATCGCGTGATTCATATGCACGATGCCAGTGTCAAGGATGTGGTGATGAACCAGCATCCTCAGGATATCGACAGTTTGGAGTACTAGCATGATCAAGCGAAAAACCTATTGGAAGGACTTAATTCAGTCCTTCACAGGCTCCAAGGGGCGTTTTTTATCCATCTTAACCTTGATGATGTTAGGGTCTCTAGCCCTAGTAGGCCTCAAAGTGACTAGCCCCAACATGGAGGCGACAGCTAATGCTTATTTAACAACTGCTCAAACCTTGGATTTGGCAGTTATGTCTAATTATGGTTTGGATCAAGCAGATCAAGAAGAACTAGAACGGATAGAGGGCGCAGAGGTTGAGTTTGGCTATTTGACAGATGTGGCTATGGATAATGGGCAGGATGCCATTCGGCTGTACTCCAAACCAGAGCGAATTTCAACCTTTCAGCTAAGAGAGGGACGACTTCCTCAGTCAGACAAGGAAATCGCTTTGGCCACTCATTTGCAAGGCCAATACAGCGTGGGACAGGAGATTAGTTTTAAAGAAAAAGAAGAGGGTCATTCCTCTTTAAAAGACCATACTTATACCATTACTGGTTTTGTGGATTCAGCTGAAATCCTCTCCCAGCGAGATATGGGCTACGCAGCAAGTGGAAGTGGGACTCTGACAGCCTATGGGGTGATTTTACCTAGTCAGTTTGATCAGAAAGTCTACAATATAGCTCGTTTGAAATATCAAGATTTAGCAGGTTTAAATGCTTTTTCAGAAGCTTATGAAGAAAAATCCAAGCAACATCAGGAAGACCTTGAACAAGCTCTATCAGATAATGGCAAGGCACGTCTGCAACTCTTGAAAAAAGAAGGGCAAGAGTCTCTAGACAAAGGCCAAGAAACCCTTGACAAGGCTGAGACTAATCTGCAGGAAGGCAAGCGTCGTTTAGCAGCTGCTCAAGCTCGTTTACAGGCTCAGGAAAGTCAACTAGCCTTGCTTCCTCAAGCCCAGAGAGAGCAGGCTAGTGCTCAACTTACCCAAGCCAAGCAGGAATTGAACAAGGAAGAGGACAAACTAAAACAGGCTGAACAAAATCTAGCCCAAGAAAAGGAAAAATTAGAAAAACATCAGCAAGTTTTGGATGATTTGGCTGAGCCCAAGTATCAAGTCTATAATCGTCAGACCATGCCTGGCGGTCAAGGCTACCTCATGTACAGTAATGCTTCAGCCAGTATTCGGGCAGTGGGCAATATCTTTCCTGTAGTGCTTTATGCCGTAGCAGCTATGGTGACCTTCACAACTATGACTCGTTTTGTGGATGAAGAGCGAACTCATGCAGGGATTTTTAAGGCCTTGGGCTATCGTAGTAAGGATATTATCGCCAAGTTTCTCCTCTACGGTCTAGTAGCTGGGACTGTCGGAACAGCTCTAGGTAGCATACTTGGACATTATTTACTAGCCGGTGTGATTTCAAGTGTCATTACAAAAGGCATGGTGGTGGGAGAAACCCAGATTCAGTTCTATTGGACCTATAGCTTACTGGCTCTTGTCTTGAGTTGGTTGGCGAGTGTGTTACCAGCCTATCTGGTGGCTCGTAGGGAACTGCATGACGAAGCAGCCCAGCTTTTACTGCCTAAACCTCCTGTTAAAGGAGCTAAAATCTTACTAGAGCGCATCGGTTTTATTTGGCATCGTCTCAGTTTTACTCATAAGGTAACAGCTCGCAATATCTTTCCGTTATAAGCAACGGATGTTGATGACGATCTTTGGTGTGGCAGGTTCAGTCGCTCTGCTCTTTGCAGGTTTGGGAATCCAATCCTCTGTAGCAGGAGTTCCGTCTAGACAGTTTCAACAAATCCAACAGTATCAGATGATTGTCTCTGAAAACCCTAGTGCGACCAATCAAGACAAGGCAAATCTAGAAGAAGTGTTGAAAGGGCAGGACATCAAAGCCTACCAGAAAATTTATTCTAAGACGCTAGACAAGGATTTCAAAGGTAAGGCTGGTCTTCAAACCATTACCCTTATGATGACAGAGAAGGAAGATTTGACGCCCTTTATCCATCTGCAACATCATCAGCAAGAGTTGACATTAAAAGATGGCGTCGTTATTACAGCTAAACTAGCCCAGCTGGCAGGTGTCAAGGTTGGGCAGACTCTAGAAATTGAAGGTAAGGAACTAAAGGTCGCTGCCATTGCTGAGAACTACGTTGGTCACTTTATTTATATGAGTCAGGCTAGCTATGAGCAAATTTACGGACAGCTACCCCAAGCCAACACTTATCTGGTCTCGCTAAGGGATACCAGTGCTACTAGTATCGAAAGACAGGCAGGTTTACTTATGAATCAATCTGCGGTGTCAAGTGTTGTCCAGAATGCTTCAGCTATTCGGCTCTTTGACTCCGTCGCTAGCTCACTCAATCAGACCATGACCATCTTGGTCATCGTATCGGTTCTATTGGCTATTGTTATCCTTTACAATCTGACCAATATCAACGTGGCTGAGAGAATCCGTGAACTCTCTACTATCAAGGTTCTCGGCTTTTCATAATAATGAAGTCACCTCTACATTTACCGTGAGACGATTGTGCTGTCCCTTGTGGGAATCGTCCTTGGTCTGGTATCTGGTTTCTATTTACACCAATTTTTGATTCAAATGATTTCGCCTGCGACTATTCTCTTTTATCCGCAGGTAGGCTGGGAAGTCTATGTAATCCCAGTGGCAGCAGTAAGCATCATTTTGACCCTTGCTTGGTTTCTTTGTCAATCATCATCTGAGAAAGGTTGATATGCTTGAAGCCCTGAAATCTGTAGAGTAAGGCAGCTGTTTTTATCTGATTGAATTTATATTTACTCGTAAACAAAAATCCTCCGTTTCAAAGAGTAGGGAACTCTTTGTGACAGAGGATTTTTTCTATAGGGCTTTAGCAGCTGCAATTGCGGCTTCGAAGTTTGGTTCAGAGTTGATATTGTCCACGTATTCAACGTAGCGAATAGTATTGTCAGTATCGAGGACAAAGACTGCGCGTGCCAATAGGTGCCACTCATTGATTAAGAGGGCATAATCACGTCCAAAGGAATGGTCGAAATAGTCTGAGAGCATGATGGCATTTTCAATACCTTCAGCACCACACCAACGTTTTTGGGCAAATGGTAGGTCCATAGAAACAGTCAAGACGACCGTGTTGTCCAGTCCAGCCAGTTCTTCATTAAAGCGACGCGTTTGAGTTGAGCAGATACCTGTATCGATAGAAGGCACGACACTCAAGACTTTTTTCTTCCCATCAAAATCAGCTAGAGATTTTTTAGAAAGGTCTGTTGTAGTGAGAGAAAAATCAAGTGCCTTGTCGCCGACTTGTAGTTGTTTACCTGTAAAGCTCACAGGATTTCCGAGAAAAGTTACCATAAGATACTCCAATCTTTTTTCTTCCATTTTAGCTGAAACGGTCAGAATTTTCCAATGATTTGACTGGAAATGTAGGCATAGAAAAAACGCCAGCTCATGTGAGAATGACGTTTTTCAGAGTCTTATACTCAATGAAAATCAAAGAGCAAACTAGGAAGCTAGCCACAGGTTGCTCAAAACACCGTTTTGAGGTTGCAGATGAAAGCTGACGTGGTTTGAAGAGATTTTCGAAGAGTATTATTTTGCCAATCCTTCAGCAATCTTATCAAGGTTGTATTTCATCATGTTGTAGTAGCTGTCGCCTTCTTTACCTTGTTCTGCGATAGAGTCAGTAAAGATTTGTGCGTAGATTGGGATGTTTGTGTCTTGTGAAACAGTCTTCATTGGACGGTCATCCACACTTGATTCTACAAAGAGTGAAGGAGTTTTTGTTTGGCGAAGTTTTTCAACCAAGGTCTTGATTTGGTCAGGAGTTCCTTCTTCTTCAGTGTTGATTTCCCAGATATAGGCACTTGGGACACCGTAGGCTTTAGAGAAGTATTTGAAGCATCCTTCGCTGGTTACAATGAGTTTTTTCTCAGCAGGGATGTTGTTAAATTTCTCCTTAGCTTCCTTTGTCAAGTTTGTCTAGCTTATCAGTATATTCTTTGAGATTTTTTTCGTAGAATTCCTTGTTGCTAGGGTCTTTAGCGCTCAATTGTTTTGCGATATTTTTAGCAAAGATCATACCATTTTCAAGGTTAAGCCAAGCGTGTGGGTCTTCTTTGCCTTTTTCGTTTTGACCTTCAAGGTAGATAACATCAACGCCTTCGCTGACTGCAAAGTAGTCTTTGTTTTCAGTTTTCTTGGCATTTTCTACCAATTTTGTAAACCAAGCATTGCCACCTGTTTCAAGGTTGATACCGTTATAGAAAATCAAATCAGCTTGAGAAGTTTTCTTAACGTCTTCAGGAAGTGGTTCGTATTCGTGTGGGTCTTGACCAACAGGAACGATACTGTGAAGATCAATCTTGTCACCAGCAATATTTTTAGTAATATCAGCGATGATTGAGTTTGTAGCAACAACTTTTAGTTTTTGACCAGAAGCTGCATCTTTTTTTCCGCTAGCACATGCTACAAGAGCAATGACAGAAAGAAAAAGAACGAGTAATGTACCTAATTTTTTCATTAGATCCTCCAATTTATTGGGGTTTTGCCCCTTATTTTAACAAATGTTTATTTCAGTTTCAAATATCGTTGTTTTGGAGCGATAAAGAAGCTAATGAGAAAGAAACTAGCAGCTGTAAGCACGATACTAGAACCTGCCGCAACGTTAAAGCTATAGCCGATAAAGAGCCCCAAAACTGAAGCTGTCGCTCCAAATGTTGAGGAAAGGAAAATCATGCTTTTCAGGCTATTAGCATAGAGATAAGCAGTTGCTGCTGGGGTAATCAGCATGGCTACAATCAGGATAGTTCCGACACTTTGCATGGCTGTCACAGACACGAGAGTCAGGAGTACCATGAGAAGGTAGTGATAGAAATTGACAGGCATTCCCATGGCTTTAGCCAAGAGTTCATCAAAGGATGTTATCAAGAGTTGCTTGAAGAAAATCCAGATTAACAAGAGAATGGCTGCCCCTACCCCTATGGTAATAAACATATCCGTATCTTGGACGGCCAGGATATTACCAAAAAGGATATGGAAAAGGTCAGTTGAACTTTTAGCGACACTAATCAAGATGATACCGAGGGCTAAGAAAGAAGAAAAGGTAATGCCGATGGCGGTATCGCTTTTGATAATCGAGTTTCCCTTGATGTAGGTAATGATGATGGCAGCTAGCAATCCAAAGACAATGGCTCCGACAAAGAAGTCAAGGCCCAAGATAAAGGAGAGGGCTACACCTGGCAAGACAGCATGTGAAATGGCATCTCCCATGAGTGACATCCCGCGTAGGATGATGAAACATCCCACAGCTCCAGCTACGACCCCGACGACAATAGCTGTTATCAAGGCATTTTGTAGGAAATGGAATTTTTGCAATCCATCGATAAATTCTGCAATCATAGGTCACCTCCATTGAAAAAGAGTCGATTACCGTAAGCTTCTTTTGAGATTGGCTTCGGTAAAGGTTTCTTTGGTTGGACCAAAGGCAATCACTTCGATTGACAAGCAAGACTTGATCGAAGTAGTGGGGAAACCTTGCTGAGGTCGTGGTGGACGATGAGAACCGTCTTCCCAGCTTTTTTTCAGATCTCTCAGCGTATTCATGATGATTTCTCACTGACAGAGTCAATCCCAACAAAGGGTTCATCCAAGAGGATATAGTCGGCTTCCTGCACCAAACATCTGGCAATCAAGACCCGCTGGAATTGACCTCCAGACAGTTGACTGATTTGACGTTCAGCGTAGTCAGCTAGACCGACGATTTCAAGGGCTTCTTTCACTTTTCTTCCAATGTTTAGCCTTTAAACTTCGAAAGAGAGGGATAGAGGGAAAGAGTCCTAACGAGACACATTCCTTGACCTTGATGGGAAAGTTGTAGTCGATATTGATTTTTTGTTCGACATAGGCGATTCGATGTAAGGATTTTTTAACTTCCTTGTCATCGAGAAATGCCTGACCTTGATGTGGGATAATTCCCAGCATACCTTTTAATAATGTTGATTTCCCAGCACCGTTTGGACCAATGATACCGGTAATTGTTGGTCCGTGGAGCACTAGTGAAATATCCTTAAGTGCCAACGTTTCTTTGTAGGAGACACTGAGGTTTTCGATACGTATCATAAATTTGTATTCCTCCTGCCTCTTAATATACATTAAAAAAAAAATTAAGTCAAGTTAATTTTTAAAAAAATTAAAATAATAACTGAAAAATGATGGAAAGAGAAAGTTCATTTTTAATTGCATTCCCAGTTAATTTTTTTGTTAAGCTAAAAAAACAAGTACAAATGAAAGCGAGAACAAGATGACACGTTATCAAGATGATTTTTATGATGCAATCAATGGAGAATGGCAACAGACAGCTGAAATTCCAGCAGATAAGTCTCAAACAGGAGGTTTTGTTGATTTAGACCAGGAAATTGAAGACCTGATGCTGGCGACAACAGACAAGTGGTTGGCAGGAGAAGAGGTGCCTGAGGATGCTATCTTGGCAAATTTTGTCAAATACCACCGCCTAGTTCGTGATTTTGATAAGAGAGAAGCTGACGGTATCACACCTGTCTTACCACTCCTTAAAGAATTCCAAGAATTGGAGACTTTTGCAGATTTTACAGCTAGACTAGCAGAGTTTGAACTTGCAGGAAAACCTAACTTCCTTCCTTTTGGTGTATCGCCAGACTTTATGGATGCTAGAATCAACGTTTCTATGGGCTAGCGCTCCAAGCACGATCCTGCCAGATACGACCTACTATGCTGAAGACCATCCTCAACGCGAAGAGCTATTGACTTTGTGGAAAGAATCTAGCGTAAATCTTCTCAAGGCTTATGATTTTTCTGATGTAGAAATTGAAGACTTGCTAGAGAAAAGACTAGAATTAGACCGCCGAGTTGCAGCAGTGGTGCTTTCTAATGAAGAAAGTTCAGAATATGCTAAACTCTACCATCCATATGATTATGAAGATTTCAAGAAATTTGCGCCTGCCCTACCTTTGGATGACTTCTTCCAAGCCGTTCTTGGACAAGTGCCAGACAAGGTTATCGTAGACGAGGAACGTTTCTGGCAAGCAGCAGACCAATTTCTATAGTGAAGAAGCTTGGCCTCTCCTCAAAGCAACCTTAATTTTAAGTGTTGTGAATCTCTCAACCAGCTATTTAACAGAAGAAATCCGTGTCTTGTCAGGTGCCTATAGCCGTGCGCTTTCAGGAGTTCCAGAAGCCAAAGACAAGGTCAAGGCAGCCTATCAGCTAGCACAAGGTCCATTTCAAACAAGCCTTGGGGTCTCTGGTATGCCCATGAAAAAAATTTCTCCCAGAAGCCAAGGCAGACGTAGAGAAAAAAAGTGGCAACTATGATTGATGTCTATAAGGAACGCTTTGGCTAAAGAAATGACTGGCTGACTCCTGAAACTCGTGACAAGGCCATTGTCAAACTCAATGTCATCAAGCCTTATATTGGTTACCCAGAAGAATTGCCAGCACGCTACAAAGACAAGGTAGTGGATGAGACTGCTAGTCTTTTTGACAATGCTCTAGCCTTTGCGCGTGTGGAAATCAAGCACAGTTGGAGTAAGTGGAACCAGCCTGTAGACTACAAGGAGTGGGGCATGCCTGCTCATATGGTCAATGCCTACTACAATCCACAGAAGAACCTGATTGTTTTCCCAGCGGCTATTTTACAAGCACCTTTCTATGACTTGCATCAGTCATCTTCTGCTAACTACGGTGGGTATTGGGGCAGTTATTGCCCATGAAATTTCCCACGCCTTTGATACCAACGGAGCATCCTTTGATGAAAATGGTAGCCTCAAGGATTGGTGGACAGAGAGCGACTATGCTGCCTTCAAGGAGAAAACACAAAAAGTTATTGACCAATTTGATGGACAAGATTCTTATGGAGCAACCATTAACGGTAAATTGACTGTATCAGAAAACGTGGCTGACTTGGGAGGAATCGCTGCAGCGCTTGAAGCAGCTAAGAGAGAACCAGACTTCTCAGCAGAAGAATTCTTCTACAACTTTGGTCGCATCTGGCGCATGAAAGGTCGTCCAGAATTTATGAAACTCTTGGCTAGCGTCGATGTGCACGCACCAGCCAAACTCCGTGTCAATGTACAAGTACCAAACTTCGATGATTTCTTTACAACCTATGATGTCAAAGAAGGAGACGGTATGTGGCGTTCACCAGAAGAGCGCGTGATTATTTGGTAATGCAAAGAAGCAAGTAAAACTCCTATCATTATACCTTCCCTATTTATGTACACCCTAAAAAGTTAGATAGAATAATCTAGCTTTTGGGGTGTAGTTCATAGGGATTATGAAATTGAAGTCTTTTCTTATTTTAAAATTCATAGTAAAATATCCCTCTGTATCAAGATAACAGGAGGATTTTTATGTCTCAAAAGACTATCAACATAGGCTACGCCCGTGTATCTACTCATAAGCAAGACCTAGGATTGAAAGTGCAAATCGAAGCTCTCAAACATTGCGATAAACTTTTTATAGAAAAGGAATCTGGTGCAAATAACACTCGTCCTGAACTTACAAAAGCCTTAAAACTGGCCTCTGACTTTTCGAAAGATGGCAAGCAGGTTACTTTCACTATCTATAAGTTAGATAGACTGACTCGATCTATGTTTAAGCTACTAGAACTTATTGAACTATTTAATGAATCTAATATTCACCTAGTCAGTTTGCATGAAAAACTAGAGACAGGTTCTCTTATTGGCAGGTTACTTTGCATCATTTTAGGCTTTGTGGCAGAAAATGAGCTGGAAAATCTGAGGTTTCGCACAAAAGAGGGACTTCGAAAAGCTAAGGAAAATGGTGTTAGATTAGGAGCAAAACGGATTTCAAAAGAAAAGGAGGAGCGCATACTTAACAAATATCTACATTCAAATATAAGCATACGTAATATTGCAAAAGCTGAACAAATTTCTACATCAACCCTATATAAAGTGTTAGAACGTAATAAAGTGGCGAACAATCGTCAAAAAAAACGGAAAATCATTGCTAAAAACAGGGAAAAATGGTAGAATGAAGCCGTAAATTTGTTTCGATTAACGACCGTTAAACGATACACAAAAAAATACCAGTCTAATACAGGTTAAAAACACTGTTAAACTCGCATTTTTTAAAATATTCATATTGTTGTTTTGACTGTTTTATCAAACGGTCGTTACGCGATACACTTAGTTCCCTATCTCTAAAGGAGGTAGCTAGTTTTTGGCAACAAAAAATTTAAAAATTATTAAGATATGTAATAGTATGATAGCTGTATTGTTCAGTTAATGGATGAAGGTTCATTTAAGGCTTCTATCAAGAACATTAAATGTTTAGAGAATGAGTTGGCTCAAAATTTTGCTTTTGTGGTCTTGAAAGGAAGTTGATTTTGTCATTTTATAAGCCTAAAAAGGCAATTTTATATTCCTGAGGAGGAAAAATTATGAATAAACTCACTAAACTAGGTATTGTTACCTTCTCTGCTGTCACTCTTAGTGCTGTAGTGCCAACTTTGGTGCATGCCGAGGAAAACGTTGCGCCGCAGCCAAATGTTGCCGCGAGACCAACTATTCAACCAACACTCACACCAAAAACCCAATAATAACTGGGTTGATTATAGTATGCTCGATCCAATTGCTAAACCAAAACCAAAGCCAGGCAAAGAAGTTTCGAAACCTGCTGAAAAAGCCAGTAGAAGAGCCCGCGCCTGTCGAAAAACCTTCAACCGAGGGCAACATTCTTGCAAACGGAACAGATGAAGCCATCGCAGAGGACAAGAAAAAAATGCTGAGATCGAGAAAAAAATACAACGTCGATCCAACCAATCAGCTACCCGAGCCAGGACTGCCAATCATAACGCCTGAACCAGAACAACCTATAACAGATTCTGAAGAGATGAAGAAGATGGTGGCGGAAGATTTGGCATACAAAGCTGGCGCAGTCATGTCTATGACTAAAGAAGAGAACGACAAGATTGTATCTGAAGCAAATCAAAAGCTTTACGCTCTTTCTGGAATAGATGCTGATAAACTTCTAAACACGCCAATTCCCGGAACAAATGGGCAAGGCTTTCCTACTTTAGCAGACTGGACTTATCGAGAATACGAAGTCCAAGCAGATTTCTTGGATGCTGATCGTGTCCAAAAATATGGATACACTACTGAATCCAGGATTGATAGTCCAGAACACGCAACAGTTAGATCATTACGGTTCGATACCGATAAAGATGATGCAGATGGAATACTAACAGCAAAAATATTTTCCGACTACACTTTTAGCCACGTCGTAAAAGCAACTACAGACCATCCAGATATCGACCCAGATCCAAAAGTTGTCAGAGTTAGTTATGATGCAGCCTATGCTTTGCGTGGTTCTGGTTACAAAAATGGTAAAGGAGATAATCTTTTTCGATACTATTTTATTTACACTAAAAATAAACCAGTAGAAGAAAAACCAACAACGAAAGATCCGCAACCAGCGGAAACGGAAAAAAACCTGCTGGAATTTCGAAACCAGCGGAGACAGTTGAACCAACTGTGCAGCCGAAACCAGTTGAGAAGAAGCCGGTTGAAAATAAACCAGCTGAAACACCCGTTCCATCTCCAAAACCAGCAGAAAACCCTCAACCAGAGGTTAAACCAGTAGAGCAACCACAACCCGCTAAACCAGTGGAACCAGCTAAAAATGCTGGATTGCAAAAGATTCCTTATAGAACTGACCAGCCAAAACGTTGGTTTAATAACGGAACAGGTCGCCCTACTCTAACAACCAACGACCTTGCGGCTCCACTTCCTGCTGAAAATGTAGAAAAAACATCTTACGGTTGGTGGACAGCTGAACCAGACTTGCTTCATGCAGGCTCTCATATAAAAGTAAATACTTTTAATTCGAATTTCAATAATCCGATGTTTGAAAACGGTAAAGAGATAAAATTTGAAGGTAGCGGATTTGGAGATATGGACAGTAGGTTTAAACCTGCTCTTGTTCGAGTAAAAGTTCCAGAGTTGGAAGGAATGAACTACGAAGCTTATACAATCTTCTATGAAGTTCCTAATAAAAATGGAAAACCAACTTACGGAACAAATCGAACTCTCCAAGGTGGTGGTATCTCTTTGAGTATCAAATCGAAAGAGAAGAAAGAAGATATCCAGGTTTATACACTGACTAAGGATAAAAAACTAGAAGAACTTTATTATCCAGGATTCCCAAGTGAAGAAACAAATCGCTATGATGAGAAAACTAAAACTCATTCATACAATCTATTTGGTGAGACCTACGATACTTACGTTTTCTTGTTTAAGAACCCTGCTGAAAAACTAGCTGAGCAAGTAAAACCTGAAGTTAAGCCAAGCGAGCAACCTAAGCCAGACAAGCAACCAAGTGTTCCTACTGTTCCAGCTGATCAACCACAACCTGCTAAGCCAGAGAAACCAGCAGAGAAGCCAAGCGAACAGCCTAAGCCAGACAAGCAACCAAGTGTTCCTACTGTTCCAGCTGATCAACCACATCCTACTAAACCAGAGAAACCAGCAGAGAAGCCAAGCGAGAATCCAAGTGCTTCTGAAAACCCAGTTAACCCAGCTAACCCAGCAAAACCAGAAGTGAAACCTGCAGAACAACCGCAGGAAAATAACATAAAATCGGTGAGAAAATGGCGACTAGCTGACGGAAGCTTTCATGAACACCCTATTCTTACTTACGCAGATATTGTAGCACCACTCCCTATCAGTGATATGAAGCAAACTCCTATCAATGGAATATGGACTGCTGAAAAAGATTTTGTCAATAACAAACCACGATTAACTCTGTTTTGGGGCAGTGGGAATAGGTATTTCGAAGAAAATGGGAAGGAATTTTCTCGTGAAGAATTGATGAAAAGCACTATGTATATGTATCCGATTCGAGTGAAAATTCCAGAATTGGAAGGTAGAAACTATGAAGCGTATACAATTTATACAGGTATATCGGATAAAAAAACAGGACATGTTGAACTAAACAAAAACACTAACATCACAGGTGAAGGTTACATGGTTTTCCGCACTAAAAAAGAAGACAATGACGTGGAAGTCTATCAATTTTCGAAAAATAGGCAGTTAGCACCACTTTATAGCAGCCGTCAGCTAAATGAGAGAGGAAGAAGCGTGGGAGAGTTTGGTTTATCCGCAGAAGTTTATCAAACTTACGTTTTCTTGTTTAAGAACCCTGCTGAAAAACCAGCTGAGCAAGTAAAACCTGAGGTTAAGCCAAGCGAGCAACCTAAGCCAGACAAGCAACCAAGTGTTCCTACTGTTCCAGCTGATCAACCACAGCCTACTAAGCCAGTACAACCAGTAGAGAAGCCAAGTGAACAGCCTAAGCCAGACAAGCAACCAAGTGTTCCTACTATTCCAGCTGATCAACCACAACCTGCTAAGCCAGAGAAACCAGCTGAGAAGCCAAGTGAAAATCCTGTAAATCCAGTTACACCAGTTGCTCCAATAACACCAACAACTCCCGTAACGCCTACGCTTAATCCAGCCATCCCAAACAATACTCGTGTTCTTTCGAACAAAGCTGGAAGCGTTCGAGTACATGGTTCAGAAGCAACACTCAAAAATGTCAGCTATATCAAGGTAGAAGAAACCAAGCCGACTTCACTTGAATCAAAAGATTACAAGGCCTTCGACATTCATCTGTATGACGCGAATGGTAAAGCTATCCAGCCAAACGGCATGGTTCTAGTAAGTCTTTCTGCCGATAAGCCAGTTGAAAATGTTTACTATGTTGCTCCAGACGGTACTTTACAGGCATTGAAGTTCAAACAAGATACAGATAAGGTGACTTTTGAAACAAATCACTTTAGTATCTATGCTATGACTTTCAAAGTTGCCGCAAGCCGTGATAACGGAGGTAGTACAACTCCTGTTCCAGTTGTAAATAGTAGTAATACTCTAACAACCACAGAACAAAAAGGAAATGACGCAAGTAGTACAAAAACTCAAGCTGAGCCGTTAGCAACTAAGACTGAAACTATTTCGAAACAAGTAGCTAAGACTTTGCCAAATACTGGAGAAAATAACTCAATTTTCGCTACCCTATTTGGAATGTTAACTCTAACTGCTGGATTATTTAGCTTTCGTAAGGAGTCAGAATAACTCCAATTCATAGTTTATATATCAATTATTTTAGACTGTGAAAAAATCAATTTGAGGAGATGATTTAGAAAATCTTTTCATGATAAAACGCATAATATCAAATTTTCTACACTTGATATTATGCGTTTTTTATAATTCTAAAATAGTATAAATATAGTGAGATGAAATAAAATCTGAATAAATCGATTGGGGAAATTGAAAGTAATTTATAACAATGAATTAGAAGTCATGTTGTACTATTCTAATTTCAAACTGCTATAGTTTACTTAAATTGTGCTATTGATTGTCATCATTTTACTAGAAAAAGGGATTGAAAGTTTTTTCGTGAGCAATAGTCGTAGCTGGACCATGTCCTGGATAGACATTGTAGTTTGGTAAAGTGAAAAGTTGAGTCTGGATACTATGGAGGAGTTGCTCCATGCTACCAGTTGGAAGATCCGTCCGTCCGATTGTTTCACGGAACAGAGCATCACCTGTCAAGACCAAGTGAGCTTGTGGAAAGACGATAGAAACACCGCCGATAGAGTGACCTGGTGTTGGCAAGACAGTGAAACGAAATTCCTCCAGTTGGTATTCTTCGTGAAAGATAAAAGTGTGTTCAGCAGGTTTTGCGACCACATCTGCCATATCATCGTGGCGAGGTAGCCCAGAGAGATTATCGACAGGAGTGTAGAGCCAGCTGGCTTCACTCTCTGCGATATAGACAGGAGGATTGCCAAAAGTCTCGCGAACCAAGTCCAGACTCATGATATGGTCATAATGGGCATGGGTCAATAGAATGGCACAGATCGGTTTGTTGATCTTCTCGATTGTCTGACGAATGGCTTCCCAATGGCTACCAGGATCGACAACGATGAGGTGTTTTTCGCCTTCCAAGTAATAGGTATTTTCATAGGCAACAGGATTCACGGTTTTATGAATTTTCATATTAGCTCCAATCTCAAAGAATGTACTAAATTAAGTATAGCACAGTTAGGGAGAATAAGCTAAAAAGGAAATAGATCTAGAAAGAAGAATACGTTTTGGATAAGAAAAATAAGCCCTGAATGAGTTCGAGGCTTAAACTACTTTTTATACTCTTCAAAAATCTCAAACCACGTCAGCTTCTGGCCTTGCCGTACTCAAGTACAGCCTACGTCTAGCTTCCTAGTTTGCTCTTTGATTTTCATTGAGTATAAATTAAGTATAGCACAGTTAGAGAATAAGCTGAAAAAGGAAATAGGTCTAGAAAGAAGAATACGTTTTGGATAAGAAAAATAAGCCTCAAATGATTTTGAGGCTTAGACTGCTTTAATTGCCAGCGTAATATTTTTGGATTCCCTTGACAATCCCTTCAACCAGTTTATCTTGGTATTCACTACTACGGATTTTTTGGTTTTCTTCTGGATTATCCATATATCCCATTTCTAGCAAAACAGCTGGTTTAGCTGTTTCACGTAGAACAGCAAAGGTTGCTTGCAAGAGCCCAGCATCTCTGGCTCCAGTTTCAGCTAATAGTGAAGAATGGATATCAGCTGCGAGACGATTACTTTCACTCATCCGTTCAGGATTATTATGCCAATCTTTGTTAATTTTGCTAGGGAAACCAGGTTCATCCTTGTAAGAATAGGTCTGGATACCTAGATTAACAGTTGTATCATTCCCTTTTGCGTTGAAATGAAGGCTGATGAAAAAGTCAGCATTGGTCTTATTGACCATACGAGAACGTTCGGTAATAAAATCAACGTCTATATCGCTATCTCGAGAAGTGAGAACGGTGTAGCCAAGATATTCTAATCGTTTACGTAATTTACGGTAAACTTGTAGGTTCAAGTCTTTTTCAGCTATGCCATAGTAATAAGCACCGCGGTCCTTGCCACCGTGTCCTGGATCTAGAAAAATAGTTTTAGAGTAATGTCCTTTTTGAAAACCTTGTGCTAATTCACGAACCCATTTTCCATTTCCTTGGAAGAGCTGGTTTTTACCATCCACTGCATAGGTTCCTGTGACATACACACCATCGTCCTTAAGATAGTACCAAGCTTGATAGTCTGGGTCGTAAATCCATTCCTTTGTGGGCCATGTAGCCACCAGATTTGAGGTAGTAGGAACCAATCCATTGTTTTTGGGCGTAGCGTCCGCCAGATTTGAGGTAAAACCAACTAGAGTAGTTTTGGTCGTAGACCCATTCCTTATCTGCCATAGCACCGCTAGATTTGAGGTAGTAATCGTCTTTCCAGACATTGGCCAACATTCTACCGTAGTCATCAAAAGCATACCACTTACTATTGATTTGGCTCCATTGGTTGGATAAATATTTACCTGAACCATTGATATAGTACCAATTATTTCCCATCTGGTACCAGCTGTTTTCAAGCAAATAGCCATGACTATCAAAGAGATAACCATCATAGAGAGTATCTGTAAATTTGACCCCAGTTTGACTATAAAACGTCCACTTGTTCCTTCTTTTATCCAGCCAGTCTGTATAGGTTGAGTGGGTTTGCTTTTGCTCACTTGAACTAGCTGTACTTGTCGAAGTTTCTGTACTAGCTTGAGAACTACTAGTAGAAGTAGTTGTAGAACTACTAATATGGTTACTCATTAGAATGACTCGTATCATCAGCAAAATCGACTTGGCTAGATAAGCCAAGAACAGCCAAAGCTAAAAGTGTCAGTCTTTTGTGTGATTTCATGTGATTTGCCTTTCAGAGAGATGAAAATTCAGTAATGATCGTAAAAACTGTTCATATTACCATTATACACTAAAAAGTTAGAAAATTACCAAAATATCAAATCTTTTCTTATTGAAAAAGAAGAATATAATTTCATTTCACCAACTTTTAACGTAGTTAATACTAAAATAAAGTTAGATGAAAATCAGATGGTTTTTATTATTTTTAGTGTAAATCTTATTTCATCTTCCTTCCCAACAAATTGAATAGCTTCAGAATCCTCTTTTTCTAGTTTTCATATTCTTAAAAAAGTGATAAAATGGTAGGAAGAATTGGAGAGTAGAGATGCCAAAAGAAGTGAATTTAACAGGCGATGAGGTTGTCGCTTTAACGCAAAAATATTTATCAAAAGAAGATGTTGCTTTTGTACATAAAGCCTTGGTTTACGCCGTTGAATGCCATAGTGGTCAATATCGTAAATCAGGTGAACCTTATATTATTCACCCTATCCAAGTGGCAGGGATTTTAGCCAAACTCAAGCTAGATGCTGTAACGGTAGCTTGTGGTTTCTTGCATGACGTGGTAGAAGATACAGAAGCGACCTTGGATGATTTGGAAAGAGAGTTTGGTCCTGATGTGCGGGTAATCGTTGATGGGGTTACCAAGCTTGGTAAGGTCAAGTACAAGTCTCATGAGGAGCAATTAGCGGAAAACCATCGCAAGATGCTCATGGCCATGTCTGAGGACATCCGTGTTATTTTGGTCAAACTGTCTGATCGCTTGCACAATATGCGGACGCTGAAACACCTTCGAAAAGACAAGCAGGAGCGCATTTCCAAAGAAACTATGGAAATCTATGCCCCACTTGCTCACCGTTTGGGGATTTCCAGCGTCAAATGGGAATTGGAAGACTTATCTTTCCGTTATCTCAACCCAACGGAGTTTTACAAGATTACCCATATGATGAAGGAAAAACGCAGAGAGCGTGAAGCCTTGGTGGATGAGGTAGTCACAAAATTAGAGGAATATACGACAGATCGTCACTTGAAAGGGAAGATTTACGGTCGTCCCAAGCATATTTACTCGATTTTCCGCAAAAATGCAGGACAAGAGAAAACGGTTTGAGGAAATCTATGACCTGATTGCCATTCGTTGTATTTTAGATACCCAAAGTGATGTTTATGCCATGCTTGGTTATGTGCATGAGCTTTGGAAACCCATGCCTGGTCGTTTCAAAGACTATATCGCCAACCGCAAGGCCAATGGTTATCAGTCTATCCATACGACTGTTTATGGGCCAAAAGGACCGATTGAATTTCAGATTCGGACCAAGGCCATGCATGAGGTGGCTGAGTACGGGGTTGCGGCTCACTGGGCTTATAAGAAAGGCATTAAAGGGCAGGTCAACAGCAAGGAATCAGCTATTGGGATGAACTGGATCAAGGAGATGATGGAGCTCCAAGATCAGGCTGATGATGCCAAGGAATTTGTGGACTCTGTTAAGGAAAACTATCTGGCTGAGGAGATTTATGTCTTTACTCCAGATGGAGCTGTTCGTTCCCTTCCAAAAGATTCAGGACCGATTGACTTTGCCTATGAAATCCATACAAAAGTCGGAGAAAAAGCAACTGGTGCTAAGGTCAATGGTCGTATGGTTCCACTGACAACCAAGCTCAAAACAGGGGATCAGGTTGAAATTGTCACTAACCCCAACTCCTTTGGGCCGAGCCGTGACTGGCTCAACATGGTCAAGACCAGCAAGGCGCGTAACAAGATTCGTCAGTTCTTTAAAAACCAAGATAAGGAATTGTCTGTCAACAAGGGCCGTGAAATGCTGATGGCTCAGTTCCAAGAAAACGGCTATGTGGCCAATAAATTCATGGACAAGCGCCATATGGACCAAGTTCTGCAAAAGACCAGCTACAAGACAGAAGAATCACTCTTTGCGGCCATTGGTTTTGGAGAAATCGGTGCTATTACTGTCTTTAACCGTCTGACTGAAAAGGAACGCCGTGAAGAAGAACGTGCCAAGGCCAAGGCTGAAGCAGAAGAACTTGTCAAAGGTGGAGAGGTCAAGGTTGAAAACAAAGAAACCCTCAAGGTTAAGCATGAGGGTGGTGTGGTCATTGAAGGAGCCTCAGGTCTCTAGTGCGGATTGCTAAGTGTTGTAATCCTGTTCCTGGTGACGATATTGTCGCTATTATATCACCAAGGGTCGGTGTGGCTATTCACCGTGTGGACTGTATGAACTACGGCCCAAGAAAACCAAGAGCAACGTCTCCTTGATGTGCGGGAAGACCAGTACTCAAAGCTCAAATAAAGCGATATATGGCTCATATCGATATCTACGGGCCTCAACCGTACAGGACTGTTGAAACGATGATGTGCAAGTTCTCTCAAACACAACCAAGAATATCTCAACAGTCAACGCCTAACCAACCAAGGATATGAAATTTGCTAATATCCATGTATCCTGTGCGTTGCCAACCTCTCGACGCTGACTACGGTTTGTAGATCAAGAGCGTGCTGAAGTTTCACTCTGTGAGACGACCAGCTGGCTAATTGACCTAGTCTCTTGCTAGAAAGGCTATTATGAAAATCATTATCCAACGGGTTACAAAAGCCCAGAAGTCAGTGACCCGAAGGTCGAGTTCGGGAAAAAAAATCAATCAGGGACTCTTATTGCTGCTGGTTGGTGTTGGACAGAGGACCAAGAAGGAAGATTTGGACTATGCTGTCAAGAAAGCTTATCAACATGCAGATTTTTCCAGATGCAGAAGGCAAGATGAACCTGTCTGTCAAAGATATTGAAGGAGAAATCCTTTCTATTTCTCAGTTTACCCTCTTTGCAGATGCTAAGAAGGCAGTCGTCCAGCCTTGCTGGCGCAGCCAGAAGCCTGATGGGGCATCGAACTTCTATGATGCCTTCGATCAAAGAATTAGCTCAAGA